>Ga0189290_100045_pt1 | contig 135718 bp, 141 predicted proteins | sample UW140minimetaG_FD_130318 | JGI IMG/M metagenome (GOLD analysis project Ga0189290, IMG submission 130318) | Marine microbial communities from the Costa Rica Dome - UW140 mini metaG | ecosystem: Environmental > Aquatic > Marine > Oceanic > Photic zone | place: Costa Rica: the Eastern Pacific...
TAGTATCTTCCGTGATTGGGATTATAACATCTACTGATGTTGATCCTGCTGGGATTGTTACCGTCGTTGTTGTTACTGTATAATCACTTGTTCCTGCTGTACCACTTGTAGTGACAACATCTATTACTGTATCTTCTATGCTAACAGTATCTATTATCACCGGCATAGTAGCTGTACCAGCACCTTCATCTACTATAGTATCTGCGATTGTTACTGTTACTAATGGACCTACAGTAAGTGTTGCACAATTTACTTCATCTATACATGCATTATCATCGTGTGTAATTAACACACAATACTGTGTTCCATCTAAACCTGTTACATCGTTAACTGTTAAAGTATTTGAATCTTCACCAGAATAATTAGTATCCCCAGCGGTAATAGTTACTCCACCAGAATTAGGATCTCCTATATACCATTGGTAATTTATACCTGCATTAGCATTCCCAGGTGCTCCGTAAACTGGCGCTCCTGCATTATAACTAGTTGCTGAATCTGCTGTAGCTGTAACAGTAAATGTTGCAGGATCTCCTGTTAATTCTGTTTGATTATTAGGGGCAGTACCAACAGTAACCTGAGTTGCCGTTATTACATTTGTATTTGTTCCTGTATAAGCAGTTGTAGCTCCTGTTACTTGTCCATTAGCATCATAACCTGTTCCATCTACTTGCCCGTCTACAGGTGTATCATCTGTATGTCCTGCTTCTATTACATCGTTACATCCATCGTTATCAGAATCTATATCCCATGAATTAGGGATTCCATCATCATCTGTATCACAATATAACCAAATACCAAAGGCTATTCCTTCTCGCCCACCTGCATTAATGGAAATATCAAGAACTGAAGCATTAGTAGAATAAAAAATACTATTACCTCCTGATGGTTCTGTATCTATAGCTTCTAAAGTACTTGTTCCAACACCTGTCCAAATCCCACCTCCGTTATATTGTTCTAATAAAGTCCAATTCCCTCCATTTGTAGTATAAATAAGATCTTCATTAGTATTCGTGCTTTCCGGATCTATAGCTAAAAGATCTATAGGGAAAGGTAACCCTTCTTTTATTGCTGTAAATGATACAGTAAAAGATACATCCGCGCCATCCGCGCCATATAATGCCTCCGAAGAACCTGGAGTGTTATATAAATTATGAATAAATGCTCCTCCCCATGTTACCATATCTGTAGGAGTATAAGTTGCAGCGTTTGCTACATTACTTACATTTGAGAATGTAGCTGTAATTGTCAACCCATCAGGAAGGTTAAATGTTTGACTATCCCCATCATGAATTCCATCTGTAAAATCAGCTCCTGTCCAATCAAAAAAGTATAATTGATCTTGAAAAATTCCAGATCCTGAATTTGAATTCGAAACTAATGGTTGATCGCACCTTGATTCATTATCATCCAAAATACCATCATTGTCATCATCTAAATCACAGACATTATTTACTCCATCGGCATCAGGGTCATTTACTGTAACTGTTCCAACTATAGCTCCATCTGTACAAGGGTCTATTACTGTAAGTGTTGCACAATTTACTTCACTAATACATGTATTATTATCGTGTGTAATTAACACACAATATTGCGTTCCATTTAAACCTGTTACATTGTTAACTGTTAAAGTATTTGAATCTTCACCAGAATAATTAGTGTTTCCTGCTGTAATCGCTATTCCTCCAGAATTAGGATCTCCTATATACCATTGGTAATTTATACCTGCATTAGCATTCCCAGGCGCTCCATAAACTGGTGTTCCTGTAGTATAACTAGTTGCTGAATCTGCTGTCACGGCTACAGAAAATGTTGCTGGGTTTCCTGTTGTTTCTGTTTGATTAATTGGCGCTACTCCTACATTTATTTGAGTTGCCGTAGTTACATTTGTATTTGTTCCTGTATAAGCTGTTGTAGCTCCTGTTACTTGACCATTAGCATCATATCCTGTTCCATCAACTTGTCCATCGGCTGGTGCTACATCTGTATGCCCTGCTTCTACTGCATCATTACATCCATCATTATCACTATCTATATCTAAATAATCTGGTGTTCCATCTCCATCTGTATCTAAAGGCGTACAAAAAGTTAAATTACTAAGTCCTGATCCTTGATTAACTGAAGGCGTGCTTCCTACTTGTCTGTATACAATATCTATAGACGTTATAGGTACATTAATATTTAATGAAAGATCTGTATCTGTTCCTGTAGCATCAAACACATTAGCACCACTAAAAGTAATACCAGCTCCTAAAGTATACTCTGCAGGTGTTAATGTATATAATGTCCCTCCAGAAGTTATATTTAATTGGACCTGATCTGTGAAGTTAGAACCTGTATCTACATCAAAAATAGTAAATGACAAATTACTTACTGGTTGCGAAAAACTTATTGAGTGCGTTGTTTCTCCTCCAATAATTGATGCTTGTAACCAAGTAAATGTGTCTGGGGAATAATTATCATTTATGTCCCAATCACCTGTAGTATTTGTTGTTCTAGTTATAGTAACATCTACTCCGTTAAAAGTTAAAGGAGGACTTGCTATATCTACAGCGGGATCCCCTCCTGTACCTACTGCATCTCCTGCTGTAAAATGATTCGCCCAAATTAAAGAAGCCGTTAATCCACAACCAACTTCGTTAACATCTAAAATACCATCGTTATCATTATCTAAATCACAAATATCGCTCACATTATCATTGTCTCTATCTGGATTTCCTGATGCGGCAGCATCACACGGGTTTGCTACTACAGTATTACTCGCTGTGTCTGTTGCTGGTGTCATCACACTATCGGCACTTGCATTTGCTGTGTTTGTTAGTATCCCTGAAGCACTTGCACCTACAGTAACATCAAACGTTACAGTTGCTATTTCTCCTGGACTTAAATCTATACTATCTCCTGAGACCACCATGTTAGTTGGTGGATTAGCTGCTACTGTAGTTGTACCTGGTATAGAATAGTTAATTGTAAATGATGCAGTGTTTACCGTATTTGTCCCAAAATCATTTGGATCATCCCATACAAAAGTATAAGTACCATGAGCTGAAGGAGTTCCTGTAATACTACCTGAACCTGTTTGATTAACATTAGTTCCTGCAACATTTCCTCCAAATGAAGTTCCATTAACACTTCCACTAGGGTATGTTCCGACTAAAGATATTTCAGACAACCAATCTGTTGTACTAACTGTTACATCATAATCATATGACGTAATTATAGCCCCTGCTGGAATATCTGCTGTAGTTACCGTATACGATTGTGTTAAGCCAGCACTATTAAAGGTCTGGTTAAGAGGCGCAAAACTATGTGTAAAACTTCCTGTTATTGGTGTGCCCCCTGGATAAGTTACCATTGCTGTTCCTCCTATGTAAGTTACTCCTGCAGGTAATATATCTTCTACAGTTATATTTTGTGCATCGACTGTTCCTGTATTTTCTACTTCTACCGTGTAAGATATAGTATCTCCTTCGCTTACATCCCCTGATGGAATAGCAGTTTTTGTTACTTGTAATTCTGGATTTGGTGCTACAGCACAAAATGCTATATTACTAAATGATGATCCATGTACAGCATTATCAGAACATGCAGAACAGTTGCTCCATACTAATGTTATAGACGATATTTTATTTACACTAGAAAAATTTACACCTACTTGATCATTATTTCCTGTTGTACTATTATTATTAGAATCTACTACTCCTGTTGCGTTAACTGTATAGGATGGTGTAGGGGATGATGTAAATGTTGGAAAAACTGTACCTCCTCCTACGGCTTCTTGTGCTGTTATAGAAAAACTATCTCCATTAGGGCCTGCTCCATTAACATGATACAAATCAAACCCAATAGCATCAACAGGTGAGGAAAAACTTATTGTTATCGTTATATCTTCACTATTTAAAAATCCATTAGAGAAAAACTCTAAAACTTCTGGTGTACCGCCAGAAGCATCTGTATGAATTCCTGGTGTAATATTAGCTCCTCCATTCCAAGGTGCAAAAGTATCTGTTCTTCCTGAAAATGTAATCGTTGCGTTTATTCCTGTTCCAGATATATCTGTTAGTGTTTGAGATAATGCACCTGCAGTCCAATTAAACTCACTAGATGTTGTTGGTGTGGAGTCCCATATTAACGTACCAGCCTGACCAGAACCTGAACAAGAAGGTACTGAATGTAAGTCTTGAGCAGATGAAAGGCCTGTAATTGATATTATTAAAAGTAATGAAAGTAAAACTTTAAAAAACAAAGTATTACTATACGAGAACATCGTAAAATTTTTCATGTTTGAGGATATGAAATTGAAATGGGTGTTAGTTATACTCGCTTTGGTAGCTAAATGCCTAGATAAAGTTCTTTGTTCTTTATCTATTGAAGGAGTAACGCATCTAATAATTGTATTAGATGAATTACTTAATTGTGTAAAGTCATTCATATTCGGGAGAAAATATTATTACTATATACTTAATTATGTCTTGTACTATTTATAGATTTTTAAAGCTAAATCTATCAAGCTATATTTTACACTGTTAACCAAATGTATCTTTTTTGCGAATAATATAATTTTATTTTATTTAAAAAATTCTACAAAATTAGACTAAGTGCAGATTAAACCGATTAAATACTTTAAGTTTTTTTTAACAAGTTATTTCTCATAAAAAAATCATGTCATTTTTTCATTTAAAAAAACAAAACACACAAAACCCTAGTTAAACTATAGGTTATCAAACACTTATAGTAGTCAATATTATATATTGGAAATTATAATAGCCTGTAGAAAACATTATGACTTTTTAATAGGTTTTAAATAAAAAAATGTAGAGTTGTGTTTATTAGATTTATATTTGCCAAAATTTAGTTTTTTATGAAATTTACAGACGAAATTAAAAGAAGAAGAACCTTCGGGATAATCTCTCACCCTGATGCAGGAAAAACAACACTTACAGAAAAACTTTTACTTTTTGGAGGTGCAATACAAGAGGCTGGTGCCGTAAAGAGTAATAAAATAAAAAAAGGAGCTACAAGTGATTTTATGGAAATAGAACGTCAACGTGGTATTTCTGTTGCTACTTCGGTTTTAGCTTTTGAGTATAACGGATTTAAAATCAACATATTAGACACGCCAGGTCATAAAGATTTTGCTGAAGATACTTTTAGAACTTTAACAGCTGTAGATAGCGTTATTGTTGTTATTGATGTTGCCAAAGGTGTAGAAGAACAAACTGAAAAATTGGTTAAAGTTTGCCGTATGAGAAATATACCAATGATAGTTTTTATAAATAAGATGGATCGTGAAGGTAAGGATGCTTTTGAATTACTTGATGAAATAGAACAAAAACTAGGTTTGAAAGTCACTCCTTTAAGCTTCCCTATTGGTATGGGATATGACTTTAAAGGAATTTATAACATATGGGAGAAAAATATAAATCTATTTAGTGGAGATAGTAGAAAAGATATTGAAGAAACAGTGGAAGTTTCAAATTTAAATTCAGAAGAATTAGATACTTTAATAGGCAATACTGCTGCTAATACACTTAGAGAAGAGTTAGAGCTTGTAGAAGGTATTTATCCTGCTTTTAATAATGAAGATTATCTGAAAGGAGATTTACAGCCCGTTTTTTTTGGCTCAGCCCTTAATAATTTTGGTGTTAGGGAATTATTAGATTGTTTTATAAATATTGCTCCAAAGCCAAGACCAAAACAAAGTGAAGAACGTTTAGTTTCTCCTGAAGAAGAAAAATTTACTGGTTTTGTATTTAAAATTCATGCTAATATGGATCCAAATCATAGAAACAGATTAGCATTTATTAAAATAGTTTCAGGGGAGTTTAAACGTAATGCTCCTTATTTACATGTTAGAAACAAGAAAAAAGTAAAGTTTTCTAGCCCAAATGCCTTTTTTGCTGAAAAGAAAGAAATTGTAGACATATCTTATCCTGGTGATATAGTTGGCCTCCAAGATACTGGTAATTTTAAAATTGGAGATACGTTAACTGAAGGAGAGATTTTAAACTATAAAGGGGTACCTAGTTTTTCTCCAGAACATTTTAGATACATTAATAATGCTGATCCTTTAAAATCAAAACAGTTATATAAAGGTATTGATCAACTAATGGACGAAGGTGTAGCTCAGTTATTTACTTTGGAATTAAATGGTCGAAAAGTAATAGGTACAGTAGGTGCTTTACAATATGAAGTTATACAATATAGACTTGAACATGAATATGGAGCAAAATGCACATACGAAAACCTGAATGTATATAAAGCTTGTTGGGTAGATCCTGAAGATCCCAAAAATGGAGAATACAAAGATTTTTTAAGAGTAAAACAGCGTTTCTTAGCTAAAGACAAACATGGTCAATTAGTCTTTTTAGCAGATTCATCTTTTTCTTTACAAATGACTCAACAAAAGTACCCAAGTGTAAAATTTCATTATGTTTCAGAGTTTGAATAACTATTTTTTGATTTTAAGCATCAATAATCTATTTTTTAAGCATGCTATATAACAATACATTAATAAACACAAAAAAGGCTTTAAAACATCTAATTTAAAGCCTTTTTTATTCAATAAATAAATATAAATTATTCAAAACGTAAATTATATATATATTAATTATAGTAATGAGCAATAACTTGCAAATCATCATTACCAGATCCTAAATACATTTTTACATCTCCTGTTCCTCCTGTGTCTCCAACTGCTAATTGCGCAGCAAACATTACGCAATAAGTTCCTGGTCCTAATTTTACATAATCTGAGCCTGTATTATGAAAATCTCTATATTCTCCATTTTTAGCATCTCCATTATTATAAAACTGACTATTGATTGCTAATAATCCTCCTGTTTCTTGACAAACTGTACCAGAAGAATTTACATCTATACAATATGCCCCTCCATTTATAGGGTTACCATCTACATCATTAATTACTGCAGATCCTAAATAATCATTATATCTAAAATACAGTCCAGTTTGTACAATTCTAGCATGCTCATCTGCAATTCTTCCTGTTGGACTTGTGTTTTTATAAACTGACCATGACACGGAATAATTAACCTCTACAATAGCATTTTTTGTTAGTGTAAAAGAAGCCGCCATACCATCAATGGGTGTACCGGCTGTAAAATATCCTAATGTATTACTTGTTTGGTTCACTAGTGTAGTAGAGTCTTCTACATCTTCTAAATAGTTTTCATAATCTATTAATATCTCAATATTTTCTGTAGCTGTACCCAAAACCATATCTCCTTTGGCATCTATATGCACTCTAGACGTAGCTCCATTTCCTATATTATTTACATTATTGGTTTCACTTAATCCATCTACTCTAACTGTTTCTGTTTCGCCTGCTATATGTATTGTTTGTTGAGGCTTAGTCGTTTTTATTCCTATTTGACCATTTACTATTATACTAAATAGTAAAACTAATATTAATTGTATTTTTTTTAACATTATTTTCATTTAGTTATATACTCTAATTTTTAAATAATCTTTACCCCCGCCAAATCCAATACTAGTATAACTACTTTCTGAATCTTTAACTATTCCAAAAAAGTATAATTCATGTGTGCCAGCCGGTAAAGTTAAATACCCTTGGCTATTCAAGTACGGGTAACCAATATTTCCACCATAATTAGTTTCATAAACTAATCCTTTATAGCCATGACATCTTGATTTTTCTAAATCACTAAGTCCATCACTATCTATATCCACACAAAAAAAAGTTTGTATACCCACAGCCTTATTATATGAGGGGTATACAAGTGTACCCGAAGTTATATCTGCACCAGTTATTAATAGGGTAACTCCATATTTCACTTCTATAGTTGCATTTTGAGGTACATTTATAGATACTTTTGCAATTTCTCCTTCCACCATTGTTTCACCAGAGCTATTATTATTTACAACTGTTCCTGATCCAAACCCTAGATTATATGGATCATCTGGTATAAAATTCGGTATATCAATTAAAAAGTTTAATGGCTCCGTTTCGCTGATTCCATAAGCATTTCCTGTTAATGAAATATCTCCATTTCCATTAACAAATAAAGGGACTATTTTAGTACCATCGTTTAAAACGGGATTATTTATAGCATCTAAACTTTCAATTCTAATAGTGGAAGTTTCTCCTGAAACATGTAATGTAGCTTGAGGGTCTGTAGTTCCAATTCCAACTTGAGCAAAAGCAATTGAGGCTGCTAAACCTACAATTATGCATAATAATTTTACATTCATAATTATATTGGTTAAGTTAAGGCTAATGTAAAGTCATAAAAATAGAATCATTTCCAGTTACAAATTCTACATAAGTTTCTTTAGACGTAGTTCCATCACCAGCGCCTTTTATATTTGAGGATACTTCTCCATAAAACTGAATATGATATGCTCCTGCAGTTGGTAATTGTATATATGCGCTAGATGTATTAAACATAGTACCTTCTACGCTTAAAGTAGAACCGCTAGAATAACATTTAGATACTGGCCCATATTTTCTTGTCCCTATATCACTAAGAACAAAATAGGTGCTTATTCTTCTAGCACAATTGTCTGATATTATAGTTTTTGAAGAGTTTAAATAAACTTCAAAGCTTAAATTATACTTAACTTCTAATATAGAAGGCCTATTTACATTAATTGTAAATAATGTTATTTGTACGTCTGCTTTCCCGTCTACATCATTGGCAGATAAAGTTACAGAATTAGCTGGCAAACTAGTATCATCTATTGCATCGTAACCATCACTATTATATATAGGTCTATATTCTAATGTAAACTCTCCATTTTCATCAACATACAAAGGAAAAGTGTCGTTTGTTAAATCTAAATCACCATTTACATCACCTCCATTATATGGAGTATTATTAGAATTTAAACTTTCTATTCTTATAGTTTCGTTACCAGTAATCGAGGCTAAATGTAATTGTTGTTGAGGGCTAGATGTGTTTATGCCTACTTGTCCATATGAAAATTTGAAACAAATAAATAAACTCAATATTACTATATATTTAAAGCTAGTTTCTAATTTAGAATATGATACGTTTGCTCTTTCTTTAAAAAAACCTTTCTTCATAACTATTACAAGTAGAATTAAAACTTCGTCTTATACATGACAAAGGGTCTAAGTTATTTGATTTGTTGTTTGAAAAAAGGGGAGAGGTTTTAAGAAAACATCAAAAAACATTTTTTGCCATTATCTAAATATATAAAAAAAACAACAGTTTAACGAACAAAAAAACCTTATATCGATTAAAAATTATATTCCACGGTTATAAATATCACTTTTATTATAAAAATTAACAAAAAAAAAGCCTTCTTAATATATTAAGAAGGCTTTTTTTATGCTTGACCTGTCGGCCCAAAATTTAGGGGTATTGGAGGCTGTTCATAATCTTTAATTTCTCCATGTGCATTTTCAAAACGTTTTACATTATCACTTAATGCTTTTAACAATCGTTTAGCATGCTGAGGCGTTAATATTATTCTAGACTTTACTTTACTTTTAGGAGCCCCAGGCATAATATTAACAAAGTCAACAACAAACTCAGAGACCGAATGATTAATTATCGCCAAATTAGAATACGTACCTTCAGCTATTTTTTCGTCTAATTCTATATTTATTTGGCCTTGTTTAGGCTTTTCATCTTTTTTATCTGCCATCTTTATTATATTTAAGTTTCCGAATAGACGGAACTATTTATTACGATTAAAAAAGTCCTGCTTACAAAGCAGGACTTTTGTTCTTTATTTCAAAAGATTAAAATTTTTATTAAAATCAATTTTACTAAAATATTAGTTATAATTAACTTCTTGTTTAGCTTTCATCATTTCATCAAACTCCTCTTTTGAGCCTACAATAATGTTATCGTATGAACGCATTCCTGTTCCTGCTGGAATTCTGTGTCCTACAATTACATTTTCTTTAAGACCTTCGAGTGAATCTACTTTTCCTGCTACTGCTGCTTCATTAAGTACTTTCGTCGTCTCTTGGAATGATGCCGCAGAGATAAACGACTTAGTTTGTAATGAGGCTCTTGTTATACCTTGTAAAATTGGTGTTGCGGTTGCTGGTTGAGCATCTCTAGCTACAACTAACTTTTTATCTTCACGACGCAATAGAGAATTTTCATCTCTTAATTCGAAAGAGGTTATTATTTGTCCTTCTTTAAGGTTAGAAGAATCTCCGGCATCTTCAACTACTTTTTTACCAAATATATCATCATTTTGCTCAATAAAGTCTGCTTTGTGTACTAATTGATCTTCAAGGAAAATAGTATCCCCTGAATCGATAATTTTTACTTTTCGCATCATTTGTCTTACAACAACTTCGAAGTGTTTGTCATTAATCTTCACCCCTTGTAAACGATATACTTCTTGTACTTCGTTAACTAAGTATTGTTGTACTGCAGCTGGTCCTTTGATGTTTAGGATATCGTTTGGTGTTATAGAACCATCTGATAAAGGCATACCTGCTTTTACAAAATCGTTTTCTTGTACAAGAATTTGATTTGATAACTTCACTAAGTATTTCTTAATATCTCCTAATTTAGATTCTATAATAATCTCACGATTACCTCTCTTAATTTTACCAAATGATACAACTCCATCAATTGCACTTACAACAGCTGGATTAGATGGGTTACGTGCTTCAAATAACTCTGTTACACGTGGTAAACCTCCTGTAATATCCCCTGCCTTAGCAGATTTACGTGGTATTTTAACTAAAATCTTACCGATTTTAATTTTCTCACCATCGTCTATCATTATGTGTGCTCCAACTGGTAAGTTATATGAACGAATTGCTTCTCCGTTACCGTCTTCTACAATAAGCGTTGGTATTAACTTTTTATTTCTAGATTCAGAAATTACTTTCTCTTGGAAACCTGTTTGCTCATCTACTTCTACTTGATAAGTTACACCTTGTTCGATATTTTCATATCTCACTTTTCCAGCAAATTCAGAAATAATTACACCATTATATGGATCCCACTCACAAACTACATCTCCTGTTTTTAACTTGTCACCGTTATTAACAAAAATAGTAGAACCGTATGGAATATTATTTGTACTTAATGTAATTCCGGTCTTTTTGTCTACCAGTTTTAATTCTGATGTACGAGATATAACGATATCTATTTCGTTTCCTTCTTTATCTTCTCCTTTAACAGTTTTAAGCTCTTCAATTTCAGCAACTCCATCGAACTTAGTAATTAATTTATTTTCTTCAGAAATGTTACCTGCAATACCTCCTACGTGGAATGTACGTAATGTTAACTGTGTTCCTGGTTCTCCAATAGACTGTGCTGCAACTACACCAACTGCTTCTCCTCGTTGTACCATTTTATTTGTTGCTAAGTTACGTCCATAACATTTAGCACAAATTCCTTTTTTAGCTTCACAACTTAATGGAGAGCGAACTTCTATAGATTCTAAAGGAGAGGCTTCAATTGCTGCTGCAATATCATCTTCTATTAATTCTCCTGCTTCTACTATTAGTTCTTCAGTTAATGGGTTGTATACATCATTAAGAGCTATACGTCCTATAACACGTGCGCTTAATTTTTCTACTACTTCATCATTTTTCTTTAAGGCAGTTACTTCAACTCCTCTTAGTGTTCCACAATCTTCACTGTTTACAATAACATCTTGAGATACATCAACTAAACGACGTGTTAAGTATCCTGCATCGGCAGTTTTAAGTGCGGTATCGGCAAGACCTTTACGTGCACCGTGTGTTGAGATAAAGTACTCTAAAATTGAAAGTCCTTCTTTAAAGTTAGAAAGAATCGGGTTTTCAATAATCTCTCCTCCTCCTGCATTAGATTTTTTAGGTTTTGCCATTAATCCACGCATACCTGTAAGCTGGCGAATCTGCTCTTTAGATCCACGTGCTCCTGAGTCAAGCATCATATACACCGAGTTAAATCCTTGTTGATCTTCGCGTATACGCTTCATAGACAACTCTGTTAACTCTGCGTTTGTTGATGTCCAGATATCAATAACTTGGTTATAACGTTCATTGTTTGTTATAAGTCCCATGTTATAGTTACCTGTAATACCGTCTACTTTTTTATTGGCGGCATCAATCATAGATTGCTTTTCTGGTGGGATGATAATATCACCTAAACTAAATGATAATCCTCCTTGGAATGCAAAATTATATCCTAATGTTTTAATTTCGTCTAAGAATGCTGCTGTTTCAGGCACGCTTGTTACTTTTAAGATATCTCCAATGATATCTCTAAGTGATTTCTTAGTTAAAACTTGATTTATATATCCTGCTGCAGCTGGCACTTTTTCATTGAAAAGCACACGTCCAACAGTAGTTTCTATAATTTGTGGTACTAACTCTCCTGCTTCATTAAAATCAATTGTTCTAACTTTAATTTGCGCATTTAAGTCTACTCGTTTTTCATTGTATGCTATTGTAACTTCTTCAGCAGAATAGAACGTTAAACCTTCTCCTTTAATTACTAGTTCTGGTGTAGATTTACGTAACTTGGTCATATAATATAAACCAAGTACCATATCCTGAGAAGGTACTGTTACAGGTGATCCGTTTGCAGGGTTTAAGATATTGTGAGATGCCAACATTAATAATTGACATTCTAAAATAGCTTCTGGCCCTAACGGTAAGTGAACCGCCATTTGATCTCCATCAAAATCGGCATTAAAGGCCGTACATACTAATGGGTGTAATTGTATTGCTTTACCTTCTATTAACTTTGGTTGAAATGCTTGAATTCCAAGGCGGTGAAGCGTAGGCGCACGGTTTAGTAATACTGGATGTCCTTTAAGAACATTTTCCAAGATATCCCAAACCACAGGCTCTCTTTTATCTATAATTTTCTTAGCAGACTTTACTGTTTTAACAATACCTCTTTCTATTAATTTTCTAATAATAAAAGGCTTGTAAAGTTCTGCTGCCATGTTTTTAGGTAAACCACATTCAAATAACTTTAATTCTGGTCCTACAACAATTACAGAACGTGCTGAATAATCTACACGCTTACCTAGTAAGTTTTGACGGAAACGTCCTTGCTTACCTTTAAGTGAATCTGATAATGATTTTAATGGCCTATTTGAATCTGTCTTTACAGCTGATGATTTACGTGTATTATCAAATAATGAATCTACAGACTCTTGTAACATACGTTTCTCGTTACGTAAGATTACTTCTGGAGCTTTGATCTCCACTAATCTTTTTAAACGGTTGTTACGTATAATTACACGACGATATAAATCATTTAAATCAGACGTTGCAAAACGACCTCCATCTAGAGGTACTAGCGGGCGTAATTCTGGTGGAATGATTGGTACAACCTTCATAATCATCCATTCTGGACGATTTTCTCTATTGTTGTTAGATTCACGTAAAGCTTCTACTACTTGTAAACGTTTTAAAGCTTCAGTTTTACGTTGTTTAGACGTTTCTGTATTTGCCTTATGACGTAATTGGTATGATAATGTATCTAAGTCTATTCTAGATAATAACTCGATAAGACATTCTGCTCCCATTTTAGCTATAAACTTTTCTGGGTCTGTATCTTCTAAGTATTGGTTATCTTGAGGAAGGCTTTCTAATACATTTAAGTATTCTTCTTCTGTTAAGAAATCCATTTTTTGTAATGGCTCTCCTTCTTCATTTTTAGCATTACCTGCTTGTATTACTACATAACGCTCGTAGTAAATAATCATATCTAATTTCTTAGATGGTAATCCTAATAAATATCCTATTTTATTTGGTAAAGAACGGAAGTACCAAATATGAGCTACTGGTACAACAAGGTTAATGTGTCCAACTCTATCTCTACGTACTTTCTTTTCTGTTACTTCAACTCCACAACGGTCACAAACAATACCTTTGTATCGTATTCTTTTATATTTACCACAAGCACATTCGTAGTCTTTTACAGGACCAAAAATACGCTCACAGAATAAACCATCTCGCTCTGGTTTATGTGTTCGATAATTGATAGTTTCTGGTTTTAGAACTTCTCCTCTTGATTCTGCTAAAATCGACTCAGGAGAGGCTAAACCAATTGAGATTTTATTAAATCTCTTTACTGTATTCTTATCTTGTTTTCTTGCCATAATGCTGAAACTTTGATTTTTTTTATATTAAAATTAAAGTTCTTATGTCCTTAATTTCAATTTAAAAGATTCCCGCTTTCGCGGGAATGTAAATTATTCCTCTAATCTAATGTCTAATCCTAAACCTTTCAATTCGTGCATGAGTACATTGAATGATTCTGGTAATCCTGGATCTGGCATTGGCTCACCTTTTACGATAGATTCGTAAGTTTTAGCTCTACCAACTACATCATCAGATTTAACAGTTAAGATTTCTCTTAATGTTGCAGACGCTCCATATGCTTCTAATGCCCATACTTCCATTTCTCCAAAACGCTGTCCTCCAAATTGTGCTTTACCTCCAAGAGGTTGTTGCGTAATTAATGAGTATGGCCCTATAGAACGTGCGTGCATTTTATCGTCTACCATGTGCCCAAGTTTTAACATGTAAATCACACCAACTGTAGCTGGTTGATCGAAACGCTCACCTGTTCCTCCATCGTATAAATAAGTATGACCGTATCTTGGAATTCCTGCTTCGTCTGTAAATTCGTTAATCTGGTCTATTGTAGCACCATCAAATATAGGAGTTGCATAGGTACGACCTAAATCTTGTCCAGCCCAACCTAATACTGTTTCGTATATCTGCCCAATATTCATACGCGATGGTACCCCTAATGGATTTAATACAATATCTACTGGTGTTCCGTCTTCTAAGAATGGCATGTCTTCTTGACGAACTATACGCGCAACAATACCTTTGTTTCCGTGACGTCCTGCCATTTTATCTCCTACTTTAAGCTTACGTTTTTTAGCAATGTAAACCTTAGCTAATTTTATAATACCTGCTGGTAATTCATCTCCTACAGAAATTGTAAACTTCTCGCGACGTAATGAACCTTGTAAGTCGTTCTCTTTAATTTTATAGTTGTGAATTAAATCTGCAACTAATTTATTTGTATGATCATCTGTAGTCCAAGTTCCTGATGTTAAATGCGTATAATCATCTACAGCATTTAACATTTTTAAGGTAAACTTCTTTCCTTTTGGTAATACTTCTTCTCCTAAATCGTTAAAGATACCTTGAGATGTTTTTCCGTTTACAATTGTAAATAACTTCTCAACTAGTATAGATTGTAATTCTTCGAACTTAGCATTATAGATCCCTTCTAATTGAGAAATATCTTCTTTATCCTGAGCTCTTTTTCTCTTATCCTTAATAGCACGAGAGAATAATTTTTTATTAATTACTACACCGTGTAAAGATGGTGATGCTTTTAATGAAGCATCTTTTACATCTCCAGCTTTATCTCCAAAGATAGCACGTAATAATTTTTCTTCTGGTGTTGGATCGCTTTCTCCTTTTGGAGTAATTTTTCCGATAAGGATATCTCCAGGTTTAACTTCCGCACCAATACGAATCATTCCGTTTTCATCTAAATCTTTTGTAGCTTCTTCAGATACATTAGGGATATCATTAGTTAATTCTTCGTTACCTAATTTTGTATCTCTAACATCTAATGAATACTCATCGATATGAATAGATGTAAATATATCTTCACGTACAACTTTTTCAGAAATTACAATCGCATCCTCAAAGTTATACCCTTTCCAAGGCATAAAGGCTACTTTCATATTTCTACCTAATGCTAACTCTCCTTTTTGTGTTGCATATCCTTCAGATAATACTTGACCTTTAGAAACTTTATCTCCCTTTTTAACGATAGGCTTAAGGTTAATTGATGTTCCTTGGTTTGTTTTTCTGAATTTTACTAAAGGATATTTCTTTATATCACTATCAAAACTTACTTTAGCTTGGTCTTCTGTACGATCGTATTTTATAACAATTTCATTAGCATCTACATATTGTACAACACCTTCTCCTTCTGCATTAATTAATACACGAGAATCTGATGCTACTTGACGTTCTAACCCTGTTCCTACAATTGGAGCTTGTGGACGTAATAATGGTACAGCTTGACGCATCATGTTAGATCCCATTAATGCACGGTTGGCATCATCATGCTCTAAGAAAGGAATTAAAGATGCTGATATAGAAGAAATTTGGTTTGGTGCAACATCTGTATAATGAATCTCTTTTGGATCCATTACAGGGAAATCACCTTCCATACGAGCAATTACTTTATCGTGAAGGATTTTTCCAGTTTCATCAACTTCTACAGTTGCTTGCGCTATTAATTTTTCTTCTTCTTCTTCTGCACTTAAATATGTAGGTGTACTATTAATATCTACAACACCATCTGTTACTTTTCTATATGGTGTTTCGATGAATCCCATAGAATTCACTTTCGCATAAACAGATAGAGAAGATATTAAACCAATATTTGGTCCTTCTGGTGTTTCAATAGGACATAAACGTCCGTAGTGTGTATAGTGAACATCACGTACCTCGAATCCAGCTCTTTCCCTAGATAAACCTCCAGGTCCTAATGCTGATAAACGACGTTTGTGAGTTATCTCTGCTAATGGATTTGTTTGGTCCATAAATTGAGATAACTGGTTTGTTCCAAAGAAAGAATTAATTACAGAAGACAGAGTCTTGGCATTAATTAAATCTATTGGTGTGAACACTTCGTTATCACGAACGTTCATACGCTCACGAATAGTACGTGCCATACGCGCTAAACCAACTCCAAATTGTTGAGACAACTGTTCTCCCACTGTACGTACACGACGGTTAGATAAGTGATCAATATCATCAATCTCTGCTTTAGAGTTAATAAGCTCTATTAAATATTTTATAATGGTAATGATATCTTCCTTGGTAAGCACTTGCTTATCCATTCCTATATCAAGGCCAAGTTTTTTGTTCATTCTATAACGTCCTACTTCTCCTAAAGAGTAACGTTGGTCACTAAAGAATAATTTATCTATAATACCACGTGCTGTCTCCTCATCGGGCGGCTCAGCATTACGTAATTGTCTATAGATATGTTCTACAGCTTCTTTTTCGGAGTTTGTTGGATCCTTTTGAAGCGTATTGTGTATAATGGCGTAATCACCTTGTTCTGAAGTTTCCTTATGTAAAAGGATAGTTTTAACTCCTACTTCGATGATTTCTTCTATGTTTTCTTTATCTAATTCTGTATCACGATCTAATACTATTTCGTTACGTTCGATAGATACAACTTCTCCTGTATCTTCATCTACGAAATCTTCATGCCATGTATTTAATACACGTGCAGCTAGTTTTCTTCCTTGATACTTTTTTAGTCCTGATTTTGATACTTTAACTTCTTCAGCTAGATCAAAAATTTCAAGAATATCTTTATCTCGCTCAAAACCGATAGCTCTAAATAAAGTCGTTACAGGTAACTTCTTTTTCCTATCGATATAAGCATACATTACTTGGTTAATATCTGTAGCAAATTCAATCCAAGATCCTTTAAAAGGTATTACTCTTGCTGAATATAATTTTGTTCCATTTGCATGGAAAGATTGTCCAAAGAATACCCCTGGAGATCTGTGTAATTGAGATACAACTACACGTTCTGCACCGTTGATACAAAACGTACCACTTGGTGTCATGTAAGGTATAGTTCCTAAGTACACATCTTGAACAATAGTTTCGAAATCCTCGTGTTCAGGGTCTGTACAATATAACTTTAACCTTGCTTTAAGCGGAACGCTATAAGTAAGTCCTCTTTCTATACATTCTTCAATGGCATATCTTGGTGGATCTATAAAGTAATCTAAAAATTCTAATACGAATTGATTACGGGTATCTGTAATTGGAAAATTTTCCATGAAGGTGTTGTATAACCCTTCATCACCTCTTTCTTCAGATTTTGTTTCTAGTTGGAAAAAATCCTGAAAGGATTTTATTTGAATATCCATAAAATCTGGATATTCTGTTCTATTGACTATAGACGAGAAATTTAATCTTTCAGCTTGTGTTACTAACATCAATGGACGAAATTTTGATTAAAAAAAATATGATTGTATATAGGTTGTCACTATATACGACAAATGGTCTAGGTCTTAGAGACTACTCTCCAGACCTAAACCTTTGTAATGTTTTAGAGTAAAGCTTACTTAAGCTCAACCTCTGCTCCTGCTTCTTCTAAAGAAGATTTTAAACCTTCTGCTTCATCTTTAGAAACACCTTCTTTGATTGCACTTGGTGCATCGTCAACTAATCCTTTAGCTTCTTTTAATCCTAATCCAGTTAATTCTTTAACTAATTTTACAACAGCTAACTTAGCGCTACCTGCAGCTTTAAGGATTACATCAAATTCAGTTTGCTCCTCAGCAGCTTCTCCACCTGCTCCAGGACCAGCAGCAACAGCTACAGCTGCAGCAGCAGGCTCAATACCGTACTCTTCTTTTAATATGTTTGCTAATTCGTTAACATCTTTTACTGTTAAGTTAACTAATTGTTCTGCGAATTCTTTTAAATCTGCCATTTTCTATCGTTTTAATAATTTTGTAATAATATAATTGTAATAAAGTGCGTACTATTTAAGATTATCCTTCTTTTTCAGATAATGTTTTAAGAATACCTGCTAATGCTCCTCCACTAGATTTAAGTGCAGAAATAACATTCTTAGCTGGTGATTGAAGTAATCCAATGATATCTCCAATTAATTCTTCTTTAGACTTAATATCTACTAATGCATCTAATTGATCATCTCCTATGTAAACAGCTTCCTCAATAAAAGCTCCTTTTAATAAAGGTTTTTCAGATTTTTTACGGAATGCTTTAATTACTTTTGCTGGTGCATTACCAGTTTCAGAATACATTACAGAAGTATTACCCTTAAGCGTCGACGGTAAGTCTCCAAAATCTTTATCTGAAGCTTCCATTGCTTTTTCAAGTAATGTATTTTTAACTACTGCTAATTTTACGTTTGCTTTAAAACAAGCACGACGTAAGTCTGAAGTACTACCTGCATTTAATCCTGAGATATCTGCTAAGTATATGTTAGCATTCTCAGCTAGCTGTCCAGTTAATTCTTCAATAACTTGTGATTTTTCTTCTCTTGTCATAATAATAAGTTATTTAACTACTAACCGATTTTAGTATCAACTGCTATACTTGGACTCATTGTAGAAGACATATAAATGCTTTTAACATAAGTTCCTTTAGCTGCAGTTGGCTTCAGTTTAATTAATGTTGTTAATAATTCGTTTGCGTTACCTGCAATTTTATCTGCACTAAAAGATGCTTTTCCAATTGCTGCGTGTACAATACCTGTTTTATCAACCTTAAAGTCAATTTTACCAGCTTTAACTTCTGTTACTGCTTTAGCAACATCCATAGTTACTGTTCCTGTCTTTGGGTTAGGCATTAATCCACGAGGTCCTAAAACACGTCCTAGAGGTCCTAATTTCCCCATTACACTAGGCATTGTAATAATTACGTCTACATCTGTCCATCCTGATTTAATTTTATCAAGATATTCTTGTAATCCAACGTAATCAGCTCCAGCTGCTTTTGCTTCATCTTCTTTATCTGGAGTTACTAATGCTAATACTTTTACATCTTTACCAGTACCGTGAGGAAGAGATACTACCCCTCTTACCATTTGATTAGCTTTTCTTGGATCAACTCCAAGACGTACAGCGATATCTACTGAAGCATCAAATTTTGTATTGGTTATTTCTTTTACTAATGCTGAAGCCTCCTCTAAAGAATAAACTTTATCCTTTACGATTTTTGCTTGAGCTTCTTTCTGTTTCTTTGTTAATCTTGCCATTTTAAAATCTTTTTAGGTTAATTAGGTGCTTCACCACCTTTAACAGTTATACCCATAGATCTTGCTGTTCCAGCTACCATTTTCATTGCAGATTCAATTGTAAATGCATTTAAATCTGGCATTTTGTCTTCAGCAATTGTTCTAACTTGATCCCAAGAAACTTTTGCTACTTTTTTAACGTGAGGTTCACCTGATCCTTTTTTCACTTTGGCCGCTTCTAATAATTGTACTGCAGCTGGAGGGGTTTTAATAACAAACTCGAAAGATTTGTCTTTGTAAACCGAGATAACAACTGGTAATACTTTACCAGATTTGTCCTGTGTTCTAGCATTAAACTGCTTACAAAACTCCATAATGTTAACTCCAGCAGCACCTAAAGCGGGTCCAACCGGTGGCGACGGATTCGCAGCACCTCCCCTTACTTGTAACTTAACTACTTTACTTAATTCTTTTGCCATTTTTAATAATTTAGTTCGGTATCAATTTATATTTTGGAAGCATAAACCGATCCCATCTTTATGTAACAATTATTATATCTTTTCAACTTGCATATAACTTAACTCTAATGGTGTTTTTCTTCCAAAAATCTTCACCATTACTTCTAGTTTACGCTTTTCTTCGTTTATATTTTCTATAGTACCATCAAATCCATTGAATGGTCCATCTATAACTTTTACAGTTTCTCCTTTAGTGTAAGGAATTGCAACGTTAGTATCTGTTTCTACAGTTAACTCATCTACTTTACCTAACATTCTGTTTACTTCAGATTGTCTTAATGGTAATGGATCTCCTCCTTTAGTAGCTCCTAAGAAACCTATAACGTTAGTAATTGATTTTATTACGTGAGGTATTTCTCCTGTTAAGTTAGCTTTAATCATTATATAACCACTGAAATATACTTTCTCCTTGGTTATTTTTTTTCCATTTCGTATTTGTACTACATTTTCTGTAGGAACTAATACTTGCTCAACATAATCTTGATAACCTAAACGAGCTATTTCATTCTCGATATAAGTTTTAATCTTGTTTTCTTGACCACTTACCGCTCTTACAACGTACCACTTTTTTTCTCCTACTTCAGCCATCGAATCTTAACTTTAAGATATTAAATTAAAATATTGACTTATAACCTTACTGAAAACAGTATCAATTCCCCATACAACTAAAGAGAATATAATTGAAAATACAGCAACTAAAACGGTTAAACTTTGTGTTTCAGACCAAGGAGTCCAAGTCACATTATTTTTTAATTCACCGAATGATTCTTTTATGTAATTTACTATTCCAGCCATTTATATTTCTTTTTTCAAGGATTGATATAAATCACTCCTTTGTAATTTTAACTTAACGTCTGAAAAACAAAACTCAAAAGACTTTATTTTTCACTAAGCACGGGTTGAGAGACTCGAACTCCCGACACCTGGTTTTGGAGACCAGTGCTCTACCAACTGAGCTAAACCCGTAGATAAAAGTCAAGGTGTTTCAGAAAAGAAACACCTTAACTTTTTTATTTCTAACAAACTACGTTTATTATAAAATTTCAGTTACCTGACCAGCTCCAACTGTTCTACCACCTTCACGGATAGCGAAACGTAATCCTACGTTCATTGCAATTGGTTGGATTAAATCAACAGTAATTGTTAAGTTATCCCCAGGCATTACCATCTCTACTCCATCAGGTAACGCAATGTTTCCTGTTACGTCAGTTGTACGTACGTAGAACTGAGGACGGTAGTTATTATGGAATGGAGTGTGACGTCCACCTTCTTCTTTTTTAAGGATATAAACCTCTGCTTTAAATTTATTATGAGGAGTTACAGATCCTGGCTTAGTAATTACCATACCTCTAGAGATTTGATTTTTATCTATACCTCTTAATAAGATACCTGCGTTATCTCCAGCTTCACCTCTATCTAATATTTGACGGAACATTTCGATTCCTGTAATAGTAGATGTTAATTTTTCAGCTCCCATACCAATGATTTCTACAGGATCTCCAGTATTAGCGATACCAGTTTCAATACGACCAGTTGCTACAGTACCACGACCAGTAATAGAGAATACATCTTCGATTGGCATTAAGAAATCTTTATCAACTTCTCTTGTTGGCTCTTCAATCCAAGCATCAACTTGCGCCATTAATTCCATTACAGTATCAACCCATTTTTGCTCACCGTTAAGTGCACCTAAAGCTGAACCAGATACTACAGGACCATTATCTCCATCATACTCATAGAAAGATAATAATTCTCTAACTTCCATATCAACTAATTCTAAAAGCTCCTCATCATCAACCATATCCACTTTGTTTAAGAATACTACTATTCTTGGAATACCTACCTGACGACCTAATAAGATGTGCTCACGAGTTTGTGGCATAGGACCATCTGTCGCAGCAACTACTAATATAGCTCCATCCATTTGAGCAGCACCAGTTACCATGTTCTTTACGTAATCGGCGTGACCTGGACAATCAACGTGAGCATAGTGACGATTAGCCGTTTGATACTCTACGTGAGATGTATTAATAGTAATACCTCTTTCTTTTTCCTCAGGAGCGTTGTCGATTTGATCGAAATCCTTAGCTTCTGATAAACCTGCATCAGCTAATACTTTAGTAATAGCAGCAGTCAACGTTGTTTTTCCGTGATCTACGTGTCCAATTGTACCGATATTTAAGTGTGGTTTTGAACGATCGAAAGTTCCCTTTGCCATGCTTTTAATAATTTAATCTTAGTTATATAATAATATTAGTGTTCTATATTTTATGCCTTTAAAATTGAGCCAATGACGGGATTTGAACCCGTGACCTCTTCCTTACCAAGGAAACGCTCTACCCCTGAGCTACACCGGCTTAAATATTAGAGCGAGAGACCGGGTTCGAACCGGCGACATTCAGCTTGGAAGGCTGACGCTCTACCAACTGAGCTACTCTCGCAATTATTTAAAATCCTTTTAATTTAAAATCTATTCAAAAAAAATAGTGGGGAGAGCAGGATTCGAACCTGCGAAGACATAGTCAGCAGATTTACAGTCTGCCCTCGTTGGCCGCTTGAGTATCTCCCCTATTTTAAATTTTTCACTCTTTTAAAGAACTTTTAAAACTTCATTTCTAATAAGAAAATCGATTTATTTTTTTGAGCCGATGGAGGGACTCGAACCCACGACCTGCTGATTACAAATCAGCTGCTCTAGCCAGCTGAGCTACATCGGCTTTTTTTCTGCATTTTTAATCATAAAAAAAGCCCGCTATTTCTAACGGACTGCAAATGTATATAGTTTATTCTTTTATTCAAAACATTTTTTTAAAATATTTTAAATATTTTTTTTCTACATATGTGCTCGAAGCTTTTCTTTTCGCTTTTTTAGTTGCCTTTCTAATGATGCAATAGCACTATCTGCTCCTTCTTCAAAAGTTTTACATTGCTTCTTTACTACAAAACTATCTCCAGGTACACTAACTCTTGCTTCAAATATTTTATTTTCTTTATCGCTTGTGTTTTCTACTTTTAAAAACACGTCTGACTTTATGACCTTGTCATAAAACGTTTCTAATTTATCCATTCGCTTTTGGATGAAATCCAATAGTTTTTGATCTGCACTAAAATTTACGGATTGTGTGTTCACCTTCATACTCTTCTTTTTATTGGTTTAACAATGAGTGCTGTTTTACTTTTTACTTCTAGGATGTGCCTTAGAATATACTTTCTTTAATTCAGCAATACTATTATGGGTATAAATTTGCGTAGCAGCTAAACTAGAATGTCCCAAAAGTTCTTTTACAGCATTTAAATCTGCACCTTGGTTTAATAAATGAGTCGCAAACGAATGCCTTAATATATGCGGACTCTTTTTCACCTTTAATGATGCCATACTAAAATACTCATTTATTATTCTATAAACAAGTGTTTCGTATATTTTAACCCCTTTTTTTGTTAAAAAAAGAAATTCTATATCTATTATTTTTCTTAAGCCCTGTCGTTGAGTTTTATACTGTTTTATTGTTTTTATTACAGAATTTAATAAAGGAACATAGCGCTCCTTATTTCGCTTACCTAACACCTTTAATGTGCCGTTTACTAAATCTAAATCTGATAGTTTTATTTCTATTAATTCTATTCTCCTTATTCCTGTCGAATAAAACAACTCTATTATTAACTTATTTCGAACTCCTTCAAAGGTGTTTTCATGATTAAATTCTTCTAGGACATTATTAATTTCAACTTCAGAAAATGGAACTTGTATTTTTTTACTTGTTTTTAACGCTTTGTGTTTTGCTAAAGGATTTTGTTTTATTGTTTCTATTTTTAATAAAAACTTAAAAAAGGAATTTAAGGCAGATACTTTTCTATTTATACTACGATTTGAAATTTTACTTTCTACCAAATTAATTATCCATTGCCTTATTTGCGCATAGTTTACTTCTTCTAGTAGAGCTTCTTCGTGTTCTGATTCAAGGAACGTTATAAAAGATTCTATATCTTTTTCATAAGCATTAACTGTTAATTGAGAATACTTTTTCTCTAATAATAAATAATCTATGAACGGTTGTAGTAACATATGGCTTAAATATAAGAACTTTTATGAAAGAACATAAAAAAAGAACCCTACTAAGTTATAATAGGATTCTTTTTAGAGCTAAACTTTAATATTTATTTAACCGACCATATCGAATAGCTTTTTGGAGTGATTGTATTTTAAACCACTTTCCTCCTTGTATAATCGACTCCCAGTTTGAATACCCTGTATAATCTTTTATTCTTGTATTTGACCAATTGATTTCTACCCAACGTTGCTGCCAATTATCAGAATTATTTACATAAACAATTAATCCTGCACTATTATTTCCATTTCTTTTTGCTATATATTCATCATTATCTGTGTATAATATAGATGTATTTCCTTTTGCCAAGTTATTATGTATCCAAATTAGATTATTTGCTCTCTCTTTACTTAACTACTCTTCATAACCTCTAAAACCCTTCGTGTGTTAGAATATAGGCATAGGCTAGCATTTTTCCTTTAAAAATTTCATTAGTATCATGATTAGGTACAAAAGTAACTGCTCGCATAGAATTTAGCTTCCATAACACTCCATCCTTTAATTTATTTAAATTGTTACCATACAAACGCATCTTTCATTCTATAATAGCATGCAAAATCGAAAGCACTTACTTCTGCTTGATTTTTGCCTACCAATTTAACGTATTCTCATTTCCATACCAATGTTCACTAACAGAAAAGCCTCCGACTTCATTTTCCAATCTTTTACTACCCATGGTTCAAATCCTTTAACATAATCAAATCTCCACCCATCAAATCCTATAACACCTCTATAATATTTACCTACACTATTTGTTTTTTTTCCACAACCAGTCTTGTATAATGTTTGATGATGGCATAGGTCTGCAAACCTTCCAAAATACCCCATATCATTATTATGTATATTATTAGCATGAAAATCGTTTGCAGATCTCAGGAAATTACCAGACAACGGATTAAAATCTGTATAAGTGTTTTTTACCTGTATATAGATTACTTTCTGAATCTCCTCCACTATTATGATTAATTACAATATCTGCAATAACACTTAATTGATTTGTATGCGCATTATTGATTAAGTTTATCAATTCTGTTCTAAACCCAAAACACGTCTCGATACTTCCCATTTGATTGTATTCTCCAAAATCGTAATAATCTAAAGGATCATACCCCATAGAGAATGGTCCATTTTGTGCTTTTGTTGCAGGCGGTAACTATATAGCATCTATTCCAGCGTTACTCCAATCCTAAACTTTACCATTAACTACATCCCATCAAGTACCCCAGCTGACACGTCCCAATAAAAGGTCCGTATCATTACTCCAGCCCCTGTAGGTTTTAACCCAGCTCGGTTTATTAATATTTCTGAATTGTTTTCTTGAATACTATTTTCTTCTCCATTGAAAACATCTTCTTCTTTACTGCAATTAAATAATATTACAAATAATAGTAAGAAGCTTATTAATTTTAGGTTTTTCATACTTTATTAGGTATTAAATTATGTATTTCAAATTTAAATTACACTTATTTTAAGGGCATGAAAACACCTCTCATTACGCAAAGGTTTTCGTGTTAATAACTCTCTAAGTTTTATAATATTTAATCACAAAAAAAGCCAGAAATATTAATTTCTAGCTTTTTATTTTAAAATATTAAAAGGTAATATTATTCTTTAAATAATGATGCTCTTTGTGTTAAGTCTTCAATTAGCTTTTCATCTTCTTCACTTTCTAATAAAATATTATATGTATCCCAAAACTCTTTATTATATGGTTTTGGAGAAAAGATATCTTTATCCCACTTCTTTTGTAATGCTTCTTTTATTTTTTCTTTATCTAATATTACTTCGGAAAATAATATTTCTTGGACTGTATAATAATAACGCTCTTCTTTTTTATAACGGGCTTCTTCGGCTTCAGTTAACTTTTCTTGCGCTCTACCTATATTAACCAATTTAGGTGTTTCATAATATATGTAATTAGGATACATTTTATCTTCATACTCTTTATATGAAATAACTAGTTTGTGATTAATTTGTGTATCAAATAAACGTTTACTTCTTATTTTTTGTGATTTAGAGGCTGCCACAAGTTCATACTCTATTTTTTTAATAGCGTAATTGTCCCAATATATATACACCCAACCATTAGCTTCAAACCCTTCATTATATATTCCTTTAGTGTCTAAACCTACAAAATCTGTACTTTTTAGAATTTTTATTTTATATAACTTTCTTTCATTATCAACTAAAACGGTATCTAATTCAAACTGATGCTTTTCTAGCATATTTTCTCCAAATAGTGCTTTTGCATTGTTTGCGTTTCGAAGCAAGTTTAATTTTCCTTTAAATATATTTTGAAGTCCATTAACCCTATCATCATTCCATTTAATTGCTTTAACTAATTCTGCTGTTTTAACCTGTTCTCTTCTTATGTCCTTTTTGTTGTAATACTTCCTGTTGTTTTGATTTAAATAGGCTTGATATGTAAATAAGCTATCTATATCTCTTAAATCATAACTTTTTCGAACTTGATCTACATTTATTTTAAGAAAATTTCTAGTTGTAGGAACAGTAAATCCAGAATCGTATACTGTAATTGCACTCTCTATAAGCCATTTAAACTCATTTTTATTACGTTCTTTATGTCTTAAAAAACCTTTTTGAATATATGAAGAGTCAGGTAGATTTCTTGGTAATCGTTCTATTGCTCTTACCATAATATCATTTCCTGTTGTTGGTCTTGGTTCCCCTACTATTAAAACCTCTTCTAAAGATGCAACTTCTTCCTCTAGAAAGATCTCGAAATCGGCATCATACTCAGAAATTGGTATTTTATATGTAGAGTATCCTATTGAAGAGACTACAAGCGAATCGTTTTCATGCTGTTTAGGTACTTGAAGAGCAAATTTACCATCTGCATTTGTTATTGTACCTATTGTTGTGTTTTTTATATACACACTAGCACTTTCAATACCTTCTCCTTTGTTAAAGTCGACTACTTTATTCTTTAATTCTATTTGAGCAAATAGTGCAGATGAACTTATACACAACAGAATTAAAACTAGATATTTTATGTAATTAGTTTTAAACATTTTAAATGTGGTTTAAATTTATTTAGAAACTATCAAGAGTAATGCCAATATAAATAACTTCTTTAAACAAACGTGTTTTCACACTAATTATTGCTATTTAGAAATAAATGTAAAAAGGATGCCTATACTCGTCTATATCCTCCCTTTTTATCAATTACTATTTTGCGATAATTTTTTTAGATTTTCGCCAAAACTATAATTTCTATTAGTGTTTTACCGCAGGCTTGTACTCCTTTTTATCAATTACCATTTTGGCGATAATTTCCCTTAAAATTTCAGAGGTGCCACCTCCAATTGGCCCTAAACGACTATCTCTAAGTAGTCTTGCCATTGGATATTCTTCCATATAACCATACCCTCCAAGCATTTGAAGGCATTGATATATTACATCGTCTGCCATTTTAGTAGAGCGCAACTTTGAAATAGTAGCTTCTTTTACTACATATTCGCCTTTATCTAATCTTGCTGTTACTGAATAGTTGAATTCTTTACAAACTTTCATATCAGCATATCCATCTGCCATTGTGTGACGTAATGCTTGGAATGTATTTATTGATTTTCCAAAAGCTTGACGCTCTGACATATATTGAATTGCATATTCTAGAGCAAACTCTGCTCTTGCATGAGCATTTACCCCCATTATTAAACGTTCTAATGCAAAATGCTGCATGATATATGCAAATCCTTTATTTTCTTCACCCATTAAATTACTAGCTGGAATAACAACATTATCGAAAGCTATTTCCCCTGTATCTGAAGCTCTCCAACCAAGTTTATCTAATTTTGTAGCTGTTATTCCAGGAGTATCCCTATCTATAATAAACATACTAATTCCTTTATTACCTAACTCAGGATTAGTTTTAGCTGCAACCACTATATAATCACTATACACTCCATTTGTAATAAAGGTTTTAGAACCATTAATCACATAAGTATCTCCTTTTTTTACAGCTGTAGTTCTCATTCCTGCAACATCACTTCCTCCAAAAGGCTCTGTTACAGCCATTGCCCCAATTAACTCACCTGTAATACTTTTTGTTAGATACTTTTGCTTTATTTCCTCTCCTCCTTCTGCATTAACATGCGTCATAGCTAAATAAGCATGAGCCCACATTGCTGCTGCAAAACCTCCAGAGTTTATTTTCTGTAATTCTTCTAAAAAAATAACTGTATAAAATAAATCTAAGTCTAAACCTCCATAAGCTTCAGGATATGCTATTCCAAAGAATCCCATTTCCCCAAACTTCTCCCATACAAAACGGTCTATTATTCCCGTTTCTTCCCATTTTTCAATATGAGGCACAACCTCTTTCTTTAAAAAATCTTGTAAACTTTCTCTAAATAATTGATGTTCTTCTGTGAAGTATCTGCTATCCATTTATACTATAATTCGTTATTTCTAATTAATTGTCAAAGATAATCTAATTATCTCTATTTTTTTTATTGGAAAGCCCTTTACTTTTATTAATTCGTCAATAGAACTAAAGCCATCTCTTAGTATTCGCTCTTCAATAATATTATGTGCTATTTCGTAATCTATGTATCTAATAGTTACCAACTCGTCTCTAGTGGCAGTATTTAAATTTATTTTTTTTATTGTCTTAGGATCTTTAATAACACATCTCTCTTTTATATTTTCTATAACTTCTGAAGACAACCCATAAACTTCTTGTAATTCTACCATTGCAATAAAACCTTTATTTTTATTACGATACTTTATTATACGTTTTGAAAGTTTTTCGCCAATACCATATATTTCTTGGAGTTGCTTTACTGTTGCTATATTTAAATCTATTTTACCTCTCTTTCGATGCATAGTTTCCTTATTAGGCTTAGATAAATTAGATTTTGAATTAGCCACCCACTCAGGAAATTTAAAATATGGAGAAATAATAGCTAAAAGTGAATCTGAAATCTTTGTTACTCGCTGAAAATCTTTAGCTGAATTAACCCATTTATCCTTTGCTCTAAATGCTAAAAGCCTATCAATCTCTTCTGTTGACATTCCTAAAACCTCCCCTTTATAATCTGAGATATAATTTGGATTAAAAGGGTACAACTTTGGTTTTCTATTTTCTATCTCTACAAGACGCAATGAATCTACTTGAGATTTAAATAACTCTAACTCTTTATCATCTATAACGATTGTTTTTGAAGGAAACTCTATAAATGCATAAATACATTGTAATGTAACTATAAGTATTAACAATAAAAAAATCCCTTTTCGTTCTTGTCTTGTTTTAACGAAAAGGGATTTTAAATTCATATAATTTAATTATTATTCTTTTATTGTCTTTATGGCTTCTAAATAACGTTGTAATTGCTTCTTAACTACTGGGAACAAGAAGAACAATCCAATCATGTTAGGGAATACCATTGCAAAAATCATGGCATCAGAGAATGCCCAAATAGATCCCATACTTGCAGCTGCTCCAATAATTACGAAAGTTAAAAATAATAATTTATACGTTAAATCTGCTGCTTTTCCTCTTCCGAATAAAAACTTCCAAGATTGTAAACCATAATATGACCATGAAATCATTGTTGATACAGCGAATAGCACTACTGCTATTGTTAAGAACACATTAGAGTAAGGAATATACTGCGCAAATGCTTTAGATGTTATTCCTGCTCCTTCATATGATACTCCATCAATTAAAACTGCTCCTGATCCATCTCCTCCGTATTGAAAGATTGCTCCATCACCTCCTCCGAAGTTAAATATAATAATTACTAAAGCTGTCATTGTACAGATTACTACAGTATCTATAAATGGTTCTAATAATGCTACCAAACCTTCTGATGCAGAATATTTTGTTTTAACAGCAGAGTGTGCTATAGATGCCGACCCTGCTCCTGCTTCATTTGAGAATGCAGCTCTTTTAAACCCTACTAATAACACCCCAATAATACTACCTACTCCTACTGCTGTTGGATTAAATGCTTCTTTAAATATTAAAGCTATTGCATCATCTACTAAAGAGAAGTTACTTAGTATTATATATAAACAAGCTACTAGGTACATTACTGCCATAAGTGGCACTACTTTTTCTGTTACCTGAGCAATTCTTTTAATTCCTCCAATAATAATAATTCCTACTAAAACAGCTAATACTACTCCTATCCAGAAACCTGCTCCTGCATTTTCAAATCCCATTAATTCTTTTAATACAATTGTCGCCTGGTTAGATTGAGCAGCGTTACCTCCGCCAAAAGAACCTCCAATACAAAAAATTGCAAAAAATACAGCTGCAATTTTACCTAATGTTGCAAATCCTTTTTCTTTAAGACCTTTACTTATGTAATACATTGGCCCCCCATATACAGTACCATCTTCACCTACATCTCTATATTGGACCCCTAATGTACACTCTACAAATTTTGAAGACATCCCCAAAAGCCCACATACAATCATCCAAAATGTTGCTCCTGGCCCTCCAAGTGCAATTGCTAATGCTACACCTGCAATGTTACCGTTTCCAACTGTTCCAGAAACAGCTGTTGCTAAAGCTTGGAAATGTGTTACCTCTCCTTCTTCGCTTTCATCTCTTATAGTTTCAATTGCATCTCCTCCTGGAGTAGAATCTCCATACATTTCTTCTGAAACTGGTTTATCTACCTCATCATATTTCCCCCTTACTACATTTATAGCCGTTGGGAACCTTCTTATATTAATAAAACCAAAATAAATAGTAAAGAATAATGCACTACCTACTAATAATATTAATACAAACGGAACACCTGCTATTTCAAAGAAAACAATTTTAGAAATAGCATCTGAGAAAGGTTTAAAGGCCTCATCTATTTTTTGATCTAGCCCTTTTTCTGTAGCTTCCTGAGCTAAAGTTAAAAATGGTAAAATTAAAGTGAAAATTGAAAGAAGATATTTCTTCATAATATATTTTAGTTAGTTAATATTTATTTTAAGACCAGCAAGATGCAAAAAAATGATGACTTTTTAAAAGTATACTTATTAAATTATAGCTGCTATCTATTCATTTTAACAGGTTTTCTGTTAAAATCTAATCTAAATTGTAAAGTGAATTTAATTTCTGAATTTGCTCTGGACGCCCAAGTACTATAATTTTAGAGTCTGGTACTAGTTTTAACTCTGCCTCAGGGTTTACCAAATATTCTCCATCTGTATCTTTAAAACCAATAACGGTACATCCTGTTTTATTACGCAAATCTAAATCTCGTATTGTGCGCACATTAGAAGTATTATAAAGTTTATCGACACTAACTTCTTCTATATTAATATTGTCATTATCTTCCCCTACTATCCCTAAATTGTCTATGAATTCTATTAAATCTGGCACTACTACCAAAGAAGCCATGTGATCACCTCCTATTCTGTCTGGTAAAATAACATTATTTGCTCCAGCTAGTTTTAACTTATTATAAGATGTTTCTTGAGATGCTCTACTAATAATTTGCATCTTTTTATTTATTTGCCTTGCAGATAAGACTACAAATAAATTATCTGCATCATTAGGTAGTGCAGAAATTAAAGTTACTGCTCTATCTATCCCTGCCTCTAATAATGTATCATCTTCATTAGCATTACCATAAACAAAAGCGGTTTCATCACTTTGAAATTTTTCGATAATTTCTTTATTCTTTTCTATAATTACAAATGGTTTTTTATGCGCTAATAATTTTTTAGCAGCTTGTTTTCCATTACGTCCATAGCCACAAATAATAATATGATTTGAAAGATTGTCTATTTTCTTTTTCATTTTTTTTTGTTTTAATTCTTCAAGGCTATTTCTACTTAAAATGTGTTCTGTAATTATAGTTAACGCATAACCAACCACCACCACACTTGTTAAAATTAAAAATATCGTAAATATTTTGGCATTATCATCTAAAGGGGCTACTTCTCCAAAACCAACAGTTGTTATTGTTATAACAGTCATATACAAAGCATCTATAACCGAAACCCCTGAAAGGGTTTTAAAGCCAATTACACCTACTAAAAGCAGGGCAATTACCTGCAGTATTGCTCTATATATTTTTACTTTAAAAATTTCGTTTAACAAACTATTCATAAATCGAAAACTGAAGAACGTTTTGTATATAGCATATCTTTAATACGCATCCAAAAGGCAAGAAATAAATATAGTGCAAAACCAAAACCTACAGTTACAAATGTGAGATACATAAAAGATGTTCTAACCACTTTAGCTCTTATTCCTAAACGATCTGCAATTCTCTGACACACGTGGTAGCCATGCTTTTGGAAATACAATAATGGTTTATAGAACACTTTCATTTACTTAAATTTTACTGCCTTTTATTGGTTTAGATATAATTCGCCATTAAACATCTCTATTAATATCAAAAATTTACTATGGTTTATTATGTGTTTTTAACTTTTTCTAATTGAGCTTTCTTATAACCTAATATTATGGTTGCAAGGTAAAAAAAATACTCTCAATTATATTAATTCTACACTTCTTATGTTAACAGCTCGTTTCCTATAGCACATTGTAAACATTTATTTTTATTACAGTATTCTGTTTTTAATTGAATTAATCCTTGAGATTGTAATGCTGATTTTGAAACAGACTTTAACGTATTAAACCTATTTACAATGCTGTTGTTTTCTGAAGCTATTTGTTCCATAATATTTAAAACATCATCTTCAGCAGATTTTCCCTGATATTTTGCATAACTAAATTTTAGAGGTATTATAGTATTAATGATTAACAAATCTATAAATGATTTAGCAAGTCGTTTTGTTGTTGTTTTTGAGTTTTTTTCAAAAGTATAATGTGTTTTCCAAAATGGAGAGGTTTCGACAGAAAATAATTTATAAAACTCTTCTAATGTTTTAGCCTCTATAATTTTAGAAAATAAATTATGATGTAAATGATACAAATTAGCTAATTGAGATAATCGTATCGTAGGAAAGTTAATTGGTCGTAATCTAAAATATTGTAAAGGCACAACATTAGTATTAGATAATTTAAATTTCTGTTTCAAAAAACTATACTCCTTTTGGAGTTCTATTATATAAGGATCTTCTAGCTCCATTTCTAAAGCTTTTGCCTGCCCATAAAGCAATGCTTCTAAGCTTAAAAGCTTAGACTGTTGTTTTCTAACTATTGAAAAACAAAAAGAATCTGCTATACTATAAAACGATTCTCCATTAACTTTAAGCCCAAAATTTTTAGCCATCAATTTAAACAATACTGCTTCCCAATTGTTAGTCGAAGCTTTTAAAACAGTTTCTATATCTTTAGACTTTCTCTCTAATCTTTCAAAAAATAAACGCTCTAACCAATTGTTCATTTTAAATGTATCAAGAATATTAAACCCTTGTTCGCAGTTAATCCATTTTTTGGTGGACCCAAACAGTTTTTCATATTTTGCAAGTGACGATTCGGCTATATATTGCTTAAGTTCTAATGTTTCTATTTTACTATTATCTCTTCTAAATACTTCTATGTCATGCTCCCACACAACATGTAAAATAACATTATCATAATTACTATCTATTTCGTGATTATGCAAAAACCAGTCGCTAGATTTTACATGAATCTCTACATTTCCTGCCCACAATTGATTGCCTATTTTTAAACGTGCATTAAAAAAATCTGGTCCTGTATTATAATTATGCTCTCCAACATTAATTATAGCTATATCCTCATTAGCTGTAGTTTTTAAATTAGATACATTTACTTTTTTATGTTTCCATAAGTAGTGTAGAAAGTCTTCTTGCATAAGCAATGAAATTACAATTTTATTTATAATCTTCTAATAATCAAGAGTGAAAAATAAAAAAATTATAAGAAATTATGTGTAATTACAGGTGTCAAATAATAAAACAAGTTATTATTAACTATAGTTAACACTAAACTATAACTAGATACTTTAAATTCTACTTTAACGTGAGTTCGACATAAGAAATAGGTTTATTTATCTGTAAGTCAGTTAATTAATTTTTATTGTAATTACTGCCTTCACCTGAATCTATTAGAATAGTTGAGTTTGGATTCTCGTTTTCACGGGAATACCATCTTTTTCAAATCAAAAACGAATAAACAACTGATTATCAAATAGTATTATATCGAACTCAAGTTACTTTAACTATTTACGAAAAATATAAAAACAATAAGAATATAGTTTTCACTTCTATTACATCTAATAAAAAAGATGATGTTAAAGCTTTTTATTAAAACACTTTTTAAAATATCCTATAGTTTCTAATTCTAAAAACATAATCAATCCTTTTAGAATTAGTTGGAGATCCTACTACAAATATTGTCATTGATAAAAAAGGAAATTATTCTGATATAATTAGTGGTGGTTTTTCTGAAATAGGAGATCTTATATAAAATTCTATTGAGAAAGCGTTGCATTAATGTTTATATAAAAAAGAAAAACGGTAAATTTACTAAACAAGTTTACCGCTTTTCTATACTATTTGGTAATACTATTCTATATATCCCATTTCTCTCATCCAATCATCGTTAAACATTTTACCTACATAACGACTTCCGTGGTCATGAAATAAAATAACAACAACATCATCTTTTGTAAAATGTTCTTTAAGCTGTAATGTTCCTTTTATAGCTGCTCCTGCACTGTTTCCTAAAAACATACCTTCTTCTTTAGATAATCGTTGTGTATAAACAGCTGCATCTTTATCTGTTACCTTTGTGAAACCATCAATAATATCGAAATCTACATTTTTTGGTAATATATCTTCACCAATACCTTCTGTTACATATGGGTATATTTCATTTTCATCAAAAATACCTGTTTCATGATATTTTTTAAAGACAGATCCATAAGTATCAACTCCCCACACCTTAACATTAGGGTTTTGCTCTTTTAAATATTTCCCCACACCAGATATTGTTCCTCCTGTTCCTACACCAACAATAAAATGTGTAATTTTACCTTCTGTTTGCTTCCAAATCTCTGGCCCAGTACTTTGGTAATGCGCTTTAGCATTACTAGGGTTATCATATTGATTTACATACCAAGAATTTGGTGTTTCTTCTCCTAATCGTTTAGATACAGAGTAGTACGAACGTGGATCATCTGGTTCAACAGCTGTAGGGCATACAACAACTTCTGCTCCTACTGCTTTTAGTATATCTACTTTTTCTTTAGACTGCTTATCTGCCATTACAAAAATACACTTATAGCCTTTTACTATTGCTGCTAATGCTAACCCCATTCCAGTATTTCCAGAAGTTCCTTCTATAATTGTCCCTCCTGGTTTTAAACGTCCGTCTGCTTCTGCATCTTCAATCATTTGCAACGCCATACGGTCTTTTACCGAGTTTCCTGGGTTAAATGTTTCATATTTAGCAAGAACTAAACATGGTAATTCTTCGGTTAACTTATTTAGTTTTACTAATGGTGTATTCCCAATAGTTTCTAATATATTATTCGCGTAATTCATATCGTTTTTTTACTGGTGCAAAAGTAGTTAATTCTTATAGTTTATAAAGTTAAATCTTTACTAAGTTAAAACAGTACTCTAAAATGTAGTGTCATTAACACTTTATTCAAAGCGAATAGCCTTTACTGGTGAGATTCTAGTTATAATATAAGATGGCACTAATAACATTAATAAACATAAAATAAATGTTCCAATATTTAATAATATTATATATCCTATATTAATATAAACAGGTACAGTAGAAACATAATAAGTTTCAGGATTTAAAGGAAATAGACCAAAATATTTTTGAGCAAAGAGTAAGCTTAACCCGATTAAATTCCCCCAAAACAATCCTAATAAAATTAGGTATGTAGCATTATATATAAATATTTTTCTTATCCCCAAATTACTCGTTCCAAGAGCTTTTAATATCCCTATCATTTGTGTTCGCTCTAAAATCAATACTAATAATGCTGTAATCATATTAATACCAGCTACCAAAATCATTATTCCAATAATGCCATAAATATTTTTATCGAAAATACCTATCCATTCAAAAACCAAAGGATATTTAGCTGTTATTGTCATTGAATTATATTCGGATGGTACATTTTGAAAAATCTCTTCTCCTTTTTTATCTAATTTATCATAATCTTCAATAAAAACTTCAAAATTCCCTATTTCATCTGTCTTCCATTTATTGAGCCGTTTTATGTGTCTTATATCTCCAACAATATATAACTCATCAAAATCTTTAAATCCCGAATTATATATACCTACAACTTTATAAGAGATTATATTAGGGGGTTTATTTATATCAGATTTTATAAAATAGGTATTAATCTTATCTCCAACATTTATTTGCAATCTATTTGCTAAATATTCAGATATTAAAACCTCCTCGTTTCTTGGCTTAGTATAATCCGGAAGCACTCCTTCTATTAAATATTCCTTAAAATATTCCCAGTTATAATCTTCTCCTACACCTTTTACTATTACGTATTCAAAATCCTCTACCTTTCTAATAATGGCAGATTTGGAAGCGACTACTTGTATATGTTTTATGCCTTCAACCGATGCGAACTTGGGATAAAAATCTTGATTAATAGATATAGGAGTTTGACTTTCTTCCGAATTATTAGTGTCGTACTTTGCAATAGATACATGCCCGTTAAACGCAACTACTTTATCTCGTATTTTTTGTTGTAAACCTATTCCTGTTGCAATGGCTACCATCATTACAATAATACCTATAGCAATTGCTACGATTCCAATTTTTATTATTGGTGCCGAAATGCTACTTTTATACGCTTTACTATCAATAATGCGTTTAGCTATAAAATATTCGAAATTCAATTTAGTACTTATGCGATTTACTTTGTTCAAAAATACAGTTTTATTATTTATTCTTTTAGGAATTTCTTGTGGAAGTACAACTAAGACAGAAGTGGAAAAAGATAACACTCCAGAAGCTATTTCTAAGATTGAAAATAAAACGCTAGTTAAAACAAACTCACCTATAATAGTTGGAGCTAATCAAACTCGAAATTATATACCACAGTTAAAAGGGAAACGCCTTGGTATTGTTGCTAATCAAACTTCTGTTATATTTAAAGGAGATAACACCTACATTCATCTTGTAGACTCCTTAATTGCACTAAACATAGATATAAAAAAGGTTTTTGCTCCTGAACACGGATTTAGAGGAAATGCAGATGCTGGAGAAATTGTAAAAGATGGTATTGACACTAAAACCGGACTACCAATTGTATCTCTTTATGGTAAAAACAAAAAACCCTCACAAGAACAATTAAAAGATATAGATCTTATTGTTTTTGATATACAAGATGTAGGCGCAAGGTTTTACACTTATATTTCCTCTTTACATTATGTCATGGAAGCTTGTGCTGAACAAAATATACCTTTACTTATATTAGATAGGCCAAATCCTAATGGTCACTATATAGATGGACCTATTTTAGAAAAAGAACATAACAGTTTTGTTGGTATGCATCCCGTACCTATTGTGCATGGTATGACTATTGGAGAATACGCTAAAATGATAAATGGAGAGGGCTGGTTAAACAATAAAGCGACTTGTAAACTTACTATTATACCTATAAAAAATTACCTTCATAACCGTTCTTATAGCTTACCTATTAATCCTTCTCCTAATTTACCTAATGATGTTGCCATTAACTTATACCCAAGTTTATGTTTCTTTGAAGGTACCAATGTTAGTGCTGGTCGTGGAACATCTTTACAATTTCAAATTTATGGAGCTCCAACATTACCAAAAACAGAGTTTTCTTTTGTACCGAAACCTAATCATGGTGCCAAATACCCAAAGCATGAAAATAAAACATGTAATGGCTATAACCTTACTCAATTAGAATCTTTAAACACTCTAGATTTAAGTTTTTTAATCAATGCGTATAGCATTACTGAAAATAAATCTGATTTTTTTATATCTAATGGTTTTTTCACAAAACTCGCAGGTACTAAAACATTACAACAGCAAATTGAAGACGGTTTAACTGAACAACAAATAAAAGCCACTTGGAAAAGCGGCTTGGATAAATATAAACATATTAGAAAAGCATATTTATTATATGATTAATCATACTTTTTACCATTAGGCCTTAAATGTGTTCTTCTATAGTCTTCTCTACTTTGTTTTTTATTGTTTTATCATTACCTCTTAACAATGTAACATTATAGGTAACGTTTTTATTTGAATTAGAATTATTGACTAAACGACGCATTGGTTTTGCCTTATTAACTATACCTTTTTTTATAAAGCCATCTTCATTTTTTATTGCTAATATATTATCAACATCCACCCCTATAACATTATTGTTTCTTCCTTTAACGTTTTGTACAACTGCTTTACTTTTTGATGTTTTTTTGAATTCTCTTTAGGTTTAACCTTAGTTACTTTATGAGTATACTGTTTCTTTTTAGGGGTTAAAGTAACTCTTGTTTTTCTATTGAATTTATTTCTTTCTTAATATTCGATTTTAATGCTTTAACTTGTCTAGTATTTTTCTCCTTTAAAGTTAAACTAGCCTCTACTATGCTTTCTTGCATGCTAGCCACTGCATTTTTTGGCTTTAAGATTGTTTTTAATCATTTATCCCTAAGACAATAATTTTATCTTCCCTGTGTACTGTTATTATATACCTCGCAGTACCCAAATGATGTAAAGGAATATTAACCTCTTTAAAATCTAAATCTACTATTAACTTTTTTTATCTGAATGCCTAAAGAAACTAACTCGTAAAATATTGATTTTACTTTTTAACTTAAGAGTATCTCTAGTTTTACTAAGTTCTTGATTTAAATCTTGAGCGCGACTATTAAAGTTTCTTTTTAACAACGAAACAGAATCTTGTGAAAAACATATAGCGCTAAACAACATTGCGTTTAAAAACAGACATAGGATTCTTAGATCTCTCATAACTAAAAAGATTACAATTAATTTGTTTTTGCTAAAAATCAACTAACAACAGTAGGGAGTTAAAAGTATTATATACTTATAACTTTAATTATCATTTACACCTTAATTTAATAAAAAATAGGTGTTGTACATAAAATAACCAATAAAACACAAATAACACTGATTGCCATACACATAACCTAATTTAGCATTAAATATTTTCAATTACACATAAAAATAAAGAGCTAAATTTCAAAACATATTTTTCACCTTTAAACTATAGAACTATTGTAAGTACTCTTACAAAAAATGTATAAAATGCTTTCACAACTGTAACATTTTATACATTTCTTTTAAATCATAAAACTATTCATGTTTTAACCTATTTCAATTTATAACTTAACATTAAGCCAATATTATTTAGTTTCAATGATTCATTTACTTTATTTATAAGCCTACTACTACTATTATATCTTAATTCTAATGAGAAATTCTCATATATAGCTCCAAACCCCATTGAGAACATATAATAACTAGAATTAGTTACAAAAGAAACATCTTTATTTTCAGTACTAAAAGAATTAAACTTACCTACACTATTATCCATAGAAATGGCAATACTTCTTCCCATACCAACATTAGCAAAGGGGGTTATTTTTTGATTCTCTTTATGAAATTTATATCTAAACATCACATTTAAATTAATTGTACTATAGTTAATTTTTAAAGGTGTATACCTAATAATACCACTAGACAAACCATTTGATGGTTCGTTATTATTTTCTGTATAACTATATTTACTATAAGTTAATTCATTGTACAATGACCATTTTGATCTGTTTTTAGAAAATACTAGTTCATAAGCTATTCCTGCAGTTGGTGAAGAAAAGCTTCCTCCTTCAAATTTCTCTAAAAAATCTCTCAATCCATTTAAAGCAAAATTAGAAGCGAAATAACCGGCTGTAACATAAAAATGGCTTTTATTTTTACTTATTTTTTTAGTATAAATGACTTCATTAATTCCTTTACTTACACATGCATTATATTTAGCTACAAGTTTTGTTAATTCTTTCCTTTTATAACTTAATGTCTTACTAACTGTAATATCATTACAGTCTCTTAAAAAAACTTTCAATTGACCTATATATTTTCTATTGGTTAATAAGTCTGAATTATTATCTACAAAATACTTTCTATTAATTAATTCTTGAAATTCATCACCCTTCTCAGCAAAATAATGAGGCCTTATGTTATAATGCTCGTATAAATTCACATCTCCTTTTGCTAATACATTAAGAAAAATATACTTATCTTCAAATTTTGTATCGAGGCTTTTATCCATTTTCTGAAGCCTTTGTTCTGTTACATCTATCGTTACTTTACGTGATATATATTTATCCGACTCTACTTCAAAACTTTTTAATTCTCGCGGACTATATTCTCTAACCTTTTCCCCTTTTTTAAACTGTACAACTTCTGGTGTTTTTTTCCAATCTTGATAATTTAATTCTCCCTTAATTACAGTTCCATTTATAGTTGTTACCGTTCCTGGTACAAAGTTATCTTGAGCAAAAGCATTACAAGTAAATAAGATTAAGAAAAATCTAATAAATTTCATTCTAAAAATTGTTTTTTGATTAATAAGAGCGCGAAATTAACTCTTAATTTCATAAAACAATCCTTAAAGTATTATTATTTTTTTACAAAAGGCTGTTTTAATAATAAGTACTTTAAACTACTATTTTTAGCTTCATTTGGAAAGGTATCTATACCATAATTAATTTTATCTCTATCTAGTTTCATGAAGGTTCCAAATAGGCGGTCCCAAACAGAAAATATATTCCCATAATTAGAATCTGTATATGGCAATACATTATGATGATGCACTTTATGCACGTCTGGAGATATAAAAATATAACTTATAATAGCATCTACTTTCTTAGGTAATTTAATATTAGCGTGTGTAAACTGTGTAAACACAACTGACAATGACTGATATAACATTATAATTGCAATTGGAGCGCCAATTATAAATACCCCTATTAAGGTGAAGATAAAACGAATAATACTTTCTAACGGATGATGCCTATTTCCTGTTGTAGTATCAACTTTATGGTCAGAATGATGCACAAGGTGTATTCGCCATAATACACTTACTTTATGCTCTGTATAATGCGCTAAATAAGCCCCTATAAAATCTAGTAATAAAACACCTAAAACAGTATATAACCATAAAGACATTTCTGGCAACCAATTAATAATCCCGAAGTTATTGGATACAGTCCAATCTGACGTGCTTAATAATAAAAATGCAAATAAAAAGTTAATAATAATAGTAGTTATTGTAAAAAATAAATTTGGCCAAGCATGTTTCCACTTACTATAGTTAAATTTAAAAAGAGGTAAAATTCCTTCCAACAACCAAAAAAACGAAATCCCTACCACTAGAATGATACTTCTGTGTAACGATGGTATAGTCTCAAAATAATTATATATAACCTCCACTTTTATCTTTTTTATAAATATAGGAAAAAAACAGGCTGCTATCAGTAACTACATACATATGAAGTATAATACAGTAACTGTAAAATACATTCTATTGTTTAATTCGTTTTTTCATAGTTTCAACAATATTGTAAGCCGCAGGACATATTGCTACATTTTTTATAGTAATATTTGCTATTTGTTGAAACTTCTTTCTATCAGTATGCGGAAACTCTCTACAAGCTTTTGGTCTTACATCATATATAGAACAATAATTATCGCTTCCTAAAAACGTACAGGGTACACTTTGCAAAACATAATCATTATCTTCATCTACACGCAAAAACTGCTCTATAAATTGCTGAGTTTTCATTTTAAAATGTTTTGCTATTCGCCCTACATCTTTATCTGTAAATAGTGGCCCCGTAGTTTTACAACAATTAGCGCATTCTAAGCAATCTATGCGCTCAAATTCTTCTTCGTGTAGTTCCTGCATTAAATAATCTAATTGCTTAGGCGGCTTTTTTTTAAGCTTAGTAAAAAAGGTTTTGTTTTCCTTATGCTTATCTTTGGCCAACTTTGGCAGATTATTTATTTGGTCTTGCATGTCGCAAAAATAATAAGAGATTTCCGTATTCTCGGAAATGAAAATTAAATTTTTAATGAAAGATATATTCGGAACCGCTTTATTAGATTACCAAAATGGGAAGTATACCGAGGATATTATTACCTCTACTAGTATTTCTGATGAAGATATTTTACCTATAGATTATTTATTTAGAGGTTATTCTGAAATGCCAAAATTAGAACAAAAGGCACTTAAGTTAGTAAAAGGTTCTATTTTAGATGTAGGAGCTGGAGCTGGAAGCCATAGTTTATACCTACAAGAAAAAGGATTTACTATTAAAGCTATAGACAACTCTAAAGGCGCTATAGAAGTGTGCAAATTAAGAGGAGTACAACAAGTTGAATTATTACCTCTTCTTGAAGAAACTAATACTTTTGACACTATTTTATTATTAATGAATGGTACTGGTATTTTCCAAACATTACTTGAGTTACCTAATTATTTAATACATTTAAAAAGTTTACTAAATTCTAATGGACAAATTTTAATAGATTCTAGCGATATTAAATACATGTATCAAGATGAAGATGGTGGATATTGGCATGATGCAAATGCCAATTATTATGGTGAATTAGATTATTTTTTAAGTTATAAAAATGAAAAAGAAGCTCCAATGAAATGGCTCTATTTAGATTTCAACACCTTAGCTATAGCTTGTGCTTCTGTTGGCCTTAAATGCGAAAAGGTACTAGATGGCGAGCATTATGACTATTTAGCAAAACTCAGTCTTTAAGTTTCTTATATTGAGTTTCTACTCCTTCTTTTATAAGAATCATTTTGCTTTTATTAATGTATTTTATGCTACTCATAGTAGTTCTCAACATATAAGTATATTCTAATTGAAATCCTTTTTTATTTTTTAAAACTGTAACTACTGGTTGGCAAGACGCAACAGTTTTAATAATATTACTACCAAAAGACTTATTATATATTTCTACAATTCCAAGCTTACCTTCAAATTCGTAATGGTAAATTTCTTGAGACTCCGAGTTTACTTGCTTCCATTTTCCCGAAAGTATCTCTTCAACTTCTTCTATGGTTTCACAACACTTTAAATCTTGTGAAAAACTATTATAAGACAATAAAAGACAGCAAATGTAAAGCAATATTTTTTTCATTTATAAATTATATCCTTTAGAGGATAACAACTCTATTACTTCTTTATATAAATTACCACTCCAAGATTCGGAAATTTTACTCATAGATGCATTCATATCCTCTTGAGAGCTTACTATTTTCTGTCCTGTTTCACTTTGATAGAATTCATTTAAAACAATCTTATCTCCTTCGGTTAATGCTTCTTTTTTAAACATATTTTTTCCTGCTTCGGTAGCATATAATGCATTCATTTTTCTTACATCAGCTAATGTAAAATAGCCTTGATATGCAGAGACAATTTCATTTGCCAAATTATCCATTGCTTTTGCTTTCCCTTTTTTAACCTCTTTCCAAACTGAAGCAGGTACATTCTGAGATTCAAATCGTTTTTCTAACATCGTATACATCTGGTCTACTACATTTTCGTAATATGAAATAGTTCCATTGCTTTTAATACATTGTTTTACAGCTTTGCTGTATGCTTTTGTTTGCGCAGTCGTAGTTGTTGAAAATGCAATAATGCATATAATAGTTAGTATTTTTTTCATCCTTTATTAGTTTTTTAACCTATTCCCAATTATTGTGCCACTCCATTTATATAAGTTTCTTTTACTTTTATATAAGGTAATTGACGTTCAGGAACCGTCATAATATCTTTATCTAATATTATATAATCGGCATATTTACCAACTTCTATACTTCCTTTTTCGTGATCTTCAAAATTAGAAAAAGCGGCCCAAATGGTCATTCCTTTTAGAGTTTCTTCCCTAGTTAATCCATTTTCTTTTTGAAATCCGTTTTGCGGAAAGTTTTTTAAATCTTTTCGAGCAACTGCAGCATAAAAGGTTAAAAAGGGACTTACTTTCTCTACAGGAAAATCTGTACCTAGTGCCACTCGCCCACTCTTTTCTAATAGTGTTTTATATGCATAAGCACCTTTTACACGTTCTGCTCCTACACGATCTTCAGCCCAATACATATCGCTTGTAGCATGTGTGGGTTGTATTGATGGTATTATGTTTTCGTTTTTAAAATAATCGAAATCATTATCTGTTATAACTTGTGCATGCTCAACTCTCCAACGTCTATTGGTTTTGTTTTCTAATACTTTATTATAGGTCTGTAATACAAAACGGTTAGCCGAATCCCCTATTGCATGTGTATTCATTTGGTAATCTGCTGCTTGAATCCGTTTAGCTAATGCTTCATAATCTTTAGTTCCTATTACCATAGCTCCAAAGTGATTATGCTCGTCTGTATATGCCGCTTTTAAAGCTGCTCCTCTAGAGCCTAATGCTCCATCTGCATATACTTTTACAGATTGAACATTTAAGCGCTCTGTTTTAAGTTTTCCTTTTTTTAAATAATAGTCTAGGTTTTCTTTTTTATTACTAATCATAGCATAAATACGCATGTCTAGTTTTCCTGCTTGTTGTAAACTATCTATTAATTCTATTACTTGTTTATCTAGACCTGCATCGGATACAGTTGTTAACCCTAAACCTGTACATATTTTATGTGCTTCGTTTAACGCGGTTATTTGCTGCGCTCTTGTTGGTTTAGGATAAATAGCCTCAACTAATTCCATAGGGTTATCGATAAGTATTCCTGTTAGCTCTCCATTCTCTTTTTTAATTTCTCCTCCAGCAACCTCAGTGTCTTTAGTAATTTTAGCTAAATCTAATGCTGCTTGATTACACAGCATAGCATGTCCATCTATTCTTGTCAATGCTACTGGTATGTTTGGATATAATTTATCTAGTAATTTTTTATCGGGGTAGTTTTTATCTTCCCAATCGTTTTGGTCCCAACCACGTCCAATAATGAAGTTTGTTTTTTTATCGTTTTGAAATCGAATAACACGTTTCATCATATCATCAAAACTTCTAGTGCCTACTAAATTTACATTTAGCTTGCTTAAACCTAAGTTATAAAAATGACAATGTGCATCTATTAATCCAGGTACAATAGTTTTTCCTTCTACATCCATTATTGTAATTGCCTCGTATTTATTTTGAATATCTAAAGCTTTACCTACTGCTATAAACTTCCCATCTTTAATAGCAAATGCTTCAGCTTTAGCAAAATCATCATTTACAGTATAAACATTGGCATTAATTACAATAGTATCTACTTCAGTTTTTCCGTTTTGGCATGATAAGACAACAAGTAGTAATAGGCTTAAATATAAGGTTTTCATTGGCTCGTATTTTGAGTATAAATATAGCCATAAAAAACGTCCTCGAAATGAGGACGCTTGTATTTATTTTAAGGTTATTTTAGTTTTTATTAAAAATCAAATTTATAAGTTGCTCCTGCTAAAAACTGAATACCTTGTACTGGTGTATTTTGCCATTTAGTATATTCTTCTCCAAATAAATTATTCCCTTTTATAAACACCGAGAATCTATCATTTATATGGTAACCAACATTTGCATTAACATCGAAATAACTATCTAATGTAACAATAGAATTAGAAGAATCTCCTGGAATTGTTATAATAGTAGAGTCTCTAAACACATCTTTACGTTCTCCTGTAAAAAACAGATTTGCACCAGCGAACCATTGTTCTGTTATTTGATAATCTAAAAACACTGAAGCTTTAATATCTGGTAAGTTCCAAGCTTCTTCTTCTGTTTTGGTATTATACACAAAATAGTCTCCTTTTATACCTAATGTAAAGTTTCTATTTACATCTACATTTAATTCTCCTCCTACACTAAGTGTTGAAACATTATCGTAAACAATATCAAAAGAGTTCCCATAAGAGTAATTTGTAGTTTCTACTTCTCCTGAATTAATAGTATTATTTACATATAAAGGTTTTGCTCTTTCAGATTGGTACCCTCCATGCACACTATAACTCATGGTATTAGATAACTTCCCTTTTAAACCTAACTCTGCATTATACTGTTGGTCTGTTGGGGTTATGAATAGTGTTGGAGACACAAATGGATTGTCTTGTGCAAAACCATAATACGACTTTTGAATTAATCCCCCTTTTACACCTCCAAATGCTATTAATACCTCATCGACTAAACGGTAAGTTGCACTTATTTTTGGGTAGATAAAGAATTTATTTTTGCTTGCTTCTGTATCATTTAAATAGGTTGCTGTAAAACCAACATCTACAGTTAAATTATCTTGTTTTAATTGATACGTTGGTGAAATACCTATTTGAAAATTTCCATATTTTAATTCTTCTGTAGCAAAATAACTTCTATCGAAAGCACCTCCTAAATAATCTATATTAACCGTTGTAGATACTAATTCTCCTTTTACAGGAACATCTACTGTTGTTTTAGCTTTAAACCTGTTTTCTCCAGACCCTAAATTATCTCCAAATCGTCTAAACAATACACTTCCCGACTTTATATAACCATCTTCAAAATCTATATCTCCAGACACATAGCCGTTTGTGTAGGTATGTCCTACATCTAAACCATATACATCTGTTTGTACAAATCTAGGTTGCGCAACGCCATACCAATTATATGATTGTAATTGAAAACCACCTCCTATTGTCCAAGTTAAGTCTCGTCCTCTTTTACTGTAACTTAAGTTCAGTTTAGAGTCTAAAAAATCGTCGTCTAATAACACATCCTCTATTCCTCCTCCAGATGAATGGTGTCCTAAATAAGCACTCATACTTTCGCCTCGTCCTAATTCGTGGTTTAAGTATATTTCTCCAAGAATAGTAGTATAGGTTCCTACTCCAAGTGTTGCATAATTATCAAACAACCTGGCCTTTTCTGTTTTATCTACAGATGCAGCTTTTCCTTTTGCTGGCGTAAATGTAGAAGCTACTGGAAAAGAAAATATATTATACTTAATCTTCTTTTTAGTTAATGTTTCTTCATCATCTAAAGTAGGGGCTTCTTTTACTTTAAAGGCGTCAGAAATTGTAGGCTTATAAGGTTTAATAACATTAATAACATCTGTTTTAATGGTATCTTGTTCTTCTTCTTGCGCCAAAAGAACTGTTGATATTAAAGACAAGGTTAATAATAGTATTTGTTTTTTTCTACTAAACATAAAATCTAGTTTATTTTGTTTTTTATTTTTTATCCAAAAAAGAATTTATAACTAATCCTCTTCTTCCACAGAGGCATTTGTTTTAGCTTGTTCTGCTTTTATTTTAGCTAACTCTTCTTTTGCTTCTTCAACCACTTCTTCGTAGCCTGTAAAGTTTTTAGTTACACTTTCTAATATATATGTTGCTTGAAAAGCATCTCCTAACGCATTGAAATTTTTTGCCATAATAATTAAGCCCTTTGCTCCAAAAAACTTATAACCAGAATAATCCTTTGCTAAACGTTGCACAGTTTTATTAGATGCTTCGTATTTTTCCTCTTTATTCTTAAAGTATGCATTGTAATATAATGCCTCTGCTGCTGTTTCTCCTATTGCAGTTTTTTCTACTTCTGCATACGCAACTTTTGCTTTGACCTCATCTCCTGTTTTTATAGCAGATCGAGCTATTATTACTTGAGCATCACTTTTTACTTTATTATCTATATTACTCTTAAGCAAAACTTTATCTGCATATGTTACAGCATTGTCATATTGAGATAATTGATAATATGCTTGCATTAAATTAGATTGTGCAAATATTGTGTTCTGTGGAAAATTAGCTTCTGCTTCTAATCGTTTTAAAACTGGTATGGCTTCTTCCCAATTTTTATTTTCTAAAGTAATTTGAGATAAACGTAACAATGCTTCTTCAGTAAATTCACTTTGAGATGTATCTACAACATATTTAAAGTGCGGTGCTGCATTCTCTTTTAAATCTTTTTTAAAGTACAATTGTGCTAAATAAAAATGCGATTGTAACGCGTGTAATCCATTAGGAAACTGATTGATATATCCATTAAATTGCTTAATTGCTTTATTTACATTATTATCTAAAAACTGTTTTTCGGCAGCTTCATAAGTTGTATTATCTAAATCTGCATCTGTTATTTCAACATAATCCAATGTTTTTACCCAAGCAGCATAATCTTCTACCTGTCCTAAATCTATATATATTAAACGTGCTGTAGAAACGGCTTGATTAGCTTCTGGCGTACCCGGAAAATCTCCTGCTACTTTTTTAAACTTTGTTAATGCACTTTGGTTTTCACTAGCATTATAATATACTAAGCCTTGACGTAATAATGCTTTAGATACAAAAGAACTATTACTATACTCTGTGTTTAACCGATCGTACATTACCATTGCCTTGTTATTATCACCTGCTTTTACATAGGCATTTCCTAAGGCATACATTGCATCATCTCTAAGCTTAGAATCTGAATATTCTGAAATGAATTGCTCAAGTTCCTTAATTTTACGATTAGATTGCCCCACGTAACCATAACTTAATGCTTTTTGAAAGAAAGCGTAATCGCCCTCTATCTCTCCTACTTCAATTGCTTTTTCATAAGTAGCTATAGCTTCATTATAATTACTAGATACAAAATAGCCATCTGCTAAACGTAAATACGCATCATTTAACCTTACCTTATCATCCTTATGAGTATCTATAAATGTTTTAAAATGCCCTGTTGCTTTAACATAATTTTTCTGTTTAAAATATGCGTATGCTAAATTATAATCTAAGTTTTTATACTCTTTAGTTTCTCCTGATGCAGATTGCTGTTGAAATTGTTTAAACCCAATTAATGCTTCTTCGTAATCTGTTAAATTATAATCTGCTTCTGCTTTCCAGAACGTTGCTCGTGTTGTGTATTTAGGATCTTGCTGTTCTTTTAAAGAAGCATCAAACATATTTTCTGCTTCTTTATAATTGTTTTCGTTATACAGTTCTATTCCTCTATAGAAAGCTACTTTTTGGTAAGCTTTTTTACTTTCAAAGCTTTTCTTCCCTTTTAGCAACACAAAAGCTTCTTTGTAGTTTTTTGATGTAATATATGAGTCTATTAATAGGCCTTCTATTTCGTCTTTATAGCTTGTGTCTGGGTACTTATCTAGATAGGTAGCTAATACTTGTGGAACCGATTGATAAGGGTTACCTATTTCGTAACTAATTTTGGCATAGTTTAGCCAAGCATCTTCTTGAATTTTCACATCGTAATCCATTTGTGATGCATTTCTAAAAGCATTTAATGCTTCTTGCTTTTTATCTACGTTTACATAGCTTTCTCCTAAATGATAATAGGCGTTTTGTGCGACACTATTATTTCCGTCTACAATTTTATTAAATTCAGAAATAGCTTTGTCATAATCTCCCTGCTTGTAATACGCATATCCTAATTGATAATAATCTGTATTGGTCCACTTCCCATTTTTCCCTTTATACTCAGTTAAATACGGAATAGCTTCTACATATTGCTCTAAATTAAAATGGCTTTCTCCTATAATTTTAGATAATTCTGAGACTTCTTCATCACTACTACTATCTAATTTACTTTTTGCTAGTTCTATTGCTTTTTCAAACTTTCCTAATTTAAAATTTAAATCTGCTTGATAATACGATAGTTTCTCTTTATACTTTTCTTTATCGCTTACTTGATCAAAATATTCGTTTGCTTTATCGTAATCATCTCCTTCGTAAGCCATAAAGCCTATGTAATACTTTGCTTGCGCTCCATATTTCTCTGATGTTTCTACTCGTGTTAAATACTTTTTAGCATCGTTATAATTTTTGGTAGAAAAAGAAACATATCCATTATTAAAGTTATATTTTTCTTGCTCAGATTTACTTAAAGATTCTTCATCTACCTTTTCATACCATTTTTGTGCATAAGCATACTTTTCGTTTTCAAAATAGTAATCAGCAACATCAACAAAAGCTGTATTTCGCTTTGTACTTGTTGGATAATCTTCTACAAATTCTTCTACTAATTGGTCTGCATTTTGCTGATTTAACCGTACTGCACAATTAGCTACATAAAAAGTACAATCTGATGCTATATTATCTGTTGCAGCAGATTTTTTCACTTGTGTAAATAGTGCCTGAGCTGCTAGATATTGTTGATTATTATATAGTGATAACGCTTTTTGATAGTCTTCTAGATTACTAGTATACACGGCTGACTGCTGTGCAAACACTTGAATACTAAATGCGGTAAATAATAGACTTGTTAAAATATATTTTCTAGTCATTAAACTATGTATTTTAATTTACACCCAAAGATAAAATTTATCTTTACCTGATAACGAAAGAATTCAATTATAATTATAGTTGAATTTATTATTTTTAACATATACCGTGCCACTATTTCAATTTTAAAGCGTCTAGTTTTTGTCTTTTTACTTTTTAATGATACTTTTACCATGTATTAAGTAAGTTGTACTTATCTTAAGTTTTTTCAAAATAATAATACTTATGTCCAAAACCATTTTAGAATTTAAAAATGCTTCTATTTTTCAAGGAGAAAGTCTAGTACTTTCTAATGTTAATGTGCAAGTAGATAAAGGTGATTTTGTATATTTAATAGGTAAAACTGGTTCAGGAAAAAGTAGTTTTATGAAAACTCTTTATGCTGATTTACCTTTAAAAGAAGGAGACGGTAACATTGTTGATTTTGACTTAAAAACACTAAAGGAAAAAGACATTCCTTTTTTAAGACGTAAGCTTGGTGTTGTTTTTCAGGATTTTAAATTATTAACCGATCGTACTATAAACGATAATTTATTATTTGTTTTAAGAGCAACAGGATGGAAAGATAAAAACGCTATGAACTCCAGAATAGCAGAAGTTTTAGATAAGGTAGGCATGAAAACTACTGGTTTTAAATTTCCGCATGAATTATCTGGAGGAGAACAACAGCGTATTGCTATAGCTCGTGCTCTACTTAATGAACCTGAACTTATTTTGGCTGATGAACCTACAGGAAACCTAGACCCGCAAACTAGTATTGAAATCATGCAAGTACTGCAAGAAATTAATAAAAATGGTAACACTATTTTAATGGCTACTCATGATTATGCTTTACTGTTAAAATATCCAAGTAAAACCTTAAAATGTGATGAAAATCAAGTATTTGAAGTTGTACAAAGGCGTAATTAAATAGTTAATGCTTTACTTCTATTAAATAGCCATCACTTTTAATGCTTAAAATAGAATCCTGTACTATCCCTCCATTAGCTTTCATATAATTTAAAATATACTCTTGTTCGGATATTTTGTCATGCTTAAACTTATAGTTATGTGCAAAAATAAACCAAACCCTACCGTTAAGCTTATCTAATTCCACATCATTGTTTTTAAAGTTTTTCCTGTTACTACCACTTAATATTATTTCATTTTTATAATTTAAATATCCTATTTTATTATAAAAATCGAAGACATCTTGATTTTTAGAGTACACATATATTTTATCCTCTGGCTGTATGGTATTGGTTATATAATCGTAAACAGGTTTTATCTCTTCTTTTTTTAAAGGTAATCGCTTCCATAATAAACCTGCTGATATTAGTATTGGAAATAATGTAAAAGCTATAACTAGTTTATAATTAAATTTTTCCTTGCCATAATTTAATATACTATTTAAACCAAATCCTATAGTTAAGAGGTATAAAGGTACTTGATATAAAACTAACCTAGGAGCAAAAGGATACAATTTTAGCATAGATAACACTAAGTGTAGTAGTATTGGAAACATTACTAAAAAGCATATTTTATATGCTCTCTTTTTTATCAAAATTATAATACTAAACAAATAAAATAATAACATTATAAGGTAAATATAAAACAGAGATACAAACCCTAATAGATACACAAAAATGGTTTTAAATGTTTGCCAAACCCAACTCCAAAATGCTATATTAAAAGGGTTATTAGGCATAAAGGCAAAGCTCCAATACGATTTCATTATAACCGCATTTGGATGTTTGTATATAAACAAAGCATAATACACAATAAAAGCACCTACCCAAAAAACAATTGGCAATACTAATTCTTTTATTTTCTTTTTCTCAAAAACTAAAGTGTAACAGCCTAAAGTAAATAAAACTAATACAGATATATTAGAGAGGCAAATAGTTAATAGCCCAGTTACAATTAACACTAAACGCTTGTTATTATTTGTTTTATAAGCTTTAAAGAAAACATAGTATAATAACAACAATACCATTACATCTATACTATATTGTTTTATCTCTGAAGCATAATAAATTAATCTTGGAGATAAGCAAAATAAAGCTGTTGTATACCATACAATCATTTTATTTTTGGTTATCAATGTAGTTACTTTAATAACAAGTATTATTGAAATAAGAAACGCTAATAATGGAAATAATCGCAATGCCAATTCATTACTTCCAAAAACCTGAATATTAAATCTTTCTATCCATAAAAATAAAATAGGAGCAATTTGTCCACTATCTAATGGTTGCATTAATCCTAAATAATCTCTATCTAAAATATTTAACGCCAACTTAGCTTCATCTAACCATACACTTCTATTGTATATATACTGAAATATAGCTACAAAAAAACCTACAAATGCTGTTATGATTATTACTAAGCTTTTTTTCAATTTACAGTGATTTTAATTTAATTTTTAATGTACTATATAATTTATGAAGTTTAAACTTTTTAATTCTTAAATATTTATTCTTTGAAGCACTAGGGTTTATTGGCAGTTTAATAACAGCTTCATTATTATCACATAAATGCGCTATTATTTTATTGAAGAGTTCATTATCTAAGCGATCTCTTTTATTTCGATCTACTCCCAACATAATATCTAGTAGTAACCTAGAATTATACGGGCTCATAACAGTTACTCCAAGTTCTTTATTTTGAGATTTTGCTTTTCCATGCACAATACCCATAAATTGCTCCCATAAGAAAATATCTAAAATATGATATTTTAAAGATTTAAAATACTTCTTGTTTAGTTTTAACCACTCGCTATATTCTTTGGTTATAAATGGATGTATATTAAAAAAGTTAGCAATATTAAGGTTTTTAGAAGTAATCCATTTTATATAATAGAACCCATTACGACCTATCTCACTTATATTTCCATTTATAATTACGCGGTCTTCAACTACATCAGGACTTAAAAACAATGGAAAATCTAAACTCTTCTCATAACTTGGATCAAAGTTTTCTTTTTCAAGCACATTGTCTTCTATAATTTTAAAATCTTTATTGTATAACTCCACTAATTTCTTGGAGATTACCAAATCATTATGGTTTTCATCCATTTCCTTAAATCGAGTTACAAAATAATTACACTCCAAACCTAAACTTGCCAAAAACAAAACTCTACTATCGTAACCTGCTGTAACTGGCAAACATATTTTGTATCTTAGCGAAATAGCTTTTAAATACCCCTTTAGCATTGTTGTTACCTTTACAACGGCATCATCTATGGCTATTTTATGGTTTGTTTGCTTTGGGTAAAACCTCTCTATTACTTTGTTATTTATATCTATGTAATGATTAGCATATAAATGCTTTACATTTTTAACATGAGTAGTATTATTAATAAACAACCTAAGTTTATTAAACTCGTTAGATTTATAATAGGCTTTAGCATTTATATCGCTATGAGGTATTACCTCTATACATCTCTCAAGTATTTTTACTTGAGACCCAAATGCGGTATAATCTGTAGTATAATATATCTCAGATTGAGCACAAGCATCATTTAAAAGAATAAAATGTGTAGCATTTTTATAGATAATTACATATTGACCGTAATGCTCCGAAAGGTTAATTAAAAATTCATCAATGTTCTCAGTAAGTAACAAATGTTTTAAAATACTGTGATTAGATAACTCAGGAGACTTATAACTAAACACATCACCAAGTAAATGTATTTCTGTTGTTATATTAGTGACAATTGTATAATTTAATATTTCATTATACTGCAAATGATATTTACCAATAGAAACTTCTATAAAATTATCTATTAATTGTACCGGTTTATCTGTAAATAAAAATTGCTTTTTAAACATTAATTAATTTTTACATTAAATCTCATTATAAATATTAAAAGAATTAATGTGTTCTATAAGTAAGCTTGCAAGTTAATATTTTATCTCTTAATCCCCTTTTTCTTTTTTAACTCCATATAATACTTTCATATTCCCCCCTTTTTAACTCATTTAATTTTCCTCAATATGTAAAGGTAAAAGCTTAAATATTCATTTTTAAAAAAAATTGTAGGAAATGCCAAACAATTTTACTTTTTATTATCAAAAAAAGGTATAAACTCTATTATTGAACATAGAAAAGATGTACTTTTGACTAGATATAATGGTATGATTTCTGTATTGATCCCCACATATAATTACGATATTAGTGCTCTAGTACAAATGGTACACAAGCAACTAAAATCTAGTTATGTTGATTTTGAAATAATTATACTTGAAGATGGTAGTAGCACACATATAAATACCAATTTAAATCTAACAAACACTCAGGTTTTAATTAATAAAACCAATATTGGAAGAGTAAGCGCTAGGCAATTCCTTGCTAATAAAGCCCAGTATAATTGGCTATTGTTTCTTGATGCAGATGTACTCCCCAAAAAAAACTCTTTTATACATGATTATGTATTACAAACAAAATTAGGCTACGATGCCATTTTTGGAGGGTTTGCTTATTATAAAGACAAGCCTAAAAAAAATTATGTTTTACGTTGGAAGTATGGAAAAACAAAAGAACAAGTACCTTCTAAAATAAGAAATAACAATCCTTATAAAGTTATTATTTCTGCTAATTATTTAATAAAAAAATCTGTTTTTAAGACCATTAACACTAAAATGAATGGAAAAGGTTATGGTTATGATAATTATTTTGGAGCCTTATTAAAACTGAATCGTGTTAAAATACTTCATACAGATAATGAAGTATATCATTTAGGAATTGAAAAAAGTAGTGATTACTTAAAGAAAAAAGAACAAGCTGCAGAGACATTGATTAATTTATATAATTCTAACACCATAACTTCTCATAGTAACGATTTATTATTATTCTATACTAAATTAAAGCAATATCATTTAACTACTATTTTTAGTAATTTATACAAATTATTAAAACCTATTATGCGTTTTAATTTAACTAGCGACAAACCTCTAATTGAAGTTTTACAATTTTACAAAATTTCTTATATGTGTTATACTTCAAAAAAATAAGCTACTTATTCGCTACTATTTTTAGCGGCAATAAACTCTTCAAAATCTCTAATATAATCGTCTTCTTTATAAACATCTGAAGCCAGTACTAAACATACAGCTCCAGAGGAAAAGTTTTCCAATTCCCTCCATATTCCAGGAACTATTAAAAGCCCTTTATTAGGTTTATTAAGTGTTACAGTTTTTGTATTTTTCCCGTCTTTTAAAATAACATCAAAACTTCCACTTAGAGGTAATAAAAATTGCTTAAGGTTTTTATGAGCATGTCCTCCACGATAAGCATCAATAGGCACATCGTACAAGTAATACACACGTTCTATTTTAAATGGTAAACAGTCTTTTTCTATAACCGATAGATTCCCTCTTCCTCCTTCGTCTACTATTCTTGGAATTTCTATAACTGTTGTTGAGTCGATTGTATTTTTTTTCATTTACATTTTTTTTCTTTCTTTATAGCTGTTCTATATATTGTTTCCAATCTTGAGCAATATTTTCCATTGAAAACCGGTCTATACTTTGCTTTGCATTACTTTTACAATTTTGATACAATACTTCATCTAACACTAATCTATTCATTGCTTTAGCAAAGGCATCTGCATTAAAATTTTCTACTAACAAGCCATTTTCCTCATTAACAATGACCTCTTTTGGTCCCGACTTACAGTTTACAGAAACAACAGGTGTTTTTAAAGAAAGAGATTCTATTAAAACCATAGGAAACCCTTCATATCTACTTGTTAAAACCGTATATCTAGCATTTTTAACTAAATTAATAGGATTAACTACATAACTTTTAAAAACAACGTCCGCATTTAAATTTAATTGCACAGCGTAATCTTTAATTTCTTTTAAATTCTCTCCGTCTCCCAATATTAATAATTTATAATCTAATTCTGAAAGTTTAGAAATCTTATATGCCTCTAATAATAGTTTTAAATTTTTATGTCTGTCTTTAATTCTTCCGAAGAAAATAACATATTTATCTAAGTTTAATTCCTGTGGAGTTATTCCCTCATCTTCTTTATAGGCTTTACTAACATCAAAAGCATTATAAATTGTTGCAATTGTTTTTAACCCGAATTTCTTTTTAAATTTATTAGTTGCTTCCTTAGATACGGCAACCATTTTTTCATTTTTATAAAGAAATTTACTCAACCAATCGTAGCTAGGAAATACATGATTAGTTTTATAATTATGTATAACATAAACTATAGGTATAGCTTTATAAATAAATTTACTTACTAAAAACTCTCTGTAAGCAGAGACTCTTGCTCTATTATCTATTACACAATCAAACTGATGTTCTTTTAAATACTTCTTGAATTTACGAAGCCTATCTAACCGTCCTATAAAAGTATCTTTTTTATCTTTTAATTCTCCTAAGTTAAAAAGAGTTCCTTTATAATCGTATTCAACCTGATTTAAAACACTAACTATATGCACATTATAACCAACAGCGTATAACATTTTAGACAGTGTTGCAGATGCTTTTTGGGCACCTCCTCTTCCTAATGAAGACACTACAATACATATCTTTTTTTTATTATTACTTTGCATTGGTTATTTTTAGCAAACTTATTTAATATTTCCAACAAATATAGTGAATGAAGATTTTATTAATTGGAGAATATAACACCTCTCATTACACCTTAAAAGAAGGCTTAGAAGCTTTAGGCCATGAAGTTCTTGTTGTTGGTAATGGTGATGGTTTTAAAAATGTAGTTGTAGATATTAATTTTAGAGTGAGATATGTGGAAGGGTTTTCTTTTTATTTAAAAAGAATACTTTATAAGCTTTTTAAAATTGACATAACCTCATTAGATATAAAACGTCAGTTTAATAAATATAAGAATCAATTTAAAGGATATGATATTGTTCAACTTATAAACGAGAGCCCTTTTAAAGCTAACCCAAAAATAGAAATAGAATTATTACAATATATCTTTGATAATAACTCTAATGTTTTTTTACTATCATGCGGTACAGACTATATAAGTGTAAAATATGCTAGCGAACGTAAATTTAGATACTCTATTTTAGATCCTTATTATGAAGGTAGAGGTACAAAAAAAATGTTTTGGCATGCTTTAATGTATTTAACTCCTCCATATATTAAGCTTCATAAGTTTGTATATAATAATATCAAAGGTGTATTGGCTTCAGATTTTGACTATGATATTCCCTTGGTAGGAAATAATAAATACCTAGGGCTTGTTCCAAACCCAATAAATATTGAAAAGATTAAATATATAGACTTAAATGTTAATGATAGAATTATTATTTTCCATGGCATTAACGAAAAGAACTATTACAAAAAAGGAAATGACATTTTTGAAAAAGCATTAAATATAATAAGTAATAAGTATAACAATAAAATTGAAATTATTACGGTAAAAAGCGTTCCTTATAACGAATATATAAATGCTTACAATAAAGCTCATATTTTATTAGATCAAGTATTTGCATACGATCAAGGTTTTAATGCTCTTGAAGCTATGGCTAAAGGAAAAGTCGTTTTTACTGGTGCCGAGCAAGAATGGTTAGAGCATTATAATATTGAAGAAGACACTATAGCTATTAATGCATTACCCAATACAGAACACATTGCTAGTAAACTAGAATGGCTTATTTTAAACCCGCATAAAATTTTAGAAATTTCTAAACAAGCCCGTGCTTTTGTAGAAAAGGAACACGATTATATAAAATGCTCTCAACAATATTTAAATAAGTGGTTGGAAAAAATTTAAACTTTTACTTTAGGAAATCGCAACTCTAAAGAGACTCTAGTTATATTTTTTGTTTTATTAACCGCTGCTCCATGTATCAAGTATGGTGTAAATAATAAAGCCTCACCTTCTTTAGGGTTTGGTCGCTCCATTTTAATACTGCCATTATTAGTTTCTAATATACAAGGAACATAATATACATTTCCATTTATTTTTGCCCCTTTACTTTCTGTTCTAAGAATCTTATTTTCAGGCAACAAATGACTACCTGAACAAACTGGCAACGAGGTGTTTTCATTACATCCCTCTATAGGAATCCATACATTAATAATGTCTTCCCAATAGCTTAAATAGCCATCTCGATGTGGAGGATTTATGTCTAGAGAGTTTGGCCTGCTAATCCTAATTTGGATGTGAGACTTCTGCAATTCTTCTACCCATGAAGTCAATTTATACCCTAAAACCTCTCCAAAACGCTCTGTTAGTGTATCTATATTAAAATCGAAGTCTTTATTTTCTAGATTTCTTGTAATGTCTATAACTTTATAATGTAACTCATCTGTATTTACAACTGTATGATATTGACCTAACGTAAACTCTTCTTCATTTATAGGAATATTATTAGCTTTTATCGCTTTTACAATTTGCTTGGTAATAGATTGCTTTAACGTAATAAATTCTTCTTCAAAAAAAGCCTTTACAACTTTAAACCCTTGGTCTTTCCAATCCATTTTAGAGATGACATTACCTTCTGGTTTAAACAGTAAAGTTTCTTCTCCCCAAAAAAAATCTCCATCGACTTCAAAACTATACGGTTCGCTATCTATATATAAGTTACAAATCTTATTCGGCATTTTTATTTTTTATCTGCTAAATTACTAAAAAGTGTTTGCTTTACAGAAGCTAAAAAAATAAAGTTAAGCTATTGGAAAATAATTATAATTAATCTTCTGTTTTAAGATTTGTTCTTGTTTTAAAATGATACCAAATTGCTATTGTTACTACTATTAAATAAACAAAATAGCGATATAAATGTGACATAGCTACTCCTTCTGTCCCATACAGTTCTACTAAATAGATTGATAAAAAGTAAAATAATCCTAGTGATACTATTTCTGATATAACAAAGCTAACCAACATCTTTTTAGCAATAAATTGATATGATAACACTACAGCTATTAACTTAACAAAATCTCCTAATAATTGCCATTTAAATAATGGTTCCATAGCTTCAAAACCAGGGTATATTATAGCTATTAAAAAATTTCTAAACAGGTAGATTAGCAACATACCTAGCCCAAATAATGGTAATAAGGTTTTATAGATATAAATAACTTGATTTTTAAAAGCTTTTCCTTCATGTATTCCTGCAAATTTCGGCATTACATAAAGCGTGAATAATCCTGTTGAAAATACCATATAGTTCTTAGAAATAAACAACATTGCTGTCCAATAACCTGCTTCTGCTTCGTTTATTCTACTGGCAATTTGCGCTCTTATATCTATTTCTATATAATTCAACAACACAGTTGACATTACAGACATTATTGTAAAAGTTAATAACGCTTTGGCAAATGGTGTATTCCATTTTACTCCTTTAAAATTTATATGCTGTTTTAGTGTTTTACCAAACACAAATACAATAACCAATAACTGTAATAAAGGCGTTATCGCAATAGCTATTAATACACCGAATAAACTAAATTTCAACAAAGAGACTATTAATAAAATACTGGATAGCAAATAAGATACTAATTCAATTTTTGCATATTTTTTATAAGCTGTCAACCCATTTAAAACACCTTTAAAAAGGACAGTTAACGCTACTGCAGGCACTATAAAAGCTAATATTTTTATAACAGAAATATAGCTATTATCGCCAAAAAGGTACACTGAAATGTTTTTTGCAAACACAAATAAAGTAAAAGCAGAAACTATTGTTCCTAATAACAAAAACAGAAATGCCATAGAAAACATTTTCTGTAACTCTTCCTTTTCATCTTTTAACTCCGCTGTATATTTTACGATACCGTTAAAAATACCAAAAGAAGAAGCACTAGTTAACATTGCTAAAACGCTTCTAATTTGACCTACCTTTGCTATTCCTACTGCACCAATAGTTTCTGCCAATAAATTTTGAATGAAAAAAGAAATAACTAACCTAATGCCAATAACTATAGAATTAAGAGAAGTTATCTTAAGTAATGTATGCTGTTTAAAATATGAAAGTATTTTTTTAAAGGCCATTAAAAATTATTAATTACGTTAATAATTTTAGTGATAGCTTTTGCTTCCATAACAGGGCTAATTGGCAAACTTACACAAGTATTATGAATATGTTCTGTAATAGGCAATTTTAAATCCTTATACTCCTGTAATGCTTTTTGTTTATGTGGAGGTATAGGGTAGTGTATTGACGCCTCTACCCCTTCAGATTTTAAATAGTTTATAAATGTAGACCTATCGTTTACTAAAACTACAAATTGATGAAATACATGATTTTTTGAGTCATCATAAAAAGGTAATGTTATTTTAGTATTTACAATACCTTTTATATACGACTTAGCTATTGTTTGTCTTATGGAATTATCCGCATCTAAGTGTTTTAATTTTATATTTAAAAACAATGCCTGTATTTCGTCCAAACGATTATTAACACCTATGCGTTCGTTTTCATATTTAGAAATGGTTCCATAATTACGCAGCTGTTTTATAATAGTAGCTAATGCTTCGTTATTTGTTGTTATTGCTCCTCCATCTCCTAACGCACCTAAGTTTTTAGCAGGATAGAAACTAAAAGCTGCTGCATCACCTAAATTACCAGCTCGTTTTTCATTTACACTAACTGCTCCATGTGCTTGTGCCGCATCTTCAATTAATAATAAATCATGCTTAGTTGCTATGTTTTGAATAGCCTTTATTTCTGCCAACTGTCCATATAAGTGTACTACTAAAATTGCTTTGGCTTTAGAAGAAACGCAATGTTTTATTTCTGAAGAATTTATATTGTATGTTTCAGTATCTGGTTCTACAAAAACTGGAATTAATCCAGCTTCTAGAATTGCCAATATAGAAGCTATAAATGTGTTTGCAGGTACAATAATTTCATCTCCTTTTTTTAATTTGCCTAATGCTATATAACCTTTAAAAATTAAAACTAAGGCATCTAATCCATTGCTAACTCCAATACAATACTTAGTTCCACAATAGTTCGCATAATTGGTTTCAAATGTAGAAACACCATTCCCTAGAATATAGTACCCAGTATTTAAAAACTGTTGAAACCGCTCCTTAAACTCTGTTTCAAATCGTGCATTAACTTTATGTAAATCTAGAAATTTTATCATATTAATACATTATCTAAAAGGTAATGGGTGTTTGTTTTTAAACTGTAAAAATCTTGAGTTATTGCTCTTGCTCCAAAGCTTTCTTTCCAATACAGTAAACCTTCATTTATGTTTTGTCCTTGTTTTTCATTAGAGATACCAAAATCAAAGTACTTTTTATCTCTAAAAACAGTGTTTATTATATGCTGAAACAATATATCTAAGCTTCCTAATTCTTGCTTGTTTTCGGTTGCCGATATATATTGAGCATGTGCTACAGTTTGCGTTTCAAAAATAGTAGTCCCCGCTACTATTTCATCATTATAATAGACATTAAATTGTCTAATATTACTTGGAAATTTATGACACAAATTTTCTATTTCTTCTATACTGTGTACAGGTTTTTTATTAAATCTTTTTTCTAAATTTGGAATCAATACTGTATTCCAAAACTCATAAAAATTATTATCTTCTTTAACGATTAATCCATGTTTTTCTGCCCGTTTTAATCCTCGTTTTCTAACTTTAGATAACGTTTTTGGAAATGTACTATAATCTATAACCGATGTTATGTCTCTTCTATATAAATTACTTTTTAAAAGGATTAATATATACTGCAATTCGTCATTTGGAGCTATAGCGTAAAACGATGGTAGTATTTTTATAGTAAATGTTGTAATGTTATTTCCTTCTAAAAACTGTAATATATTTTTAAACACTTCTAATGTGTCTTTAAACTTTAAACTTTCCTTTGTTACTAATCCTCCATAAGTTAATCCTTGATGAGAGTGCAATGTCTCTTCTTTTCTATTGGCAGGAATAACCGCGACTAACACTTTTGCTTTAAAAACTAACAGTGAATAATCAACAAAACGATTGCTATGGTACTCCATAAAATCGCGTTTAAATAAAAATGTAGCGTTCTTGGCTTCAGAAATAAAGGTATTCCAAAGCTGCTTGTATTCTGGTTTATATTTTTGAACTGTGTAAATAGGTTTGATTTTATTCTAAAATTAATAGAATTTGAAATATAACTCTTATTATTAAAAAATGCTATTGCTTTTTAATTATTGTGCTTTAAAGTAATTAAAATGGCTTTCATTTGCTAAAGCCATCAATTCCTTATCTCCATCACTATCTCCATAAACAATAAGTTTATAATCTTCCCTATTAGGAAAGGCTTCTAAAAACCTATTCACCTTTTCTTGTCCTACGCAGTTTAACGTTTTAAACTTACCTGTAATTTTACCCGAAGCATTAACTTCTGCTTGCGTACTAACAATCATTTCAATATTATTTTTCAATGCCCATGGTTTTATCCAGTTCTCTATCGATGCGCTAACTATAACAAGTTTACAGTCTTGTTTTAAGTATTCGGCTATTTTTTCTTTTACTTTTGCTCTTAGTATAACATCAATATCTTTTGAGAATGCTCTGCAATCTGTATCAAAATCTTCAATAGACATCCCTTTAAAAAAATAGCTAAAAATAGCTTCTTTGGCATATTGCCTTTTTAAAATTTTCACTTTAAATAACCCCCATAAAATTAATATATAGGGCAAACTTAAATACAATTGTGTTTTCCCTTTACTGAATGTTATAAACCTAAGAAAAGAATCTTTTTTAGTTAATGTTCCGTCAAAATCGAAAGCAACAATAGTCCTCATTAGATTTATTTAGATTTATTTAGATTTGGTTTTAAAATATTAAAATGAGAGTTACTCCATATTATTTCATAATTATTTCGTTTTAAAAAAGCATTCATAGCTATAACTCGTCCTCTTTTATAAATATAACCTTCCTCTTTAGTTTCATCCATATAGCTTTCATCTGGTTCTGTAAATGAAACTATTGTTCTAAATTTTTGTTGAACAACTACGGGTAAATAAGGCACTGTTTTTTCTGCTTGCTTTATTTTAGTTTCAAACATTTTACTATCATAAACCCAAACCCATGAAATCCCCATATAGGGTTTTGTTTTTGTTAAATAATTAAGCATTGGTATATTGTCATAAGCTAAGAGGTAATCACCTTCTTTTACATGATTTTCTAGTTCATTCAATATTGTATTAACTATTACAGCCCTTTCTTTCGTTGTAAAGATTCCTTTTGCTAATGTATTTTCTATGGCATGAGTTTTATTTAAACGGTTGCCTTTATCAAAATACCCTTCCTTAGATATTTTATACCCTTTTACTCCAAAAAATGCTATTACTAATGCAACAAGCAACGTATTAAAATCGTTTTTACCAATCTTTAGTTTACATTTATCATTACTTAAAGTTAATTCTATATCTACGCTTTGCAATAAAGAGAAAAAGTGCATGAATACTGGAAGTATTAACCATATACAAACATATCCTGCATTATGTATACCACCATCGCTCCCCATTGGTAAAAGCACTGCTACAATTAGCGCAGAAAAAGATATACTTTTAATTGGTTTTATTACATTTTTAGCCAATATAAGATAAATAGCTCCTATCAACCCAAGACAATACAGACCATATATTCCATCTTTTCTAAAAAGAAAAGCGATTATACCAATGCCTACAATATATTTAAGCCATTTTAAAAATGGTTTATTTTTAGTGTATTTACTTATTAATAGCACTCCTAAAGCAACCGATACAATATTTAACCCAAACTTTAATACTTTAGCATATTCTTTAATATAAAAGCTTAAGAGTCTTGTAATGTTATGATTACTATCTGTGTTACCTCCTTTGTTAATTATACCCGAAACTGCATTCTTAAAAACATTTATATGACCTAAGGCTAGCATTACCAAATACACTATTACAAATCCTAATATAGAACCTAAAATAAAAGCTAATATCTGTTTTGTAATATTCTTTTTTGATATTGATTTATCGAAAAAATATTGAGTTGGTATTACCAACAATAAAGCAAACAAAGTAATATTAGGTAATCTAGAAAAAACATTAACGGCAGTTAACAAACCTGCAATAGACATTGCAAATAGCTTTTGTTTTCTTATACCTTTATCTAAAAAGAATACAATACAAACTGCTAAAAACCCTGATAAATGATTGTAGTAAAAAGCTAAATAGCCAAAATCATTAACTAACATTACCATTAGTAGTCCAATAATAACATATTCTTTTTTAATATATCTCGTTAGCAATTTATAAGCTACTATAATTGTTGCTGTTATAATTATAATGGTTAGTAACCTAAAAGATAAAACCCCGCCTTCTGGAAATAGCTCATACCAAATACCGCCTACAATTCCTGTTAACCAAAAAGCAAAATTGTACTCCACAGTTTCTGGCGCATTAAATATTTGCTGATAAAACGTCATGTACCAGCCCTCATCACAAACATCGAAACCTTGAAAAGACAATAAACCTAATAAACATACAACAAAAAGCACAGTAATACCTAATGTATACTTATTCCAAATCGTTGCTATTGTTTTTAAAGAGGTCATCATTTTATTAATAGATTAATACATAAAAACAAACGAGCCATCCTATAACTATAAGCTGCATCTTTAAATCGCTTAATAAAATTTTTGTTGGATTAGCGTAACTTACTCTTTGTTGAATTAGTTTGTAATATCTGTAAAATCCTAAAATAACAAATATTGATGTAATATAAATATACTTACTTTCAAATTGCGCAATAATACTTGGAGACAATGTATATAAAATATAAGCCCCTGTAATAATAATTACAATAACTATTAGTATGGTATTAATTAATGGCAGCGAATATTTTTCTATATTACTTCTAACTTTTGTTCCTTTTTCATTAAAAATTAACACTTCGTCTCTACGTTTGGCTAAGGCTAAAAATAAAGCAAGTAGAAATACCATTATTACTATCCAATAAGATAGTACAATACTAGCCGCAACTCCTCCAGCTACTATTCTTAAAACAAAACTAGAAGCTATAGTTATAACATCTACAACAATAATTTTTTTGAGGACTAAAGTATACAATATATTTAAGCCGAAATAAATAAGTAAAATATAACTTAATGTTATAGTATTTAATAAATAAGCTACTAACAGGCCACAAAACAGAAGTAATAGCATATAAATAATGGCTTGCTTTTTTTTAACAGCTCCACTAGCTATAGGCCTTGCTTTTTTTTCGGGGTGATTTTTATCAAAATCAACATCTACATAATCATTAAAACAATAAATGGAGCTTGCTATTAATGAAAAACTTAAAAATGCTACACAGCCATCTAATAAAGTAGGCAATGAGGTAAATTTCTGGTCGAAAAATATAGGTAGAAAAACAAACGCATTTTTAATCCATTGATTAATGCGGATTAAAGTAAAGAAACTTACCAAATGTTTTCCCATTATTTAGTTAATTGTTTTTAATAGGGTTGAAAACAACCTTTCCGTTTTCATCTATATATTCGTATACCCCAAAAGGTGCTCCTTTGCTTATAATTATATAACTTTTATCGTCCTGAAGGTGCTCTAAATAACTTTTATTTTCGCTTAAGTGTGCAAACAAAATTCTAAAAAAATTAACTGGTGTTTTAAAGGCATCATCAAACTTTGGAGCTTCTGTATTCCATTTAATTGCTAATGCAGATGTAAAAATTGTTTTTACTAATGCTTCTGTGTCTTGTTTTACTGTACTTTCATTTGTAGTATCGAAACCAACAAACCCACCATGATCTGCTGAGATTATTATAAGTGCATTTTTATCTTTTGCTTCAATATTAGAAATAAGTTCTGTAAGCCAAGTATTAGCTTCTTTTAATCGTTTTAAATAAAGTTCTCTTTCTGTTTTCTTATTCTTTGAGGTATCTGTAGAATTGGTAATATGGCTTGGTAAAAATTTCTCGATGAAATAAAAATTTCCTGAATCGTTATTTGCCTCTAAAAGCCTATTCAATTCTGTTTCTATATCTTTTTTAATTTCGAAACCTCTCCCTAAATAATCAACATCCTCTAAACTTATATTACAAAAATCGTAAGCTATTTTGGGTCTGTTTACTAAAAAATAAGGTTTCTCTAATAATAGGTGTGTTTTGTAATTATTATTTTTAAAAATTGATATTACTGGATTCTCTCCTACTATTACTTCTCTAGAGTTTATTAGTTCTTGATACGGTTTACTAGGTTTTAAATGATAATGATGTCTCATGCCAAAAAGCGACGTATTCGAACTTAATGTAGAGTAATAGTTACTGCGGTAATTAGAATACCATTTAAAACCTTTGTTTTCTAATGCAACTTCAAAACTACTATTATCAAAACTATAAGGCGCTTTACTTAATTCCGTTTTATTAGCATAACCATCTACTTGAATCATGTAAATGTTTGGCTTGGTTTTAAAAACAACCGACTCAATTGCATCTGTTTGCCTCATCCACTTATTAGAAACTGTTGCGTATTCTAATACTTTTGGTAACAAGGTTACTAAGACTGTAATTGCCATTAAAAATTGTAAGACTACAATTTTCTTATAATGCTTATGTAATAATATAGCTACCGTAGCTGCAATCATTAAAACAAGTAACACTAAGGTTCTTCGTTTTATACCATAGCTACTAACTAGCATTAACAGGCTAAACCAACATAAATTTAATATTGGCAAACTAAATTTAGAAAGTTTACTTAATATATTAGCCCTATTAACTATTTGAGTTATTATATAAAAACTAACTATTGGAATAACCAAAAAGGTTAATAAGCAAAATAAAAATTGTGCAATTGAATTAACATAAGTAAAATTCGTGTTGTAATAATATAACATAGGATACAAGCCTGATGCAATTCCTGTTACTATGGGGTATTGCTTTTTATTATTTACAAATTGAATAATGTTTTGTCTCAATTTATTTTGCTTTTAAAAGATATAGTACGCGTTTAGAATCGCCTACATCTTGTTTTTCTATAATGTCAAAGTATGCTAGATATGCCTTTTCAAAATTTTCGAGTGTATAAAAGTTGAAGTGATCTTTAAATTCTCCTTTACTATTTAGTAAGCGTTCTACCCAAGAATCTCCTCGTTTAGGAAACTCTATAATAAGGTGTTTTGAAAATGATGCAAAAAATGCAGCCGACATATTAAATGTAATATTCCCCGATAGCGACATATGGTGTATTACCGCAAGAGCTAATGTAACATTTGGGGAAAAATCTTGAATACGCTTTAAAAATGAAAAACGCTCGGTATTATTAAAACCTATTGCCGCCGAAGGATTTAATATATCTAAAACAAAAGGCGTTATAAACCTTTCTTTATTTTGTTTTATTTGCTTGTAATTATAATCTACAGCATTGTTATCTATATCACAAACTAAAGCTTGCTCTAAATTTGTTTTTATACGTCTTACAAATGTTCCGTCATTACCTCCTACATCTATAACAGTTTTAGCTTGTAACTTCTCTATCCAACCATTTATTAGCGTCTCCTTTAAATTAAAAGCTTGGTTAGAGTAATTGGTTTTATTATAATACTCACCCCACTCGCTTTGCTCTTTTAATTCTAGCTTTTTAATATAATTATATAGCCCCTCTATTATATTAAGCTGCCCTTTTTTAGATAATGTAGATACTTTTGTTTCTCCTTTATAATCTTCATTATGTTTAGCTTCAAACTTTGCTAACATATGGATATTAGAATATAAAAACGGATTTAACTTTGTTTTAAATGGCAACATAGAGGCCACTGTTTTTACAGGAATGCCATCTATAAAATTACTCAATAATTTCAATGTTTCCGAGCCATGAAAATGAGCTAATAATAAAGGCCCAAAAAAATGAGTTATAAATTGTTTATAAGCTCTCCATGGGGTGTTCTCTTCATAAAAATCGAAAGACAAGGTATCTATAAAAATAGCTTTACCTTTATGAAATGTAATATTAAAGGCAGAGGCATCTTTAAGTGAAAAGCCTTTTTCTAGACTAAATTTCTGTAGCTTAAGTGTTAATAAAGCAGCTTCTTTATACTGATTGAAACTCCACTCGTATGGATAGGTTATAAATGGAATATTTTCTGGTTGAATAATAATAGCTTCCTGAGATACAGAAACTTCTTCATGAGGTATTAATAATTCACTTTTAAATAAAGTATTAAAAACACCTGAGTCTTTTAATGCTTGGTATTGTTTAAAGTATATCGGATTTATAACACGTTTAATAGCTCCTTGTTCTGTAAAAATATAACCAGAAGGATCTCTAAAAGACGACGAATGTGTAGTTCTATTCGCCACTATTGGTTTTATTTTCTATATCGGAATCCTCAACATTAATATCGTCAAATAATTCATTACCTCTTTCGTCAGCAACTCCTAGAGATGATTTGACTCTATCCTTTCCTTTCTTTGAAAAAAACACACTCCCAATCAAAGCTGCTAAAAGTAGTTTGAATTTATAATATGCCCCTTTAAAAAACAAAATAACACCTAATACAGCCGCAATTACAGCTTGAATTATCATAGCGCCTAATCCTGGATCAAAATATAATAAGTGCATCATTATTTTTTTTGTAAATATAGAAAAACTTAAGCGACTTTCTTAAAAAATAAATAATAGACATTTACTAATAAAATAGCAGCATTTGCTATAATAATAGGTAATCCTATTCTTAACGTTGGCATTAAAAAACCATAAATAATAAACAATATACACCCTGTCATATTTACCAATCTTAATTTTTTAACATCTTTCATTGTAAAAGATAGTAACACCATAAAAGAGGCTAAATACCCTACATATTCTGTTCCTGTAATTCCAAATAACTCCATATTTAATTCCTTCAAAAGAAGGTTTCTTTTTAATTAAACTTAATATTTCTTTTCGCAAAAAAAGAGACATACTTTTCAGTATCTCTCTTTTTATATTGTAACAATCTATAATTTTAAATAAGCTTCAAGCTTATTCTTATTAGATTATTTTATTTCTTTTACGTTCTACTTCTGTTAAATAGATTTTACGTAATCTTAAGAAGTTTGGTGTAACTTCTACGTACTCATCTTTTTGTATGTATTCTAAAGCTTCTTCTAAAGAGAATTTAATTGCGGGTACAATTTTAGCTTTATCATCTGCTCCAGAAGAACGAACGTTACTTAACTTTTTAGTTTTAGTAATATTTACCGTCATATCATCTCCACGAGAGTTTTCTCCAATAACTTGACCTTCGTAAATATCTTCACCTGGATCTACAAAAAACTTACCTCTATCTTGTAATTTATCAATAGAATAAGGGATTGCTGTTCCTTTCTCCATAGATACTAACGATCCGTTTTGGCGTTCTGGAATCCCACCTTTTAATGGTTGATATTCTTTAAAACGGTGTGCCATAATTGCTTCTCCTGCAGTAGCGGTTAATAATTGGTTACGTAAACCTATAATACCTCTAGATGGTACTACAAACTCACAAACCATACGCTCTCCTTTAGCTTCCATGCTTAGCATCTCTCCTTTACGAAGTGTTACCATTTCAATAGCTTTACCAGAAACATGCTCAGGTAAATCAATTGTCATTTCTTCTACTGGTTCACATTTTACACCATCAATTTCTTTAATAATTACTTGTGGCTGTCCAATTTGTAACTCGTAACCTTCACGACGCATTGTTTCTATTAAAACAGATAAGTGTAATACACCACGTCCAAAAACCATAAACTTATCTGCACTTCCAGTTTCTTCAACTCTTAAGGCTAAGTTTTTCTCTAACTCCTTAGTTAAACGGTCTTTTATATGACGAGACGTTACAAACTTTCCATCTTTCCCAAAGAAAGGCGAATCGTTTATAGTAAATAACATACTCATTGTAGGTTCATCTATAGCGATAGTTTTTAAACCTTCTGGTGCTTCAATATCTGCAACAGTATCACCAATTTCAAAACCCTCTAAACCAACTATAGCACAGATATCTCCTGTTTGTACTTCTTCTACTTTTTTACGGCCTAAACCTTCAAAAATATGAAGCTCTTTAATTTTACTCTTAACTATAGAACCGTCTCTTTTTACTAAAGAAATTTGTTGTCCTACTTTTAACTCTCCTCTTGTTAAACGACCAATGGCGATACGTCCAGTAAATGAAGAGAAATCTAATGATGTAATTAACATCTGCGTATTTCCTTCAGGAATTTTTGGCTCAGGAATATGCTCTATTACCATATCTAATAATGGCTCTATATTCTCTGTTTCTTTTTGCCAATCGTCACTCATCCAATTGTTCTTAGCAGAACCATATACTGTAGGGAAATCTAATTGCCACTCCTCTGCTCCTAATTCGAACATTAAATCGAATACCTTCTCATGTACCTCATCTGGAGTACAATTTTCCTTATCTACTTTATTGACAACAACACAAGGTTTAAGCCCTAAATCTATTGCTTTTTGTAATACAAAACGCGTTTGTGGCATTGGTCCTTCAAAGGCATCAACTAATAATAAAACACCATCTGCCATATTTAATACACGCTCTACTTCTCCACCAAAATCGGCGTGACCAGGAGTATCAATAATATTAATTTTTGTGTCTTTATATATTACAGAAACGTTTTTAGACGTAATTGTAATACCACGTTCACGCTCTAAATCGTTATTATCTAGAATTAAATCTCCAGTGTTTTCATTCTCACGAAATAACTGGCAGTGGTACATAATTTTATCTACCAAAGTCGTTTTACCGTGATCTACGTGCGCAATAATTGCAATGTTTTTAATATTAGCCATAATCTTAGTGCCTTATTTTAAGCGTGCAAAGGTACTTAATTTTTATGGATTTATAAGCTTTTATCTTTTTTTTGAATATTCTCCACTTTCACGGCTTCTATTTATCATTAAAATTAAGCTAAACAACTCATTAACAATTTATATGTACATTTTACCTTTTACATTATCTTCATTAATTTTAAATTATTATAATCATGTTGAAAACAATGCAATCATTAACTCAAGAATAAATGAATTTAATTTATGGTACACTCAAACTGTAGAAGATATAAACAGAACATAACCTAACAGTCATTGATTTTCAATTTTAATTTTGTGTATATTAAATCATCTGCTAACGACTTAGCTAATTTCCCGATCTGTTTTTACCATAATAGTTAAGAGATTATCTTGAAAATAATTTTTCCTAATTATAAGAATTTGGCATATAAATTGTTTCTAAGTTAAAAACAAAACACAACTTACTATGGTAGGTTGATTTATTCTAACGATAGCATACATTGAAAAGTCCGTGAAATACATAAATATTCTTATCCTATTTTTAATATTTAGTTGCTCGAATAACAAAACCAAATCGAATGGCAATAAAAATGTTATCCAGAATATTGATACTTTGAGATATTCCTTCAATGGATTTAATAATGGTTTAAATCTTGATTTGTTAAGCAACGGTACTTTCATAAACGATGATTATTTGTTTAGTTGCTTTGGTAATGGAGAACGAAAAAGGGTTTTTGGCACTTATAAAATGGATAGTACAAACCTAATTTTATTCCCAAAACAAATTGAATTCATAGAATATTATGAAAACACGAGACTAAAACCAAAAAAAATTAAAATTCTTTACGGACCAGACTCATTAAAAATTAAAACAGTTTTTAAGGTAATTAATTGGAATAATATTAAATATTTAATTTCTGAAGAGTTTGATTATAGTTGGGATTTCAAACTTGAAAACGATTATATTCGATTTGCAAACTGTTTAAATTCAGGTTTAGAGCCAAAAGAGCATGGTAAATACTTGGTCAGTGAAAACAATATTGCATCAAACTCTAATGACGAGTTTAATACAAATCAAACTCCTGAAAAATGGAAAAAGAATTTCTTAAAAAACCCAATTTCCTTAAAAATAGAAAATATTGTACAGAAAACAATAATTGATTATGGAGAGGAATATTCTATTTATGTAGTGAAATTAAATAAAGGTGAGAATCAATTAGTTCAAAAAGGAATGTTATTTGAAAATAAAGATAGCACGTTTTGGCTAAAGGTTGATTCTACTTCCCAAAATTCTAGTTATGGTCGTTCAACACTATATGATGAAAATAAAAACATATACCCTGTAGGAACAATATTGAAAACAAAATGGTAAAACATTGGCTAACTTAGTTGTTGAAACGCTCAACATAATCATAAACAAACCATTAAGTACAAGTAAAAAGCAATAGAAAAAACGTCTTTATCTTCACGCTCATTCTATGAATAATATACTCCCAAAAACATCCGAGTTAATATAACCATCATCATTATTATTACCATGCGTCTTTTTTGAACCCATAAAATTCTCACGACTATTATTTCCATCATTATCATCGTAGGCTATTGAAAAACCTATACTTTTTTGATTTACAATTTCTACAGGAATATTCTTGATAGAGTGTTCATTAAGTTGGTTGTCGAAAAGTTTAATAGCCATTCCCCAAAGATGTATGCTCCCCTCTTGTGATCGCTTAACGTCAATATGATCATCAAAAAAACAGTTTCTTTTGACCTGTTTCTATCAATGACATGCCCATCAGTGGAAACGTGGCAAGCAAAACTATGATGATTAAACTATTGATTTCCAACCAAATTATCTTCATCTATAAATACCTCTACATAGTCGTCTTTCCAATAATCATCTAGTCCGTTTTCGAGTGTTGGATTTAATTTATCGTCTATTACTTCAACCAAAACATATAAATATCGACTATCCCATGATAATTTAAAACGCTCGTGATAATCTATAGAATCCACTCTATTACTCATCCATAAATAATTCATATCATACCAATTTAAACTCATTCAAGTTGAATCTTTACTACAACCATCAATTTTAATAGGTGATTTTGATTTATGTGCTTACAAAAAACCATCTTCAACAATTATTAATCAGTTTACACTTTATAATTTCGATTTCATAATATAAATTCTACATTAATAGTATCTTTGCAATCTAATTTTGAAATACACTATACATGCAACTTCAAGACATTCCTAAAATAAAACACACAAATTCTAATAATTTCTTTTTGTTATGTGGCCCATGTGCTATAGAAGGGGAAGACATGGCATACAGAATTGCAGAACGTGTTGTAGAAATCACGAACAAATTAGAAATACCTTACATATTTAAAGGAAGTTTTAGAAAAGCAAATAGAAGCAGAATAGACAGTTTTACTGGGATTGGAGATGAAAAAGCTTTAGAAATTTTGGCAAAAGTTTCAGAGAAGTTTGACGTCCCTACAGTTACAGATATTCATGAATCTAGCGATGCAGCTTTAGTTGCACAGTATGTAGATGTATTACAAATACCTGCATTTTTAGTACGCCAAACAAGTTTAGTTGTTGCTGCTGCCAAAACAGGAAAAGTGGTTAACCTTAAAAAAGGACAATTTATGAGTCCTGAGGCTATGAAACATGCTGTACAAAAAGTAAAAGATTCTGGAAGTGATAAAGCATGGATTACAGATAGAGGTACTATGTTTGGTTACCAAGACATGATTGTAGATTTTAGAGGCATTCCTACTATGCGTCAATATGCGCCTACTGTTTTAGATGTTACACACTCGTTACAACAGCCAAACCAAACAGTTGGAGTTACTGGAGGTCTCCCAGACATGATAGAAACTATAGCTCGTGCCGGAGTAGTGAATAATGTAGATGGTTTATTTATAGAAACTCATTTTGATCCTGCTAATGCAAAAAGTGATGGTGCTAACATGCTACACTTAAACAATTTAGAATCATTATTAACTAACCTTGTTTCTATTAGAAAGGTTGTTAATAATCTTTAATATCTGTTATTTTAGCATTTAGAATTACATTTTAAATACTATGGGAAATAATGTACGAGGTGGGGACACTCCAGTTAAATGTGAATTAGAAGCTGGTATAAAATATGCTTGATGTACTTGCATAGCTAAGACCAACCTTTTTGTAATGGTGCTCATAGAAAAGCAGAAGCCACTCCTTCTATGCGATTCGCTGTAGAAGAAAACAAAACTGCATACTTATGTACGTGTAAACAAACTAAAAATCCACCCTATAGCGATGGATCTCATAATTAATATTTTAAATTGCTAAACAGAATTGTTTAGCTATTTTTTTACTCTTATTTTTGATTACTTCAAGTTAACATTTCTATGAGGACATATCATAAATTATTATTTGTAATACTTATTAGTATTAATTCTTTTACCCAAAACACCTTTTGTGTTTCCAAATCTTTTGAACATACGATACAGTCAAAGCATTTAAATGAATCTAGAGACTACTGGGTAAGCTTACCTCTTCAGTATTCCTATTCTATAAGTTATCCTGTTATTTATGTTTTTGATGCCGAGTGGCGTTTCGATTTAATAAAAGATATTGCTTTTGATATGGGAGCCAATGCAAAAATTAAAAAATCGATAGTTGTTGGTATTCCTCATGTAGATTGGGAGTTTAAAAGAGGTCAAGATTTAACTTTTAGCGAATCTAGAATAGAGTATGATGGCGAAGTCGTAGATTCTACTTGGTATAATAAATTTAATTCAGGTAGTGGGATGAAATTCTATAACTATATAACAAAAGAATTAATTCCTCATGTAAATAAAAACTATTCAACTAATAATCACGAAACATTAATTGGCCATTCCTATGGCGGCTATTTTGGGGCTTATATTTTATCTTTAAATCACCCTTTCGAGGTTATTCATATTTACGACCCTTCGATATGGTTTAGTAATGGTGAAGTTACTCAACGTTTTAAAGCTATCAACTATAAAAAACCTACAAAAGTTCATATAACCTATCAACCAATACCAGACTTTCATAAAAATAAAATTGATGATTTTATAATAGAACTAGAATCTAATAAACATATATAAGTGACAAAAACATTATATAAAAAAGAAAGCCACAACTCACTGTTTTTAGACAGTTCTTATAAAGATATTTTATTAACAAACTCAGAATAAACGTAATTTCTATCCGTAACATCATTAACCATTTCAACAATCAAAAAAACATCAATCATGAAAAAAATAATACTTTTTACTTTTTTTGCACTTACCTATACTTTTGTATTGTCTCAAACATCTATTAAAGAGCAACCAACTTTCTATATTAATGTATTTATAAATTATGATAAAAACATATGGGTTGAAAGCAAATCAATTGATTTCGATACAATCGAAAACGAAATTAAAGACATAATATATACTCGCCCGTTTACCCTTGACGAAAAAATAGTGTATCGTATTTTCGCTGAAAAAACTTACAATTAGGCTATATTATGGATGTTGAAGAGGAACTGTTCAACATATATAATGATGATAAAACTTGAAGAGAACGCTATTTATTAGAAACTGTAAAACAAGACCTAGATGGGCCTAACTGGTTTAAAAGCTAAAAAACAGTAGAAAAACCATTAAGATAAAAGATTAACATTCAGTTAAAAAAAATCATCTTTTAAATAAAAATATTTAAATTAATTATAGGTTTGAAATATTAATCGTAATATTGCAATATACAAATAAATTGATAACAGATGGGATTAGCAAAAACAGAAATGTTTACAGATCACCAAAACAAAATTGCAGGTTATGCAAAAGTTTTTGGTCACCCTGCAAGGGTTGCAATATTACAGCACTTATTTAAAATTAATACTTGTGTCTGCGGAGATCTTGTAAACGAAATAGGTTTAGCACAACCAACTATTTCTCAGCACTTAAAGGAGTTAAAACTCATTGGTTTAATTAAAGGAAGTGTAGATGGCACTAGTGTTTGTTACTGTATAGATAAAGAAAACTGGATTAGCATGAAAAATACAATGTCTCAGTTTCTTAATCAAGGTGACCTTACTGAAGAAGAGTGCTGTTAAAAAAATTTAAAATTATTAATCGTTAAATCGCAATAAACAAATATAACTATGAAATTATCTGAAATAAAATCAGCTTTAAGTACATTAGAAACTATAGCTTTTAAATTACCTAATGGGGATTTAGTTCCTAATCATTTTCACGTTACAGAAGTTGGAAAAATAACAAAACACTTTATAGATTGTGGAGGAACTGTTCGTAAAGAAAATGTTGTTAATTTTCAATTATGGAATGCCAATGATTACGACCATAGATTGCATCCTGAAAAACTGGTTCATATTATAGAATTATCTGAAAAAGTGCTTGGTATTGAAGACCTAGATATAGAAGTAGAATACCAGGGAGAAACTATTGGTAAATTTGGATTAGATTTTGATGGCACGAATTTTCTATTAACAACAAAGCAGACAGACTGCTTAGCTAAAGATCAATGCGGAATTCCTGCAGAAAAACCTAAAGTAAAAATTTCTGAGTTACAGAATGCTACTAGTTGTTCCCCTAATAGCAGCTGCTGCTAAAAATAATATATAAATGAAAACCTACGAAAAAATTAATGCTGTAATTTCTTCTTTACAACCAGAAACTATTACAGAGGAGCGTAAACAAGTTTTACAGCCTTTAATAGATTTTATTAAGGACAAGACTAATACTAATAAAGATATACGTATAAATTTTATTTGTACACATAACTCTAGAAGAAGTCATTTATCTCAAGTATGGGCACAAACTATAGCTGCTCATTTTAACATTAAAAATGTATTCTGTTATTCTGGAGGAACTGAGTCTACAGCTCTTTTCCCAATGGCGGCTAAAGCATTAGAACAATCTGGTTTTAAAATAGAAACATTATCTAAACAAGACAACCCTATTTATAGTATAAAATATAACGATAATGAACACCCAATTATTGGTTTTTCTAAAAAGCTAGATAACAGCTTTAATCCTAAATCTGGGTTTGCTGCTATTATGACTTGTTCTCAAGCCGATGGAGCTTGCCCCTTTGTAATTGGAGCAGAAAAACGTATTCCAATTACATTTGAAGACCCTAAATCCTTTGATAATACACCTCAACAAGCAGAAAAATACTTGGAAAGAAGTTTACAGATTGCTACAGAGTTATTTTATGTTTTTTCTAAAGCAAGTGCTTAAGTTAAAAGTTTATAAATATTAAAAAAAAAGCTATGATAAGTTATCATAGCTTTTTTTTTTACAACTGTTTTTAATATTTAGTATAATGTAATAGCTTCCTTTAAAATCTCAATTAAAACAGTATTATTTATCATTTCTAAACTGGTATAACGCAAAGAAAACATTTGCTTTCTATTTTCGGTAACCTGATGCTCTTTATGGCTTTGTATCTTTGTCCCCATCCAAAAACCAACATCTACAAACTGTTTTTTATGGCTAGCATTAAGGTAACATAACGGTTTATTATTTATATAGTAAAATGGAATCTTGTATTTGTGCTTTAATTCAACTTCAGGAATCGTATGTTCTATTATTACTTGTAGATGTAACAGTATAGAACGGTAAGGTTCTGGCTGATTAATAATGTAGTTTTCTGCTGGATTCATTTACTGTTTTAAAAGATTCCTATTAAACCAATTATAATTAAAGCGATACCTATAATAGCTTTAAATGGCTTTAATTTATCTGATAGTTTTTGTAATGTATCTCCAAATGCTGGTGACTTTCCAATAACATGTGCTAATAATAAAAAGCCTCCTAGAACACTTGCCATATTAAATAATATACTATGCCCTACTAATAATCTTAAAACTCCTACTAATGGTTAAAGTTCCACCTATAACAGTTTGAAATGGAGCTAAAACTCCTGCAATTTTATTAAAAAAATTACTTTCTCTATCCCATTTATCTAATGTTGCTAATCCTAATAATATCCCTCCTGCTACGTTTGCTATATTTAATAATAATGTTATCATGTTCTTTAACTTTTATTTGGTTATACACTAATTTAAACACTTTTTGTAATATCATACAAAATGTTCTCTACAGATAAGTCTAATAAAATATAGTTTTGTTTCAAAAAGTAGTGATCTTCAATGTTTCTTTGATATGAGAGCCGATTTATTTTTAACGAATTAAGAAAAACATTTAAAATTGTACTAATTATTAGAGCTTCTATATATTCTGGAACAAAAGGTATACGACTATTTTCTCAAGAGTTAAAATCATTCTCGTCTCTAATACTCGTAATGCAGCTTCTTCTATACCTTTATTTTGATGGTGAAGATAATCTATCCAAGTTTTAGGTAAATTATCAAAAATACTTTTTATACCAACTCCATACAATGTTTAAATATTATTTTTTCTTCTTTTTAAGCTCATCAAAGGAATATTAATTGCTCTTACTAAAGTCTCCACTAGATATTCTTCACTTTAAACATCAAAGACTTTTCTGCACGTCCGTAACAATATATGTTCATCAAGCATATAGATAGAAACGCCAAGGTCACCACTAACAAATTGAAAGGCTACAGACCTTTCGCAAAAGCTTATGATATTAATCAAATAGGTAGTGGTAAAGGCTTAAATTTTAAAGCGTTGCACACGATGATTCATCAGATTAAATCTTGGATAAGAACTAAATATTCTTGGGTAAGTGAATTTAATTTAAACTGTTATTTCAATAAGTTTTGTTTCAGCATCAATCGCTCTCAAAGCAAAAGTACAATATTTAATAACTAAAATGGTTCATAGCCATAAAATTTATCAAAGTGAAATTATATGTAGCTAACTACTGATCTCTAATATTTTTAATTAATGATCTCCTAAAATAAATATCACTTTTAAAACCTATTTTATATTTTTTTTAAGACGCTATTATTTGTCTATTATAATTTAATTAACTTACTTTGTATTTCAAAGTACTTTAATTATGAGCGAGCAAGATTATTTAAAAGACATAAGCGAGATTAAGAATTTAATGAATAAATCATCCCGTTTTATTTCTCTTAGTGGTCTATCTGGTATATTAGCTGGTGTTTATGCTCTAATTGGAGCAGCAGTTGCGTATTGGTTGGTAGATTACTATAGTTATGGTAGATTACTTTTAGATGGTAAAGTTTTTAAGTTAGTTGTTTTAGATTTAATATTAATTGCATTTTTTAGCATTATTACTGGAGTATATTTAACCACAAGAAAGGCGAAAAAAAATGGTGAAACCTTTTGGGACACCTCTTCAAAGCGTTTAATCTTTAACTTTTTAGTGCCTTTAATAACAGGAGGATTATATATATTAATTATTTTAAACCAGCATAAATATGGACAAACGGCAGCTTTAATGCTTATTTTTTATGGTTTATCTTTAGTAAATGCCTCTAAATTTAGTATTGGAGATATTCGTTATTTAGGATTTATTCAAATAATATTAGGTTTAGTTTGCGCTGCCTATCCTGGTTATGGTTTTTGGCTTTGGACATTAGGCTTTGGTGTTATGCATATTATTTATGGTACATGGATGCATTTTAAATATGATGTAAAACAGTAATGTAGTATATTATAATAACTTAAATTATTGTTTTGAGTATAATAAATAACATAAATAAAGTATTCGATCACCGTATAAGATTAGGCATCATGTCTATTTTAATGGTTAATGAATACGCAGATTTTAAAACCTTAAAAGAGTTACTTGGTACCACAGATGGTAATTTAGCTAGCCATACAAAAGCACTAGAAAAAGCAGAGTATATTACAGTAGAAAAACAGTTCATTGGTCGCAAACCTAATACACGCTATAGTACTACTACGCTAGGAAAGGCAGAATTTAAAAAGCATATAAACGCATTAGAAAAATTAATAAATAAACAATAGTCATTTTTTTTATTCATTTACTTTGAAATTCAAAGTACTTTAAAAATAGTTACATGAAACAATTAGTCAATATTATCGCTGCTATAGGGTTTAGCACTTTATTCTATAAACAAGGGCTTGGTTTAAACCTTGTATTATTTAGTCTTTTAACAGTTCCCGTTTTATACATCAATAAAAAAGAAGCCTTTTTTAAAACTAATAGTATAATAAAATCATTAAGTTATTTAATAACTAGTGTCGCTGTATTTTTATACCAATCGGATTTAGCAATTATTGCTAATCTATTATCATTTTTTATTCTTGTTGGTACAGTTTCAGAATATAAAGCCTCTATTTATATTAACTGGTTAAATGGGTGCTATACCACTATTGCTGCTTTTTTTCATCGTTATAGTGAAAACATACAGTCTAATACAATTGAAGATTCTAGTAAAAAAAGAAAAATCGACTATTGGTACTGGATTAAAATTATTGGTATTCCTACTATAGTTATTATCCTATTTATTGGTTTATATAGAAATGGTAATCCTATGTTTAACGATTTGATTTCTAAAATAGATTTTAGCTTTATAAATTTATATTGGATCTTATTTAGTGTACTAGGTTATTACCTATTTAGCAATATTACTCACCCAATAGCAATAGAGCCATTAACATCTTCTGATTTATCAACAGGTAACAGTTTAATAAAAGCTAGAAATTCTTCTGAAGAACAATTAGAAAGCGAAAAGCAATTGGGTGTTGTTTTAATGAGTTTATTAAATATATTAATTACTCTTTTTTTAATTACCGACGTGCTTTACGTAATACAAACAAATATTACTGCTGCATCACAATTTTCTAACATAGTACATAGTGGTGTTAATGCATTAATAGCTTCAATACTACTAGCTATTATAATTATTCTTTACTTTTTTAGAGGAGATCTAAACTTTTATAAAAAAAATAAAACCTTAAAACGTCTTACTTACGTTTGGATTATTTTGAACAGCCTACTCGTTATTACTATTTCTATTAAAAATTACCAATACATTACATCGTTTGGTTTAACTTATAAACGTATTGGACTTAATGTGTATTTACTACTAACTCTTATAGGTTTAAGTACTACTTTAATTAAGGTATTAAATATAAAAAATCTATGGTACTTATTAAGGGTTAATACTCAAATGTCATTTATTCTTTTAATTGCGTCTAGTACTTTTAATTGGGACAAAACAATAACACATTACAACTTAAATTATGCTGAGCGTACAGATACAAATTATTTAATATCGCTTTCTGATAACAATACAATGTTATTAAAAGCATCTGTAAATTCTCACCTTTTCTCCAAAATACAACAGCAAGCTATTTATAAAAAATATGCAGATTATGTAAAAAAACTAGAAGAAAATTCTTGGCAAGAGTATGTATACGATAACATCTTTTTAAAATAATAAAATTATGAAAATTGGAAATACAGCAATAAAAGCAACCGGTTTAGCAGCAAGTATCTTTTGGTTCATTCTATTACCAGAATACCAAACAGTTTCAATAGTTATATTTATGTTGTTGTCCTTAATCCCTATATTTATTTGTTGTTTATTTACAATAGTATTTACTGTATTTCCTTTTTTCTGGTTCTTAGAAGATTCCTTAGATAAAAAACAAATTTTTAAAATTTACTTTCCGTATTACGCAATACTAGTTTTTAGTATTTCTTCTTTTTCTATACATATATTTAACTATCAATTGTTTGCTATAGCATTTTTTACATCGGCCTTTTTTACACTGTTGCAAACTTGGGTATGGAACTCAAAACTAGATACTCATGAAAAAATATAGAAAACTACTAATAATACGGTTATTTGAAGTTTCAAAAACTATATATACTTATGCCTTTAAAAACCATAAGCCATGGGGCATTTATAAAACCGAGCTACTAACCTATCCTGATGATTCTTTTGGTAAACATTTAGGGTTGTTTTTAGAAAAAAATAATTTTGAATTAATACCAAAAGTAGAACGCCATGATGCTTACCATGTACTTACTGGTTATGGTACTAAAGTAGAAGATGAAATAGCATTACAATATTTAAGTCTTGGTAATGGGAAACATAGTCCCTATTTATATGGTGCTATTATTATAGGTACAATTTTACTCCCCGATTATATTAAATATTACTTAAAATCGTACCGCATTGGTAAAAGCGCTAATACATTTTACAACCTAAATTTTAAAAACATGCTTCATATTTCTATTAGTAACATTAGAGGCGCAATATTTATAAACCTAAACTATTAAAATTGTGAGCAGATTAAAAGCAACTATAAAAATTGCACTTCTATTTTTTACAATAGGTACGTTGTTATTAATACTTCATTTTATATTCAATACTTCTAATTTTATTATCTGGCTAGGTTATATATATGTATTATTAGCTGTATTTATAAATAGTATTATTTTAATAATACTAATAGTTACTTTGTTTATAGACAAACAAAAAATAGAAACACTTAAAGCTATAGGTATACTTCTTTTAAATATACCAATAGCTTTAGTTTACTTTCAAATGGTTATAGACTCTTTATAAACACTTTAATATCATATTACATGAAACGCATTATAAAATATTTAAAACGATTATTTCTTTTAATCATATTAGGGTTTGGCTTCATTACCCTTTCTAATTACATTGTAAAATATACTGCAAAACATAAAACCTTTAATACTATATCTCAAATACAAAAACATAAAGTTGGTTTGGTTTTAGGAGCTGTAAAAACACTTCCCAACGGCAGATTAAATTTATATTACAAATATAGAGTTGAGGCTACTGTAGCTTTATTTAAAGGTAATAAAATTGATTACATTTTAGTTAGTGGAGATAACGGTAAAAAAGGTTATGATGAGCCTTCCACTTTTAAAAAAGACTTTATTAAATACGGAATACCTGAATCTAAAATTTATTTAGATTATGCAGGTTTTAGAACCTTAGACTCTGTTGTTAGAGCTAAAGAAATCTTTGGATTAAACTCTTTTATTGTAATCTCTCAAGAATTTCATAATCAGCGTGCTATATATTTAGCCAAACATCATGGCATTAATGCCATTGGGTTTAATGCAAAAGATGTTACTGGACGTTATGGTTTAAAAACTAGATTAAGAGAATACATAGCTAAAACAAAAGCAGTTACAGACATTATGTTTAATGTAGACCCTAAGTTTTTAGGTAAAAAAATTGAAATTACTTAAGCTTATGGTGTTTCGTTTTAATATCCTATATTTTATACTATTCCTTATTCTATTAATTATAGAAATACTCATTGCTATCTTCTTAAAAAATGGTTTTATAAGGCATACTTTTGGGGACTTTCTTGTTGTTATTCTTTTATACTTTTTTTTAAAAAGTTTTTTAAGAATTAACACTATACCGCTTGCAATAATTGTCTTAATTATTGCTTATACCATTGAGTTTTTACAACTCGCAAACCTATTAGACTATTTAAATTTAAGAGACAATTTATTAGCCAATTTAATTCTAGGTAGTCATTTTAGCATTCAAGATTTAGTAGCTTATACCTTAGGAATAACTTGCTCATTTATAATAGATAAAAAAATAAATAATGATGGATAATATAATAACACTATTTCAAAAACGATTTAAAACATTATCACTTTTAACCTTATCATTAAGCTTCTGCATAGCATTGTTAGTTATTAGAATGAAAATTACTCAAACGATGTATTTTCGTTTTTTAATATGGAATCTATTTTTAGCTATTGTACCTTATGCCATTACAACTTATTTAGTTAGTTTAAAAAAAATCCGTTTAATTAAACTAGTTGTATACTTTATTATTTGGTTGTTATTTTTACCTAACGCACCATATATTATTACAGATTTACTACATTTAAAAGTTAGCAGTTCTTCTATGTTATGGTTAGATGTTTTAATGATTTCTTTTTTTGCTATAAATGGCCTATTACTATTTTACCTTTCACTTTTAGATTTCAAAGCAATAGTAGAACAACACCTTAATACAACTACAACTCATATTATAATTATTATTGTGCTGCTCCTTACTAGTTTCGGGATGTACCTAGGACGTTTCCTTCGCTATAACTCATGGGAAATATTAAGTAATATCAACCATCTATTTACAGATATTATAAATATACTTTTACTCCCTAAACAACATTATAATGCTTGGTTATTTACCATTTGTTTCGGGTTTGCCTTAAATATTGGTTATGTTGTATTTAAAAACATAAAAACGGATATTAAATAAAATGTATATAACAAAAAACACTTATTTCCATATTGTAGCCTTAGTTTTTTTTGTAATGCTTAAGTTTTTCTATTCAACAGCTAATAATGATGCTATTTCTATTTTAACGAAACCCACAAGCGCTTTAGTCTCTTTAATTACTAATACAAATGCTACTTACAACAACAACTCTGGCTTTTATATTGAAAAACTAAATATTATTATAGATAAATCGTGCTCTGGTTTTAACTTCTGGATGCTTTGTTTTATTCTATTCTTCTTTATTTTATTAAAGCCTATTAAAAAGACGGTTTTTAAAATAATACTTCTCCCAATTAGTATTATTCTATCCTTCTTAGCAACATTATTTGTAAATACCTCACGGATTCTTATTTCTCTTTTTATAGAACACAAAACTGGTTTAAACTATAGGTGGCTACATCAAGCAGAAGGTGTTTTTGTTTACTTATTATTTTTAATCTTCTTTTTCTTTATAACTAATTACATACAAGCTAAATATATTAAAAACTATGAAAAATTTACTTAACCCAAAATGGCTATTATTTATAGGAACCATCCCAGTAATTATATTGTTTTTAATAGGTTTTGGGGATTATAATATTATTAAAACATTATTAACAGAAGAATCTAAAAACCTATGGTTCTCTTACGGTTCTATATTATTCGCCTTATCTTTTATTCAATTAATATACAGCGCGATAAGCATTATAAAACGTAAAGAAATTTCTATTATTTATGCAGTAATAGCTTTAATAGTTTATACCATTTTTTTATACAGCTATACCTATGCTATAGACAATATTATTCCTTTTAATGTACCTAGATGGATGCTTTCTGGTAACTTAATGCTTTATGCTGGTACATTTTTAATGCCGACATTGGCACATGCTCTTTTTATTATTGTTGTTAAAATAACATCTAAAGAAAAAAAACATAATCCTTGGATTAGTTTTTGTTTTACTCTTTTAATTCCATTTTTATGGTACTTATTTATTCAAGTAATATTACCATTAGCAAAAAATATAGACTTAAAATATAATGAACATATTATTATTATAGGTATTATTAGTGGTGTCATTTTCTTTCTTATCTTCTTAATAAGGACTATTTACATTTTGTCCTTAAAGAAAGGACAATTTTGGTCTAGATATAAATTAATTTGGAAAATTCCAATAACTCTAATTTTTCCAATTTTAGGATTAGCAGTAAATCATGGGTTTTTAATTGGTCACTATAGTTCCAATTATGTAGGATTATTTGGAGATTTCAATAGTCTTTGGTTTTATAGTTTAGCTTTATTAAATGGTATCATATTGTGTCTTCCTAATTTAAAACACAAATACTATAAATTATTTTTATTCACCTTAAAATATATAACATTTACTTATACGTTTTACTTTTTTATTGTATTTCTTCCTTTTTTACCTCTCTCAATAATTGCAATTATAGCTTTTGGTCTTGGTTTTTTAATGTTAACTCCTTTAGTACTATTTATAGTTCATATTCAAGAACTCTCTAAAGACTATTTAAGCCTACAGCCTTATTTTAGTAAACGCAACCTTATCTCAATGGCTATAATAAGTTTAAGTATTATTCCTATTGCTATCTGTTCTTCATATTTAAGTGATAGACATACTTTGCATGAGGCATTAGACTATGTTTACAACCCCAATTACTCTAAAGAGTATTCCATTAACGAACGATCTTTAGCAAAAACTATAAACACAGTTATAGATAATAAAGAACGTAACAATAATTTCATTATTAACTCTCAAACCACACCATATTTATCACCTATTTTTAATTGGATTGTATTAGACAATCTTACACTTTCAGACCAAAAAATCAACGCTATACAACAAATATTTTTTGATGAAGAACCTATTCAATTACGTTCGGAAACCATTAGAAATGAAAATGTAACCATCACAAATATTAATTCTAGAAGTACATACAATAAAACCGATCAAACCTGGACAAGTTGGATTGATTTAGAAATAACAAATGCAAGTACTAATAATTGGTTTTCTGAATATGCAACAGTTATAGATTTACCTGATGGCTCATGGATAAATGATTATTACCTCTATGTTGGCGATAAAAAAGAAAAAGGAATTTTAGCAGAGAAAAAATCGGCAATGTGGGTATTTTCTCAAATACGTAACACTAATAAAGATCCTGGGATACTCTATTATTTAACAGGCAATAAAGTGGCTTTTAGAGTTTTTCCTTTTGCTAAAAATGAGATTAGAAAAACAGGTATTCAATTTATACATAAGGATCCTATAGAACTTAACTTAGATGGTAACACTATTGTTTTAGGTAGTAGTCCCATAGAAATAACATCTCCGAAAAAAGTTAACACTAAAACTGTAACTTATGTTTCTACAAAAGAAAAACAAACACTTCAAAAAATAAATAGAACTCCTTTCTATCATTTTATAGTAGATATTTCGAAAGATAAAGAATCTTCAATAAATGATTACAAAAAATCAATTTCAAATTTTGCAAAACAACAGGCTTCAAACATGCAAAATGCACAATTAAGTTTTGTTAATACTTACACTAAAACTATACCTTTTAATAATTGGGAAACCGAATTAGAAAAACAAAACTTCAATGGGGGTTTCTACATTGAAAATGCAATAAAGAAAATATTATTTCAATCTTATCAAGTTAATGATAACACTTATCCCATTTTTATTGTTGTTACAAAAACAATGGAAGATTCTATTTTATATAATGATTTTTCAGATTTTAAAATTACTTTTCCAGATAACGCTCTCTTCTATCATTTAAATGAAAACGGGCAACTAAACACCCATAATCTTAATATTTCTCCAAAAACAATTATAAAAGAACACTCTACTATTACTCTTAACAACTCTGTGTTAGTTTGGCCACACGAAAACAAGATAAACTCTTATCTACCAGACAATAATAAGCCTAGTATTGTTTTAGACTCTTCAGTTTTTATAATAGACGAGAATGATATAAAGCAATCTCATTGGGAATCTGGGTTAATCATGCAAGGTAAGAGGTTTTCTAACACACTACACCCAGAACATGCAGAAGAGGATTGGAATACCTTGGTTAAATATAGTTTTATGTCTAAAATAATGACACCTTTAACATCTTACATTGTAGTAGAGAATGAAGCCCAAAAAGCTATTTTGAAAAAAAAGCAAGATCAAGTATTATCTGGTAAAAAAGCATTAGATTTAAATGAAGAAACACAGCGCATGTCTGAACCAGGATTATTAATATTACTCTTCATTTTTGGGATATTCATGTTTATAAAAAAGAAGCTCATATAAATCATATTATCAAATAGTTAGTCTATTTAAAAAGTATTCATTAATTTTAAAGCTAATAAACATATAAACTCTCAATTCAATGAAAAAACTAACACTTTGTACATTGGTTACAGTTTTAGCGCTTTTCTCTTGTAAAGACGAAAACAAAGAACCAGTTACAACACCCCTTACTCTTGGAGATTTTGAAATTTCTACAGATAAGGTAACACAAAACGAACCCTTTACCATTAAATATAATGGAGACGCAGAAAAGATGGAAAGCTTTTATCATCAAATCAATCAATTAAAAGCTTATCCTTATGATATTAATTTTACTAATAAAGAAGCGACAATTACAATTCCTGATTCTATTTCGGCTATTGCATTTAACTTTAATATAGATGGTAAATTTGATGATAATAACAAAAAAGGTTACATCTTAAAAGTACATGATGCTGAAGGTAACCCTGTAAAGGGAAGCAACACAAGTGCTGCATATTACCCTACTACTTACGGAAGTCAATATGGCTTAGAAGGAGATAAAGTAGCATTAGTTGAAGCTATGGAAGCTGATATTAAAGCGCACCCTGAGTTAAAAGAAGCATGGGGAAGTAATTACTTACGTACACTATTTAGAAATGATAAAACTAAAGGAAAAGCTTTAGCCTTATCTCAAATAGAAGAATTAAAAGGAAAAGAATCATTAGAAGAAGAAGATTATTCTTTATTATCTAATCTTTACGGAATGATAAAAAAGCGAAAGCTTGCAGATTCTATTAAAACTGTTGCAATAGAAAAGTTTCCAAATGGAAAGATGAAAGCAAGCTCTTTAATAAACTCTTTCTTTGAAACAAAAGATTTTGCTGAAAAAGAAAAAATATTCGCAGATATTAAATCTATGGATAGTAAAAATCCTAATTTAGGATATTTTACTAGTAATCTAGCCTCTGCTAGCTATAAGGCTAAAAACATGGAAGCTTTTGATAAATATGCGGCCATGATGACTAAACCACAAGATAAAGCTGGTTTATATAATAGTATAGCTTGGCCTTTAGCAGAAGAAGGTGAAGACTTAGATTTTGCTGCTAAAATTTCTAAATCTTCTTTAGATTTATTGAAAATAGCAGAAACATCTTTAGATGATAAACCTCAATATTTAACACCTAATCAATACAAGAAAAATATAGAAGAGTCTTACAATATGTATGCAGATACATACGCTTTAATTTTATTTAAACAAGGTAATTTAAAAGAAGCTATTAACTATCAAAAAGTAGCAGTAGGAGAAGGTAATAATGCAGATATAAACGAACGTTACATTCAGTTCTTAGTTGCAGATAAGCAATATAAATTAGCAGTAGATAAAGCTAATGCCTTTTTAAACAATGGTAAAGGTTCTGAAAAAATGACCGAATATTATAAAACGGCATATACAGCAACTAATAAAGATGGAAACTTTGATACTGTTATTGCTGAAATAGAAAAGAAAGCACATGAAAAAGAACTAGCTGATCTTAAAAAATCTATGTTAGATGAAGAAGCGCCAGGATTTGCCCTTAAAAACCTTGATGGCGAAGAAGTTACTTTAGCCTCTTTAAAAGGAAAAACAGTCATCTTAGATTTCTGGGCTACATGGTGTGGACCTTGTAAAGCATCTTTTCCTGGTATGCAAAAAGTTGTTGAAAAATATAAAGACAACAAAGATGTTGTATTATTATTTGTTGATACTATGGAAGATGGAAAAGATAGAGAGCAAAAAGTTGCAGATTTTATTGCTAAAAACAAATACGATTTTAATGTCATTTTTGATACTAAAAACAAAGAAACAGATGAGTTTGATATCGCCTCTAGTTACAAAGTAGATGGAATACCGACTAAAGTTATTATAGGTCCAAGCGGTAAAATAAATTTTAAAGCCGTTGGTTTTAGTGGACAAAATGATAAAATGATGAGAGAAATAGATTTAATGGTAAGTCTATTAAACCCATAAAAAGATTTTATTCCAAACAAAAAAACGTTTATAGTAAAAATACTATAAACGTTTTTTTTATTTCATAATATATTATAAACTTACTCTTTACCGTCTACATAATCCTGTAAATAACTATAACGCTCCGTTAATTTACCGTTCTCAGTCATTTTTGCTCTTTCTAGTATACCTTCTTTATCTCCATTAAAAAATGCAGGAATAACATACTTTAAAAACATAAATCCAAAACCACGGCTTGCATTATTAGGCAATTCGCATGGCAAATTATCTACAGCCATAACAACAATAGCATTATCGTTTTTATAATCTGTTTCTTGTTCCGTTTGTGGATCGTAACCATATACTGGATCTGCTATAGTAGAAGGCCTTATAGTACTAGCTACTGGTCCATCAATATCACAGCTTACATCAGCTACTAGTTTTATATTAAAATCTGGAGATTTGGCATCTTCTCTTGTAAATAAATAAGGAGCTCCATCTCCAAAAAAGTGTCCAGCAATAAACACATCACTAACTTTAGCAAAACGCATAAAGTTTGAATTATACGCTTCAGGATTATTATAAAAATCGTACTTACCTAAGTCTTGTCCATCTTTACGAACATTATAATCTAGGACATCTATTTGCACATAAACAGCTTCATCAAAATCATTATTTAAATAATCTTCAACAGAAACTTCTTTAATTTTTAAATGATCTAATATTTCTTTAGCTCCTGTTCCTACTTTTCCGCTTCCAGTTAGTACAATCTTCATTTTTGGAACTTCGATCTTATCTAACTCAGCATTTAAAGCATCTCTATCTTTTAAGCTCTCAGATTTTGGCAGACTAAAGCTTCCATATTTAAGTCCATAAGCTCTAAAACCATTATATGCTCCTACTACACCAGCATAATATCCAAAACCAATTAAACGATTATTCTTTTCATTTACAATAGTTTCATGATCGTACATGGTAATATTTTTATCTAAAATAGCACGTAATAAACCTCTATTGTAAGGCTGTTTTTTTATAGTATGGCTAAAGAAAAAGTAAGATTTATTAGGTATTAATGCAGAAACAGGAACTTCCTTAACTCCTAACATTACATCTGCATCAGTAACATCATTAGATACCATAAAACCTAAATCGGAATATTCCGAATCCTTAAACACACGAATATCTGAAGATTCTACAACTAATTCTGCTTCAGGGAAATCTATTTTTAATTTTTCTAAAGCTTGAGGAGAAAATACAACTCGGCGATCTGGTGGGTTTTTACGTTCTTTTATTAATGCAAATTTCATAGAAAATAGTTTACTTTTCATTACCGCGACTACGGAAATTTTATTTTATTTCTTATTCTAAATTACTGACAACGACTAACAAAGCAATCATATGGAATAATTTTTGCACGAAAATAGTAGGAATTGCAAGCTTATACAAACTTTTTGGTAACTTTGCGCTCTATAAAAAGCAAATCATTTGCATTAAAAACGGGGTCGACTGGTTTTGACAGCGAGATTAATGAAACGGTAAGCACGTCGAGTAATGATTTTGAACTCGTAAAACGCTAAGTCAACTTTTTAAACGGCGAGAATAACTACGCTTTAGCTGCCTAATCTGAATCATAGTAGGATTAAGCCTCGGTACACAAGGTGTACAAGCTTTATGTCTCCGGAAAGCCTTGATTGACGGCGTTCCATTTTGAGGCATCGTAAATGTCAATATAGATTGTGTAAAGCTTCGGTACACCTTCGAAACTAAAGAAGATAAGTAATAAGTAGGCTGTTTTTGGCCAGTTTATTATTGAAAAAATAATCGAAAACTAAGCGTGTAGAAAGCCCTTTGATTACTTGTTTGGACCCGAGTTCGATTCTCGGCGACTCCACTAACACATAAAAGCCACATTAATTATAAATGTGGCTTTTATATTCTCTATACAATATTTCTATGTATATTTTTACTATTTTAAAACAACCATTGCAACTGTATACTAGTTGGGTATATATTATTTAAAGAGTTAATTGTCTAACCTACATTAAATATACTTTTATACATTATTAAGATAGTCGTTTAATATAAATGTAAGATTTTTCAAGATGAAAGTGGTTTCTCATTTGTCCAGCTATTAAGTATTTATCTTGTAGAAACCATGATCCCGAAATGTTTATTCTGTATGGCAATTTATAATAAAATATAAGTTCTGGATAACCATCTGGAATTATTTTTTCTCTTGAAATAGAGCTATCACCACCACCATCTATAAACCAAAAGGATTTTATTAACGGGAGTCATTCTTTTCTTAGGGTTTGTTTCTTAAAAATCAATTTTAAAAATATTAAGTCTTACGATTATTAATATATCGAAAAAATAATTAAAATTTAATCTTTTCTGGATATCTACGTTTTTGCAATCTTATCATAAATACTTGATTTACCTTTAGTAATTACAATGCTTATAAAATAGACTATTACAATAATGTTTGGAAAAACACTTACAATTATATTCCATACAGCAACTTCCATATTATTTGTAGAGTAATAAACAGACCAATGGATTTCTATATGAGCAATTTCCCATGACATTATTTTAAATAGAACCCTAATTAATATGTTTTTTCGTGTAGTGTATTTTTATTTTTTGTAATTGTTTTCCTATCATGCCTTTTTTATAAATACTTTCATAAAAAAAGAAATACAGAAACACTAGAAGTGTTAATATTAAAAAGCTTAAAACATTTCCTTTAACAGGGTCTTGAAGTTCTAAAGGTGTATTACTAAACTTATAAACTGAGTACGTTATATAAGAATAATAAAACCGCGAAACACATTATAACTAGATAATCTATAATTTAGGAAAAGATTCGTTTTTTATCATATTACTTTTTTTAATTATTTAACAAATGTGTAATACTTACTAATAATAAAAAAAAGAAATGACTGAACAGTATATTTTGTAGTACGAACTGTGGTATTATTTTTTATGCTCTTTTTTATAGCATAAAATTATTAGGCCAATTGTATAATTTCAAATAATATATCATCAACAATAGCTTCGTATTTATCTAAAACAAAAAAGTGCCTTCCAGCAAAAGCTCGTGTTGTAATTTTCATATCAGTAATACGTTGCCAACACTCTATTTGTTTTAAATTAAAATCATCTTCTGTTCCATAATAAATGGTAACAGGTAAACCTTTTAGCATAATGTCTATAGGCAAATAATGCTCGATGGCTTTAAAATCGGCTTTAATTATTGGCTCAAAAAATGACATTATGGCTTCCTCTTTTAAAATTTCGTCAGGTAAACCACCAAATGCTTTTAAAGCTGCTCTAAAAGTATCAGAATCCATTTCACTTTTTAGTGGTGGTTCAGGCATTTTTATCTCTCCTCCTCTTCCCGATAAAAAAACATGTTTAGGCATCGGTGCATTATTTTTATCTATTAACGATAATAAATGAACAGTTAATAATGCTCCCATACTATGCCCGAAAAGGGCATAATCATCATTATTAAACAGCCCTTTTAATTGATTAAAAATATCTTCAGCCATTTCTGGAACAGATTCTAATAATGGTTCTTTAATTCGTTTTCCTCTCCCAGGCAAGCTACATTGGTAAGATTCTATTTGCTTAGTAGATAATAATTTGGTTAATGGTACGTAAGAAATTTCGCTACCACCTGCGAAAGGCAAAAAATAGATAGTCATACGAAAGGTATTTTTTATTGATTAATTATTTCAAAGATAATATCTCATAATTCATTTTAAAAAAGAAATTCATATAAACTTATACTTCCATTTCTTTGAAAATACAAACGAATAATAATTACAAAATTCTAATTAAAAACCATCAACACTATCCTTATTTAGAATAAATAAAAATAAACTTGTTTTTTAGAAAACTAAAAAATACATTTGCACTATATTTAAATTTAGTCTAAATAAAAAATAATGAAATCTACAATTAAATTTTTAAGTGCTTTAGCAGTATTAACTATAGTATTTATTGCGTGTTCATCTGATGATGATGTTAACACTCCACCATCAACAAGTACAGTAACAAAAGCAGCAGTAATAGACAATTACGCTAACATTGTTTATCAATCATATCTAGATAGTTATAATGGAGCTATAGCATTACAAACTGCCATTAACACATTTGTTGCAACACCAAGTGAAGCAAACTTTACCGCTGCAAAAAATGCTTGGTTAGCAGCTAGAGAGCCTTACGGACAAACTGAAGCTTATAGAGAATGTAATGGTCCAGTTGATACTGAGGCAACAGCTAGTGGTCCATCATGGGCACTTGGTAACGAAGGACAAATGAATGCATGGCCAATAGATGAAAGTTATATTGACTACGTTGCTTCTGGAACAGAACCATATGCTGGAAGTTATTCTAGTATAATAGCAGATACAGGTGTAACTATAAATGTTGCTACAATAGCTGGCTTAAATGAGGATCAAAACGATAAATCTATTAGTACAGGTTGGCATGCTATTGAGTTTCTTCTTTGGGGACAAGATAACACTTTACCTAACGAAGATAAAGCTGGTTTAAGAGAATATACGGATTATACAACTGCTGCTAATGCGGATAGACGTACTCAATACCTGCAAGTAGCAACAACACTATTAATAAACGATTTACAAGCCTTAGTTAATACATGGAATACAAATGGTGCATACAGAACAGTATTTAATAATTTAGATGAAAATGTTGCCTTACAACAATTAATAAACGGTGCTTTTTTTATAGCCGGTGATGAACTTAGCTCTGAACGTATTATTGCCCCTGTGGATTCTACAGATGGAATTGGTGGGTTAGGACAAGAAGATGAACATTCTTGTTTTAGTGATAACACTCATAGAGATATTTTTGCAAATGCTAAAGGTGTATACAATGTTATTTTTGGAGAATACAGCACTATAAATGGGGCTTCTTTTTACGATTTAGTAAAACAAGCTAACCCTACGCAAGCAGAGGTACTAAAAACGGCAGCAGATAATGCTATGGCAAAAGTTAATGCAATAGCTAATAATGCACAACCATTTGACTATTTAATAACACAAGAAAGTTCTACAGACTCTTCTTTTGGAGTGGTTATGCAAAGTGTAGAAGCTTTACAAGATTTAGCTGATGAAATTAGTGCATCGGCAACAGTAATAGGAATTAGTCTATAAGTATATATATTTCATATTTTTCTTAATTTTTTTTTAGAAAATCCCGCTATTTTAAATATCGGGATTTTCACATTGAAATAAAAAATGAAACATATCATTATTCTTTTATTTAGTTTACTAAGTACTATTCTTTTTAATTGCAATAAAGATGATTACGAACCTGCAAACACAATTTCATTATACGAAGAAGGTGAAGAACTGTTAACGGGACCATTAGGTGTTTTCTCTACTAGTCAAAATGCTTTTGGTTTTGAAATTGATGGATTAACTTTTCAAGAACAAGCTCGGTTTGCTACAGGAAACTCTTTATTTAATCAAACTTGGGTTTCTTCTCCTGCTTCTACAACTGCAAGAGATGGTTTAGGTCCTACTTTTAATGCGAGAGCTTGTGCAACATGTCATTTTAAAGATGGTAGAGGTGGCCCACTAGTAAACAATATGGGGTCAAATGGTTTTTTAATGAGAGTTAGTCTTCCTGGTCAAGATAGTAATGGTAATGCTATTCCTGTTCCTGGTTACGGGACACAAATTCAAGATAGAGCCAATAATGGTATTCCTTTTGAAGCAAAAGTTAAAGTTACATATGAAACTATTTCTGGTAGTTACCCTGACGGAACAACCTACCAACTACAAAACCCTATATATAACCTCGAAGAAGAAGCTTTTGGCTCTCTCTCTGGAGTACAAACTTCTCCAAGAGTTGCACAGCAAACAATAGGGTTAGGCTTAATAAGTGCTTTACCAGATATTGAGATTATTAAATTTGAAGATGTTAATGATAGTAACAATGATGGTATTTCTGGTCGCGTTAACTATGTTTTCAATCATGAAACAAACACAGTTCATGTAGGAAAATATGGATGGAAAGCAAATGCACCTACCCTTAAACTACAAGTTGCTGGAGCTTTTCATGGAGATATGGGGTTAACAACAAGTCTTTTTCCTGAAAACAACTGCCCATCTCCTCAACAAGATTGTATAGACGCTCCCAATGGAGGAGCTCCAGAGGTAACAGATTCTCAATTAGAAAAAATAGTTTTTTACCAAGCTCATTTAGCAGTACCAAATCGTCGTAACTTTAAAGATGAAGATGTATTAAAAGGTAAAGTATTATTTAATGAACTTAACTGCATTGGTTGCCATGCAATAAATCAAAAAACAGAAACTATTAGTAGTACTCTTCTCAACAACATTACAATAAAACCCTATTCAGATTTCTTACTGCATGATATGGGAAACGCACTAGCAGATAATAGAGCAGATTTTCTTGCTAATGGAAACGAATGGCGTACACAACCGCTTTGGGGCATAGGGTTAATTGCTACAGTAAACGGGCATACAAACTTACTTCATGATGGTAGAGCTAGAAATATTGAAGAGGCCATTTTATGGCATGGTGGTGAAGCCGAAAATAGTAAGCAAGATTTTAAAAACCTATCGGCTGATAAGCGTCAACAGGTTATTGCTTTTGTGAATTCACTTTAAAAAAAGAAAATGAAAAAAATAAATTTAATATTAATCGCCTTATTATTATTTACTTGCGATTCTAAAACAGATACTAATAACGAAACATCTACTTTTCAAGTTAAAGAACTTTTAAGTCAACTTACTAATCAACAAATATTACCAAATGTTTTAGAGTTTAAAAATCAAGCTAATACACTTAATACAAACGTTGAAAGTTACTTAGCAAATACAAACGAAGGCAATCTAATAGTGCTGCGTAACCAATGGAAGCAAACTGCTCTTGCTTATGCTAACATTTATGCTTTTAATATAGGTTCTGTTAGAGATCAATTTATGCATCAAGCCTTATACAACTGGCCAACATTATCTAATGCGCTAGAGAATGTACTAATTAACAATGCAGAAATTACAGAAGAATTAATTTCTAGTTTAAGTCCACAAATAAAAACACTTTCTGGTTTAGAGTATTTATTATTTAATGATACAACAACAACAATTAATAATCAGTTTTCTGCTTCAGAAAAAAGAAAAAACTATTTAAAGTATACTGCTATAGAATTTAAAGTTCAAGCCGAAAGACTAAATAGTATTTGGACGACTTCTGAAGATTATGCCAATACATTTATAAATAGTGATGCAAATGGTATTCACGGATCTTTTAATAAACTATATAATGGTTTATATAATTTAATAGATACTGCCAAAATAAAAAAAGTTGGAAAACCTGCAGGTTTAGAAAACTCTACAAATACAAATCCAGAGCTATTACAAGCATATTTTAGCAGTACTTCTTTAAATATTTTAAAAGAAAATATGAATAGCATAGAAAGTACTTATTTCAATCCTAATGGTCTTGGTATAGATGATTATGTATATTCTATTACTAATAATGCAGATTTAAATAATAGTGTACAAAATAAGATAGATGCTATTAAAGATGCTATCGATGCTATACCTGTACCTTTATATAATGCTATTACCTCTCATCCATCTGAAGTAGAAGTTTTATATAATGAAATAGAAGCTTTAGATATTTTATTTAGTGTAGATATACGTAGTATATTATCTATAATTATTACTTCAACAGATAATGATGGCGATTAAAAAATTAAATTCATAGAGATAAAAAAAGAGACAGTTGCTTAAAGTAATTGTCTCTTTTTTTTAATACCCTTTAAATAAGTTCTTTCCTAAAATTACCATTTCTTTTCCCATATATACTATTAAACGCTATACAAGCAATATATTTTTGTATTGTAAAAACAATGTAAAATTTTAAATATTATGAAAAAAAGAGCTTTAATATTAGGAGGTAGTAGTGGTATAGGTAAGGCAACTGCAAACAACTTATTAGATAAAGGAATAGAAGTGCATGTTGTTGGGACTAACAATCAGAAACTAGAGGCTTTTAAAAATGAAGTTTCAGAGAATCTATACACACATAAAGTAGACATTACTAACACTACACAAGTAGAAGCTTTAAATTCTACAATTGCTAATTTAGATAACCTAGACTATTTGGTAAATGCTTCTGGTATTTTTGGCCCTAAGTCATTCTTAGATCATACAGTAGCAGATTACGATTCATATTTAAATTTAAATAGAGGCTTCTTTTTTATTACCCAAGCAGCTGCAAAAAAAATGAAAGAAACTAACGGAGGTTCTATTGTAAATGTAGGTTCTATGTGGGCAAAGCAAGCAGTAAAAGCAACACCTTCTTCCGCCTACTCTATGCAAAAAGCAGGATTACATTCTTTAACTCAACATTTAGCAATGGAATTAGCAAATTACAATATACGCGTTAATGCAGTGTCTCCTGCGGTAGTAGAAACTCCTGTTTACGAAAGCGTCTTTGGAGGAAAACAAGAGGCTAATAATGCTTTGCAAAATTTTCATGAATTTCATCCAATTGGTCGTAATGGTAAAGCTCAAGATGTAGCAAATACTATTTCTTTTTTATTATCAGAAAAAGCAGATTGGGTAACTGGAGCTATATGGGATACAGATGGAGGTGTAATGGCTGGTAGAAATTAACATTATACAGATATAAATGAACCTAATTGTTTTAAACAATTAGGTTTTATTAAATAAAAAAACTTGTAGATGCAATGATTTGAAAAAAAGGTTAAGATCAAAAAGAAAATTAAATATCTTTAAGATTCATGAAACCAAAAAGAATAGAACAGTACCATTTACACAAGCTGTATCCACAAAAACTACAGTTTGAAATTTATGATCTTAATAAGTATCGTAATAAAAACAGGGATAAGGCTGCCCAACCACATTCTCATAGTTATTATCAAATTATATGGTTCTTTTGTAATGAAGGGACACATACAGTAGATTTTAAAACATACGATATAAAAGAAAATACAATATTATTTATTTCTAAAGATCAGATACATGCGTTCGATAATAACTTAAACGTAACTGGTTGGCTCATTCATTTTAACGAAAGTTTTTTCGCACATAATGATATGGATATATTTTTAAAATATAATGTTTTTAAAAGTCCTAAAAAACCTTGTTATATTATCCCTAAAGGTAATTTAGAAACGGCTTCTACATATCTCAAATTAATGAAAAATGAATTATCTAATCGCAATCGTTTTGGGTATGAAGACATTATTCGTTTTACACTAAAATCATTTTTAATAGGTTTAGAACGTATTCATAGAACAAATAATAAACAGCAGTTAAAACTAAATAATGCTTACGAGCTTCAATTCTATAAATTTAAAGAACTTATTGAAGCACATTACAAAGACGGTTTATCTGTTAAAGATTATGCTAGTTTACTTAATATTTCTTCAAAAACACTAACCACAATAAGCAAGAATATTGTAAATAAATCGCCATCTATTATTATTGCAGAGCGTACTGTTTTACAAGCTAAACGTCTATTAAAATTTACAACATTACAAATTGGAGAAGTTGCATTTAAAATAGGTTTCGAAGACCCCTCTTATTTTGTAAAGTTCTTTAAAAGACACGTAGGTATTTCACCAAGTGGTTATAGAGGTTAATTATTACAAACCGAAACATCTAGAACTTGGATTCTAGGATTTGATGTATTTATTTCTGGTATTGCAGCAATATTATCTAAAAAGTCTTTAGTTGATGTTTCTATAACAATAGCTTCTTCAGCATTAATAATTTCGAATGCTAAAATTTGTGCCGCTTTTGGTTCATCAAATGTTACGCTTATTCTTGTTTGACCAGCAAAATTGTTAATTTGTGGTATAGTTCCTGCTGTATTTAAAACACGTACATTAGTCACTTGATTGCTAAAGACATTTACAAACATGTATTTTACTCCTCCTTTATCACTAGCAGTAATACGAAAATCTACTTTACTATTGTTAACTGTAGTTATATAGCTACTTTTAATATCTCCTTCATTGTAAGTTCCAGAAGGACAAATAAAATTTGTTAAAGCTACGCTAGTATCTGTAGATGCTATTATGGCTGAGTTAGTACTACTCTCTACAACCGAAACTAGAATACTCGGTTTCATTATATCATTTGCTGGAACTACAGTTTAGCACCCGAAAACAAATGTACAAATACATAAAAGACTAATAAGTTGATTTAAATAATTAAACTGATTCATAATTAAGCTAGTTTTAAAATTTAGGGTAAAATTAAAACCTCTAATCATTAAATAACAGAGGAAAGTAACGCTTGTATATAGGGACTAAACACTTAAAACATAATAGAAAAACACCATATATTTGTTGTTTTATTAACTTTAAAAGAGACTATCTTAACCTTTTAAAATTATAGATAGTCTCTTACTTAAAAAACAATTTATCAACCTATCATTAATTATTTCTAGTATATATTTAATATTTATTTAGAAAGTAATCTACTTTTTGCTTTTTCACGTTTATTAAACTCATAAACTCTTTTTTGGTAAACCATAAAAATAGCATCTTCTATATCTAGGTTTTCTTTCCTTCCATTTAAAACAGCACTTATATAGGTATCGCTAAAAGGTTCTCCACTTTTACTCGTTATACTTTTACTTTCTAGTTCTTTTAAAACATCTTTTATGTAGTTCGTTTTAAGATGAACCTTTAACGTTCTCGTTTCTTCTGTGGTTATCATAAAATGTATTATTGATTTCTAGGTAAATATTTGGTACATTTGAGGTGTACCGTTTTACTAAAATACAAATAATATTCTGCAATGTAAAATATTATATACAAAAAACAATACAATTATACATATCCTATATAAATGGAAATAGTAGATAGAATACTCGAAATACAGAAAGAAGTCACTAAAAGTCAACGTTCTTTTGAGTTAAGCATTGGTAAAACCAGTGGTTATTTCAATGTAATAAGGAGAAATAAAAGTACACCTGGAGTAGACTTAATTCTTAAAATAATAGAAATATATCCAGAATATAATCTAAACTGGATTATGACTGGCAAAGGAGAAAAGTACAATAAAGGTGTAGAAGTGAACAAGGTTAGTGAAAGTAGATCTCATTATATCACAAGAGAAACAGGATCCATTGAAGAAATTATTGAAAGACTAGTCGAAGAAAAAATAAGTAGTTTTATTGAGGCTCAAAATAAAAGATTAACAGATTTAAGTGAGATTATTTTTGACCTTAAAAAGAGCTTAAAAGCTATTGAAAAGAAAGTAGGTAAATAATTTAACGACTGTATAATATACAAAAAAGCCTTGTAATGATTAATTACAAGGCTTTTTTATATCGTTTTAAGCTAACTTTATATTCTTTAAGAAGATTTTGTTTTCTTTTTTAACTTAAGATCTAAATTATGGTGTTGCCACTTAGAGAATCCACCTTCTAAATCATATATTTTAACAAAACCAGCATCTTTAAGTTTCTTTGCACATTTTGCGCTTCTTCCTCCTCCTTGGCAATATAATATTACTGGTTTTAATTTATCCAGTTTTTTAATGTCTTCATCAAAAGTAGGAGAATTAAAATCTATATTCTGTGATAAAGCTAAATGCCCATTTTTGTGTTCTTTCTCAGTTCTTACATCTATTAACTGAACATCGTCCAGTTTTAATAATGTTTCCATTTCTTCTGTAGATACCACTGTTATCTCTCCAGCTGGTTGATTAGAACAGCTTGATAAAAACAGTACTAACAAAAGACTTAAAGTAATTAATAATTGTTTCATGATTGATGATGATATTTAATTATTGGGTTTTCTCCCCTTTCCATTGCGAGAATCCTCCAGCAAGGTTATATGTATTTTCAAATCCCATCTGATTCATTATTACGCATGCTTGCCCACTTCTTCCTCCAGATTTACAATACACATAATAGTTTTTAGACTTGTCTAACTCTTCTAATTCGTATATAAAAGCTTGTCCCTTAAAGATATTTAAATTTTTAGCATCAGGAATATGCCCATCTGCAACTTCTTCTTCCGTTCTAACGTCCAGTATTACTGCGTTATCATCATTTTTAAGTTGTTCTGCCCAAGTGTCTTGAGATAAATCTGCCATTATTAAGTTTTTATATACAAAGTTAATCAAAATTAACTTTTCTTTAAGAAATAGACGATAAAAAACCCGAAGTGTTACACTCTTCGGGTTCTTTTTTTTAAATTTTATTTTGTGTAGAAAATCTACACCTTTATAGAACAGCCTATTGCCCTTGTTTCTTTTACTTTAATTTCTTCTCCTTTTAAAAGAGCATCAACAGCATTTTCTACATATTTTTCTTTAACCATATTTGCATCACTATAATTATCATCTATAGCTCCAATATACTTTACAATATTTCCTTTTTTAGTTTTTTCTAATATATATATGTGCGGGGTTTTAGTCACTCCATATTGAGGGTATACCTTTTGCCCCTTATCCATTAAGTATGGAAATGTGAATCCTTTTTCTTTCGCTCTGGCTTTCATATTCTCCATACTATCCCCTGGTTTTACATCTGTATTATTAGGCATAATTGCAATTACAGGATAGCCAAGTTTAGCATATTTTTTATTTAAAGCTTCAGTTCTATCTTCGTAAGCAACTGCATAAGGGCATGTATTACAAGTAAATGTTACAATAAACCCTTTAGCATCTTTAAAATCTGATAAAGACACCGTTTTACCATCAATATTTTCTAATTTAAAATCTGCAGCAACATCCCCTACTTTGTAACCTGATTTATCATTTTCAGTTCCATTGCTAAAAGCACTAACGCCTAAAATTACAACGGCTACACATAATATTTGTATTATTTTTTTCATGATTAACTGTTTTTAGTTTTATTAATATTATACATTTCTCTTGCTAATAATGGCTACTAACTGTTACTATTTAGTTAAAAAATGCATTAACTTCTGTTTGTAACTCCTCATAATTAAAAGATTGCTCGTAAAAACGGCGTTTATCTTTATTATATATTATTGTAGCTGGTATAGCTCCAGACCAATTTTTATCTACTTTAGGTATCCAAGTGTTAGAGTCAGTATCATTTAACGCTACTATTTTCGATGCTAATTTGTGCTTCTCTATAAATGGTTTTAATTTTTTTTCATACTGTTTAGGAAAATCTAAACTAACTAAAAGAACTTCTACATTTTTAGATTTATATTCAGCATTTAAAGTTTCAAAATAAGGTAACTCTTTAACACAAGGCGCACACCAAGTAGCCCAAAAATTAACAACATAAATTTTATCGTCTTGTTTATGTAATAAAGGTTCTAATTCTTTAAAACTATATATAGGAAATTCAATAGAGTTAGCCCCCTCTTCAGCTACCAGCTCTTCCGAAAGAGAATCATCTGTTAATAAACTTTTGCTTTCTGTTTCAACTATTTTTATATCTTTTACTTCAGTTTTACAGGAAACTATAATAGTTAGTAATAATAATAAAACAAGCTGTTTCATAATATATAATCTCAATTTGTATAATTAAGTATTGATTTTATTTAAAATTAAATAAAAGAATACGCTATAATTTTATAAATTTATTACTCTCCTCTCAGGCAAAAACAAAATTTAACACAAAATTATATTTTAAATTGAAAAATAAACACACATTTGTATGTACAACTGTTGTAAATACAAATGAATATAGAGCAAGCTATAAAAAGTACTAAACCAATACCACTCCCACAAAAGACCGTTATTAATATTTTTTATACTAGTAATACTATAAAAGAAGACTTTAGCCACTTTTTTAAAGACCACGGTTTGTCTATGGAACAATATAATGTTCTTAGAATTTTACGTGGGCAAAAAGGGACTCCCGCAAATATGAGCACCCTTCAAGAACGTATGATTAATAAAATGAGTAATACTACACGGTTAGTAGATAAGTTAATATTAAAAGAACTAGTAACGAGAAATACTTGCCCTAGTAATAGACGAAAAATAGAAATTTTAATAACAAAAAAAGGAATAGATTTAATGTCGCAAATTGATGATAAATTAGACCTTAAAGAAAATAACCTAACACAAAACCTCACTAGTAACGAGCTAGAAACATTAAATAACTTATTAGATAAAATTAGACTTTAAATTAAATAACCATGAAAACAATTAAAAACACTTTAGTAATTGCATTAGCCTTAACATTAGTATCATTTACTACATCGTTAATAAAAAAAGATGTAAAAGTTACAGACAGTACAATAACATGGACTGGACACAAATTAACTGGTAAACATGAAGGTACTATTAATTTAAAAGAAGGAACATTAACCTTTGATGCAAAAAAATTAATAGCAGCTAACTTTATAATAGATATGACGTCTATTAACACAACAGATTTAAAAGGAGAAGGTAAAACTAATTTAGATGGCCACTTAAAATCTGATGACTTTTTTAATGTTAAAGAGTTTCCAACTGCTACATTTAAAACAACTGAGATATCACTAAAAGAAAAAAGTGGAAGTTATGATGTAACTGGTGATATGACAATTAAAGGTATTACTAACCCAGTAACTTTTACTATGCACGTAACAGAGCATTCAGCAACAGCAAAACTAAAAGTAAATAGAGCTAAGCATAAAGTAAAGTATGGTTCGTCAAGTTTTTACGACAACTTAAAGGACAAAGTTATCTCAGATGAATTTGATTTAGATATTAAACTTTCTTTTTAATTAAGGATTTCATTAATAGCAGAAAAAGCCTTCTAAATTAATTTAGGAGGTTTTTTATTAAATGGTTTTGTAAACTAAAATTTCATTTATATATTTGAGCTTTATTACATTTATGAACACAAAATTAAATACAACTTGGTGGTGGAATTCTCGAAAACAACATTCGTGAATCTAAACCTATAAGTATATTTAAATAACATACAAAAAGGCTTGTCATTCACGACAAGCCTTTTTTAGTTTAAAAAATTACGCTTTTGCAAAAATGAAAACATTTAGCCTATATACACATTATAAAAAAATACTAGCAGACACTATTACACCTGTTAGCATTTATTTAAAAATTAGAGATAAATTTCCAAATAGTATTCTATTAGAAAGTAGCGATTATCATGCTAATGATAATAGTTTCTCTTATATATGTTTTAACCCTATAGCTTCAATAAAAGTAACAAAAAAATCTATTTACGAAACATTTCCAGATGGCAGTACATTAACCAATAGAACAAGAGATGTAGCTAATAGAATTCACAAATTTACACAACGATTTAAAGTTAGTTCCAAAAAACAATTTAAGTTCATTAACAATGGTATTTTTGGTTATACAGCTTACGATGGTGTAAAGTATTTTGAAGATATTGAAATTTCTAAAAAACCAGATTCTATAGAAATACCAGATATTTATTATGCTGTATATCAAAACATAATAGCTATAAATCATTTTAAAAATGAAGCCTATGTTTTTGCTCATTGCTTTAATGATGACTCAAGTAATATAGACGAGGTATTACATCTTATAAAATCTAAAAATTTCACATCTTACGAGTTTACAACTAATTCTGAAATAACTTCGAATTTAACAGATGATGAATATAAATCGCATGTGGAGTTAGCAAAAAAGCACTGCGCTAGAGGTGATGTATTTCAACTAGTATTATCTAAAAAGTTTTCTCAGCAATTTAAAGGAGATGAATTTAATGTGTATCGCGCCTTGCGTAGCATCAACCCTTCCCCTTACCTATTCTATTTTGATTATGGAGACTTTAAAATCTTTGGTAGTTCGCCAGAGGCACAATTAGTTATCTCTAATGGTACTGCCGAAATTCATCCAATAGCAGGAACTTTTAAAAGAACAGGGAATGACGAACAAGATGCTGAGCTTGCAAAAAAATTAGCACAAGATGATAAAGAAAATGCAGAGCATGTTATGCTTGTTGACTTAGCAAGAAACGATTTAAGTCGACACGGAAGTCAAGTACAAGTAGAAACTTATAGAGAGGCACAGTTTTTCTCTCATGTTATACACCTTGTTAGCAAGGTTACAGGAAAAATACATGATAATACAGAAACCATGCAAGTTGTAGCAGATACTTTTCCTGCGGGAACATTAAGTGGAGCCCCAAAGCACAAAGCCATGCAACTTATAGAGAAGTATGAAAAAACGAGTAGAGCATTTTATGGAGGCGCTATTGGTTTTATGGATTTTAATGGTAATTACAATCATGCCATAATGATAAGAACATTTTTAAGCAAAAACCATCAATTGCATTGGCAAGCTGGTGCAGGACTAGTATCAAAATCTAATCCTCAACATGAGCTGCAAGAAGTTTACAATAAATTAGGGGCATTAACTAAAGCTATAGAATTAGCAAAAGAGATTTAAAAGTCATGAAGAAAATTTTAGTCATAGATAATTACGATAGTTTTACATATAATCTGGTACATTACTTAGAAGATTTGGACTGTGATGTAACTGTAAAGCGTAACGATAAATTAACATTAGACGAGGTTGACGCTTTCGATAAAATAGTATTATCGCCTGGTCCAGGGATTCCAGATGAAGCTGGTTTACTAAAAGCCATTATAAAACAATACGCACCTACAAAAAGCATTCTTGGAGTGTGTTTAGGACAACAAGCCATCGGTGAGGTTTTTGGAGGGACATTGGTAAATTTAGATACTGTATTTCATGGAGTAGCTACCAAAGTAAATATTACAGTAGACGATGAAATACTATTTAAAAATTTAGAAAAAACCATAGAAGTAGGACGCTATCACTCTTGGGTAGTAAATGCTAATTTACCAGAGCAATTAGAAGCTACATCTTTTGATAATAATGGGCAAATCATGTCCTTACGTCATAAGTTTTACGATGTTAGAGGCGTACAATACCATCCAGAATCTGTATTAACGCCAAACGGGAAACAAATATTAGAAAATTGGGTTAACGCATAGTTTTACAACTTACCACCTTAATTACTCAAACTCTATAAAATAAAGTATGTTATTACGATTTTCTCTTTCGAGGAAACAAAAACAAATTTTTGATGAAAAATATATTAAATAGACTTATAAATCAAGAAAATATCTCTAGTGAAGAAGCAAAAAATATTTTAGTAAACATATCTAAAGACCACTATAACCAAAGTCAGATAGCCTCTTTCCTTACTGTATTTATGATGCGTAGCATTACTTTGGAAGAATTACAAGGTTTTAGAGATGCGCTTCTAGAGCTATGTATTCCAATAGATCTTTCCGAATTTAATGCTATCGATTTATGTGGAACTGGTGGAGATGGAAAAGACACCTTTAACATTTCTACCTTATCCTCTTTTGTTACGGCGGGAGCGGGTGTAAAAGTAACAAAACATGGTAATTACGGGGTGTCCTCTGCCTGTGGGTCCTCTAATGTAATGGAATATTTAGGTGTTAAATTTACTAGCAATAAGAGCTTTTTGCAAAAAACTATAGACAAAGCCGGTATTTGCATCTTACATGCTCCCCTATTTCACCCTGCTATGAAAAATGTTGCACCAATTAGAAAAGCTTTAGGTGTAAAAACATTTTTTAATATGTTAGGTCCAATGGTAAACCCATCATTTCCAAAAAATCAAATGGTTGGTGTTTTTAATTTAGAACTGCAACGTCTTTATAGTTACTTGTATCAAAATACTAACAAAAATTATAGTATAGTACATGCTCTAGATGGTTATGACGAAATATCTTTAACAGGAAATACTAAAATAATTTCCAATACAACTGAGACTATGTTGACTCCTAAGGATTTAAAAGTTGAACAAATAGAACAGTATGATATTTTTGGAGGAGATACTGTAGAATCTTCTGCAAAAATATTTGTAGATATTATTAATGGAGAAGGTACAGAAGCTCAAAATAATGTAGTTTATGCTAATGCTGGTCTAGCTATAGCTACAGTAGAGCAAATCACTCACAAAGATGGGTTTGAATTAGCCAAAGAATCGCTAATGAGTGGTAAAGCAAAAAATAGCTTAAACACACTAATAGAGTTAAGTAGGAAGTAAAGTACTTCAATAAAAATCACCTATAAAAGAAGACTATATACTTAAAGAAATGGATATATTAGATCGCATAGTAATAGATAAACGTAAAGAAGTAACCTTGCGTAAAACCCTTATTCCAATAAAACAATTGGAAGCTTCTGTACTTTTTAATAAAAACACAGTTTCTCTTGTAAACCAGCTAAAACAAAGTAACGCTGGAATTATTGCAGAACATAAACGTCGCTCACCATCTAAGGCCGTTATAAACCAAAGTTTTAATGTCTTCGATGTAGCTAAAGGCTATGAAAGTGCTGGAGTTAGTGGAATGTCTGTTCTAACAGATACAAAATATTTTGGAGGATCGCTGGACGACTTATTAACAGTAAGAGCTAGTTGCGATTTACCACTATTAAGAAAAGAATTTATTATAGACGAATATCAAATACTAGAAGCTAAAGCTTATGGAGCAGATGCAATTTTATTAATCGCTGCAATTTTAACCAAAGTAGAAATAAAACAATTTTCAGAGTTAGCAAAACAGCTACATTTAGATGTTTTACTTGAAGTACATAATGAAGAAGAATTGCATAAATCCATAATGCCAAGTCTAGACATGTTAGGAGTAAATAACAGAAATTTAAAAACTTTCGAAGTTAGCTTAGAAACTAGCAAAACATTGAGTAAATTAATCCCTGACGATTTCGTAAAAGTTTCAGAAAGTGGAATTAGTAATGTAGAAGCTATAAATACATTGAAACCCTATGGATACCAAGGTTTTTTAATCGGTGAAAACTTTATGAAAACAGATAATGCGGGCGAAAGCGCTAAGCAATTTATAAAACAATTAAAGTAAAAACGTGATACTGAACTTGTTTCAGTATCACATAAACAAAATTAATATTTAACACATTTTCGAAGATTCGGAAACAAAAAAAAATTTTCAATGAAACTAAAAGTCTGCGGAATGAAGCTTGAAAACAACATTTTAGATGTTGCAGAATTACAACCTGATTACTTAGGATTCATTTTCTACGAGAGATCTCCTCGTAATTTTAAAGGCGAAATGCCCGATTTACCAGAAGACATTCAAAAAATTGGTGTTTTTGTAAACTCAAAACTCGATTTCATATTAAGTAAAGTAGAACAATATAATTTACAAGGAGTACAATTACATGGCAATGAAACTCCAGAATTATGTGCTCAATTACAAGACAAAGGCTTAATTGTTATAAAAGTATTTTCTATTAAAAATCAATTCGATTTTAAAGTATTAGAGCCTTATGAAGACGTTTGTAAATACTATTTATTTGATACTAAAGGTAAAGAACCAGGAGGCAATGGTTACACTTTTAATTGGAATGTATTAAAAAAATACAGATCTAATAAATCTTACTTTTTAAGTGGTGGTATTGGTCCAAATGAACTCGATGCTTTATTATTATTCTTAAAAAGGCCAGAATCAGATTTATGTTGCACATTAGATTTAAATAGCAAATTTGAAACCGCATCAGGATTTAAAGATTTAAAAAAATTAAAAGATTTTAAATATCAATTGGTTAAACACGGGTACATATTTCAACAAAACTAGAAGGACTTAAAAACTTAAATAAAAAGACCTTACTATTTACAGGTTAAGATTATGACATACAATATTAACGACAAAGGGTATTATGGTGAATTTGGAGGGGCATACATTCCCGAAATGTTATATCCAAATGTAGAAGAATTATGTAAAAACTATCTAAAAATAATGGCTGAACCTTCCTTTAAAGAAGAATTCGATCAATTATTAAAAGATTACGTTGGTAGACCTTCACCACTCTACTTTGCTAAACGATTAAGTAAAAAATATAATACAAAAATCTACTTAAAACGAGAAGATCTAAATCATACAGGTGCTCACAAAGTAAACAATACCATTGGGCAAATTTTAATGGCGCAACGTTTAGGTAAAAAACGTATTATTGCTGAAACTGGTGCTGGACAACACGGTGTAGCAACAGCAACTGTATGCGCTTTAATGGGCATGGAGTGTATTGTTTATATGGGGGAAATAGATATTGCTAGGCAAGCACCTAATGTAGCAAGAATGAAAATGCTTGGGGCTACAGTAATTCCTGCATTATCAGGCAGTCGTACTCTAAAAGACGCTACAAACGAAGCGATTAGAGATTGGATTAATAATCCTGTAGATACTCATTACATTATAGGTAGTGTTGTAGGACCACATCCCTATCCAGATATGGTTGCTCGTTTTCAAGCAGTAATTTCTGAAGAAATACAATGGCAATTACAAGACAAAGAAGGTCGTAGCACACCAGATTACGTTATAGCATGTGTTGGTGGCGGTAGTAATGCAGCAGGAGCTTTTTATCATTATTTAGACAATTCCAACGTTAATTTAATAGCAATAGAAGCTGCTGGAAAAGGAGTACACTCAGGAGAAAGCGCTGCAACTTCGGCATTAGGAAAAGAAGGGATAATTCATGGCAGCAAAACTTTATTAATGCAAACGAATGATGGGCAAATAACAGAACCATACTCAATATCTGCCGGTTTAGATTATCCAGGAGTTGGCCCTATGCATGCACATTTATACAAAACTGGTCGCGCCGAATTTATATCTATTACAGATGATGAAGCTATGACAGCTGGTTTAGAGTTGTGCAAGTTAGAAGGTATTATTCCCGCAATTGAAACGTCTCATGCTTTAGCTATTTTCGATCAAAAAAACTTCAACCCAGAGGATATTGTCGTTATAAATTTATCAGGACGTGGAGATAAAGACTTGCAAAATTATATAGACTATTTTAAATTATAAATGAAACAGTTAATCGCCCTATTAATCTTATTTGTTTGTTTTTCTTGTGCTAAGGAAAAAGAAACTAAACCTATTTTATCTATAGATGTTTCGAAAGATATAGTATCTCCAAAACACTATATAGTTACAAAAACACAAAACAACATAACTATTGACGGAAATGCTAACGAATCAGCATGGGAATCGGCATTATTTACAGATAACTTTATAGACATAGAAGGTATTAAAACACCAAAATATAATACTAAAGTAAAAATGCTTTGGGATGATGATTATCTATATGTCTATTCCGAATTAGAAGAACCACACATTTGGGGAGACATAAACCAACGAGACGCTATCATTTATTATAATAACGATTTTGAAGTTTTCATAGATCCATCTGGAAACGGAACTGGATATGGTGAAATTGAAATTAACGCATTAAATACTGTGTGGGATTTATTTCTAGATAAACCCTATCGTATAGGAGGAAATGCAAATTTTGAATGGAACTTAAACCAGTTAAAAACTGATGTAAAAATACATGGAACGCTAAATAACCCTATAGACATAGATTCGCTTTGGACTGTTGAAATGGCTATTCCTTTAAAACCATTTATTAGATTAAAAAACAACCCTAAAAGCAAACCTAAAGAAGGAGAACAATGGCGTATTAACTTCTCTCGTGTACAATGGGATCATGATATAAAAAATGGCACATACAGTCGTAAAAAGGAACATAATAAATATTTAAAAGAATACAATTGGGTATGGAGTAATCAAAAAGTGATTAACATGCATGAACCAGAAAAATGGGGATATCTCCAATTTACAGAAGATTCTTCTTCAAAAAAAATAACATTCCTTGAAGACAAAACTCTTAACTTAAAACAAACTCTCTTCGCTTTATTTAGAAAAACTAGGTACGGAGATTTAAAATATCTTTTAAAACATGATTACGGATTTGTGCAGCAATTAAATGTTACATACGCTAAAGAAAAAACGGTTCCTGTTAGCTTTTATAAAACTAATACGGGGTTTGAATATAAAATAGAAACTATTAATAAAACATATATCATTAATAACGAAGGAGCATTAAAACATTATGAATAAGGTATTTATATATATACTGGCTGTAGTATTATTTTCCTGTGCGGAAAAGCAGAATAGAACAGAAAAAATAATAAAAAAAGAGCCAAAAGAGTCTTTTACATTCGCAACCTGGACGCATGCTGGAGGTCCTTTTAATAAAGATAAATGGGAAGCAAAAATAGCGCTATACGATTCTTTAGGAATTACTGAAGCATTAGTTGGTGGTAGTCCAGAGTTTTTATCACAATTAGTGCCATTAGCAACTAAAAAAAATATCAAAATCCATGCTTGGATGTGGACTTTAAATCGCCCTAATGATACTATTGCTAATAAACACCCAGAGTGGTATGCTGTAAATAGAGCTGGAAAAAACTCCTTAGAATACAGAGCATATGTAGATTATTACCAATGGCTAAGTCCTTTTCACCCTGAGGCGAGGGAACATATAAAAAACAATGTTAGAAAATTAACAAAAGTAAAAGGTCTAGCCTCTATTCATTTAGACTATGTTCGTTATGTAGATGTTATATTAGGAGCAGATTTACAGCCTAAATACAATCTTGTACAAACTACTGAAATGCCTGAGTATGATTATGGTTACCACCCAATAGCAAGAGAGGGCTTTAAGACTATTTTCGATAAAGACCCACAAGATTTTATGCATCCAGAATTAAGTACAGAATGGAGGCAATATCGTTTAAATGCTATTACCTCTTTAGTTAATGAAATAGTAGAAATTGCACATGAAAAAAATCAAAAAATAACAGCTGCTGTTTTTCCTTTTCCCGAAATGTCAAGGCAAATGGTAAGGCAAGCGTGGAACGATTGGAATCTAGATGCAGCTTATCCTATGATTTACAATAATTTCTATCGAGAAAATATTAACTGGATAGGTTTTGCAACCGAACAAGGTGTAAAAGATGTAGAATTTCCAATAAACACAGGATTATATGCTCCTGCATTACAAGATCCTAACGATTTAGAAAGAGCAATACGTTTAGCAAAAGAAAAAGGGGCAAAAGGAATCTCTATTTTTACAGCAGATAATCTTAATAAAGCGCAAAAAGACATATTTATAAAATTGACTAAAGAGTTTAGCAGTGAATAGAATAAACAAAGCATTACAGAATAATAAGAAACTATTATCTATATATTTTTCAGCAGGGTATCCAAATCTTGATGATACATCTACAATTATTCAAAATTTAGAACAAAGCGGAGTAGATATGATAGAAATAGGACTCCCATTTAGTGACCCTTTAGCAGATGGACCTACTATACAAGATAGCTCTACACAAGCCCTTAAAAACGGAATGACAACCCAGTTACTTTTCGATCAATTAAAAGATATAAGACAAACTGTATCTATTCCTTTAATTATAATGGGCTATTTTAATCCTATGCTACAATATGGAGTAGAAGCTTTCTGTAAAACCTGCCAAGATATTGGTATAGATGGGTTAATTATACCTGATTTGCCAGTAGATGTTTATAATGACCAATATAAAGCTACTTTCGAAAAATATGGTCTTATTAATGTCTTTTTAATAACACCACAAACCTCAGTTAAACGTATTCAGTTTATAGACTCTATATCTAATGGCTTTATTTACATGGTAAGTAGTGCAAGCGTTACAGGAAGTAAGTCTGGATTTGGAGACGAGCAAACTAGTTATTTTAAACGTATTGCAGACATGAACTTAAAAAACCCGCAAATTGTAGGCTTTGGTATTTCTAATAATGAAACTTTTACTCAAGCTACACAATATGCAAAAGGGGCAATAATAGGAAGCGCATTTATAAAACATCTAAATACAAAAGGTATTAATAATACATATCAATTTGTAAAAAGCATTTTAAACTAATACTTATGGATACTATTCAATATAGGCCAGCAACAATAGAAGACCTGCCTACATTATATTCTTTTGAACAAGGAATTATAACTGCAGAACGTCCTTTCGACCCAACTCTAAAACCAGACCCGATAAGCTATTACGACCTTAAAGCTTATATTTTATCTAATGAGGTTGAAGTCATGGTTGCACATAATGGACCAGAAATTATTGCTTCTGGTTATGCTAAAATTATAAATGGAAAAGAGTATCATAAACATGATAATTATGCCTATTTAGGATTTATGTATGTTAAACCAGAATATAGAGGAAAAGGCATAATAAAAAACATAACAGATACGTTAATATCTTGGGCGAAATCTAAATCTATTTCTGAAGTAAGATTAGAAGTATATAATGATAATATACCTGCAATAAAAGCTTATGAAAAATCTGGTTTTAAAAAGCATATGATAGAAATGCGAGTGGATATTTCTTAACTAGTAACATTCCTCTAAAAGCTAAATACTTTTAGATAATAAACACTAAACTATAGATAATACCTTTTTGTTAAAATTAAAATTTTAATATTTTTTTTTGATTTTTTACACACACTAAGGGTTATTTTTGAAACTGGAGTTAAAAACTTATAGCTCTAAAATAATATACAACAATGCCTTTAAACATAGTATTAATAGAGCCTGAAATACCCAATAATACCGGAAATATAGGAAGACTAACATTGGCTTCAGGTTCTATTTTACATTTAGTTAAACCTTTTGGTTTCGAAATTACTGATGCTCGATTAAAGCGTGCTGGGTTAGATTATTGGAAACATTTAGATATTCGTTATTATGATAATATCGAAGATTTTTTTAGTAAAAATAAAAATGCAGATATGGTTTTTCTTTCCAGTCATGGTACAAAGGTACACTGGGATATTCCTTTTAAAGACAATATTTTTCTAGTCTTTGGAAAAGAATCTGTGGGTTTACCTAAATCTATTACTGAGCAAAATGTTGATAAATTATATAAAATACCTTTATACAGTAAACACATTAGAAGTTTAAACATAGCAAACGCTGTAAGTATTGTAGTTTATGATGGTTTAAAACAGATGCAACATTTTTAACTAAAAAGAGTTAACTTCGCTTCGTTTTAAAAATAGATAATGTACAAAACACTTTCCATAATAATACCAGTATATAATGAACAAAACACTATACATTTAATACTAAATGCTATACAAGACGTTCAATTAATTAACGATATTAAGAAAGAGATTGTAATTGTAAACGATTACTCTACCGACAACACGAAAGAGGCTATTTTAAAATACCAAGCAGAACACCCTAATTATTCTATATCGTTATATAATCACGACAAAAACAAAGGAAAAGGAGCTGCTTTACATACGGGTATAGCCAAAGCTAATGGTGACTATATTATTATACAAGATGCCGATTTAGAATACGATCCGGAAGAATACAATTTACTATTAAAACCTATAGAAAGAGGTTTTGCAGATGTTGTCTATGGTTCACGTTTTATAGGTGCAAATCCGCATCGCGTTCTCTTTTTCATGCATACTATTGGAAATAAGTTTTTAACAACACTATCTAATATTCTCACAGGAATTAACCTTACAGATATGGAAACTTGTTATAAACTTTTTAAAGCAGAACATATTAAAAGTTTAACTTTAAAGGAAAATCGATTTGGTTTTGAGCCTGAGGTTACAGCTAAAATCTCGAAAATAAAAGATATTAGAATTTACGAAGTAGGCATCTCTTATTACGGAAGAACCTACAAAGAAGGGAAAAAAATAGGGTGGAAAGACGGTTTTAGGGCCATTTATTGTATTATAAAATATAATCTCTTTGCCTAATGCCTGCTCAAATAAAATTTGAAGAGAATGATATTATAGGAGAAAACACTTTAAATGTTATTGCTGATGCCGATAAGTTTAATAGATGGATGTATAATACTATTAAGCCATATTGTAAAGGTAAAGTTTTAGAAATTGGAAGCGGTTTGGGTAATATTTCTCATTTTTTTATTAAAGATAAATTCGAAATATTACTTACAGATATAAGAGAAGGCTATTGTTCTAAATTAGAAACAAAATTTAAACAAAGTTCCTGTTTTCTGGGAACAGAAGTAATTAACTTAACAGATCCTGATTTCGACACAAAATTTAAAAGCTACTTTAATCAATACGATACTGTTTTTGCATTAAATGTTGTAGAACATATTTATGACGATACTTTAGCTTTAAATAATTGTTATAAGCTATTAAAAAAAGATGGACAAGTTATTATTTTAGTTCCTTCATACCAAAAGCTATTTAATACTTTCGATAAGGAATTAGGACATTATCGTAGATACACGAAATCTACTCTGTCTCATGTTTTTTCTAAAACTAATTTTAAAATTATACATAAACAGTATTTTAATTTTATAGGGATTTTTGGTTGGTATGTTACAGGTAACTTGTTAAAAAAAGAAACAATACCAGGTAACCAAATGAAATTATATAATATTTTAGTTCCTTTATTTAAAATAATAGATAAAGTTATTTTAAATAAAGCTGGGTTATCAACTATAATTATAGGTAGAAAATAAGTTACTCTTATTAAATTTAAATATGGCTATCATAATCGTTATATTACTTATCGCTGTTTTTGTTTACTTTCTAACAAAAAAAACATCTACTACATCTCAAAAAAAATATTTAACTATAGATGACAAATACAATGAGAAACGAGTAAACAATGAAAAAGAATTAAATAAATTACTTGAAAAAATAAACAACAAAGGAATTAGTAGTTTATCTAAAAAAGAGAAAGAACATTTAGATAAACTCTCCAAATAATACGTTTAATCTCTATTTCTGTTTTTCAACATCTTTAAATAGAGAGTTTCTACTTTTGTTCTAGCCCAAGGAGTGCGGCGCAAAAACTTTAAACTTGATTTTACAGAAGGATCATGTGTAAAACATCTTATTTTTATGATGTAACCTAAATACTCCCAACCATAATGCTCTTGCAATTCTTTTACAATTTGCACTAATTTTATACCATGTAATGGATTATTAGGTTGCGTTTCCATAATTAACTTACAAGTTGTTTTATTTTTATTGCTTTTTCAAAATGATTTAGTTTATGAGTCATAATCCACCATGTAGCTGCTTCCATTAAAAGTTTAGGATTATCATTTTTATTAGAGAAAAAGGCATAGAATGATAATCCTACATTATCCCCTTTTTGCTCTATTTTTTTATCACAAACTGCTATTATTTTTTCCGTTTAATACCTGTGTCACTTTAATCTTTATTATTGTTAGTTCTTCTATTATTACGTTTCGGCCTTCGGGGTCTATTATTTTTATTTCTATTAGTTCTATTTGAGCTTTCTGATTTAGATTGTTTAGGTTTAGAAGATGAACGTCGTTGCTGGTTTCTCCTTCCTTGCCCTTGTTTAATGGGCTCTATTGAAGCATTAGGATCTGGTTCGAAACCTTCAATTACTTCTGAAGGGATTTTCACTCCTACTAACTTTTGGATTGCTTTTAAGTAAGATGTTTCATCTGCACTAACCAAAGAAATAGCTTCCCCTTTAGCTCCTGCTCTTCCAGTTCTACCTATACGATGTACATAGTCTTCAGATATATTAGGAATTTCAAAATTAACTACATGAGGTAATAACGGAATATCTAACCCTCTAGCAGCAATGTCTGTTGCTACTAAAACACGTACACTTCCATTTTTAAAGCCTGCTAGTGCTTTTGTTCTTGCTCCTTGACTTTTATTACCGTGTATAGCCGCTGCTGTTATACCAGCACTTATCATTTTTTTGCATAATCTATTAGCTCCATGTTTTGTTCTTGTAAACACTAAAACTTGTTTCCAATCTCCTTCAGAAATTAGTTTAATTACCAATCCTGTTTTTTTACTTTTAGCTACTCTATATATTTTTTGGTTAATAGCATCAACAGTAGAGTTTTCTGGTTGAGCTTCAACTTGTACAGGGTGATGCAATATACCGTGCGCTAACTTTTTTATTTCTTTAGAAAATGTTGCTGAGAACATTAAATTTTGTCGACGTTCTGGCATTAATTTTATAACACGTTCTATGTCTCTTAAAAACCCCATATCTAACATACGGTCTGCTTCATCTAATACAAATACTTCTACCTTAGATAAAGACAATACTCCTTGTCCATGTAAATCTAATAACCTTCCTGGAGTAGCTACTAAAACATCTATCCCCTGGCGTAAACGAGCTATTTGTGGTTTCTGATTTACACCTCCAAAAATAACGGTAGAACGTAACTCTAAAAACTCACTATACTCTTTTACATTAGCATAAACTTGAGCGGCTAACTCTCGTGTAGGCGTTAATATTAATGCCCTAACTGGTCGTTGTCTTAGTTTTTGTCCTTGTGATAATAAGTGTAATAATGGCAGTGTAAAACCCGCTGTTTTTCCTGTTCCTGTTTGAGCTGATGCTAATACATCTTTTCCTTCTAAAACTGGAGGTATAGCTTTGGCTTGTATTGGGGATGGTGTATCGTATCCTTTTTTACTAATAGCTTTTAGTATGGCTTCAGATAAACCTAATGCTTTAAATGACATATAAATTGTTTGGTAAATGACAATCTATTATTTAGCGTCATTTTTTATTAAAAACCAAAGATACATCTAATTTATTCGTTATAACTTATGTTTATAAAAATCGTTTTTTAAGCACTTGTTTAATTCAAAAAATGGATCCTCACTAAAGCGAAAACCCATTTAAGCGATATTATCTTTTTACAGAACTTTAATCCTTAATTTTTTTATCTACAGGTATTGGGTTAGTTCCATATTTATCGAACAAATACACTAATGCTGTCATGGTTGCTGCACCTAATTCTAATTCTCGTTTATTTACAGCATCAAACGTATCATTACTTGCGTGATGATGATCGAAATAACGTTGCGAATCTGGACGTAATCCTGCCAATACATTACTGTCATTTTTTAGAGGACCAACATCTGCACCGCTTCCTCCTTTTTCGAAATAATGAATTAAATAAGGTTTAAATAATGGTTTCCAACTTAGTACTTGGTTAAAGTTTGCATCACTGCAATCGAAACTAAAGCCTCTTGGTGTAAACCCTCCGGCATCACTCTCTAATGCAAATACATGTTTCTCGTTATTTTTTTTAGCTTCTTCTGCATATTTATTCCCCCCCCGTAATCCATTTTCTTCGTTCATAAATAGCACAACACGAATACTTCTTTTAGGCTTTATTCCAGATTCTTTTAATAATCGTAGCACATCCATAGATTGTACAACTCCTGCACCATCATCATGCGAACCATCTCCTAAATCCCAAGAATCTAAATGGCCTCCAACAATCATATATTCTTTAGGAAATTCGCTTCCTGTAATTTCTCCTACAACATTATGAGACAGTACATCTTCCATTTGTTTACAATTCTGTTTAAAATAAAACTTAAGATCTTTATCTAGTTTTATCATACTCGATAACTTCTCTGCATCGTTTGTACTTATTGCGGCAGAAGGTATACGTTGATTATTTGGTAAATTGCCATAACTCATGCTTCCTGTATGTGGTAGATCGTCTAATCGTAAGTTCATAGATCGCACAATAACTCCAGCTGCTCCATATTTACCAGCTTCCATTGCACCAGAGTAACGTTGGTTTACACAACCGCCATAGGCATTAAAGGTTTGTATTAAATCTTCTTGCATCGGTCTATTAAAAAATACTATTTTACCTTCAATATTTTCTCTTCCTAATGCTTTAAGTTCTTCAAAATTTTGCACTTCAACGACACTTGCTTTTACACCTAATGGCTTAGTAGCTACAGAACCTCCTAACGCACATATATTAACCGTTGTTGTTTGGCCTGATCCGTTTTCAAAATATGCATATTCCTTTGCCCCTCTTACCCATTTAGGAACCATAACTGGTTGTAGCCATACTCTATCTAATCCCAATTTTTCTAATTCTGCTTTTCCCCATTTTACAGCTTGTTCTGCATTTAATGACCCTGATAGTCTACCCCCTATTTTATTAGACAAATGATCTAACCATTGGTAGCTTTTACCATTAGTTAAAGAGGTTTTATATATTTTCTTTACTACTTCTTCATCCGTTTGCGAATAGATAGCGAATGAACATAATAATGTTCCTAGTAGTATTAGTTTTTTCATTGCATTATATTTTGGAATTCTTAAACATTATTTCTATTAGCTAAAAGAAACATTATTCATTATTTAATTCTTGTTTATATAGTTCTAAATTAGCCTTTGTTTCATCATCTAATTCAGGTTCTTTTATGTCTGTATATTCTTTTAGTGTATCGTATAATATTTTGGCAACGATATAACGTGCTGTGGGTTTATCGTCTGCTGGAATATTATACCATGGTGCATGTTCTTTAGAGGTTCTATTAATAGCATCTTTGTAACACTCTTGATATTCATCCCATAATTTACGTTCTTTTAAATCTCCAGCAGAAAATTTCCAATTTTTCTCTTTCTTTTCTAATCGTCTTAACAATCTATTTTTTTGTTCATCTTTAGATAAATTCATGAAAAACTTAAAGATTATAGTTCCATTTTCGGTAAGATGTTTTTCAAAATTATTTATTTGCTCAAACCGTTTATCCCAAAACTCATCATTTACATCTTCAACAGTTGTAACTGTTGGAATATTTTCTCCCATTATATAATAAGGATGTACTCTAGTTACCAATACGTTTTCGTAATGCGTACGATTATGCACTCCAAATTTACCTCTTGCTGGTAGTTTTAAATAATGTCTCCATAAATAATCGTGTTTTAGCTCTAACTCTGTTGGCACTTTAAAACTTTGTACCTCTACTCCTCTTGCATTAAAATCTTTAAAAACTTCACGTATTAAACTATCTTTTCCAGAGGTATCCATACCTTGTAAACATACTAAAACGGCATATTTACCATGTGCATACATAGTGTCTTGCAATTTCCCTAATTTTTTACGCACACGTTTTAATTCTTTTTCTACATCCTCTTCATCTACTCCTAAATTATATATAGTAGGTTGTTGAGAAATATTAATCTTAGACGTTATTTTAAAATCTTTTATCTCAATTTCTTTCATTACTTTTCTTTATTATATTGCTAAATATACAAATTCATTTTCATGAAGCTTAGTTATTCTTTTATGTTTTTGTAGTTTTGTTTTTAACCGCTATTAACTAACTTTTAATGAAATATAAACTACTATTTCTTCTATTTATAATAACTACCAATCAGCTCATTTTCGCTCAAAAAAAAACAGTTATAGATAGTGTTTCTATTAAAAATGGAATTTCTAAACCTAGTATATTATCTACAAATCCTTTTAGTATTTTTATTACTCGATTAAATCATAATTTCAAACAAAAGGCTTCATCATTTTTAGAGTTTGATTTTAGCATAGAAAGTGGTAATGTATGGGGACCTAATGTTAAAACTTACATTCCTAAAAACGAAAACATACGAAATGAGCTTAGAAGTATTCCTTGGTTTTCGAGACAAAACCTTTATGATGTTGAAACATTAGCTACTGACGAATATGAAATTGAAACCGATGGAGTTATTAAAGGTTTTAGAGGGCACATAACAATCCCTATAAATAATAACCATGAATTTGTATTAGGCTTTAGATCTTTCCTATTAACTAATGGTTCTTTTCCTTTATCTTCACTTACCAATGACACCTTTATTGAGTTTTTCCATAATAACATTGCTGGTGGTAGCGACCCTTTTGACAGAGAATTTTTTGGCTATAATAAAGCTCAAATTAAGTATATAGATAGAAACGGAAATCGCGTACACCTAAACAATGGAGGTTTTACATTTGGAGGTCTTGAAATGCACTATTATTATTACCCTAAATTATTAAATTCTAAAAAAATATATCTGAATTTTGGTGCTCATGCAGGTACTAACCTTTCAGCATATAATTCTTCTATAGATATTGGTATTTCTGCAGCTGGAATTAAAGAATTGAATTTTAATAACCGAAATTTTATGTTATTTGGTTTTGGTATTAATGCTATTAGAAAGAGTTTTATAGATTTAAAAGATAATAATGTAGATTTTGGTACTAATACTGTTATTAGCAGTTTAGAAACGGATATTGAATATAATTTTATTTCGAAAGGAAATACTATTCACTCTTTTAATGTTAGTTTTTACATACAAACTAGTTTAAATAAAAAAGATGAAGCTAATTATGCTATACATGTAAGAGATGAAGCTGCCTTTAATTCATGGCAGCACGGCACAAGGCATTTATATAGAAATAATGATTACTGGACTTTTGTGTATTCGTTTACTAGAAAAATACAAACTTCTTTTTATTTGCAGCAAGACTTTACAGTTAACAACAATCCCGATTTACAAACTGGTATAGGTATTAAGTTTGGGTTATAAAAAAACCAGCTTAAATAGCTGGTTTTTTTTTATTATTTTGAAGCAAATAATTTTACATCTTGCTCACTAACTTCAGTGCCCCCTAATATTATTAAACGTTCTATTACATTACGAAGTTCTCTAATATTTCCTGTCCAATCATATTCTTGTAATAACTTGATAGCTTTGTCTGAAAATGATTTTTGTATGGTACCTTGTTCTCCTGCTATTTTTTTAGAAAAATGTTTTACTAATAACGGGATATCTTCTCTTCGATCATTAAGTGCTGGTACTTTTACTAATATAACTGCTAATCTATGGTATAAATCTTCTCTAAATTTACCATCAGCTATCTCCTTTTTTAAATCCTTATTTGTTGCAGCTATAACTCGTACATCTACTTTTATATCTTTATCGCTACCTACTCGTTGAATTCTACTTTCTTGTAAGGCTCTTAATACTTTTGCTTGCGCAGACAAACTCATGTCTCCTATTTCATCTAGAAAAATAGTTCCGCCATTTGCTGCTTCAAATTTTCCTGCTCTGTCTTTGGCAGCACTTGTAAATGCTCCTTTTACATGTCCAAACAGTTCGCTTTCTATTAATTCGCTAGGTATAGCTGCACAGTTTACTTCTATCATTGTCCCTTTAGATCGTGCACTTTTTTCATGCAACCAGTGAGCTACTAATTCCTTACCTGTACCATTTGGTCCAGTAATTAATACTCTGGCATCAGTTGGAGCAACTTTATCTATAATATCTTTAATTTGAGAAATTGCATCACTTTCCCCAATCATTTCATACTTTTTACTAACCTTTTTCTTTAGCTTTTTATTTTCTACTACAAGTTCTTTTCTATCTAAAGCGTTACGTACAGTGTTTAATAATCTGTTTAAATCTGGCGGTTTAGAAATATAATCAAAAGCACCTAATCGCATAGTATTTACAGCTGTATCTAAATCTCCATGTCCAGAGATCATTACAATTGGAATTTCTGGTTTTATTTTCTTTACAGCTTCTAAAACCTCAACACCATCCATTTTTGGCATTTTAATATCGCAGAGTATTAAATCGAAATCTTCTTTTTTAATTTTATCTATACCAACCAAACCATCTTCTGCTTGGTATACTTGATATTTATCGCTCTCTTCCGAAAGTATTTTTACTAATACTCTTCGTATTGCAGCTTCATCTTCTATTACTAGTATTTTTGACATTATATTTTAAATTTTAGTCCTGTTCTTAAATAAAAGGCATTTACGTTCCCTAAGTTAAATAATTTATCTCGGTTATTCTCCCTTATTGTGTTCGTTAATCGCAAAGTATAACCTGTATAAGCATACGCAACTAAATGTTTAGTAAAAGCATATTCATAACCTACTCCTCCAACTATTGCCGACAAAGAAATATACTTTGCTTGTTTTTCATTTATAGCTATTCTATCTTGTATATGTGCATAATACCCATCTATTGAAAAGAAGCTTTGTATACTATTTTTCTCGTTAACATAATATTTTAAATTTAGTTTTGGGATTCCTAAGTTAAAAGACCATTTTTCATTGACTTGCCTAAAATAACTTATAAATGGTAATGGAAAAGGTAAACCTGTTGTACTGTTGTAGGTTAGTCCTAAAATTAAACGATAAGGCCTTTTAAGTGCTGTATCTTTTCTTCTATCATTAATAGCAAATACGCCTCCATTTAAAAACATATCGTCCATACTTAAACTCCCTGTTAAGGTAGAAGCTATTCGTGGCGAAAAACGAAGTCCTAATCGCCAGTTTTCACTCGTTTTAAAAGTATAGGCTAAGTTTAAATCTGCTACATGAATACGTCTTAATGCTTCTGTATTAAACGGATATTCGTCTTCTAAATCTAAAATAATACGATTATACTCTGCTCCTACTATAAAATAACAGTCTTCAGAAGTTTGCAAGGGGATATTAAAACTCCCTCTAAATCTAGTATACTCGTCTTCGGAATCGCTTTTAGGAATAAAAGAATATTCTAACCTTGCCAAATCGGTTAATTGAGCTTCTATGGTATTTGTTATAAAACATAATACTATTAAAACACTTATTTTAAAAACTCGTCTGACATTATTTATCATATAATACTAATCTGGGTTAGAAATAATATGTATATCTCGTTGCGGAAACGGTATACTTATATTATTATCTTTAAATACATCGTAAATTCTGTATCTTAAATCGCTCTTTAATAAAGGTACATGAAAACTATCTTTAACGTAAAAATGTAACCTAAATTGTAATGCACTATCTCCAAAATCTTGAAAAAACACATTAGGTTCTGGTTTATTTAAAATACGATCTTCCTGTAAGGTTATACCCAACAGCAATGCTTTTACTAAAACAATATCTGTGCCGTAAGCAACTCCTACGTCTATATACTCTCTAGTAACCTCATTATTTTGCGTCCAATTATATAATATTTCGTTTAAGAATTTATGATTTGGTATAACTAATATTTTATCATCGTTAGTAATAGCTTTAGTCGTTCTTAGACTAACTTGTGTAACCTTCCCTATTTTTTTATCTATTTCAATAATATCATTTACTGTAATCGTTTTATCTACTAAAATAAATACTCCCGAAATAATATCTTGAAACAGTTTTTGCATCCCTAAACCAAGCCCTACAAACAAAGCTGTAGAAGCAGCTAGTAATGCTGTTATTTTAACTCCAGAAGCATCTAGGGTTGTAATAATAACAATGGAAAATATGATATATTTAAAGAATGTAAAAATCGTTTTAAAACGGTTTTTATCTTCATTCTCTAAATGTCTTCCTGCTATAACTCTTATAAATCGTAATACAAAATGTGTTACTAATAAAGTTGTTATAAGTAAAAGTACTGTTCCAATGGTAATATGTACTTCATGATCATCATATATATATTGCGATAAAAAATGTTTTGTTTTCTCTAGCATGTTAATACTTTATCCATTTTATAAGTTCTTTATAACTCGGTTTTTTACCATACATTAAAATACCTACTCTATATATTTTTGCAGCTAACCAAACTGTAAACGTAAATGTAGCTATTAATATTATTAAAGATAATACTTGTTGCCAAATAGGAACTCCAAATGGGATACGCATTAACATAACTACAGGTGATGTAAATGGTATAAATGAAAATATAGTTGATACCGTACCATGAGGATCTTCTACTACAGTAAACCCTCCAACATATACGGCTATTATTAAGGGCATTATTATAGGTAATATAAATTGCTGTGTATCTGTTTCATTATCTACAGCTGCTCCAATAGCAGCGTATAATGAGCTGTATAATAAATAACCGCTTATAAAAAATAATATAAATGCTAACACCAAGTTAATTAAAGGTAAACTTTTTATAGCTAAAAATATATTTTGTATTTCTAAATCGGTATTTGAACTCGTTATCGCTTGTTCTACTAATTGCTGTTGAGGCGATTGCATTTGCGACATATCTATCCCCAATACTAGAGGCAAAACAATCATTAAAACACCGCCTACAATAATCCAAATTGTAAACTGAGTTATACCTGCTAAAGACGTTCCTATTATTTTACCTAGCATTAATTGTACAGGTTTTACAGAAGATATAATAACTTCTATAATTCTACTTGTTTTCTCTTCTATTACCGAGCGCATAATCATGTTTCCGTATATAATAATAAACATGAAGAGTAAATAACCTGTTGCTACTCCAAAAAATATTTTTGTATATCCATCTATTTTTGATGTTTTTTCCCCGCTAAAACTTTCTTGATTAATGTTTATACTTATTTTAGAATTTTCAATTTTATTAAGATCTATACCTAATCTATTCATTTTTATATTGGTAAGCTCTTTTTCCATTTTAGATTCTAAATCGAACATTAAGGTTAGCGAAGGTGAGTCTTCTGAATAAAAACTAATGTTTTGAGAAAGGCTATCTAAGTTTGAAAACTCGCCAACATGTAATAAACCATAATACTCGCTATCAGAAGAGATTTTTTTGGCATTGTCTAAAGTAACATTATCTAATAAGTGATATTTTGTTTTCTCGCTATCTTTAAAAAAGTCTTTAACTAATCCCGACTCATCTAGAATAGAAATGGTTCTAACTTTATTACTATTTAATTGGAATAAATAACTTACTAACAGTATTAGCCCTATCATAATTAATGGACTTAAAAATGTCATAATAACAAACGATTTATTTTTAACTTTTGTTAAATATTCTCGTTTTATAATAAGTGGTAAATGATTCATAATCCTTAATTATCCTTTATTGTTTGAATAAAAATATCGTTTACACTTGGTATTAATTCTACAAAATGAGACACTTGCCCTTGTGTTGTTAAATGCTGTAGTAAATCGTTAGCCGATTCTCTTTCTGATAATTTTATATTTAATTTTAATTCGTCTCCTATTGTTCTAAAATCTGCAGGAGAAACTATAAATTTTTCAGTTAAAGCACGTTCTACTTCTTGATGATTATTCGTATTAAGTCCTACTTCGTAAGTATTTGTTTTATATTGTTTTTTTATATCTGTTAATTTACCATCTAATATTTTATTAGACTTATGAATTAATGCTATATGGTCACATAACTCTTCCACAGACTCCATTCTATGCGTCGAAAATATAACTGTGGCGCCTTCATTTTTTAATCTTAATATTTCATCTTTAATAATGTTTGCATTAATGGGATCGAAACCGGAAAATGGTTCATCGAAAATAAGTAATTTAGGTTCATGTAACACTGTAACCACAAACTGTATTTTTTGAGCCATTCCTTTAGACAACTCTTGTATTTTTTTATTCCACCAATCACCTATATCTAAACGCTCAAACCACTGCAACAATCTCTTTTTTGCTTCTGCCTTTTGCATTCCTTTTAATTGAGCTAAATATAGTGCTTGCTCTCCTACTTTCATAGATTTATACAACCCTCTTTCTTCTGGCAAGTAACCTATATCTCTTACGTGGTAAGGTTGCAATGGTTGTCCATCTAATAATACATGCCCCGTATCTGGAATTGTAATTTGGTTTATTATACGTATTAATGTCGTTTTCCCAGCTCCATTAGGTCCTAATAGTCCAAAAATGCTACCTTCTGGTACTGCTATAGAGGCATTATTTAGCGCTGTAAAGTCTCCGAATTTTTTAGAAACCGAATGTGTTTCTAATAGATTACTCATAGTTTGTTATTAAAATTATTCTCTTTTACCACTAGTAATAATGGTAAAACAATATAATAGTGAAAATCGTGTAAATATAAAAAATGTAATGGGTAGAGCTTTCTTACTTTACATTTATTTTAACAATAGGCTAAAAAAACAAAACCCACCCTTAGTAAACTAAGGATGGGAAAAAATTGCTATGAAAAAGAAAAATTACCGCTAACTTTCATTAGCGATAAATCAAATATACTCTTTTTTATGAGACAATCACAAAATGACCCTAAATAACTTCTATTTATTACAAAAAATCCCGCTTTTTAGCGGGATTTTGGTCTTTATTTGGATGTTTTCTATGAAAACATGTCTTTTACTTTTTCAAAAAATGATTTGTCTGAACGTTCAGGCTTTGGCGTAAAGTGTTCATCTTCTCTCATACTTTCAAAAAATTCTTTTTGAGATTTGCTTAACGTTTTTGGTGTCCAAACATTAACATGAACTAATAAGTCTCCTTTTCCGTAACCATTAATACTAGGAATTCCTTTTCCTCTTAAACGTAGTATTTTTCCAGATTGCATTCCTGCTTCTATTTTAATACGCACTTTTCCTGTAACCGTATCTATTTCTTTTGAGCCACCTAAAACAGCATCAGATATACTTACATATAAATCGTAATGTAAATTATCTCCTTCTCTTTGTAATGTTGGGTGCGCCTCTTCTTCTATAGCTACTAATAAATCTCCAGAAATACCATTTCCTGGAGCTTCGTTTCCTTTACCAGATACTTTAAGCTGCATCCCATCTACTACTCCTGCAGGTATTTTAACAGCAATAGTTTCTTCTTTAGTTACAAATCCTTGCGCATCTGCATTTGATGGTTTTTTATCTATAGTTTGTCCTGCTCCACCACATGTTGTACAAGTAGTAGCTGTTTGCATTCTTCCTAAAATAGTATTAGTAACTCGTGTAACTTGCCCAGAACCATTACATGTAGAACATGTTCTATATGTAGTCCCTTCTGCTTGAACTTTACGTTTTACTTTTATTTTCTTCTCAATACCGTTAGCTATTTCTTCTAATGTTAATTTTACACGAATACGTAGGTTGCTTCCTTTTACTCTTCTTACTCCACCGCCCCGGCTTCCTCCACCGAAACCTCCAAAACCTCCACCAAAAATGTCACCGAATTGACTAAATATGTCATCCATATTCATTCCGCCTCCGCCAAAACCACCACCTCCGTTCTCAAAGGCTTGGTGTCCAAATTGGTCGTAACGTGCTTTTTTATCTGGATCGCTCAGTACTTCATAAGCTTCAGCTGCTTCCTTAAACTTACCTTCTGCACTTTTATCATCTGGATTTTTATCTGGATGAAATTCAATTGCTTTTTTTCGGTAAGCCTTCTTTATTTCTGCTGCTGTAGCACTCTTGCTTAGTCCTAATATTTCGTAAAAATCTTTCTTTGCCATCTTGTATGTCTTATTGACCTGTAACTACTTTTGGAAAACGAATAACTGTTTCCCCTAATTTGTATCCTTTTTCTATAACGTCTACAATTTTTCCTTTTAAGTCCTCGCTTGGAGCAGGGATTTGAGTTACTGCCTGGTGAAAATCTGCATCAAAAGTATCTCCTGCTTTTACCTCCATTTCTGAAAGTCCTTTTTGAGTTAATGTTGTTTTAAGCTTTTGACTAATTAACTCCACTCCTTTTAAAAGCTCTTTTTCTTTGGTTTTAGAAATCTCAGAGTATGCTCTGTCAAAATCATCTAAAATAGGTAATAAAGACACCATGACATCTTTACTTGCAGTTTGAAATAACTCTACACGCTCCTTAGAAGTTCTTTTTTTATAATTTTCGAACTCAGCAAATAAGCGTAAAAATTTATCTTTTTCCTGTCCTAATTCTTCCTTTAGCTTTTCTTCCTCAGTCATTTCAACCGTATCAGTTGCTTCAGCTGTTTCTGTTTGTGTAGTGTCAACTTGTTCTTCTACTATGTTTTCCTTGTTATCTTTTGCTTTACTCATTTTGTATCTTGTAATTTTAAATACATTTTAAATGTTGGCAAAAGTACTGCCAATATTATAAAAATGTCAAAATGTCACGCACAATTTTTAAAGTTTTTTTAACTCTATTTAATTATTCAAATTCTTTATTTTTGGAAATCTTAAACTAAATATAAATATAACATGAAAAAAAGCGTATTAAATATTCTTGCTTTAGTTGCTATAACTATTACTGCAACTGGATGTAAAGACGATGTAAAAAAGGCAGAAACACAGGAAGCTAAAGAAGTAAAAGTAATGGCTAGTGAATCTAGCTACGATGCGATTCCTGCAGAGTCTATGATTTCTTGGAAAGCTAATAAAGTTGTAGGTGGACACGAAGGAACAATTAATATAAATAAAGGAAAAGCAAAACTAAAAGGAGATACTTTAGTAGGTGGTACTTTTGTTTTTGATATCAACACATTAAAAAACACAGATATTCCTGCTGAAGATGAAGGTAACGCTAAACTAGTTGGACATTTATTAAGCCCAGATTTTTTCAATGCTGAAGCTTTTCCTAATGCTACTTTTGAAATAACTACTGTAGTTGGCAATAAAGTAAGTGGTAATTTAACTTTAAAAGGGATTAAAAAGAATGTTACTTTTAATGCTAATGTAGCCGTTATAGGTGATGATCTTACTATTACTAGTGAAACATTTACTATAGATAGAACAGAATGGGACATTAAATATAATTCCGGAAAATTTGTTGACCCAGCAAAACTTGGAGATTATATGATTAATGATAATATTGAAATTAAAATTTCTGTTAAAGCTAAAAAGGCATAATAGTATTTTATATCATAATTAAAAACGCCATATTTAATTAAATATGGCGTTTTTAATTATTTATTTTATTGAAGCAGCGCTTTTATCGCTCCATTTAATGTATAGTGTTTAAAATTAAAACCAGTGTCTTCAATTTTTTGAGAACTTACTCTTTGGCTTTGAAATAATATGGCATGCATATCTCCCAAAACTAATGCCATAATAAACTTAGGGATATTAGGAAGGAATAATGGGCGTTTTACTTGTTTAGCAATAGCTTGTGTTACTTCCATATTCGTTGATGGATTTGGAGAAACACCATTATATGTTCCTTCTAATTTATGTTCTAGAACATACATAAACATATTGGTTAAATCTTTTATATGTATCCAAGACATCCATTGTTTTCCGGTTCCCATTGCTGCACCAACCCCATATTTTACTGGTTTAGATAATTGTGGAAACGCACCACCTTTACTAGAAAACACAATACCTATTCGTATTTTAGAAATAATAATATTTAATGTTTTAAAAGCCTCTACTGCTTCTTCCCATTTCTCTACTATTTCTCCTAAAAAGGAAGTATTAACTTCTATATCTTTCTCATTATAATACTTTGTTAGCGAATCTGGATAATAACCAATAGCACTAGCAGATATTATTTGCGAAACTCTATGCTCATTGCTTTTTAGAGTATTATATAATAATGCTGTTGTTTTTATTCTACTATCTAAAATAGCTTGTCGCTGTTTAGTTGTCCAACGTTTAGATATACTTGCTCCAACTAAATGAATAATAACATCTACTCCTTTAATACAATCTACATCAATAGTATTTGTTTCTGTACTCCAATAAAACCCTTTATAATTTTCTTTTTTAGAGATTTTACTTTTATTGGTTGTTAAATAGTTAACTGCAATACCTTTATTATGGCACTTTGCAACAATTTCTTTACCTATTAAACCTGTAGCACCTGTAATTAAAACACGCATTTCTTTTTTATTTAAATTTACAAAATAGCACACCGCTTCTCTAGTAGTTTAAGTAAGCTTTAACATTATTTATTTTGTTGCACGAAGCATGTGTCGTTTTCCTGGTGGTCCTTGTAGTTTTTCTACCGTAAATCCAACATTAATCATAGCTCTACGAGCATTTCCTTGAGCACAATACGTAACTAAAACACCCTTAGGTTTTAATGCTTTATACATTATTTTAAAAATATCCTCTGTCCATAGTTCTGGTTGCACCCTTGGACCAAAAGCATCAAAATAAATAATATTAAACCTATTTACATCTACTATTTCAGAAAACAATTTTTGCTCCTTTTTTAAATTAAAATATTTTGAAATTTGATGTTGTGTTTCCCAAGCACAAGAGTGAAGTGTTTTAAACGCTTCTGAATTGTCTTGTTCTTGTAATTCTTCAATATAGTTAAGTGCTGCTAATTCTTCTGAAGCTATAGGGTAAGCTTCCACACCAACATAGTCTACATTTACATTTAAGGTTTCGGCTTGTAATAATGATAAAAAAGTATTCAAACCTGTACCAAACCCAATTTCTAAGATGGATACATTTTGAATGCTTTCTTGTTTTGTTTCTGCAATATAATATTGAAGTCCTTTACTTAAATATACATAATTGGCCTCCTGTATTGCACCATGTTTAGAATGGTATTGTTCATTCCATTCTGTAATATGAATGGTTTTAGAACCGTCTTGAGTTGTTATTATTTCGCGTTTCAAACTATTGCTTTAACAATACTCCATCTGCCTCAAAAGAATACGTACGTTTTGGTTCTGTAATCGCTGCTATAGCTTCTTTACTTTCTCCACCATCTTCTGCATAATGACGTTGCTCGTCTACAGATACTTCTTTTACATATGCTTTTCCATTAACTATCACTTCTTTTCCAGCTATATCTTTTGGCATAAAAAAACCATAGTCTTTAAACTTAACCATTACCTGTTCTCCATTATCTAAGTTTAGTTTCATCCAGCATCCTTTAGCTTTACATACATCGTCTACTTTAGCAATCATTTTAGCATTTATGCTATCTCCTGTTTTCATCCCTTCATAATGTTGTACCATAGATTTCGCTGCAACGGCATCATCTGCTATAATTTCTTTTCCAAAAGATTGATATTCTACTTTTGCTATAGTTTCTGTCTCTACTTTTTCTTCAACTTTCTTCTCTTCGTTTTTACAAGCTAGTAGCCCAAAAATCATTATAAGTAATACACCGTATTTTTTCATTGTTTTATTTTTTATTAGTTGATTAATTATATAAACAAAGATACTATTTTAAGCTTAATTTAGCATTTAATCGGTCTTAATTCTGTACTTTTGCACCCTGAAAAAGCAACTAATCAAATGGATACTAAAATTGACATTGTAAAAGCTGAAAATTCTAAAATTGGCAGCGTAGATTTTAACAACTTAGATTTCGGAAGAGTTTTTACCGATCACATGTTTTCTTGTGAGTTTAAAAATGGTGAATGGCAAACTCCTAAAATCATGCCTTACGGACCTTTAACTATAGATCCATCGGCTAGAGTATTCCATTACGGGCAAGCTGTTTTTGAAGGTATGAAAGCTTATAAAGACCAACAAAATGATGTTTGGTTATTTAGACCTGAAGATAATTTAGAACGTATAAACATATCGTCTTCTAGATTAGCTATGCCAGCTTTTCCAAAAGATATCTTTTTTGATGGTTTAACTACTTTGCTAAAGTTAGATGACCAGTGGATACAAAATACAGAAGGAAGCTCTATGTATATTAGACCTTTTGTTATTGCTACAGAACCTGCTATTTCTGCATCACCTGCAGCTGAGTATAAATTTATGATTATACTGTCGCCAGCTCAATCATATTATGCAGGAGAGGTTCGTGTTAAAATTGCAGAGAAATTTAGTCGTGCTTCTAGTGGTGGTGTTGGTTATGCTAAAGCTGCTGGTAATTATGCCGCGCAGTTTTACCCAACTGCATTAGCAAACGACGAAGGTTACCAACAAATTATTTGGACAGACTCTAGTACTCATGAGTATTTAGAAGAGGCAGGAACTATGAATGTGTTTTTTAGAATTAATGACACTCTAGTTACTGCGCCTACTAGTGATAGAATTTTAGATGGTATTACTCGTAAAAGTGTAATACAATTAGCAAAAGACAACGATATTACTGTTGAAGTAAGACAAATTAAAGTTGGAGAACTTATAGAAGCTGCTAAAAACGGAAGCTTAAAAGAAATATTTGGTTCTGGTACTGCTGCTGTGATTAACCCAATTCTAGGTTTTAAACATCAAGATTTTAAACATGAGTTACCTAAATTAGAAGAGACTTATGCTTCTATGTTTAAATCAAAGTTAAATGCTATACAATATAATACCGCCAAAGATACTCATGGATGGAGATACAAAGTATAAATTATAACACCTTATATAAACAAAAAAGCAACCAATTAGGTTGCTTTTCTTGTTTATTATTCTTCTAAAATACTTGCAATATTAGGTTTAAAATAATTTGGTCCTTTTAGCACTTTACCATCTTCTCTATAAATTGGTTCTCCATTCTCTCCCAATTTACTCATATTACTACGTTGTATTTCGTTAAACACTTCTTCTATTTTATGTTGCATACCATGCTCTATAATAGTACCACACAATATATATAACATATCGCCTAATGCATCTGCAACTTCTACTAAGTCGTTATTATTGGCTGCTTCATAATACTCTTCGTTTTCTTCTTTCATTAAGTTAAAACGCAGTGTGTTTTTATCGTTTCCTAAATCTGCTTTTGGAGTTTCTCTATGCCCTATTTTAAAGGCAGTATGAAATGCTTTTACAGCTTCTATTTTATTTTTCATAAATACTTATACTTGTTTTTATATTCCTAATACGATATGGAAGTTTTGTTTTTTGAATCAATAATTTTCAAATTTACATTACTTTTTTAATTAACCAAGACGGGACGATTTTTAAAACCCATGCTATTAAAATCCAACGTCTAGTGATATAAACTCGTCGCTTCTTTCGTTTAATGGCTTTATAGATTTGACGCGTAGCTTTTGGTAATGAAGACATCCAGAAAATATTATCTCCTAATGCCATTTTGGTATCTACAAATCCTGGGCGAATATCTGTAATATATACTTTATTGTCTTTTATTTCTTTAGTTTTAAAATACAAAGACTCTAAATAGTTTACTTGATAGGCTTTTGATGCAAAATAAGCTGGAGACTCTCTATTCCCTCGTAAAGAAGCTATAGAAGAAATCGCTGCTAAATGCCCATAAGCTTGCATTTTAAATAAGTTAAAAACTAAATCGTAAATTCTGGTTGCTCCTAACACATTAGTTTGTATTGTATCCTGCTCCTTCTCCCATTCTAGTTCTGGGTTTTCATAACCTACTCCCGAACTGTGTATTATTAAATCTACAGTTTTAAGCTCTAACACAATAGTATTAAACACCTCAATCGAGGTTTCTATGTCCTGTACATCATGTTTATATATTGAAATATTATTAGGGTATTTCTCTTTAATTTGCTCTAATAGTTCTTGTCTTCGGCCTGTAATAGCTATTGTATAACCATCTTTAATTAGGTGTTGTATTAATTGATTTCCTATTCCAGATGTAGCCCCAAAAATTATGGCATTAGGCATATTATTATTATTTTTGGCGTGCTAATATTTAGCACATGATTTAGATTTTAAAAATAGGTATATGTTTACTACAGGACAATTAATTTTTGCCATTTTATTTGCTATTGCTTTTATTATAATCATTGCTTATACCTATAGAAAAGATCTAAAACTTCATAAACAAAATTATAAAGGGGTCCTTTGGGTACTTTTAGCCTTTTTAGCTTTTATTGGTTTTATCGTTGCCATAAAATTGATTTATAAATAGCCTTTTTGTTTTTAAACAAGAATTTTTCTTAACTTTCTATCAGAAATCTCAATATTCTAGTAAATATACCTAGTATTGGGTATGTCTCAGTTTTGCTATTTTGTTGAATTTTGAGCTATTAACCAATAACTACGTCAGATATGAGAAAAAAACTATTACGAAGTGTTTTATTAATTACTATTTTATTTTCATTTATAGCATGCAATAAAAACACCAATAACAAAGAGCTTTTAAATGCTAAACAGGAAATTACTGAATTAAATAATGAATTAGAATTTATTAGAAACGAATTAAATGAATTAAATAAAAATCAAATAGAAAACCCTTTTTCAGATGAAAAATTAAAAGACTCTAATTACAATTTTTGTAAATCTGAACAAGCAATTATTAATGACAGAAAAAAATATGGTTATAATACCTTAACAGGAATAGCTTATTATCAGATTCCAATTCCAAGAGGTTCAAAATTAACAGAAATAAGAAAAACTTCAAATTCTATTATCTATGCTTGTACTGGCATTGATTATCACAAAGACTTCATAATAAAAAGAAAAATTAGAGCTGGCTTCTCTAGAACACCTGGAACGAAACTAAACATTGAAGTTATATTTATGTTTGACAAAGATAAATGTTCAGGATCAAATAGAGCATTAACCGAACGCAGAAAAGGTTCCGTAGTTACTGGATCTCCTTTTCATGGAAAATAAACCTTTTCAAAAAAAAAAAAAAAAAAATAAATAAATAATAAATTTTTTTTAAAAAAAAAAAAA
>Ga0189290_100046_pt1 | contig 134935 bp, 139 predicted proteins | sample UW140minimetaG_FD_130318 | JGI IMG/M metagenome (GOLD analysis project Ga0189290, IMG submission 130318) | Marine microbial communities from the Costa Rica Dome - UW140 mini metaG | ecosystem: Environmental > Aquatic > Marine > Oceanic > Photic zone | place: Costa Rica: the Eastern Pacific...
CCCGGAGGCGATCCTAACGATTGAGCCGACCTCCGCTGTGTGGAGGCTCTAACCAGATCAGCCTTCCATCCAGAGCACCGCGATGCTTACATAGGGCGTGGCTGCGCCATCGGGGTCCCGTCAGTCGGGATATCGGTCGTTTCTCAGCTAGAGTCTTCCTGAGATTTGATACATCAGTTTCCAGTGCGGCCGCTATCGCTCGAAAGCCAAACTGATCAACGGCTGTCTTGAGCCTCGCCAGCCAAAATGCCTGTGCTTCCTGGGACCGATTTTGCTCTAACCCAAGCAGATGACCTGCGCGTAGCAGCCGAACCAGCGTATCTGCTTCAACGCTTGGATTTCCATCGCATGCGGCCTTGAGAAGGCTATCACCCACACCCGCTGCTCTGCACAGTTTCCGTACGCCAAACCTTTGACGAGCCGACCGAATGTCATCACGCGTTTGCACCGCGTTGATGACTCTATTGCCACGGCCAACAGCTATGTCAGAGCCGTCTCCAGTCAGAGTATGCTCCTGCCAATTGTGAGCCTCTTTTCCGATGTGGCGCACGGCCACGGCGTTGATGTGACGCCTCTGTAATTTCCCTCGCTGATTGTCAAAACCGCCGTGGAACTTTGTTTCTGCATGGAGATGATAGTCTCGCAAAACATCGGCATAGGTTTTCAGGAAGCTAACAGGAAGAGATTGGCCGGTCAGCCGATCAAAGGCTTGGCTTGCCGATTTCTCGGGGTCGTTCTCATACGGTCCAGCCGGTTTTGGTGGCCGATGTCCATTGTGCAGCCATGAGGCTGCTTCATGGTCAGTTGTGGCAAGCCGTTCCAATTTCTTGGCTTGAAACGTCAGAAGGAAATTGCAGGGCCGAACCTGTTCTGACCAAGGCAAGTCGTCATTGAATTTTGAGAACCACTTGAGGTGCTTGGGTGTGTTGGCCGTGTACCGACTCGCCGCTGGTTTCTGAAGGCGCTCGTCGGTAATGAACGCGCCATTGTCATCGTCACCGCGCAGAGCAGCTTCTATGACCGACCGCCAATGCTCTTTCTGCCAAAAAGCAACGCTGCCATCTGACTTGGCTTCAGGATCTACGTTTTTGTAAGGTGCAGAAAGGTGACCAAGCCCATGGGCCGAGGCTTTGCGTATTACCACCTCATCATCAATGAGGTTGAAAAGCGCATAACGCTTGGCCGAAACTGCGTAGCAATAGAGCGGCGGTTCTTTCGCCAAATCTGCATCATTTTTGGTGCTTCCTGCTTGGAAGTTCTCATCCTCGATTTGGAGGATGGATGCTGTGTCGCCATAGGGATTGAGCGGTTTGAACCAATCGCAGACATTGAGTGTTCGGCGGATGAATTCCTCGCGCGGCATGTCATCTGGCTTGACAAAGGCAATGCCGTCGGTATCGCAAAACACCCATTCGATGCCCTGCTCCAGCGCTTTGACTTCAGACAGGGAAAGCATCAGTCGGGCCGCACCTGTGATCAGAGTCGCAATCAGCGGGTGAAAATATGTCCCCGGCTGCTCGATGACTTTTGATGTGATGGTGTGCGGCTGCCCATCATAGCCAAAGCGGGTCAGTTCGGCGCGTTCGGCTTGATCCTGAATAATCATTTCTACGAAGATGCCATAACTGGTCGCGTTGGCGAATATCTTCAAAGCATGCTGTTGCTGATCAAATTGCTCGCGTTCAACGCCTTGGCTGGCTTTGCGCTTTGCGACGGTCCGCCTGCGTAGCTGGATGACGCGCTTAAAAATATCATCTGTTTTTGGGTCGATGATGCAATCGGGATCACCATTGATCGCAACATGATGCAGATCATCCTGAGTGCCGATAGGTGAGAAGCGAATGGCCTGCACAATGTGCGGTGCTTTTCCGGTATGGAATTTGGATGCAAGGCAATCTGCAAGCGTGAACCAAAGCGGCGTCTCGCAGGTCAGGCGATTAAGCCCAATGTTCGCGATTTTGTTGGTCTCGTTGCGTGGAAGCGCATCACCATAAACACTGCGCACAGGCAGCACGTCATCCATGGGAATGATCTGAACCAGAACATTCAGCTTCTGCCAGTTTGCTGGATCGTGCAGATCGTCCGCAGTCCATTTTGCAAGCAGGTCTCGCACGTCGTCTGTGACATCAGTCTCGGACATTCCGTTCGAAACCAAAAAACTGCCAACGCCCATCAGCGTATTGACGGTTGGGTACATGGAAAGGAAGTCGCAGTAGACGGTTTCCTTGAGCATGCGGCGGATGTTCACTTCTGAGCGTCCGCCATAATAGGTGCTCATGATTTGGCCGATTCGGACGCTCGAAAATTCAGGCTGCATTTTCTGCCAAGATTTAATGCCCATGGCTCGCAAATAGGCTTTTCCGAGGGTGGCTTCACTGCGCAGTTCGTGGGGATCAAGGCCGGGTAGCGGGTGAGTTTCCAGCTTATCTTTGAGTGCTGCGAAGCATTCCCAGGTGCATTGAACATCGTTCATGGCATAGTCGATGTAGTCGAATGCGAGCGTGTCCCCATGAGCATCACTGATCGACTTTTGTGTTTCAACCTGAAGCGCAGATGCCAAGCTTGCGAGCGTATGTCTCTGCGCAAGCAGTGCGCTAGCCATTGAGGCTACATCTGCGAAGAAACCCTTCGGTCGTTCCGCTTTGGCTTTGCTTTGGCGGTTGGTTTGCGGCTGTTTGGTGCCAGCAAACTGAGTCAATGCAACTTGAGCGCCAAGCTGCTTGAGCTTCACGCGCGGGTGGAACTCATTGGTGCTCAGCTTCAGTGAGAAGCCATTGTGAAAGGCGCTGTTTGTTTTTCCGCCTTTTGCGGGGCCGTAACCAATTGCCAAGCGTGTGAGATCAAACGGCAAGTTGAAGCCTATGCATGTGCCATCGAAATCCGCGCACTCTTTGAAGAAAATTTCTTCCACGAAGTCGTCTTTCGACATCAACTCAAAATCGCTGCCATGCACGTAGGCACGTAGTGTATCGATCTCGCTTTCGCTCAAGCCATCCTGATCGAAGAACAGTCCTTCTCTGAACAGTTCATCGCCATCGCGGATTTGAAACGCACCGAAGCGCAGTTGCTGCGAGGCATCTGTCGTGGTCTCGGTATCAAAGATCAGAAAGCGGCCTGTGGGCCTTGGTTTGGCGAAAGCTTTCGTCGGCCTTTCATCCCCGTCCGTCGTGTAGGCGCGAAGCTGGATTTCACGCGGCTCCATTGCCACGCCATCTTTCGACGGCGTGGCGATTGGGAGTTGGTCAGGTTTCACAGTCACTATCACGAACGATTTTTGTCCCCAGCTCGAAGGTTGAAGACTGTGTGATCAATCTCAACTCGGCTGCAATAAACTCAAGAATATCGACGAAGCCAAGCATTTGACGAAGTTGCCGCTCGCGATAATCGCCTAAATCCAGACAAAGAAGTCTATGCTCAAACTGCTCGCAGTCTCTAAAGACATTGTGGCACGCTTGGCATGCAGGAAGCGCTCGATTGTAATGTTTGCTTCTGGCGTAATGGTGGAACTCAAGGTCACGAGGACGCCCGCACAAAGGGCAGAACTCATAGCCAGACCCGCTAACGAGGCCGCGTTTTAACAAACGAGTGTAACGATCGCGGTGCCGTTTGTAGTCGTCGATGATTATCATGATGCCACTAGCCCCTTATAGACAGTGACAAACTCAAGCTCGCCTGCGGCTTCCAGTTCGAGCAGTCGATTGGGGTTGGTTTCGAGGCGGTGCTTCTTGCCCCGTGTGTCAGTGATGTCTTCACCTTCAAAGGGTTCTAAAAACCGGATGTCCCGGTTGGCCAAGAAGCTATCCACGGCAGCCATGTACTCGACAATCCGGTCAAGGTTGGCCGAATTCACGGTGACTTTACGGCTAAGTCCATTGGTGAAAATCGAAGCGATTGTTTCCAACCGGCTCTTCTTAATGGCCAACCGTCCTGATCGGCGCTCAGTATCGGCGTTGTCTTTTATGAAGCGGCTCAAGCGCTCAGGCGAAATGCCAAGTTCTTTGGCTGTCGGTGTCATCGCCGCGCCTTTGCGCACGGCTTCAAAACCCCGGAACAAAGGATCGCTGGGATCAAGTGTTTTGAGCCTTGTGGTTTTGGTAGCTTTTTTGATGCCACCATGACCGCGTGCTTGCTGTCGGGTTAAACCGCGCGCCATGCCCCGCGCTATTCGGCGCTGGTATGCGGTTTGCTGTTTTGTGGATTTGGATTTTGTCACTTCAAGCTCCTTCAAATGTTGGAGGCGGACTCATTGAATCCTCGGTTGACCCCAAAAGGCGGGTTTCGCGTAGCTTCTAACGGATTCGATGGATGTCAGAGCTTATATCACCCAACGAAATCATAGAGATAGCGAGCGCGCGCGGGTACAGAATTACAAGAGAGAAATTGGCGCGATGGCGTCGGTATGGGCTGCTCACCACGGTGAAACGACGATTTCCCGGGAGCGGAAGCGAAACCTGTTTCCTGAGATCAGAAACCAATCGGGCAATTGAGATTGCAGCGCTCCTTGAACAGAAATCAAACAGCTTGGACTGGGTTGGGTGGCAGCTCTGGTTGCGCGGCTATCCGATGCCAAAAGCCCTTTGGGGATCGCATCTACAAAAGGCGTTTAAGTGGGTTGAGAAAGTCGGAAAGTTAGCAGGCAGTATCACGAACCGTTCTGATGCTTGGTGGGAAAAAATTGTTGGCGAAGTATGGAACGCAGAGAGCACACCATCTCGCCTTCACAACTCAAGAAAGTCCGTTCCTTCTGGGTTTCGGAACTCACGAAAAGCCGTTGGTCAGTCTGCTTTTTCTAGTTATCTGACTACTATCCTGCAGATTGCAGGTGGCGACTATTGGGGCTTTTCACCTCACGGTAATGACGAACAGGATCGCAAAGATATCCTGGGTCTTGACCGTGGACTTGGGCTTCGTAGCGCGCGGGAACACCATATACCCGGCGAGCAACCTTGGCTGGACGGCGGTATATGTCTAGAACTACGCCAAGTATCTGAAGCCATTGGACGCCATGGTAATGCTGGTTTCGTCAAGGGTCTCTCTGACCACGAGCTGCAGGAGGCGCGAATTGAGTTTTGGCTTTTGCGTGAAACTGTTCTCAACAAACATCAATGGCAGACGCGCCAGTTCTGCGATGAGAACGCTTTTGGGTTCAGGATGCTGGTGAAAATACTGCGCCACGAAACGATCAAAATGGATGCTGCGCTGCTGGCATTGTGGATAATCGCACGCACCAATTCAAAGCTGCGCTCAAACACGCAGCGATGGCTGGCAGAAAACGCGGTGTTCAACAATCCAGCCTTTTTGCAGAGTGATAACCTGCCAAGAAAACTGAAGCGAAAAACGAGCGTCTTTCCGTATACGACGCCCTAAGATGGGGCATATATTATAGCCTTTATAAGGGTTTAGCGCCATAATGCTCCCCGTGAGGGAGCCATGTGATGCTAGAAGAATTCGATAGTACGACGAACACTGATGCATGGGCAGAGCGATCAGAATACTGGTCGAAGAAATTGCTGGACAGCGCACCAAAACGTCCAAAAAGGCAGCGTCGCAAGCATCCACTGATCTTGTGCGGGCACGGGATTTCCATGCGCATTGATCGCGGCACTTTATTCATTCGAGATGGGTTTACCCATTACCCCCAAGAGCAGACGGAACTGCGCTTCTTCCAGGGCGACTTGGAAATCCCAGAACGGATCATCATCGTTGATGGATCGGGCGGCCTGTCCTTGGCGGTTCTTGACTGGCTAATTGATCAGGGCGTCACGCTGATACGCGTCAATTGGAATGGCAAATCGGTAGTCAGCCTTGGCGGTAGCGGCTCGTTTGTCGATCCCGATAAACTGATCTGGCAATTCAAAACCGTGAAGAATGCGAAGGGAAAGATCGCGTTTGCCGCATCGATCCTTGAACGGAAAATAGCCGCCTCAATACAGACCTTGGAGACGTGCTTCGACGCAGATGCCGCGCAACGGTCGCTTGGAATGCTCAGGACCTATCAAGAGCGACTTGCCCAAACTGGGTTTCGGAAGTTCGATGATCTATACGCAATGGAAGGCCCGAGCGCGAAGGCCTACTTTGAGGCTTGGCGAAGTTTGGGGCTTCGCTGGCGGTGCACTAAAGGCGAGCTCGTTCCGCCAGCTTGGACAGAGTTCACTTCGCGTTCTTCACCGTTGACCGGAAAGCTGCCTTCCAATTGGAAAGCAGTCGACCCGATCAACGCGATGCTCAACTATACCTATGCAGTGCTCGCAGCTGAGATGCGTATCATCTGCATCAAAGAAGGCTATGATCCGCGTATCGGGATCATGCACAGGCCGTCGCGAAGCTCACCTGATCCGTTTATTCTTGATGTGATGGAACCCTATCGGCCCGTTGTAGACGGAGCGGTACTGGAGTTCGCGGCCAGTGAAGAGTTTTCGCCAAAGGACTTTGTTTTGCGGAACGATGGCGTGTGCAGGCTGTCACCGCAGATGGCTAGGGTTTTGGCTGGGCATGTGACGCGGGGCATAGAGGGGCTTCAAGTCGGAGTGTAATATTGAGTGCAGCCTGTGACCCAGCTTTTTTTTTGCAGCGAGGAAATTCAATCTCGATCCGATAATGTCCATTATGGAGCGTATAAATATCTCAACATTTGGCCTGACTAATCCATGGCAGCAAATCACCATACCCCCACGTTAAAGTTCCGATAATTGCAACAAACGGAACGGCGAAATGTTTTGCGAAAAAATCAAATTTTTTGATTGGGCCACCGCCTAAAATCCCAGCCTCTGATTTGTGCCAGTCTATCCATCCGAAAAGCCAAGCAGACACCAAAACAACCATAGCGCCGCCTCTTTGGAAATTTACGCTACATTCGCTTTCGACTGCCCAAATATAGTGAATTCCTAATATGATAGTTGTCAAAATGTACCCGATAAATGGTGATATGAAGTTGACAGTTTTTCGCTTCATCCATGGGTACGTATCTTCAGCATTCCATTCGCTTAGAATTTTCAGAGCGTCACGAAATACCATTGGCTCGTCCTGCGGGATTTTATGAACCATTGCTGGTGAACCTATTTTTCATCGCTCGATAGAGCGTTGAACGATCAACCCCAAGTGATCGCGCTACCGACGCGGGGCGCTCGCCTTTTTCTATCAGTTTGCGTGCATGATCGATTTGAGAGGGCGTGAGAGCCTTTGGACGCCCCAGACGCACTCCACGTTTCTTTGCTGCTGTAAGCCCCGCCTGCGTGCGCTCTACGATCAAGGAGCGCTCGAATTCTGCCAAAGCACCCATTAAGTGAAACGTCAGACGCCCTTGTGCTGTCGTGGTGTCTATCCCTTCGGTCAGGCTTTGCAGGTGAGCACCCTTCCCTTCGAGATCGCGCACCACTTCGATTAGGTGCGGCAATGAACGACCGAGGCGATCAAGCCGCCAGACCGTCAGCACGTCACCAGCTTTGATCGATGCAAGCAGCTTGTCGAGTTTAGGCCGCTTCGTAGCTGCGCCAGAAACCTGATCGGTGACGATCTTCGCGCAGCCTGCACCCTTGAGTGCGTCACGCTGAGCATTGGTGTTCTGGTCAGTAGTCGAGACGCGAGCATATCCGATTTTCATGCGGATATTTTGCAACAAGATTTTGCGACGGCCAAGCGATTGAGATTACTTGCCCACAACAACCGTTGGAAAAAGGATGGCATCTCATTCAAGCACATTGGAAAACGTGGTGTGAGATAGATATGATTATGAACTACTGTTACAATATCCTTGACAAGGACGATCACGTTTTTGATGATATCATCTCGTACTTAAACAGTAGGATGATCAAATGTTGGTTGCTGATTATTCCGTATCGAAATTCAACGATGTCCCTGATTATTGGGACGTAAAAGAACAAGCGCAAATTGTCGAGGAGCTGGCGCCGCAACTTGGTAATATAATATGTCGACATGGCTTGCAGGATGTATTTGGTGTTACAATACTGCACAATCATTTTAAAATGGGAGATAGCGAAAAACTTGTACGCCGATTTGCCTCTGAAACATGTTGCTTGGCTATTGCGGAAAAAAATTCTGCGGACAGTACGATACCGTACATTTGGAAATTTGATTCAAGTAATAGGGGCATGATCCCATTGGAGTTCTGTGTTCTTAGATATAGAGACCTTGATGTATATAATGCACACGCCTCTCATATGAATAGAAAACAATTGTTTTTTAATGAGTTTCGAGAAAGGCTGCAGGATCTTGATGCAATTAATTTAGTAGGTTTGTTTGGCCTGTTTGCTAATGAGCCATTTTCTTTGAATAATAATCAAACATTGATGGAAGATACATTTGAGAGAGATAGGTATACAAAGACAACTGTAAGAGAGAAATTTACCAGAGAAAATTATCCAAGTGATGTTATTAAGACGCTATGGACATTTCATATTACAGAAGATGAAGTAATGGATGCGCAGTGTGCCTCTCACTGTTATGCACATCCGATTAGTGAATCTCATAGAGGCTAACAGGAGAGAAGATATGGAAGTGATGGAAGCGAAAGCAGAATTGAGAAATTATAAAAGGGCAAATAAAAAACGATCTATTGCTGGTTCGCCAAATACAAATGAATCCGCTTTCTCAAATGTTCAGTTCTTAGAACTTGTGAGAACGAGTGCGAATGCCAAGCAGGAGCGCATGATGGGTTGCAGTAGCCACTGCATCAGCCATTGTAACGGTCATGTGGTAGAACGAGCGTAAGCGGCATGTAGCTCGTTGATGGCGATATCTCGAAAATAGTTCTAGTGCTAATAAGCATGAAAGCCGTTGCAAAAACAAACGTTTTTGCAACGGCTTTTCAAGCACTACAATTTCAGCACCTTAGCTGTCGCAAAATCTTGTCGCAAAAAGATGGGCGAGTTTCCGCTATGAGCCCTCATAAGACCTTCAGATTTTTAGCGTAATGTGTGGTATCAAAATTCCGATGTAACCGCTTATGCGTCACAGTGCTCAAAGCAGTATTGCTATGAGACCAGCTCATCATATCGACGACGCAGCTTGCCATTAATTGCGTCCCGAGCACCATTCTCGACCAGTTCGAGGTACTCGATAAGATCGCGATCTTCCATGACAACGATGAACCCTCGGTCATCCAACGCTGTGTCGCGACATCGCGCGATAAACCGCGTTCTGTTGTCGATGTTCCTACAAAGGAGCAAGCCAAGTTTTCCTCTGTTGGGCGCAAACCGACCCCCCAGTTGATCCAGTTCAGGGTTAGCAACTTCCTTTGAATAGTTTTTGCATTCAACGAAAACACTGTTTGCCCGTGCGGCAGGGCTGTTCATCATTTCAAAGAAAAAGCCTCTGGTAGCCGCATTCGTGAATTTTAGGTCGATCCGCTTCCTGCCTTGGTGGATTTCATGTTCTTTGATCGGACAGGTAAGGCTTGGATAAAAAAGAAATGAGCAAATACCCAAAGTCAGATCGTGGTAGGCTGTCGCAGCGTCGTTGCCCGATGGCGTCGCCTGCAGTTGATCAATCAGCACACGCGCAAACGCCTGCTCGTCAAAGTGGCTTTGCTGTACGACCCTGGCGAAATCCTCGTTAGTGAGCGGACCTTCGGCACCCTTAAGGGCTTTGTAGCGCTCCAATATCTCAGGATGTTCAAGTACGAACTGTGCAAGATCATTCTTGATGAAGGGATGGCGTTCTTTGACTGACACTTTGGTCACATAGGTGCGCCCATCCTTATACGATTTAACCAAGGCTCCACCTGCCTGATGGTATTCGGCCTTCAGGAATTCGATCATATGGTGATTGTAGAACTCCTGACTGTTAAGCGCTAAACGATGGCGAACAGAAAGCTTTGGCACGAGTAATATCGGCTTGCCTAAGTGCCGTGGAAGATTGAGCGTGACCGACTGCTAATCTCGAACTTGCGCGTTCCAAACTGGGCCGAGGCTGTTGGTTGGTTGGGTTCCAATTCCATAGAGCGCACACTGTTGGACGGTATAATCAGCGAGCTGCCCGCGAAGCACGTTCGTTGTAAGGTCGGAAATCGTGTCTGGGCCTATGTACTTGATGAAAAGCTCCGCCTCTGAAACGTCCGCCAGGACACCAGTCTCAAATGCCCGGCTGTTCACAATTGAATCCGCGAGGCTCTTGGCCTTTTCATCACCAATTGCTCGTCCTCTTGGCTGACCTTGAGACACCCCCAATCTCGTTTCATTTGGTTCGTGCAAGTTGCTCAGCAAATGAGTTGCACGAGCATTGTTGCCTTGGCGAAGTGCATTCAGCACTTCAGTGAAGAACGACCTGATCTGTCCGATACACAGATCAGACCAGTCATCGGATTTCAGCTGAATCGCGTAGGGGTCAAGGTAGAGCGGTGCGTCGCGCGTGAGTTCAACGTCAATGAAGTCAAGCTGCGACTGAGAATTGGAGAGATGAAAAACTTGGGAGAAACGTGGCAAGAGACACCATCAAACTGGGAAGATGCACAACCATAAGTGAACGCTCGTCACCTTAGAAGCTTTATTAACAGAGTACTTCACGCGCGCTTGGTGCGGAAACCATCAATTTTGCTTCGCAGCTGATTGAGCCTTCCAAGACCATACACTATTATCGGTACTGGAATGCTGGAACTGGCATCGTTTTAACAGGGCTTTTCCGCCCTCCGTTACAGCCACAGAATTTAGTACTGACGTTTTTTTTGAAGCTCCCGCACAAGCCCAGTGCCAATGCCTATCCGTTCGAAACCCTCGCGGACAACAACGAGAATTATTTTCTCCATTTGAGGTTCGTAGTGCATCAATCCAACAATATTACCGTCCTCAAGAGTGATCCAAAGTTTTTGGTCGCGGCACTGTTTTTCGATCCAATCATCTAGTTCCCTTCGTTTTTGTTCTGGTTCGATGGGAAACATCTTTGCCATGAGCGTAGCCTGCGCACCCTTGTGATATAGCTCGCTCAAATCGACACTTTCATGTTAAGTGGAAAGCCGTGTTTCGCGCACCATCATTTCAGTCCTTCATTGTCCAGTATGGAATTCTTCTGAATATTGCAGTAAATTTAGATATGCTGATTAAGCGCTCAGATTATTACAGAATATACAGAGTCATAAATTCCATCATTGAAGCTGAGAAAGGCAATCCAGCATACGCTTGTCAATTTTTCAGCGCGTTCGGATCAGTCATTTTAGCAGATCATTACAAGCTAGATGCGCGCCCTAAGGCAGGACTGGCAGCGTATCACTTCGGTGGTGACAATGAAGCTCTGGTGTTTGGAGAAATGGAAGCCAACTGTGTGACGGGGGATGGGGATGCCTATCACTGTTGGATCGAGGTCGATGGGTGGGCCATCGATTTTATGGCGCCGAATTTCCCTGCCATTGATGGGGTTTCGTCTGAGGTTCCATCGAAGATGTTTCAAAAGAAGCTGGAAACGATGTGCGATGATCTGAACGATTTGTCGGATGCCGGTGATTTCTTTTATGCCAGTTCACCCGAAACAACGTTTCGACATATGGCTCCACTGGCAGAGAAAATCGGTTACTCAGAATTGGCTCGAATTTGCTCCATGTGGTTCAAAAAACCTCCAAAGAAGAAACCTTCGTCGATTCAGATGGCCAACCAGAACGGTGAACGTATAGCCGTCAACCTTAAAGGCGCACCACTAGCTGGAACATGGTGATGAATGCTCAACAGCAAATATCGAGAAATCGACTTTGAGGACTTGATAATGTGGCTAAGAAATCAAGAGTTTAAGAATGGAACAGCATGACGGGTTCCACCGAGTTTTGTTCGACCGCTTGGCATTGCATTTACGAATATCAGACGCTGTTAGCCGGTACTCTAGCGCTGCTTTCGGCGGTTCTGGCAGGCAAATGGGTGTTGCGGGCGGCAAAGATGCCAGTGGAGGCGGAAACCAAACGTCTCAGTGAAGAAACAGAACGGCGGCGGCGGTACACTTGTCTTCGGTTGTCAAACGAGTTCATGCGAGTATGTGAACTCGCGAGGCAAGCTGAAGGCACAATTAATGTAACGATTGGGGCCAACTCGGACGTTACAGATGATACCCGAGAAAAAACTACAATCGCGGAGCCGCCATTTCTTGATGACTGGGAGTCCATGTCGCTTCTCTCTGACCAAATGGTCAGCAGTGTCTTAGATTTTAGGGCACTGTTACGACGCCATAACTTCGATATGGCACGCGCAGGAGGTTCGTTTGGAAGCAGTGATTTTCAGAACCAAGTGTTGGAGCGAATCGTAAGAATCCGTGGCTCAGCACAACAGGTAGCTACTGGACTCTCAAACGAAGCGACAAGAGGGATCATTTAACGGTATTAATAACACCGGCAATTGATTGGTATCCCGACGAACCCTCTCCAAATAGCTGGAGGAGAATGGGTCTCAGATCAACCGGTCTGTACTGTGAATACGAGAGGTTGACTTGTCCAATCGGTTTGTAATCGACGTACCAAACAGTACGAAGAATTGCGATTTTATGGGGTGAACTTAATTAATGAGGCCGCGCAAGGATTGGACAATTGTACGCTGGGACTTCGTGAAAGCTATTGCGAACAATGAATTCAGCCGGGTTGTGGTGCTGATTCCGATAGCTGGCTATCTGATCTTGTTTAATGATGAAATTGCCAGACTAGCCTCTTTCAATGCTTTAGCCGGGGTAGGCGAGGAAGACTCATCCCCTTTCGTTTTCGATGGATTGACCAAGCTTCGGCTGGTGTTCCTAGGAAGCCTCTCGGTCCTTTGTTCATTTCTAATCTATCGAGTTTTTCGCCCGGAAGTGCTTCAGACATCCAACGGCGAACTAGAGTTCTCTGAGCTGGTAAGACAGCGTTACAGCGTCTATGAAATTGCCCAAATGGAAGAGGCCGTCTATTCTAAGCACTGGACGGAAAGAACAGAAACCTTCTGGTTTGTCCTAGGTCAGCAGCGTTCGAAGAAGTCACAGGTCTCCGGGTTTAGGCCGGATGCCAGAGCCCATATGTTCTCTGAGCATGGCGACTATATAAGCTTCCTAGCCAGAGAGTGGTGGGTTGGAAAAATGCATACACACCGTTCGGCACGGGTGTCATCGGCTGTGCTTGGAGTTCTTGGTTATTTGTTGTTGGCTGTTCCCACTTTGGACATCGCACAAGCGGTATTGCGCCACCTGTTTTCTTAGTAGTTCTAACCTGGTTTTTCACGTGCCCATAATCCTGATCGAGCTCAGTAGTGCGCGTGCGCAGCTGCCTTCGAGAAGCAGCATTTGAATATTCAACTTGTGCTTTGGCTGTGATTCCAACTTGAGCAGGCGTCACGGTTGTCTGCGGAAGCTTATCCGCAAAACGGTGCCCAAAACGAAACAGCCGCAGCTGACCCAAAAAGTGATGGGCTCGTATGGCACAGCACCCATTAAAGAGCCCAAGCCTCTGATTACCCAACAATCTCCAGTGGACGTGAAGAGGCATCGCGCCGGAATTTGCGCACCTGGCCCAACGAACGTTTCCATCACTTGCGTGTAGTAGACCGCATACCAACAGAAAGCTGCGACAACTCCCAAAATCGACAGGGCAATTAGATTGTTTCCTAGTCTGCGCATATCGCTCCAATCCCCTCGCATTCCAACAGCAGTAGACAACAATATGTAGGATATAGCCAGTGGTTTAATGAACCACTTCCACGTCTTTTCATATTATGAAGGGACGTGAGCTTGTTGCTTGGAACGTGAAGCGAATTCGGGTCGAGAAAGGAATCTCGCAGGAGCGTTTAGCTTTTGATGCCGGGGTAGACCGTTCCTATCTTGGCGGACTAGAGCGAGCCGTTGCTAATCCAACGGTGGATGTGCTTCAGCGCATCGCTGACACCTTGGAAGTACCGCTAGCGAATATGTTCATTGAGCCAGAAGCTGGTGATGAGGAACCGTTGTCACTTAGAGCTGGTCGTCGCCCTAAGAAAAAGAAATTAGTCACATAGACGATCACGGCTGGGTCTGGGGCCTGTGCAACCGCCAACGCTTTTGGCTTTTCTCGCGATTGCACAAGCTAAGGTCGTCAGCAAAGGTCGAAACTGTCGCTCGATCTCTGCTTTCCCTTATACCCTGTGACAAGCACAGGGGTGACGGAGGATTTTGTGAACCTTTAAGCCGCCATCAGCGCAAAGGCGCGGCCTGTGTTGCCAAACCGGCCAGGTGCCAAGCGTTCAAGCTGCGGGCGCAAGCCCGTCAACGCCTCAAAGCGCGCCAGCACATCCTCGTCGATCCAATCACCGGCTTCCGTCTCCACTTGCAAAACCGGCTGGGTTTCATCCTTGGCATGCGCGATCAGGCGCGCGTCCAGCACGTCTTCATGCTCGCTGACCAGTTGCGCGATGTCGCTTGCATGCACCTTGTGATCCTGCACGGTGGCCACCGGCTGAGCAAAGCCCAACCAGCCCTGAAGGCCCGGCGCACGATAACGATGCGGCACCTGCTCAAGGGCTGACAACACGCCCGTACGCACCGGCGCATCATTGGCCAATGGGTCATCAAGAACCACCTCGCCAACCATGCCGTGTGGAACGTCACTGTCTCCGCCTGGTTGCAGGATCGACATCTCAATGTCGCCAAGCAGAACATAGGCATCCTCGCGCGCACTGCGCACAGCGTAGGGTCCAAACTCGGGGTCTGTCATCGCATCGCACAGCGCTATACCGTGCTGCGCGGCAACTGTGTGAACGATAGGAAACACAGCACCGCCACCCACCAACGCATGGGTAAGAACCGGCGCGTAGCCAGCTTGGCAGAGTGCAAACAAACGATCTGGTGACCCAACGAAGCATGTTGCAACGGCGCTGTCGTCAGCCAGCATCTGCTCACCACTGACCGCCTGCGCGCCAATATCTTTGAGAGCTTGATCGGCCATCGCTTGCAGTGCGCCATAGGCTGGGCCAAAGCCGTTGAGCACAACCATGCCAGCTCCGATGCCCGCCATCTCCAGCGCATCTTTCATACGCGCAACGGCACGACTGGACGGATTATCGATCGGAGCTTCGCTCTCAATCCATGTTTCCCGGACTTCAGCTTCCTGACCCATAACAGGCTCTACTCCACACAACGCAACGCAACTTTGGCGACCAGTGTCGCCGCAAAGCCTTACCAAGTGGTGGACTGAAATTAACCTTTGAGGCGAGGACGCGCGGCTAGCTAGCCAGCTCCTTCATGCTGACGGTCTGCATCACCAGTTCAATCGGACCAAAAGCTGTCAGAAAGGCCACCTCAGCAGCATCGGCACCAACACCGATTCTGGCGATACTATCAGCCGGAGCCATGCCCGTGGCGTCCACCAGATGCCACGTTCCATCAAGAAAGATCTCAGCAACCGCGTGGAAGTCTTGCGGCGTGACATCAGGCGCATAGACGCTGACAAACCGTGCGGGAATGGTCGCGGCGCGCGCCAAACTGATCATCACATGCGCAAAGTCCCGGCACACGCCTTGGCGTTGAACAAACGTGTCGATGGCGGTGGTTTGAGCATTGCTCGCCCCCGGCGTGTAGGTGATGGCGCTGTTTACCCAGTCGCGCATCGCAACGATTTTAGCGCCTGCTTCCAACGCGCCGAACTCAGCAGCGGCGAAGCTTTGAAACTGGTCCGATGGGCAGAACCGTGACGGCATGAGATAGCGCACCGTATCGCCTGGCAACAGATGTGGCGGGACTTGCGCCAGAGCCGCTATATCCAGGACCGGACGGTCAATATGAACCCGCGTTGTATAATGGCACCGCAACGGCTCATCGGTTCGCAGCCAGATACGTTCACCCAAACCCTCTTCGGCGGCAACGCGGGCAAAATGGTTGGTACTTGAGAGCTGCAAATCACTGGATTGAACCTGCTGATCGGCAAGATCAGCCACCTCAATTTGCAGCAGCATATCTGTCGGTCCAGACACACTGTAGTCAAGCTGGATATCGATATCGTGGATCATGGCGTTGGCTTTCGTGACGTGCGGGGGCGCGGCGTGCATGGGGCATGGTTATCGGCGTGTCGGGCGTTTTTGGGCAGGCTCGCCGAACAGACGTGGTCTCACATAGACACCCCGCGTTAAGACGGGAAAGTTCCCGCGGTCCTCACCTATGCTCGCAGACATACAAGGTGACGTTCATTCAAGCGTACCACCTTGCGCAGGTTCATTCATCCCATGGGATGGGCTGGCGATCCCGGAAAATGCGGCCAGATGGCCCACCGTCAGGAAGTGTGGCCAGAAACAGTGCGGTATCTGCGCCCTCTTCTGGCGTGCGATTGGCGCCTGCGCCGCCCATATCGGTGCGCACCCAGCCGGGGCACATGGCATTGACCAGAACCCCTCGCCCAGCTTCGCGCGCTGACTTGATGGTGATCGCGTTTAAAAACGCCTTGGTGATGCCATAAGCGCCCGGCCCCAAACCGTTCAACGATCCCCAGCCGGAGGAGACATTGACCACCCGGCCATACCCGCGCGCTGCCATTCCAGGCATCAACTCACGCATCAGTTGCAACGGTCCAAGCGCGTTGACCCGTGTTGAGGCCTCAATGTCATCCCACGGCATGGTGAGCATATCGCCATCGGGCAAAATGCCGGCATTGTTGACCAGCACATCAATCGAAACCTGGTTACGCGCCAACTTCGCAAGGCTCCGTTCAATGGAATCTGGATCAGCAACATCCAACTCCAGGGAGCGCGTCTCAACGCCGTGTTGGCGGTGCAAGGCAATGGCCAGCTCGCCCAGCATTGCGCCGTCACGGCCAGCCAAAACCACGTTCAAGCCTTCTGCGGCCAATCCTTCAGCGATGGCTTTGCCAATACCGCGATTGGCGCCAGTCACGAGGGCAGTTCTGGTCATGGCATGCTCTCCAAATGTGGGGGCGACGAGCAACGCTATTGATGCCGGTCAACGCCCATCGCCTCTTTGATTGGCATTCAAGCCTACCCAAAACAAGGAGCGGTTCCCTGACCAGCAAACACCCCAATGTGGCGCTATTGGAGACGTTGGATCTAAGCGATCTCGCCTCAGCCAAAGAGTTGTTCTCGCCAGATGTGGTCTGGCACTACGTCAACCCCAACCTTCCAGAGATGGAAGGCGCCTATAAAGGCCTTGAGGGCATACGCGATTTTTTCAGGCGCCTTGGCGAGAAATCTACGGGCACATTCACCGTGCAGCCAATCTCAGCAGCCGCGCACGGCGATGAATTAGTGGTGACGCACACAAAGAACACCATGACCATGGAAGGCGAAACGTTCGCTATCCACGCGGTGGTCGTCTGGCGCTTTGTCGAGGGGCGAATTGTTGAGGCTTGGGATTTCCCATCTACCTACACGCTTGCTGACATGCCGTGAAACTCAACAGGTGAACCATGACAAACCATAAAACGGTTGATGATTATGTCGGTGACTGTTCGCCGACTGTGATCCCCCTGATAAAGGACCTTCGCGCCTTCATTACCAAGACTTTGCCCGGCTCGACGGAGGGCATGAAGTATGGTGCACCCTACGTCTTCAATGCCAAAGGCGCTGCGGTTATTTACCTTTTCGGTGCGGACGATCATGTCAATTTTGGGTTTTTAAAAGCCGGGGAACTGTCCGATCCCAGCGGTGTTCTCAAAGGTTCAGGAAAGCCGAGCAAGCATGTGGAGATCTATCCCGCCCAGCCCACCGATTGGGACATGCTGCGTGGTTTTGTCAGGCAGTGCGCAGATTTGATGCCCTAGTGGCGGATGCCCCAGAAGCTTCCTAGCCAGCCGACAAAATCCCGCTGAAAAACCTTTCATACGCTTCTTTCCCAAACGAGAGTATGCTGCACGCGGGGGTGCCAGAAAAGAAAGCAGCGATATGACCATCACTCTCGACATCCAACAGCCCCAGCCGTTCGATCTGGTCGGCTCAAAAATCCTGATTGCGGGAAACGCCACAGCCTTTGAAGGCACGCTTAGCATTCGTGTTTCCGATGGGCATGACGAGTACGCCTCGTTCACAACAGTGGGCGCGCTAGGTCTGAAGCAATTCCAAGGCTCCATCGATATCCCAGATACCAACAGTTTCAAACTCAACCGCCTGTTCCTGACGCTTGCCGATGATACTGGTAATGAAAACGGGCCTTCGGTCGTGATCCCGGTGTTGTTTGGCCCAAAAATTCTGTCTGGCTACGGTGGCTGGCAGCCCTACACGGTGCAAGCAGGCGATACGCTGACAAGCATCGCGCAGCAGCAGTACGGCACCGCTGATTTTCAACCAATTTTCCAGGCCAACCAAAACATCCTGAGCGATCCCAATGTGATCTTTGCTGGACAGGTGTTGCGCATCCCTCGCAACGACATCTAACAAAAAGGCCCGCAGATCAGTGCGATCTGCGGGCCTTTTTGGTCTTTGAAGCCGAGTAATCTAGGTCAGCAGATCCGGCAAGATCGTCACAATGCCTGGGAAGAGCCACAACAGCCCCAGCGCAAGCACCTGAATACCCACAAACGGCAAAACCCCGCGATAGATGTTGCCGGTCGTCACCGAAGGTGGCGCCACCCCACGCAGATAGAACAGCGCAAAGCCGAACGGCGGGGTCAGGAACGATGTTTGCAAGTTTACCGCAATCATGATCGTCACCCATGCCGGATCAAGCGTGCCGCCATAGATCACCGGCCCGACAATCGGGATCACGATGTAGATGATCTCCAAGAAGTCGAGCACGAACCCGAGCACAAACAGGATGAGCATGACAATGAGGAACACCACCAGCTCGTTGTCGAAGGCTCGAAGGAACTGCTGAATGTAGTGCTCACCGCCAAAGGAAATCAGCACCAAGTTCAGCAACTGGCTGCCGATCAGGATGGTGAACACCATCGAGGTGACCTTGGCCGTCTCCCGCACCACCGGCGAGAGCACATTGCCACGGAAGAGCACCCAACAGCTGTAGAGCAGACCCAAGAAGGCGAAGTGGTAGGCGCCTTGCGCCAGCACATAGGCAACCCAGTCCTCAAAAGCGACGGACTCGCGGGTTATGCGCAGATCGAAGTTCACGCCGAGCAAGATCATGACCACCAGCGCAAGACTAGAATAGATCACGATTTTGGATTTGCCGTCTTCTTCCTTCAGCTTGCGGAATGCCGCCAGCATGATGGCACCGGCCGCGCCCAAGGCAGCAGCAGGCGTTGGGTTAGTGATGCCGCCAAGGATCGAGCCGAGCACGGCCACGATCAAAACAAGCGGCGGGAACACAACGCGCAGAAGCTCGTTTTGCGCCAGCCGACCCATCGCCTCGCGTGCGCCATAAAGGGCGAGCAACGCCGGGATCGCCAAGATCATGAACTTTGCACCGGGCCCGGTGAGCGGTCCGATAAACAGCGCATCAAAGACAAAGGCCAGCACGACCCCTGCCGCGCCAATGATGAGCGGTGTTGCGCTCGCACTGGCTGACACACCACGCGCGATGATGAGGATGAGCGCCAGCATAACAAAGATGGTGGTCACACCCGAACCGATGGGCGCTGTGTTCTCGAGCGCTTCTGCGCGCGCTACGACCATCTCTTCTTCGGTGCGCTCATGCGCTTCCTCGCCACTGCCGGACGCGATAATTTCAGCGCGCTCAGCAACGGCCTGATCCCAGGCATCCTGACCATGCAGCTCAATCATCGCCGCCTGACACTGGTCAGAAACATTGGTGCGCAGACTGGCAACTTCCCCGCTCTGCGAGAAATTGGAAACCGTGAACGACTGGCTGCCGATCATGCCGCCACTGACGGCAAGCACCACAACAAAAATCAAACCAAGCGGCGCAGCCAAGAACCATGTCATGCCGCGACGACGGCCAATGGCTTCAGATGTGCTGCCGCCACCAAGCTCCACAGCCGGGGCTTTGTCCGGGTTCACCAAAGCAAAACCGAACGCGTAGACGCCATAAAGCATCGCGATGAAGATGCCTGGCAGAAGAGCGGCCTGGAACAGCGTGCCCACAGAGAGTACCGCCGGTTCACCAAGATAGGTCAGCGCATCGGTACAGCCAGCCAGCTGCGCACGGGTCTCTTGGCCCGCCGCATAAAGGTCACCAACCAGGGTACCCAGCAGAACGATCACAATGGACGGCGGAATGATCTGCCCCAACGTGCCCGATGCAGCGATGACGCCGGTAGCAAGCTCAGGCGAATAATTGTTGCGCAACATGGTCGGCAGGGCGAGCAGGCCCATGGTCACAACCGTTGCACCAACGATGCCGGTAGACGCAGCTAGGAAAGCGCCCACAATCACGATGGAAACGGCCAAACCGCCAGGCAGTGGACCAAACACGCGGGCCATGGTGGTCAGCAGATCTTCGGCGATCCGCGAACGCTCCAGCGTGATACCCATCATCACGAACATGGCCACGGCCAGCAGCGTTTCGATGGATTGACCAGCGATCACGCGCTCGTTCATCCGGTTGACGATGAAGGAGATGTTGCGCTCCATGGCCAGCTGCCAGCCGCCTGGGAACACCGGTTCCTCTATCCTCGGTAAGTCCGGGTACCGGAAGGTGGATATCGATTCTCGCACCACCCCCTCGGCCACCAAGGCACGGTAGGGATCGGAGGCAGTGTCGATGGCCTGGTGTATAAGCAGGCCGGCTGAGTCGAGCCCTGCAATGATCGCGAAAGAAATCACACCGGCCCCGGCGATGGAAAACGCCACTGGGAAGCCGGTCAGAATTGCCGCGAACAGTGTCAGGAAGACGATGATTAGGCCGACTTCGACCCCGTCCAATCCAAAAAGCATGGTGTTGCCTTACCCCCTGGTCGCTAACCAGCGACCGAAAAAATACCAGTCGCTCGGTTAGGCCGAGCCAGAGTGGGCTTCGTGCACGAAGTCTTCGGCCTCGTCGCCCATCACATCTTTGTCGAGATATTTGCCCGCGCTCTCTTCGCCTTCGACAAATTCAAGGTAAGAGCGCCAGAAAAACGCCATCGCGTGGATCAGCACAAGCACGCAGAACGCGACAAGCAGCACCTTGAACAGGAAGTAGGCATTGAAGCCGTTGGGGCTGAAACCAATGGTCTCTACGTTCCAGCGCAAAATGCGCGCCTGCATCAGCATGCGATCCAGCGTGCTGGAGGCTGACGGATTGGGCACCACCAAGTGCCGCCACATGAAAAACCACGCATATAGATATGTGATCACCATGGCCGGGATCATGAAAAACAGACACCCGAACATGTCGATCAGGCGTTTAGTGCGGTGTGAGACCGCCGAATACACAAGGTCAACACGCACATGGCCGCCTTGCACAAAGGTGTAGGTGCAACACAGACAGACGATCATGGCGTTGTAGAGCTTCAGCTCTTCTGACCACCAGCTCAAATCTTGACTGAAAGCAGTGCCTAACGGCCCAAGTTGAATTTCAGCGACGCGGAAAATGCGCTGCAGGAAAACGATCATCACCTGCTGAAGCACCATGATGAGGCCAACCCAGGCTGCAGTGCGCCCGACAATGTTGGCAAACCCTTCCAAGCCGCGCACGCAGCCCCAAAGAATCTCGCGTTTCCAAAACATGCCCAGCGCCGTGATCACCAGGAACGTCGTAAGCATGACAAAGAAAAATTCGATCGATCCGCCGTAGTAAATGAAGCGCACCAGCGCTTCGGGGTCAGCCCAGTTTAGCCAGGCTTGCGGATTTATGATCGCCAGAAACAAATGGTACGGCGCCAACGCGATGTTGGTGACAACCCAAACGATGAAATCGATCATACCAGTGTACCCCGTGCGCGCGTCCCCAAAGGCATCCCATAGATGGGATTATGTGCGCGTCACCTCCGCAATCAGCGACAGAGGCTAAGAAAAATCCCGCCCGGCATTGCCGGGCGGGAAAACCAATTACATGGCTGCGTTCACGCGGTTGCGCTGGCGCATATATTCGCCATCAGCGATCTCATACCAATCCGCTGACTCCTGCAAAGACGCGAAGTAGCTTTCAGCGATCTCTGCATACATTGGGTCGGCCATGTTCTCTTCGCGAACCTCAGCGGCGCCGCGACCATAGGCATCCCAAACATCTTCAGGGAACTGGCGAACCTGAACACCACCAGCCTGCAGACGGGCCAAAGCAGCACCGTTTTCAGCCAGTGAAAGCGCGGTGTTTTGCGCGTGAGCAGCTTCGGTTGCAACCTTACAAATCTGCTGCTGCGTGGCTGTCAGCGACTCCCAGATCTCCTGGTTGAACACCAAGCTCAAGGCAGAACCTGGCTCATGGAAACCAGCGGCATAATACGTGTTGGTCACTTCCTGGAAGCCCATGCGCTCATCGGCGTAAGGACCAATCCATTCGGCGCCATCGATCTGACCGGACGCAAGCGCCTGATAGATTTCACCACCGGGGATGTTCTGAACCGATGCACCAAGACGACCAAGCACCTGACCACCCTGGCCTGGCATACGGAAGCGCAAGCCCTGCAAATCGTCAGCTGAGTTAACCTCAGTGTTAAACCAACCACCTGGCTGCATAGCGGTCATGCCGCACATCAGAGGCTTAAGGCCGAACAGACCGGACAGATTGTCATGCAGTTCCTGGCCACCGCGACGGTAGTACCAGTTGGCCATTTCCTGCGCCGTCATACCAAATGGCACTGACGTGAAGAAGGCAAAACCAGGATGCTGGTTGAGGAAATAGTATTCAGCTGAGTGATACACATCAGCCTGACCGGATGACACAGCATCGAACACTTCGAACGCACCAACCAGCGAGCCAGCTGACATTTTGTTGAAGCTCAACTGACCATCAGTCATGGCCGTGATGTAGTCGATCGCAAGCTGTGCAGCATCATCGAAGACCGCAAAACCATCAGGCACGGACGTGACCAAGGTAAGGGTGCGGTTGCCCTGAGCAAGTGCTGGTGCGGCAAGTGTCGTGGACGCAGCAGCGCCTGCACCGACAAGACCAGCTTTTTTGATAAATGAACGACGATCCATATAGAGTTCCTCCCGAACTTCTTTCAGCGGATAGCTTTTTCAGCCAAACATGATGAGCTATGCGCTGTACGCATAACCCCCATGCAGCTGGATGCACTTAAACCGCAAACCTCTTCAGAGCACAAGGGTCAATGACCCTACGCCATTAGGCGAAAGACCTTTAACCAAATCACATGGTAAATCAGGTGGTTATGCTCAATGATAAGGCACTCATGTTCACTGCCTGATTCCCCAGCACACAGGACATACGTATGCAGACTTCACGCCCCCTCGTTCTCGTATCCTCCGATGAACGCGAGCTTCACGGCTTCACCTGGCACGCGGCCATCAACACCTATTTGAAGTCACTGGCAGGCCCAGCAGGGGTAACACCGGTCATCGTGCCTTCGCTCGGCGATGCGGTTGTCAACGACACGCTTCTCAATGCCGCAAGCGGTGTTTTGGTCACCGGATCGCGCACCAATGTGCACCCTGACCTTTATGATGAAGAGCCCAGCGAAGCGCATGAGCCCTTTGATCCGGCACGCGATTCCACCTCGCTGCCCCTCATCCGTGCCGCGCTTAATCGCGGCCTACCGCTGCTGGCCATCTGCCGTGGGCACCAGGAATTGAACGTTGCTATGGGCGGCACGCTGGAAACGGAAATTCAAGAGCAGGAAAACCGGCGCGACCATCGTGGCGGGTCGGTGGACTTGCCCCAGCACGAACGCTTTGCCCAAAACCATTTTGTCAGCCTAACCCCCGGTGGCGTGCTTGCGGATATTCTCGGCGGGGATGACATTCAGGTGAATTCTGCCCATCGCCAAGCCATCGGCGAGCTAGGCAAGGGTCTCACCATTGAAGCCAAGGCCGATGATGGCACCATTGAAGCCATCGGCGTGGCGGATGCAAAAGCATTTGCATTGGGCGTTCAATGGCACCCGGAATACTGGGCTAGCATATCTGAAGACGCCGACGCGCCATCAACAAAAATCTTCAAAGCTTTTGGTGATGCGGCCCGCGCGTTCAGCGCACAAAACGCTACCGGCTGAGTGACGCCAACAGAAGCAATGCTCCAAAGGCCACCACGACCAGACCGCCAAGCAGACTAAGCACCAGTGGTGCGTAGCGCATCAACGGGGACGTTTGGCTGCCACGGGTCAAGAAGGTGGAAAGCCCGCTGGCAAACACAGCCAGCGTGCCAACGGTGATCGCGGTGCCCACACCCATGGCGTAGGCAGAAAGCGCGCCCGCCCAAATCAAGCCTTGCGACATGGCGAGCACCAAAACCAGAAGTGCTCCGGTGCAAGGCCGCGCGCCTGCGCCAAGCACCAGCATCAACGATTGCCCGAGACCTGCTGTGCGTGAGACCTCATCGGCACCAGGCATATGCACATGATCGCAGCCGCAATGGGCGTCGTGCACATGGTGGTCGTGATCATGATCGGGCGCATGGTCTTGGTGATGGGGATGCCCAGCAGGCGCCAAGGCAGCTGGTTGTGGCAGCAAGCCCTTCACCGTGCGCCAAACCAGATAAAGGCCGAGCAAAACAATCAGTGCGTAGGAGAACCGCTCAAGCGTGATCGTCGCATCGGTGAGAAAAGCCCGTGACAGACCAAACACGCCCGCCAAGACGCCCACCAACAGCACCGCCATTGTCGCCTGCATAAGCGCTGCGCCAATGGCAAGCATGGCGCCACGGCGCGCGGTGTCTCCGCTTGCCAGCATATAGGAGCTGATAACCACCTTGCCGTGCCCAGGTCCTGCAGCATGAGCAACACCGTAGGCGAACGACAGACCGAGCAGCGTCCACAATGCGGCAGATGATGTTGAAACCTCGCGCAAAGCACCCGTCAGCCCATCGTAAAACGTTCCCTGGGCTTGCGCCGTCCAGGCAATCAACTGGTCAAAGCCAAATCCTGGCACCGGCTCAGTGGGCACCACAGGGCCAAATGGATTGGCCGCCGCCGGTGCCACTGCAACCATGAAGCAAACAAACACGCAAAACCGGATCATGTGCAAACAATCCGTGCGCGGTTGGCAAGTTGCTCGGTCACAGACAGCAGTTCCTCAGGCACAGCCTCTTCAGCCGGAATAAGCGATAAAATGCTGGCATAACTGTCATCCAAGGGCGGCGGTTCATCGACAGACAGAGTGCATCCGCTCGGAGCGTTGGCCAGTTGAATGGGGTCATTTTCCACCAGCGAGAAGGCAACGAAATATTCTGGGTCAAAAATATCCAAGATCACCAGATCATGCGAGCCTGCATCCACCGACGCTTCCAGTGGCAACGTGAAGTGCAGCGTGGTGTTCACCCCATCGTGCTCCAGATAGTAGTCTTCCGGCGCTCCGAACGTTTCAGAATAAAGATCCCCTACCCGGTCCGTGGTGGCAGCGCCTGCCATGCTGGTGAAAAAGTGAAAATCCGACAGCGAGGTCACATTCACCTCAGCAAGCTCAGCGGTTTCCTCACGCGAGTACAAACCATCGCCATTGGTATCCAGGCCTAGCATCAAATAAGAGGAAAACGCCTCATCGAACCGCCACGCGTGACGGATCGCGGTGATCGAGCCGGCATCATCGAACATCACTTCAGCCGCCGCATCCACCCACACATGGGGGTGCGCCATTGCGCGCGGCACGCCCGCCAAAACCAACAGAAATATAAAAACAACCAGCCGAACCATAAGCCGCGCCTTAGGCAGCCAGATGGGCAGGAGTGTGGCAGGCATGGCGTACACTCAGCGACCGCCAGTGCAATTGGCAAACTGATCGGCCAAAAAATCGATGAACGCACGCAGTTTCTGCGTCATGTGCCGCCGCTCGGCATAGACAGCGTAAATGCCAACACCCTTCAGCTCATAGTCTTCCAACACCGGCACCAAACGCCCAGCCTCAATGTCATCTTGCACGGTAAGGTATGGCACTTGGCAAAACCCGAGACTGGCCAATGCCGCCATACGGATCGCATGCGGGGCATTGATGCTCATCACCGGATCAATGCGCACCGAGCGCCGCCCCTCCGACGTATCGAATGTGTAAGCCCGTTTCACCCTATGATTGCTGTCGGCAATGGTTGGCAGGCGAGCCATATCTTCCGGTGATTGCGGCGTGCCATGCTCGGCTAGCAATTCGGGCGTTGCGCAGACCACCACCCGATACGGGGCAAGCTTGCGGGCAATCAGGCTGGAATCGGCCAGCTCAGAAATACGGATCGCCACATCAAACCGCTCCGCCACAATATCGATGAAGCGGTCCTCAAACACCACGTCCAGCTGCACCTGCGGGTAGGCTGCCGCAAACGCCATGATGGTTCGACCCAACAAGCCTTCTGAATGCGTGCGTGGTGCAGAAATGCGCAGCGACCCCCGTGGTGTATCACCCTGCTCGCGCATACGCTCTTGCAGGCCGTCTATGCCCGCCAGAAGGTCCAGCGCCTCGTCAAAATAGGTTTGTCCAGCCTCCGTCACGGCCACTGAGCGTGTCGTGCGGGTGAGCAAACGCACGCCCAGAAAATCTTCCAGCTCGCGCACATCTTTGGAAAGGATAGCCTTGGATCGCCCGGTCGCGCGCGCTGCGGCCGAATAGCCGCCTTCACGCACCACATCCACGAAGGAGCGCATGCGGGTTAGTGTGTCCATGGGCGCCTCATCGCGTGAATCATGCCCCTGATTTAGGACAATGGCGCGTGACTTTCCATGGTCTTAAATCCGACATTTTGCGCCAAAAGGCCGAGCGCAGGCGTGGCGCTATGCCACTTGGGTTTGTACATCCACTGTTTGCTTGGCACCCGATGAGAGCAGACCAAACAGCACTTCGCTGGTCAGGTGATAGGGGTTCACCTCTGAGCTAGGGTCCTCAATGCCGTAAAGCGCCTGGTTGATCGACTCAATATAGACCACATTCATCGACCAATCGGGGAACTGGCGTTCATCGATTACTGCGGACCGGCGCAACTTCACATTGTAGTGGCCTTTGTCCTTCTCGATCTTGGCGAATAGGTCCATAACCGCCGTTTCCTGGCCTTCAATGAACTGAATGTAGTGGTTCTTCGTGCAAAGCAAGACACCCGTAATACCCAACCCAGGGTTGTTATTGAGAGATGCTTTGTGAATTCTGCGCAATTCTTCCATCGGGTCCATTTGACGCGAGTGGCGGCGAATGCTGACGTAGGTGAGGCCTGTAAGATCCATAGTCACGCCCTTTTTTGGTCGTTTCCGCTACATTCTAAGCTTCTTCTACCTCCGTATTTCCACATAAAAACGATTTCTAGATCGTTAACCCGCGTATACATTTTTTAGCTTTACTGAATTAAGGCAGTATAATTACAGTTTATGTCGAAACGCTCAAAGATCTTGCAACTGGTTGCAAAAATGCTGGACGCTTCGGAAAAGGGGCGTGACAAGCCGTTCTGCCTGTGTCCTAGTAAGGCCAAGTCCACATGGTGGGCTTAAGCAAGACGCGGGGAAAGCCGCGCTGAACTAAAGTTCTTTGGGAGAAGACATATGACCAAATCTTTGAAGCGTGCCCTTCTGGGTACAGCTGCTGCTGCCATGCTCGCCGGTGGGGCTTTCACCGCGGCGCAGGCCGACCATCACGTCGTGACCGAGCTGCACTTCCTTGTGCCTGGCGGCGCTGGCGGCGGCTGGGATGGCACCGCCCGCGGCACCGGCGAAGCACTCACAGGCGCTGGCCTGCTTGAGTCCGCATCCTACGAAAATATGTCCGGCGGCGGCGGCGGTGTAGCGATTGCTCACCTCATCGAAACAGCCGAGCAGCAAGAAGGCACGTTGATGGTAAACTCGACCCCCATCGTGATCCGGTCTTTGCAAGGCGTGTTCCCGCAATCCTTCCGTGACCTAACACCGGTTGCTGGCACGATTGGCGACTATGCCGCCATCGTGGTGCACAACGACTCTGACTATCAATCGTTTGAAGAATTGCTGGCAGACTACAACGACGATCCACGCTCTGTTGGCATTGCAGGTGGTTCAGTGGCTGGCGGTATGGACCATCTGGTGGCTGCGCTGGTGATGCGCGCCGCCGGTGGCGACCCCACCGAAGTGAAGTACATCCCCTATGATGCTGGCGGCGATGCCATGGCTGGCCTTCTGTCCGGCGAAGCGCAGGCGCTTTCAACTGGTTTCTCTGAAGCCGTTGAAATGGCCCGTCAGGATCAAGTGCGCATTCTCTGCGTCACGTCACTGGAGCCAGTGGCGGCTGCACCCGATGCACCGACATGCGACAGCGCAGGCGCTCCAGGCGCTGAGTTCGTCAACTGGCGCGGCTTCTTTGGTGCACCAGGCCTGTCCGATGAGCTATCGCAGGCTTACCAGAACAAGCTGGCCGCCATGTACGACACGCCTGAATGGGCTGAAGTACGCGACCGCAACGGCTGGGTTGAAATTTTCAATCCGGGCGATGAGTTCACCGGCTTCCTGGAAGAGCAGGAACAAGTGATCGGCGATCTGATGCGCGAGCTTGGCTTCCTTTGATCGCGTAAACAACATGAGGCGTCGGGATAATCTCCCGGCGCCTTTTTTCTTGGTCTGATTTCTTAGGTCAGAGGTTGGGGATCTCATGTCGCGTGACCGCATTGGCGCTTTGTTGCTGCTCGTTTTCTTTGTGGCCTATGGCTATCTCAGCACGAACATCACGCTGCTGCCGTTTCAGGTGAACCAAGCCTTTCATGCCCGCACAGCGCCGCAGTTTCTCACCTTTGCTGGCGTTCTTCTGGCGCTGTTTCTGCTGATCAAACCCGGCGATAATCGCCCCGTTGATACATCCGGCATGACGTTTAAGCGTGTGGCGGTGCTCTGCGGCCTGATGATCTTTTACGGCCTCACCGTGCGAAGCTTAGGCTTCCTTATCTCCACCAGCATCTTCCTGATGGGCGGTTTCTGGGTGATGGGCGAGCGGCGCTGGCTGGTGCTCATCGGCGCATCGGTTCCCGTTGTGGTTGGCTTCTGGCTTTTGATGACACAAGGGCTGGATGTGTTCGTCGCCCCCTTCCCTGAGTTTTTGAGGTAGCGCTATGCTCGACGGTATTCTCTCAGGCGTTGGTGTTGCCGCGCAGCCTATCAACCTTCTCATGGTGATGGTCGGTTGCTTTGCCGGAACCTTCATTGGCATGCTGCCTGGCCTTGGGCCGATCTCAGCCATCGCGCTGATGATCCCGATCACCTATGGCTTCGATCCCTCCACCGGCCTCATTTTGATGGCGGGCGTTTATTACGGCGCGATCTTTGGCGGCTCTACATCATCCATTCTCATCAACGCACCTGGCGTTGCTGGCACGGTTGCCTCCTCGTTCGATGGCTATCCACTGGCCAAAGCTGGTCATGCCGGTAAGGCGCTGGCGATTGCTGCCTATTCCTCTTTCTCCGGCGGTACGATTGCTGCGATCTTCCTGCTGATCGCCGCCCCTGCGTTGGCGCGGGTTTCCCTGTCGTTCCAATCCACCGACTATTTTGCCCTGATGGTGCTTGGCCTTACCGCCGTGGCTGCCTTTGCTGGCAAGGGCAATTTGGTCAAAGCGCTGCTCATGACCATTTTGGGCCTGATGCTCTCCACCGTCGGCACCGACCAAGCCCAAGGTGTGCCCAGATTCACGCTCGGCATGCTCGACTTGATAGACGGCATCTCGTTCTTGCTGCTCGCGATGGCGACGTTTGCCCTGTCTGAAGCCCTGATGGCCGTGCTCAAGCCCAAATCAGCTGCTGATCAGGCCAAGGAGCTCGACGCGCAGAAGAACCTTGGATCTATGAAACTGTCAGGCGAAGAGGTCAAAGAGATCGCGCCAGTGGTCGGACGCTCTTCGGTGCTCGGCTTCTTTATTGGCGTATTGCCAGGCGCAGGCGCTACCATCGCCTCATTCCTAGCCTATGGCGTTGAGCAGCGGCTAGCAGGACCGAAAAAGGGCAAAGAGTTCGGCAAGGGATCGATCCGCGGTCTGGCCGCACCGGAAACCGCCAACAATGCCGCCTGCTCAGGCTCCTTCGTGCCGCTGCTGACCCTTGGCATCCCAGGCTCTGGCACCACGGCTATTATGCTTGGCGCGCTGCTTTCCTATGGCATTCAGCCAGGCCCGCGCCTCTTCATCGACAACCCAGAGGTCTTCTGGTCGGTGATCATTTCCATGTATATCGGCAACATCGTGCTTTTGGTGCTGAACCTGCCGCTCATACCCTACATCGCGCGCGTGCTCGCCCTGCCCTCTGCGGTGCTGGTGCCCTACATTCTGTTCTTCTCGCTCATCGGGGTCTATTTCGTCTCCTTCAACACCTTCGACATACATTTGATGGTGCTCTTTGCAATCATCGCGCTGGTGCTACGGCTGCTGGATTTCCCCATGGCGCCAATGCTGCTTGGCTTCATTCTTGGTGGCATGATGGAAGAGAATTTGCGCCGCGCGCTGATCATTTCCGATGACAGCTGGTCGTTCCTCTGGGAGCGGCCACTGACCGCCTCGATCCTCGCAATTGCAATCCTGATCTTGTTCGTTCCGATCCTCACGCCCTACATCGCGAAGATGAAGGACAAGGTGTACGACAAGGCTGGCGAAGGCGGCTGATCAGGGCGGCTTGTCAGCGTCGAGGGCACGTAAGCTTTGTTGGTCGCCAACCAAGGCTAGCGGCAGCTTTAGGCCACGAGTTGACGTTCGTTCTACACAGAGATTCCGAGACTAGCGTCAGCAGTGGACGCAAGGGACAAATCTCGACAAGCGCGAAACTATGGAACCTCGAAATCCACGTCATGACAGTCGGCGCAAAAATTCACCGACGGACGGTGCACTTGATGGCACAAAGAGCACTCGGCGTACGCTGGCCCATGTGGAGACTGATGGGGGTTGTAGGGGTCGAGGTGCGCAGTTAGTCCCGCCAGTTCGTCTAGTGGACCATGACAGACCAGGCACTGTTCAGTTGACATCGGTGCGGGTGTGGAGATGTTCTGGCCATGACAGGCGGCACAACTTACGCCAGCCAGCATATGAAAATGGCTCAACGGCATCGTGCCATGAAGGTCAAGCGGCGATCCGTCTTGGTGGCATGCCAGACAAGCATCTGCATCCATGCCAGCAGTCGGTGGATGACCTTCCGGCAAGACGTCTTCTGCGACATGGCAGGCGGTGCAATCCCCAGGATCGCCGAGTACGGCGACAGTGAGAAAAATCAAAACCGTCCATCCAGCGAGCAGAGATAGGAGCAGGCGTGTGTCGCGCCAAATATGCACACGTAGGCTTCGGAACATCATGGTTCTCCGTCATGACAGGAGCGTTGGGCGCGGTCGCCAATCAGCAACCGCGCACAATCGCTAGCCTCAGCCCCAAGCGGCTTCAGCCGCTGCTTGGCGGCCTGCTGTTCGGCCAAACACGATGCAATCGCCAATAGCCACGCCGCCTAAGCGTGAAGCACCATGAACACCGCCAGTGACCTCGCCAGCTGCGTAGAGGCCGGTAATGGCCTCCCCGGTTAAAACATCCAGCGCTTGCGCATCGGTGTTGATGGCGACGCCGCCCATCGTGTGGTGTATTTTTGGTGAAAGCCGCGAAACATAAAAGGGCGGTGTGCCAAGCGGAAACTGTTCTGCCTGGAGATAGCGCCCGAACTCAGCATCCTCGCCGGCCTCTACCGAAGCATTGAACCGCGCGATGGTCTCCTGCAGCGGTTGCAGTGGGATATCATAGGCATCTGCCATGGCATCCAGCGTCTCGAAGCGGCGCACGGTGTCGCGTTCCAGCATCCGCTCCATCCGGTCTCCGGGGATGGCCGCTGCATAAGGATAACCATTGGCGTCGCAAAAGGCGATGGATTGGTTCCCTGAAGCGATCAGCGCATCCGCGCGTGTCTTGCGATCAGCCAGTTCATTGACCACGCGATTGCCTGTCAGCGTATCGACCCACAACCCCCATTGCGCGCACACCAGCGCGAAGGTCCAGGCAAGACCCATGCCCCGCTCATCTGGGCTGGTCCATGGGCCAAGCTGAATCCATGATAACTGCACCGGCGTACAGCCGATACTTAGTGCCTCGCGCAATGCCTCGGCAGTCGTGCCGGGTTGATTGGTGGCATCGAACACGTCCGTCAAGCGCGGGTCCTGGATCGTACGGAACGCGACATCGTTGCCGAAACCGCCAGTGGCAAGCACGACAGCGCGTCGCGCCTTAATGAACCGCGAGGGTTCATCGTTGTCATCGGGGTGACGGTAATTCTCGCCCACAGCAACACCTTTCACACGGCCATCCGTGTCGCGAAGCAATTGCCTCAAGATCGTCTGTGTTCGAGGTTCCACACCAAGCTCTTTGAGTTTTGCCAACTGCTGTGTGACAATACCCGAGCCACTTTGGTTGTGTGTGGTATAGGTGCGTGGAACTGAATGGCCTCCAAGCTGGGAACCTTCATCCAGATACTGCACGCCAAGTTCGTCAATCGACCATGTCAGGCATTCGAGCGATTCCTCTGCAACCTTGCGCGCAAGATCAACATGGTTGAGATCGAGCCCTGCCGCCAACATGTCCTGAAGCATTAGATCGGGAGAGTCAGCTATCCCCGCGTCCTGCTGAATTGCCGTCCCCGGCAGCGACCACACGCCGCCGTTGATAATCGAATTGCCACCTGGAACGCGCATTTTCTCAAACACTGCCACCGATGCGCCCGCCTGAGCAGCTTCGTGAGCGGCGGCGAGACCGGCAAAGCCACTGCCGATCACCACGACATCGAACTCTTCATCCCAGGTGTCGGGCATTGCTGTGGTTGCCGCTTGGGCCGTGGCAACTGGCAGGGAGAGCGATGCACTGCCAGCAGCGATCGCACTTGTTGTCAGGAAAGTACGCCGGTTCAAACCTTTTTGTTGTTTCCTATCATCCGCTGCACTCACTGTTTCTTCCTCTTCTTTACAGATCATGCCCCCATGGCCGGTAACAGGACATCCGCATGTGCTGACGGTCGGCCTCCTGAGAGTATGGCCACTAAGACCCCTAACGTGTATTGATTGTTGTCATTACAAAGCCGGCTCAGTGGCAAAAAAAGAAACGCATCTGGCGCTGGAAGTGATCGCAATGGCTAGGTGTGCCACCGATCCTCATGACTTGGCGGTTGTGATGCTTTGCAACAGTGCTTAGCGGACGGTCGAAAGGGCGACAGAAGCGTGCTGGGCACAGCGTTTGACGATCAACCAGAAGCTGTGCCCACTGCTATAAGATCAATGGGATGCACTATCCGCCCGGGCCACGCCTTTTGTCATGATCTTTGGTGATGCGGCGAACCATTTTGCCAAAGGCTTTGTCCTTGGTGCGCCGTTCGGCCAAACTCGCCGAGTTGAAAGCCTCCTCGGCCGATAGCTTGCGCCATCGGGCAAACCGCGCCGGATCCAGATCACCGGCGTCCATGGCATCTTGTACCGCGCATTCCGGCTCACCCTCATGGCGACAATCCTTGAAGCGGCACTGGCGCGCGAGATCGACGATATCGGCAAAGACATCCTCAATACCTGTCTGCGCCTGCGTCAGTTGAAGCTCACGCATGCCTGGCGTGTCGAGCACCAAGCAGCCGCCCGGCACCTGGTGCAATTGCCGCCGCGTGGTGGTGTGGCGGCCTTTGGCATCGTCTTCGCGAATGGCTTGGGTGGCGATCGCCTGCGTGCCCGAAAGCGCATTTGTCAGCGTTGACTTGCCAACGCCAGAGGAGCCAAGAAACGCCACCGTTTGTCCCGGCTTGCACCAATCGGCCAGTTTTTCACTCGGTTCTTCGCCGCGCGCATCCAGCGTCACAACACTGGCCAGATGGGAGATCGATGCTGCTTTATCCACATAGCTTTGGGCATCCGGCGTCAAATCAGCCTTGGTCAACACAACAACCGGCGTGATGTCAGCCTCCAACGCCAGAGCGATGTAGCGCTCCAGACGGGCAAGCTTGAAATCTTGGTTGCAGGACGAAACGATGAACGCCGTATCGATGTTGGAGGCGATCAATTGCACCTGTCGATCTGTTCCAGGCGCACGACGTTTGATCAGGCTCTTGCGGTCCAGAAGACGACTTGCCTGCGGATGTGCGCGATCAAGCAACACCCAATCGCCAACCGTGGCGTCGCTGCGCGGCGGGATGGAGGTGTCGATGCCATCGCCAAGAACGTGCAGCGCATTGCGGTGCACCTCGATGATGCGGACCGGTGGCATCTCTGCCAGATCGTCCACACTGGTTTGTTGGGCAAAGAACGGCTGCCACCCCAAGGCAGTAAGGGCAGACACATGAGGGTTTGGTCCGCGGCGCGTTTCAGCCTGCGGAAGGAAGGAGGAATAGTCCCGTGACATTGCGGGTCAACTTTCATGTCAGAGCCACGAGCTATGCTCGGGCGTCTCGTTCGGTAAGGTTGAAAGGTGCACATCAACTGGCCCGCAAAACCACGTTTGGCAGTGCGTCCTGTTTGTCGATGTTGCAGCGGGGGCCTAGCGCCTCCCAACCTTACCGGGACATGAACTCTCCATTGTCGGAGCTGTAAAATAAGCTCAGCCAAGCGGTTTTTCAAGATTGACGCGGCGAGCAACACACGTCGCGCAGGCCTATCCAACCAAACCTGTCCGACCAAGCCTATCCGACATCGTCCATTTTGCGTTGAAGAGACGCCCGACCAGCTGGGCTCAGCGCGTAGACACCGCGTTCAACCCGCTCAAACCAACCATAATGATCGTCAGCCATCATGCGCGTTGCGCGCTCTACGCCTGTGGCTTTGGCAACCTCAGCGCCACGGCTTGGCCCGTTGGCACTCAAATGCGCCGCACAGCGCATTGCATCCTGCCTATAAGCAGTGACCAGCGTAACGCGTGTTGAGCCGCCGGTGTTGGGGTCACCAACACGCTTAGCAAACTCACGCAACAGCCTATCTTTGCGTTTTTTGGATTTGCGCGGTGCATAAGGCGCAGGGTCGAGATGCACCTCCACTAAGGCATCTGACAACCGCACAGTGATAAGTCCCAAGCCAAGTCGTCGAGCAAGGCTGATATTGCTTCTCAGAGCAAGCTGAAACCGCCGCCCAGATCCGCGCGCCACAGCGACATACACCGCATCGGTGATCGATTGACGGGCCACAGCTTGGTGAAACAGGCTCAGCGAAAACGCGGTTTTCAACTCAACAATCACGGGATCTTCATCGCCACGGCATGCAACGACATCTGCAGCGCCAACCTCCGCCTTCACCTCATAGCCTTGCTGGCTAAGAAACGCTTTGACCGGTTGATAGAGGTCTGTTTCCGCGATTCGCCCCATGGCAACACGGTAGGCCCGCCGTAGATCAGGGGCAATCGGCGTCGGCGGATTGGCCATACAAGCCAATGGGCGTTTCGAATTCCGCCAATTGATTCAAATTTTAATGGTTTTCTTCGTCCGTATTTTAAAGGTCATCCTTAGTGTGTCGCCAACAGAGCGTAGGGATCGACATGTTTCGACACACATTTTTTGCACACCAAGCACCGCTAAAGTCTGGCGTTCGCGCGACCTTAAAGAAGTTCATCAAGCAGGACTCGGGCGCCATTGCCATCATTGCCTCAATTGTGATGCCGGTTCTTCTTCTCTTCGTAGCGTCCGTGATGGATTACACCAACGCACAGCGCCTGCGATCAGCGTCAGCCTCGTCTTTGGATGCTGCATTGCTTGCCGCTGCCAGAAGCTATTCAGCCGGGCAAATTGAAGAGGCGGACATCGAGACATTCGTGAACGACTATTTCACAGCCAATATGGTCGGCAAAAACCTCAATGCCACGTCTATTGGCACTGTCACGACCAGCTTTGATGATGATACCGGACAGATCAGCGGGTCGGTCAACGCGACGGCCGATGCCCTCTTCACACACCTCCTCAACCCGGATGGTGTGGAGGTTGGTGTTGATGCGGATGTCACTGTGAGCAGGCTCAACATTGAACTTGCGCTGGTTTTGGATGTCACCGGCTCAATGCGGGGATCCAAGTTGCGCGCTCTACAAGAAGCAGCCAATGAACTGGTCGATATTCTCATTCCCCAGGCAGGCTCTGCTGTGGGCTTGAATGAGGTGCGCATCTCGTTGGTTCCCTATTCAGATCTTGTCAATGTCGGCAGCTATGAAAGCAATATCACCGGATACGACTCCGGCGAGTCGTGTGTCTATGAGCGCCGAGGAGGTCTGGCGTTCCGCGATACGGCGCCTGTCGGGCCGGCACGTGGGGCACCAGAGGATGATAATGGGGTCGAGGACTACCCGCCCAGCGGCAATGGATTTCGGTCGGCTAAACCTCGGTCCAACCCACGGCGCAATTTCAGCGGCTATATCTGCAACAATCCAGAACTCTTGCCGCTCACCGCGGAAAGCCAGACGCTTTCTACGCAGATCAACAACTTCACCGCTGCCGGCTGGACCGCAGGACATATCGGCATCCAATGGGGTTGGTACACGCTCTCGCCACAGTTTAATACGGTTTGGCAATCAAATGCCGCTGCCTATGAGGATGACGAGACCCTTAAAGTGATGGTGGTCATGACCGACGGCGCCTTCAACACGTGGTATCGCCCAGGACGCGTCGACTCCTTTGGTCAGGGCGAACGGCTCTGCGATGCGATCCGCGACGATGGCATCCAAGTGTACACCGTCGGGTTCATGACTGGCTCGTCTGAGGAGAACTTCCTTCGCGATTGTGCCTCCAGCCCTGGTCACTATATCGATGCCGCCTCAAGGTCTGACCTTATCGACGCATTCCGAGACATTGCCCAGCAGCTTCAGGACATCCGCCTAGCATCTTAATTCACAAGACGCTTGCTTGACTGCAAACCTTGAGTTTCGACGGCAACCTGGCCGTCGGAACGCCTGGCCAATGGGGCCTGGTCGTCAAGGCTCAAAACGGACTTGAACTCTGCCAGCTACGACACCGCTCGTCCTCAATGGGCACCAGCAAGAGACGCCCGCTCGATCTTTGAGCGGAGCCTTTCAAGGCACGTCAACGCACGCGGCGCTTCTCTTGTTGGCCTCCATTGTCCTGCGTCAGTGCGTTTCGCTCCGATCAGCATAGTTAGATAAGGAGGACTTTGCCTCATCAAAACCAAACATGCGTTGCCGGTGCGATGAGCCACTTACGATCGGAGTTTGCAGCATGCATGCGTCAGAAGGTGAGCATGGCCGCTCACCCCAAATCCAACTGCGCTTTTTGCTTGTAGGGGCCGCATGGCTCTTTCTTTCAAGCAGCTTTGCGCTGGCCTCAGACGTAGAGCGCGGTCGCGCTATCGCCGAGCAATGGTGCAGTGTCTGCCATGCAGAGACACTCGCAGAGACCGGCCAGGATATGGAGGCGTCATTTGAAGAGCTTGTTGTCCGCCCCGGACGCGATGGCACGCGTCTGCGCGCCTTGATGGACGAAGACCATTTTCCGATGACAACCTTTCGTCTCTTTGCCGACGAAAAGGATGATGTGGTTGCCTACTTGGTTGACCTAAGACGCCAGCACGTGGCGCCAGCCGATATCGACATCCTGGTCGAGACTGGCAGGGCGCTGCTCGAACCCAATTGCGGCGAATGCCACGCTATTGGCATGGATGAGGAGAGCCCTTTGGCGGAAGCGCCACCCTTCCGCGATATTGCGCTCACCTATGATCCCGAGTTTCTGGCAGAGCCGCTGGCCGAAGGCATCGTGACCGGCCATCCTGACATGCCAGAATTTGTATTTCAGCCCGATGAGATCGACGCCATCATCGCCTATCTGTCCCATTTGCGGCAGCAGTAAGCGCTACCCTAGGCTCTGAGCCCACGAACAGACGGGCGCGGTGCTCGCTTCTACCCTGTAATCATGGATTGGGTGTACGGTGGCAAACGTTCCGTCTGGACTCTCCGCCAACGTTGGCTAAGCCGAGACATTGAATGACATTCAAACCGATGAGGATCCCATGGATCACGCCAAGAGCCTGGAAGGCCTACTCGACAAAGAAGCGATAACTGACCTTATTCATGCCTATTGCTATCACTTCGATCGGGCAGAGGCTGACAAGGTGGTATCGCTGTTCACCGCCGATGCTGTCGTCGACTACGGTCCCGATGTTCCAACGATGACCGGCCTGGAAGAAATCAACCCCATGATCGAGCGGGGGCTTGCCAGTTTTTTCGCGGCAACCAGCCACCATATCTCAAACATCAGAATTCTGTTCGAGGGGCCGGATGCAGCGAGCAGTGTATCCTATCTCTACGCGTGGCACCGCTACTGTGATGAGAGACCCAACAGCGAACTATGGGGACAGTACCACCACAATTTCCAGCGCACGCCAGATGGATGGAAGATATCACGCCTTTTCCTCTGCGCCGCCGGGTCCAACGCCTTCCACCGCGATACGATGCACGCCATTGGGCGCAGGAAAGCCGTTCTTTCCGTTTGATCGCAGTGTTTGCTGCGACATCGAGTCTTTAAGGTCTGGCACCGAACCCGCTAAGCCATAGCCTGTCCGCAATGCGCGCCAGAGAGGAACGCCAGTTCGATGCGTGGGCCAAGCATGCCATCACCGGCAACGCCCAGAGACCCATCGGCACTGAGCAGATAGGGTTCGCCCAACGCCTCTTCCACCAGCGCATAACGCCAGCGATGCCCTGCGCCATAGATCGGTTGGGGCACGTCCACGCCCATCTCATCCTGGAAAAGACGCAGCAGCACCGGCACCATGGCCTCGCGCTCACGCTCAATATGCTCAGCTGAATAGGCTGCTGAAGCCTGCACCACCCAAAGATCATGATCGCTCGCGCGATTAGGCCCACGCGCTGATTGGCGGCATGCCATGGAAAGCTGGCTGGCCTCGCCAAGCTCGGGCACATTAGGCAGATCGAGGGGTTTATCGAAGGCGGCCAGCAGCGTGTAACTTGGCGCATAACGGATATCGCCAAGCCGTTGGAACCCTTCGCCAAAGCTCTGCAACAAGGTCAGTGCTTGCGGCGCTGGTGCCGTCACAATCACCTTATCAAAAGGGCCGTGATGGTTGCCATCCTTGTCAGAAAGCACATGGCCCTCAGCCACTTTGCCGATATGGGCAACCTCGAAGCCGGTGACAACGGCAATACCGTCCTGGCCCTCGAAACCTGCCTTCACCAGAGCGGCCATGCCCGGCTTGCCGATCATCGCGCCTTGCTTGACACTGTCCCAAACGTGAACTGCACCTTTGTCGTGAAGCTCGGCGATGTATTGCGAGAAGGCGGGATCACGCACGGTGGCGTACTGCGCGCCATGGTCAAACGCGCCATATTCAGTGCGTCGGGTCGAGAGACGCCCGCCAATGCCGCGGCCTTTGTCAAAAACCTGAACGCCATGGCCCGCCACCGCAAGCGTACGCGCAGCCGCAAGGCCCGCCATACCAGCACCAATCACTGCGACATCAAGAGACATGAAGAGGGCCTCGCCTTTGTTGCTCTGCAATCCATATAGCGGGCGATGAGCACAACTTCATTACAAAACGAAGACCAAATAGCAGACCAGACGCCGCAGGCCTGCACTGTCTACTACGATGGTGCGTGCCCACTGTGTCAGCGCGAGATCGCGATGTACCAGGGCCTGGAGGGCGCCGATACCATTCGCTGGCATGATGTGGGCGCTGTGGGCACGGGCACAGATGATCTGACGACCGGTGATGCCATGGCCCGCTTTCATGTGCGCCGCCCCGATGGATCGCTGGTTTCTGGCGCGCGTGGCTTCTTTGAAGTGATGAAGACCATCCCGAAACTGCGCTGGCTTGGCCAAGCTTTGTCGGTGCCGCCGGTCCCCTGGATAGCTGAAGGTGCGTACCGGCTTTTTTTGCCGTTGCGCCCCTTGCTCAAGCGGATTGTGCCAGCACCCAAAGTGAAGCCAAAAAACGACGCCTCTGGAAACGGCGTGCCGTCAGACAATGTCTGAACTTTTCCCACCATCGCGCCAGGCAGCCCTTGAGCGGTTGGCCGCGTTCGCCCCCAAGGCAGACCGGGCGTATGCCGCTGGGCGCAACAGTGATGTCGGGCCAGGCAATGCCACCGCTGTTTCGATGCTTTCGCCCTATCTGCGCCGCCGCATGATCACCGAGCGCGAGGTTGTGGAAGAGGTGCTCAAGCACCATTCCGCGGAGGCGGCTGAAAAATTCATTCAGGAAGTTTTCTGGCGCACTTATTGGAAGGGTTGGCTGGAAATGCGCCCCGCCGTTTGGGATCACTACTTGGCGCAGCGAGAGACCGCACTCGCCAATCCACCGGCAGACTATCAGGCCGCGATCGAAGGGCGCACCGGCATTGAAGGGTTTGATGATTGGGCGCAAGAATTGGTGCAAACCGGCTGGCTGCATAACCACGCGCGCATGTGGTTCGCCTCAATCTGGATTTTTACCTTGCGCCTGCCATGGGCACTTGGCGCGGACTTTTTCTACCGCCATTTGTTGGACGCCGATCCCGCTTCCAACACGCTTTCTTGGCGCTGGGTAGCCGGGCTGCACACCAAGGGTAAAACCTATCTGGCGCGCGCCGATAACATTGAAAAATACACCAATGGCCGCTTTCGCCCAAACAATTTGGCACCGTTTGCCGAACCGCTGATCGAGGCGTTTGAGACCCCTGCCCCGATCCCACCACGAGATGCCGAAACCCGCGTTCCGGATGGGCCTTATGCGCTGCTGCTCACTGGGGATGATCTGCATCCTGACAGCTGGCCCGGCTTTGAAACCAATCCACCTCAAGAGGTGATCGTTCTGAACCCATTGCCGCCGGAATCGAACCTCAACAGCGGTGACATTGCCACCCAGTTTTCCAAAGACGCCATGCAAGATGCGCTCACGCGGATTGATCGACCGACAACGTTTTGTGAGCAGACGACAAGCGGACTGATGCAGACTATGAGCGGACTAACAGCGGACGGTCTGCTTATTCCGTACCGTTTATGCGGACCGTCCGCATCAATTCTGAACCAAAGTCTGGTTAAAATGGAGGCGCAAGGCGTCACGGTGCATGAGCTGAAACGCAGCTGGGATGATCACGCTTGGCCACACGCAACGGCTGGGTTTTTCAAACTGAAAAAGAAAATCCCAAAGCTTCTCAGCCAAGCTGGACTGACCGACTAGGCGGCCTGCTCCACGTCCAACCGGCCCTCTTCCACAGCGTGGCACGCCACTGAACGTCCGGCCACAGTGATGCTCTGTGGCACCTCGGCTTTGCAGCGATCATTGGCAAACGGGCAGCGCGGATGAAACACGCAGCCTGAGGGCGGATTGATCGGATTGGGAATTTCGCCCTGCACCGGCTGACGCACGCGGCCGACTTGCGCAATCGAGGGCACGGCATCCAGCAGCATCCGCGTATAGGGATGCGCGGGATTGGAGAAAAGGTCTTTGGTATCAGAGACTTCCACCAAACCACCGAGATACATCACGCCGATGCGGTTCGCCATGTAGCGCACCACGGCAAGGTTGTGGCTGATGAACAGATAGGTCAGTCCAAGCTCATCCTGCAGATCACGCATCAGGTTCAAAATCTGCGCCTGCACGGAAACATCGAGCGCTGATGTCGGTTCATCGCAGACCAGGAATTCCGGATTGGAGGATAGCGCCCGCGCGATGCAAAGGCGCTGGCGCTGACCACCGGAAAACTCGTGCGGGTACTTCACCGCGTCGCGCGCATCCAAACCCACCAGCTCCAGAAGCTCACCAACGCGGCGGTTGATGGCCACCTCGTCATCCATCAAGCCAAACACCCGAATCGGCTCGGAGATGATCCGATCAATCCGCCAGCGCGGATTGAGGCTGGCATAGGGGTCCTGAAAAATCATTTGCATACGGCGCCTTAGCGCCGCGCGGGCATCCTCATCGGTGTTTTGATGGATCGACTGACCATCCACCGTGATGCTGCCATCGGTGGGGCTCAACAGGCCGATCACCATCTTGGCCACGGTTGATTTGCCAGACCCTGACTCGCCAACCAACGCGAAAGTTTCGCCCTTTTTGATGTCAAAGGAGACGCCGGAAACAGCCGTGAGGTTCTGCTCCGGCAAACGCTCGATCACGCGGTTCAGCCAAGGTTTGGAAACGTTGAAACGCTTCACCAGTCCATCGACTTCAACAAAGGAATGGCTCATTCTGCCGCCTCCTGAACCAAATGCGCGTAGGCCGGATCATGCAGGAAACAGGCCGCATATGACTGATCAACAGGCACCAAATCCGGCCGCTTGGTTGTGCACGGCTCAAAGCAACGCGGGCACCTTGGATTGAAGGCACAGCCTTCCGGCAGACGGTCCAAGCGGGGCATGGACCCTTCGATCTGCGCCAGCCTATCCCCTTCAGTATCAAGGTCCGGGATCGCACCCATCAGGCCAACTGTGTAGGGATGATGCGGGTTGTGAACGACGTCTTCCACGGGGCCAATTTCAGCAATCCTGCCTGAATACATGACCGCCACGCGATTGGCCGTCTCAGCGATCACACCCATATCGTGGGTCACCAAAATAACAGCCGTGCCACGCTCCGCGCAAAGTCGCTTGAGCAGAGCAATCACCTGCGCTTGCACCGATACGTCCAGCGCCGTTGTCGGCTCATCGGCAATGATGAGCTCTGGCTCAGCGGCCAGTGCCAAGGCAATCACAACACGTTGGCGCATACCGCCAGAAAACTCGTGCGGAAACGCATCAAGGCGCTCCGACGCAGCCGGAATGCCAACATCTTCAAGCAACGACACTGCGCGTTCCCGCGCCTGCGCATCGTTCATATCCATGTGTGTTTGGATCGTTTCGGTGAGCTGACGGCCAATCGAATAAAGTGGATTGAGGCTGGTCAGCGGGTCCTGGAAGATCATGGCGATCTTCTTGCCGCGAATTTTGCGCATCTCTTCCAGTGGCAAACCATCAATACGCTGGCCGTCCAGCGTCACCGTGCCACCAGCAATGCGTCCTGGTGGTTCCAGCAAGCCAATGATGGCAGCACCAGTGATCGATTTGCCGGCACCGGATTCACCCACCAGGCCAAGCACCTCACCGCGATGAACATCGAAAGACACCCCATCAATGGCACGCAAGAGCGCATGACGGGTGGGAAATTCCACCACCAGGTCACGCACTTGAAGCAGAGCCTCTTGAGACGAAACGTTTTGGGTTTTGGCTTCACTCACAACAATCAGCCCCTAACGCAGTTTCGGGTTAAGCGCATCGCGCAGCCAGTCGCCCAGCAGGTTCACAGACAGTGCCAGCGCCAGAAGGGTGATTGCCGGGAACAGCAAAATCCACCACTCACCGGAGAACAAGAAGTCTTGCCCAGTGTTGATCAGGGTGCCCAGCGAAGGCGTCGTTTTCGGCATACCGACGCCGAGGAAGGAGAGTGTGGCCTCGGCAATAATGGCAAGCGCCAAACCAATGGTAGCGATCACCAGAACTGGACCCAACACGTTGGGCAAAACATGGCGCATCATAATGGCGAAAGGCTTCACGCCGATCACGCGTGCGGCCTGCACATATTCCTTGTTGCGCTCCACCAATGTGGCACCGCGCACAGTACGGGCGTATTGCACCCAGTCGGAAAGTGCGATGGAGACAATCAGGATCCACACCGCCAGATCGTTGCGCATATCAGGAGGCACCAAACCGCGCACGACACCGAACACCAAAAGGGCAATCAGGATCGACGGGAAAGTGAGCTGCACATCAGCCACACGCATGATGACCACATCGGCCCAGCCACCGCGATAGCCCGCGATCAAGCCCAATACGATGCCGATCATCATGGCCAACGCCACAGCAGACACACCAACAAACAGCGAAATCCGAGAGCCATAGAGAATGGTGGAGAAGATGTCGCGGCCCTGATCATCGGTGCCCAGCCAATACACACTTCCTGTGAACTGGTTGGGCTCCATCGGCGCGGTGAACCCGTCCATCAAGTTCAGCTCTGCTGGGTTGAATGGATTTTGCGGCGAGATCAGCGGCGCGAAAATCGATGCAAGCACGATAATCAGCACGACCACCGCGGCAACAATTGCGACCGGTGAGCGAGTGAAGGAGTACCAGACATCGGAGCGTGTTATGCGCTCGATCAGCGAGGGTGCTTCGGCCTTGGCAGCTTCGATCTTTTCTGCGACGGCTTTCGCATCGGCTGCAACATCGGGTTTTTCCATGGATGTATCGCTCATATCCGCGCTCCTATTTCGATGTTGGGCGCTCGACCCGCAAACGCGGGTCAACAGCGAAATAGAGAAGATCAACGATTAAGTTGACCAGCACGAAGAAGACAGCGATCAGCATCAAATAGGTCGCCATTACCGGGATATCGACGAAGTTGATGGCGTTGATGAACATCAGGCCAACGCCCGGCCACTGAAACACCGTCTCGGTGATGATGGCAAAAGCAACGATGGAACCAAGCTGCAAACCGGTGATGGTTATCACCGGGATCATCGTGTTTTTCAGCGCATGACCAAAGTTCACCGCCCGCGCCGATAGCCCGCGCGCCCGGGCAAACTTGATGTAGTCCGTGCGCAGCACTTCCAACATCTCCGAGCGCACCAAACGCATGATGAGCGTGAGTTGGTAGAGGCCCAGTGTAATGGCCGGAAGGATCAAAGACTGAAGCCCTGAGGCCGTCAGAAATCCGGTCGTCCATCCGCCAATGCGCACCACTTCGCCGCGCCCGTTTGAAGGCAGCCACTGCAGCTCCACAGCGAAAATCCAAATCAGCGCGATGCCGATCAAAAAGGTTGGAAGCGACACCCCGATCAGCGAGGTCGTCATGATGGCCGTAGCGATGAAGCCCTTTCGGCGCAGTGCAGTGTAAACCCCCAGCGCCAAGCCACCGACCAGTGCGAACATGCCGGAGACGAACGCCAACTCCAGCGTGGCCGGCAACCGCTCACCAATGAGCTGCGAAACCGGCACGCCGGCACGGTAGGAGATGCCAAACTCGCCCTGCACAGCACCCCAAAGGAAATTGAAATATTGAACGACAAAGGGGTCGTTCAGCCCAAGGCGCTCACGCAAATTGGCGATGTCTTCAAAAGTGCGTTCTTGCCCGAGCAGACTTTCAATCGGATCGCCAACATAGCGAAACATCAAGAACGCGATTAGGCCCACGATAAGCAGAACCACAACCGACTGGAAAACCCGGCGAATGACAAACGCAATCATACGCTACCCCCGACCAAAAATGGCGGGCCACGAAAGGCGGCCCGCCATCAAAAAAAGCTACTCGACGCTGACCCAGCGAAGAATGAAGAAATTGTCCGAACGCGGAGAAACCTCTACGCCATCGCGCACACCCCAAAGGATCGGCTGCGAATAGAGCGGTACATAGGCCACTTCGTCTTGATAGATGCTGGTGATCTCGTCCAGCATGCCCTGGCGTACGCCTTCATCGACCTCTGACTGCACCGCTGGCAGAAGCTCATCAACGCGAGCGTTGGAGAAGCCACCAAAGTTCCAGGACCCCAAGCGCGCCTCTTCATTGGGCGTGGAGACCAGGAAGCGGATTGGATGCTCATGATCGAACGTGCCTGGCGACCAGCCAAGCAGGTACATGTCGAAATTATCGGCCCGCAGTTCCGGCCAATACGTGGCAACGGGCATGGTGTTAAGATCGACCGTGATGCCGACTTGCGCCAGCATCCCAACAGCTGCCTGACAGACCGCCGCATCGTTGATGTAACGATCGTTCGGGCACATCAGCGAGAAGGTGAACCCATCCTCATAGCCAGCCTCAGCCAGCAGCGCCCGGGCGCCATCTGGGTTGTAGTCGAGGCGATCAGCATTGGCGCTGGAGAAGCCGCGCATACCCGGCGTCACCAACTGCGAAACCGGCTCGACAGATCCACGCATAATGGTGGTGTTGATCGCATCGACATTGATCGCGTGATAAACAGCTTGGCGCACGCGCGCATCAGCAAAGGGGTTGGGCGCGCCGTCATAGGTCAGCGTTTCGGCTTCATGCGGGAAACCAAGCATCATCACGCGGGCTTCTTCGCCCACAATGACATTCATGCCATCAGTGTTTTGTAGGCGCTCAACGTTTTGGATCGGTACCGGGTTGATGAAATCAACATCGCCAGCAATCAATGCGGCAAGCATCGTCGCGTCCGACTGAATGGGTGTGTAGATGGCCTGCGTGATGGTGTGCTCCACCTCGCCCCACCAACCATCAAACGGTTCCAAAACGGTGCGCACGCCCGGCGAGCGTTCCACCATAGCAAAGGCTGCCGTGCCGTTTGTGTTGAGCGTCGTGTAGCGCTCTTCGTCGGTGGCCGGTGTTTCAGCACCGTTCTCTACCGACCAATCACGATCCATGATCATGAAGTTGGCGATGGAACCCGGGAAGATCGGGTTGGGCGCAGAGGTCATGAAGTCGATGGTGTAGTCATCCACCACGTTTACCTCGCTCACCGTGGCGAACCAGGAGCGTACATCGGATGTCTCGCCAGACGCGCGCTCATATGAGAAAAGCACATCATCAGCGGTGAAATCCGCACCATTGTGGAACGTCACGCCTTCGCGCAGATGGAACCGCCAGCCTTCATCGCCCAGCGCTTCCCAGCGCACAGCAAGCGCCGGTTCAACAGCCATTGTGCGATCACGGCGCACCAGGCCTTCATAAACGTTGTTGAGAAAACCTAAGACCGGCGCAGACGAGGCTGCATGCGGGTCCATCGTGTTCGGGTCAGACGTTGTTGCCCAGCGGAACGTTTCAGCTGAGGCTGGCGCTGCGCCGAGCGCTATTGCCAGCGCGAGCGTTGACACAACCAAACGCTTTTTTGAGTGGAACATAATTGGTTTCCTCCGAAATCCGGCCACACGCGAGGATGCGGGGCCTTTCTATCCATCAATGGGGCAAGGCCAACATGCCACCGACCCCTGCTCGGATAGTGAGCGATTAGGGTGGCGGGGCAAGCCAAAACCTTGCAGGCCCCGCCACTGTAACGACATCAGGTTCTAATCAGTGATCAATTGAACGTGAGGAACTTAAAGTGCGGCTGATCTTCAGGCTGCACATCAAAGTCGATGTTGTCGCGCATGCCCCAGTTCAACACTTGGTTGTGAATGGGGATGTAAAGCACATCTTCCTGAACCTGCGCCCAGATATCGCCAATCGTGGCGTTGCGCGCGTCAAGATCGGTTTCCGATGCCAGCGAAACGATCATTTCGTCGACCTCTGGATTGGAATACCCGGTGTTGTTCCAGGAGCCGTAATCGCCTTCAGTCGAGTGAACCAAGAAGTTGAACACATACTCACTGTCGAACGTTGGAACGCCCCAACCCAGCAGATAGAACTCAGTTTCCTGGTTCTGGATCAGCGGGAAGTGGTTGGCGCGGGTCTGCGCTTCCAGATTGGCGGTGATGCCGATCTGGGCGAGCATGCCAACCACGGCCTGACAGATCGCTTCATCGTTGATGTAGCGGTCGTTCGGGCAGTTGAAGATGATTTCAAAGCCATCTTCGTAGCCAGCTTCAGCCATCAGCGCGCGGGCCGCTTCGACGTCGGTTTCTGGCGCAGCGTCCAGCTCTTCGGTCCAACCATTGACGAACGGAGGCATGATAACGCCCGTTGGTGCCGACTGGCCGCGCATCACGACCTGCTGGATCGCATCGCGGTTGACGGCAGTGTTAACGGCCTGACGTACGCGCACATCAGCGAACGGGTTAGCACCCTCAACGCTGTCGGTATCCAGATCATCTTCGCCCTGCTGCATGCCGAGGAAGATCACGCGGTTTTGCGGAGCGGTCACAACCTTCAGGCCATCAGTTTCGCCCACGCGGCCAAGATCCTGCACCGGAATATCCTGGATCAGATCCACTTCGCCCGACAGAAGGGCTGCGACGCGGGTCGCTTGGTTCTGGATCGGCGTGTAGATGATTTCAGACACTTCTAGTGGGAACTCACCAATGCCCCAATAGTCCGGGTTGGCGGTCAGCACGGTGCGCACTTCTGGCTCACGGCTTGTCAGGCTGAAAGCGCCTGTGCCGTTGGCGTTGCGGGCAGCAAAGCTGTCTTCGCCATTAGCGATGTCTTGCACAGCAACCACATCGTTGGCTTCAGCCCAACCCTGATCCATCATAAACAGGTTGGTCAGGTTGTTCGGAAACAGTGGGTTCGGACCTTCGGTGCGGAAATGCACAGTGTAGTCGTCAACCTTGATCACCTCTGCCAAGGACGCCAGAAGCTCTTTCATCGCCGAGGTTTCAGTGCGCGCACGGTTGATAGAGAACACGACATCGTCGGCGTTGAATTCAGCGCCGTCGTGGTAGGTCACGCCTTCACGCAGTTTGAATTCCCAAATTGTTGGATCGCTCTCAAGCGGCGCCCAGCTCGTTGCCAAAGCCGGAATGATATCGCCAGCCATGTCGCGCTGCAAAAGCGGCTCATAAATCTGGTGGGCGAGCGTGTGGGTTGGCCCTTCGTTCTGCGCATGCGGGTCGAGCGTCAACGAATCGCCAACACGTGCCCAGCGCAACGTTTCTGCGTTGGCAGCACCTGCGAGCATGGTTGCGCCCATAAGCACCGCAGCGGTGCGGATGAGTGTGGATTTCATATATGTAACTCCCTGTTGCATCGCCGCGATCTTTGTGACCGTCGTGCGATGAAGACATTCATCTAACCGCAAGGCGTTGGTCTTGTCACCTATGATGAAAGAACAGATCGCCCAAGCATTGGGCAGTGGTGAATATCTTTTCACACCCCAAACGACCTAACGTAAGGTCACCCACGGTCATCGGTGAACCATGCGGGCGCGAAGCGCTGAACCTCGTCAAGAAGTTTCACCATGAGTTGCGCTTGATGGTCGATAATCGCTCGGCCGTCTTTGGCCGTGGCCTTACTGGCATCACCCACAGCGCCAGAGGCGTTGAGATCATCGCCCATCCAACCAAACCCGACGGGGCCGTAAGCGCGCAGCAAGTCAAACCGATCTGCAAGGTCGCCCTGCAAAGAAGGAAAGGCTCGGACCTCGCTTTGGTCCACAAGATCAGGTCGCAGCGCCAACATGATCGCCGTCTCTAACCGCCCGCCATGAATATCAATGGCCTTGTCACCGGGCGCGATCAGTCCATCGGGCAGGCCGAGCCGCATCCAATTGGTGGCAACACACAGCATACCCAGTTCAGCGCGGATTTCGTGGGTCGCATCCACCATCACGCCAACATTACCGCCATGAGCATTGATGATCACCAGCTTGCGCACACCAACCCGCGATACACCCTGCGCAACCTCCATGAGCAGCTTGAACGTTAGGTCATGGCCAAGCGACAGCGTGCCGGGCTTGTTGGTGTGTTCCACCGAGTTGGTGATGGCCAGAGTTGGCAAAAACAAGATCGACGCCATGTCGGGCAAACGATCTGCAACAGCAGCCACCATGCCGTTGGCTATATTGCTGTCGGTGCTCACCGGCAGATGTGGGCCATGCTGCTCTGTCGCGCCCAAGGGCAAAACGGCAACGTAATCACGCCACGCATCATCTTGAAATGCGCTGGAGGGAAGCTCGGTCCAATAGTGAGCGGGCATACGAACTCTTGGGGCTTTTTGACATGGGTCTAACCATGATCACCGAACAACTGGTACTGGCAAGTCCCGACTTTTTGTTGAGGGCCGATGGGCCAATTGCGATGTGAAGTATTTCTGGGCGATATACTGAGTCTGTATGGTATTAGGGGCTGCCAATGTCATTCAATCACCGCAAGACGGTTACCTATCGTTTGGTGCAGGCTTCAAAAGCCTATCGCCAGCGCTCAGCCAGCATTCTGGCCGAACTGGATCTACATCCTGGCCAAGACCAGATATTGAAGGCACTGGCAGACGAGGATGGCCAAACCATGGGTGCTCTTGCCTATGCGCTTTCCGTCCAACCGCCAACGATCACGAAGATGGTTGTACGCCTTAGCTCACAAGGCATGGTGGAACGTCGTCCCAGCCCCGATGACGGTCGCTCATCAAAGGTTTTCCTTACCGAAAAAGGCAGCCAGCTCATCGGCGATTTGGACGTGCGGCTGAAAAGCATGGACCAAGATGCGCTCAAAGGCTTTGAGGGCAAAGAGCGGAAGCGCTTGCGCAAAGCGCTCATCCAGTTGGAACACAATCTCAGCGGCGACATAGAGGATGACGCCGCCTCGGCAGATAGCGAGCCGTCTGCATCATAGACCTATCATATGGGTGGTGGTAGGCAGCGGGCATGAGTTCGCCTTCCACAAATTCCGACACCTCAAACACCCGCACAGGCCAATCTGCATCCATCGGCGCCATCGCCTTGATGGTCATTGCCGTTGGTATGTTCGGTTTTTTGGATGCAACCGCCAAATACCTCACGCAGAGCTTGCCGGTTCTTCAGGTGGTGTGGATGCGGTTCGTCATGCACGTAGTGCTCGCGGTCTTTTTTCTGCAAATTTGGAAGAACTTTGATCGCTTCGTCACAAAGCGCCCTCTTCTGCAGATAAGCCGTGGGCTTTTTCTGCTCGGCACCACGGCCTTCAATTTTTGGGCACTGCTTTACCTCCAATTGGCCGAGACATCATCGATCATGTTCGCAGGCCCCATCGTTGTGGCTGCCCTCGCCGTGCCACTGCTCGGCGAAAAGGTGGGTCCACGCCGGTGGGCCGCCATTTTGGTTGGCTTCATCGGCGTTTTGATCGTCACCCGCCCAGGCCTGGACGGACTGGGATGGCCTGCGCTCATTTCGGTCGGTTCAATGGTCAGCTTTGCACTCTATTCGCTGGCAACCCGCGTTTTGGCGCAAACAGAAAACGAAGCCGGGCTGGTCCTTTTCACAGCCCTTATCCCAGCACTGGCTATGGCACCTTGGGCCATCGCAGTTTGGCAATGGCCCACCGACATCCTGAGCTGGGCATTGATGCTGGCGACCGGCATTTTGGGCGGCGGTGGCCACTGGCTGCTGATTAAGGCCCATCAGGGCGCAGGCGCATCCACACTGGCCCCATTTATGTACACACAGATCGTTTGGATGGTGCTGCTTGGCTGGCTTGTCTTTGCCGATATTCCAACACTCTGGACCATCCTCGGCGCCGGGATCATCATCGCCTCTGGCCTCTACCTGCTCTACCGCGAAGAAGTGGTGCGGCGGCGTGAACAGGCCCAATCCGGCGCCGGAACAACGACCTCACGAGATATTCCAACCTGATGCAGGCTCAACATGATGCACACCATCGAAGCTTTTGATCGTATCGGCGAAGAAAACGCCTTTGCCGTGCTTGCCCGCGCGCAGGCGCTGGCGGCATCCGGCAAGTCAGTGATCAATCTAGGCATCGGCCAGCCGGATTTTTCCACGCCCGATCACATTGTCGATGCAGCGGTGAAAGCGCTGAAAGATGGCCATCACGGCTATACCGACGCCCGTGGGATCCCCGCTGTGCGCGAAGGCGTTGCGCGCTATACTTTTGGGCGCACAGGTGTCGAGATTTCACCGGATAATGTGCTGATCGTGCCCGGCGGCAAAGTGACCATGTTCACCGCCATCTTGATGTTTGGCGAGCCAGGCGCGGACATTCTTTATCCCGACCCTGGCTTTCCGATTTATCGCTCGATGATTGAGTTCACCGGCGCCAACCCCGTTCCCATTCCAATCATCCAAGAGAATAGGTTCGCCTTCAAGGCCGAGGATGTGCTGGCACGCATCACACCTGCGACCCGTCTGATCATCGTCAATTCCCCGGCCAACCCAACTGGCGGCGTGACGCCAAAGGTCGAAATCGACGCGTTGGTGAAGGGGCTGGAAGCGCACCCCAATGTCGCAATCATGTCCGATGAAATCTATGAGCGCATGACTTATGACGCCAACGGCCCAGCCGACAATCATGTCTCTCTGCTCACATACCCCTCGATCCGCGACCGGCTGATTCTGTTGAACGGCTGGTCGAAAACCTGGGCCATGACCGGCTGGCGCATGGGCTGGTCGATCTGGCCTGATGGCCTTTACGACAATGCCCGCAAGCTCGCCGTCAATTGTTGGTCCTGCGTCAACGCACCGGCCCAATGGGCAGGCTTGGCCGCTCTCGACGGCCCGCAAGAAGCGGTCGATGACATGATGAGCGCCTTCGCTGCCCGCCGCCGCCTGGTGGTGGATGGCTTGAACAATCTGCCCAATATCTCCTGCATTGAACCCGAAGGTGCATTTTACGCCTTCCCGGATATCTCCAAGACTGGATGGCAAGCGAAAAAACTCGCCAACACGCTGCTGAATGAAACAGGTGTTGCCCTCATCGGCGGACCGGATTTTGGCACCCTTGGTGAAGGTTTTATCCGCGCCTCCTACGCTGCCTCGACCGTGCAAATCGAGGAAGCGCTGGGTCGGATGAAGGGCTTTTTGGAAACTTAGGTCTTGACCTAACTTTTCGATTGCATTTAGTTAGGCATATGCCTAACAATCTAGATCTCACCTTCAAGACACTCGCCGACCCCACGCGCCGAGCCGTGCTCGCCCGGCTGACCAGCGGGCCCGCTCCTGTGACGGATCTTGCTGCGCCGTTCGACATGGCCCTGCCCTCCTTCATGCAGCATGTGCGACTGCTCGAAGACGCTGGATTGGTGACGACGCAAAAGCAGGGTCGCACCCGCATCTGCAGCCTGCAACCCGACGCTTTGGCGGAGGTGGAGAATTGGCTCAACCGGCAGCGCTCGGCCTGGAACGCTCGCTTCGATCGCTTGGAAACCTATCTGGATGAGGAGATTTCCGATGACGCATAATGAGAAACTTGATCTCATCATTACCCGTGAGCTGAAAGCCCCGCGTGCCAAGCTTTGGCGTGCCTGGACCGAACCTGAATTGCTGCAGCAATGGTGGGCACCAAAGCCCTGGCAGACCGAGGTGGTCGCCTTGGATGCACGGCCAATGGGAGCTTTTCACCTGGTCATGAAAGGCCCTGAAGGCGAGGAATTTTCCTCGCCGGGTAGTTTTCTTCACATCGAACGTGAGCATACACTTGTCTGGACATCAGTGCTGGAGAGCGGCTGGCGGCCGGTGGCTGAGCCAGGCTTCCCGATGACCGTAACCATCAGTATGCACGATCACGACGGCGGAACGCGCTATACCGCGCATGTGCTTCATGCAACACCGGAACAGGTGCAACGGCATAAAGAGATGGGCTTCTTCGACGGCTGGAACACTTGCATCACCCAGCTCGACGCGTTGGCGTCAGGCTTGGAGGATTGATGATGACCATCGCTCACGCCAGCTTCTCCATCAAACGCACGTTCAAACATCCGCCATACAAGGTCTTTGAGGCCTTCGCTGAGCAGGACAAGAAACATCATTGGTTCGTTGCCAGCGACGGTCCGGAATGGACGACGAAGCGCTACGGCTTGGACTTTACCGTCGGTGGCCAGGAACATGGCGAATGGGTCGGACCGGATGGCATCGCCCATGCCAATGAAACGACCTATCTGGATATCGTTGACAACGAGCGCATCGTTTATGCCTACACCATGGCGATGGACGGCGTTGTCCACTCCGCCTCACTAGCAACCATTCAGTTTCTAGCTGACGACGTGGGCACGCAGCTCACCTATTGTGAGCAAGGCGCCTACTTCCAAGGTTCCGACGGTATCGAAGGGCGCGAAAAGGGATGGACCTGGCTGCTCGATCATTTGGAAAAGGCGCTCGCTTAAACGAGCAGCTCCATAACAAGCCCCGTCAGTATCGGCACCGGCGCTGATACGATGAGCCGTTCGATGATCACTTTCTTTGGCACTGTCGCAAGCTCCCAGATCAACAACCGGTTGAGGCTGACCAGCGCCCAAGCTGTCACATAAACCACGACGATGGGCACCGACGCGCCTGCCTTAATTGCTGCCGCACCAAGCGCAAAACCCACCACCGGGCCGCCCGGCGTTAACACGCCAATCGCGTAAGCGATGGCGTAACCTGCTGCGCCCGCCCCATCACCAAGATAGGTTTCGGCAAGCTCAGGCGGCATAAGCGCGGCGACGAACCCTGCCCCCAAAATGCCAACCGTCAGCGCAGGCAAAATGGCCAGAAACTGGTCTTTGGCTTCGGTGAACCCTTCGCCAACCAGCGCCTTATCGCGCCGCGCAGCCATGGCGATCATCACCGCTGCAATCACATAAAGCAGAAGCGCGAAGCCGAGCACGATCATTCTTCGATCTCCGGCTTAGGCTTAGCTTTGTCAGCGGCGCGCTCTTCCTCAGTGCGCCCCGGCAACATGCGCGCAGCAAGGCCACACAAGATCGGCACCGGCAGCGAAACCAGCGTGCGCAGGATGACGAACTCAGCCCCGAAAAACGACAGCTCCCAGACAATCGCGCGATTGATACCGATGGTCAGCCATGCCGTGATGAAGGCAATCGTCGAGCCACGGTCCGCGCCGGACAAATAGAGCGCGGTCGCAATCGGAAAAATCGTCATCGGGCCGCCAGGGATAACCGCGCCAGCAAGCGTGGCCACGAAAAGGCCCCTTAAGCCCGACCGCTCTCCAATCCAGCGCGCCACAACCTCTTTGGGCAGCAAGATGCGCAGGAAAGCCGCGACAAGAACCCCGGCAGCAACCTTCGGCAACACGGTCAGCCACAGCACCGCATCATCGCGCAGGATTTCGACAAAGCGCTCCCAGCCATCGCGTACATAGACGCCAACCGCCGCGCCGACCGACAGAACCAGGATGAACAGGAACCCGACATCCTTATGCAGCGGCTTGTGCAACGGCCCCGCCATCAGGCCACCAACACGATGAGAACAATGGAAAGGCCGATCAATGTGATACCGGCGGCCTCACGCGCGCTCACCGGTTCCTTGAAATAGAGCCAACTGGTGAGCGTGGAAAAGATCAGTTCCACCTGCGCCAACGCTTTCACCAAAGCTGCGGTCTGCAAGGTAAGCGCGGTGAACCAACCAATGGAACCAGCGACACCGGCCAGGGCAACAAGCCCACTCTCTCGCCAGAGGCCAAGCGTCTTGGTGATCTGCCCAGGCTCACGCCAACGCAGCCAAACACCCATGATCAATGTCTGAACCAGTGTCGCAGCAGCAAGCGTCCAACCGGCGCGCACAAAGGCACTGGAGTCTCCCAAAGAGAGCGAGGCGCCACGATAGCTGACCGAGGCGATGGCAAAGCCAGCACCGGCGGCGACGCCAAACAGCACCGCTTTGTCAGTCAAATTAAGCGCACGCAAACCATCTTCGCGGCGCTTGAACGCCATCAGTGCCACGCCCGCCATACCCACGAGCACCGCAACCACGCCCCAAAGCGACAGCAGCTCACCGAGTACAATGGCGGCGAACACCGCCGCCTGAAGCGCTTCAGTTTTTGAGTAGGCGGTGCCGATGGCAAACGGTCCGTGCGCAAAGCTCGCCAGCAGCAGATAGGTTGCGCCGATCTGCGCCACCGCGCCTGACAGCAAGAACGCAACAAATGTCAGCGACGGTATACCAGGCACCCAGCCCGTGATGCTTGAGACGACCAGCGCATAGGCAAGCGCCAACGGAAAGGCGAACACAAACCGCGAGAACGTCGCGCCACCCGTGGAGAGCCTACCGGTCAGCCGCTTTTGCAGCAGCGAGCGCAGGTTCTGCAAAAAGGCCGCAGCGATGGTGATGGGGATCCAGAGAGGCATGTCTCTGGACGCTTATCACCTCATGCCCTGCACGCACCATGCCCTGTTGGGCATGGCTGCTATTCTGGCTGCTATTCCGCCGGTTTTGGGACATCCTCTTTGCCAGATGTCAGGCGCGCCAGGAAGATACCGCCACCGGTCAGCACCGCGCCCACAACATCAGAGATCAAGCTGCCTTCAATCAGGAACAGCGCGGCAATCAAGAACATGATGCGCGGCACCTGCGGCAAGCGTCCGGTGAAGAAGTAACCCTGCACGCCACCCGACAGGAGACAGACGCCAATCGAAGCCGTCACCAAGGCTCGGGTGATTTCATACCAGGTACCGTCGGCCAGCAGCGCCGGATTGTAGAAGAACATGAACGGCACGATGAATGCGGCCAGACCGATCTTGAACGAGGTTACCGATGTGCCCATCGGATTGGCGCCGGATATCCCCGCCGCCGCGTAACTGGCCAAGGCAACGGGCGGCGTTATCGCCGACACCACCGCATAATAGAACACGAAGAAATGCGCTGTCAGCGGGTTGATGCCAAGCTGTATGAGGCCTGGCGCAACCACCGATGCGGCCACCGCGTAGGCCGCCGTGGTCGGCATGCCCATCCCGAGCAAGATCGAGATGCACATGGCGAAGAAAAGTGCCAACAGTTGGCTGGTGTCGGCCAGGCCCAAGAGCAGGGACGAGAACCGCGCGCCAACGCCGGTCAGCGAAATCACGCCGACAATAATGCCCGCGCAGGCGCAGACAGCGATGATCTGGATCGACATCACGCCCGCCAAATCGAACGCGCGGTAGATGTCGCGCGGTGTCATCTTGTTCGGCGAGAGCCAGGAGACGACAGCAGCGGCAGCGGTAGCCAATGTACCAGCGCGGATCACCGAATAGCCCATGAACAGCGCCACGATCAGAATGATGATCGGCAGGAACAAATAGACATATTTGGCAAGTTCGCGGAACTTCGGCAGCTCATCCTCGCGCATGCCGCGCATGCCAAGTTTGCGGGCTTCAAAATCGACCATGAAGAAGATCGAGCCGAAGTAAAGGATCGCTGGGATCACCGCCGCGATGGCAATGTCGGTGTATGGGATGCCCGTAATCTCGGCCATGATGAACGCACCAGCGCCCATGATCGGCGGCATGATCTGCCCGCCGGTTGAAGCACCTGCTTCAATCGCACCGGCTGATTTGGGTGGATAACCGACCTTCTTCATCAGCGGAATGGTCAGCGAGCCTGTCGCCACCACATTGCCTGCCGAGGTACCGTTGATCATCCCCATCAGACCGGAAGCAAAAATCGCAACCTTCGCCGGACCGCCTCGTGAGCGACCCGCCGCTGCGAAGGCGAAGTTGACGAAATAATCGCCCACCTTGGACGCCTGCAAAAAGGCAGCAAAAATGATGAAAAGAATGATGTATGTTGAGGACACAGCTGTCGTCGGTCCAAGGATACCGGCATCGGTGTAAACCTGGCTGAAGAACCGCTCCCAGGTGATGTCAGGTGCGTTCAAGAAGCCTGGCAGCTTGTCACCGACAAACACGTAAATCAGGAACACCACCGCGATGACGATCAACGTCAAACCGGCCACGCGGCGCGTCAATTCCATGATCAAAAGCGTGCCAGCAACGGCAGCTATCGACATACCAATCGGCGCAAATGGCGTGCCGGTCGCGTTGCGCATCGCGGTGCCATAGATGGTGATCAGATAGGTTGCGACGGCAATGCCGCAGATGGCGAGCACAAAGTCCGGCGCGGAAAAATGATGGCGCGGGAGCCGGTGGAGCCAACCCAGCCCAATCGCCCCAACCGTGGCCACCAAAAGCGGCACGCCAAAGTGATATATTTCGCGGCTGCGGATCGTCGCATCCATGCCATTCCACATGGCACCGCCAGCGATTTCATTGGCAAAGCTGATCGCGGTGTAAAGTGCGTAGAGCGCAGGCAAAGCCAGCGCATAGGACAGATAGCCAAGCATCGTGGTCGGCTTTTTGTCATCGCGGCTAAACGAGCCACCTGCATAAAGCAAAAAGCCAAGCACCAAGGCACCGGCAACGTGGAGAATGCGGAAATTCCAGGTTTCCAGTGGGAACTGCGGCAGGAACGGAATGTCGATGCCTGTCCAAGCCGAGATTGAGACGCCATTGAGGGCAGCCATATGGAAGGCCGCGTAAAAGGCCGACACAAAGGCAATAACTTTCAGCCCATGGCCTTCAAACAGACGCCGATTGCTTTCAACCGGCTCTTCATCCACGCCTTCGGCAATCACCACCGGATCATGCAACACCGGCTGGGCCACCATCGCAGCCTCATGGATCGCCTCATCGCTCATGCGATCGGGATGGTCATCACCCTCAGCGGGTTTGTTATCACTGCTTGGCGTGTCGCTGTCTGCCATGTCCCTAAAGGGTCCCCTGCCCATCATCGCGCGATCTTCCAGGTCTTATTGCCCGGTTTAAAAACCCGCGTTTTGACTCATCAAGAGTCGAGATATGAAACGGGCCGCCTGGAACAGGCGGCCCGAAAATTGTGGCCTAAGCCACGTTTACATGGCCGAGTGGATCATGTCGTCGGCAATATCAGCGCCGGCGTTCTCTTCAAACCACTGGGCAGCACCTGGGTGCCACATCATCACGGTGTTTTTGTCCCAGTTCTCAGGGATCGTCGTACGAGCTGCACGGTGAATGTTCACCATCCGCTCATTGTCAGACATCACCGTGTCCACGACTGCATAGACAAAGCTCGCCGGCAGTTCACAGTTGGCGATGGCAAAGTTCCACATGGAAACCGAACGCGCATCGCTTTCCAGCGTGGTGTAGGTGTCAGCTGCGATGTCAAACTGCGACACTGGGAACGCTGCCATGATGGCGGCTTGCTCATCTTCAGTGAACTCAATGATGTTCACGTCGGTCTGAACTTCCAGCTGCGACACGGCAGGCACAGGAACACCGGCAGCAAACGCAATCACGTCCAACAGGCCATCCTGAAGCTGCGAACCAAGGTCCGACCAGCCGCCATTGCGACGATCAAAGTTGACGCCCAGCTCTTCCATCATGCGAGGGAAGTAGGTGTCGGAGGTCGAGCCAGCAGGACCGAAACCGATGCGTGCACCATCAGGAATGTCAGCAACTGATGTGATGCCCGAAGAGGATAGCGCAGTCACCGAGAACGGTGTCTGGTACATGGGGAACATCGCGCAAGCGCCGGTCATTTCCAGACCCGGTGCGATTGGGTTGGTGCCAGCGAGCGATTCAGCGGCTGGACCCATTGTTGTCATGCCGAACTGCGCATCACCGGTGTGAACCAGAGCCATGTTCTGCATTGGGCCGCCGGTGACTTCGCCGCCGCCGGAAATGCCGAGCTCTTCAGCAACCAGGTTGGCCCAGCCAGAGCCGTAAGCGAAGTAGGTACCGCCCTGTGAGGCTGTGCCCACAGTAAAGCTTTCAGGCCAGCCTTCGCGGTCCTGAGCGATAGCAGTGCCAGCAACAGCAACCGAAAGGGCTGCAGTGGTGGCAAGAAAAGTAGCAAGTTTCATCGAAGATAATCCTCCCGTTAAGCCGATGTCTTCGGCTTTTCGTGTGCGTTGTCACGCATGCTCTTATCTTGGGCTCACATTGGTATGCGGCAACCATAAAAAGGGCAGGCGCAGCAAAGGCGCCGTGTTTCTGCATGGCAGCTATGCGCCGCGCAACTGTTGCTTGCGAATCCTAGCGCGCCTAGCGAAGCTTTTTCAAAAGATGGGTGGAAACGGTAACATTCACCGGTTTCGATGGGCGCTTTTCTACCCATCCACACGTTCAGGCGCGTCCCGGTGACGGAAGTCTTCGCGAGAAAGATCGTATTTGCGCATCTTTTCGTAGAGAGATTTGCGCGAAATGCCGAGCGCCTCATAGGTTGCTTTGAGATTTCCTGCGTGTGCAGCGATGGTGGCGGCAATCAGGCTTTTCTCATACGTCGCCACCTGCTGCGACAAACCTCCCGATGAAATCGGCATCCCATCAACAGTTTCCTCGGCACCAGGCTCAAGGTCTAAATCAAGATCAAGATCAAGCACGAACCGGTCGGCGGCATTGCGTAGTTCGCGCACATTGCCGGGCCAGGATCGCCGGGCAAGCGACGCCAACAAACGGTCTGGCACCACGCGCACCGGGCGCTTGTAACGCACGCTGGCATCATGCACGAGTTGAATGAACAACCGCGGGATGTCCTCGCGACGTTCATCCAGCGGTGGCATGCGGATGTGAAGGACGTTGAGGCGGTAATAGAGATCATCGCGGAACGTGCCCGCTTCAACAGCCTTTTCCAGATCGCTCTTGCTGGCAGCGATGAACCGCACATCCAGCTCAACCGGATCGTTGGAACCAAGCCGGGTGATGATACGGTTTTGGATCGCGTGCAGCAGCTTGGCCTGCAAGCGCATTGGCAGGCTATCGATCTCATCGAGAAAAACTGTGCCGCCGCGGGCATGCTCAAAGCGCCCATAGCGCGCACGGGTCGCGCCGGGAAAGGCACCCGCCTCATGTCCAAACAATTCGCTGTCGATCAGCTCTGATGGCAATGCCGCACAGTTGATATGCACGAACGGGCCACTGGCCCTTTCGCTGGCCATTTGCAGCGCTCGCGCCGCGACCTCCTTGCCGGTGCCCGTTTCCCCAACGATCAAAACGTCAGCATCGGTTTGAGCAACGGCGCGAACCTGCGCGCGTACCGCGACCATGGCCGCACTGCGCCCAGCCAGACGCGCCTCGATAGGTCCTCGGCCGACAACCTGATTGCGCAGCAACCGGTTTTCCAGTGTCAACCGACGCTTGTCGAGCGCGCGCTGAACAGAGTCCACCAGAACCGCAGGCGCAAAAGGTTTCTCGATAAAGTCATAGGCGCCGTCGCGCATCGATTGAACGGCCAATTCCACGTCGCCATGGCCCGTTATCAGGATCACCGGAAACTCCGGATCGATCTCCAAGCAGCGTCGCATCAATGTCAGGCCGTCCATGCCAGCCATGCGAATGTCTGTGACAAGCACACCGGGAAAGGCCCGGCCAACATGGGCAAGTGCGGCCTCAGCATCAGCAAAACATCGGGCGCTTAGTTCGGCCAGATCAAGAGTCTGCGCGGCGGCGAGGCGCAGATGCTCCTCATCATCGACGAAAAGGACTGTTTCCTCGCTCATTCCGCTGCCAATCCATGCGTGGCTGGCGCCTGCGCTGCGCGCAGCTCAATAGAAAACTCAGCGCCGCCATCCTCGCGGTTGCGCGCCCGCAGGCGTCCGCCAAAGTCCTCGACGATGTTGTAAGAAATCGAGAGACCCAGCCCGAGCCCTTTACCCGGGCTCTTGGTGGTGAAAAACGGATCGAACAGCTGCGCCAGCGCCTGCTCTTCCAAACCCTCACCTTGGTCGCGCACATGGATCAGAATGAGGTTTTCGCTGTCGGCCTCCACAGCAATCTCAAGCAATGGGCGCGGATGGCCCTCCATCGAGTCCAGCGCATTGTTGAGCAAATTGATGATCACCTGTTGCAAGCGCAGCTGTCCCCCCATCACCCAAATCGGGTTGTCAGGGCGCGCGTAGGTAACCTCGGCGCCGGTCTTCTTAAAGCGTGCCTCCATCAAAGCCATCGCATCATCGATGGCGCTTAACACGTTGATCGGACCGATATCCTCCTGCGGACGGCGGGCAAAATTACGCAAATGGCCTGAGATCGCCGCCATACGGTCTGCCATCTTGGAGATGCGCGAAACGTTCTCGCGTGCATCGGACGGACGATCACGATCCAGAAACGTCACGGCATTGTCGGCGTAGGTTTTCACCGCCGCGAGCGGCTGATTGATCTCATGAGACAAGGCTGCCGACATCTGCCCCAAGGCGGCCAGTTTGCCAGCCTGCACCAACTCGTGCTGGGTTTTGCGCAAACGCTGCTCGGCGGTGCGGCGCTCCTCCACCTCCACCAGCAAATTGGCGTTGGCTGCGTTGAGATCAGCCGTGCGTTCATCGACGCGGCGTTCCAAAAGGTCCCGCGCCGCGCGCTGCGCCTCCATACGCTCCAAAATGCGCGCACGCCTTTGCAACACACTCATCAAAGCCAGTCCGACGAACAAAACAAAAAGAACAAAAACCAGAAGCGCTGTCAGCGCCTGCGCCTTGGCAGGACCGGCGGGCACGAGAATAGAGACGCGCCACCCGACATCCTCAATCAAGGTGGATGCGGTGACAAAGTCCTCGCTTGTGCCCTCGTCCTGTACCTTCAAAAAGCTTAGCACGTCGGTCAGCGGCTCGCGGATGTTGGTGAGCGGTGTCAGCTCTTCCAGCGGATATTGCTGGGTATCGGCCACTTCAGCCAACACTGAAGGTGAGAGGTCCGAAAGCGTTCGAAAGTGCCAAACCTCGCGGCTCGCCATGAACACGATGTCGTTGAGGTCGCTGACAATGATGTCGCTGGTGCCACCGCGCCAGGCATCTTCAAAAGCATCAACGGTGAATTTCAGCGTCAGCGCGCCAACGATTTCACCACCGTCCATAACCGGCGCGGCATAAAAATAGCCGCGTTCCAGCGATGTGGTGCCGAGCGCAAAATAACGCCCAAGACCACCGGAAATAGCCTGGGTGAAATACGGTCGGAAGGCAAAACTCCGACCGATAAAGGGCCGCTCTTTGAGGTAATTGCTGGCAGCAATGGTCAGACCGTCGGCGTCCAGAAGATAGACGTCCGACGCTCCAAGTTCCTCAGCCGTCACGCGCAGTTGCTCATTGACCTCGGCTTGCAGTGCATCGTTCTGCGGCTCAGCAAGCAGCTGCGCCAAGATCTGCCGCTCACCAATAAGTGCAGGCAGCGGCTCAAAGCGCCGCAACGCGCCGCGTAAGCCCTCCACCGAAAGCCGCAAAGTGGCCAAGCCTTGATCACCCGCGCGCACCAAGAACAGCCGCTCAACACTTGGCAAAGCTGCCAAACCCAACGCGATCACTACCAACAATGCAAGCCACAGGCGTCCGCTATCTGTTCTCAGAAAGCTGCGCCCCGATGAAACCTCTGCCATGGTCCAAGTATGCGGCGGTTGGACTGCCTTGCCTAGCTGGCTTTTTGTTCTGACTTAACGAACACAAGCACCAAGACGGCGCTGAGCAAGGCAAGACCAAACGCGATCCAGGCAAGCATGCTGTAGGCCTCTAGCGATGCAACGGTGTGCAGCACCTGATCATTGAGGCTAAGGCCCTCTTCTCCAGGCACGGCAAAGCCCGGCAAACCATCGGCATTTCCATAGGCAATAGCGCCCAGTGGGGCAAAAGCGGCCACCGCAAACAAACCACCGGCCCGCGAGACAGCATTGTTGATGCCCGAGGCAACACCCGATTGTGTGTCGCTGACAGCGTTGATGATGGCAGTGGAAAGCGGCGGGATACAAAGCCCCATGCCGAGGCCAAGCACCACCAGCGACCCGCCCACCAGAAGCAGTGAGCCAGTGCCCGCCGCAAGGCTGGTGAGCCAAAACGATACCCCGGCAATGCTCGCACCAATCGCCAAGGGCAGTCGCACACCTATCTTGTCGACCAGCGCACCAACCCGTGGCGTGATGAGAGCCATCACAGCGGTAAACGGCAAAAACACAGAACCAACTGCCAGCGCAGAAAAGTCGTACGCGCTGAGCAGCGTGACTGGCAGGAAAAAGAGCAATCCGCCAAGCGCAGCATAAAGCAGAAACGTCGCTGCGTTGACCGCCGAAAAACCTGGGGCCGCAAACATGCCAAGCGGCATCATTGGATCGTGCGAGCGCCCCTCGTGCCAAAGGAAGAGGCCACACGCGACAAAGCCAAGCACAACCAACCCAACAAGCACCGGTGTGCCAAGCGCGATCTGACCAAGCGCTCCACCCTCGCCCATCAATGTCAATGAGAAGGCCAGCAATCCGAGCGCTGCGACCGCCAACAGTGCGCCCAGCCAATCAAGCTTTTGCGTGACCGTGCGGTGTGCATCGTCCGGCACGCGGGTCCACAGCAGCCAAAGCGTGAGCGCAGCAAGCGGTAGATTGATATAGAAAGTCGAACGCCAACCCAGCGCATCCACCATCGCACCACCAATGATTGGGCCAATGGCAGCCGAAACGCCGGAGGCAGCCGCCCAAATGCCGACAGCACGACCACGCTCCTCACGCGGATAATAGGTAGCGATCAAGGCCAATGAGGATGGCACCATCAGCGCCGCACCAAGGCCCTGCACAACGCGCGCACCGATCAGCTGCCCACCATTCAGTGCAACCGCACACGCCAGCGATGCCAAAGCGAAGATGGCAATGCCGAGACCAAACACGCGGCGGCGACCGAACACATCGCCTGCGCTACCCCCCACCAGAATAAAAGCGGTTAGAACCAGCGTGTAGCCATTGACCACCCAGCTGATCGTTGCCAGCGACGCTTCAAGGTCTGCGCGAATGGCAGGTGCGATGATGGCGACAATCGTGCCATCAATGAACCCGAGCGTGGAGCCCAGAATGGCCACCACAAGCACGATAAGCTGCTGACGTTTGGAACAGGCGACATGGCCGATATCGGAAGGCGCTGCCACGGCGCCCTGTTGGGTAATCCCGCGCATCAATGGGCGCCTTTTGCTCACTAAGTTGGCGCAAGACTAGTACGCCGGAGGCCAGCTTCCAAGCAGCGATACCATATCATCGCACAACAAAAAAACCCCGCCCGGTGGGCGAGGTTTTCACAATCAGTCCGTGGCGTTGTTGCTCAGTAGCGCTCAGAGATTTGCAGCGTGGCTGGGATGCCGCTGCCGCGATTGTAAGATCCGATCCAGATGTCATACTGACCGGATGGCGCGTTGCCGATACGCAGTTGGGCGCCCAAATCCACGCCACCATCATCATCAAAAAACCACTGACCCGATGGGCCATTGACCAGCAGAACTGTATCAACGTTGGATTGAATAATGAAGGTTAGCGCCGAGGCACCCGACGTGCTGTATTGCAAGCGGTAGTCCGGACGACGGGCCACCCAGCCCCACGCGCCAATGCCGCAGTTCGACACATCATTGCGGCCGCCAGCTGTCACGCTGCGATTCCACGGATCGGGCAAAAAGCCTTCAGTCAGATTGACTGTGCCAAAGTGCGGACTGCCCTGCCACGTTGGACACGCGGCCTGAGCATCGTTCACAAAGGCAAAAGAGGCACCAAATGTTACAGTGGCAAGCGCCATAGCGCCGCCGAGTACGGATAAAATCATGCGTTTCATGTGTGTTCCCCTGAACTGCTGCCGGGCATTTTGTAATCCCGACATTCCCTCCATGACCCCACATACAAAGTCTTGAAGGCTGGCGTGTCAATTGTGGCCTCATCAAACCACGCGGACGCTCGCTTGCTGGCCAACCGTTACCAAGCACACTCGTTGAGCCACGTTTGTGACATGTGTCACATCTTTTCGCCGAGCCATTTCTAAACCGGTCAGCGGGCAAGCAAAGTGGATGAGGCAACGCATCGCACTTGCAAAAAATACGCAGTGGCGCAGCTAACGTCAGGCTTTTGAAATCTCAGCAAACAGTAAGGCCAACACGATGCCCAAACTGCATCCTTTCTCTTCATTTCCACCCGATGGGTTGGCAGTCATCATCGGCGCCCATGGAGGGATAGGCGCCGAGGTAGCAACCCAGGTTCGTGCCAGCGGGCATTTCGCGGATGTGATCGGCACATCGCGCAGCGGTCAGCCGTCGTTGGACTTCACTCGAGAGGATAACATCAAGGCGCTTGCCGATCAGATACGGTCGACTGGTCTTGATCTTCGCTTGGTCTTTGATGCCACCGGCTACCTTCACGGGCCCCAGGGCGGCCCGGAAAAAAGCTGGTCTGCCATCGACCCCGCCGCTATGGCCTATCAGTTCACCATCAACACAATCGGTCCGGCACTTCTCATCAAGCATCTGCTGCCGCTTTTTCCGCGTCAGGGCAAAGCAGTGTTTGCAACAATTTCCGCCAAGGTTGGTTCGATTTCCGACAATCAGCTGGGCGGATGGTACGGCTACCGCGCCGCCAAAGCAGCCCTCAATCAGATCGTCAAAACCGCGTCCATCGAGCTCGCGCGCAAACGCTCAGAGGCGGTCTGCTTGGCTTTGCATCCAGGAACGGTGGCAACAAAGCTTTCTGATCCTTTTGCAAAACAGGGGGTGAAGCTTCAAAAACCCAAAGAATCCGTAACGTCAATGTTGTCGGTGATCAACACGACAAGTGTAGAGCAGTCCGGCGCCTTGGTGGCTTACAATGGTGACACACTACCTTTCTGAAAAGGTCAAGAAGACGGAGTCAGCCGTTACGTTTGCACTCAAGATTACAAGCTCCGATCCTTGCATGCTGCTTACGCTTTGCGCAGTTGGGAAAAATAAGCCTGCATTTTGTGCGGTGCACAGCCCTTGTGCACCCCCAACCCCTGTGTTAGCCCTTCATATCCTTTTGACTGGGACGGACCGAGAAAACTCGGCCTCCGGTTTCGAGGGTGGCACGTGTCCGCTGAGGGGTTGGGCAAAAGACCAGAGGAACTTGTTTTGGTTGACCGCCAAAACTCCTGACTCGTGTCTGCGTAAACAAGGGAAGGACCAACAATGAAAAAACTATCGATTGCTGCAACCGCAGCATCGGCCATCGCGCTGACCGTATCGGCGATGCCAGCTCAGGCAGGCGACCAGCTTGATGCGATCATGGATCGCGGCGAACTGATCTGCGGCGTGAACACCGGTCTTGCCGGTTTCGGCATTGCAGATAGCCAGGGCGTATGGACTGGCTTTGACGTCGATTATTGTAAAGCAATGGCAATCGCGATCTTCGATGATTCCAGCGCCGTACAATATGTACCGCTTTCATCCGTGCAGCGCTTCCCAGCCCTGCAGGCAGGTGAAGTCGACATTCTTTCGCGCAACACCACGTGGACGCTAACCCGCGATGCATCGCTGGGTGCAACGTTTGCTGGCACCTGGTTCTATGACGGCCAGGGCTTCATGGTTCGCGCCGAAGACGGCATTTCTTCGCTCGAAGATATGAGCGGCGCATCGATTTGCGTTGAATCTGGCACCACCACCGAGCTCAATCTAGCTGACGTGTTCTCCGCACGCGGCATCGATTACGAGCCAGTGTTGTTTGAAGCGCTTCAGGAAGTGCTGACCGCCTTCTTCGAAGGTCGTTGCGATGTGTACACAACAGATGCTTCGGCACTGGCTGCTGTGCGTACCGCCAACGCGCCAAACCCAGATGATTATGTGATCCTTCCAGATCTCATCTCCAAAGAACCGCTTGGCCCAATGCTGCGCCGTGGCGATGATGAGCTCTATGCGATTTCACGCTGGGTTCTGTTTGCTGCTTTGGAAGCTGAAGAAAAAGGTGTGACGTCAGAAAACGCTGCTGACATGCTCGCCAACTCTTCTGATCCAACCGTTCAGCGTCTGCTGGGCGCATCTGGTGAGATGGGCTCCTTGCTCGGCCTTCGCAGTGACTGGGCTTTGGACATCATCACCGAGCTTGGCAACTATGGTGAAATGTACGAGCGCAACATCACCCCACTTGGCCTACCGCGCGGCCTGAACGCGCTGTGGACCGAAGGGGGCATCCAGTACGCTCCGCCGGTTCGCTAAGACGGTAATAAGAACGGGCCATGGTGCACACGCACTGTGGCCCGTTTGCTTTTCAAGCCCGAAGACCAAAATGCCCGTACAGGCCCAATCGCCTGCCCGAGCCCGTTATTCTGGCCAATGCTACCGCGCTGACATGACGAACGGCCAAACGTTCGCGGGTCCAAAACAGCGCACAGGGAACAGATTCGAGATCACGCATGACTGATCACGCGCATAGCGGCGCAGGATTTCCGGAGCCGTCGGCTCCGCAACCCAAGGCCGCACCAAAAACAAATCTATTTTACAGCGAAAAATTTCGCGCCATCATCTACCAGGTCGTCCTGATCGCCGTTGTTATCGGTGTTGGCTTTTTTCTGGTCTCCAATACGCTGGCCAACCTTGCCGCTCGCGGCATCCAATCAGGCTACGGCTTTCTTGATGTCCGTGCCGGTTTCGATATTGGCGAAGCGCTGATCGAATACTCCAACGACGACACCTATGGCCGCGCCTTGGTGGTTGGTATTTTGAACACCGTCAAAGTCGCGTTTTTCGGCATTATTTTGGCAACCATCGTTGGCGTGATCATGGGCATCGCGCGGCTCTCCTCCAACTGGTTGGTGGCAAAATTTGCCTCCATCTATGTGGAGGTATTGCGCAACATCCCACTGCTTCTGCACCTGTTCTTCATCTATGGCGTTCTGATCAACATCCTGCCGCGACCGCGCGACAGCTGGACCCTGCTGCCAAGCGTGTTCCTTTCCAATCGCGGGCTGAAATATCCGGTGATGGCTGACCATCAAATATGGTCGTGGGTCCTGCTCGCTATGCTGGTCGGTGCCATCGGCGCTTACTTCCTAGCGCGCCGGGCAGATCAAAAGCAGGCTGAAACCGGCGTTCGCCCCAAAACACTGTTGCCATCGCTTGGCCTCATCTTCGGTCTTGGTGCGGTGGTATGGCTGATTGGCGGTGCACCCACTGAGGTCAACGCGCCAGAACTGCGCGGCTTCAACTTCCGTGGCGGCCAGTCGCTTTCGCCAGAGTTTCTCGCTCTTCTGCTTGGCCTTACCATTTACACCAGTGCATTTATCGCTGAGATCGTGCGCTCAGGTATCCAGGCGGTAAATTACGGGCAGACCGAGGCGGCCAAGGCGGTGGGCCTTAACCCCGGCAACACACTGCGCTTGGTGGTGCTGCCACAGGCTTTGCGGGTGATCATTCCACCCATCACCAGCCAATATCTGAACCTCACCAAAAACTCCTCTCTGGCGATTGCCATTGGCTACCCGGACCTTGTGTCAGTGGGCAACACGGCCCTCAACCAATCTGGTCAGGCAATTGAGATCATCGCCGTGTTCATGACCGTTTACCTGTCCCTGTCGCTCATCACCTCGTTGTTCATGAATTGGTACAACGGGCGCATTGCGCTGACAGAACGATAGGCGGGAAGAGAACCATGACAGATACAACAAACTCCGCCGTCAATGATCGCCCAACAACCAGCGCACCATTTGCTGACGCGGCCAACTTTGTGCCCGCCAAAGCGCGCCCTGCGCCGCTAGCGATCCGCCTCGGCCCGTTGACTTGGCTGAAAGAGAACCTTTTCAACACCTGGTACAACGCGCTTTTCACGCTTCTCGCCATCTATGCGCTGGCCAACTGGATACCAGCCGCTTTTGACTGGTTCTTCACCAGCGCTTTGTGGGAAGCAGCGCCGGCCGATGCGTGCGATGCCGTCACCGGCGCGTGCTGGGCCTTCGTTTACGAAAAATGGCGCTTCATCCTGTTCGGCACCTACCCGTTTGAGCAGCAATGGCGCCCCGGCGCTGCTGTTATTTTGTTCATCGGTATGGTGATCATCTCGTGCTTCAAGCCGATGTGGAACAAGAGCCTTCTGGTCATCTGGCCGGTTGGCCTGATCGTCTGTTGGATTTTGTTGTCAGGCGGTATTTTCGGCCTTGAAAGTGTTCCCAACAATCTGTGGGGCGGTTTGCCCATCACGCTGATGCTGGCCGTGATCGGGTGTGGCCTGGCGTTTCCAATTTCGATTGCTTTGGCGCTTGGCCGCCGCTCCAAAATGCCGATTATCAAGGCGTTTTGCGTTGGCTATATCGAGCTGATCCGCGGTGTGCCGCTCATCACGGTGCTGTTCATGGCATCAGTTATGTTCCCGCTCTTCATGCCCGAAGGCATCACCATCGATAAGCTGCTGCGGGCGCAGGTTGCCATCATCATGTTCGCCGCTGCCTATTTGGCTGAGGTGGTGCGCGGTGGTCTTCAGGCGATCCCCAAGGGGCAATATGAAGCCGCCGATGCCATGGGCCTTTCCTACTGGCAGGCGATGGTTTTCATCATCCTGCCGCAGGCGCTCAAGATCACAATCCCACCGCAGGTCAACACCTTTATCGGGATGTTCAAGGACACCTCGCTGGTGCTGATCGTGGGCATCTTCGATCTGATGTTCACCATGCGGGTGGCGATCAACGACCTTGAATGGCGCGCCTTCTACATCGAAGGCATGGTGTTCGTCGCCATCCTCTACTTCCTGTTCTGCTTCTCCATGTCGAAGTACAGCCAATGGCTGGAGCATGAACTTCACAGAGGTCACAAGCGCATTTAGCGCTTGCCGCCCCTCTCCAGTTTTTCGCTTAGGGATAACCAACAATGGCTACCACAGCACCCGCATCCACCGCCGCATCCTCCATGGGCACCAACGAAGTCATCTCGATGGCTGGCGTCAACAAATGGTATGGGGATTTCCACGTCCTCAAGGACATCAACCTCTCAGTGAAATCCGGCGAGCGCATCGTTGTCTGCGGACCGTCAGGCTCCGGCAAATCCACGCTCATTCGCTGCCTCAATCGCCTTGAGGAGCATCAAGAGGGCGACATCTCCGTCGATGGCATTGAGTTGACCGACAACATCAAAAACATCGACGCTGTGCGCGCCGAGGTTGGCATGGTGTTCCAGCACTTCAACCTGTTCCCGCACCTCTCGGTGCTCGACAACTGCACGCTGGCACCGATCTGGGTGAAGAAAACGCCCAAGGCCGAAGCCGAAGCGCTGGGCATGAAATATCTGGAGCGCGTGCGGATCGGCGAGCAGGCGCTGAAATACCCCGGCCAGCTATCCGGTGGCCAACAACAGCGTGTGGCGATTGCCCGCGCCCTGTGCATGACACCAAAGATCATGCTGTTTGATGAGCCGAGCTCCGCGCTTGATCCGGAGATGGTGAAAGAGGTGCTCGACACCATGGTCGATCTGGCCAAAGAAGGCATGACCATGCTGTGTGTGACCCACGAAATGGGCTTCGCCAAGGCTGTTGCCGACCGGGTGATCTTTATGGATCAGGGCGAGATCGTTGAGCAGAATGAGCCCAACGCCTTCTTCGACAACCCGCAGAATGAGCGCACCAAAGAGTTCCTCAACCAGATCCTGTAGCGCAACCTATGTCATGGCCGTCCACCGGGCGGTCATGGCATTGCGATGTGTATGGCTGTGATGATGTCATTGATCCGTCACACACCCGTCCTAAGCCGCATTTATGATTGAGCTCCCGACAGCACACGCCCGCACACAAAGCGGCCTGACGGCGATGAACGGCGGTGCAGGCATAACGCTGACTGATTGCGCAAAAACCTTTCCAGATGGCACGCGCGCGCTTCTGCCACTGTCGCTGGAGATCAAGCCACGTGAAAAAATGGTCATTCTCGGGCCATCCGGCTGCGGCAAGACAACTTTGCTGCGCATCATTGCAGGGCTGGAAACACCAGACCTGGAAGGCTCCGTCTATTTCGACGAGGATGATGTTACAGGCCAGCCCATTGAGGCTCGCCAGGTTGGCATGGTGTTCCAGTCTTACGCCTTGTTCCCAACGCTCACTGTGGCCGGCAACATTCTCTTTCCGCTGCGGCTGAAGAAAGTCGAGAAATCCATCCAGGAAGCACGGCTGGCTGAGCTTGCCAGCTTTGTCGGCATTGAAGGCCTGGAGCATCGTCACATCCACGAACTGTCTGGCGGCCAAAAGCAGCGTGTTGCGCTCGCCCGCGCGCTGGCCGTTGAGCCGCGCATTCTGCTGCTTGATGAACCGCTCACCGCTCTTGATGCAAGCTTGCGCGAGCGCCTGCGCGCCGAGCTTTCCGGCCTGCTTGATGGGCTTGGCGTCACGGCGATCTATGTGACTCATGATCAGTCTGAAGCCATGGCACTGGCGGACCGCATCGTTGTGATGGATCGCGGTGCCATCGCCCAAGTCGGCACGCCGTTTGAGATTTATGAAAAACCAGCCTCACCCTTTGTGGCAAAGTTCATTGGTGCGGCTGCACTTATTCCGGCCCACGCCCACGAGGGCGGTATTCATGTGCGCGGTGAACGGATCGCCAGCTACGCAGACAAACGCGGCGACGTTTTTCTGGTCGCACGGCCTGAAGATTTGACGCCTGCCAAGGATGGCCCGTTGCACGGGCAAGTGACCGCCGCCACCTACTTTGGTGATCGCAAACGGCTGCACATAACGCTGACCGACGGGCCGCCGATCATTGTCGATACGCCGCCCGACACTGCACTTGAGGCAGGCGATACCACCCATCTGAGCCTAACATCCGATACGCCGCGCATTCTGACACCTTGAAGGTTTTCCAAAGGAAAACGTTTTGGCGTCATAGACTTGTGATGAAGCGCCAATAGGCCCAGCATCATCCAATTGCAGTTGAAATTCTGGAGTCCGATATGTCCGCTTCACGTTCCCTCAAATCCCTCGCCGCCGCCTTGGCACTGACACTTGTCTTGCCACTTGGCGTGCAAGCCGCGGAAGGCCGTCTGGTTGTTTACACCTCGCAGCCAAACGCTGATGCGCAGGCGACGGTTGATGCCTTCACCGCCGCTCACCCCGACGTGGACGTTGAGTGGGTGCGCGATGGCACCACCCAAATGATGGCCCGCCTGGCCACGGAATTTGAAGCCGGCAACCCGCAGCCCGATGTTCTCTTGATCGCGGACATGGTCACGATGGAAGGGCTGAAACAGGAAGGCCGCTTGATGGCCCATCCTGATGCCGACACCTCCGCCTATGATGACGGCTTGATGGACGCCGAAGGCTACTACTTCTCCACCAAACTCATCACAACCGGTATCGTCTACAACACCGCCGCCCCGTTCCAGCCAGACAACTGGCTTGACCTGTTACGCGATGAGGCAATCGGCCAGGTGCGTATCCCCTCTCCTCTGACGTCAGGCGCTGCCCTTATCCACTTGGAGACGCTGACCAACAATTTGGACATGGGCTGGGAGTATTATGAGTGGCTTGCAGCCCGTGACACGATTGCTGCTGGCGGCAATGGCGGCACGTTCAACGCCGTGGCCGGTGGCGAGCAACTGTTCGGCATGGTTGTTGATTTCCTCGCCATCCGCGAAAAAGCCAACGGCGCCCCGGTGGAATTCGTCTTCCCAAGCGAAGGTGTGTCGGCTGTAACAGAGCCGGTGGCCATTCTCTCCACTGCGCAAAACCCTGAAGCCGCGAGGGCTTTTGTCGATTTTCTTCTGTCACCGGAAGGCCAGCAGCTTGCCGCCGATCAGGGCTATGTGCCTGCCCATCCGGCCATCGAATTGCCAGATGGCTTTCCGCCTCGTGACGAGATCACAGTGATGAACTTTGATCCGGCGCACGCGTTAGCCAATTCAGAAGAAAACCGCATCCGCTTCGCCGACCTGTTCGGCCAGTAAGAGCCAAAGAGGCAATATTGACATTGGCAGGCGTGCCACCCCAAACAGATCGTGAGATTGCCACATGAGCGACCAAACGATAGGCGCGCCCGTCCTGCCCCGCACACGCCACCATGTGGAACCCAAAGACCCGGCCAAGAGCTTGAGCCAACGGGTTCCCTTCGCTCTTTCGCGCATGGATGCCTTCACGCCTTATCTGGTTTTGGGCGTTGCGGTGCTGGTGCTCGCCCTCATCCCGATTGCACGCTTGCTGATCGCGGCTTTCGCGCCGGGGATCGACGCCTTCTGGATCGAGATCAGCCGCACGGCCTCGGTACGCGCAACCATCAACACGTTCGATGTTGCGCTGTGGTCATCCTTCTTGTCGCTTGGCTTGGGCGGATTGCTCGCCTTTCTTGTCGGCGCGACAGACATGCGCAGCAAACGGCTGCTTTCGGTGGCATTCCTCCTGCCATTGATGATCGCTCCGCAGGTCACGGCGCTGGCCTGGCTGCAACTCTTCGGCCCATCCTCAGCGTTGCTCCAGACTTTTGGCCTTGCCCCACCGCCCGGCTCTGCCAATCCAATGTATGGCCGCGAAGGCATCATTTTATTGCTTGGTGTCCAACACACGGCGCTCGCCTTCATCACGCTGCGCGCTGGCCTGCGCGCCATTCCCGGCGATGTGATTGAAGCAGCCCGTGCCTGTGGCGCCAGTTCTTGGCGTGCCTTCTCCTTCGTTGGCCTGCCCATGCTTGCACCATTCTTGGCGGCCGCCTTCGCGCTTTGCTTCGTATCCTCGATTGGCAATTTCGGCATTCCGGCCTTGCTTGGCATGCCGGAGAATTTTCTCACCCTGCCGACGCTCATCTACCAACGCCTGGCCAGCTTCGGCACAGGCATGATCCCACGCGTTGCGACGCTTGCAGTGCTCGTCTCCTTCATCGCGGGTGTCGGCACCGTCATCATCGCATTAGTGCTCGCTCGCTACGCCACACGCATTGAGGCGGACAAGCCGCTCACACCGTTCGCGCTGGGCCGTTTTCGCCTGCCCACTGAGATCGGTGTTTGGTCACTGAACGCGCTGCTGTTGGTTGCCCCGCTCACCGCTCTCCTAGCGGCATCTCTTTTGCCGTCCTACGGCATGGCGCTCACCGCAGAGACCTTCACGCTGAACAATTACGTTGAGGTGCTCTTCCGCCAAGATGTCACGACACGGGCGTTTATGAACTCCTTCATGTTGGCGGGTAGTGCTGCCCTCATCCTGATGGCGATTTCGCTGCCGTCCGGCTACGCACTCTCTCGCCTTTCGGGACGCCGCCGCGTGCTGTTCGAAGCGCTGGTGGAAACGCCCTATGCGCTGCCCGGCATTGTGCTCGCCATCGCGATGATCCTGCTCTTCATCCGTCCGTTGCCCGTGATTGGCGTCAGCCTTTACGGTACCTACGGCATCATTCTCATCGCCTATCTATCGAGCTTCTACATTCTGGCGCTCCGTCCGGTGACAGCAGCCTTCAGCCAACTTGATCCGCGGCTGGAAGAAGCCGCCGCCATGTGCGGCGCTGGCTTTTGGCAGCGGTTCAATCTGGTTCTGGTTCCCGGCGTTCTGCCAGCTGCGGCGGCGGGCGCGGTGCTTGTGTTCCTCACCGCGTTCAACGAACTCACTGTGTCAGCACTGCTTTGGTCATCGGGTACAGAAACGCTGGGTGTGGTCCTCTTCAATTTTGAAGATGGCGGCTACACCACATTGGCTTCAGCTGTGGCGGTAGTGACTGTTGTTGTGGTCCTTGCGTTGGTGATCGCACTCGACAGCCTGCATCAGCGCTTGCCCAAGGGCACGCTTCCCTGGCGTTAAGTGCCCTGTTAACAAGCAGCCATGAACCAGCAAACCCTCCTCCACTCGCTCTTTGATGAATCCGTTCGGGTCGCCGACCCGATGATCTGCGTGCCCGCACACCTGCCACCCAAGCCCGACGGCAAGCTGCTTGTCATCGGCGCTGGCAAAGCCTCCGCACGCATGGGTGAGGCGCTGGAAAGCGTCTGGGGCCAAGATGGGAGCATGTGCGAAGGTCTGATCATCACCCGCTACGGATATGAACGCTCGCTGCAAGGCATCACGCTCAAAAGCGCCTCGCACCCCGTGCCAGATGAGGCCGGTTTGCTGGCAACGCGCGAGCTACGCGCCCTGCTTGAGCAGGCTGACCAGGACACCTTTATCCTGGCCTTGATCTCCGGCGGCGGATCCTCGCTGATGATCGATCCAGCAGGCGAGATGACCTTGGCCGACAAGATGGCCGTCAACGCCGCCTTGCTCGCCTCCGGCGCGCCGATCGATGAGATGAATGTGGTGCGCAAACATCTTTCACGCATCAAGGGGGGGCAACTCGCAGCCGCTGCCTACCCTGCCGCGCTTCATGCCCTGATGATTTCCGATGTACCTGGCGATGATCCGGCCTACATCGCCTCTGGGCCAACCGTCGGCGACAGCTCGACGCCTGCTGATGCGCTGGCCATCATCGCGCGCTACGCCATTGACCTGCCTGCTTCGGCCAAAGCCGTTCTCGATGGTAAAACCGGTGTCATCTCGCCAGGCGATGAACGCCTGTCGACGACGACCAACACCATCATCGCCGCACCCTCTCAATCGCTCGACGCAGCCAAAAAGATCGCTGAGGCTAAGGGTATCGACGTCTCCATTCTTGGCGATGCGCTGGAAGGCGAAGCCCGCGACCTCGCTCGTGAACAGGCCGCACTCGCACTCAAACTGAGAAGTGAGATCAGCCAACCCCACCTGCTTCTCTCCGGCGGCGAATGCACCGTTACCCGCACCGGCGATGGTGTCGGCGGCCCGAATGCTGAGTACGCTTTATCACTCGCCATTGCCCTTAATGGCGCGGCGGGCATTCATGCGCTCGCCTGCGATACCGATGGGGTGGACGGCGCCGCCGAGGTGGCCGGTGCAATGGTGACGCCCAACACGCTCGCCAAAGCACGCGCCAAGAACATCGACCCGCAAGCCTCGCTCACCGACAATGACGCGCACAATTTCTTCGCCAGTATTGGCGATCAAGTCATCACCGGCCCAACGCTGACCAACGTGAACGATTTCCGCGCGATCCTGATCGAGCCTACCTAAACATCCACGGTATCGACGGCCCCGGATGTCTGCGCCAGCGCCACCGACTTGATGACAGCGTAAACACCCATGCCAGGCTGCAAGCCCATCTGCTCCACCGAGCGGCGGGTGACCTGCGCAACCAACCCATCGTCACCACAGGCAAGCATCACATCCGCCGCCGATGGGTTGGTGCTCGATGCGCGCAGTTCGGTGATCTGACAGGCCAACACGTTAAGCGCGCTGAGACCCTCCGGCGGGTGCAGCGAGAGCATCACATCGCGTGCTGCGATTTCAACTTGCAGCACCCAGCCAAGCGGCGCATCCACCTGCGGCACGAACAGTCGCCCACCAGCCAGCGCTAGCTCCGAGAGACCATCGGAGCTGTTCTTCATCACCAACCGGGCACGGACCGTGCGGGCAAGACCTGTCCCACTGCCACCAAGCAGCGCGTCTGGTGCGCCCTGATCCACGCATTTTCCGTCAGCGATAATGGCCACCTGATTGGCAAGCCGCAGCACCTCTTCACGGGCATGGCTGACGTAAAGGATCGGCACACCGACCACATCGCGCACCTTCTCAATGAGTGCGAGCACATCGGCTTTGCGCGCCTGATCAAGCCCGGCCAATGGCTCGTCCATCATCAAAAGTTTTGGTTTGGAGAGCAATGCTCGGCCAATCGCCACCCGCTGGGCCTCGCCACCTGAAAGCCCAGATGGTTTGCGGCTCAGCAACCCATCCAGGCCCAAAAGCTCGGCCATCGCCACGGCATCGGTGCGCTTGACCGATCCATCCGAAAAGCGTGCGCCGTAAAGCAGGTTCTTGAGGACGGTCATATGTGGAAAGAGCCGCGCATCCTGAAACACCAAGCCGATCCGCCGTTTGTGAACGGGCAGATTGGTGCGGCTGGCGCTATCGAACAGCACCTGATCACCCAGCTGAATATGCCCGCCATCAGGCGTCACCAACCCAGCAATTGCTTTAATGATAGTGCTCTTTCCGGCCCCGGAGCGACCGAACAACGCCGTGACCCCATCACCAGCGCTAAGATCAAGATCGAGCGTGAAATCACCCTGCTGTTTCTGGATGGCAATCTGAAGCGTCATGATCGATCCATCCGCGCTGCGCTCGCCCGCCGCGCCAGAAGCTCCGCGACAAGCACCGCACCAATCGAGACCGCGATGGAAACCAGGATCAAACGGAACGCGCTTTCTTCGCCGCCGGGCACTTGCAGGAAAGCGTAGATGGCCGAGGAAATGGTCTGCGTGCGCCCGGGGATGTTGGAAACAAACGTGATGGTCGCCCCAAACTCACCCATCGCCTTGGCAAAGGCGAGCACCATGCCCGCGATGATGCCCGGCAACGCCAATGGCAGGGTCACGCTCATCATAACCATGAAACGGTTGGCGCCCAGGGTGGAGGCAGCTTCTTCCAGTTTTGGATCGATGGATTCAAACGCCAAACGGATCGCCCGCACCATCAGCGGGAACCCCATCACAGCACTGGCAAGCGCCGCACCGGTCCACTCAAAGGCAAAACGGATGCCGAAGGTTTCATCCAAAAATCCGCCAATCGGCCCCTGGCGACCAAACCCGATCAGCAGCAGATAGCCGGTGACCACCGGCGGCAGCACGAGTGGCAGATGCACCAGCGCATTGAGCAGACCATGGCCAAAAAACCGCCAACGGGCGAGCGCATAGGCGATGAACAGGCCCAGCGGCAAGCTTGCCAGCGTTGCCACCAACGCCACCTGAAGCGACAGGGCGACAGCCTGCCATTCGTCTGGACCAAGCCACTGTGTGATGTCCACTAGCCGCCCTCACCGGAAGAGATGGGCGAAAAACCGTTCTCAGCCAAAATTTCCTGAGCATCTTGGCCCATCAAAAACGCCAAAAATTGAGCAGCCTGAGCATTGTCGGAGTGCGCAACACCTGATGCAGTGTACCGAATGGCGGAATGACTATCCAATGGGAAGGTTTCGGCTACGAAAACCGCCTCATCAGCCTGCGCATCACTGCCATAAACGATCCCAAGCGGTGCTTCGCCGCGTGCAACCAGAAACAGGGCCGAGCGCACATTGTCAGACTGCGCCAAACGCGGCTCCAACGCTTCCCAAACACCAAGATTTTCCAGCGCTTCGCGCGCATAAATGCCAGCAGGCACGGCATCCACCAGCGCGACGGCAAGGCGACCATCATCGCCCAAAATGGCGAGCATATCATCAGCGGAGAAAAGATCAGGCGGTGTATCAAAAACCAGCGACGAGGGCGCAACAAGCACCAGGCGATTGCCAGCAAATGTGCCACGCGTTTGGGCGTTGATCAGTCCGCGCTCGTCCAAATAGTCCACCCAGATAGGATGGGCCGACACAAACACATCCGCTGGTGCACCCTGCTCAATCTGACGGGCTAAAATGGAGGTACCGGCGTAGGAAAATACCACCTCAACGCCGGTCTCTTGGGTGAACACTTCGCCTATCGCATCGAACGCGTTTTTCAGGCTAGCAGCGGCAAACACAGTCAGCGGTTCAGCCCGCAAAGGCAGCACCATCAAGACTGAGAAAACAAGTGCCGCGAGCACGCGCATCACGCCGTCCCTGCGACCCAATCACTCAAGCCAAGCTCAGCTTGCAGCTTCTTGGTTAGCCCGCCCGCCATGATCCGGTGCGCTTCGCGGATATAGGCGGAAAGATCCTCGTCGCTCAGCGGATTGTCCTCCACCACGCGGATCCAGCCGCCGCGCGGAAAATAGGGGGCTTGGGCAATACCCGATTCCTGCGTGAGCATTTCAAAGCTCATCGGTGCAACCTTCAGCACGATCCCATGCTGCCCATCTTTATCGCTGTCACCATCCTTGCCCACCCAAAAGGTCGATAGGGCAAAAACCTTGTTCTTACCCTTGGCGGCCTGATCACCAACTTTCCACACATGAGATTCGCCCCACTGCACCACCATGGAAGTGGCAGGCAGGTTTTGGCACAAGGCGTCAAAGGCAGCACGATCCATCATGGCGTGACCTTAGGAGAAAGCCTCGCGCAAATCGAGCGTCCCGCGCTTACCAACATCTTCAAAGTGCGCATCGAGAAACTGCGAGGCAGTATCACGCCCGACATCGCGCAGTTGGGTGAAGAAAGCCCAACTGGTGTTGGATTTCGACCCTGCACCTAGCGCAGCAAGCTCATCACTGGCATTGATGCGGTGCACGCGATTGCGGCGATAGTCACCACCTTCCAGTTTACCATCGTCAATCAGCCGATTGACAAAATCGATGGCGCGAAACTCTCGCAGCAGCGAGGCGTTGAAGGTGATTTCAGACACACGTTCCAGGATTTCTTGGGCCGTTTTTGGCGTTTCCTTGCGCTCAATCGGATTGATCTGAATGAGCACGATATCCTCGCATTCGGTCTCGGTGAAAAACGGGTAAAGCGCCGGATTACCGGTATAGCCTCCATCCCAATAGGGCTCGTCTTCGATCTCAACCGCTTGAAAGGCATACGGAAGGCAAGCCGAGGCGAGCACCGCGTCCGCCGTCACATCCTCACGTCGAAACAGACGTATCTTGCCTGAATGCACGCGCGTCGCCGCGATGAACAGTTTGAAGTCGTTGCACTTGGCCACACGGTCGAAATCCACCAACCGCTCCACCACATCGCGCAGCGGATTGATGTTGAGCGGATTCACATCATAGGGGCTGGTAAGCTGGGAGGTGAACGGATTGGACCAGGGCGCCAAAGGAAACAGTTTCGCAATGGCCTCTGCGCCACCATTGCGCATAGGCCACATCCAAAAACTCAAGAACCGGTCCAGCACTTCCTGCTGCTGATCGGTGACGGAAAACGAACCATTGCGGGAAATCGCCCGCCAGAAGGTTTCCAGCTTTTCGCGCGCGCCCTCCGCGTCGCCTTTGCCGTCCGCTCCACCGTACCAGCCATCAGCCAACGCCACGGCATTCATTGCACCCGCGCTGGTGCCAGAAATGCCTTCAAATCCCAGACGGCCATCTTCCAGCAGCTTGTCGAGGACACCCCAGGTGAACGCGCCGTGCGCACCCCCGCCTTGGAGGGCAAGATTGACCATCTTTTTGGGCTGCGCCATGAGCCGGGCCTACATCGCGGTCCAGCCACCATCGGCTGGCAGCGCTGCGCCGGTGATCTGCGCGCCCATATCAGAAGCAAGGAACACGGCAAATGTGCCCATTTGCTCCACGGTCACGAACTCTTTGGTTGGCTGACGATCCAGCATCACGTTCTTGATCACGTCCTCGCGTGACATATCGTGCGCTTTCATCTGGTCGGGAATTTGCCCCTCCACCAGCGGCGTGAGCACATAGCCAGGACAGATGGCGTTGCAGGTGCCGCCCACTTCAGCGAGCTCCAGAGCGATGGTTTTGGTGAGTCCCACCAAGCCATGCTTGGCCGACACATAAGCGCTTTTGTAGGGCGACGCGGTCAGACCATGCGCCGAGGCGATGTTGATGATCCGGCCCCACTTCTTTTCCTTCATGCCAGGAACGGCAGCACGGATGGTGTGGAAGGCAGACGACAGATTGATCGCCATGATAGCATCCCATTTCGACACCGGAAAATCTTCCACTGGCGCGACATATTGGATACCGGCGTTGTTGACCAAAATATCCACAGTGCCTAGCTTGTCTGCGGCGGTTTCGACCAGCTTCACGCAGGCCTCGCCATTCGACATATCCGCCTGTACATAGATGACCTCACTGCCGGTCTCGTCAGCCAGATCAGCGGCGATTTTGTAGTCTTCCTCGCGATCAAGATGGCTGTTGAGTGCCACCTTTGCGCCTGCCTGCGCCAAGCTTTTTGCGATGCCAAGGCCAATGCCAGACGTGGAGCCAGTAACAACGGCAACGTGGCCGGAAAGATCGAGAGTCAAAGCCATAATGGCCTCCAAAATCGTGAGTGTCTTTGCTGCGGACCATACGCGCCTGGCGTCATTTTGCAATGCAGCATATTCTCGCCTTTTATGGCCGGAGGTCCGCGTGTCACGCGCCACGCTACCAACCCGGCCATCCATCTATCAGGCGTGCATTGAGCACTGTGATGACGGTGACAACGTCAGACTGGATTCTCGGATCAAGTCCGAGGGCGACACAGATGGGATGCTTCAAATCTTCGCCGGATAGGCACACACATCCCGCACCACGCAAGCATGGCATTGGGGTGCGCGGGCTTGGCACACGCGTTTGCCAAACTGCAACAGCCAAAAGTGCCCATCACGCTTCGCCCAATCGGGCGAGCGTTCTTCCAGACTTTGCGCGGTCTGCGCCTCAGTCTTGCCACGTGCCAGGCCAATCCGGTTGGCGACGCGGTGCACATGCGTATCGACGGCGATTACATCCTCGCCAAACGTAAAACTCATGACGATATCTGCGCATTTGCGTCCGATGCCCGGCAGGCTCAAAAGACCGGCGCGAGTCGAGGGCACCACACCATCGTGCTCGTCCAGCAAAGCCGTGCAGAACTTGCGAATGTTCCGGGCCTTCATATTATACAGCCCAGCGGGTTTGATGGCTTGCGCCACAGCCTCATCATCAAGCGCCAGCATGGCCTGCGGTGTTTTGGCGATGGCAAAAAGTTGGCGTGCCGCTTTGGCGGTGTTGGCATCACGGCTTTGGGCTGAGAGCATGCAAGATATGCACGAGCGAAACGCATCTGGCTGACCCTTCGGACCTTTGGCGGAGGCTGTACGACCGGGCATACTTGCTTCAAGCGCGCGATAAACGGCCTCCACCTCATCCTCGGAGAGCGAACGGGTGGCGGTGACGGCATGGGAAAGCTTTGGCATGCTGATCGATCTGGTGCGGCCACCCTTCCGGTCAAGCTGCTGGCTTAAAGCCCAGATCGATCCAGCCAATCGATGTCGGGCTGATCAGCCACCAACCCAAACGGATTGTGGGAGCCGTCATTGAGATAATAGCCACGCCGTATCTCATCGAAATCCACGGTCTCGGCCACACCTGGCATCTGATAAATCCGCCGGGTGAAACGCCAAAGCGCTGGAAAGTCCGTCAGCCGATAGCGCGTGCAACGAAAATGCGTGGCGTAGACCGTGTCGTAGCGCACCAGCGTGGCAAACAGACGCAAATCAGCTGCTGTGATTGTTTCACCGAAAAGATAGGTCTGGTCGGCCAGGCGCTCTTCAAGCGTGTGCAACGTGGCATAAACGGACGCCGTTGCGTCGTCATATTCATCCTGCCGTTGCGCTTTGCCAGCGCGATAAACCGCATTCGACAAACCGTCGAACAATTTGGGCAAGAAGGCTGCCATCTCCGCGGCATGCTTAGCGGGAAAAAGGCTCGACCCGCTGCCCGCCTTGTCGAGCGCCACCATGATGTCTTCGGACGAATTGGAAAGCACGGCCCACTCGTGCGTATCCCACAACACTGGCACGGTGGCACGGCCTGTGTAGGCCTTGTCTGTCGCTGTGTAGAGCTCATGCACATGGCGATACCCAGCATCCGCCAGTGGCCCATCTGGCTTGATCGCATAGCCTTCCACACGTGGTCCGCCAGCACCTTGCAGCGGCATGCTGCCCGCAAACCCCTTCAACTGCCAGGCAAGCACCGCGCCGTGCGACCAAGGACAACTGAAGGAGGCGGCCAGAACGAAACGGTCCGGCGTTTCGGCAAGCGCCACAATGGCAGCGTCATCCAACCGCGATGGCAGCGCGCTTAGCTCACGCCTGTACGCGCCATCTTGCATCGAGCGATCGGCATCATCATGCCATCGGCCATCTATCAGCATACCCATACGCTTAGAACGCCCTGTCTTTTTGTTGCGATGCCACTGCACCAGCCCTATACCTAAACCATGCTTGATCGACCCGCACCATCGCCCGGCCTGACCGGATATCTCTCCACCATCATGCCGCGCCGCAAATCAGTTCCGGTGAGCGTCGGCGGCGTTGTCGTCGGAGGCGATGCGCCTGTGGTTGTGCAGTCGATGACTAACACCGACACCGCCGATATTCGTGCTACGGCCACCCAGGTGGCGGCGCTTGCCAAGGCTGGGTCTGAATTGGTGCGCATCACGGTGGATCGCGATGAGGCCGCCGCCGCCGTGCCCCATGTCAAGGAAAAGCTGGACAAATGGGGGGTGAATGTCCCGCTGGTCGGCGATTTTCACTATATCGGCCACCAGTTGCTTCAAGATCATCCCGCCTGCGCCGAGGCATTGGCAAAATACCGCATCAACCCCGGCAACGTCGGCTTTAAAGCCAAGAAAGATGTACAGTTCGGCGCGATCATCGAAGAAGCGATGAAGCGCGACAAAACCGTGCGCATTGGCGTGAACTGGGGCTCGCTGGATCAGGTGCTTCTGACCAAGCTGATGGATGAGAACGCCGACAACGGCTCACCGCTCACAGCCCGTCAAGTGACCCACGAAGCCATGGTGCAGTCAGCGCTTCTCTCCGCTGAGTATGCCGAAAAGCTCGGGCTTGGTCGCGACAAAATCATCCTGTCGGCCAAGGTCAGCCAAGTACAGGATTTGGTGGCCTGTTACACCGCACTGGCCGCCAGGTCGGACTATGCGCTGCATCTCGGCCTGACTGAAGCAGGCATGGGTTCAAAAGGCATCGTCGCTTCGTCGGCAGCACTTGGCATTCTGCTGCAACAGGGCATCGGTGACACGATCCGCATCTCGCTCACGCCGGAGCCCGGCGGGGATCGCACGAAAGAAGTGCAGGTCGCCCAAGAGCTTCTGCAAACCATGGGCATTCGCTCGTTCGTGCCAGTGGTCGCCGCATGTCCGGGCTGCGGTCGCACAACCTCCACGACGTTCCAAGAACTGGCGCAGGACGTGCAGACAATGATCCGTGAAAAGATGCCAAGCTGGAAGGCAAGCTATCCAGGTGTGGAAAGTCTGACATTTGCTGTCATGGGTTGCATCGTAAACGGTCCTGGCGAGAGCAAGCATGCCGATATCGGCATCTCACTGCCCGGCACCGGCGAACAACCCGCCGCCCCGGTGTTTATCGACGGCAAAAAAGCCATGACGCTGCGCGGGCCAAACCTCTCGTCCGATTTCAAGGACTTGGTTGAGGACTATATCGAGAAGCGGTTTGGGACGGGTAGCAGTTGAGCGTATGGCACGGGCTATGTGCTGGCGATATAGCGAGCCTGAATAGCTATTCTCCTCACCTCGTCATGGCCGGGCTTGACCCGGCCATCCATCCCGAATGTCATCCTCAAGCATGGTCGGTTTCGTCTACCTCCTCGCGAATCGAAAAATCGGCGCAGTCTATACGGGCGTCACCGCCGATTTAGTTCGCCGGCTCCACCAACATCGAACCGAACCTCAAGGCTTCGTCCAGCGATATGGGACGTTCAAGCTCGTCTGGTACGAAGAACACGCACGCATCGAAGACGCTATCCAGCGAGAGACATCTCTCAAACGTTGGAAGCGAAACTGGAAGCTTGATCTGATTGCGACGAATAACCCTGACTGGCGAGACCTTTATCTTGATTTCACCGCATAGGGTTGGATGGCCGCCTCAAGGGCGGCCATGACGGCTTCGGTCATCGCCGCGGCAGCGCAAACCACGCATCAAAATCCAAGATCACGCCATCCGCGTAGCCATCATCGGTTTTGTGGGGAAAATCAGCACAGGGTCGATCCTTGGTCGCGACCAGCCGCATGCGCGTTGCGCCAATATCTGAACGCCCAGCAATCTCCGCTCGGTCCAGCACTTCACTCCACGCATAAACCGTATCGCCCGCAAACAGCGGCGCCACGTGCCGCCCACCATTGATCGCCGCCAGATGAAACGCGTTCGCGCAGCCATTGAACGCCAGCGCCCTTGCCAACGAGATGACGTGCCCACCATAGATGAGCCGCCGCCCAAAGCGGCCTTGCCCTTCGGTATGCTGGTTGAAGTGCACCTTGGCAGTGTTCTGGTAGAGGCGCGTGGCAAGCATGTGGTCACTCTCCTCCACCGTCATGCCATCCACATGGTCGATTGTTTCGCCGACCTGATAATCATCCCAGAAGAAATCAGACCCTGACAGCGCCGCATCCCATTTGGAGATATCCAAAGCAGGCACCGCCTTGCCCAGAGCAGACGCATCGACAACGCTCGCCAGGTCCGGCACTTGCGGTTCAGGCGCGGGATTGGCCGCATCACGCTTCCGCACCATCACCCAGCGCACATAGGAAAGCACCGTCTCACCGCGCTGGTTGGTGCCGGTCGTGCGCACATAAACGGTGCCAGTTTTGCCATTAGAGTTTTCTTTAACGCCGATCACCTCACTAACTGAGGTCAGCGTGTCGCCTGGAAAAACCGCCTGGTGAAACACCCCCTCGGCATAGCCGAGATTGGCCACGGCATTCAGCGAAATGTCGGGCACCGTTTTGCCAAACACGGCATGGAACACCAAAAGATCATCAAGCGGTGCCTGGGGGTAGCCAATCGCCTGCGCGAAGCTGTTGGCGGATTGCACGGCATAGCGTGTTCCATAAAGCGCGCGATAAAGGCTCGCGTCCCCGGCGGTCAGCGTGAGCGGCGTGGCGTGGTGGAGCACACGCCCGACGGTGAAATCCTCAAAGAAATTGCCCGCATTTGTCTTCGACATGCTTCTGCCAACTCCCAAGCTGTGCCATCAGTTGGTCCGATGTGAACCGCCATGCTGCACTGCGGCAAGGCCGACTTTAGGGTGGCGCAAACCAAATGGCCGACATGCAGCACTCCGTTGCCCACCAGGGTGAGGCCGATGATGGCCGTCTTTTCGCGCCCGCTGCTGCCCGCAACGCCGGTGCGATCCTCACCACGCTAACACCACATCTGCCGTCTTCAGGCTACGCGCTGGAGGTCGCATCCGGCACCGGCGAGCACGTGATTGCGCTGGCCAAAGCCTGCCCCGATCTCATCTGGCAACCCACCGATATTGATAACGAACGGCTGGAAAGCATCGCAGCTTGGACAGCCCATAGCGGCCTGCCAAATGTTGCACCTCCGCTTCGTTACAACGCGGTTGAGACAACATGGCCAGGCCCGCCAATGGACGCGGTTTTTCTGTCCAACCTCACGCACCTCATCTCAAAGGATGACGCAAAAACCCTGCTCGCTCACATGGCCAGCGCGCTAGCACCCGGCGGTCTTCTGGCCATCTATGGCCCGTTCAAACGCGGCGCAGCCTATGCCAGCGAGGGTGATGCACGTTTTGATGACAGTATCCGTGCCGAACGCCCCGATGCTGGTTATAAGGACATTGGGTGGGTGGAAAACCAATTGGCCAGCCACCGCCTACAACACCAAGACACCATCGCCATGCCGGCCAACAATCTCCTGACGCTCTGGAAAGCACCCTCATGATCCGCACCACCGCCTTGCTTCTCGCCCTCAGCGCATCGCCGGCACTTGCCCAAACGCTCGATGTTATCTCGCTGCCCGAAGGCATCGATCTCACAATCACGCGCGATGCAGACACCGGCACGCAGGCCCTTGTTGCCGGTGAGACGGTGTTGCTAAGCGCGCCTGTTATCACCCGCGATCTAATCGTCACCAATGAGGATGGCGACCCAGCAGCGGTGGTTGTCTACGCCGACAATGACGAGCCTGGCTGCCCGCCAATTGCTTGGGTGGTGACGGTGGAGTTCGGCACGCCTTGGGCGCGTGGCCCGATTGGCGGTCCCTGCCAGCCATATGTCGCAACTGCCCGTCCCGGCACTGTCTCCTTTGTCAGCGCGCCCGATTTGGCAAGGCCCGGCGATGCCATCAGTTTCTCCATCGACGAGCAAATCGTGCGCCTGGGACCCATAGTTTACGCTCCGCAACCCGGTCGTGGTTGGGATGCATTGGATGGCGAAGTGGGCGGCTACAACGATCTCAGCACGCTTGATCTCTATGCCGCCCAGCCGGTGCACGATGCACTTTGGACCACCTGGCAGGAAGAACTCGCCATCTTTGCCCGACACCTCGGCACCCGCACGATCCCAGTGATCGAAGGCGACTTCCTGCTGCAAACTGGCTGCTTGCCCAGCCAATGTGCGTTCGCGATTGGCATGCTTGCCGTCGATCCTGCCAGCGAGCAGGTCTATTCGGCGTTTCTCAACGAAGGCGCGCCAGATATCCGCCCACCGCTGGAAGAGTGGAGCACCGATGCTCAAAACCTCTATGAGCGTTGGTCCGCAGGAGAGTTTCGTTGAGCCGCACGCTGATCTCCTCCGGCTCGCCTTTTGAAAAGCAAGCTGGATACTCCCGCGCCGTCGTCGAAGGGGATTGGGTGTTTGTCTCGGGCACCACCGGCTACGACTACACCGCGATGACCATGCCCGACGGCGTGGACGCGCAGACCCGCAATACATTTGCAACCATTAAAACCGTCTTGGAAGAAGCAGGCGCGTCGATGGCTGATATTGTGCGCGTTCGCTACTACGTCACCAAACGCAGCGACGCGGCGGCCCTCATGAAAGTGGCGGGTGACGTGTTAGGCAACATTCGCCCAGCGGCAACGTTGGTGATTTGTGATTTGCTGGAAGAAGAGATGCTGGTTGAGATCGACGCAACCGCGAAACGCTCAGCTAAGTAGCACCGTAGCGAACGTTTATTTCTTGCCGCGGTTGAGCCGTTTCAGCATCGGGTCGATCAGGTCAGGGCGATAATCCATGATGAACTGCATCACCTTGCGTCCGCCGCCATAGACGAACAGCGAGGGAATCCAAAGCCCCTTTGCCCCAAACATGAAGCGGGTGAAGCGGCTCTGCGGAATACGGCCATCGAGCAGGATCAACCACACACCACGCACCACCAATTCGCCGACATGCTCCCACTCAAATTCAGTGGTGCCTAAACCCAGGCGCATCCGGTGAATGGTCACGCCATCGGTCGTTGCCAAGGGTTTGCGAAGCACAATCGCCCGCGCGAACTGGAAGCCAGGCCAGACAAAAACAGCCCCCAAGGCCAGAAAGACCAAAGCCAGGATCGCTGTCAGTGGGGTGGCTGTCGCGCTGGGTGTCACGAACATCAAATAGTGAGGCAAGGCCGCCAGCGAGAGTCCGACCGTGATGAGAAACACCGCCAAGATGCTGCCCTTGATGGGGGAGACATAAAGCGTGGTGAGCTTCTCAGCCGATGATGTGGCAGGTTTGGCGTTCATGCCGCAGGGCTTAGGACGCAGGGGCGCCCGCTGCAAGCGCCTCTTCGATGATGGGAAGAAATGTCTCTTCCACATCGCGCGCATCAAACACGCCGATATGCTTGTAGAGGATCACCCCATCAGTGCCGACGATGAAAGTCTCCGGCACCCCATAGACGCCCCATTCGATGGATGCCCGACCATTGGGGTCAACGCCGATCCGGTCATAGGGGTTGCCGAGCGTTGCTAAAAACCGGCGCGCATCAGCCGGTTGATCTTTTTGATTGATCCCGATGATTTGGAAGCGATCATCACCGGATAGCTGCATGAGCATCGGGTGCTCTTGGCGACACGGCGCGCACCAGCTGGCAAACACATTGAGCAGCGTCACCTGGCCTTCAAGATGGTCCGGCCCAAAGCCCGGCACGCCGCTTTCCTCAAGCCGCGGCAACGCCACCGCAGGTACCTGCTGACCGATCAGCGCCGAGGGAATTTCATTGGCCTGGCCGCCAAACACAAGTTGGTAGCCAAACACACCGCCCAGCGCCAAAAACACAAGCAATGGCGCAAGCGCCAACCAGTTCACCTTGCGCTTAGGCGCAGGAGGTGTTTGCGGAGGTGTCTGCCCAACAGTTTGCTCGCTCATGAAATCTCTTTCGCGCGCGAGACATCAATACCTTGGGCTTCAAGCTCGGCCAATTGCGCGTCCAGAGCTTTACGGTCGCGCCAAATCCAAAACGCGATACCGGCAAAGCCGATAATTCCAGCGGCCCACGAAAACGCGATGAACCCAAAATGGTGGTCTATGACCATCAGGCCGTGCTCCCTTGGGGTAGCGTGGGCTGCTCAGGTGCAACACGGCGGGCAGCACGCATTTGCATCGCACGGATACGGCGGCGCTTCAGTTCATTCTCCATCGCCGCAAAGTGCAGATAGAAAAACACCAGCGTGAACCCGGCAGCGCAGATAAGCAGCGGATAAAGCATCGCCGGATAAATGGTTGGCCCGTCCACCCGGAACACAGAGGCCGGCTGATGCAGCGTGTACCACCAATCCACCGAAAACTTGATGATCGGCAGATTGATCGCGCCAACAAGCGTGATAATCGCCGTTACCTTGCCAGCCTTTATCGGCTCTTCGATCGCCTGCCACAGCGCGATGATGCCGAGATAAACCAGGAAAAGTATAAGCACGCTGGTCAAACGCGCATCCCACACCCACCAGGTGTTCCACATCGGCTTGCCCCACAGTGATCCAGTGATAAGGCAGATGGCGGTGAACGTTGCTCCAATGGGGGCCAAGGCTTTGGCCGAAACATCAGCCATTGGATGTTTGAACCCAAGCGTTCCAATCGCCGAGAGCGCCATCATCGAATAGGCCATCATGGCAAGCCAGGCCATCGGCACATGCAGATACATGATGCGGATGGTCTCGCCCTGCTGATAGTCGGCCGGAGCCGTAAAAAACGCGCCGTAAAGCCCAACCGCCAGCGTGATCACGCCCAGGCCAAGAAACCATGGCTTCACCGCGCGCGAAAAGCGCATAACGCGTGTGGGGTTGGCATAGTCCAGAATGCCCATCAGAGCGCTCTCATGTTTGTTGTCAGCAAGCGTTTAGCACGAGCAGAATACCCTATCCAGTTGGGGATCACCCGTCTCCGATCTTCAATGTTGCCGCCGCGCCCAACGTACCGATCACCGCATAGATAAGGCTCGTTGCGGTCAACAGTGCGAACGGTGGCCAGAACGGGTCCGGCTCAACGATGGCAGCACGGGTAGCAGCCACGCCGAAGATAAGTACCGGAATGGAAAAGGGTAGAATGATGACCGCCATCAAAAGCGCCCCGCGACGCAAAGTCACAGCAAGTGCCGCCCCAACGGCGCCAAGAAAGGATAGCGCCGGGGTACCAACCGCCAGCGTCGCCGCGAGTGCCAAGATCGCCCTCGGCTCCAAGGCCAGAAGCAGTGAGAGCAGCGGTGTAACCAGAACCAAAGGCAAGCTCGACCCCAGCCAGTGAGCGATAACTTTGGCGATTACAAAGCTGGAAACCGGGCTATCAGTGAGACGTAACAAATCGAGCGCCCCATCATCCTTGTCGGATTGAAAAAGCCGCTCCAGCCCGATCAGCGTAGCAAGCAGTGCCCCGATCCACATGATCGCAGGGCCAATGCGCGAAAGCAGGTTCAAGTCCGGCCCAACGCCGAAAGGAATGGTGACGATCACCGCCAGAAAAAAAAGTGTGCCGGTCAGCGCGCCACCTCCAACACGGGTTGCCAGGCGCACATCGCGTGCAATCAAAGCCCGGAACGCACTCATGCCGGTTCACTTTCCAGCCAGTAAGACTCGGCATCCTTCACGGTGTGCTCGCCGTCTTGGCCGTGGGCGGGATAGTCACCCAGATCAAGCGTTTTGAGATGGTTTAGGTCCAGTGATGTGTGCGTGGCCGCAACCACGATGCCACCCGCTTGCCGATGCGCTTCAACCAAGGCCAAAAACCGCGCTGTCGAGGACGTATCAAGCGCTGCTGTCGGTTCATCGAGCAGCCAGATAGGGCGCGGCGCCACCAACAACCGAGCAAGCGCCACCCGCCGCTTCTGGCCTTGGCTGAGGATCGCGGCGGGCAGATCGATCACATGGCCAACGCCAAGCTGGTCGAGGGCGTCAGGGATTGAAAGACCAGAACCGCCGAAATAGGCGATCCAAAATTCAAGATTCTGCCGGACTGTCAGTGCACCCTTCAGCCCATCTTGGTGCCCACCCAGATGCACCAAAGCGTTGCGCGGCAGGTCAGCATCAGCACTTTTGACCGATAGGATCAAACCACCTGCTGTTGGCTCGGCCAACCCGGCCAGCACACGCAAAAGCGAGGTTTTGCCTGATCCGTTGGGTCCAACAAGCGCCACAGCATCCCCGCCGGCAAGCGTGAGCGACAATCCAGCCACCAACGCCCGCTCACCGCGCGAAAGCGCCAACCCATCCATCGTCAATCGCGCTTCAGCCCACACGGCTTGTGTCTCCACCAAGCAATGCTTGCGTCCAGGAGGCAACTAGGATTGGTTGCCGCGCACAAAGGATCAGAGTTTTCAGCACCTAACACCAAGGCTTGTGACGTTCATGTCTACGCGTATTGCTATCGTCTGCCCTATCGCAAGTGGCGGAGGCATAACAGAGGCGTTCTTCAACAGCCTTGAGATGTTGCGGCGTGAGGGGGCGACGCCCATCGCTATCGTGCCCGAACAGTTCAGCTTTCTGGAACGCTTGAAGGCAACGGGCTTTGACATTCACACCATCGCAAACCTTGAACGCGGCGGGGCGTGGAACTTTTTGCTCCAAACCGCGCGACTTCGACACGCCATCAAACGTGCCAAACCGGACATTCTGGTCCTCAACAATGGCCGTCATGTCGCTGCTCAGAAGCGGGTCAATCCGGGCCTTCCGATCGTCGCGATTTATCATGGCGGCAAAACGCAGCGATACGCCAAAGCCGATCGCATAATTACCATCAATGATGACCAGCGCGGCTACATGATCAGCATGGGTTACCCAGCAAACCGCGTGGTGGTGGTAGACAATGCTCTTCCGCTAGAGACGTTGCCGCCTTACGCACCCCGCACGAAGCGAACAGGCCCACCTGTCGTCGGCACTCTACGTTTGCTGGAACCAGCCAAGGGGATCGATACCCTTATCGAGGCAATCGCTGTACTTGCCGGACGCGGTCTACGCCTAGAGACGCGCATCGGCTCAAACGGATCACAGAAAGAGAAACTGATAGCACTGGCAAAACAGCTTGCCGTCCAAGACCTGGTTCATTTCGATGGGTGGATAGAGGACAAAGATGCTTATTTCGACGCAATGGACATCTATGTACTGCCGTCGCGAGCAGAGGAGTGGGGCATCGGTGTCGTTGAAGCCAACGCCGCCCGCCTGCCAGTGGTCGCAACGAACACCTTGGGACCAAAGCGCATCGTGGAGCACGACGTCACTGGGCTATTGGTGCCGAAGGAGGATCCGGCTGCGATGGCCGATGCAATCACCGCTGTTGTTAGCGATACAGAGCTTGCAGAACGCCTGGCAAAAGCTGGCTATGAGCGATGCGCAGAGCGTTATCTTCTGCCAAAAATCGCACCCATTTTCTTCCGCGAGATCGTGTACGTTCTAAAAAAAAGCCAAACCTAGGAGGCGGAGCTGGTGCTCAGTTTTTTAAGAAATAGTGGTCGAAATCGACAGTAGCGACGTGATCGAAACCGCGTTCATTCATCCAAGCTTTTAGCGTTGGCGCGTTGTCAGCAAAGCTCTCGATTTGAAACAAGCAGGCATTGTTGGCGATGGTCGCCTCCATGCCAGCCAACACCTTCATTTCGCTGCCTTCGACGTCGATCTTTGCAACAACAAGCGTGTCTTTTAGCGGCGCCATGCTATCTATCTGGTCGGCTTCCACAACCGTTTCACCGGCTAGGCCACCGTCACCAGCTTCGGTCATTCGCGATCCACCTCGATTGGCACTATCAGCCATGAAAAAGCGAATCTGCCCTGGCGCATCTGATGCAGCTTTTTCGACGAGCGTGATCTCATCCAACAGACCGTTGATGAAAAGGTTCGCTTTCAGTTGAACCAAGTTCACTGGGTCTGGCTCAAACGCGATCACCTGATCGGCCAGTCGCTCCCGCGCTAGCATCATGCTGTAGAGGGCACCGTGTGCACCAATATCCAAGAACACGGTTTGCCGACCGGGTGTCCGTGTTGCATTGATCTGCTGCTTCAGCATGTCGACTTGGGCGGGCTCCCAAGCGCCTTTGATAAGAAGATTGCGATCTACCGAGTTTTTTTGATCAAGCAGAAACAACAGCCCCATGCGCTTTTCCACCAGGTAGCGATGTTTGAGCAGCTTCGCGTAACGACGCAACAGACTTGGTATAAAACGCCGCAAGAACGGAAAACGCGCAATCAGCGGTGCGGGTGAGATCATGGAAGAACGCGTCCTTTACGCATTAACAGGCGGCAACAAGCCCAAAGTCATAACACCAATCGTTTTTGGCATAAGACTATCTTTGGCCGCGACCTTTGTTGCCCTTTGAAAGCCTTATAAAACCGGCTATCTGAAGCGCAACCTGCCAAAATCGGGAACGCAGGAACCAGGTGCAGACCACCAAACCGGATCGACAAGCCGGATTTTCCATGGAAGCACCGGTGAAAACCCGCCAGACACAGTTTTTCACACGATAGGACGCCGATGTCGCTCGATAGCTTCAAGTCTCGCCAAACCCTGACCGCAGGCGGTCAGACGGTCACCGTTTTTAACCTTCTGGAGGCCGAAAAGAACGGCCTCACCGGGGTTTCCAAGCTGCCTTACTCTTTGAAGGTGCTGTTGGAAAACCTGCTGCGCCACGAAGACGCCAAAACGGTGCACAAGGCCGACATTGAAGCGATGAGCACCTGGGCGACGGAGCGCACCTCCACCCAGGAGATCGCTTACCGTCCGGCCCGCGTGCTGATGCAGGACTTCACCGGCGTGCCTGCCGTTGTGGATCTTGCTGCTATGCGCGACGGCATTGTTGCTCTGGGTGGCGATGCGGAGAAGATCAACCCGCTGAACCCGGTTGATCTGGTCATCGATCACTCGGTGATGATCGACGAATTCGGCAACCCACGTGCCTTCCAGATGAATGTGGACCGCGAATATGAACGCAACATGGAGCGCTACACGTTCCTGAAATGGGGTCAGAAAGCCTTCAACAATTTCCGCGTCGTACCTCCCGGCACCGGCATCTGCCACCAGGTGAACGTTGAGTACCTCGCCCAAGTCATCTGGACCGACGAGAAAGATGGCGAAACCATCGCCTACCCAGATACGCTTGTTGGCACTGACAGCCACACCACCATGGTCAACGGCATGGCTGTGCTTGGTTGGGGCGTTGGCGGCATCGAGGCTGAAGCGGCCATGCTCGGCCAGCCAATCTCCATGCTCATCCCTGAAGTGGTCGGCTTCAAGCTAACCGGTGAAATGGTCGAAGGCACAACCGCCACCGATCTGGTGCTGAAAGTCGTGCAGATGCTGCGCGAAAAGGGCGTGGTTGGTAAGCTTGTTGAATTTTATGGCGACGGCCTGGACCGCCTGCCACTGCCAGACCGTGCGACGATTGCCAATATGGCGCCTGAATACGGCGCCACCTGCGGCTTCTTCCCAATCGATGATGAAACCCTGCGCTACATGCACATGTCGGGTCGCGATGAGGCACGCATCAAGCTGGTCGAAGACTATGCAAAGGCGTGCGGTTTCTGGCGCGATGCGAGCGTCGAACCAATCTTCACTGATACGCTGGAACTGGACATGGGCACCATCCGCGCTGCCATCTCCGGCCCCAAACGCCCGCAGGATTTCGTGGCACTGACCGAGGCGTCTTCTGCGTTCAGCAAGGAGATGAAGGACACGTTCAAGCGGCCTACGGACAAGGAAGTGCCGGTTGAAGGCGAAGACTACACCATGTCGTCCGGCAAGGTGGTCATCGCGTCCATCACCTCCTGCACCAACACATCCAACCCCTATGTGATGATCGGCGCTGGGCTTGTGGCCCGCAAAGCCCGTGAAAAGGGTCTCGACCGCAAACCCTGGGTCAAAACCTCCCTCGCACCAGGGTCCAAAGTTGTGTCGGAATATCTCGAGGCCGCTGGCCTACAGGAAGATCTCGACGCCATCGGCTTCAACCTGGTTGGCTATGGCTGCACGACCTGCATCGGCAACTCCGGTCCATTGCAGGAAGAAATCTCCAAAGCCATCAATGACGGTGATCTGGTCGCAACGTCGGTGCTGTCAGGCAACCGCAACTTTGAAGGCCGTATCAGCCCGGATGTACGCGCCAACTATCTGGCCTCACCGCCGCTGGTTGTTGCCTATGCCATCGCTGGCGACATGAACATCGACCTGACGCGTGAGCCCATCGGCAAAGACAAAGAAGGCAAGGATGTCTATCTGAAAGACATCTGGCCAACCCAGGCTGAGATTTCGCATCTGGTCCACCAGACGGTGACCCGCGAAGCCTTCCAGAGCAAATATGCTGAAGTCTTCGAAGGCGATGAGAAATGGCAGGGCGTGGAAACCACCGACAGCCAAACCTACGATTGGCCGCCTGCTTCCACCTATGTGCAGAACCCGCCTTACTTCAAAGACATGGACAAAGAGCCGGGCAAGATTTCCGACATTGAAAACGCCCGCGTGATGGCGATCCTGGGTGATATGATCACCACCGATCACATCTCGCCGGCTGGTGCTTTCAAGGAAACCACACCTGCTGGCGAGTACCTCACAGAGCGTCAGGTGCCGGTGCGTGAGTTCAACTCCTACGGCTCGCGTCGCGGCAACCACGAGATCATGATGCGCGGCACGTTTGCCAACATCCGCATCAAGAACGAGATGCTCGACAATGTTGAAGGCGGTTACACGCTTGGCCCAGATGGTGAGAAAACCTCCATCTACGACGCCGCTATGGCGTGGAAAGAACAGGGCGTGCCGCTCGTCGTCTTCGGTGGCGAGCAATATGGCGCTGGCTCTTCACGTGACTGGGCAGCCAAAGGCACCAGCCTTTTGGGTGTCAAAGCGGTGATTGCCGAAAGCTTTGAGCGTATCCACCGTTCCAATCTGGTTGGTATGGGCGTGATCCCGTTCGAGTTCACTGGCGATGACAGCCGCAAATCACTTGGTCTGAAGGGCGATGAGAAAGTCTCTATCCACGGCCTGTCTGGCGACCTGAAGCCACGTCAGAATGTGAACGCCACTATCGAATATGCTGATGGCACGAAGAAAGAGATCGAGCTGCTCTGCCGGATCGATACCGAAGTTGAGATCGAATATGTCGAACATGGCGGCGTGCTGCACTATGTGCTGCGCAACCTGGCGCAAGAAGCTGCATAATCAGCTTCAGCCAACCAGATAAGAAAACGCCGGGGCACAAGCTCCGGCGTTTTTGTTTGAAACCATGCCTTACCCCATTCGCCCGATCCCTGCTCAACAAACCCTTGCCTTCCGGCAAACGCATATGTGGCCGGACAAGCCGCTGGAGCATGTCAAAGTGCCAGGGGACGAGACCGCACTGCATCTTGGCGCATTCGACGGCGAAAGCCTTATCGGAGTCGCGTCATTCTTTCAGGAACCGCCAGGCATAAGGCTACGCAAGCTGGCCGTAGCGCCGGGCTATCGCCGTGCCGGATTGGGCTCTGACCTTGTCAAAGAAGGTGCAAAGCTTGCCAGAGAACAAGGCTTTCCGCAGCTTTGGTGCGACGCCCGACAAACAGCCCGCGGCTTCTACGAAGCACTCGGTTTCACGCTTGATGAAGCGACCTTCGAAAAATCAGGCCTGATCTACCAGATTGCCCGGCTCAATCTTTCGGATCAGCTGCCATAGATATCGAACCGCGTTGGTGGCACGGCGGTAAAGCCTTTGGGCGATTTGCTGGCAAGCGTCTGATAGAGCCGGGCCGATCCACGCTGAAACGCAAACGAGCAACCCGCCAGATAGGCGGCCCAAATGCGGTATGTTTCCGCGCCCACCAACGCCTCGGCTTCATCACGCCGTCGATAAAGACGCTCGCACCATTCTCGCGTGGTTTTTTGATAATGCTGGCGCAGCGCCTCCACGTCCTGCACCTCAAAACCGGCGATCTCCATTTGTGCCAGCGTGTGCCCGATATCGTCCAACTCACCGCCGGGGAAAATATATTTCTGCAAGGCCCGCTGTTCGGGACGGCTGGAAAACTTGCGCTTTTTGCGCTTCGCTCCGCGCGAAATCGCGTGGTTCATGAACAGCCCGCCAGGCTTTAAGAGCCGCTGCACGGTGGCAAAATACTCCGGGATGTTGGCAAGCCCGATATGCTCGTACATGCCGACAGAGGATATCTTGTCGAAAGCCCCCTCCATCTCGCGATAGTCTTTCAAATGCAGGCTCACCTGATCAGCGATGCCCAGCCGTTCCACCTTGGCCTGGGCGAAAGCAAGCTGCTCCTCTGAGAGGGTCACCCCATGACCTTCAACGCCATAGTTTTGAACGGCATGGCAAAGCAAACCGCCCCAACCGCACCCAATATCGAGCATCACATCGCCAGGCTTCAGGCGCAGCTTGCGGCAGATGAGGTCCAGCTTGTTGACCTGCGCCGCCTCAAGGCTGGCCTCCCAGCTGAGATAATGCGCGCAGGAATACTGCATTTCCGGGTCCAGAAAGAGCTGGTAGAACGCATTGCCCACATCATAGTGGAACTGGATAAAGCGCTTGTTGTCGCCCGCCTTGCGGCCGTGGCCCTCAGCATCACCGCCAAAATCACGCGTCGCATCCGGGTTATCCCCCTTGGCGAAGAAGAACGGAGCAAGGCTGCGCACCAGAGCGCCTTTGGCCAAGCGTTTGAACGCCCGTCGTTTCTCTCGGTCATGGGCAAGCGGCTCGGCAAGATCGATCAGCGAACCGCCCTCCACTTCAATACCGCCCTTGGCGTAGTGGCGCAGCAGCCAATCAAGCGTCGGGCGGTGAAGGATGGACGACACCACGCCTGGTGACGCGATCTTGATGGCCAATCCCGGCACAGGTTTCTCGCCCAACGGCTCCAGCGATCCATCCCAGAGCCGCAGCGAAAAATGCGCATCGACTTTCTCGCGCACCTGCGCCGCGATCTGTCGTGCAGCCGTAAGTTGCTTTGCCTCACCCATATCCAACCGCCCTCTTAGAACCACCCAACCCACGCTGTTAGTGACGGATTTGGCGCGACGTTTTTAGCAACATCGCGAAAAAAGCCCAATACGGCGAATACGACCGGAGAAAAGTGGACCCCACATTGCGACCAAGCGCACGCCTTTTAGCACCTTTTAACGGTTGTATTTTACCATTAGGGGTTGGGGGAGTATGGAATGCGAATTCTAGCAATAACGGACGGATCGTTTGCCGCCCTGGAGGCGATCCAGGCGCTCAACGGCATTGTGCCCATTGATTTGCACGTCCTGCCACGCCCAATTCCCAACGATCTCAAACGGTCTCAGGTCATCGTGCTTGCCTTTGATCGTTTCCCAACCCGGTCCCTTGAAAAGCTTTTCGACTGGTTGCGCGACCAAGGGGTGGGACGTCGTCCCGCCGTGCTGTGCCTCTCCAAACCCGATATCGCCCGCTTTTCCAGCTTCATTCGCCAGATAACAGTTAGTATTGTCTCCACGCCGGTTAATGATGACGCCCTCCTTGATGCTGTGGAAGCATGTGAACGACAGTTCGGCCCGCCACGACGCCAGCATATTTCAGCAACCGCGCGCACCGTGCAATCCTTGGCCAGCACGTTTGATTCACTGCTGGGTGGCGGTCAAACCGGGCCGAAAGCAGTTTTGGAGAAAGTCGCATCGGCCAGCACCGAAGTGAACGCGGCGATAAAAACACATGGATTTGAAAATTGGATAGACGCGGTTGCGCAGCAATATTCCTACACCACGCGTCATTGCTTGAGCGTTGCAGGCATTGCAGCCCAGTGGGGCCAAACACTCCAGTTCAGCCCGGCAGACTTGGAAACGTTCACGCAGGCGGCACTTTTGCACGATATCGGAAAGGTCGCGGTGCCGCTGTCAATTTTGGACAAACCAACCGAACTGAGTGAAGAAGAGCGCGACATCATCCGCCTGCATGCAGCTGCTGGCGTAGCCATGGTCAATGAAAACCTCACCGTGGAACAAACGGTCAAGGACGTCATTTATTGCCATCACGAATTCCTTGATGGGTCTGGATATCCGCGCGGGCTAAACGGGTCGCAGATCGGCAATATCGTGCGCTGCGCCACGATCATTGATATCTACTGTGCGATCGTCGATCCACCAGCTTACAAAAAAGCCGTCAGCCCGATGAGGGCTTACGAGGTTCTGCGGTCCATGGAAGGCAAGATTGATATGAGTCTCTTGGGAGCCTTCAAAGTGATGTTGGATGAGCACATCCTCGCCCCGAAAGAAGCTGCCTAAAGCATTCTGTGCGTGACACAGCCATTCTTTCCAAGCTCACCGCGCGAGGCCTATTGAAATCGTCCACGCTGGCGCTGACGAGTTTGGTTCAAAGTCTCCACCAGCATGGCGGTCAAAAGGCCGAACATGAGAAGCCCATTGGAAGCGGCCAGCCCACCAAGCAACCGCCATTCAACGGGCAGCAAGACATCGCCATAGCCAAGCGTTGTGAACACCACCAACGAGAAATACACGGACGCTTCGAAGGTGACAAAGATCTGCAAAAAGCGCAGGGCAATCGCCCATATCCAAACAGAGGCCGTTACCATGACGACAGTCCAAAGCATGACGAGACACAAAATCATCGCAAGCTTTGGCCCATGGGGCGCGCGTATGACCCAATCATGGGTGCGCACGAGAAACACCTCAAGGCCCCACCAAGCAAGCGCAGCAGCCACTGCCGTTAGCACGATCAGGCCGCTTCCGAGTGTCAATTGAAAGAGCATGCTTGGGGCCTTCACTTGAATGATGATCGTATCTATTCGGCCAGTATGCGCCCTAAAAGTAACCGAGGCCTTCTCAAGTTTAAGCCCGCCGGTGTGTTGCAATAAAGGGGAATGGATCATGCGAGCAGGCTTGTGACACCTGAACTCAGATCCAAAAAACCCGCCAGGGCGACGGACGCCGAGGCGGGTTGGAAAACAGTCAGTCTAGCCTGAACGGAGCAGCCCCACCTTGTGCATGCTGCGGGTGTCTGGCTCGCATAGCGATCGTCCCAAAGGAACGGAGCTACATATGTGCTGCTATGGTGCACGACGCCAAGAAATCAGGGGCTGGGGGCTGGAGGGTCTGATGACCTAGCGCCGCGCTACCAAGCAACATAGGCAATGGAGCCTGCCAGTTTGGCCGCCAAAGGGCGTGATCAGGGCTGTTTCTGGGCAATAATGTGGCGCTGTGGATAACCCTAAGCCGTTTGATCTTCAAGAAAAGCGCACACAGTGCGCAAACGCCTTGCCAAATCAGGCAAGGCTTGAAACACTTTGTCCACACGCCGGTCAAACCCTTTGAGAGCGCATGACGGACAGCACGCACAATACGAACACACCTGTTGAGCTTGATGCTCACCGACAGTCACGTTCCAAACCGCACACCGTATCCAAAACCGCCACAGACGAGATCGTTTATATTGTCACCTCCAACAACGCTCCGCCTTCGGCCAATCCGCCATCGCAGATAGCCTTCAACAGGCGCGAACTGGATGTGATTTTGAACGTCTACGGACGCATGGTGGCTGATGGCGAATGGCGCGACTACGCCATTGATATGCTCAAAGATCGCGCGGTGTTTTCCGTGTTCCGGCGCGCCGCAGAAGTGCCGCTTTACACCATTGAGAAAGATCCGAAGATGGCTCGCCGCCAAGGCGCCTACAAAGTTGTGGCCGCGTCGGGACAAATCCTCAAACGCGGCCACGATCTGAAACAGGTTCTTAAAGTCTTCGACAAAAAACCGAAGCTTGAGCTTGTCTAACGCTTACAATCCCGGCGTATCGCGCACAAACGCATTGCCGCGTTGGGCTGTCGCGGTGAACGTCATAGCGTTGACCTTCCAGCCATCCTCGGTGCGCTGAAAGCCGTGCACGTAGGTCCCCCACACTTCCCACAGCGATTCGCCGCCATTCTCTTCCAGCGCGCCACGCTCCATCTGGTTCCAGGCATAGCCATGCGACACCATCGTCGCGCTATCGGCTGAGTGGAACGTCACACGGTGGTTGCCGCGAAGATGGAACGAGGTTTTCTCTGCCGTCAGATTGCCGGACCAACCGGCGATCAAACCATCAGCAGGGATGGTGGCAGGCTCTCCGCCAACAAGGGATGTGAAATCTACCGTGATCTCATCGGTGAAGAAGCTGCGGGTGGTGTCCCAGTCTTTGGCGTCAACACCGGCATCGATGGCATCGGCGATGCGGATCATCTCAGCCTGATCGATCAGGGTTGCTTGGGTGATGGTTGAGCCGCCAAGCGTCACATCGTTGGCGAGGGTTGCAGAGGCGCTCATGGCAAGCGCGGCGATTGTGGTTGCGGTCAGTTTCATCGGATTGATCCTTTCTGGACGCGCTGACCGAAGCCAGCGCGCCACGAAATTGGGGGGTTAAGAAGCGAAGTGGGCGGCCATTGTGTCGGCGGCGCGCGTCACGTCTTCTGGGTTGTCGTAAAAGTCGAACTGGCTGACATCTTCCAGCCATTGCAGCGTTGCCTCGTCGGCAAACCCGCCCAGGAAGTCACGCACACCCTGCGGGATGGCGGCAGCTTCGGAGTGCACGATGGCCAAAGGCTTATCGAGGGCAGAACCATGGTCGGCTGGGTGATAGGTCAGCCAGCCTTCCCAACTCGTCTGGTTCCACTGATTGTCGTACTCGGGGATCGCACCGCGGTCGGCTTCATAATAATAACCGCCAATTGGCATCAGCACGCCTTCGGCGCCTTCCGGGCCAGCTGCCGGGATGATCATTCCACCGTCGGCTTGCGCTTGGCGGCCAAGGTCAATGAGGACGTTCACGCCTTCCTCACCGCCATAGACGGCATTCACCAGCGTTTCGTTCTGAAACCAGGGCGCGACGAGGCCAATGCGGTTAATCAGCGGGTTGCCGGCAACAGCGTCGATCATGTAGCCGGCCGACGCGCAAATACCCAAACCATGGATGTTGGTGGCGTCCACTTCGGGAAGATCGGCGATAAATGCGATAGCCGCTTCGATATCTTCGATCTTGGCAGCTGGGTTTTCTTCAAAACGCACATTTTCCGGCAAATCGCCGGACTGGCCCCAGCCGCGAAAGTCAAAGGTGAAGGCGGCAAAGCCGCGTGTCGCCATCTCACGGGCGTATGTGGCTGGCATTTGCTGCTGAACCGAGGTCCAAGCGCCGGTCACAACGACCGTTGGCAGAGCCGAACCATCATGATCGGCAGGCAGGAAAAGCGTGCCGGCCATCTGCGTGCCATGGCTTTCGAAGGTGACGGTGCGGGTCTGGATATCCGATGCCAGAGCGGTCGAGGACATCAGGGCCGATGCGATGGCTGCGCTTGCAAGTGTCTTGGTTGAGTTGGTCATGGGTCTGTCTCCTGTTGAGAGCACCTACCTGATTGGTCAGTGCGATGAGGAGACAATGCCGAATGCCCCGCCTGCCCACAGGCGCGATTCTTGCCGTCGGTTAGGTCATTCTTGCGGATGTGAAACGGTCAGCTCGCGCGATGCTGCGCCGGAGTCGCGCCAAAGGCCCGTTTGAAGTGCTTGCCGAAGCGCGAGGTATCTTCATAGCCAACGCGCAGCGCGATCTCGGCCACGGGCAACTTGGTGGTTTTGAGCAGCACGCTGGCAACCCGCATCCGCTCGCCGATCACATATTGCAGCGGTGAAGCCCCAAGCGCAGCCTTGAACGCGCGGGCAAAATGGAACGCGCTCATCGCTGCTTCGCCAGCCAGCACCTCCAGCGAGATGTCGTCCGCCAGATGATCGTGAATGTAGGTCACAGCCCGGCGCAAACGCGCATCATCAAGCGCAGCAACATCCGGATGGGCAGGCTGGACGCTCTGTGCCAGATGCGCGGCCAGCGCCCGGTGCATGGTCTCGCGGTAAAGCGCGCTTGGCGCATCGGCCACATCAAGGGTTGCCTTGACCATCTGCAAGGTTAGCGGATCGAACGCTCCAAAGGTCGGCGCAACAGCCGCAGGATCATCCAGCCCAACTTCGCGCAGCAACGAGACATCGAGCTCAACAGCCAAATAGCTGTGATCATCCTCATAATGGCAAAGCCCATTCGACCCAGCAGGCAGGATGAACCCCTCATCCTTTTGCAGCGGGGTGTGTACCGTACGATCTGAACCGACCGAGATTTGGTGGGCCGGTTGATCAGTCAAAAAGACGCCGATGGAAAGATTGGGCAAATCGAAAGCGCCACCGCCAGCCGGCGTCTCCAGCCGCTGGGCGCGCACGGGCGGGCCGGTATCTTTGGTCTTTGAACGGCTCATCGCTCAAACATGACATCACAGGGTGCAACTTCAAGACCAGCCCTTGCATCAAGTTTCAGCACCACCGAACGCAATCACACCCAACTGGCCTTGCCGATGTGCGCCGGAGACCCCTAGCTATCGCCATGTCCTCAGCCACCGACAACCGACCGCTCGCCATCGCAACGATCCTGTTCACCGTCTTTGCCATGTCGGCAGGCGATGCGTTGATCAAAGGCATGGGCACCGATTCCACAGTCGGCATGTGGCAACTGTTCGCCGTGCGCTCGGCCATCGTTATGCCCGTGCTGCTGGGCGCAGGGTTGGTGTTTGGATTGCGTGCCAGCCTGCTGCCGCGCTCCGCGCTTTGGGTTGGGTTGCGCTCTGCGCTCCTGGTGATGGTGTGGATCGCCTACTACACCGCCTTGCCCTATCTGCCGCTGTCAGCCGCTGCTGCCGCGCTGTACACGCTACCGCTTTTCATTGTCGCGTTTTCAGCACTGTGGGCGCACGACAAGGTCACGCCGCTGCAAGGTATCGCTGCCTTGCTCGGTTTTGTTGGCGTGGCGCTGGTGCTGCGCCCCGGCAGCGAGGCGTTCTCATTCTATGCCCTGCTGCCGATTTTGGCCGCGATGCTGTTCGCAGGCGCCATGGTGCTCACACGGCTGCACTGCCGGAACGAGCATCCACTCGCCATGGTGTTCAGCCTACATGTGGCGTTCATAGCAACCGGGCTTACAGGGCTGGCGATCCTTGCCATTCTGCCAAGCTTTGCCAGCGACAGCTTTCTCACCAGCGCCTGGCACAGCATGGCTTTGGCCGAGTGGCGCTTGATGGCGTTGCTCGCCCTATCCATCCTGATCGCATCGGTTGGCACCGCGGTCGCCTATCAAAAAGCGCCGACGTCCATCATCGGCACGTTTGAGTTTGCCTATGTCGGTTTTGCGGTGCTCTGGGGCATCTTGTTTTTTGCCGAGAGCCCAGACCTGCTGACCCTCGCCGGGCTGGCTTTGATCGTGCTCGCAGGGACGCTCACGATCCGGAAATAGTCTGCCCTTCCAACGCTTTTTTGCCGAGCGGCAGATCAAGAAGCCACGCACAGAAGAGCAAAGCTAAGAAACCGCCCACATACTGCGCCACTAAGAACCACGGCATATCGGCCAAGCGAATGCCTGCGAACGTATCCGATAGTGAGCGCGCAATCGTCACCGCCGGATTGGCAAACGATGTGGACGCCGTGAACCAATAGGCCGCCGTGATGTAGAGGCCAACGGCCATCGCCACCGCGCTCTCACGGACCTTCAGCGTGGCGAGAATGGTGAAGATCAATCCAAAGGTGGCAACTGCTTCTGCGAACCATTGTGACGGTCCGAAACGCGCTTTGTCCGAAAGCTGGAACACCACTTCACCGAACATCAGATGGGCGGCCCAAACCCCGGCGATTCCACCCAAAACTTGGACCGCCACATAGGCCCAGCTCTCACGGTCAGCGATTTTCTTCTGGCAAGCAAACACAAGCGTCACAACAGGGTTGAAGTGCGCGCCCGATATCGGCCCAAGCATGGTGATCAGCACCACCAGGATCGCGCCGGTCGGAATGGTGTTGCCGAGCAGCGCAATGGCGACATTTCCGCCCGCCAAACGTTCCGCCATGATGCCCGAACCTACGACCGTTGCGAGCAGAAAAGCCGTGCCGATAAATTCAGCGGCCAGGCGTTTGGGGAGGGAAAAATGCATGATCACCCGCCATAAAAAAGCCCCAGTGCATACACCGGGGCTTATGAAGCTTTTGTGACAGGTTTTTGCAACGCGTTGGCAGCGCAGATGAGCGCACTTGTCGACGCGTTAATCGCAGGTTTTGAAGCTTAGCGAACAGTCAGTCTTGATCGCTCTCTTGAGAGACACTCGGCGCCGTTGCATTGTCCGCATCGGAAGGAACAGCAGCATCGGGTTGGGAGACAATGTCGGTGATTTGCTCGGCCACAAAAGCGGCGTGTGCTTCAGGCAAGGCTGCGCCCGCTCCTAAAGTGAGCGCGGCAGACAACAGGCAAGCCTTGGCAAAAAAACGCATAAGTAAACTCCTTTGTTCGATGACGCTTCATCGCACATCTCCATGACAGTCGGGTTGCTTAAGATGGTTGCGTTTTAACGGTCTGTGCAACGATCGCGGCCTAACCGACAAGTCGTGCGGATGTGGTCAAAAAAAAGCCCCGGTGCGAACACCGGGGCTTGATCATCAACTGAGTTGGCTTGCCGCTAATTGCGGTTGCCGAACAGCTGCAACAACATGATGAACATGTTGATGAAGTTGAGGTAGAGGCTGAGTGCACCCATGATGGCCTTGCGGCCCGAGGCTTCAACGCTATCGCCCTCATAGTACATCGTCTTGATGCGCTGCGTGTCGTAGGCGGTGAGGCCCGCGAACACCAGAACACCGATCACCGAGATGGCGAACTGCAAGGCCGATGAGCCAAGGAAAATGTTCACGACCGACGCGATGATCACACCGATCAGACCCATAAACAGGAACGAGCCCCAGCCGGAAATGTCACGCTTGGTGGTGTAGCCCCAAAGGCTCAGCGCACCGAAGGCGGCCGAAGTGATGAAGAACACGCGTGTGATCGATTCAGCGGTGTACACCAGGAAGATCGATGACAGAGAGATGCCCATCACGGCCGCAAAAGCCCAGAAGGTGAACTGTGCGGCAGGCACGCTCATCTTTGAGATGCGGAAGCTAAGGAAGAACACGGCGCCCAACGGAGCAAGCATGATCACCCAGCGCAGCGGCGAGGTGTAAATGGCTTCACCAATGGCTGTCAGTCCGATGACCGAGCCGGAAGCATCTTGCACCACTGCAAGCTGGAACATACCCATTGCGGCAATGCCAGTGATGGCAAGGCCAATGGCCATGTAATTGTAGACCTTCAGCATGTAGGCGCGAAGGCCTTCATCAATGCCTGCGGCTGTCTGTGCGCCCTGTTGGACGTAACCGTCGCGAAGCGGGTTGTTCATGTTTTCACTCTCCAAATGGTCGTAAACGGCCAAAAAGGTGGGTCAAACGCCATGTTTGCCCACAAAACTCAGGTATTGGGGATAATATGTATATGAATGGCAACAATCTCAAGGGCAATCGGACCCGATTTCGATAATCCTGAAGAGAAAGCTAATTGCTACTCATGCCCTTTTTTACCTAGCGTCACAAATTCCGCAGCACCGGCGCGGGCTTTTGACCCAAAATTTGCCAGGTGCCGATCAGCCCCAATCCAACGGTGAGAAGCAGCGCGATCCCGACGGCCCCAAAAGCGACGGACGGCAGGAAGGTGAACCCGGCGGTCATCACATATTCCAGCACCGCAAAGGCTGCAAAACTGCCCGCCGCCAAACCAAAGGTCGCAGCTGCTAGCCCTAACAGAGCGTATTCCAGCAGAAACGCCCCAAGAATGCGCCCGCGTGTGGCACCAAGGGTTTTCAAGATCACCGCGTCGTAAAGCCGATGCCGATGTCCAGCTGCCAAGGCTCCAGCCAACACCAAGATGGACGCGATCAAGGTGACTGACGCAGCGCCACGCACGGCGAGCGCCAAATCTTCCACCAAAGCGTTCACCTCATCCAACGCATCAGAAATACGCACCGATGTGATGCCGGGAAACGCCGCCGTTACGTTGCGCAGCAGGGCAAGCTCGGTCGCATCATCAGCTTCGCTCTCATAAGTCACAGTGGCCAGATGCGCATGCGGCGCGCCCGCCAAAGCGTTGGGGGAGAAGACCATGGCGAAATTGATTTCCAGCGATTGCCATTCAACCGCGCGGAAGTTGGCGATGCGTGCGGTGATCTCACGACCCAGCACATTGACGGTGAGCAGATCACCAAGCTCAAGGCCTAGCTGCTTGCCTTCTTCATCAATGAAGGAGACGAGCGGCTCGCCAGCATAATCGGCGGGCCACCATTCACCCTCTGTCAGCTCGGTGCCTTCCGGCGCCTCTGCCTCATAGGTAATGCCGCGATCGCCTTGCAGCACCCACGCTGCTTCAGGTGGCGCATCAAACTCAGCCGCGGGAATGCCCTGCAGGGAGATCAACCGACCGCGCAGCATCGGCACGCTTTCCAGCGTTGCTGTTGGAGCTTCCTCAGCAATCAGCGATTTGAAGCCATCGATCTGGCTGTTCTGAATGTCCAAGAAGAAAAAACTGGGCGCGACGTCTGGAATGGAGTCGGTCAACTGGCGCCGCAAATTGGCATCGATCAGCGCCAGCGCGACCAGCAGAGTTAGCCCCAGACCAAGCGACAAAATCACTGAAGGCGTGAGCGCGCCAGGCCGGTGAATGTTGCCCAGTGCAAGCCGTGCCGCCGTCGATTTAGGCCGAGGGCTGCGCTTGGCGATGGCCATCACGGCCCAGCCAACAAGCCGCAAAATGACGAAACTTGCGCCCGCCGCTGCCAAATAGATCGCCGCGATAAAACGACTGTCCGATACCAGGAACGCCACAACGCCAAGGCCGAGCATCGCAGCGGCAGCACCAAGCAAGTAGATCCAGCGCGGGAAGCGCCGTGAATTGCCGCCGACATCGCGAAAGAGAGCCGTCGCAGGCACATCGCGCACCGTACCCAGCGGCCATAGCGCAAAAGCCAGCGCCACCAGCACGCCGTAGAGGGCAGCAAGACCCAACGCGTCTGGATAAAGGCGGGTATCGAGTGGAACGGGCAGAAAATCACCAAACAGAAGCTGCACGGCCCAGGGCACCAAAGCACCGACCACCAACCCGATAACAATGCCGAGGAATGCAATCGCCATCACCTGGAAAAACTGCACGCGGAAGACGAACGGCCCTGCCGCACCCAGCGACTTAAAGGTGGCAATCACCTTGCGTTTGGATTCAACAAAGGCGCGCACCGCGTTGGCCACGCCCACACCGCCAACCACCAGGGCGGTGAGGCCAACAAGGGTCAAAAACTGCGCAAACTGATTGATCGCCCCTGTTAGCCGAGGGCTGGCCTCGGTCCGGTCACGCACGCGCCATCCGGCATCCGGGTGCGCTTCGTTGGCTGCGGCTTCAAAAGCGTCCAAGCCCGCTTGATCCAGCGGCTCGGGGAAAGCAAGTGTGTATTCCCATTCCACCAGACTGCCTGGCTGGACCAGCTCACTTGCGGCCAATCCGTCAGCGGAAATCATCGCCCGCGGTCCAAAACCGAAACCAGATGACAAACGGTCAGGCTCCCGCTCAATAATACCGCGAAGCTCAAACGCGTGCTCGCCCAAGCGGATCGTTTCGCCTACCTCAACGTCAAGCCGCGCAGCCAGCGTGCCTTCGGCCAGCAGACCGAATGTGCCACCATCTTCTTGCAAGGCGAGGTGAACGGCAGCGGATTTGATGCCATCGCCATCCACATAAATGAGCTCAGACACCATCGGATAGAGATCATCGACCGCTTTGATCTCAACAACTGTCTGGTCTTGTTCATCGCCCGTGCGGGCCATGCCGCGCAGATCGGCGATGGTCATCATCTCTGCACCCTGCGCGTCGAGAAACGCGCGTTCCTGCGGCGTTACCTCGCGCTGAATGAGCTCCAACTGCACATCGCCGCCTAAGATCGCGCGACCTTCATTGGCCAAGCCGCCGGTCATCGATTGGGCGAGCGCGTTGACGCCCGCAATGGAGGCCACGCCAAGGGCGATACAGGCGAGAAAAATCGCAAAGCCGCGCAAGCCACCGCGCAATTCACGCATGGCGTACGCGAAACTCAGGGCAAGACTGGACAGCTGTCGGGCAGGGCGGTGGCTGCCTGTCGCGCTGATATCGGCCATCTATTCGGCCGCCTCTGGCAGAGCCTTTTCCTGTGTATCCTCGACGACGCAGCCACCTTCCAAATGCACCTGCCGGTCACATCGCTGTGCCAAGGCCAAATCATGCGTCACAAGCACCAAGGTGGTGCCGCGCTTGGCGGGTGCTTCAAACAAAAGGTCGGCGATTTGCGTGCCCGTTGGGCCGTCCAAGTTTCCTGTTGGCTCATCGGCCACCAGGATCGCAGGTTTAGGCGCCAGCGCACGGGCCACCGCCACGCGCTGCTGTTCACCACCGGAAAGCTGGGTTGGATAATGCGCCGTTCGCTCGCCAAGACCCACCGCCTCCAGCTCCGCTTTGGCCGTTCCAAACGGATCGTCGTGCCCTGCCAGCTCCAGTGGCACGGCCACATTTTCCAGCGCTGTCATGGTAGGGATGAGGTGGAAGGACTGAAACACGATGCCAATCTCGCGTCCGCGAAATGCTGCCAGTTTGTCTTCGGACAAATCAGTCAGCACAGCATCGCCCACGCGCACCGCACCAGAGGTTGGCCGCTCAAGCCCGGCCAGCACCATCAAAAGTGTTGATTTACCGGAACCAGATGGCCCCACCAGACCAACTGACGTGCCCGCAGAAACGTCCAGGCTCGCGCCCTTCAAAATATCAACACGTGCGGCACCAGACCCAAGAGAAAGGTGCACATCATCAAGCGCAATGATCGAATTTGGAGGGGGCGTTGTCACAAGAGTTTCCGTTCAAGCTGGAAATGGGGGGTCATGCGCCTTACGTCGCATCTACCGTGCCCGATCAAATAGGAACGCCGAGCCGATGCTCCAAGGTCTCAACTTACGCCAATCTGCCGCCGCCATATCTAAACTCTTCGTCATCTTGGCCGCATGCCTGGTGATCACCACCACCGCACGCGCCGAACCGATCACACTGATGGCGCTCGGCGACAGCCTGACGGCGGGCTATGGCCTGGCGCCGGGCGAAGGGTTTCCAGCACAACTGGAAGCTGCTCTCATCGAACGCGGCTACGATGTTCAAGTTCTCGATGCCGGCGTGTCGGGCGACACAAGCTCCGGCGGGCTTGCCCGGCTCGATTGGTCCATGGACCCGGCCACCGATGCGGTAATCGTCGAGCTTGGCGCCAATGATGCGCTACGCGGCATAGACCCTGCCGTCACGCGAGCCTCACTGGATGGCATTCTGGCCAATCTGTCCGAACGCGGTTTGCCGGTGCTTTTGGCTGGTATGATCGCCCCACCCAATATGGGCGAGGCTTATGGCGATGCGTTCAACCCGATCTATGGCGAATTGGCAGAAACCTATGGTGCCATCCATTATCCATTTTTCCTCGATGGCGTTGCATCGGTGCCCGAACTCAATCTTTCTGACGGCATTCATCCAACCGCTGAAGGCATTGGCTTGATCGTGGAGCGCATCATGCCGTACGTTGAAGATCTTCTTACCCGCGTCGCCGAGCAGGGCTGACGCTCCCCTCTTTGAAACACCTTAAAGGATCGACCCATGGAAAAGCGCCCACTGGGACGCACCGGCATGGATGTGTCGGTGATCTGCCTTGGCACCATGACTTGGGGCCAGCAAAACACTGAAGCTGAAGGCCATGAGCAGATGGACTATGCTCTTGATCAGGGCATCAACTTCTTTGACACCGCTGAGCTTTACTCCATTCCGCCCAAAGCGGAGACCCAAGGCTCCACCGAAACCATCATCGGGTCATGGTTTGCCGCCCGTAAAAACCGCGACAAGGTGATTTTGGCCACCAAAGCCGTGGGGGCCACATCGGCCACCTATTTCCGCGAGCATGGCAAGCCAGATCTGCCAACCCGCACCTCCATCATGGAAGCCGTCGATGGATCGCTGAAGCGGCTGCAAACCGATTACATCGATCTTTACCAGTTGCACTGGCCGGGCCGTCCCTTCTCGATCTTCGGCACCAACCCAATCGTCTGGGAACCAACCGAGGGCGATGAAGTTGCCATTGAAGAAACGCTGGGAGCGTTTGATGAGCTGGTGAAATCAGGCAAAGTGCGGGCCATCGGCCTTTCCAACGAAAGCGCCTGGGGCACCATGAAGTGGCTGCACACAGCTGAGGCCAAAGGTCAGGCGCGTATTGCCTCGATCCAGAATGCCTACAACATCGTCAACCGCACCTATGAAACGGCTTTGGCCGAAGTGGGCATGCGCGAAGATGTCGGCCTGCTGGCTTACTCGCCTTTGGCGCAAGGTTTCTTGACCGGCAAATACCGTGGTGGCGCTGAACCTGCCGGTGCGCGCAAAACCCTATTTGGCCGTGCCTCACGGTACGAAGGCCCTGGTGCAGACGCCGCCTTGGAAGACTATTTTGCACTGTGTGACGCCCGCGGACTTGACTATTCCCAAACGGCCATCCGCTTCACCACATCCAAGCCATTTCTGGCCTCCACCATCATCGGCGCGACAAGCATGGAGCAGCTGAAGCACGACATCGCCGCCTGGCAGATGCCGTGGGACGATGATTTGGACAAGGCCATCAACGAGCTACACAAAGCCCGGCCTAACACCTGTCCATAAACCCACCGATTCACGGACGCGAACGCGATCCGGGACCCCGATGATCATCAGCGCAAAGCCCCGGCGTAATGCCGGGGCTTGACGCGCCATCGCATCATCCACTATAGGGGAAATATGGACACTTTAGTGGATACATCGGGCCAAGCCCTCGCACGACGCATCCAATTGGAACGCAAGGCACGCAACTGGTCAATGACCGATCTGGCCGGACGGTCTGGTGTGTCCAAAGCTGCCATTTCAAAGATTGAGCGTGGCGAGATGAGCCCCACCGCCAGCGTTTTGGTACGGCTTGCCAATGCGTTTGACCTCACCTTGGCTGGGTTGCTCATGCGCGCCGAGCAGCAAACCGGCGCGGTGCAGCGAACACATGATCAACCGCTCTGGGAAGACCCAGAATCCCACTATGTGCGCCGCCAGGTGTTCCGCGCCACCGACAATCCCATCGAGATGGCCAAGATCTATCTGCCAGCAGGTGCGTCCGTGACAATCCCATCAACAGGCTTTGATGGCATCAAGGAAGTTATCCACGTCCTGGAGGGCACCTTGACCCTGCAAACCCTGGGGCAAACCCACATCCTTGAAACCGGCGACAGCATCGGCTTGGCAAAAACCAGCGATGTGACGTTTGAGAACAACGCTGGAAGCGCCTGCACCTATCTGGTGGCACTGGCCCGCCAATAATCCCCCAAGACGAGTGACAGTCATGCACATCATTCCCGGCGACCTTGATCACCCAGCCATCATCGATCTGCTAAAATTTCATCTCGACACCAACATCGCCGTCACGCCGCCAGGCAGCGTGCATGCGCTTGATCTGGATGCGCTGAAGGTCCCCGAAGTTGCCTTCTTTGCTGGATGGCAAGACAAGGACGCCCACGACGATCTTCTTGTCATCGGCGCTGTCAAAGAAATCGCGCCTGAGGCTGACAGCCGCCGCCATGGTGAAATCAAAAGCATGCGCACCGTCGAAGCACGACGCGGCAACGGTATTGGCGCGCAAATGCTCGACCATTTGATCACGCACGCCCAAGCCCAAGGCATGGAGCGCCTCTCGCTGGAAACCGGCTCGTTTGACTATTTCGAACCCGCCCGCAAGCTCTATGAAAAGCGCGGCTTCACCGTGTGCGAGCCCTTTGGTGACTACACACTGGACCCGAACTCCGTGTTCATGACGAAGGTGTTATGAGCGAGGGCCTTACCTATGGTGAAGGCTACACCCCCACGCTGATCGGGCAACTCGTCTCCATGCACGCGTCCTACTATGCCGATCTGGTCGGCTTCGGCGCAGCTTTCGAGATCAAAGTGGCAAGCGAGCTTGCACTCTTTGTCGGTCGATTGAGCCACCCTCACAACGCGATATGGTGGGCAGCTATCGATGACACACTTGCCGCCAGCATTGCCATCGACGGACAGGGCGCGCCTGAAAAACCCGCCATCCTTCACTGGTTCATCGTCGATCCCAAGCTGCAAGGCCGTGGCGTCGGTCGTCGCCTGATGGATTCAGCGATGGCTTTTTGTGACGGAAAGGGATTCCCGCAGGTCGAACTATCAACCTTTGCGGGCTTGGACGCAGCCAGAGCACTCTATGAACAAGCTGGCTTCGTCCTAACCCAAGAGCAGGCGGGGCAATCATGGGGTAAAAAGGTGGTGGAGCAAACCTTCGTTCGGCTCCGCCCTTAGATCAACCAAATGGCTTAAAGAATGCTCTGGCCGGTTTTTGCCCAATCGGCCATGAACGCATCAATGCCCTTGTCGGTCAGCGGATGCTTGGCCAGACCCTTCAAGACACTTGGCGGAATTGTCGCGACATCAGCACCGATGATCGCCGCCTGCTTCACATGGTTGGCAGTACGGATGGAGGCAGCAAGAATTTCGGTCTCAAGCGCGGGATAATTGTCGTAGATCGCACGGATCTCAGCGATCAGCTCCATGCCATCAATGTTGATATCGTCCAAGCGCCCGATGAACGGTGAAATGAACGTCGCACCGCACTTGGCAGCGAGCAGCGCCTGATTGGCGGAAAAACACAGCGTGACATTGACCATCGTGCCTTCGCTCGAAAGCGCCTTACAGGCTTTCAGGCCGTCGAGCGTTAGCGGCACTTTCACCGTCACGTTCTTGGCGATCTTGGCAAGTTCCTTACCCTCTTTGATCATGCCATCGGCATCAAGCGCGGTGACTTCAGCTGACACCGGGCCTTCCACCAAACCACAAATTTCAGCGATAACTTCTTTGAAGTCGCGGCCAGATTTGGCGATCAGGGATGGGTTGGTTGTAACGCCATCCAGAAGACCCAAATCGTTCAATTCGGCAATGTCGGCTGTATCGGCGGTGTCCACGAAAAACTTCATCACTTTGATCCTTACGCTGGTGATCTGCGGGCTACCCGCTCCTTTGCCGCTCGTCTAACGTGTCTGCATGCTCCCGTCATCCCCTTCCGCACCGATTGATTCGTCACAGGACCAAACATCCGCGCCCTATACCGCAGGCACAAACGTGTCGGTGATGGTGCCAGCGCCAATGCCCACCGCGCTGACCTATCAGGTCCCCGAGGGTCTTCGCGTGGTGGATGGCAGCATCGTCAAAGTGCCGCTTGGCAAACGGTTGGTGCTCGGCACGGTCTGGGGACAAAGCCAGGATGAGGTGAACCCAAAACGCCTGAAATCTATTGAAGCGGTGATGGACGCCCCGCCCATTCGCGCGCCTCTGCGCCAATTTATCGATTGGGTTGCCGATTGGACGCTTGCCGCACCCGGTATGGTGGCGCGTATGGTCACGCGCGGCGAAGAGCTGATGCAGCGTGATCCGCCAGTGACCGCTGTTCGCAAGGTCGGCGAGCCGCCGGAGCGCATGACACCAGCGCGCCAAAAGGTTCTAGATGTCATCACCGGCAAGGACGCCTACACCAAGCCCGGCCTGGCCGATTTGGCGGGCGTATCCACCGCTGTCATTGATGGGCTGGTGAAGGCCGGTACGCTGGAGACAATCCAAGTTCAGCGTGAACCAGGGCGCATAGAACCTGATCCGGACTTCGATCCACGCACACTGACAGAGAGTCAGGCCGACGCAGTCCACGCGCTCATTGCTGAGGGCCCAAAAGATGGATCGCTGGATGTGGCATTGCTCGAAGGTGTCACCGGATCAGGCAAGACCGAGGTCTATTTCGAAGCCATCGCCAACACGCTGCGCCAAGGGCCCGAGGGTCGAGGCCGCCAAGCACTGATCCTGTTGCCAGAGATCGCGCTGACCGCCGCGCTGCTTGATCGCTTCGCTGAACGCTTTGGTGCCATGCCCGGCGAATGGCATTCCGGCATCACACCCAAAACCCGTCGCCAAACGTGGCGCGGCACCGCCGAAGGCAAAATCAAAGTGGTGATCGGCGCACGCTCAGCACTCTATCTGCCGTTTGAAGACCTTGGCTTGATCATCATCGATGAGGAGCACGAGGCAGCTTACAAGCAAGAAGAATGGGTTAGCTACAACGCCCGTGACATGGCCATCGTGCGGGCACGGTTCGAAAAAGCGCAGATGATTCTCGCGTCCGCAACGCCCTCCGTGGAAAGCCGCATCAACGCCAAGGCGGGCCGCTATCGGCACATTCCTCTACCGGCGCGTTATGCCTCCCGGCCTTTGCCCAGCCTTGCTGCCATTGATATGCGCCGCACGCCGCCGGAGCGCGGCACGTGGCTGTCGCCGCCTCTGGTGGAAGCCGTCAACGACACGCTAGAGCGCGGCCAACAAAGTCTTCTGTTCCTCAACCGACGCGGCTACGCCCCACTTACCCTATGCCGCACCTGCGGCCATCGCTTTGAATGTGTGATGTGTTCAGCCTGGCTGGTGCAACACCGCTTCACCCAAACGCTCAACTGTCACCATTGCGGCCATGTGGAACCGATGCCGACAACCTGCCCGGAATGCGGCAACGCGGACACGCTTGTGCCCTCTGGCCCGGGCGTGGAACGCATAGCCGAAGAGGTGGCCACACGCTTTCCCGACGCGCGCACGTTGGTGCTCTCCTCGGATATGACAGGTGGGCCGAAGCGCCTGAAAGCAGAGCTGGAAGCCGTCGCTGCTGGTGAGGTGGATATTGTGGTTGGTACACAGCTGGTGGCCAAAGGTCACAACTTCCCAGGTCTGACACTGGTGGGGGTTGTCGATGCCGATGTCGGCTTCGGCCAAGGCGATCCGCGGGCGGTGGAGCGCACCTTTCAGTTGCTCACCCAGGTGACAGGCCGTGCTGGCCGCGCAGAAAAGCCCGGCATTGGCCTCATCCAAACCCACATGCCCGACCATCCGGTGCTCCAGGCGTTGCTCGCCCATGATGCCGAACGCTTTTACGCGCTTGAAGAAGCGGCGCGCCAACGCGCCCACCTGCCACCGTTTGTGCGCTTTGTGGCAGTCATTGTCTCAGGCACTGATGGAATTGCTGTCAAAACCCACGCCAACCATTTGAAGGCTATCGCCAGGCCACCCGAAGGCCTTGATGTGCTCGGCCCCGTTGATGCGCCGCTGGCCATGTTGCGCGGGCGCCATCGCCAACGCCTGTTGGTGCGTGGGCCAAGGGGGCGGGAAACCCAAAGTTTTGTCAAAGCCTGGCTCGCTAAGGCCGACCGCACACGTGGCGACATGCGCATTGATGTCGATGTTGATCCACAGAGTTTTGTTTGAGTGTCACCATGTGAACCAGCTTTACCCAGCGCGCGTAGAGAACTGTAAGAACGCCCGCTTCCCCCCAAACTTTCACTGCGTTCTTTTCGGAGCCCAACCCATGGATTTCATTGCCAACGGCCTCAACATTCTTCTTGCCCTTGGCACCGTTGGGTTGGGGCTTTTCGGTTTGCTTCGCCCGGTCCAGACGATGGAGTACATCGGTGTCGCTGCCACCGACGATACTGGCCTTGCCAAGTCTGAGGTCCGCGCGGCCTCGGGCGGGGTTTGGGTTGGCGGCGCCATCGGTGCTCTGCTTATCGGCTCACCGGTAGCCTATGTTGTGCTTGGAGCGCTATGGGCTGGCGCGGCAATTGGCCGTGGCATGTCTGTGCTGTTTGATAAAGCCAACAGCGGTAAGCCGGTGATCTTTTTCGCTGTTGAAGTGGTCTTTGCGGTGCTCCTTCTGGCCATCAATTTGCCCGCACTTTTCTAATCCAGCCGCCCTAACAGCCCCGATTGCCCTCCAAAGGTAGGCTGCCCCGCGACATGTTTGCCCTTTAGGCTTGGTTGCGTCCCAGGAAACCGTGTGTTAATTCCCACGCGCTTTCCGGGAAAAGCGCCTTTTTCACAAAGGCCTGAGCGCGGAAATTTTAAAGAATTTCAACATGTTACGTTGGGCCAGCTCGGCCCTCCCGTAACCTCGCCACATCCGACCTACCAGCTGGGGCTCCTTTGTCGTCATCATCCCTGACTTCCGGTGTTGCAGGACGTTACGCTGCAGCGCTGTTTGAGCTTGCCCAAAGCGCCAAAGGCGGCGCCAAGGCTATCGACGCCGTCGAGTCCGATCTCGCAGGCATTCAAACTCTCCTCGACGACAGTGCTGATCTGCGCCGTCTGGTCGAAAGTCCTGCCTTCACCAAAGAAGCACAGGGCAAGGCGATGGCTGCCGTTCTGGACAAAGCTGGCGTCAGCGATCTGACCAAACAGTTTATCGGCGTGGTCGCTGACAACCGCCGATTGTTTGCCCTACCCGGCATGATCAAAGCCTTCAAACAGATCGCGGCGGAAAATCGCGGCGAGGTCGAAGCTGAGGTCACATCGGCCATTGCGCTGACCGCCACGCAACGCAAGGAGCTTTCTGCATCCTTGAAAGAAAAATTGGGGAGCAAGGTCACGCTGAGCGAGACCGTTGATCCCTCCATCCTCGGCGGCCTTGTTGTAAAGGTCGGCTCACGGATGATCGACACGTCGCTTAAGACGAAACTCAACGCACTCAAATACGCTATGAAAGAGGCTGGCTGATGGAACTTCGCGCCGCTGAAATATCTGCAATCCTAAAGGATCAGATCGCAAGCTTTGGTAAAGAAGCTGAAGTGACCGAAGTCGGGCAGGTTCTGTCCGTCGGTGATGGTATCGCTCGCGTCTACGGCTTGGATCAGGTGCAAGCCGGTGAAATGGTCGAATTCCCAGGTGGCATTCAAGGCATGGCCTTGAACCTGGAAAGCGACAATGTCGGCGTCGTGCTGTTCGGTGATGACCGCGGCATTAAAGAAGGCGACACCGTTAAGCGTACCGGCAACATCGTGGAAGTGCCAGTCGGCAAGGGCTTGCTGGGCCGCGTTGTTGATGGTCTTGGCAACCCGATTGATGGCAAAGGCCCCATCGAAGGCGCTGAAATGCGTCAGGTCGATGTGAAGGCCCCTGGCATCATTCCACGCAAATCCGTGCATGAGCCAATGTCCACCGGCCTCAAAGCCGTTGACGCTTTGATCCCGATTGGCCGTGGCCAGCGCGAGTTGATCATTGGTGACCGTCAGACGGGTAAAACCGCGATCATTCTCGACACTTTCCTGAACCAGAAACCGCTCAATGACGGCGATGATGAGAGCAAGAAGCTTTACTGTGTCTATGTCGCCGTTGGCCAAAAGCGCTCCACCGTTGCGCAGCTGGTGAAGGTTCTCGAAGAGCGCGGCGCGATGGAATATTCCATCATCATCGCTGCGACCGCCTCCGACCCGGCGCCGATGCAGTTCATCGCACCGTTCGCCGGTTGCGCCATGGGCGAGTATTTCCGCGACAATGGCATGCACGCTGTGATCGCTTATGACGATCTTTCCAAACAGGCCGTCTCTTATCGTCAGATGTCCCTGCTTCTGCGTCGCCCACCAGGGCGTGAAGCGTTCCCTGGCGATGTGTTCTATCTTCACTCCCGCCTGCTTGAGCGCGCCGCGAAGATGAACGATGATTTCGGTTCCGGTTCGCTAACCGCGCTGCCCGTAATTGAAACGCAAGGCAACGACGTGTCAGCGTTTATTCCAACCAACGTGATTTCGATCACCGATGGTCAGATCTTCCTGGAAAGTGATCTCTTCTTCCAAGGCATCCGTCCAGCAGTGAACGTTGGTCTGTCTGTGTCACGTGTGGGTTCTGCCGCGCAGGTGAAAGCCATGAAGCAGGTCGCCGGTAAGATTAAGGGTGAGCTTGCTCAGTATCGTGAGATGGCGGCCTTTGCGCAGTTCGGCTCCGACCTTGATGCCACCACCCAGCAACTGCTGGCCCGTGGTGCGCGCCTAACCGAGCTGTTGAAGCAACCACAGTTCTCACCGCTCAAAACCGAAGAGCAGGTTGTTGTCATCTTCGCTGGTGTGAACGGCTACCTCGATAAGGTTGATGTGTCTCAGGTTGGCGACTTCGAACAGAAGTTCCTTGGTCTGATGCGCGACAAGCACGCCGATGTGCTGAATACCATTCGCGATGAAGCCAAGGTGTCTGATGAGATCGATGCAAAACTGCGCTCGATCCTCGACGATTTCCTGAAGAACTTCGCTTGAAGCTGAAGACGCAAGTGGAGGCTTGAGGCCAAAATGCCATCGTTGAAGGACCTGCGCAATCGCATCTCGACTGTGACGGCGACGCGCAAGATCACTAAGGCCATGCAGATGGTTGCGGCGGCGAAGCTGCGTCGCGCCCAGATGGCCGCCGAAGCCGCTCGGCCGTATGCCGATAAGATGAGCGCCGTTCTATCCAACCTCGCCGCTGGCCAAATGGCTGGCGGTGGTGAAGGCGCGTCGCCGCTTATCGCTGGCACCGGCTCTGACAAGGTGCATCTGCTTGTGGTTGCCACCGCTGAGCGCGGTCTTTGCGGCGGTTTCAATTCATCCATCGTGCGCTTGGCGCGCAAGCAAGCGCGCGAGTTGATCCAAGACGGCAAAGAGGTCAAAATCCTCACCGTTGGCAAAAAAGGCTATGATCAGCTTAAGCGCGATATGTCCTCGCGTATTGAGAACACCATTGAGTTTCGCGGTGTGAAATCGGTTGGTTACGTCCAAGCCGAAGAAGTCTCTGCCAAGATCATGGAGATGTTCGAAGCGGGCGAGTTCGACGTTTGCACACTTTATTATGCGGCCTTCAAATCGGTGATTTCGCAGGTGCCCACCGCGCATCAGCTGATCCCAGCCAAATTTGAAGTGTCCGAAGACCCCGTCTTCTACGAATATGAGCCAGACGAGAACGCCATTTTGGACGATCTCTTACCGCGCAACCTAACCGTCCAAGTGTTCAAAGCGCTGCTCGAAAATGCGGCCTCCGAACAAGGCGCGCGCATGGCCGCCATGGACAATGCCACCCGCAACGCGGGTGACATGATTGATGCCCTGACGCTTTCCTACAACAGGCAGCGCCAGGCGCAGATTACCAAAGAACTGATCGAAATTATTTCAGGCGCTGAAGCGCTTTAGAACACTCAAGTGGAGCTTCTCATGGCAGATGCAACAGGGCGCGTATTTCAGGTGATCGGGGCTGTCGTTGACGTGCAGTTCGATGGCGAACTGCCGCCAATCCTGAACGCGCTTGAAACCGACAACAACGGCAACCGTCTGGTTTTGGAAGTGGCGCAGCACCTTGGTGAAAACACCGTGCGCTGCATCGCCATGGACACCTCCGAGGGCTTGGTCCGCGGCCAACCGGTGAGCGATACCGGTTCGCCCATCATGATGCCTGTCGGTGCTGGCACCCTAGGCCGCATCATGAACGTGATCGGCGAACCCATCGACGATGCTGGCCCGGTTACTCATGATGCCAAGCGCCCAATTCACGCGCCTGCGCCATCTTTTGCCGAACAGTCGACCGAAGCTGAAATTCTTGTCACCGGCATTAAGGTTGTGGACCTTCTGGCCCCTTACGCGCGTGGCGGTAAGATTGGCCTGTTCGGCGGTGCCGGTGTTGGTAAAACCGTTCTCATTCAGGAACTGATCAACAACGTTGCCAAGGCGCACGGTGGTTATTCGGTGTTTGCTGGCGTGGGTGAGCGTACCCGCGAGGGCAACGATCTCTACTGGGAGATGATCGAATCCGGCGTGAACAAAGAAGGCGGCGGAGAAGGCTCCAAAGCAGCCCTCGTGTTCGGCCAGATGAACGAGCCTCCTGGTGCCCGTGCCCGTGTAGCGCTGTCGGGTCTGACCATCGCTGAACAGTTCCGCGATGAAGGCCAGGACGTGCTGTTCTTCGTGGATAACATCTTCCGCTTTACCCAGGCTGGTTCTGAGGTGTCCGCGCTTCTTGGTCGTATTCCATCGGCGGTGGGCTATCAGCCAACGCTGGCCACCGACATGGGCGCCCTGCAAGAGCGCATCACCACCACCACCAAAGGCTCGGTAACCTCGGTGCAGGCCATTTACGTGCCTGCCGATGATTTGACCGATCCAGCGCCTGCAACATCGTTTGCCCACTTGGACGCAACGACCGTGCTGAACCGCGCGATCTCTGAAAAAGGCATCTACCCTGCTGTGGATCCGCTGGATTCCACCTCGCGTATGCTTGACCCGCAGATCATCGGTGACGAGCACTATGAAGTGGCCCGTGGCGTGCAGGAAATGCTGCAACGCTACAAGTCGCTGCAGGACATCATCGCCATTCTCGGCATGGATGAGCTGTCGGAAGAAGATAAGCTGACCGTGGCACGCGCTCGTAAGATCGAGCGTTTCCTCTCGCAGCCCTTCTTCGTGGCTGAGGTCTTCACCGGCTCGCCGGGTCTGTTCGTTTCGCTGGAAGACACGATCCGCTCGTTCAAAGCGGTTGTTGATGGCGAGTATGATCACCTGCCAGAAGCTGCGTTCTACATGGTCGGCACCATTGATGATGCCGTGGCCAAGGCTCAGAAACTGGCTGAAGCTGCCTAACGTAAAAGGTCCAATTTGATGGCAGACGCCTTTCCCTTTGAACTGGTTTCACCGGAACGCCAATTGGTGGCTGGTGACGCAACGCAGGTTGTTGTGCCTGGTGCTGAAGGTCAGTTCACCGTGCTGGCCAACCACGCACCGTTTCTCTCCACGCTGAAACCCGGCGTGTTGGAAGTGACGATGGCGGATGGTTCCACGGATCGGATCTTTGTGCGCGGCGGCTTCGCTGATGCGAACCCAGAGGGGCTGTCCCTTCTGGCAGAAGAAGCGCAGCGCGTGGCGGACATGGACATGGCCTCGCTGGATCAAGCGATCCAGGATGCCCGTGAAGATGCGGCCGATGCCAAGGACGATGCGGCCAAAACCGCCGCTGAAACCAAGCTGGCACAGCTGGAAGAAGTCAAAGCCGTTCTTTAACGCTTGGCTCTTCTGCCAAAGAATTCAAAAGCCCGGCTCATCAGCCGGGCTTTTTTGTTGATCAATCGCGATCACGCCCGATGGAAAAACTGGCCACAAAGGGCAAATGATCGGAAACATCTTTGCGGTATTTGGCCTGCCCGATACCCATGTTCCAATGCATCGGAAAGAGCCGCAAACTCCCCCGAATGTATTCAGTGCTATAGCGACGGCTGACCGCGAATCCGTCCAACAGATTTTCCCGGCCTGACGGGAGTATGTGGGAATACCGTTCCTGGAGGTCCCAGGAAGAGACAAAATCCATAAGATCATCACCTCCCAAATGGTGAAAATTGCTTATGTCCTGCCCCGGGATCATATTGAAATCACCCATTAACAAAATGTCGGGCTCACGATCTCGATCACCTCTTAGGTGCTTAATATACTCCCCAATGACCTTGCACTGCTGGTCACGAATTCGCTGGTTCGCCAATTCGCGACCAGACTTCAAGTGAACGCCAATAAGCCTGAAATCGAACTTCCCAATTTTCACATCGCACAGATAGGCTTGGCGCAGATTGTTATCTCCCAAGTTGGAGCCTGGAAGGAAGTGGGAGTTCGTGACCTCGACGCCTTTCTTGAACAGAACCCCGATATGCATGGGGTCGTGGCCACCATCGGTGTCAGTTTGCAGCAAAAAATCATAGCCATATTCCACACCACGATCGGTAAGTTGCTGAGCTAGGCTGGCGATATGGTCCTCATTTTTAATTTCAACGAGTGTAACCAACTCAGCATCGATCATCCCCAAGCCCTGAGCCTGTTTTTTTATCCGCTCATGAGAGAGATGCTCAAATGTCGCCAGATTCCAAGCGCCGATGGTTGCAGTCGTTTTGGCAAATATATTCGTTGACATAACTACCCCTTCTTCAGAAGACCTGAAAAACAAAATAATAGGCATATACAACAGAGAAATTGCAGTATTAATTTTCCAAGAGAAAGATATTACTGAACTTGGCAGTATGGCTTGTCCAGTACGGCGGATTTGAGGGCTCCATAGAGCGCCAAGCCACTTCACATGTCCTTGAAAAGGCCGCCAGCGCTAACGGCGACGCGACCAAAACTGCCGCAGAGACCAAGCTGGCATAGCTGGAAGAAGTCAAAGCCATTCTCCAACGGTCTGGCGCCTACTCAATCATTCAAAGCCTGACTGGCAATCAGGCTTGGAAAAAGCGTTGCATGTCATCGACACCGCGCTAACCTTTGCCAATCATCTTACTATCACTGACGCGTGCTTGCTGCGCATGATGCCCCGATACCAAGCAAAGGCGTAAAGCATGCAACAGGCAGCGCCCGCAGAGATACCGGCAACCACGCTCGGCGGACGGGTCCAACCACGTCAAAATCGCGAAGCGCTCACCCAACTCGCCTGGTTCCTGACGTTCTTGTCCTGGGTGCCGGTGATTACGGGCACCAATTCCCATCCCATCCTCGGCCTGCTCGGTTTGTCGGACAGCACTGCCTATCTGCTCGCCGAACATCGCAGCTTCATCGCCGAACCCTTGGGTCTTTATGCGCTTTGCACGGCGGTCATGGCCTGGCTCGCATGGACACTTCGCTCGCGGGTGTTTGCCCTGGGAGTTCTCCCCTTGGCGCTCTGCTGTGTCTTGGTTCTGTTCAACGACAACACCGCAGCGAACTTCACGTACCTGCCGCTCTACTACCTCTATGTCGCGCTATGCACGGTTATGAGCCTGCTGTTCGTCGGCTTTGGTCGCATTCTGTCGCCGTCTTTCCTGGCGTTCACTGCGCTGCTCTTCGTCGATGCAGCCATCTACAGCCTCACCGAAATCTATTGGCTGGCGAGCATACCAGCCAGCGACCCGTGGCCCGGCGAGCCCATCACAGTTCTTGGCCAGGTGCTCAACGGCTACGCGCCTTCTTTTGGCAAGGCAGCCGTGTTCGTTTTCGCCATCGCGCTCATGCGGCTCATCTTCATGGCCTATCGCGACAACCGGGCCATGGCCAAAGCGCTCGGTGGCAAGCGCGTTTGGGAAACCTTCAAACCGACCGTCCTTCTGTGGTGGCCAGTGCTCGCGCTGTTCGTCGTGATGACCTTTATCTACTCCACCCTGTCAAACCGTGCCGAACACGCTTTGATGTGCCAGCTTGACCAGAGCTACGTCCTGCAGGTTGAGATCCTCACCGGCCAGGGAACGCAGATCGAGCAGCGCTGCTTACCACGCGGCGATGCTACGCTTGAAAGCACGCTGCAAAGCTATCTGGACGCGCAGTACGCGCAGATGGAAGACCAACTCAACCAGGCCATTGATGAGGCTGTTCGCACGTCAAACGATGCCACCGACAATGCCCCCGATGCCATTGTTGGGCGCATCGAGGAGAGCACCGCCGGTCGTCTGCCGGGCACGCGGCACAAGCGCTGCGGTTGGGATATTATCGTCTGCCCCATTGGCAATGGCCTGCGCTCAATGGCCAACGCGTCTTACCAAAAGTCGCGAACCGCTGCGATCCGCGATCTCGATCAAGAATTGAATGATATGGCCACAGCGTTTGAAGGTGATGTCGACGGCTATGAGACCGCCGCACGCGCATCGGTGGAGAACCAGCTGAATCAAGCCAAACGCGCAACGCAAACAGCCAACAGCGGCGCGTTCGCCATCTACCGCTTCGCCTCCTATCTGTTACTGCTCTACAGCGGCATCATTCTGCTCAAAACCTTTCTGATGGTTTTTGCCCGTGTCTTGTTTGATCCGGCGGGCAAACACAGCATGTCCGCGCCCTTCACCGATGATCCAACCAAGCCCGGCCAAGGCACGCTGAAGGTCAAAAAGACAGAAGTTTTGGTGCGCAAAGATGTCCGCGATGACCGCTTCTACGTCTATGGAAGCGTTCAAATCTCAGGTCCGAAAAAAGCGCGCAGCTTCGTTCTCGGTCTGCGGTTTTTGATCACCCGCTTGCTGTCGCGCCGGTTCTCTTTCTTGCATGTGCCCGGCAAACGCACCGCGCGAACCGACCATTCGGTGAAGTTGAATGTTGAAGCGCCCAACCAACTGATCGAATGGACATTGAAACCCGGAGAACGCGTGTTCTTCCGCTTCCCTGATCTGGTGGGCTTTTCAGACACCGTTGCGTTCGGGCGGCTGGCTTCGATGAGTGTGACCACCCTCTATTTCGGTCGCATTTTCCATTACTACGCCAAGGGCCCAGGAACGCTTTATTTCAAGACCAAAGCCAAACCGGTGACGAGCGCCGAACGTTCCGGCAACAGGCCTTTCGATCCAGCGCTTCTGGTGGCGTGGACAGCGCCCATCCGGTTCTTCGTTGATGCCAAGCTTGATATCCGCAACACGTTTTTGAGCAGCTACAATCTGTGCTGGGACAAGAGCGGCCATTATCTGCGCGACACATCCCCCACCCGGGAAGGCGGGACCACAACCGGCATCATCCGCTTCATCAAACACTTTTTGCTGCCTGTCTAGCGCGCACGCGCTTCTGCATAGAAAAAAGCCCGGCCTGTTGGCCGGGCTTTTTACTGGCGTTGGTCAGCGTTCAAAAAATACCCTGCGCCACAATCATCAGCGCCCCACTGGCCACCACATAACCAGCGTCAATCACGGTGGCCTTGCCGGATTTCTGGCTGAACAAGTCCATACCAGCCACAAACAGTCCCACGGCCAGGATCGCGGCAATAGCAACCAGTAAGGCGCCTATGGTCTCGGTCATGCCGACAACCAGCGCCAGCAGAAATGTTGCCACAAGCTGTATGGTCATCGCCATCACCGGCGGTGAGGCAGGCGGCTGAATATTATGGCTGCCGGTTGCCCAGACCTTGCCAAACAGACGCGGGCTGAACCACAGCATACCCAGCACAAACGTAGCAACCGTGCCCACTGCAACGGCGAGCCAGTTGATCAGGGAGATATCCATGTCGAGATCTCCGTTCTAGCTCAGCGAACCATCGAGCGCCGCCAAAATACCGACCCAACCACCCTGGTGATTGTCACGCGCCTGCTCATCGGCAAAGCGAACATGGGTCAACGTCACATGCGTGCCATCGCCTTTGGGGGCGAAGGTCAGCGTGACTGTGCTGTCATCAACCGAGAACGGGCTCTCCCAGGTGAAGACGATCCGCTTGTGCGGCGTAATCTCTTTGTATGTGCCAGCATGAGGAATCTCGTCTTCACCGGCCTGCATCACCAGGTCAAAGCGACCACCAACCTTCGGGTCATTGGAGGCTTTGGGCACGCTCATGCCCGGTGCTGGCATCATGAATTTGCGCAACATATCGGGGTTTAACCAGGCATTGAACACGTCTTGCTGCGGCGCGTTGATTGTGCGTTCGACGGTTAGGGTAAGGTCAGTCATTGTCCTTGGCTCCATTGGTTATCAGTTGGTCGAGCGCCTCTAACCGGAGGTCCCAGATAGAGCGCAAGGCTGCAAACCAATCATCAATGTGCGAGAGCGGTTCCATCTGAAGTTCAATCAGATGTTCACGCCAATCGGTGCGACGGACGACAAGCCCAGCCCGCTCCAAAACCTTGATGTGCTTGGAAACGGAATTGAGGCTCATCTCAAATTGGCGATGAATATCGGTCACCCGCATAGGGCCGTTCTGCGCCAAAAGCGTCAGAATAGACCGTCGCGTCGGATCGCTCGCTGCCTTCAAGATGTCGCTAAGTACGTCTGATGCGGCTCGTTCAACCATATGGATGAATAACTCCAAGGAAGCCTATCAGTCAACCTTTAGGGTGAATGATAGCGGCGTAGCAAACAATTCCACTTACATCACACCACCTGCAGTGTGATGGCCGCCAGCGCCAGATAACGGCCAACTTTCGAGACGGTCACCAACACCAGAAAACTCAACAGCGGCTCGCGCATAACACCAGCGATCACAGTCAGCGGATCGCCAATGATAGGCATCCAAGCCAGCAACAAGGACCATCGTCCCCAGCGATGATAAAAGCCTCGCGCTTGCGCCAATTGTGAGTCATTGGCCGGAAACCAGCGCCGATCTCGAAAGGTCTGAAAGCCGATCCCAAGATAATAATTCACAACCGAGCCGAGCACATTGCCGATGCTTGCAACAACCAACATACCAACAACCGAGTGCTCGCCAGCGGTGAGAAACCCAATCAAAACCAGTTCTGATTGAGCAGGCAAAACGGTTGCCGCCAAGAAGGCAGAGGCAAACATCACGCCATAGGCGGCAACATCGATCACGGGGGCGCCTGCAGAAAACCTGATACGGTCACAGGAGCACTCTCAGCCGCGCCAATCAGAGCTGGCAAAAGGTCTCGGGCATAAACGGCAAATCAGTGGCACCTAGCTGCGCACCGGCAGAGGTCAGCATGGCATGGATTTGCCCACGATGATGTGTCTGGTGATTGAAGAAGTGCAACACAAGCGTCTGCTTGGGTTTCGAAACGTCACGCCCCAAGGCACCAGAAAACCAGCTGATATCCCCCGCCATCCACTCTGGCGTAAGAGCACGCGCCCAGGCGAGGATGCGTTGATCAAGCGCAGTGCGCTCATCACAAAAAATGTCCCAGTTGGTTATCAAATCCGTCGATTGCGGAATGCCACCTTGTGGCAAAGGCGATCCGGTAAACCGGCTGAGCCAGGCCGTATCGCCCCAGAGCAAGTGCGAGAACGTTTTCTCGATACTACCGAAGAACGCACCACGCTCCATCTGACGTTCCGAGGGGCTAAGTGTACTGGCGGCAGCCACCAGGCTTTCGTTCTGCCAGTGATTGTAGCGCGCCATCAAAATGGCATCGTCTATGCTGGGCATTGCGGTTCCTTTTTGCGCAGATTGGCTTGAGCCATACCGAGGTGGCACGACGCTTGGCAAGACAGCCCTTTGCAAGACAGCGATTGGCGAAGCGACACTCGCTGACGCAACGGCAGCCGTAGCAAAGCAAAGTGCCAAGCGCAGCTGAAATATTGACGCTTACGTAAACGTAATTCGCGCGCGACGAAAAACCCCGCCCATTTTCGACCTTGGTCGGCTCGACCGACTCAGGGATCAGCGCTACAACCCATTCTGCAATTCGTAAGAATTGTCATGCTAAGCGCTGAGCCATCGGGGGCCAACAGCGCAGGGCTTCACTCAACAGGTCAAAGTCAACGCGCCATGGCAAACACTGATACGCGGGCCAATCGGCCTCTTTCTCCACATTTACAGGTCTATCGGCCGCTGTTCACGATGATGATGTCGATCATGCATCGTATCACCGGTACGGCGCTTTATGTGGGCACGATCTTGATGGTCTATTGGCTACTGGCTGGAGCCTCAGGCATCGAAAGCTACAACACGGCAATGGACTTTTTCGGCTCCATCTTCGGGCGCCTCATCCTGTTCGGCTTCACATGGGCCCTGTTGCATCACATGCTTGGCGGTATTCGCCATTTCATTTGGGACACGGGACGCGGCCTGGACGAAGTGAGTCGCAACTGGCTTGCCCGCGCAACCTTGGCCGGCTCCCTTTCCCTGACGTTGATCCTTTGGATCATCGGCTACGCTGTACGTTAGGAGACGGACCATGAGTGATATGCGCACCCCCCTCTCCCGCGTTCGCGGCCTTGGCTCAGCCAAGGAAGGCACCGACCATTTCTTCCGTCAGCGCGTCACAGCGCTAGCCAATGTACCGCTGCTTTTGTTTTTTGTGGTCATGGTCATCGGTCTGCAGGATGCAAGCCACGCGACGTTCGTGGCCACTATGGGCTCGCCGCTGGTGGCGATCATCATGCTGCTCGTCATCATTTCCGGCGCCATTCACATGCGTCTGGGTATGCAAGTGATTATCGAAGACTATGTGCCCCATGAAGGCACCAAAATTCTGGCGCTTCTCGCCAACACCTTTTTCACCATCGTGATCGCCGCAGCATCCATCTACGCGATCTTGAAAATGAGCTTCGGAGGCTAACGCTTCATGGCGTCAACGGACACTTCATCGGCACCTGCAATCAATGGTGCGGCTTACCCTATCACCGACCACACCTATGATGTGGTGGTGGTTGGTGCGGGCGGCGCAGGGCTTCGCGCTGTTGTTGGCGCGGCCCAAGCGGGTTTGAAAGTCGCTTGCATTTCCAAAGTTTTCCCAACGCGTTCACACACCGTCGCGGCGCAGGGCGGCATCTCCGCCTCGCTTGGCAATATGGGCCAAGATGATTGGCGCTGGCACATGTACGACACCGTGAAGGGGTCTGACTGGCTGGGCGACCAGGATGCCATTGAGTATCTCTGCAAAAACGCGCCTGAAGCTGTGTATGAGCTGGAACATTGGGGCGTGCCGTTCTCGCGCACCGAAGAGGGCAAAATCTATCAACGCCCCTTTGGCGGCATGACCACGCAATATGGCGAAGGCCCGGCTGCTCAGCGCACATGCGCTGCTGCCGACCGTACCGGCCACGCGATCTTGCACACGCTTTATGGCCAGGCGCTGCGCAACTCCTCTGAATTCTTCATCGAGTATTTCGCCATCGATCTCATCATGGACGAAGGCGCCTGCCGCGGCGTTGTCGCGATGAACATGGAAGACGGATCGATCCACCGTTTCCGCGCGCACAAAACTGTGCTTGCAACCGGCGGTTATGGTCGCGCTTACTTCTCGGCCACCAGCGCCCACACCTGCACCGGTGACGGCAATGCCATGGTTCTGCGTGCTGGCCTGCCTTTGCAGGACATGGAGTTCGTGCAGTTCCACCCCACTGGCATCTATGGCGCTGGCTGCCTGATCACTGAAGGGGCCCGCGGCGAAGGCGGGTATCTGGTGAACTCCGAAGGTGAACGCTTTATGGAGCGATATGCTCCCTCGGCCAAGGACCTTGCCTCACGCGACGTTGTCTCCCGCTCCATGACCATGGAGATCCGCGAAGGGCGCGGCGTTGGCAAGAATGGTGATCATATCTTCCTGCATCTGGACCATCTGGATCCGGATATTCTGCACGAACGCCTGCCGGGCATTTCTGAATCCGCACGCATCTTTGCTGGCGTGGACGTGACCAAAGAGCCGATCCCGGTTCTGCCAACGGTGCACTACAATATGGGTGGCATCCCCACCAACTATCACGGCGAAGTGCTGACCAAGGTCGGCGGCGATGCCGACACAGTGGTGCCCGGCCTGATGGCCATCGGCGAAGCGGCCTGCGTTTCGGTGCACGGTGCGAACCGTTTGGGCTCGAATTCCCTCATTGACCTGGTGGTGTTTGGCCGCGCGGCAGGTGCACGCTGTGCCGAAACATTGTCGCACGGTGAGAAGCATCCTGAGCTGCCTGCCGACAGCGCGGAGATGTCGCTGTCACGCCTCGATGCAGCGCGCTACGCCAATGGCTCGCGCTCAACCGCCGATCTGCGGTTGGAAATGCAGCGCGTGATGCAGAACAACTGCGCGGTGTTCCGCACCGGAGACGTGCTGGACGAAGGCGTCAAACTGATCAACGCCACCTGGTCAGCCTCCGATGACATCAAAACCACGGATCGCTCGCTGATCTGGAACACCGACCTGATTGAGACGCTGGAATATGAGAACCTCATCTCCCAGGCCGTGGTCACGGTGGAATCAGCGGCCAACCGCAAAGAGAGCCGTGGCGCGCACGCCCGCGAGGATTTCTCCGAGCGTGATGACAAGGACTGGATGAAGCACACGCTGGCGTTTGTGGATGTGGACGAGAAGACGGTGAAGCTGGATGACCGCCCGGTGCACACCTACACCATGTCCAACGACATTGCTTATATCGAGCCGAAAGCACGGGTGTACTAACCCATGAGCGGCGATAAAGGCGTTCGCAATGCGGTTGGGCCAGAAGGCCCAGAGCCCGACAAGATGGAACGGAACGGGGCGAACAAAGCAAAGATGTCACGATATCTCGCTATCTTCGTCTGCCTGCTTCTGGCTCTGCCCATTCTTGGGCACAGCAACCGCGCGCCTGCCCAGCCCATGAGCGGCGAGATCACCGCGGCGTGCATGCAGGCGATGGACGAAACGCAGACCATCTGCGCCTGCATCGAAGAGGATGCCATCGCCACCCTCACCGATGATCAGCAGACATTTCTGGTGGCCATCATGACCGAAGATGAAAGCCTGATCGACGAGCTGCGCGGCACTTTTACCAACGAAGATGCGCAGCTGGTGCAAAACCAAATGGTCAACGCTGCCATGCAATGTTTGAGCTAGAGATGAACAGGGCTGGCGCGGTCGGGCCTTGTGCGGTTGGTCTGAAAGACCAGAGCAAACGCACAGACCGGAGCGAAAGCCCAAGTGCCGCCTTAGGCGGGCGAACAAAAGTGGACAACCGACAATGGTTCAACTGACGCTTCCGAAAAACTCGCAAATGAGCGAGGGCAAAACCTGGCCGAAGCCAGACGGTGCCACCAATGTGCGCGCCTTCCGCATCTATCGCTGGAGCCCGGATGATGACGCCAACCCGGCCATCGACACCTATTATGTCGACATGGACGATTGCGGCCCGATGGTGCTGGACGCACTCATCTGGATCAAAAACAATGTCGATCCAACGCTGACCTTCCGCCGCTCCTGCCGTGAGGGCATTTGCGGCTCGTGCGCGATGAACATCGATGGCACCAACACACTTGCTTGCACCAAGGGCATGGACGAGGTGCGCGCCGGCGCGGTGAAAATCTACCCGCTGCCGCATATGCAGGTGATCAAGGACCTGGTGCCTGATCTGTCGAATTTTTATGCCCAGCACGCCAGCATTGAGCCGTGGCTGCAAACAGCAACGCCGCAGCCCCAGGGCGAGTGGAAGCAAAGCCATGATGATCGCGCCAAACTGGACGGGCTTTATGAGTGCATTCTCTGCGCCTGCTGCTCAACCTCCTGCCCCAGCTACTGGTGGAATGGCGACCGTTACCTTGGCCCGGCGGTTCTTCTCCAGGCCTATCGCTGGCTGATCGACTCGCGCGATGAGGAAACCGGCAAGCGGCTGGACAATCTGGAAGACCCGTTCCGCCTCTATCGCTGCCACACGATCATGAACTGCGCCCAGGCCTGCCCCAAAGGGTTGAACCCGGCCAAAGCGATTGCCGAGATCAAAAAGATGATGGTGGAGCGCAGGGTTTAGGCGCTCGTGGTTGGACCGAAGGCCCAGAGCAAAGAAAGACTAGCCAAGCCCCGGACAGCGAAGCTGGGCCGGGGCTTTGTGATTCCTTGACCGGAATCCTCGGACTTGATCCGAGGATCCAGCGGGAAGTGTTATCTTTGATTACTCGAATGCTCGAGACACCAAACGCACTCTAACTCCGTCGCCCATATTGTTTGGTTGTGTGAAACGATGCGGCGCAGCGCCAACGATCTGGTTGCCGCAAAAGGCGTTATCCCATAGGCCGTTCCGCCGACACCCAGCAAAAACCTTAGTCAGTCGAAATGACATATTCTGATTCAACGTCAGGTTCAGTCTTGACCGGCTTGGGAGGCGGTGCCTGCCAAGCACGTAAATGCTGTCCAGCAACCGAGTAAAACTCAGGAACCACCCTTTCCAAATCCTCAATGAATGTCTTAGAGCCGGCGAACCTTCGCCCAAGGTCCTCGATGAGGCAAACTTGAAAGCTGTGCGGCGCAGCGCCGTTCCCTGCATCAATCTCGGAGGGCTCTTCCCTTAGTGAAGCCAAAGACGCCTGGGATGGCGGCATGCGACCTGGCCAATGTGCACGGATCAACAGGTTGGGGTGATCCTCCTTCAACATTCTCAACAACCAGTTGACACGAGCCTTCGTCGATTTTTTGTCCTGCGGAGCCTTAAGCATCATGCTGACCGCAATGGATTTTCTGGTCGCATCAGCCTCAACGGTGATATCATCAGCTGTATCGGGGACCCTGAAAGTTGAGGTCAACTTTTGATTCTCGGCAAAACGCTGGCATTCAACCTTTAAGCGTTCTTTGGGATCGCTCCTCAATTTGCGCTCGATCACCAAAGCAACATGCTCTCCTACCGTCCGTGACAACAGCAAGCCAAGGTCACGCTCTTCTTCAAACCAGGCGCCCACGCTAGCTTCAATTTCAGGAGAGGTTTTCCTAAGCGTTTCACCATTCGCAATTGCGGATACCAAGTCTTTCCAGCCTTTGTTCATTTGACTGAACTGCTCAACACCGATTGAAGGGTGTTCGAGATGACGAATGAACTCTGCAAGCAAAAAACTCTGCTCTTTGTCAGCGACTGCTTCGTTAAGTTGAAGCACCTTGCAATGGGTCAGGATCGACATCCACGACCAATGCAGAAGATTGACTTTGTTGGTCAGCCGTTTGCTCACTATCAAAGGGCTATGGTCCGGACGGGCCACGAATTGATTGCTGATCGTTATCACAGCATCAAGGTTGTTTGCTCGAGCAAGTTCCAGGTAACGTTCCACCTGCTGTTGATCCAGACTGGCGCGACCGATCTTCGCTTCAACCAGTGCAGACCAGCTTTTCTGAGACGTGTTTATTTCTAGAAAACCGTCAGGCCTATCAACTTTTTCGGACTGATTTTTGAAGACCACTTCAGTGAAGGCGTCGATTCTCGTCCTCGCGCCAAATCTTGGTCCATAGCCGCTGAACAACCTACTACCAAGTTCCGGTATTTGAGTAAGCAATGCTAGGAAAAGCGAGGTCAAGCGCTGCTCTCGACTCCCATCACTTACAACCGGGAATAGTCTCGCCTGCTCACCCTGCTTTATCGAACTAGGTAAATCTACCATCGCGCACCCCCAATACTGAGAGAAAAGCACGCAACAAAAAACGGAGCAAGACGACTAAGCAACAAGGCTGGATCCCTGGGTCAAGCCCGAGGATGACGCTTAGTGGGTGACGCAGGTTGTGGAAACCAACCGGCAAGGCAGGTCGCTCAGCGTCAACTCATCTCCACCGTCATCCTCGCCCTTGTGGCGGGGATCCATTCCGATGAACGTTCCAAACACAGCGCTACCGATAAGCCACAGGCTTAGATACCCATACAAAAACCCGCGCCAACCTCAGTCAGCGCGGGCTTTTCGTTGAACGTTCTCTACGGATTGAACCGAGGAAAACCTACTGATCAATCAAACCGGCAGCGTAAGCAATGGCGCGTTGATAGTTGCCGCTATCGTTCCACGCCGACAAAACACGGAAATTGGCCGAGCCTTCAGCGAAAGAACCACCAGCCTGCCAACCATTGCTGCGCAGCATGTTCGCTGCAGTTGCGAGCGCATCAGCCGAATTGTTGGGGTCAGCGCGGCCATCGCCACTGCCATCCACGGCAAAACGGACCCAATTGCCTGCCAAAAACTGCATGTGCCCGAGTTCACCCGAAGGGCCACCGCGGCTGTTGCCGGAAATGAGCCCCTGATCGACAAGTTGCAGGGCTGCAATGGCATCATCTTCAAAACGCGGATGACGACGGCAATAGGACGCCAAGGTGACAGCACCCGACACAATAGGTGTGTCACCGGTGTAGCCGCCCCAACTGGTCTCATAGCCCCAGATCGCCACCAGGATTGAACCGGGCACACCGTAGCGCTGTTCAAGGGCTTGGAAGAAGCCAGCGCTCTCTTGCAGCCTTCGTCCGGCGCCAGAGACAAAGGAACTCACGCTGGAAAATCGGCTCGTCAAAAACTGCTCAGGACTGCGATGGCGTGTACCGGATTGAGAGGATGGGTTTGATTCAAACCGCCACGTGATGCCGGAAAGCCGCGCCTGCTGCAGCGCCTGCATCCCGCTCTGCCCAACGCCGAAGGAGGCCGCCTGTTGCGCGAGCTGCGCCTTGTAGGCTTCAAACTGCCCTTGATTGGTGATGCAAGAGGCTGCCCAAGCTGGTTTTGCCAAAAACGCAGGGGTAGCAAGCAACATCCCAGCCACGAACGCCATCGAGCGAAGTGTGGTCCATTTTGGTGTCATATCAATCTCCATCGATCCGGATGATTCACGATCAACTAACAAACACCTATACGTCATCTCCAAATATTCATCGACACCCTATTTGGATCCCTCGCGACCAGCGTCCCCTCTGTCCGCCGTCATCCCAGCCTTGAGCCGGGATGACGTTCGTTGGTGGGGATAGCGTATGTCCTTTTTTGCTCTGTCCGCTTCGCGAACAACCGCGTGACTTATCCACGCCCTCTATTCCTCCTGCAAACTCCCCTCACCTTCCATCACTTACCATGGGAAGCTTGGGGTCGTGCCCAGGCCGGTGGAGGGGTGAAGCGCCCATCGGTGTGGTCCGCAGTCACGAGCGGCGAGCGAAGTTTGCTCTGCGCCCCTTGGAAAGCGTGCTGTCCTTGTTGCTCTGGACCTTCGGTCCAACCGCCATTTTATCGGGCTCCGGACCTTTGGTCCGACCGCTAGGTATTTGGCTCTGGGCCTTCAGCCCAACCGCCATTCTTTTGGCTCTGGGCCTTCGGCCCAACCGCAACAGGCACGCTTTACAAAGGCCCAACCGCATCATGGGGGCAGAACCGAACATGCGTTGGCCTGTCAGTGTAGGTACGCGCGGCGTCAGCAAGAC
>Ga0189290_100047_pt1 | contig 131888 bp, 130 predicted proteins | sample UW140minimetaG_FD_130318 | JGI IMG/M metagenome (GOLD analysis project Ga0189290, IMG submission 130318) | Marine microbial communities from the Costa Rica Dome - UW140 mini metaG | ecosystem: Environmental > Aquatic > Marine > Oceanic > Photic zone | place: Costa Rica: the Eastern Pacific...
CTACAGTTATATCTCAATGAATTTATTTACAAGCTTAATCGTAGATACTTCGGAGAAAAACTATTCGATAGACTCATTATTGCTAGCATTACTGGATTATGATTAAAAACGGATATTCAAAATAAATAATTATTCTTCGTCAGGAATTAATGCATTAAATAATTTACGTTCGAAGTCTTCCTGTTTAAAAGGTTTAGATATAATATTGTTAAATCCTGCGTCTTCAAATTCTTGCATTTTATCTTCAATAGTTACTGCTGTTAAAGCAAATATAGTAAGTTCTTGATCGAATGTTCGTATAATTTTTGTAGCCTCAATCCCGCTAATTCCAGGCATATGGATATCCATTAAAACAACATTGTAGTCTGTTGTTTTAACTCTATCTACGGCTTCTTCGCCATTATCGACAACATCACAATTAAGATTCATTTTATTGAGAATCTTCTTTGTAATCATTTGATTAATCTTGTTGTCTTCTACTACTAAAATTTTAATATTGCTTAAATCCAAGTCATTAACATCATTAAAATAATTAACCTTTTTTTCCTTTACCACTTCGTCTGTGTATTGCATAGGTAGTTCAAATATAAAAGTTGAACCTTTACCAAGCTCACTTTTAAGATAAATTTTTCCTTTTAATATATCAATTAATCCTTTAACTATAGATAAACCTAATCCAGTTCCTCCATATTTGCGGTTAATTTGTATAGAACCTTGCGAAAAACTTTCAAACAAATGCTCTTGCTTTTCTTTACCAATTCCTATGCCATTATCTTCAACTTCAAAACGAATATTATAAATTCCGTCCTTATCTCCAATTTTATTTGCTCTTATCCAAATGTCTCCATCTTTAGTGAATTTTATAGAATTACCAATGAGATTAATTAAAATTTGAGATATTTTTAATTGATCGGCATTATAGTTTAAAGGTAAGGCTTTATCGTATTCTAAATGAATTTTTATGTTATTATCTAATGCCGAATTGTTTAAGGCAGATATTACATTGGTTATTTTCTTTTTTAAGTTGAAGGTTTCTGGTTCTATATCAACTTTATTTGCTTCAATTTTATTAATTTGAAGAATATCATTAATAAATGTTAATAGATAATCCCCTGAAAATTTTAATGATTTTAAATGTTGTATTTGTTCAGGTTTTGGGTTTTCATCTAACAACATGTTTGTTAAACCTGTAACGGCATATAAAGGCGTTCTTAGTTCGTGAGTTACAGTAGATAAGAAATTAGCTTTTGTTCTGGATGCTAATTCTGCTTTTTCTTTAGCAACTATTAATTCTGCATTTTTTTTATGTAATACGTTATTTGACTTTAATCTAATATTATTGTTTTTATATAGTGATAATGTTAATAGCGATAATATTGTAATTAAAGCAATACTTAGTATTGTTGTTAATTGATTAAATGTGTTGTTTTCTTTTTTTTCAGAGGAAGGGTTCGCTATCTTTTTTAAAACCTCAGTTTTTTTAGGTTTAATAGTAACTGATTTTTTAGAAAAACTAGATTGATTAATAGTAGCTAATGAATCGGATAGTTTTATATAGTATCTTAAATAATCATTAGATAACTTTAAATTACCATCACTTTGGTGTAAGTTACTTAATACCATGCTACCTTCTTGTACAATAGAACTGTAACCATTTACTTTAGCCATATCGTAACCATCATTAGCGTTCTCTAAAGCACTTCCTAAATAATTTAACTGGTGCAGTGATTTCCCTAATTGAATTAAACTACTACTTAAAATAGGTGCGAGCTGTTTTTTCTTTGCAATTTTAATAGCTTTTTCAAGTGTTTTTTTAGCTTTTTCTGGGGTGTTGTTTTCTAATTGAGCCTTACCTTTATTTAACAAAACTCTAGCCTCTAGATTAGGAGCGCTTTTTTGTCTAAATAAAACTTCAGCAGATTCGTAATATGCAATAGCTTGATTATAATCTTTTTTATCTGCATAAACATTGCCTATAATGTTATAAGTTTTAGCTAAATTTTTAATGTCATTTGTAGTGCGTTGAATATCTATAGCTTTTATAAGCGTATTTATGGATTTATCGGTTTCTTTAATTTCGTGTTGCAGTTTTCCTATTTTAGAGTAAATAAAACCAATATTTTTTTTATTGTCAATTGTATTTGCATGATTTAAAGCAGATTCTAAATCTAATAGAGCTTCGTAGTAATCATTATTAGCTATATTTCTTTTGTATGAATCAAGTGCAGAATCAATTTTAACTTGTGTGGATTCAATGTCGTTTTTAGAAGTGCTTTGAGCATTTGCAGCAATACCCAATACTAATAAAAAAACATAAATAATCTTGTTATAAAAAGGCATTTAGAGAGTTGTTTACTCACAAATATAATTATTTATAGACTAAAGGTGCTTATTTTTTATACAAATTGAGAATTAGATCTATTACTCTATTAGAATAACCAGTCTCATTATCGTACCAACCAATAATTTTTACCATGTTACCAATTACAGAGGTCATTTGTGCATCAAAAATACATGAATACGGATTTCCAACAATATCTATAGACACTATCGGATCTTCTGTATACTCTAATATGTTCTTGTATTTTGTTTGAGAAGCAACTTTAAAAGCATTATTAATTTCTTTTATAGAAACTGTTTTTTTTACATTAAATGTTATATCTGTTAACGATCCATTTGGTACAGGGACTCTAATACCACAACCTCCAATAACTTCTGCTAAATCTGGAAATATTTTAGTCAATGCTTTTGCGGCTCCTGTGGTAGTTGGAACTATAGATTGACCAGCTGCACGAGCACGGCGTAAATCTCTATGAGGTTGGTCGTGTAAACTTTGATCCGTTGTGTATGAATGTATTGTTGTTATATAGGCTTGATTTATGCCGCAAAGCTCATTTATAATAGCAATCATAGGAGCAGCATTATTAGTAGTACAGGAGGCATTAGATATAATAGTCTCTTCTCCTGTTAATATATGTTCATTGGTTCCTAAAACTATAGTTTTTATATCATCTTCTACTGGAGGAACACTTAATATTACACGTTTAGCTCCATTGTTTATATGATATTGAAGTTCTTGGGATGTTTTAAATTTACCAGAAGCCTCTATAACAAAATCTACATCAAAAGGTGTCCAATCTATGGTTTTTGGATGCGTCTCGTTTAAAAGAGGAACCAATTTATCATTAACTATAATATGGTTGTTATCATGAGTAATATTACTTTTAAAAACACCATGAATACTATCATATTTTAATAAATGACTTAGTGTTTTTGTATCTGCAAGATCATTAATAACTACAACAGTTATGTCTGAGTGTTCGTGTAATAAACGAAAAACACGACGTCCAATACGACCAAAACCATTTATGGCAACTCTTATCATTAATTAATGTGTTTTTGAGCTTTGTATGAAGAACGTACTAAGGCGCTACTTTCTACATGACGGAATCCTAACTCTAAACCAAATTTTTTATACTCTTCAAATTGATCAGGTGTTATAAACTGTTTTACTGGTAAATGTTTTTTACTAGGTTGTAAGTATTGACCTATAGTAACAACATCTACATCATTATTACGTAAATCATGAAGTGTTTCTATTACTTCTTCACGAGTTTCTCCTAAACCAAGCATAATACCCGATTTTGTACGACGTTGACCTTGTTGCTTTAAATATTTTAAAACGGCCATACTTCTATCGTATTTAGCTTGTATACGAACTTCACGAGTTAATCGTCTTACAGTTTCAATATTATGAGAAACAACTTCAGGAGCGACCTCTATAATACGATCGAGATGTCTTTCTATGCCTTGAAAATCTGGGATTAAGGTTTCTAAAGTTGTGTTAGGGTTCATTCTACGAACAGCTTTTACAGTTTCTGCCCACATAATACTCCCCATGTCTTTTATATCATCGCGATCTACACTTGTTAAAACGGCATGTTTAATATTCATGATTTTTATTGAACGTGCTACTTTTTCTGGTTCATCCCAATCCACAGTTTCTGGCCTACCAGTTTTTACACCACAAAACCCACAAGATCGTGTACATACATTTCCTAAAATCATAAAAGTTGCAGTTCCTTCACCCCAACATTCTCCCATATTTGGGCAACTACCTGAGGTACAAATAGTATTTAATTTGTACTTGTCTACTAGCCCTCTTAATTCAGTGTATTTTTTACCAGTTGGTAGCTTTACACGTAACCATTTTGGTTTTGGTTGTCTTTGTTCAGGTAGTATTACAGATTGTGATTCACTCTTCATAAAAGCAATTATTTTAAGAGAGACAAAGATACGAAGTAAATGTTACTTTTATACAGTAATTTTTAATAGGAAACAAAGCTATATTATAGAGAGGTACCAGATACTAAAACCTATAAGAAATACAATTCCTAAAAAGCTTAAAAAGTGTAAACTTTTGGTTGGTCTCCAAAGTTTCGGAGTATGTTTACCACTAATTAATATATAGTTAATTATAGCATAAAAAGGAGCGGTTATAAATGATAATATAGTTGCTATTTTTATAAGGCGACCCATTTCTGAAAGAAAAAAGAAGAAAATAATTATTGTACCAAAAACGAGGAGTAGAATCCAAAATAAATAGCCTTGTTTTACAGGTGTATTTCTTAATAATTCGGTTGTTTTATGCATGGCTCTGGGTGAAGCATCTAGTGTTGTTAGTGTTGTACTAAACATTGTTGTAAAAGCTGCAATGCCAATAATAATGTAAGACCAATTACCTAAACTATTGGTGTACATTTGTATTAGTTGGTTAGAAAAAATACCAGCTTTATTACTAAATGTTTCACCACTATTGTACATAACTAAAGTTCCTAAAAGAACAAAACCAATCCCTAAAATGATAGTGCTTATATAGCCAATATTAAAATCTAACAAAGCGGACTTTGGAGTAAAATCAATAGCGTCTTTTTTCTTTTCTACAGCCCAAAGAGAATGCCATATAGAGATATCTAAAGGAGCAGGCATCCATCCCATAAAAGCAATAAGAAAACCAATTTCTATAGTGTTTAAAGTGTTTGGAAGCCTTTGTGTTAGTAAAATAGCATCATCATTTTTTAATAAAGCCATAGTTACAGCAATAAGAGTGCTTATTGTAAGGGTAATAATAATAATTTTAATAAGCTTGTCTAATAATTTGTATTTACCTAAAAATAGAATTAATAAACAAATTAAGAGAATTATAACGGTCCATATTTGAATACTGTTAATAGTAATGGAGCCAATGATTATAGGTGAGAAATCACCAAATAAACTAGATGCTAAACCCGCAGTAACAATGGTAACTGCTGTTTGTATAGTGAACATTGTAGCAAATGTGAGAACGAAATAAGCGATTAAAACACTTTTACCTAATTTTTTATAACCATGTAATAAGCTTTCACCTGTAGCTGCCGCATAACGAGGGCCAAATTGAAAGAAAGGATATTTAAAAAGGTTTACTAGTAATAAAGCCCAAAGTAAACTTAGACCAAAATCCGCACCAGCTCTTGTGGACTGGACTAAATGTGAGACACCAATGGCTGCTCCAGCAAATAACAATCCAGGCCCTAATTTTTTAATTGAAATCATTTAATGTTTTTTTATAATTTCAGCTAATAGTTTTTTTGCTCGTAGTAATTTTACTTTTACATTGTTTATAGGTTCTTCCAATTCCTCGCTAATTTCTTTATAGCTTAATTCTTGAAAATAACGAAGGTTAATGACTTCTTGATAATGTGGTTTTAACTTTTTTATATCACGAAGTAGTTTAGCTAGATTTTGCTCAGTAATTAATTTATCTTCAGGTGTTGGGGATTCGTCTGCTACTTTATAAACAGTATCATCTTCATGATCTGTAATTTTGGAATTTATAGAGCTTTTTGCTTTTCGTAATAAATCTATATGAATATTCTTAGAAATGGTTATGAGCCATGTTTTAAAAGTATACTGTTCTTTATATGTTTTTATACGATCGAATGCTTTTGAGAATGTTTGTATAGTAATATCTTCTGCATCATTTTCGTTTTTAATACGTTTTAATTGAAAGCCATAAACACTATCCCAGAATTCATCTAATAAAAAATTAAATGCTTTTTGATCGTTCTGCTTTGCTTTTTTTATGGCGTCTTCTATTTCCAATATTTTGGTTTTGATATTAGATTCGATATAAATATAGTTAATTGAGATACAATTAAAAACAATTCTAAAAAAGGAAGTAAAAATAAAAGATCTATCTCATTAAGTTTTTTTGCTGCAAATCCAGTGACTAAATATTGTATTATAAATCGTGTAATAATTAATACTGTAACAATTTTCCAATGAAAAAGTGTAATTAAAAGAATGATAGCTAGTGTCCAAAACAATAATTGAGTGCTATAAAATAAAGTAAGTAAACTTTTATGAATAAATTTATAATTGTTTGCGGTAGAAACATGTCTTCTTTTTTGAATAAACCAATCTTTAAAGGTTGATTTGGGAACTGAATAAGTAAAACTATTTGGCTGAATACAAATACTTGTATTTTTCGAATTGGCAGCTTCATTTATAAATAAATCATCATCTCCAGAGCGTATGTCCATATGTTTTATAAACCCATTTGTTTTATAAAACTCAGAACGATTATAAGCCAAATTACGGCCAACTCCCATGTATGGGATTCCTATTTTCGCAAAAGAAAAATATTGTATTGCGGTTAAAAGTGTTTCGTAGCGTATTAATTTATTTAATAGAGAATACTTGGCTTTTGTGTAAGGGCCATAACCTAAAATAATTGTAGTTGTATTTGAGAAGTTACTAATCATTGATTTTATCCATTGATTAGTAACTGGCTTACAATCTGCATCCGTAAATAATAAATGCTCATGTTTAGCTGCTTTTATGCCTAAAGTAAGTGCATACTTTTTATTACCCCAAAAGGCTTCTATATTTTTTACATTAACAATTTTTATATTATTGTGCTGTTCAGCAAAAGCTTCCATTATATCCAGAGTATCGTCTGAAGAAGCATCATTAATTAAAACAATTTCAAAATCTGGGTAATCTTGTTTTATAATAGAAGGTAAAAAACTCTTTAAATTTTTAGCTTCGTTTTTTGCACATATAATAAGGGAAACACTATGGTGTTTTCTTTCTTTAGTTGTGATTTTATTAAAAGCAAAGTTTCCAAAGAGAATAGCATAAAACACGACTTGTATACAGACTATAGCTATAAAGCTATAGAATACAATATCAAGTATTAGCATATTAGGTTACGAGTGTTGAGGTTCGTTACAATCTCCAAATTGCTCAGGAGTTTTACCACAAAATCCACAAGCATCACCGTTTTTATTTAACATTGGGTTTTGGCTAGCGCATGTTCCAGCAAACTTACCATCTTTTTTTGCCCATATTTTTATAGCAATTCCAGCTACTGCTATTCCTAATAATGCTAATGTGAGTAATAAGAGTTTCACTTGTTTTAAATTTTTAATGTATTGGGACTACAAAGATAATGGTTTTAAAGTATTATTTAAACAAAGTCTTTTACTATAGTTAAAATGTCGTTTTATCAGATTTTTTTGCTGTTAATCTAAAGAAAGAACATAATAGAATAACAATTATACTTTAAAAATAACAAAATTTATACCTTTTACTATTATTAACCAATTAGTTATATTTTTTATGAAAAAATTATTTGCAGAATTTTTTGGAACCTTCTGGCTTGTTTTTGGAGGTTGTGGTAGTGCTGTCTTTGCAGCTGCTTATCCAGAATTAGGTATAGGGTTTGTTGGTGTTGCACTAGCATTTGGTTTAACAGTTTTAACTATGGCTTATGCTGTTGGACATATTTCTGGTGGACATTTTAATCCAGCTGTATCTTTTGGGCTCTGGGCAGGAGGTGAATTCTCAGGCAAAGAATTGTTAGGTTATATTATTGCACAAGTTATGGGAGCTGTCGTTGCTGCAGGAGCTTTATATTTAATAATCTCTGGTAAAGAAGGTTTTACAGGAGTTGGTGGTTTTGCTGCTAACGGTTATGGAGAGCTGTCTCCAGATGGTTATTCTATGCTTTCTGGATTGATTGCAGAATTTTTATTGACGTTATTTTTCTTACTTACTATTTTAGGAAGCACTAACAGTAGGGCACCTAAAGGGTTTGCACCTATAGCTATTGGTTTAGGATTAACACTTATACATTTAATTAGTATTCCTATAACAAATACTTCTGTAAACCCCGCACGATCTACTAGCCAAGCATTATTTGCTGGAGGAGATTACCCAGCACAATTATGGTTGTTTTGGTTAGCACCTATAGCAGGAGCTATTGTAGCAGGTTTTATTCATAAAGCATTATTTGATAAAGAATAATGCTTTATTTATATATACGCAGAAACCCGTTAAGTGCTTAACGGGTTTCTTATTTTCTTTTTCTTTGAAGGTTAAAGACTAATCATTAACCTTTAATTCTATTTCTGCAACAGGAGTGTCTCCAGAAATAATTTCACTACCGCCTTTAGGCTCTATAGTAATCATTAAACCAAGAGCATCTTCTGTATAAGGTAATTTTTGTAAGCGCCTATCGGCTTGACTTAAAATCCCTAAGCTAACCATTCTGTCTTGCATTTCTGCCCAAATTTGGTAGCATTTCTCTTTTGGTAATGTAGGTAATGTTACAACATCTATCATGGATGTTTTTTCTTTAGGATTTATATAAGCTACAGTTTTTAAGTTTTTTGCTCTTTTGTTACCTGTAATAATATATTTTTCTGTTTCTGGATTGTTTAGCTGTGCAAACTGCTCCATTAAGGCTTCTAACTTAGAGTTGTTTTTGTCTATATCATTCCTTAAGTCGAAAAGTTCATCGACAACAACTTGGTTTTCGTTAGCTAATTTTTTATTTAAATTAAAGTAATAAAATGAGGCTCCTGCAAATAATAATGCAGCAACGCTAGCAGCTACAGCAAAATTATACCATGGTTTTTTAGGAGGTGTATTTAAAGTAACAACGGGTTTATCGTCTATTGATTCTAAAATTGAACCTAATAAATGTAATGGAGCATTTTCCGCATTGGCTTGAGCTATAAGTTCTAATTGGTTTTGCATAGTGTCGTATGCAGCTTTTACCTCTGGATATTTTTCAATGTAATCTTCTACCTTGCGAGTTTCTTCTTGCGTGGTCTGCCCTATGAGATAATTCTCTAATAAGTCAGAATTTAAAAAAGTAGTTATATCAACATTCATTATACTTATAATTAAGGATTGTAAATTTTCTTTAATTCACGTAATCCTATTTTTAATCTCGATTTTATAGTTCCTAATGGAATCTCTAATTCATCACTAGCTTCTTGCTGTGTCATTCCCTCAAAATAAAGCGCATTAATTACAGTCTGATATTTTAAATCAAGACTCTTTATATGTCGTTTAATATCTAGAGTATCCTCATTTAAGCTATCGGTAGTCAATTTATATACGTTAGAAGCTTCTATTTGGATTTCTTTATTGTTTTTGTTTGTTACAGATCTTATTTTATCTATAGCTGTATTATATGCAATTCTGTATAACCAAGTAAATAATTTTGCTTTTTCCGGATTATAAGTTTTACCTTTTTTCCAGACTTTAACAAAGCTTTCTTGAAGCGCATCTTGAGCTAAATCATTATCAATAATTACTTTTTTAATGACACCTAATAGTGCACCAGAATAGTTTTCATATAATAGTGAGATGGCTTTTTTATCACCAATTTTTAAAAACGTTACAATATCTTTTTCTACTGTTGTATTCAATTTTGTGAGGGATTGTTTATTGTTAGTTTAACAGTTGTGTGCTTGAGTTATTGTGTTGGATTATAAAATGTTAACTTCTGCTTCTATCGACACATTAAAGATACGATAAATAGTTTTTTGAATCAATTTTGAAAGTGATAGGATGTCTTTTCCTTGTGCGCCACCATAATTTACAAGTACTAGAGCTTGTTTTTTATGTACACCATAACTAGCAAATGTTTTGCCTTTAAATCCTGCTTTTTCAATGAGCCAACCTGCAGGAACTTTTATTTCTTTATCAGAAACTTTGTAGCTAGGTACTTCAGGAAAATTATATTGTAATTGCTTAAAGTCCTCAATAGAAATAATCGGGTTTTTAAAAAAACTACCACTATTTCCTATTTCTTTTGGATTTGGTAATTTACTTTCACGAATGGCAATTACAGCATCCGAAATTGTTTTGATTGTTGGAATGGTAATATTCATTACTTCTAATTGAGATTGTATTGCCCCATAATTAGTTCGTAATAAATGATGTTGTTTTGTTAGTTTAAATATAACATTAAGTATAATATACTTTCCTCTTGCCTGTTGTTTAAAAATTGAATTACGGTAACCAAAATTACAGTCAGTTCTATTAAATGTTTCTAAGCTAAGCGTTTCTAAGTTTAAAGCATCGCATGATACAAAATGATCTTTTAACTCTACTCCATAAGCACCAATATTTTGAATAGGAGAGGTGCCCACATTTCCGGGGATTAGAGACATATTCTCCAACCCTCCAAAATCGTTATCAATACACCATAGTACAAAGTCATGCCAATTTTCGCCAGCTTCGGCTTTTACAAGAACAGAAGAGTCTTCTTGAGAAACAATAGAGATACCTTTAAGGTTAATATGTATAACTAAGGCGTCAATGTCCTTGGTAAGTAACATGTTACTGCCACCACCAAGGATTAATTTATTAGGGTGTTCTTTTAGTTTTAAAACCGATTTTAATTCTGATAATGATGTTACAGAAACAAAATGCTTCGCGTTAACATCTATACCAAAAGTATTATATGGCTTTAAAGATATGTCTGTTTTAATGTGCACTAATCTTTATAAACTTTTAAAGCTTCTTTTATAATATTTACAGCTTTTATTAAGCTTTCTTTATTAAGTACGTATGCAATACGTATTTGGTTCATTCCAACTCCTGAAGTTGAGTAAAAACCTGCAGCTGGTGCAACCATAACTGTTTCACCATTAACATCAAAAGATTCAAGAAGCCATTGCGCAAATTTATCACTATTTTTAATAGGTAATTCCGCAATGCAATAAAAAGCACCTTTTGGGTTAGCTACTTTTAAACCGTCAATTTTATTTAATTCTGTAATTAATGTGTTTCTTCTATCTACATATTCTTCAATAACATCATCAAAATAACTTTGTGGAGTATCTAATGCAGCTTCGCTAGCTATTTGTGCTAATGTTGGTGGGCTCAATCTAGCTTGCGCAAATTTTATAGCAGTTTGTATAACGTCTTTATTTTTAGAAACCATACAACCAATTCTTGCGCCACACATACTGTAACGTTTAGAAACAGAATCTATAATTATAGCATGATTACTTAAACTTTCTTCTTGTAAAATAGAATAGTGTGTTGCGCCATCGTAAGCAAATTCACGATATACTTCATCTGCAATTAAAAACAAATCGTGTTTTTTTACTATTTCTGCTAGTTTTTGTATTTCTTCTTTAGAATATAAATAACCAGTTGGATTACCAGGGTTACATATAAGAATAGCCTTTGTTTTTGGAGATATTAATTTTTCGAACTCTTCAATAGGGGGTAATGAAAAGTTATCTTCTATTTTAGAAATTACAGGAACTACTTTTACACCAGATGCTGTAGAAAACCCGTTATAATTAGCATAAAAAGGTTCTGGTACAATAACTTCATCATCTACATCCATAATACTACCAAAGGTGAATAGTAAAGCTTCACTACCTCCCGTAGTTACAATAATATCATCATGAGCTACATTAATTTCATTTTTAGCATAGTATGCAGCTAATTTTTGTCTGTATCCTTCAGATCCTTCAGATCTTGAATAAGATAATACATCAATAGTACTATCTTTAATAGCTTGCATAGCTACTTCAGGTGTTTTAATATCTGGTTGACCTATGTTTAAATAGTATATAGATTTTCCTTCTTTAGCTGCTTTTTCAGCGAATGGAACTAGTTTTCTTATAGGAGATTGTGGCATTAACCCTCCTTTTTTTGAAATAGATGGCATAACATTAATTTTAAAAAGCAAAGTTGCAAAAAAATATCTTAAAATTTGTTTAAAAAATAAGCTTTTATGTGGCTAGTTTATTAAAGTTGATTAACTTGAAAGTTGCTATATACTTACTTATGCCTTTTAGACGTTATTTTTCTTTTCTTTTTTTGTCAGTTTTCATGATAACCTCTTGTTTTTCACAGAGTAAATATGAAATTAAAAATAAAAAAGGGACAGATAAAATTAAGTTTCAGCTTATAAATAACGTCATTGTTATTCCTATTGAAGTCAATGGAGTGCCTTTGTCTTTTTTGTTAGATACAGGAGTATCTAGACCTATTGTTTTTAATTTTTTAAAAGCTTCCGATTCTTTAGAGATTTTAAATGCAGAAAGAATATATTTAAAAGGGTTAGGTAATGATGGACATGTGGAAGCTTTAAAGTCTTCAAAAAATGAATTTAGAATTGGAGCAGCTGTAAATAATAATCAAAGCTTTTATGTGGTTTTCGATTCTTCTATAAATTTTGCACCTCGACTAGGAATTCCTATACATGGTATTATTGGTTATGATATTTTTAAAGATTTTGTTGTTGAAATTAACTATAGAAATAAGTATATAAAATTAACAGAACCAGAGAAATATAAACAGAGGTCTTGTAAAAAATGTGAAGATTATAATTTAGAATTTTATAATAATAAGCCTTATTTTAATGTAGAAGGTGTTGTAAATAATAAAGTAATTCCTATAAAATTATTAATAGACTCAGGTAGTAGCGATGCTTTGTGGTTATTTGAAAATGATAGTATAGGATTAACCATTGGAGATAATTACTTTAAAGATTTTCTAGGTTATGGATTAAGTGGTGTTGTACATGGAAAACGCTCTAAAATAGATGAAATTAAATTAAACTCTTTTAGGTTAAAAAAAACTAAAGTTGCTTTCCCAGATTCTACAATTATAGCAACTATAAAAAAAATTAAAGGAAGAAATGGTAGTATTGGTGGTGAGATTTTAAAACGTTTTAATGTAACAATGAATTACGGGAAATCAAAAATGATACTAAAGAAAAATGCTAATTTTAAAGCACCATTCTCATATAATAAAAGTGGAATACAGTTAGAGCATGATGGTGTGCGCTTGGTTACAGAAATAAATAATGTTCCTACTTCTTCGTCTGTAAATGTAAAAAGGAACACTATTCAAGTTCAAGCTGTTGTAGCAGCAAAGTCTAAATTTGTTATAAAGCCAGCTTATAGTATAGGAAGTATAAGACCGGGGTCTCCAGCAGAAAGAGTAGGGTTGAAAAAAGGAGATGTTCTTGTTTCTTTTAATGGAAAAGAGACTAAAAGTTATAGTTTACAAGAAATTATGAGTCGTTTTTATGGAGAGGAAGGCAAACGTATACGTTTAGTTGTAGAACGAAATGGTATTCCCATAAAAGTCACGTTTCATTTAGAATCGCTTTTAAAAAATAAAAAATAGAGTAAAAAAAGCCGAAGTATTTACTTCGGCTTTTTTTTATTTATAATAGTGATAGATTATTGTTCCATCACACTTCTCTTTTTACTTTTAAGTACACTCGTTTTTGAAGGATCTATTACCTTTCCTTTAATTTTTAAAGCTACTTTTGGTGTTTTTGCATTAGAAACAACAGTAATTGTTTTTCTAATTGGGTTAACTCTGTTTGTATCGTACTTTACTTGAATTTCCCCTGTTTTACCAGGCATAATTGGCTCTTCAGGTTTTTTAGGTACAGTACAACCACAACTAGAACTTACTTTACTAATTATTAAAGGAGCATCTCCTGTATTTGTAAATTCAAAAACTCTAACACCATCTGCACCTTTCTCAATAGTTCCGTAATCTATAGTCGTTTCTTTAAACTCAATTTTAGCTACTTTATCTTGTGCGTTAACCGAAAGACTAATCAATCCGATAAACAATATTGTTAAAACTTTTTTCATCATTATTTTATTTTAATTCTTTGTAAATCTAACTACTTTTTATTCCTCCTGCAAAAATATTAGATGTAATACACTCTTGCAAATGCATATAGCATATTTAACGGTACATTAATATCTGTTATAATTTCGCAGAAACAGAAATATAAGTATTTTTGCTAATTAATATTCAAAAACTATTCCAAAGTATGAGCATTCCATCACAATATGATGCAAAACAGGTAGAGAGCAAGTGGTACGACTACTGGATGAAAAATAATTATTTTCATTCTACACCAGACGAAAGAGAACCGTATACAATCGTTATACCTCCACCAAACGTCACAGGAGTACTACATATGGGACACATGTTAAATAATACTATTCAAGATGTATTAATTCGTCGCGCACGTTTACAAGGTAAAAATGCATGTTGGGTACCTGGTACCGATCATGCTTCTATTGCTACCGAAGCAAAAGTTGTGGCTAAGTTAAAATCTCAAGGCATAGATAAAAACGATCTTACAAGAGATGAGTTTTTAAAACATGCTTGGGATTGGACAGAAGAATATGGAGGTGTTATTTTAGAACAACTTAAAAAATTAGGTTGTTCTTGCGATTGGGATCGTACAAAGTTTACAATGGATGACGATATGTCTGAAGGAGTAATAAAGGTGTTTGTAGATTTATACAAAAAAGGATTAATTTACAGAGGTTACCGTATGGTAAACTGGGATCCAGAAGCAAAAACAACATTATCTGACGAGGAAGTAATACATGAAGAACGTCAAGGTTTACTTTACTATTTGAATTATAAAATAGAAGGTAGTGATGATACATTAACTATTGCAACAACACGACCGGAAACTATATTTGGAGATACGGCAATATGTATTAACCCTAATGATGAACGTTTTACTCATTTAAAAGGAAAGAAAGCTATTGTACCTATATGTAATAGAGTAGTCCCTATTATTGAAGATGAATATGTAGATGTAGAGTTTGGTACAGGTTGTTTAAAAGTTACACCTGCACATGATGAAAACGATAAAGTATTAGGAGATAAATATAAACTAGAAGTTGTAGATATATTTAATGATGATGCTTCATTAAATAGCTTTGGGATGCAATTTGAAGGGCAAGATCGTTTTGTCGCTAGAAAAGCAGTAGCTAAAGAATTAGAAGCTACAGGAGTTTTAGCAAAAACCGAAACTCATATTAATAAAGTAGGAACCTCTGAAAGGACAAAAGCGGTTATAGAGCCTAGATTAAGTGATCAATGGTTTCTTAAAATGGAAGAATTAGTAAAGCCTGCAATAAAAGCTGTTCTTGAAGATGAAGATGTAAAGCTTTATCCAAAGAAATTCGAGAACACCTATAGGCATTGGATGGAGAATATTCGTGATTGGAATATTTCTAGACAGTTATTATGGGGACAACAAATTCCAGCCTATTATTATGGAGAAGGGAAAGAAGATTTTGTCGTTGCGGAAAATATAACTGAAGCTTTAACAAAAGCACAAGAAAAAACTAGTAATTTTAATTTAAGTGTTGAGGATTTAAAACAAGACACAGATGCTTTAGATACATGGTTCTCGTCATGGTTATGGCCAATGAGTGTTTTTGATGGAATCAGAAATCCTGATAATGAAGAAATAAAGTATTATTATCCAACTAACGACTTAGTAACGGGGCCAGATATTTTATTCTTCTGGGTAGCTCGTATGATTATTGCTGGTTACGAATATAAAGACCAGAAGCCGTTTAGTAATGTTTACTTAACAGGTTTAGTTCGCGACAAGCAACGTCGTAAAATGAGTAAATCTCTAGGTAATTCTCCTGATGCATTAAAGTTAATAGATGATTATGGTGCAGGAGGAGTTCGTGTAGGTCTCTTATTAAGTAGCGCAGCAGGAAACGATTTAATGTTTGATGAAGCGTTATGCGATCAAGGAAAGAAATTTGGTAACAAAATATGGAATGCATATCGTTTAGTTGACGGTTGGGATGTAGATGAAACAATAGCACAACCAAATTCTAGTAAGATAGCTATAGAATGGTACGAAGCTAAGTTTCAAAAAGCATTAATAGAAATTGAATATCATTTTAGTAAATACAGATTAAGTGATGCTTTAATGACCACTTATAAATTAATTTTTGATGATTTCTGTGGGTGGATGTTAGAAATGGTTAAACCAGGTTATCAACAACCTATTGATGCGAAAACATTAAAAAGTGTAATTGCAATTTTTGAAGATAACTTAAAGATTGTACATCCGTTTATGCCATTCTTAACAGAAGATTTATGGCATTATATTGCAGATAGAAAGCCAGAAGAGGCCTTAATAGTTGCTAAATGGCCAGAAATAAAATCAATAAATGAAGGGTTAATTGAGGAATTTGATTTTGCTTCAGAAGTTATTTCAGGAATTAGAAATATTAGAAAGCAAAAAAATATAGCGTTTAAAGATGCTATAGGTTTTTCTGTAATAAATAATGAAAATGTAAAGACTACATTTGATGAGGTAATTGCAAAGCTTGGTAATTTAGAAGCTGTAGATTATGTGTCTGAAACTGTAGAAGGAGCTTTAACCTTTAGGGTAAAATCTAACGAGTATTTTGTGCCAATGGCAGGAAGCATAGATGTAGAGGCTGAGGTTAAAAAATTAACAGAAGAATTAAATTACACAGAAGGTTTTTTAAAATCTGTACAAAAGAAACTGTCTAATGAGCGCTTTGTTAATAATGCACCAGAACAAGTAGTAGCTAGTGAAAAGAAAAAGGAAGCAGATGCTTTAGCTAAAATTGAAACTTTAAAAATAAGTTTGACGAGTTTACAATAAAAAACTTCTCAAGTAATAAAAAAGCCTTTCTATAATAAGAAAGGCTTTTTTATTGGTTAATAACGATGAGATTTAACAACCAACTGTTAGTTTTTTAAAGATGTTTCTACTTATTATAGTGTCTATAAATTGTTATTTGTTAGTCAATTATTGTTTTTTTATATGATTATAAGAGTATGTACTTGTACAAAATAATAGATAATAACTTACGTGTTACCTTTTAAATAGGTCTTTAAGTTGGTAGAAAAAACGTTCAATTAGTCTTAAATCTTCAGTGACGATGTCGGCACTTCCTTTCATCTCTTGACGGAAATCTATTTTTTTATCATGAGAGGTTATTAGCTCTTTTGGTAACTCAACATTTATAATGTAATTACCGTCTTCATTAGGCATTAGTGATATGGATTGTACTTTTCCGTTTAACTCACCAAATTCATCTGAGGGATAGTTTAATAGCTTGATTTGAACCTTTTGTCCTTTTTTTATTTTACCAGAATTGATGGCAGGGGCATTTATTTTCCCAACAAAGGAAGTGTTTTTTTGAGGTATAATCGTGAAAATTAAGCTGCCAGTTTTTACAGTTTGGTTTTCATTCCAATAAGATAAGAAAGATACTTTACCAGCTATGGATGCTTTTAGAGCATACATTTTTTCCCAGTCTTTAATTGCCTTTTTTAAATAACGAAATGATTGAATTGCTTTCTTTTGTAGTCTAGTATCGTTTTGAGTTTTCTTGATTGAAGTGTTTTTTAAAGTCTTTTTAGAGTTTTCTATTAATTCTCTTATTTGTGAAATTGAAGACTCCAAGTTTTTGAAGGAACGTTCAGCTTGTAAGTATTCTAGTTCTTTTCTCTCTTTTTGTTTCTTTGCAATCACTCCTTTTTCATACAAAGTTCTATTACGATTTAAGTCGTGTTTGCTGTACTCTAACTCTTTTAAATTTAGTTTTTTTTGTGATAATAGTATTTGTAACCTCCTTTTAGCTTCTATTATAGCTGTTTTATTAGCTATGGTTTCAAGTTCGTAAGGAGTTAATTCATTGTTTAAGATATACTCTGTATAATCGTTTTCGAATTGAGAGTAACTAGCAGTTATTTTTCCTAGAACTAAAGGCGGTATTTTATCTAAAGGGAAAATTAAATGTTGTTCATATTGAATAGTATCTACAATACTTTTTAGAAATAAAACGTCCTTGTAATATGCGCTATTTTCTATAACAGCTAAAATTTGATGCTTTTCTACATTATCTTCTTCATTGATTAAGAATACTTCAAATTGACCGTCGGAATTTGCATAAATTTTTTCTGGGGGAAATGAGGTTGTTATTATCACTTCAGTTGTAATCACATCTGGGTATTTTACAAACCATGAAATAAATAATAACATTAAAATTAATCCAAAAAATAAAGTGTTTCCCCATCGAATCATCCAATTAGGAACATGGCTCAAAATTTCTTGAACCTCTTCACTTCGTATTTCTATATTTTGAATAATTTCTGGCATAATTTAATCGTATAAATACATTTAAACATTATTGAGTTGTTGAAAAAATGAATGAGTTGCTTTTATTAAAAGCAACTCATTCAAGCTACAAATAAACTATGATGCGTATTTAAAGAAGTAGTGTTACTTTAAATATAGATCGTAGATTTATATGTAGTTAGCTATTTTGGCATAGGATTATGCATACACATATCTGTACAAATTGGTCCTGAACTAAAGCAGGGATTCCAACTAGGACATCCACCATTCATAAAGTCAGTTAATGCTATTTCTCTACATTCTGCTTCGTAACCTGGAGTGTTGTCGAAACAATAACTAGGTACTTGACCTCCATTAATTAATTTTTGTTCAGCTTTATTTAAAGCTTTTCCTAGATTTAAAATTTGTTTTTTCATAATTTAATTATTTTAATGATAATTTCATGTTATTTATTTTAACAGCATTTAAAGTAGCTGGCCATGGTTGTATCTTCAGGATTCCAACCTCTTTCACAAGTATTTTCATTCCATCCTAATTCTAGACAAGAAATTCCCATACCTTTACCTTTAACTTCTTTTTGTTCAGCTTTATTTAAAGCTTTTCCTAAACTTAAAATTTGTTTTTTCATTGTATTTAATAAATTATTTTAATTAAACCCTTGATCATTTAAAGACACTCAAGGTTTGTGTCTATTCCTCGCGAGAGAATATTTTATTTACCTAAATCTAGTTGGTTTTTCACTAGATGATGGTAACTTCCTTTTAATTTAATAAGTTCTTCATGTGTTCCTTTTTCGATAATTTTACCTTTATCTAGTACTACTATTTGATGTGCATTTTTAACAGTACTTAATCGATGTGCGATTACTACGGCAGTTTTGTCAGAAAAGAAGGTGCTTAGTTTTTCCATAATTACCTTTTCATTATTGGCATCTAAAGCAGAAGTTGCTTCATCAAAGAATAAAAATTTGGGGTTTTTATATACCGATCGAGCAATAAGTAATCGTTGTTTTTGACCTGTACTCAACCCGTTACCTTCACTTCCTATTTTGGTGTTATAGCCAAGAGGAAGCTCTTCTATATAATCAGCTATATTAGCCACGTTTATAGCATGGGCTAATTTTTCTTTATCAACATAGTCTTCACCGACAGCAATATTTTTTGCTATTGAATCATTAAAAATATACCCCTCTTGCATCACTACCCCACAGTTTCTTCTCCATTCTTTTTGTGAAATGTTTTTCAAGCTAAAGTTCCCTATAGTTATATCTCCTGAATCTACTTGATAAAAACCAAGTAATAATTTCATTAATGTTGTTTTTCCACTTCCACTAACCCCAACAATAGCGGTAGTTTTATTAGCAGGAATTTCTAATGTTAAGTCTTTTAATACAGGTTCTAAACCTCCTGTATATTTAAAAGAGATATTATTAAGTTTTATAGGTGTTTTTTTTGGGATACGAGTTACTTTTTCATCCTCAGGTTTTTCTTCATCTTCCATATTATGTATTTCACCTAACCTATCGATAGATATTTGTGCATCTTGTACATCCCGCATAAAGTTAATTAGCTGTGTAATAGGTCCATTTAATTGTCCTACGATGTAACTAATAGCCATCATCATACCTAAGGTAATTTCTCCATCAATCACCAACTTGGCAGATAAAATGGTGATAAACATGTTTTTAAGTTCATTAATAAAATTAGAACCCACACTTTGAGTTTGTTCCAATGCTAGACTTTTTGTGGCAACTTTGAATAAACGGGCTTGTACATATTCCCAATTCCAGCGCATGCGTCTTTCTGCATTGTGGAGTTTTATCTCTTGCATCCCATTTATTAACTCAATCACTTTACTTTGTTCTTGACTTACTTGTGAAAACCGTTTGTAATCGAGTTCTTTCCGTTTCTTGAAGAAAAACAATACCCAACTAAAGTACAGGACACTTCCCAATGCAAATACACCGAATATTTGCAAACTATAGTAGCCTAACACCAAACTGAATATTATAAGGTTGAAGAATGAAAATAGAACAGTCAGGGAAGAGGTGGTGAGTATTCTTTCTATTCTTTTATGATCGTTGATTCTTTGCAATAGGTCTCCTGTCATGCGTACATCAAAATACGAGATGGGCAATTTCATCAACTTGATGAAAAAATCCGAAATCAAAGAAATATTGATTCGGGTACTAAGATGCAATAGGATCCAACTTCTAATTATTTCCAATGATGCCTTTCCTACAAACAATAACAATTGTGCAAATAGTATTAAATAGACGAAGTTCAAGTCTTGATTTTTTATACCAACATCAACAACGCTTTGGGTTAAGAACGGAAGTATTAGTTGCAATAAACTTCCAGCAAGTAGTCCGATAATTAGTTGGACTATAAATTTTTTATATTTAAAAAGGTATTTGAAAATGAAAGAAAATCCAAATTTTTCATCTTCTTCAAATTCTTCATTATAAAATCGAGGAGTTGGTTCTATTAACAATGCAATACCTTCTTCTGTATGTTCATCTGCATTGTTTCCTATCCAATATTGAATAAATTCTTTTTTAGTAAAAGCGATTAATCCATGAGCAGGGTCAGAAATGTAGATGTTATCTTTTTTTATTTTATAAAGTACTACATAATGGTTTTTGTTCCAATGTATAATACAGGGTAGTGGAGCTTCTAATAATTTATTAAACGAGAGTTTTATCCCTAAAGATTTAAAGCCCATAGATTCAACAGCATCACTTAACCCAAGTAAACTACTACCTTCCCTAGTTGTTTCACTTAGTTTACGTAATTGTTGGGTATTGATAGCTTTACCATAATGTTTAGCTATGATTTTTATGCACGTCGGTCCGCAGTCTTTGGCCTCTGTTTGTTTGTAGTTTGGGAATTTCTTCAAGTTAAACTTAGATATAAAAGATTAGAAGAGGTTTCCCTCTTCAATCTATTTGTTTATTAATTGTTACAAATTCTTATTAAATTAAATCACATTTAGGATAGTCATCTCTAAAACATAATCCCATCCATGGGCAACACCCTTGACCAGTTGGACAGTCTTTATGTGTCATACAGGATTCATGTTTACCCCCATTAATTTGTTTTTGCGTTGCTTTATTTAAAGCTTTCCCTAAGTTTAAAATTGATTTTTTCATAATTAAAATTATTTTTGTGGTGAACATTTAAAGACACTCACTATTTGTGTCTATTCTTCGCGAGAGAATTTTGTTCAAAACACAAAGCCCTTTTTTGAGCTTTGTGTTTATAATTTTAGGCTATTACCAATGGTTGGTTATTTTCTTCTAATTCCTCAATAAAAAATATTAAATCGGATCTGTTGTATTCTTTTGGAAAGGACCTTCCATTTATTATAATTTCTGGAGTGAAATTAATAGCATTGTTTTTACACCATTCTTTTTCCTTTTCTAACTCCGTTAAAAAATAATCGTTGTTTTTACTTTCTCCCCACTTCTTTAACCATGAAGAGATATCCCCTTCTTCATAAATTTCACTCATAGCCTCTAAACATTCCTCTTGTTTATTATTGTTATAAATTTCCAATAATCTAGTAGTAACTTTTACTGCGTTGCCGTTTTTATCTTCTGTGTTTATATTAAAGCGTACCCTAATTTTTACAGTGTTATTATACTTATGTAAAATTTCATCTACTTGTTTGTGAACAGGTTTACAATGACCACAAAAAGGATTGGTTACTACAACTATTTCCAAGTTTGAAGTTGGGTTTCCAAAAACAATCTCTTGGTTTTTATCAATAGTAGTGTCTAATTGAGAGGACTTATGTAACATTGCCTCAAACAAAGTGAAGTTTCTTTTAAATTTAACTCCTTCTATTTTTTCTTTTCGTAATTCTGTTACTTCAGCTATTAGTGGCTTTATATAACTCCACCCCAACCATATACTTGTTCCTATAATTGCTAGAGCAATAAAATCAGTAGGTATAAAACTAGACATATAAGTATTTGCTACTACCGGGATTAATGCTTGCAACCATAATAAACCAACAATACTTAAACATAATAAGCACCATTTTTTTACTACTGCATATTGATAATAGATTGAATATAATGTTACTGGAATAGCAACTAAACTTATTGAATAAACAAGTGAAGGTGTTTCCATTTCAACGAAGATTACAAACGCTAATGTTGAAAAATATAATATACTAAAGTCGCTTAGTTTATACCCTTTTACTATCTCTGCTCCTTTTGAGGTCAGTACTGCATCACAGTCCTTTTTATCATCTGCTTCTGAACAAAAAGCATCACCTAGGGAGGTTTGTAATCCTAACTCTTGTTTTACGATAGCTATACTAACTATAATTCCCACTATTGATAATAGTAAATGAGAAATACTAAAAACAGAATTTGTTGTTTTTAAAATTATAAAGGTGGCTAACAAGCTTACTATTCCTAAACCTATGTATTGAGTAGTCTTATTTGTTTTTTTATTTGTTTGAATAGCATCTGTTTTTTCTACTGCAACTATAATCCCAGTAAACCTCTTTAAAAACTCTTCTCCCGATACCTTTTCTTTCTTACCTTCTATAGTATATAAAAAACAATCACTTTTCTTTTTTTCAACAACTACTAAATCATGACCAGTACTATTATTTACTTGAGCTATATAAGAAGTAGGTAATTGCCCTAATGTTTCTAAATTAATAGGAACATCTGCTGCTACATTTTCTATATTGAAATGATCTAAAACCCCGGTTATAGCATGTAAACTAGGATATGAAGGATGACTTTTTACTTGAAAAGTTAATTCTTTTTTATCAATTTTAATTTTGTTTTGTGAGAGAAAAATATTTATAAGGTAAGCTAATGAGTCTTTCAAAATAATGTAATGAATAAGGTTATATACCTACAGTTACATTCGATTATTAAAAGTTACCCTAAGTTCTCTTTTTTTTTAAAAAAAAGAGGAACACTAAAATTAGAACAAACAATATTGTGATATACATGAATTTTTTGCGTAGTTTTCTTTTAATGCTTATTGTGGAGTCATCACCTACTAAAATTAAAGAAGACCAGTAATAAGGTGAAATTTCACTAAGGTTATGCCTTTTTAAATATTCTAATTTTGCAAGTCTGAGAGAATTACTTTTTGAGTTTCCTCTACTTAAATATTTGTAGAAAGAAGATATTATTTCTTCGTTAGATTTATCATTTACATTCCACAAAGAAGAAATAACACTATTGGATCCTGAAAAGAAAAAACCACGAGCAAGACTAAAAACCCCTTCTCCTTTGTTTAATTTACCTAAAGAACTATTACATGTACTTAAAACAACCAATTCGGCTTGGTTTTTTACAGTATATAATTCGTTTAAAAAAAGTTTTTCGTCTTTGAATGCTATCCAAGGGGATATCGAATCGTTTGCATTAGCATGTGTAGATAGGTGAATGATTTTATAGTTTTTTATTTCAGAAAAGAAATTTTGTTTAGAAGCAGCATTACCAATTAAAGACTTTCCTTGCATAATACTTTCAATAGCATTAATCTCAGTTTTACTTCTTTTAAGGGTATGCAGGTTGTCATAGTCAAATTCAAATGGAGCGAAACCAATAAAATAATCATTGGGCTTTCTATTTATAACTTTGTTTTTTTGAAGAAATGAATATGAATAAGCATAAGAAATGTTAAAATCTTCAAGTAAAATAGATTTATTTCTGTTGTCTTGTTTTAAGGTTTCAAATGGAATGTATTGTAGTTTGTAGTCTGGTATAATTAATAATTTATTTTTGTTTTTTATAATGGAATCTTTTGAAAAGGGTAATAAAGTAGAGAGCAATTCTTTTGAAAGCGTATTGTAATGTTTTAAGTCTAAAGTCGTTTTAAGAGGCTTAGAAATTAAATTTAAGTACGTTTTTATTTTAGTGCCTAAATCTGTTATAGAGTCTATTTGATATAATATGGTTTTGTTTTTTGATATAACTAGAACATACCCGTCTTTATCATTTAAAATATATTCAACGAGAATAGTATTATCTTCTATTTTATTTTGAGTTTCTTCTATTTTTATAGTGCTAACTTTTATTTTGTAATTATAATATTTAGGATATTCATTTTTTAAAGACTCAATAAGATTTTTATACTCAATTTTAAGATTATAGTACTTATTTATTATTGATTTGTTTTTTGTATTTAATGCTCGTTCAAGGTTATAAATTTTATTTTTAAGTTTTAACTCTTTCTCTAAAAAGGCTACAGGAATATTAGAAATAGCTTTCACTTCGTTTTCATTTATATTCTCTAATAGAAGAATGGCTTTGTTTTTTTCCATGAAATAAAAAGCTTGTTTAGGTTTATTCAATCTATAACATGCATTTACAGCAAAAAGATATAATTCAGAAGCTTCTTCCTGCCAAAATAACTTCGAATTTGTTTCTAAGCTTTCTTGTTTTATAACATCCAAAAGTTGATCGGCTAGTTTAGCGCTTTTTAAAGCAATAAGAACTAGTTCTTTGTTTTTGTTGGTAATACTGTCATTTAAAATATAGTCTATTTTATCTTTTATTGTAAAAAATGCTTGAGTCTTATTATTAGAAGTTGAGAAGTCGCTTAAAGAAGGGGTGTAAAGAGGAGAGGAATCAATAGGGACAGAGGTTGTAGATTGTAGCCCTAAATGCAAATGTTCTAAAGCTTTTATCGTATGGCCTTTTATATAATAGTATTCAGCAAGATTGTTTTGAAGCTTTGAGAATATTTTGGATTTGGAAGAGGCTATTTTTAACCCTTTGTTAAGATAAAAATAAGCGCTATCGTTCTTTTCTATATTGTAAAGACCTCCTAAGTTATTGTAGGAACTAATAAGGGTGGATGTATCATTAAGTGCTTTGGCTTTTTCTATTAATTTCTCATTGTAATATTTAGATTTATTGAAATTATACATAAGGTTATGCTTATATAATAAACCATAATTGTTATATAATGAACGATAATGACTGTACTCAAGTTTAGATATTTTAGATATAGAATCTGCTTTTTGTAATAATAATAGTTTTTGTTTAATTCCTTCTTTAGTATCTGTGTTTTGGTATACAATAGAGAGGTTAATATAATGGTTAAAGAAATCTTTTGGGCTGAATGAATTTTCTTTTTTTAACCCTTTTTTATAATAATTTATGGCTTGATAAAAATCTCCTATATAATTAAAGTTTCTCCCAATAGAACAGTAGGATTGATAAGTTTTTTTATCGGCTTTAAAGCTATCAATTACTTTTTTGTATGCAATATTCGATTTGTAATACTGATTTGTCTTATAGTAAAAAAAACCTAAATTGAATAAAGCGTTTTTGTAAATACTATCATTTATAAGGTTTTTACAACTCACTTCCTTCTTTGCAAAAAAAAGAGCTTTTTGGTATTTTCTTCTTTTATAAAAATCTATAGACAACTTATGAGCTATTATAGCAAAACTATCAAGTTGTCCATTTTTTTTGTATAAATTTAGTAAGCTATCTTTTCTCTTAAAAAGAAAATCCTCTTTTATTTGGGCATTGCTATGCAAACAAAAGAGAATTGACAGAAAGAATACGATTTTTTTTAACATTCATTAAGTATTTAAAAGACTCATTAATTAATAAAGTCTTGTAAAGATACCTGTTTTTACAGAACGTTATTGGGGATTAGAAAAAGTATTCTTGAACTTCTCTAATATCATCATCGTTATCAATGGCATCATCTTTTCCACAACCGCCACAAAGTGCAGGGAATGTATAGTTGTCAATGGTACAACCATCATAACATTCGTCGGGAATATTTACAGAATCATCAATATACCATATTTCAACATGATCTTCATTTGTTGTGTCGTAAGCAAACAGTCCAACATAATTGATGTATCTATTTCTTATAGTTTGTTTTTCTCCATAAGTAATGTTGGCGTCTGTATAAGTTACCTGATAGTGAGTTGTTGTATTCTGATCAATCATTATCAGCTTTTGTTGGGTTGATTTTAAAAAGATGACCTCATTATTAGGTGTAGTCTTGTTAGAAGTTTCTCGTTCTGTAGAACATCCTAAAAATAATAAGCCTATTATTGTAAAGGCTAATTTTAATGTTTTTGTTTGCATAATGTATAGTTTTACTCTGCTGTTCTTGTAATGCTTTATATGTTACCCTGTAAATGTTTATTTTTTATTAATGCTACATTAAAGGACTAATATAAAATTATATTTTAGGTAAGAATAAGTTTTCTTTGTATATCTGTATATTTGCTATATGTATAAATATACCCCTTGATGCTAAATGAAAAATAATTCCCTATACTTAAATGCATTGTTGAATGATGATTCTATGGTAATTGAAGAAATATACCGAAATAATTTTCCTAATGTACTTCGTTTCGTTTTTCAAAATAAGGGGCAACAAGCGGATGCCAAAGATATTTTTCAAAAAGTATTATTACAATTAACTGTAAGATATCGTAGAGAACCTTTTGAAATAAATAAAAGTTTTGACGCATATATATTTACAGCTTGTAAGAATTTATGGAGAAGAGAGTTAAGTAAATCGACACGAGAGGTAACAAATGAGAATATTTTTGAACAACGTAGTGAAGCACGTGAATTAGCCCTTTCTACTTTAGAGCAAGAAAGATGGGAGTTTTTTCAAGAAAAACTGGAATTAATCTCTGATAATTGCAAAGAAATCTTAAAACGATTTTTTAAGAAAATACCTTACAGTAAAATTGCAGAAGAACTAGGTTATAATAATGAAGGAGTGGTTAGACAGCGTGTTTTTAAATGCAAAACCAAACTAACCGAAATGATACAACAAGATTTAAGATTTAAAGAATTAAAGGAGTTATGAATTTTTCTAAAGAGACACTGGAACAGACAGAACGTTACTTAGAAGGTAATATGACTGCTGAAGAACTTAAAGTATATGAAAAAGAACTTGAGAATAACCAAGACCTGTTAGACTATATAAGGCTTAATAAACAAATGTGTTTACAGTATAGTGAAGACGATTGGGATTTTGCTAAAAATGTAAAACGAAATGATAAGCTGGATGCTTTGGAAAATTTGTTTGCATCTGAAGCAACAGAAAAAACAAAAAGAGCTATTAATAAAGCAAGTACTTCCTATTTTAAAGAGAATCCAAATAATAAGAAAAAAAAAAATAACTATAAACTATATTTTACATTAACCATAGCTGCGTGCATAACGTTGTTAGTTGGTTTTTTCTTTAAGGATAATAAGCAAACAAATGATATATATCTGTCTTACAGTAGTTGGGAAGAGTTACCATCGTTAATTGAGCGTGGTGATTTGCATAACACATTAATATATGATGGAGAGAAAGCCTTTCAAGATAAAAATTATAAAGTAGCCAGAGATGCTTTTGCTAAAGTGTTAGTAGAGTCTAAAGTGTTTGATACGAATGTATTACTCTATTTGGGGATTTCTCAATTGGAATTAGGAGAATATGAAACTGCTCTTTCTAGTTTTAATAAAGTTATTGAAAGTAATAGTTTGGATAGGTCAAAAGGCTATTGGTACTCTGGTTTGTTATATTTAAAAAGAGGAGACAAAGCTAAAGCAATTAAAGTGTTTGAGACTATAAGCGTAAATGTCGCTTACTACAATAACAATAAAGCAAAAGTTATTTTAGAGCAATTAAAAGATAATTAATGTCTAAAAAAACAATATATTCCATTTTATCTGCTGTTATATTAATAGCTGCTTATTCATATAATTTATATACAGAGAAAGAAGAAAAACAGCAAATAATAACAGCTGGTCAATCTGAAAAAAAAGACACGAATGAATATTTTTTGCCTACAAGCACAACAGGTCAAGTAGTACATCATGAAGGCTATTCGTTAAGTTATAGTGAACCACATGAACAAGCAGAGTGGGTAGCCTACGAACTAAAAAAATCACATTTAAGTAATACACATTTTAAACGCCCATATTTTGAAGTAGATAAAGCTGTTAAAACCAAAGCTGCACATTGGCGTAATTATAAAAAATCTGGTTACGATCGTGGTCATTTATGTCCTGCAGGAGATAGAAAATATAGCCAAGCGGCACATGATGAAACCTTTTTAACCAGTAATATAAGCCCACAAACACATGCTTTTAATGCAGGGATATGGAACAGATTAGAGCAAAAAACAAGGTATTGGGCTAATAAATATGATGGCGTTTTTGTAGTTTCTGGAGGTATATTAAAAGGAAATATGAAAACAATAGGAGAGGAGCAAGTTGCTGTACCTAAACAGTTTTATAAAGTAATTATAGATAATAATTCAGGTAAAACTAAACTATTAGCTTTTTTACTTCCACATAAAGACTCTAATAAGCCACTATATGAATTTGTTGTTTCTGTTGATAAAATTGAGCAACTAACTGGAATCGATTTTTTTCCAGAATTAGAAGACTCAAAAGAAAAAAGATTAGAAGCCTCTAGTAGTTATAAAGATTGGAGTTTTTAAGTTAACTACGATTTAAAATGCCTTGCCAGCGTAATTTGCGTATAAATTTACCTTGCGCTTTGGTAACTAAGCGCTCAGGTTTATTAATAATAGCTTTACAATATCCAATGATATAATTATTAAAATAGACAAGACTCTTCTTTTTAAGACCCATTTTTAAAGCCGTTAAAAGGTTTAAAATAAAACCATATCGCATTTTATACATAGCCTCACCTTGTAAGTGTTTAGAGGATTTATTATAGCTTATTCCGGTGGGTTTTAAGTGTTTTACATGTAAAGTCTCATCTGTAAATAGTTCCCAGTTATAAAACTTAGCTAGCAGCTCATCAACGGTATCCCAGCCCATAGCGGGTTTTAATTTTCCAATGTCATAAAAGCAGTCTTTTCTATAGGCCTTTAGCGCGCCTCTAATATGGTCTTTTCTAGTTAAATTCTCTAAAATCCAACGGTTGTTTTTATTAATGTAACAGAAGCCAGCTACCATCCCTAATTTAGGGTTAGCTTTAAAATGATTGACAATATGCTCTAAATAATGTTCTGGGAAGATTAAATCGGCATCGAATTTACAGATAATATCATAATCTTCACCCAGGACTTCGAATCCTTTATAAAAGGCATTTATAATTTTTGAACCTGGTAAATGTTTGGTTGATGATTTTGAATTTACTAGAGTAATCCATGGGTACTTAGATGCAAAACTTTCAACGATGGCTTGCGTATTGTCTGTAGAGTTGTCATTAACAATAACGAGTTGTTTTGGCTTTAGAGTTTGTATTACAAGAGACTCTAGTGTTAAACCAATACAATCGGCTTCGTTATGAGCAGGAATGACAATGTGTATATTCAAAATTGAAAAATTATAAATTCAAAGTTACAGTCTTTTAAATAAACTTACGACGTAAACTTTTCCAAAGATGTTTACGTATAAAATCACCTTCCGTTTTAGTGACTATATAATCTGTGTTTTTTCGCTTTGCTTTAAAAAAACCAGTTATAGTATTAAAAAAATAAGATAAGCTACGTTTGCTAATAGTATTTCGGATAGAAAATAGACAAGAGAGTAAAAAACTAAAACGCATTTTATATAAAGCTTCACCTTGTAAGTAGCGGCTACTTTTAGTATATGTTTTTCCTGTAGGTTTTAAATGTTTTACTTTAAGAGTTTTATCTGTTTTTATAGTCCAACCATAGTATTGTGCTAATAAAACATCTACAGTATCCCAACCCATACTTTCTTTTAAGCCTCCTATAGCATTAAAACAAGCTTTTCTGTATGCTTTAAAAGGACCTCTTACATGATTTTTAGAAGAAATAGTTTCATAAACCCAATCTTTATCTTTTTTTATGTATGCTAAACCGCCAGCAATACCAATGGTTTTATCCAACTTAAAAAGAGAATCAATGCTTTCTAAATAATTATTAGGTAAAATAATATCTGCATCGAATTTACAGATTATATCGTATTCATTATCTAATACTTTTAAACCTTGATTAAATGCATTTATAACTTTACTACCTGGAATATGTTCTTGCGAGGATGTAATAGAAAGACTAGTTATCCAATCGTATTTTTTAGTGAAAGGACTTAACTTTTCAATAGTTTTATCTGTTGAATTGTCATTAACAACAACTACTTTTTTTGGAAGTAAAGTTTGTTCCACTAAAGAATTAAGCATTAATGTAATGCAGTCTTCTTCATTGTGTGCAGGAATGACAATATATATATTCAAAAAAACTTTGTTTTAAAACCAAAGTTAAGCTTTAAAGATTAAAATAAACAGTAAAATAAAAGCTAATATTTATTTAATGCGTTCAGCATAAATAATATAGTATCTAGGTGTAAACCATCTTAAAATAGGTCTAACACCAATTTTTTTAGTTGGGTTAGTCCATTTTTGTCTATCTATAATTTTCCATCCAGTTTTTTCTAAAAGCCAATCGAATTGCCAATCTTCAAATTCATGATAATGTCTATCCCATGCATCGGTTTTACTTCTATAAGCAGGTGCAAACCATAGACGCATAGGTATACTAGCTACTAATTTATCTGCTTTTATGGATTGAAGTACTGTAAAAGGGGATAATAAATGCTCGAAAATTTCAAAAGCAGTTACAACACTGGCTTTAGAGTTGTCAATAGTGGACGTATTTAGGTCTAAATCTTCACCAGAGGTGTTTTCTACTTTGTACCCATTTTTTATCATAATTTCTGTAAATGGGTTGGTTACACCTAAATCTAAAATAATCTCAGATTTTGAAATATGCTTTTCTAAAAAAAGGTAGGTATGTTTATATCTTTTATGAGGAAATTGTCCTTCGTACATAATCGTTTCCACTATTGTGGATGTTTTTTGTCTCTCTTTCTGAGAAATGTATTAAACCAAAAAACGAATATAAATAAACGCTAATTAATATCTATAAAGAATAGCATTAATATTCATTCCCGCACCTACACTAGCAAATAAAATAATATCTCCTTTTTTTAATTCTTGATCTTCTATTTTGTTATTTCGAATTAAGTCAAAAAGAGTAGGAACTGTGGCTACAGAGCTATTTCCTAATTTATGAATGCTCATAGGCATAATGCCTTTTGGCGGTGTTGTTTTATATAACCTGTAAAAGCGTTTAATTATAGCTTCATCCATTTTTTCATTTGCTTGGTGTATTAATACCTTTTTTACATCCTTAATATCTACATCACTTTTGTCTAAACACGATTTCATTGCTAAGGGCACGGTATTTAAAGCAAATTCATAGATTTTTCTACCATGCATTTTAATGTATTTAGTATCATTACTTAACTTTTGATTATTAGATTTTCCAAAGAATAAGTAATAAGCTTCATCATAAGTATAACTTGCCGATTCATGTGCAAGAATGTTACAATCTTCATTTGTTGTTTCTAATACAGCAGCCCCAGCTCCATCACTATAAATCATAGAGTCTCTATCGTGTTTGTCTACAACTCTAGAGAGTGTTTCTGCTCCAATAACTAAACATTTTTTTGCAATCCCAGTTTTTATGAAAGCTTGTGCTTGTATCACTCCTTCAACCCAGCCAGGGCACCCAAATATAATATCGTAAGCAACACATTTAGGATTTTTAATACGTAAACTGTGTTTTACTCTAGCGGCTAAAGATGGTAAAGTATCTCCTTGAACAGAGTCTGAAGTTACATCTCCAAAGTTTTGAGCTACTATAATATAATCTAATAATTCAGGATCTACACTAGCATCTTCAATTGCTTTTTTCGCAGCAAAAAATGCTAGGTCAGAAGTGTTTAAATGTGATTTTGCATAACGACGTTCAGCAATACCAGTAATAGCTTTAAATTTTTCAACAATAACTTCGTTTGGGTGTTCTATTCTAGATCCATCTGCGTTTAGAAATTCATGTTGATGAAAATCTTCATTCTTCTCTATTGTATATGGGATGTAGCTTCCCGTGCCAGTAAATTTAATATTCATATAAAAATAGCCTTTAATTATTGGGGACTTTTGCTAATGTAGCGAATATATATCCAAATAATTAAAGGCAAGTTTTATTTTAGTTTAATTTACGATGTCCAATCTCAAAATTAAGCTTCCATGTATGCTTCAATAGGAGTACAAGTACAAATTAAATTTCTATCTCCATATGCATCATCTACACGACGAACAGATGGCCAAAACTTATTCTCTCTAACATAGTCTAATGGATAAGCAGCAGTTTCACGACTGTATGGTAAATACCATTCGTCGTTAGTAAGCATAGCCATTGTATGTGGTGCATTTTTTAAAACATTGTTGGCATCTTCTTTTGTTACTGTATCAATTTCTTGTCTAATAGAAATCATGGCATCACAAAAGCGATCCATTTCTTGTTTGCTTTCACTTTCAGTTGGCTCAATCATCATCGTTCCTGCAACAGGAAAGGATACTGTTGGTGCATGAAAACCATAATCCATTAAACGTTTAGCGATATCTACCACCTCAATACCATTTGCTTTAAATGGGCGACAATCTATAATCATTTCGTGAGCTGCACGACCACGTTCTCCAGAATATAAAGTTTCAAAAGAGCCTTGTAATCGTTCTTTAATATAGTTCGCATTTAAAATAGCGGTTTCTGTAGATTGTTTTAATCCTTTAGCTCCCAACATTTTTATATAACCATAAGAGATTAAGCAAGCTAAAGCAGAACCGTAGGGTGCAGCAGATATAGCAGTAATTGCTTTTTCTCCTCCTGTTTTTATTATTGGATTTCCTGGTAAAAATGGTACTAGTTGCTTAGCAACACATATAGGGCCAACGCCAGGTCCTCCACCACCGTGTGGAATTGCAAAAGTTTTGTGTAGGTTTAAATGGCAAACATCTGCGCCAATATTCCCAGGATTAGTTAATCCCACTTGAGCATTCATATTTGCACCATCCATATACACTTGTCCTCCATTGTCATGAATAAGTTTTGTTATTTCTTTAATAGCAGATTCGTATACTCCATGTGTAGAAGGATATGTAACCATTAAAGCGGCTAAATTATCTTTATGTAATTCTGCTTTTTTACGTAAATCATCAACATCTATATTTCCTTCTTCGGTTGCTTTTGTAACAACTACTTTCATTCCAGCCATTACAGCACTTGCAGGATTTGTTCCGTGAGCAGATGATGGAATTAAGCAAATATTTCTATGGTGGTCCCCACGAGATTCGTGGTAAGCTTTTATAACCATTAAACCAGCATATTCTCCTTGTGCTCCAGAGTTTGGTTGTAAAGAGGTATCTGCAAAACCAGTAATTTCTGTTAATTGATCTTCAAGTGTTTTTATCACTGTTAAATATCCTTTTGCTTGCTCTACAGGTACAAAAGGATGTATAGCTCCCCAGTTAGGCGAACTTAATGGCAACATTTCTGCTGCTGCATTTAATTTCATTGTACAAGATCCTAGAGAAATCATAGAATGATTTAAAGATAAATCTTTACGTTCTAAGGATTTTATATAACGCATTAATTCCGTTTCAGAATGATGAGAATTAAAGATGTCTAAAGTTAAAAATTCTGTTTCTCGTTGAATAGAATCTTGAATGTTGTTTGCTTCTATAATACTTTCAACATTTATAGTGTCTTTTTCTAGAACTTCTGCAAAAATGGAAACAATTTCATTGATGTCTGAAATAGATGTCGTTTCGTTAATTGCAATAGTAACTGTATTTTCATCTGGGTAGTAGAAATTTACTTTGTTACTTTCAGCAACAGCTTTTACGGCAGAAGCATCTGCTTTTAATTGAATAGTATCAAAAAAGGAAGTATTGGTTTGCTCTATTCCTAATTTTGATAAAACATTAGCTAAAGTAGAAGCCGTATTGTGTACTTTATCTGCTATAAATGTTAAGCCTTTTGGTCCATGATATACAGCATACATTCCGGCCATAACAGCTAGTAATACTTGTGCTGTACAAATATTGGATGTTGCACGATCACGCTTAATATGTTGTTCACGTGTTTGTAAGGCCATACGTAAAGCTCTATTACCGTTCATGTCTTTTGTAACACCGATAATACGACCAGGAATATCACGTTTATAGGCTTCTTTAGTTGCAAAATATGCAGCATGTGGGCCTCCGTAACCTAAAGGAATTCCGAAACGTTGAGTCGTTCCAACAACTACATCTGCTCCAAAGTGACCTGGGGCTTCTAGTTTTACTAGACTTAAAATATCTGCAGCAACAGCTGTTTTTATTCCGGCTTCTTTTGCTTTACTTATAAAGGTTTTTATATCGGTAATTTGTCCATTTTTTCCTGGGTATTGTAAAATAGCTCCAAAATAATCTGAAGAAAAATCGAATTCATTTTCATTACCAATTACAAGTTCTACTCCAATAGGAGTAGAGCGTGTTTGTAATAACGATAATGTCTGTGGTAATATGTCATTAGATACAAAAAACTTATTTACTCCTGCTTTTTTCTGTGCTCGTTCACGAACAGAAAATAATAGGCTCATAGCTTCTGCAGCAGCTGTACTTTCATCTAAAAGTGAAGCATTTGCTAATTCCATACCAGTAAGGTCTGTAACTAGTGTTTGGAAATTAAGTAAAGCTTCTAAACGCCCTTGCGCTATTTCGGCTTGGTAAGGCGTATATGCAGTATACCAACCTGGGTTTTCTAAAATATTACGTTGTATAACCGCTGGTAGTATAGTTGGATGATATCCTAAACCTATATATGTTTTATAAACACTATTTAATTTAGACAATTCATTAATATGAGAAGAGTATTCATACTCACTCATTGCTTCATCTAAATTCAAGTCTTGTTTTAGACAAATGTCGTCTGGCACTGTTTCGTAGATAAGTTGGTCTATAGAGTCTACACCAATAGCTTTAAGCATTTGGTTTTTATCGTTTTCCCTAGGTCCAATATGGCGCAGTGCAAAAGCGTTTGTATTCATTATTTTGTTGTTGTTGTTTATTTGCCGCTAAAATAATGAAAACTTAAAGTATTATTTGTGTAAAATTGAAAGTTTTTAACCTTTTAAAGTGGTTATTAACAGTTTGCTTATTTTTGTTTAATGCAAATATTAAAACAGCTTTTCAATTTTTACCTTAACAGTAGTATTCATGTGGCTTTGGCTGTATATGCATTATCATGGGTTACATTAGAAACATTCAACATAGCTTATGATGAGAATGTATTATATTTTAATTTTTATGCCACCATTACAGGTTATAATTTTGTAAAGTATTTTGGTGTCGCTAAATTTCATCATAGAAGTTTAACAACTTGGTTAAAAGTAATACAAGTCTTCTCCTTAGTCTGTTTTATACTATTATGTTATTATGCTTTGCAATTAGAAACTAAAATTTTATTCTATATAGCTGGCTTTGCTTTAATTACTTTTTTATATGCTATACCTTTTTTACCCAAACGAATATACATGGATAGTCAGCATAATTTAAGAAATATTAGTGGACTTAAAGTTTATATTATAGCATTAGTTTGGTCTGGAGTTACAGTTTTAATACCTCTTATGAATAATAGTGTAACGATAAACGCAGATGTATGGATTATGCTATTTCAGCAATATATATATGTTATTGTTTTAATGTTACCTTTTGAAATTCGTGATTTAAGATACGATAGCCTGAAGTTATCTACAATTCCGCAGAAAATAGGTGTGAAACGTACCAAGTTTTTTGGAGTTTTTCTTTTAATAATATTCTTTTTATTAGAATTTTTAAAAGATGAATTAACTCATCAATTAGTCTGGATTCGTTTTATAATTACAATAGTTACAGGTTTATTTTTAATTTTTGCAAACAAAAAAAGGAGCAATTATTATAGCTCTTTTTGGGTAGAAAGTATTCCTGTATTTTGGTTGCTAATCTTTATAATTAGCTAATTCTTGTTCAAATTGTTTTTGAAGTTTTTCTTTTTCTTTGTTGTCTAAGTTAGTTTGAGATTTTTTCACTAACTCAGTTAACTGATTATTCTTTTTAGTATAAGCTCTTGTTATTTTACACCACGATAATCTTATACTTAGTTTAATTCTTTCCCATATAGTTGCTTCTCCATACTGAGTTTTGTCACAGATATGATGTGCTTCCTCACAACTAATAAATAATATACTTCTTTTCATTTTTTTAAAACCAATTTTTTTCTAGGCAACTAGCCATAGCAGTTCTAGCTCTATGTATAATTACCCATAGGTTAGACGCTGTAATATTTAATTCATTACAGATTGCTTCGGTTTCATAATTTAAAATTGTTTTCATTTCGAAAACGTTGGCTTGTTTTTCAGGTAATTTACCTAGGCAGTTATGTATTGCTGCCGATAATTCTGTATTTTCGATATTGTCTTCCGCAGTTCTATCAAAAGGATCTGCAACTCGTTCTTCTAGCCAATCTCCTTCAGTTTCAGAATCACTATTGTAACTCATTCTAACTTCAGCTTTTCCTTTGTTAGAGTTAATTTTACGGTAATAATCAATAATTTTTCTTTTTAAAATAGAGATAAGCCATGTGCGTTCGCTAGCTTCTCCTTTAAAGTTTTTCATTGACTTTAAACCAGCTAAGAACGTTTCAGAAACTAAATCTTGAGCCATTTCTCTATCACTTACACGAGATACTGTGTAATTAAATAGATAATCAGAATACAAAGTAATCCATTGGTTAGGATTTATTTTGTGATTTGGCATTTCTAGTAATTTTTTTCAAAAATAACTAAAATAGATTTAATCATGGTTTGTTTCGTTAAAAATGCATTGTTCCTCTTTTTCATTAAAAGACATTGTATCTATAATATATTGTAAAACAGTATTAATTAAAGGGAGTCTCATAAACCAACCCAATGATGCATAGGCTAAATTAATATGTTCTAAAGCATGAGCTATTGCTTTAACACTTTTATATTCCTTACCAAGATAATCTATATAGGTTACTTGTAAAAGTGTTGTATGAGTGTAAGTGTTAGAAAATTTTATATCTAAATTTTGTGTGTTATTTTTTGTAAACCAGCTTTTTATTTGTTCACATTGGTTACAGTTTTTTTTGAAATAGATTGTTCCTTTAGGTATTGCTTTGGGTTTCCATAAAAAGCGCCAACTAGGCACATTTCTTTTATAATTAATCCAATCTATTCCAAATCGTATTTTCATATCATTATATTCTTGATAATTTGAAACTCCTATTGTGTATGCTATAGAAATAACAATACCTAATAATAGTAAAGGGGAATTATAATAATAGCTTAAAGGAATAAATAAAAATGTAAAAGACCATTGAATTGGGTTTTTACAATAAGCGTAAACACCATTTTTTACTAAAATAGAGGTTTTGTCGTAAGGAAAAGGAGTGCCTTTACCTTTAGTTGTTAAATCTATTACAGCTATTAATGATGGCAGAGCTATTATAAAAACGAATTGAAATAAATAAATAGTTACTGGTTTAATATTAAACGCAAGTTTGTTATAAGTTTTTATAATGAATGGAATAGTGATAAATAGGAATAATACCATTATTATTACCTGAAATAAACTTCTGAATTTTAAATGCGTTTTTTTATAATAAATTTTAGCCCAAACATAGGATGGGAACCAAACAAATAGTATTAGTATAACTTCTCCAATAAGCCAGTATTTGTTTAATTGTAAAAGACCTAACTCTTCTAACTTAGGCATAAGCAATAGATCTAACCAAAATAAGGTTAAACAAAGTATTAGTGCGTATTTTCCTTTAAAAAAATATACAGGTATAATACCCCAAAATATAATCCAGATAAAGAAAAAATCTAAAGGCATATTTATAGTTAGTGGAGTACTGGAAGGAAAGCACCATAGGTTTTTTTCTACGAGAATATAGTTAACTATAGCTAATGAAAATGTAACCCATAGGGTTGAATAAAATATAGTCCAATTGAGTTTGGCTTTAGGTGTTTTAAAGATAAACAATATCATAAAAATGAGTAGACATAATGCAACTAAGCTACTTCTAATAACTGTAGAAAGTTCCATGTTTGCTTTAGTTTAAAAAGTAACTATTAATTAGATGTTCGTTCATTACTTTTACTCCATACTTTTCTATAGAGTTAAAATACCAAGAAGGTCCTAGGTGGCATGTAAAGAATGTATTCCATGTAATAGTAGAGGTGTTATTTTTATTGTGTTTAATAGCTACTTTAATAAGTTTCCAACTTAACCAATGTTGTATATGAGTATTATCTGCAACAACTTTAAATGTTATAGAGTTTTCTGTTTCTTCTTTTACCTCAAGGTGTAATATGCCTATACCTTTGGTTTGGGATTTAAAATGTATTTTTCTATAATCTCCAATATTTACGCCATACCCTTCTATAGAAATAGGTTCAGGGAAACCTATTTTAAAGAAGTTAGGATATTTTTTAAAAAAATCTGGAGTTTTATTAAAATTATTAATGTTTTGATGTCCTTGTATATTCATTTCTGTTTTTACTTGTAAAAGCTCTGGGGTCGAATTAATTTCATAACCTTGAGCAAGAACAAATAATACAGGGATTAAAATATAGGTATTTAACTTGTTTTTATCTTTTTTCTTTAAAAGGTTAATAATTAAGACTATAATTCCTGCAACTAGATAAAAAATTGGAGCCATAATAATAATACAGACCATACCTTCTCCTAATAAAATGGATGCAAATAGTAAAAATATTGTAACGGTTGTAAAAACAACACTTGCTGCAGATTTTGGAGTAGTCGAATATTTAATAACCAATAAGGTTATTAGCGCAGGAATCCCTACAAATAAAATTGATGTTTGTTCTATTCGTATTTCGTTTAATAATCTAAAAGCAAAATTTGCGATAACTAATACAATAACGATACCGTATAATATATTTTTTCTATTTTTTTGTTTTTTAATGGTCATAATATTTATTTTTTAATAAATCGTGTAATGCTAGGTCAATATCTTCGTACAAGAATTGAAACCCTTCTTTTAATAACCGTTCTGGAATAACGTTTCTACTTTTTAAAACCAATTCGGCTTCGGTACCTATTAACCATGCACCAAATTTTATCAACCATATAGGATGAGAAACCCCAAAAGATATGCCAATGGTTTTTCTTAAATTGTACATTAGCGTTTTATTATCGGTTGGTTTTTTTACAGAAAGATTAAAGTTTCCTTCCAGATTATTATTTTCTATTAGAAAAGTTACTGCTCTTGCAAAATCTACCTCATGAATCCAACTTACTTTTTGATCACCCGAAGCTTGTTTACCTCCTAAACCAAATTGCGTTAATCGTTTTAAAGGAATTAATCCGCCTCCTTTTCTTCCCATAACAATAGAGGTTCTAAGGGCGATTTTTCTGGTTTTTGGATTGGTAATATCATAAAAGGTTTTTTCCCATGATTTAGCAATATTCATTGAGAAATCATTGCCAATGTCCCCATTTTCTTCTGTCATTTGCTTTTGCAAAGAGTGCTCGTAAATAGTAGCTGTAGAAGAGTTTATCCAAACTTTGGGAGGTGTTTCACACAAATTAACAGCCAAACCTAGTAGATTGGTAGAATCTATTCTAGAATTATATATCGCCTTTTTATTGTTGTCATTGTAACGGCAGTCTACAGATTTTCCTGTAAGATTAATTAAAGCTTCTATGTCGTTTAAATGATCTGTTAAATCTCCTAAATCTTTAGCGTTCCAGTAAATTTCGTTTTCACGTGTAGGATTACGTGTTAATATATTTACTTGATAGCCTTGTTTTGTAAAATGCGTTTCTAGTATGTTTCCTAAAAAACCTGTTCCACCTGCTATAACTATTGTTTTCATTTGGTTAAGAGTTTATTAAAAATGGTAATATTATTAATCTGTAAACCAACCATGTAAATGTTAGGTGTTTAGGTAGTTTTAAAAGATTAACTCTCCTAAAATGTTCAAAAAACATGATTATTACAGTAATGCTAAACCACAACATTAGTATAGTTTCTGATATGTTTATGTAGTTGTTTATTATTAATGATGGTAGTAATATTATTGAGCCCATTAATGAAACGGTCATTAAGTTACCTATATAATTAAGCCTGTCCTTTTTACTATGATTTATAAGAAAAAATGATTGAAACAAGATTTGACCAAAAGCTAATATTGTTTCTCTTCCCATAGAAGATTGAGGCAAAAACGATATGCTTTTACTAAAATTAAATAGAACTATTGTGGTAATTAATACGGTAAATAATATATATAATATTCTGTATTTTATATTAAAACTAGGAATACATTGTAATTTGTGTCTAGGTTTTAATACGCTTGGAATTATTACTTTACGATTATAAGAAATAAAAGAGTATAATTTTTTTAATCCGTAATGCATAGGTTTTAATTGTCCTATTTTTTCTATCCACGGGAAAGAGTAGCCTAATACTTTTAATAAACTGTCTATACCATAAGTTACTTTTTTTGTTTTAGTATCTACTAATGCAATTTCGTCCGATGCCTTATTAATATCTATAAATTTTTCTTCATCTTTAGATATTTTATGAAATGGTTTTCTACCATTCTTATCTAACATTTTTGTTTTTAAAAAACCTGAAGTGTATACTTGGCAGAGTGGACAATCTTCATCATAAAGAATAATGTTGTCTTGTAGTGTTTTCATCTTGTTTTATTAAATAAGTTGTATAAAAGTGTAGTAGTGCTAATAAAGATGGTATTATAAAAAGAAAGAGAGGAAGATAATCTCTTGAAATATTTATATAATCATTTAGTATTAGTGTTAATAGTATTAATTCGATTGATGTAAATAATAAATAAGTAGAGAAAAGGACTTTAGTTGTTTTACTTAGTATAGAAAAGTTGAATAAGATAATTATTGACATTACTATTTGGAATGCGCCTAATACCATTAGAAATATCATGCCTAAGTAGATTGTTATAAATAATATTAGGTTAGTGATAACTAATATTCTATTTAATTTAAAAAGTTTCTTCATTTTAGAATGTTTAAAAGTTTCAAAAAAAATTGAAAGTTTTGTTTAAATTTTTTTATTTCAATAGTTTAAGCAAAGATTTTGTAATCCAGTTTTGTTCTTGGTTTACAATTTTGTTAACCAATGTATCTGCTGTTTCAGATAAATCATGTAAAGCTTTAGTTTGCTTTATAAGTTCTTGTGTTTTTTCGGTATTATCATCTTTAATACTAGAAATTTCTTTTAATGTTTTTAGTACAGGTTTTATTTCTCTTCTACTACGTTCTTTAGCTATTATTCTTGCTAATTCCTGAACATCCTTTTCTGTTGTAAAAAACTCTTTTCTTTCTCCTGCTACTAATGTTTTAGAAACAATGCCCCAATCCATTAGTTGTCTTAAATTCATACTAGTATTACCACGAGATATTTTAAGCTCATCCATGATATCTTCCATAGAAAGAGGTTTAGTTGAAATAAAAAGTAATGCTTGTATTTGAGCCATTGCCTTATTAATGCCCCAAAGGCTACCTAGGCTTCCCCAGGTGCTTATAAATTTTTCTTTTGCTTCTTGATATTCCATATAACAAAGGTAACTAAATATTTTAAACTTTCAATAATTATTGAAAGTTTATTTTATTTGCAAATGTATATGGTCATCATGACGAACAGCTTTACAACCATGAAACCTTATTTTGCTACTAGTTAGATGTAAGTCTTTTTTAAGATAGGGTTCTATAAAGATCTTTTCGGTTAAAGTATGGGTAAGAAATTCTTTAATTATTGCTCTAGTAGCAGTTTTATTAAATTGAATAGATTTGTCTATTCTAAAGGTAAGGTGTTTAGGAAAATCATATTGCCAATACCCCCTTTTTATACAATTTTTTACACTATGATTAGCTGTCTTAACATAAGCCCCATAACCCGAATATGAAGGTTTTTTGTTTGTTGATTGTCCTTTGATATCTTTATACATAAAAGATATATCTATTTTTTTACCATCATTATGGCTTCTATGCGGTAATAAAGGAAATCCTTTAAAGAATGGGAAATTAGCATCTAAATAGGTGATTTGTATTTGTTTTTTTGAAAGGTTGTTAGCAGATTTATGTAGAACTATATATAAATTTTTAGTAACGTAATTCCTAAATAACAAAGGATAAACAATGTTTACAGGTTTTAAATTTTTATCAAAGACGGGAAGTTTTTCTCTTCCAAAAATAGAAGCTATTGGAGGTATTATTAAAAGATTGAAGATTAAGTATATAATAGGAAAGATATAACGTTTCTTTTTCTTTAATTTTAGTGAAGTAAAGACAGCTATAAGCCATAGTATTCCTCCAACTTGTGTAAATGCAGTTAATACTGTAATACAAATTATGTGGAGGAATACTATTTTAATTTTTACCATATATATTAAACATATATAGAATAAAATTATTGTTTTGTTTGTATCTCGCTTTATTATACGAGCTTGAATGAAACTTATTTAATTAACCCAGCTCGTTTTAATAATGCTTCAGGTTTAGGTTCTTGTCCTCTAAAACGTTTATATAAAACCATAGGATTTTCTGTGCCTCCTTGCGATAATATATGATCTTTAAACTTAGAGGCAACAGTTTTATTAAAAATACCTTCTTGTTTAAAATAATCGAAAGCATCTGCGTCTAAAACCTCTGCCCATTTATAACTATAATAGCCAGAAGAATAACCTCCTTGGAATATATGAGAGAAAAGCGTACTCATACAGCTAGTTGGAATATCTGGGAATAAACTGGTATTTTTAAAGGCTTCTTTTTCGTGTGCTTTTACGTCTGTAATTTTTGTTGGGTCTATGCCATGCCATGACATATCTAATAAACCATAGCTAACTTGTCCTAAAGTATGCATTCCTTCATGAAAAGAAGCTGATTCTTTAATTTTGTTTATTAATTCCATAGGAATGACCTCTCCAGTTTTATAATGCTTAGCAAACAATTCTAATGTTTCTTTTTCATAACACCAATTTTCTAAAACCTGACTAGGTAATTCTACAAAGTCCCAAAAAACATTTGTTCCAGATAGGCTAGGGTAAGTTGTGTTTGCTAACATGCCATGTAACGCATGACCAAATTCATGGAATAGAGTGGTAACTTCTCCAAAAGATAAAAGGGAAGGCTTGCTTTTTGTAGGTTTAGTAAAGTTACAGACAATAGAAATGTGAGGTCTTTCATTAATACCATTTTCTATATGTTGATGCTTGTATGTTGTCATCCATGCTCCATTACGTTTACTTTCTCTAGGGAAGAAATCGGCATAGAGAATAGATATCAACTCTCCATTGTTATTAGTCACTTTATAAGTTAAAACATCTTCATGGTATTTATCTATGTCTTTAATATTTTCAAAGGATAATCCAAATAACTTGTTAGCAACTGTAAACGCACCATCAATAACATTTTCTAATTTAAAATAAGGTTTAAGTTGCTCATCGTCTAAATTAAATAGCTTTTGTTTTAGTTTTTCAGAGTAATAAGCAGAATCCCATTTTTGTAAAGTATCTATATCGTCCAATTGCTTAGCAAACTGTTCTAAATTTTTAAATTCTCGCTCAGCAGCAGGTTTTGCTTTTTCTAATAAGTCATTTAAAAAATGAGTTACTTTTTCTGGTGTTTCTGCCATTCGTTCCTGTAAAACAAAATTAGCGTGTGTTTTATACCCTAATAATTGCGCACGTTGATAACGTAGTTTAATAATTTCTAATATAGTATCTGTATTATTAAACTCATTATTTTTGAAAGCTCTACTTCCAGAGGCAATTGATAGCTTTTTTCTTAATTCGCGATTATCTACGTATGTCATAAAAGGCATATAGCTAGGGTGTTGTAAAGTAATAACCCAGCCTTCTTTATTTTTGCTTTCTGCTAAAAGTTTTGCAGCTTCTTTTGCGCCTTCTGGTAAACCAGATAAATCAGATTCATCTGTAATATGTAACTCATAGTTATTCGTTTCAGCCAAAACGTTTTCTCCAAACTTAAGTGTTAATTTAGATAACTCTTTATCAATATTTCTAAGAATTAATTTGTCTTCATCATTTAAATTAGCTCCATTTCTAGAGAAATTTTTATAGTTTTTGTCTAATAAAGTTATTTGCTCTGCTGTAAGGCTAAGAGAATCTTTATTTTCGTATACAGATTTTACACGTTTAAATAATGCTTCGTTTAGTTTTATATCATTAGAAAACTCTGAAATTAATGGAGAGATTTCTTGAGCAATTTCTTGAATTTCATCACTTGTCTCAGCGGAGTTAAGATTAAAAAAAAGACTTTTTACACGATTATATTGCTTTCCGCAAAAATCAAGGGCTTCAATTGTATTTTCAAAAGTTGGAGCTTCTGTATTTTCTGTAATAGCGTTTATTTCTGCTTTTGTGTTCTTAATTAATTGAATTATAGCAGGTTTGAAGTCTTTGTTTTCTATTTCATAAAAAGGTGCTGTATTGTATTTAGATTGAAAAAGGTTAACCAAATTTTTCATAATGAATGTTAAATTTTAATTTTTTTTTATAAAAAATGAAAATTAATTAGTAACAGATAATTAATTTCCTTAATTTTGACTCGATTTTTTCTTGTGAGCTGGTTACTCACTTAAAAATTATTGATTAATAGCGATGAAAAGCCTCAACTTCTGTTGGGGCTTTTTTTTATTCTTTAATATTTGTTTTTAGTCGGTTAAAAAATGTCTTTAATCGAAATTTTATTTTTTTTTTCAGCTCTTATATCTCATTTAGTATGATTATACTGACATTTACTATAAGTTTTTTTGTTGTGAGCGTTTTAGCTCATATATAGAAGATTAATAGCGACTAAAAGCCCTGGAGACAGGGCTTTTTTTGTTTTATACTATTTTAAATCTTTAGCAGCGTTCTCAACTTTAAGTTTTAAACCTTCTTTATAGGTTATTACTTTGTCTAAAACACAGGTGTCACCAGTGCCAATAATTTGTGCAGCTAAGATCCCTGCGTTTTTGGCACCATTAAGAGCCACTGTAGCAACAGGAACTCCTCCTGGCATTTGTAAAATTGACAATACAGAATCCCATCCATCTATAGAATTACTACTTTTTACTGGTACACCTATAACTGGTAGCGGAGATAAAGAGGCTACCATTCCTGGTAAATGTGCTGCGCCTCCAGCACCAGCAACAATTACAGAAACACCTCTAGTGTGTGCATTTTTACTGTAATCGAACAATTTCTCTGGAGTACGATGTGCAGAGACTATATCTACCTCGACTTCAATATCAAAACCTTTTAAAATATCTATAGCATCTTGCATTACAGGAAGATCACTAATGCTTCCCATGATTACTCCTACTTTACTCATTTGTTTTATGTTTTATAATTGGTAATTAAAGTGATGTTCGAATGTAAGAAAAAGTCATTATTCTGAAATAACTTTTATTGTCTTTTTAACATTTTCAGCAATTTGCCTTGCAGTATTTAAGTCTTCATTAACTATAGTAACATGTCCCATTTTTCGAAACGGACGTGTTACTCTTTTTCCATAAATGTGAGGAGTAACACCTTCCATTTGCATAATATTATCTATGTTTTGGTAAATAACGTTCCCAGAGTATCCCTCAGCTCCAACTAAATTAACCATGACTCCTCCAACTTTATTATCAGTTCTTCCTAATGGTAAATTTAAAATGGCACGTAAATGTTGCTCAAACTGAGACGTATAACTGGCTTCTATGGTTTGGTGTCCAGAATTGTGAGGTCTTGGTGCAACTTCATTTATTAAAATGTTATCATCTTGTGTTTGAAATAGTTCTACAGCTAATAGACCGACATGATTAAAAGCTTTAGAAACACTCAAAGCAATATCTTGTGCTTTTTTTGCTACATCTTCCGAAATTCTTCCTGGACAAATAACATATTCTACCTGGTTAGCTTCAGGATGAAACTCCATTTCTACTACAGGATAAGTTTTTACCTCTCCATTTGGGTTTCTAGAAACTATAACTGCTAATTCATTTTTAAAATTCACTAACTGTTCTGCAATACATTCTCCTTTTGGAAGGCCTTTTAAATCACCTAAAGATCTTACAATTTTTACACCATTGCCGTCATAACCAAATTGAGAGCTTTTCCAAACAAAAGGAAGTTGTAAACCGCCATTAGCAATAGCGTCTTCAATTTCTGAAATGTAAGCAAAACGCGAAAACGGAGAAGTCGGTAAGTTGTTATCTACGTAAAATAACTTTTGAGCTGCCTTATTCTGTATTACACGTAAGTTTTTAGAAGATGGATATACTTTAACTCCTTCTTTTTCCAAAGCTTCCAAAGCATCTACATTTACATTTTCAATCTCAAAGGTTAATATGTCTACCTGTTTTCCAAAGTTAAAAACAGTATCATAATCCATTAAATCTCCTTTAGTAAATGAGTTACAAGAAATTTTGCAAGGCGCTTCATCACTAGGATCTAAAACATGTGTTTTAATATCAAATTTTCGTGTTTCGTTTAGAAGCATTTTTCCTAATTGGCCGCCTCCTAGAATACCTAATTTAAAATGGGATGAGAAGTAGTTCATTTTGTGTGTTGAAATTAGTGTTACAAAAATACATTTTAAAACCCAAATTACTTATAAAATGCTAAGGTAAAAATCGTATATCTTTTAACAAATCCGTATCTTTGCCCCTTTCATAAAACTAAAGTAATGATTAAGCTTCACGATAAATATTTTAAGCCTTTTATTTCTGCCGAAGAAATTGAAGATGCAGTTACGCAAATGGCAAACGATGTTGCTAAAGATTTAGGAGATGAAATTCCAGTGTTTATAGGGATTTTAAACGGGTCATTTATGTTAGTTAGCGATTTTGTGAAAAAATACCCTAAGCCTTGTGAAGTTACATTTATAAAACTAGCATCTTACGAAGGAGTTAAATCTTCTGAAGATATCCAAAGACTTATTGGTTTAACACAAGATTTAACAGGAAGAACTGTTGTTATTTTAGAAGATATTATTGATACAGGTAATACGTTACACGAAGTACATAGGATATTTAAAAATGAAGGTGTAAAGCAACTTTTAATAGCAACTTTGTTTTATAAACCTGAAGCTTATAAAAAAGATTTTAAACTACATTATGTTGGTAAAGAGATTCCTAATAAATTCATTGTAGGCTATGGTCTAGATTATGATGGTTTAGGTAGAGATTTGCCCGAAGTATACCAATTAAAAACAACACAACACATGACTAACATTGTATTATTTGGTCCTCCAGGAGCAGGTAAAGGAACACAAGCTAATTTTTTAAAAGAAAAATATGACCTAGTACATATTTCTACAGGAGATGTTTTTAGATATAATATTAAAAATGAAACCGCTTTAGGAACTTTAGCAAAATCATATATAGATAAAGGACATCTAGTTCCAGATCAAGTAACCATAGATATGCTTGAAGCTGAAGTAGAAAAAAACGCGGATGCTAAAGGTTTTATTTTTGATGGTTTTCCTCGTACTAATGCTCAAGCAGAGGCTTTAGATAAATTAATGCAAAGTAAAGATTCTCAAATTGATGCTATGATAGCATTAGAAGTAGAAGACGAAGTGTTAGTTGAGCGTTTATTAGAAAGAGGGAAATCTAGTGGAAGGGCAGATGATGCCAATGGGGTAGTAATTAGAGATAGAATTACTGAGTATTATAAAAAGACTGCAATACTCAAAGAGTTTTATGCAGATCAAGATAAATATTATGGTGTAGATGGTATTGGTACCATTGACACGATCACAGAGCGTTTATGTAACGCAATAGATAAATTATAATAATATACCATAATTGGGGCAATAGTATATTTTATAATTGGAATAAAACTAGATTAAAAACTAGATTAAAAACTAGTAAAAAAATAACAGTACGAGTTAATAAAATGTATTAACTCGTACATTTTAAATTGATTTATGACTGAAGGTAATTTTGTAGACTACGTAAAAATGCACGTAACTTCTGGAAATGGAGGTAAAGGTTCTACGCATTTACATCGCGAAAAGTATATTGCAAAAGGGGGGCCAGATGGGGGAGATGGTGGTCGAGGAGGACATGTTATTATTAAAGGAAACTCTAACCTTTGGACATTATTGCATTTAAAATTTAAAAGACATATTAGAGCAGGTCATGGTGCTCATGGAAGTAGTGGAAGAAGTACTGGTGCAGATGGAGAAGATGTTTATATAGAAGTGCCATTAGGTACAGTTGTAAGAGACACTGAGACTAATAATGTTCTTTTTGAAATAACTGAGAATGATGAAGAAGTTATTATAGCAGAAGGAGGTAAAGGAGGTCGTGGAAACTGGCACTTTAAAAGTTCTACAAACCAGACACCGCGTTACGCTCAACCAGGTATACCATTAGAAGAAAAAGATATAACGTTAGAACTTAAAGTTCTTGCGGATGTAGGCCTAGTAGGATTTCCTAATGCAGGAAAATCTACATTACTCTCTGTTGTAAGCTCGGCAAAACCTAAAATTGCTGATTATGAGTTTACTACTTTAAAACCTAATTTAGGAATTGTAAAATATCGTGATTACCAAACGTTTGTAATGGCAGATATTCCTGGTATTATAGAAGGAGCTGCAGAAGGTAGAGGACTTGGACATTATTTTTTACGACATATAGAACGTAACTCTATTTTATTATTTATGATTCCTGCAGATGCAAGGGATATTAAAAAACAATATGATATTTTGTTAGATGAATTACGTCGTTATAACCCAGAAATGTTAGATAAAGAGCGTATTATTGCTATTACCAAATGCGATATGCTAGATGATGAGTTAATGGCAGAATTAAAAGTAGAATTAGATAATGAATTACCAATCCCATATTTCTTTATTTCATCTGTAGCGCAGCAAGGTATTACAGAATTGAAAGATGCACTTTGGAAATTATTAAACGATTAATTAAAATTCTAAATCCTGTTTAAATTTTTGCGATTGTCGCCTAGAGACTTCTACATCTACAGCATTAATTAAAGTCATTTTTAATTTGCCACTAAACCACGGTGTAACATTTTTAATAGCTTTTAAATTAATAATTTGTTGCCTGTTTACTCTAAAGAAATTATGCTCTGGTAATTTAGCTTCAATTTGATTAAGTGATTTATATATAAGAGGGTTTTTATCTTCAAAATACACTCTTGTATAGTTTCCTACAACTTCAAAAAGAACTATATCTTTTAAAAAGACCATCCAGCAGTGTTCTCCTTCTTTTATAAAAATTTGAGAATCGATAGTTAATTTTTTACTTTCTGAAGTACTATTCTTTTCTCCTAAAGTTGGTAATAGTTTTGTTATGGTTTTAGCAAAACGTTCTTTATTTATTGGTTTTAATAAATAATCGAAGGCGCTATATTCAAAAGATTTAATAGCATATTCATCATAAGCCGTAGTAAATATAACTATTGGAATTTCATCTAGTAATTCTAATAGCTGAAACCCATCTTTTTCTGGCATGTTAATATCTAAAAATAATAATGTAGGTTTAGTTTTGGTTATTAGTTTATAAGCTTCATTAACATTTTCGGCTTCTCCAATAATTTCAATTTCTTGGTGTTCTTTTACTAATTCCTTCAATTCTTGTCTTGCTAAACGTGAATCTTCAACAATTACAGCATTAATTTTTTGCATTACAATGGTAGTTTTATGGTTGCTATAACAGTATTATTTTCTGCTTTTAAATTAAAAGAAGCTTTTTCTTTATAAAGTAAAGCTAATCTCTTTTTTATATTTTGTATGCCAACATGTGTAGAAGAACTGTTTTTTGTTAATACCCCAGAATTACTAACGATTATTATAAGTTGTTTTTGTAATTCAGTAATTGATAAATGAATACTCCCTCCTTGCCTTAAGCTAGAAATACCATGTTTTATAGCATTTTCTATAAGCATTTGTACAACCATAGGAGGAATTTCTACATTCAATAATGTACCATCTATATTGAAACTATACTGTAAACGGTCTTCAAATTGAATTTTAGATAATTCAATATAATTGTCTACCATTTCTAATTCTTCTTTTAGTGCTATGGTGTCTATTTTATTTTTTGTTAAAGAATAGCGGAGCATTTCTGATAAACGAGTTATCATATCTCTAGATTTTTCTACATCTTCAAGCATTAACCCTCTAATATTATTTAAGCTATTAAACATAAAATGCGGGTTGATTTGACCTTTTAAGGTGTTTAATTCTGAATCTTTTAAAGCAGTTTCTAATTGTAAGTTTTTTATTTGATTACTTCTATATTGACGTGTTAGTTTTATTGAAAGATAAAGTACTAGCCAAAAAAACATAAATACGAAGGCATTAACTATAGAACTAATAATTAGTAGAGAAGATAAAGTAATTTCCGTTTTATTTAAGAGGTTTCCAACTGGAATAGCTAAAAACATTAAGCTCGAGAAAAGTAATGACGCTCCTATGTAACCAATTATAATGAACTTCCATTCTTTTCTATTAAACTTATTAAATGTTATGTTACGTTTTAAAAAAACTCTTAATAATGAAGATGCTATAATTCCAGATATAATAAGTATCAATGTTTCTGCTGTAACATAAATGTTACTTAACTTGGGACTACTATATTTGGCAGAAGCATTAATTATTATAGGAGTTCCCCAGCCTATAAGTTGTAAAACCCAAAACAGAAAAGTGTTAGATATTTTCATATAAAATTTAAAATTACAGTTTTTCTGTTTTTAAACTACTAAGAATAGTATTGATTTTTTCGAAATCTTCGGTGCCTACAAAAAAGGTTTTAGTGTTAGATTTTATTTTAATTGCATGGCCAATACTTACATTGTATAACCATCCATGAGGTGTTAATCTAATACCTATACCATATAGAGCAGGAACTTTAATTTTTTCTATTGATGCGAAGTTTATGTCTTTAATATTTAGCTGTTGTTTTATAATGCCTATTCCAAATTTGGCTATAATAGTTTTTTTAGTAATTGTAATGGTTAGTTTATAAAATGATAGTAATGCAAATAAAAATAAAATAGAAATAAAAGTAACAATATACCAAGATATAGAGCTTGTTTCAGTTTTGAAGATGAAAATAGAAATAGTTAAAAGTAATACAATACTTAAAACAACAGTAATTAGTTTGCCATATTGAGTTTGTTTATAAAGTATCATAAATTTTAGTGTTTTAAACTCCCTTACATAAAATTAAATATAAGGGAGTTAGGTTGTGTTAAAAATATTGGTTGGTTATTTAAATCGTTTTTTAAGTTGCGTTTCTGTATTGTAAAATAGTATAACTAAAGGTAAAGTGATAAAAATAATGGTACTATAAATACCAGAAAATTCTTTTATGTTTATTAGCATAGATAAAAGTCCTATTACTACTAAAAACAAACTGCAAAACAAAAGTTGTTTAGAGGAGTGTTTTTGAGCAAAATCCCAACGTTCTTGATTCTTCATAGAAGCTTTTGTTCTATAACCATAAATATAATTTATTTTTTTGGAAGAAATTTCATTGTAATTAAGGCCGCAATAATAAAAAGCAAACCTGTAATAATTGTTATAAATAAAAAGGTGCTATGCTATCTGTCCAGTTCATAGTTGTAAGTTTAAAAGCGTTGATTAATCCAATTTGTTATTAACTCTAAAGAAACTGGTGCATGTGTTTCTTCAATTGTTCCGTATTCATGCATACTACCGGTATTTGCTGTTTGCATTAAATGGTTTAAACCAGCTATTTCTTTTATAGTATATTCTTTATTACCAGCTGTTTCTAGTCCTTTCTTTATACCTTCTAAATTAATTTTAGGTAAAACTTGAAAATCTTTACTTCCATTTATAGCTAAAACTGGACAGGTCGTTTTAGATAAAAAGTCATGTGGTTCACTTCTAATAAAGTACATTAGCCATTTAGATTTTAATATACTTAATTGTTGGTTAATCATTTGTGGAGATATCATAGAAGCTAGCATTGATTCTGGGTTGTTTATTTTATAATCATTAAGTCCTTTAGTTATTACCTCTGTTATTTTAGTATTGTCCTTATATTTTAAGATAGCTCCATATATAATTGATGTTAATTTTTCATTTTCATCTAATTGTGTTTTAGGTATACCTTGTAGCTCAGCAGCTTTTCTGGATTGGGTTTCTAAAACTGTGGCACCATTAACACCTATACCTGCAATTAATACAGTAAAGGCAACATTTTTATTATGAGATGCTACCATAGGAGCTATAAGACCTCCTTCACTATGTCCTATTAAACCAATTTTTGAAGAATCTATATCGCTTCTAGTTTTTAAATAATCAATAGCCGCTTCAACATCTGTAGCAAAATCAGCAGAAGTAGCTTCAGCATGATTGCCTTCACTTTCAGCAGTTCCTCTATCATCATAACGTAAAACAGCAATGCCATGTCTTGTTAAATAATCAGCAAGAACTAAAAAAGGCCTATGGTTGAATGGTTTTAAGTTAGTATCTCTGTCTTGAGCCCCAGATCCAGAAATTAAAATAGCAACAGCAGGTTTCCTTTTGTTATTAGGAAGCGTTAATGTACCTGCTAATTTTATATTATTGGCTTTTGAGTTTGTAAAATAAACGTTTTCAGACTTGTAGCTCAAGGGGAGTGTTGGGTCTTGAGGTCTTGGAGTATTTTGAGCAAGAGCAGAAACTATAAAAATAAGAGACGGAATAATGATTTTAAAAATAAAACGTATCATAATTGTTTGTTTTTTGATTCCTACACGAATGTACATGGCCAAAAAGTTAAAAAAGTTAAAATTATGATGAACGGTTTCTATGGTATACTAAATGGTATAATTTTCGTTATTTTTATATATAAAGAAAAATACTATGAAATATATAAAGGTTTTTGTAATAGTTTTATGTGTAGTGTCTTGTACTCCTATTTATGTTAATTATGATTATGAAAAACGTACAGATTTTTCAATGTATAAAACGTATAATTTTTATGATGATATGAAAACTGGTTTAACGGGATTAGATGAAAAACGATTAATCTCGGTTTTAGAAACTAAACTGAATAGTATAGGGTTGTCTAAATCTGAGACACCAGATTTTTTAATTGATATTGGAAGCCACGAACTTGAAAACAATCAAAATAGTACTGTAGGTGTAGGACTTGGAGGAGGTAGAGGCGGACTTGGAGGAGGTGTATCAATTGGTATTCCTGTAGGGCAGTCTAAAGTAAATAGAGAGATTATTATAGAATTTGTTGATGATTCTAAAACAGGATTATTTTGGCAAGCTAAAAGTGAAAGTGCATATAACCCAAAAGCGAAACCACAACAGCGAGAGGTTAAATTAAAAGCGATAATAGATAAAATAATGGAGAAGTATCCTCCAAAAAAGTAAATTATGAAAAAATTATTCAATGTATTTTAGTTTTATACTTTAGTTTAAGTGTAACAGCTCAAACTGTTATTAAACCAGAAAAAGGGTATACTGAAGATGTAGGTGTTTTAGTTTCCATGTTAAATGACCTTAAATCTAGGGTAATATATTCTGTTAAAGGACTTAATCAATATGAAACAGACTTTTTATTAGATGATAAAGGCAATAGAATAGGAGCTATGATTATGCATTTAGCAGCTACAGAAGCATATTATCAAGTATATACATTTGAAGGTAGAGGATTTAATAAGGAAGAGCGTGAGAAATGGGATATTGCATTAAATTTAGGAAATAAAGCAAGAAAGAAACTAAAAGGAAAACCTATAAAATATTATCTAGATATATATAATGAAGTTAGGCAGAAATCATTAAAACTTTTAAAACAAAAAGATGATAACTGGCTTAAACAAAAAAGTAAATCAGGAAATATGAATAATTATTGGGCTTGGTATCATGTAATGGAACATCAGGCAAATCATATGGGGCAGATACGACTTATTGCTAAACGTATACCAGACCCAAAAGAATAAATTAAAATTGATAATGAATGTTAAGGTCTAGTTAATAAGCTCTTAATGAGGAGTTGTTTCTTATATATTGTAGGCAATTACTATTAATGTATAATTTATGACTAAACCAACCTTGATTTCTAAATGGACTTTATTAGAAAAAGTTACATTTAGATTTAGCTTTATTTATTTTTCATTATTTATAATTATCCATAATAATGGAGCTTATCCTTTTTGGGACAAGCTAATGAGTGTTCCCACAGATTGGTTGCATAAATTCATTCCTTGGATTGCAAAAAATATATTAAACTTACCTAAAACAATAACAACTTTTACTAACGGAAGTGGAGATACAACATACGATTATGTAATTGTATTAGTCATTTTTATAGTTGCTATATTGGGAACTATTATTTGGTCTGTTCTTGATAGAAATAGGGAACATTATAAAAAAATGTTTTATTGGCTAACTGTAGCAATTCGTTTTTATGTTGGTTTAATGTTAATTAGTTATGGCTTAGTAAAAATTATAAAATTACAATTTGGCTATCCTAGTTTTTCTAGACTTATACAGTATTATGGAGAATCATCTCCTATGGGGCTCGCGTGGACTTTTTTAGGGTTTTCTAAAGGATATAATGTATTTATGGGAATAGCTGAGGTATTGGCTGGGCTTTTGTTTTTTAGAAGAACAATGACCGCAGGGGCTATAATAACATTAATGACTGCTGCTAATGTAATGGCTGTAAATTATTTTTATGATGTGCCAGTAAAATTATTGTCTACACACTTAGTATTAATGACGTTGTTTTTATTATTAAGAGATATAAAAACTTTATTTGCATTCTTTTTTAAAGGAGAAACAGTTCAACTAAAAGTAATAGAAAAACCAATTTTAAAAAAGAGATGGTTAGAAATTACTGGGCAAACTTTTAAAGGTTTAATTATTGGTTATGCCTTAATCTATGGGATGATAAGTGTTTTAAATGCTCAAAAAGAATATGGGGAAAATGCTCAAAAACCAGAATATTATGGGTTATATAAAATAACCTATTTTGAAAAAAATAATGAAATAGTTCCTGCAAGCAATACAGTAAGAAATAGATGGGAATATTTCATTATAGAAAGAAAAGGGATGGCGCAAATTAAAAATACAGATAATACATTATCTTATTATAAAATGGAAGCAGATACATTAAAAAATGAAATGACATTATCTAGCTATAGAGATACCACAGATGTATTTACTATTAAGATTCAAAAAAATGAAGCTTCATTTAATTTTGAAACTATTAATAAAGCCGATTCTATTAAAGCTAGTGGTAATGTGTTAAAGAAAGAAGATTTCCTGTTAATGAATAGAGGTTTTAATTTAATAAATGAATACCCCTATAATAGATAGTAAGAAAGCTATTAATAATCATAATTCATTGGTCTATAGAAGTCGAAGTTTAAACGTACCTTAAACTCATTAGAACGAAATAAAAAAAAAGCTTTTTCATTTTGAAATACTTTTATATTCTAAATCTATATCATTATGAAAAAAGTTACTTTTTTTTACTTGATGTTAGTATGTGTTATTAGCTCAAGTTTTTCGCAAAATTTTCAATATTTAGGAAGTTATACTTCCAATGGAACCCCTAATTATTTAGAGTCTCCAGGAGATAATATTAGTGTATCTACTTTAGAGTTAATAGATTCATCTTTATCAGAAACGTTTCAAGTTCCTACATACAATCCTCATTATATTACCTCTAATTACGATACAGATATATTTCTATCTTCTACTTCTGAGGTTTTCGTCACTTTTGTTGGAGAAGGTGCCGGTTTTAGAAACGTATTAGGTTTTTATACCTACGACGCAACAGCCCCAATTAATTCAGCACCATCTGATGAGGATATTACTATTATTTTTCCTAATACTTCTCGGTTGGGAAGTGGAGGAGGATTACTTCCTGGAGATAAAGTTAGTATTGGTACATTCCCTGCAGGAACAGCTATTGGGTGGGTTATAATAAGTAATGGATGGACAGGGAGTTCGGTAGGCTATGGCTATTGGCAATTATACTCTAATCCAGATTTTAATCCAGAAAGTGATCAAAGTAAGCGTCATCATAATGTACTAATTAAAGATGATGACAATGAATTAATTGTATTAGGGTTTGAAGATATCCAGAGGGAAGTCTCTTGGTGTGATCACGATTTTAATGATGCTCTTTTTTATGTAACGGCTTCGTCTTACACAGACATGAATACTGTAAATAATATTAATATAGAGTCTGCAACTAATGTATTTTCTTCAAACTTAGCTGGGTTTGAGAGCAATGGTAACTTAGCAAATGCAATGGCAGCTCGTAGTATGAATCGTTTAAAGAGTAACGATTATGCAGACCGTAAAAGTTTACAACCAAAATTTGATAAATATGCATACAGACTTAATAATTTAAGTGGATATTTTCCTGAAAGTGGAATGGGGGCAAATGAAGTCCCTCATGATGCTACATCTAATGATGCTATAGATTATGCAAATGCAGACGATGTTTTTTCATTAGATTATTATCTTGAAGAGGAAAGGGTTTCTGCTGCTTTGGTAACGACCTCTACAAATAGAATATATGATCATACAAAGAGTATTTGTGATCGTCTTAACGGCTCTATTTTAAAAGATACAAGGCCAGTAACTTTAGAGGGGCATGAAATGATTTTTGCTATTATAGAAAAACCAGATGGTAATCATGAATATGCTATTAGTTTTTCTGTTTTAGAAGGAGAAGCAGAGAATGAGTTGCTTAGTTTTTGGAATATAGCAGCTTATCCAGAAGGTAACTTCATTAACTTTCAAGTATGGGGGAAATCTATGGGGCAAGTATCTCATATAGTCAATCATATTATTTCTGTTCTAGAAGAAGAGAAACCATTGGTGTCGACTGGACAAGTAGAGCGAGTACCTTCAGTTTTTGTAAGCTCAGCAAATTATAGAAATGGTCAATTACATTTAAATATCATTAATAAAGTAGGTGCAACATCTTTAACAATGACAGCAAATTTAAAAGAGACTGAGCAATTAGAAACAGTTCCTTTTACAGAAGAGTTGGAATTATCTGGAGAATATAGACAAGCGTTAACTATAGATGTAGGTTTTTTATTTGATATTGGGTTATCTATTACCCATGATGGTTCAGATATATATGACGCATTATATCTTGCAGATGGTCCTTGGGGAGTAGATTATGATGTACAAGACCAAACAGTAATTAATACTTTCGATATTATAGAGCAAATTACAGATTTAGATGAAACCGTTTACCAACTAGAACGTTCTATAGTTTTAGAAGGGGAAGTGTATGGCACTTGTAATGTTTTTAGAAATATTTTGGCAGGAGATCTTACGGTTAATCCAGAAGATTACACTGGAGTAAATTTTAACATGAATAGCACGACAGCAATAGAAGTATCTATTGTGCCAGATAATATAGAAGATTGGGAAAATAGGTTTACGTTTAGTATTCCATCTACAGAAGGAGAGGTCAAAAATATAGATATTCCTTTTGAAGCATTTACTAATTTAGAAGGACCATACCATAGAATGGATAACCTTAGAACTATTATATTTTCTGTTAGAGGGAACTATAGTACTCCTTTAGATGTGAGTTTAAAAATTTCTGAAGTTTCTCTAGGTTATAAAGCAGAGGAGATATCTGTAATAGCTAACGTATTTAACTATCCTAATCCATTTACAACAGAAACAACAATTGTACTCCCTGAAGCATCATCTTATGCACAACTTACGGTATATGATATGCAAGGACGAGTAGTGTTTAATAACCAATTAACGACTAATATAGATGAACGTTCTATTACTTTTAAAGCTGGAGGTCTCTCTAAAGGGTTATACCTTTATCAGACAATTTTAGCAAATAATAAAACTTTTGCAGGTAAATTTATTATAAAATGATATGATTTTGATTAGAAAAAGTAAGAGAATGAAAAGAGACTACTATGTAGTCTCTTTTTATATTAAACTAATTGAGTAGTCCTTTATATTTATCTTTATATCCATAGAGAACAAATACATTTAATACTATTAAAATAATTGCTCCAGAGCTATTTGTAGGATCTAAAGTGAGGTGAAATAATAAGGCGTTTATAGAAACACTCATTAAAATTAAAGCTAATAAAGGTCCAAGCTTATTAAAAATAAGAGATAATCCTGCAACTATTTCTACAATAGCAACAAGGGTTAATGTTTTTGATTTCATTAAGGCGCCAAAATAAGCTCCAGCATCTCCAGTTGGAGCTTCCATAGGAATAAAGCTGTAAAACTTATTAATACCGAATACTAAAACAAAGATTCCAAGTAATATTCTTAGAATCATAAAAACTTTTGAATTCATATTTTTAAATTTTGGTTAGATATTAAAAGTAAGAATTAATTTTGTATAATACTGTTAATCAATGAAAAAGCGATTAGTTAAAATGGAGTTAATTACTTTTTTTGTTTCATAACTATTGTTCTACTGTAACCCTAATACCTTCGCTATGGCTAGTGAATTCTGGTGCATACATGCTTTGTATGGTGGTAATACCATTACTCATATTTCCAGCATTGTTAACTCGTAAATCGTATTCAAATACATAAACGCCTTTAGGTAAGTAATCGAAAAAGAAATTAGTAGAGGCGTCTTTAGTACTTTCGTAATAGCCTAAACCGTCTTGATATTTATATCTAGACAACACATTTATAGGTTCCATACCTGCAGCGCGCATATCTTTCATGTGTACAAACTCCATAGCGCGGTCTGTTCTAAGTTCTATACGTACTCTTACTAAGTCACCTACTTTTAAAGTTGTCTCCTTTGTAATTTCGGTAATAACTTCTCCTTTATCTTCATTGGTTTTCTTAAATAGTTTTTTCTTTAATTTAAGAGGTGTTTCTGCTGAGGTTATTTTATCTAAATCCTCGAAGTATTGCCAGTACATACTTCCCCATGCAATGCCTTTTCCTTTTTTAGTAAGTTTAACTTCTGCTAATTCTGGTTTAACTTCTACACCGTTCCAAGCAGTTTTATAATAGCCCGTTCCGGCTTCAATTTTTACATTTTCTAATTTTCTTGGTGCTATAGGTTGCCCGCCAATAATAACATCTACCATATCGGTAACACTTAACCAATCGCTACCTTGTAGAAGTAGAGCATAGATAGCATCGGTAGTTGCTTTTGTAGTTTTCCATTGGTTGGTTTGTTTATTTTTTAATAACCAAATCTTTAAATTATCTATAGTTTCTGTATTATTCTCAATTTCCGAAAAAGCTTCAATTAATAAAGCTTGCGTTTCAATAGGAGCTTGATACCAGTACCATGAACTCGTATTTGCTTTCCAATACATGCCTAATTCTTCAGAAGTGATACTGTTTTCTTTTAATGATTTTAATATTTTGTTAGCAGTCGTTTTTTCATCTGCTCTATGCATAATTAAAGCCATCATTCCTTTAGAATATAAAGAACGAGATAGCCAGTATTTTTTTATTTGCGAATGATAATAAGCAATAATTTTATCTACTTCACTAGATGTTTTTATGTCACTAAAAAAGCTACGCATGTATAAATAATGTAGTTGCGTATGGCTTAAGTGATCTAAACTTAAATCTACATCTTTATTATATTTCCTAATGTCTTTATACTCTTGTACAAATTCTGCATCTAAGTAACGTAATGCTTTTTCTATCATGCTAGAAGTTTCCTCTTTACTAGTTTTTACATTAAGTTGTTTTAAGTGGCCAAACCCAGTAATGATGTGCTGCGTGATAAAACGATTTTCTCTGTTGTTAGCAAACCAAGACCATGCACCCGAAGCCATTTGGTTCGCTTCCAGTTTGCGTTTAGCCCTTGCTAGTTCGCTATTCATTTTATTTAAATCGAATAATAACGCAATACGTTTTTTCTGCTCTGTTTCACTTTGAGCATCACGAAGCCAAGGTGTTTCTTGTATTAATAATGATTTTAATTCTTGGTTTTTTTCTAAGTTACTTAGTAAGGCATCTGTATTTTTCCATTGGTTAAATACATCTTGAATTCTTGGGTTAGAATTAGCAATATGGCTTGCTAAGGCATTAGCATAAAAGCGTGAAAAAGTTTGCTCATTACATTCGTAAGGGTATTCCATTAAGTATGGCAATGCTTGTACTGCATACCATGCTGGATTACTAGTAATTTCTAATGTTAGTTTATGGTTTTTAAGTGTTGTGGAGGTGTTTGTTCTTAATTTATCTAATGTAAATGTTTTGGTCTCGTTACTTTTAATCCACATGGGTAACGTCTCTGTAACTAACATCCTATTTGTTAATACAGGTAGCGCATTTTGTTCTCCATCGCTAAAATCTCCAGATTTTGCTATAATTTTATATTGTACTGCTTGTACATTTGCAGATATATTTAAGTTCCATGTAACTTGGGTGTTTCCTTGAGCATCAACAGTAAAGTTTTTTCTGTTGTTTGCATTACTAAAATCGGTATCTATAGCTTTACCAGAAACAGCATCGAATAATTGTAAAATGGCCTGTCCAGACAATTGTTTTTTAGATAGGTTAGCAATTTTAGTACTAATTTTAATGTTATCGCCTTCTCTTAAAAAACGAGGCACATTTGGTAATACCATTAATTCTTTTTGAGTTACTGTTTCTAAGGTTTTAGTTGTGCTTTCTAAGGTTTTAGTATGTGCTAATAATTGCAACTTCCACTTGGTTAAAGCTTCAGGTGTTGTAAAGTTAAAGCTTACATTACCGTCTTTATCGGTTTGTAATTGTGGAAAGAAAAAGGCCGTTTCTTGGAGGTTTTTTCTAATTTTTACATCCGTAAAATTTGAATTTGGATTATTTTTAGTATTAACAATTACCACTCCATTACTAGCTTTACTGCCATAGAGAGCTACAGCTTCAGCTCCTTTTAGGACATTTGTTGATAATATATCATTAGGGTTAATAGAATTTAATTTTTCTGTTGTTGAAATTTCTCCATCAATAATAATTAGACTATTTTTTTTACCAGAAATAGAACGATTTCCTCTTAATTTAATATTATCATTTAATGAGTTTTTAGTTTCTATTTGCATGTCTGAAGCCTTACCACTAAGAGATGGAGCGGCGCTTTTAAATTGTACACTTTCCTGTACACTTTCATCAGTCATAATTACAACTTCATCTAATACACTATCATCCAATATTAAAATAACAGTATAATAATTATCTTTAGAAAGAGAAGCGTTTAAAGTTTTATACCCAATAAAAGAAACTTGTAATACTTTTCCTTTTTTAGCTTTTAATTTAAACTTACCATCAAAATCTGTAGTTGTGCCAATTGATGTTCCTTTTAAGGTTACATTTACTAAAGGTAAAGGCTCATTATTATTATCTAATACTTTACCTTCTATAAAACCTTTTTTTATACTAGACTTAAATGAACTAGTATATGATGAAGGCATTTTTGTCTTTATAGAACGGAGGTAGCGCTGTCTTTGGTAATGAAAATTCCCAAAATTAAACCCAAACCAATGCCAACTATCGTATTGTAGAGATGATGGGTATTGCGGTAAATAGGTTTTGCGGATTGTTCTAAAATTTTGAGTGTTATAACTTAGTCTTGAGTTTTTAATAAAGAGCGGACGATATGTGTTATGTCTTATAGGATTAAAATTCCAGTTGTGTGCTTTAAATTCATCTAAAGAGGCATCGTACATACTAGCTAGTAATTCTGCTGTAACTTGTTCTCCTTTATTGCCTTTAATTTTAAAAGACCATGTTTCGTCTGCTCCTGGTTGTAGTTTATCTCTAAAGGTTTTAGTTTCAATAGTTAAATCTGTTTTTGGATAAGGCACATTTATATGGGTGATACCATTTTGAAAGCTATTAAATGCAGAATAGCTATAAACTATAGCAAAACCACCTAAGTCATCTTTAGTTACAGGAACAGTTATTGTTTTTTTATTATTGTTTAAAGTTAGTGTATGTGTATTAATAAGTTTTCTGTCTTTTTCTACGGTAAGCGTTACAGTAATATTTTCTGCAGCAGAGGCTAAAGTTATAATAGCATTTTCTCCAGGGGTATATTCTTTTTTATTGGTAGTAATACTAAATAGTTGCTTATCTGCAAGCGTTTTATCCTGATTGCTATACAGAATGGTTTTGGTTTGGTCTTTAACCAATTGCCCAAACTTATCTTTAGTTTCTAACTCAATAATATATTGCCCAGATTCCCAACGTTTCATATTACCTAAAGCAACTGTTGTAGATTTTTTAGTATTAAATGTATTGTCTAAAACTAGTTTTCCTTTTTTCCAATTATTGCTATTGTCTTCGTCACTGTAAGCATCGTGAGGAAAAAGAGTTTTAAATTCTGCTTTAGTATAATTATAATAATCTGGTGAAGCCCAAGGTCTAGGTCTTAATACATAATCTGGAGCTAATAGTTTATATATTTTAAGAGTTCCTTTTGCAGGAACAAATTCTCCATTTAAATTTTTAGTGTCTATGTTAAGCGTTTGTTTTTTGTCTGTTTTGTCTAGTTTAGAGTCTACAGTTACTGTTGCTGTTAATGCATGGTAACCAACTTTTACAATAGAGGTCGTGCTTCTGGTTTCTCCATTTATGTCTGTAACATCTGCAGTAATTTCATAATTGAAAACGGGTAAACTTTTTTTATCTACACTTTCATCTGGTATAGCTTTAAAAATAATTTGGTATTGTCCTTTAGCATCAGTGGTTGTTTCTCCTTTTGTTATTTCTTGAGCTTCACTATTATACGTATGTCTGTTGTACCAATAGTACCAACGAGGATATTGTACATTACGTTTTACACGGTATACTACTTTAGCATCTGTAATATTGCTTCCAGCAAAAGCTAAAGCTTCTCCTTTGATTGTTATACTATCGTTTATTTTTATAGTTTCGGTAACAGGTTTAAACTTAGTTTCAAACTTTGGACGTTTGTATTCTTCTATACTAATAGACTGGTAAGCACTAATATTGCTGCCATTTAATCTAATACTAAAATTACCAGTTAAACCATCATTAGGTAACATAAATGTTTCAGAAACTGAGCCAAATTCATTAGTTACTAAATTTAATGTTTTTACGTTTTCTCCATTAACATTATTTAAGGTAACCGTTACTTTCTTATTTGCTAATACAGTAGACTTTTCATCTTCTGTAGTCATAATAATTCCTTTAAAATAAATTGTTTGCCCTGGGCGATAAATACTTCTATCTGTAAAAATGAAACCACTGTTGTATGCTTTGTCAGAATCATTATAATATCTGTAGTTTCTATATATATTATAATTTCCAAAATAACCAGTGTCGTCTTTATGGGTAACTTTTATCTTTAAATTATTTCTACGTTTAATAGAATATTTAATTTTAATATGTCCCAAAGGATCTGTTGTAATATGTTCTGTTAATTCTTTTTCTCCGTAATTATGATATGTTAACTCTACATTTGTATTTGCTAAAGGAGCTCCTGTATTTCTATCTATAAATTGAAAGTATTTATAGTTGTCGTCTTGATATTCTACAGTAGCGATATTGGTAACTTGTATAATTGCAGTAGATAAAAAGTTTGCTTTTAATTCTAATGTTTTTGCAGTAATTATATAGCGTCCATTGTTTAACTTAGGAATATTAGCTTCTATGGTATGCCTTTGATAATCTCCTTCATTTATTAAGTTCGTTTCCCAGTCTGTAGTAACTTTTAGTTTTTTTATAAATTGTTGTTTTTCTTCTTCACGGTGAATACTGCGGAATGTTTCGTATTGTTTTTCAGATATTTTATAAGCTTGAAATAAAAGATGATTTAAGTTACTATATTTTAATAATAACCGAGCATTGGTTTGTATAGGTAAAAAGCCTTCTGTAGTAATTTCTAAGGTAGGGTTTAAAATACGCGATTTTAAAACGACACATTTTTTTGCACCTTTACTATCAGGAAAAGCAAAAATGGCTGTATTACATAGCGATAAGGTCTCTTTTAATTTAAATCTGTTTTTTTGTGCCGTTTTTGGGCGATAGGTTTGTCCTTGTTGGTAATATTTATCTGCAATTTCAAAACTATATAGTGCAGAAACTTCATGGGATGCGTGTTTAGCTCTTTCTGTATGTAGTGTTTCTAGATATATCTTGTTTTTATCATTAAATATAGCATGCTGTAATACATATTTTAAACGTTTAATATTAACATCAGCCAAAGCATAAGGTTCTTTATCTTTTAAATGAAAAGCAATTAATTCTTGATATATTTTAAGAGCGTTAAGTTCTTGAGAAGATGTGTCTTTAGAGTGTATGTTTAGTGTAGAAAAACGTTTTGCTTCTGCTAAAAAATGAGAGTTGTCTATTTCAAATTTATAAGCAGGCTTTGTTATTTGGTGTTCATTAGTACTATAAAAAGATAAAGCATTATGACTTAAAAAATCGAATAAAGTAGGTCTGTAGATTTTAGAACCTTTTTGTGTTATTAGTAAATCGTCAAATAGTTCTAATTTAGTTTGTTGTAATATTAACCCGTTTTGTAGAGAGTTTGTAAAATGTAAATGGATTTCATTAAATAGAGTTTGTAAATCCCAAGTTCTAAAATCTACTGTATCTACCTTGTCTTTTGTTTTGGTACGATTATAAAACTTATAACGGTTTTGTTGGTAATATTGCCAATATAAATTAGCTAATATATTTTCTAAAACATTTTTAACTGGGATTTCACTAGTCTCAATTTCTGTTTTAAGATCTGTTATAACTTTAAGCTGAGCATCTTCTTCTAAAATTAAAATAAACTTACTTTTATAGAGTAGTGTTTTTATGCGTTGTGGATGATTATTATCTGCCTTTGCTTTTATTGCAATAGTATCTACGTTTTCTAAAGCGGATTTTGGTAAACCTTCTAGTTCTAGTTTTTCAACGGCCTTCCATAATTTAGAATAGTCATTGTTTTGTGAGTGAGATGTATTAGCAAAAAGAATAATCATTAATAGTGTTATATACTGTTTCATTTATATAAAATTTTACCTGTAAACGTTTTTAATTACTTTGAAACGAAAGGAATTTAATTCTGTTTCGTCAATTGTAATGCAATGTATGTTTAAAGCTACTTTAAAAAAACACTAAATGTGTAAATGCTACGTTTCAATGAGTAAACAAAAGTATTTTTAAAGTTACCAAAAACTTTTTTAAATAAATCAAAAACAATACCAAGAGAATATTATTTTTGTTTTAATCATTTTATTCTATGCGCTTATTACTCTGTTTATTACTTTTCTCAATACTATGTGTAGGACAATCTACCTACAATGAAGCTGAGACTTTTATAGCCCAAAAAAACTTTAATAAAGCAGAGTTTGTTTTAATAGATTATGTTGCTAATAACCCTGGGAATTTAAAAGCTATTGAACTATTAGGAGATGCGTATGGTCACCAAAAAAAATGGGACGAAGCTATAAAGGAATATAAGAAACTTGTAAAAGCAAAGCCAAATACAGCGAATTACCATTATAAATATGGAGGTGCTTTAGGAATGAAAGCTTTAACTATAAGCAAAATTAGAGCTCTAGGTATTATAGGAGATGTTAAATCATCTTTTCTTAAAGCTGCTGAATTAGACCCTAAACATATAGATACGCGTTGGGCTTTGGTAGAATTATACATGCAATTACCCGGAATTATAGGAGGTAGTAAAAAGAAATCGTTTAAATATGCTAACCAGTTAGAAGCTTTATCTAAAGTAGATGGTTATTTAGCTAAAGGCTATATTTATGAATATGACGATGAACCCGAATTAGCAGAAAAATATTATAAAATGGCTATTAATGTAGGCGGCTCTGTAACATGTTATGATAAGTTGACTAACTTATATGAAGCAGAACAAGAACCAGAAAAAGCTATAGAAACTATAGAAGCGGCGCATAAAAGACATAAACGAAATGCAATGCATTATCAAATAGGGAAAGTTTGTGCAGAATATAATTTGCATTTAAATAAAGGGGAACAATGTTTAAAAACTTATTTAAAACACCATAGTTCAAAAGATGGTGTGCCAAAATCTTGGGCATATTATAGATTGGCACAAATTTATAAGCATAAAAAAGATAAAACTGAAGCCTTAAAATGGATAGACATGGCTATAGCCGAGAAAGATTTAGAGACATTTCGTGAAGAAAAAGAAGCTATAGAAAGTCTGTAAAGCTCCATTATTTTCTACAAATATATAGTTGAGTTCGCTCTAAAAAAGTATCTTTGAGGCATCTTCAAAACAAAACCATGAACGTACATTTTATAGCTATTGGCGGAAGTGCAATGCACAATTTAGCTTTAGCATTACACAATAAAGGATATCAAGTAACAGGAAGTGATGATACTATTTTTGAGCCTTCTAAATCTAGGTTAGAAGCCAAAGGGTTATTACCAGATACATTTGGTTGGTTTCCTGAAAAAATAACAGTAGAGTTAGATGCTATTGTTTTGGGTATGCATGCCAAAGAAGATAATCCTGAATTATTAAAAGCGCAAGAATTAGGCCTTAAGATATATAGTTATCCTGAGTTTTTGTACGAACAATCTAAACATAAAACTAGAGTAGTTATAGGAGGTAGCCATGGTAAAACAACTATAACTTCTATGATTTTGCATGTAATGCATTATCATGATCGTGATGTAGACTACATGGTTGGTGCACAATTAGAAGGTTTTGATGTAATGGTTAAACTTACCGAAGAGAATGACTTTATTGTTTTAGAAGGAGATGAGTATTTAAGCTCTCCAATAGATAGACGACCTAAGTTTCATTTATATAAACCTAATATTGCATTATTAAGTGGAATTGCTTGGGATCATATTAATGTATTTCCTACTTATGAAAATTATGTTGAGCAATTTAGCATTTTTGTAGACAGTATTGTTAATGGAGGAAGTATTAATTATAATGAAGAAGATGCAGAAGTAAAACGAGTGGTAGAAGCTAGTGTTAATCCAATTCGTAAAATAGCATACCAAACTCCTGAATATACTGTAGAAGGAGGAGAAACTTTATTAGAAACCCCAGAAGGGGCTTTACCAATAGAAGTGTTTGGTAAACATAACCTAAATAATTTAGCTGGAGCAAAATGGATATGTCAGCATATGGGTATTGATGAAGATGATTTTTATGAAGCTATTGCTACTTTTAAAGGAGCCAGTAAACGTTTAGAAAAAATTGCGGAAAGTACAACAAGTGTAGCTTATAAAGATTTTGCACATTCACCTAGTAAAGTACAAGCTACAACAAATGCTGTAAAGGAGCAATACAATAATAGAACTTTAGTTGCCTGCCTAGAGTTACATACTTATAGTAGTTTAAATGCTGAATTTTTAAAAGAGTATAAAGGAGCATTAGATGCTGCCGATGTTCCAGTTGTTTTTTATTCTCCTCATGCAGTAGAAATTAAAAAATTAGAAAAAGTAACACACGAGCAAATAGCAACTGCTTTTAAACGCGATGATTTAATTATTTATACTAACCCAGAAGAGTTTAAACAATTTTTATTCTCTCAGAATTTTGAGAATAAATCTTTATTATTAATGAGCTCAGGTAATTATGGTGGTTTAGATTTCGAAGCAGTAAAAGATTTAATGAAATAGCTTATTAACTCTCATTGTAGTTTAGTTTTATTTTTTTAAAAATACTCTCAACTTGTATTAGTTCTTCTAATGTTATACTATTTAAAGCTTTAGCTTTACGTTTGTTTTTTAGTATAATAGGAGTTAGTTTTTCTAAAAGAGACTTACCTTGATCTGTTATAATAACTGTAGTTTTAGCTTCATCGGCATCGGTATTTTGTTTTAAATAACCTTTTTCTACCATCTCATTAATAGATTTCAACATTGAAATTTCGTTATCATGAGTAAAAGTTAAAATAGCAATATCTTTAGGTGGTAATGTAGACGTATTTCAGGACGAGACCTACATAACAATGTAATACTAAATTCTAATAGAATATCTACCGAATTGGTAAGAGACTCTCTGGGATATCTTAAATGGGAAACCGAAGAAATTAAGTTTACAAATAATGATTTTTATGAACGTATTCTTAATGAAGAAGCTTGGGGGACAACCTATGAAGCTTTACAAGTTGGAACTAATAATTTTACTGTTGGGGCAGGAACTTTTTCATGTATAAATTACGAACGCTATGCTAAAAGTAATCCAGATGAAACATTATTACCTGGTTTAGATAAAGTGTATTATTCTGATGGTATAGGTTTAATATATGAAACGACTTCCTTTGTTAGCTCTAATATACCTGTAGCACAAAAACGACTTGATACATACAATATTGTAGAATAGTAGTTTTATTAAATGGAATGCGCAAACCTTTATAAAACAGCAGTTTAATAGATTTGTGTTTTTTGTAGATTAAGATGAATTTAAAAAATCATATATTTAGGGACTTTTGTCCTTGATAATGAATTATTTAGAAACGCACTTAACGATAGTTAAACATCTCGTAGAGCATACGTTTAACCATACCTATAAAAAAAATAGTATCGATGATATACTGTGGGATATTGTAACAAATTGTGTAGACTCTTTAATGCTTGAAGATTGTGTTATTTACATTTATGATAAAAGTAATAATACACTTGTACAAAAAGCAGCATATGGTCCAAAAATTATAGATGAAAGAATTATAGCTAACCCAATTTATTTAAAACTTGGAGAAGGTATTGTTGGAGCAGTTGCACGTTCTGGAGTTGCAGAGATTGTAGAAGACTGTAGTAAAGACCCTCGTTATATTGTAGATGATATATCTCGTAATTCTGAGATAGCTGTACCTCTTATTTTTGAAGGGAATTTAATAGGCGTTATAGATTCTGAACATTCTGAGAAAGGTTTTTTTACACAAGAACACTTAGATATATTTAAAAGTATTTCCTCTATTTGTGCAATAAAAATTGCAGAAATGAGAGCGAATCAAAAAAATAAAGTTTTAGCTCGTTTTTTTAACGAAAGTTCGCACCCAACAATACGAATAGACGAGTTTGGAAATGTTTTAAATAGTAATAAAGCCTCTGAAAAGGTATTAAAGCAATGGGATACTAGCAATGGTAAAATAGGGAATAAAAAAATATTAAAGCTTCTAGATAAAGTAATAAAAAATAATATAGAGAAAACACAAGAAATAACAATATTAGATAAAACATACAATTTAAGGTTTAACCCTGTCGTTGGACGTAATTATGTAAATGTATACTCTAGTAATATTACTGAGATTAAAAAAGCTCAAGAAGAAGCAGAAAAAGCAAACGAGATAAAAGATAAATTCTTATCAGTAATAAGTCATGAAATAAGAACACCACTGAATGCAATAATTGGTACTTTAAATTTGTTGAAGTCTGAAGACTTAAATGAAAAACAATTAGAATATTTAAAGACAACAGATTATGCAAGCGATAAACTATTAACGCTTTTAACTAATGTATTAGATGTAGAGAAGATAAAAGCAAATAAAATTCAAGTAGAGAATCTTCATTTTAATCTAGGAGTCTTACTTAATAACTTAAATAATGCATTTACTTTTGATACCCAGTCAAAAAACAATGAATTAAAATTTGTAGTAGCCAAAGAAGTTCCTAAAAATTTATACGGGGATGAAACAAAACTTTATCAAATTTTAATCAATTTACTTAATAATGCAGTCAAGTTTACAAAAAAAGGGCATATTTCATTACATGTTAAACAACAAGAATTAAAAGTAGATAGCTGTAAAATTAGGTTTGAGATTTCTGATACAGGAATTGGTATTCCAAAAGATAAAATAGAAAGTATATTTAACCCTTTTCAACAAGCAGAGACATCTATAACAAGGCGTTTTGGAGGGACTGGATTAGGGTTGTCTATAGCAAAAGATTTAGTGGCATTATTAGGAGGGACTTTAAGCGTAGAAAGTGAAGTAGGGGAAGGAACTACTTTTATTGTTTTATTAGATATTATGCTAAGTAAACAAAAAACAAAACAAAAGGTTAATAATGTTTTTAGTTTCAATAAAAATTTACTTAAAGGGGTTTCCATTCTACTAGTAGACGATAATAAAATTAATTTAAAAATAGGAGAACAGTTTTTAAAAAAGTGGGGAGCTACAATTGTAAAAGCAGAAAACGGAATAGAGGCTTTTAACGCATTTAATAAACAAATATTTGATTTAATTTTAATGGATATTCACATGCCAATATGTAATGGGTATGAAGCCACTAAAAAAATAAGAGCTACTAAAAAAAATAATAGAAATATTCCTATTATTGCTATTACTGCAGATGTTACACAGCACAGTAAAATATTAGCAAAACAAGTAGGAATTAATGCTATAATCTCTAAACCATATAAACCAGAAGACTTTATAGGTAAAATTACCGATATACTTTTTAGTGAGGACTAAAAACCTTATCTAAAAAAGATGTGATACTGTCTTGATTAGCTCTAATTAATTCAGCTCTTGCACTATTTATGTCACTAGATTTTTTATCTTGAGATAATTTAAATTTTCCTTCCCAATCCATAATATCTATTTTAAAGCCTTTGATATAATGTATTAAATTATCCATTCTAGAATTATTAATATCTAGATTATATTTATGGTTAGGGCGCTCTAAAAAATCTGTCATTCTCACCATGGACTGTTTTATCGTTTCAGTATCAGTTATAGATGAAACTTTACCCTTTAAATGGACCTTAATATAATTTCAGGTAGGTAATTGAGTAGAGCGGTAAATACTTGGTGAAATATAACATTGAGGACCAGAAAAAATAGCGGTAATGTCATTATCATCACATAATAACTCTGCTTGAGGGTTATTATAATCTATATGTCCAATAAGTAAATTATCCTCACTGTAAATTAGAGGTAAATGTGTAATTAACGGCATATTATCCTTAACAGAAATAATAGTAGCTAAAGGATACGATTTGATAACATTAATCATATTATTAATGTTATCATTTTGATGATGTTTAGGAGGATAATTCACTCTTATATAATTAAGCTCCAAATTGTTTTAGGTGATGATCTAAATGTTTGTATTGCATTTGCCCCCATTGCTGCGGAGTAAATTTTCCAAAAGTAGGATGCGGCTGCCAATTGGTTTTATCTTTACATTCATGTAATTCATTTATTAATTTAACAAGTGCTTCTTTTTCTGTATTAAAAACTTTACGATCTACCACTTTTAAACGAGGTGCGGTTGGTAAATTTTTGCGCCAAGGTTTATCATTATATAAAGACTTTTTGAAAAATGCTTTTATAAACCAATTAGGTTTTAAGCTATAATCTTTTTTTTGCATCATAATATTTAGAGGAGCCTGACAATGATAAGCCATTTGAGCAACATCCATTTTCCCCCATAAAGCAGAAGATTTTTCGTTTAATATTTCAATTCGATTTAAAATTTCTTGATGAGCTTCAGGATTGAATATAGATTGCATAATTAATAGGTGAAATGAATATTTCTGAAATTTACAACATTTTTTTTCTGAGTCTTAGTAATTTAAAAAGAACTTTTTTTTCATGAGTGAATTTATAAATATTAAAAAAAGATGTAGATTTATAAAATGCATAAAAAATTAGCTTCATTTTCAATAAAAAACTGGTCGGAAGGAGACCAGCCCCGTGAGAAATTATTAAATAAAGGGAAAGAAGTTCTAAGTGATGCTGAACTAGTTGCTATTTTAATAAGTTCAGGTAATAGAAGTGAAAGTGCTGTAGATTTATGTAAGCGCATATTAGCTAGTGTAAATAATAATTTAAGTGAGTTAGGAAAATTGACAACTAAACAACTCATGAATTTTAATGGAATAGGAGAAGCAAAAGCAGTTTCTATAATTGCCGCATTAGAGCTTGGAAGAAGACGACGAGGTAGTGAAGCTTTAGAACGTAAAAAAATAACTTCTAGTAGATCTGTTTTTGAGTTAATGCAGCCAGTAATTGGAGAACTACCTCATGAAGAATTTTGGATAATTTATGTTAATAACTCTAATAAAGTTATTCAAAAAAATCAATTAAGTAAAGGAGGTATCACTGGAACGTTAGTAGATGTTCGTTTGGCTCTTAAAATGGCATTAGAAGTTGGTGCAGTAGGAATTGTGTTAGCTCACAACCATCCTTCAGGAACTTTAAATCCAAGTAAAGCAGATATAACATTAACAAAGAAGTTAAAATTAGCTTCCGAAAGCCTAGATATAAAAGTGTTAGATCATCTTATTATAACAGAGAAATCTTATTATAGTTTTGCAGACTCAAATCTTTTATAAGATATCTATAATCTTAAGCGAGTCATCGTTTAATTTCTTATTTTTGAAAGATAGGAATAGTATTAGTTTTCCTAAATTATGCTTTTAGTTTACTCACACAAAATAACGCCTAGATTAAAATATACATTTAAACAAATATGTACTAGAATTTTAGGAATTCCTGTACGATTTACTACTACTATTGAAGATTTTATTGCACATGATAGTTTAAAAATGTCGTATGCAAGGCAGCCCTTAAGTAATGAGATTTTTATTAGATCTCATGAGCTGTTATTTGATCAGGGTTTAAATGATTTAGATATTAACGTTACCATATGGGGGGATACAAAGTGTTTTTTTGCTAATGGCGAAAAAAGTGCTTTACCATTTGATATTTTTGCAGCATCTTTTTACCTGTTAAGTAGATACGAAGAATATTTACCACATGTAAAAGATGAATATGGACGTTTTATGGCGAAAGAAAGCTTAGGATATAAATCTAAGTTTTTACATCAACCGGTAGTAGATATATGGGCATATAAGTTTAAAGCTCTTTTAGAATCGCAATATCCAGAATTCGATTTTCCTAAAAGAGACTATAAGATTTCTCCAGTTATAGATGTTCCAACAGCTTATAATTATAAGTTAAAAGGAGTAATGCGTACAATAGGAGGGACTTTAAAAGACTTTTTTGGCTTTCGGTTTAAAGAGCTATATACCAGATATGCCGTTTTATTCGGATTTAAAAATGATCCTTTTGACACATTTAAATATATTATTAATAAACAAAAACAAACCAAATTTAAATTTGTTGTATTTTTTTTAATAGGGGATTTTTCTACCTACGATAAAAACATAAATGTTCAAAAACGAAAATTTGTGTCTTTAATAAAGCAAGTAGCAGACTATTGTAATATTGGTTTAAAAGCTAGTTACTTTGCTTTAGAAAGTAAAGAAACTCTTAAGAAAGAAAAGCTAAGGCTGGAGGTAGTAACTAATAGATCTATTCTAGCATCAAGGCAATCGTTTTCTAAACTTAACCTTCCTGAAGCATATAGAAACCTTGTTGAATTAGAAATTCCAGAAGATTATACTATGGGGTATATTGATTATTTGGGATTTAGGGCTGGAACCTGTACTCCGTTTTTCTTTTACGATTTAGATTATGAAATACAGACACCGTTAAAAATTAATACATACCATTTATTAGATAATGCTTTATTAAAGACACAATCACTTTTAGATAAAAAACAAGTATTGAATAACCTTATTTCAGAAGTGAAAAAAGTAAACGGAACGTTTGTTTCTGTTTTTCATAATTATACATTTAGTAACGATGAAAAATGGAAAGGTTATAAAGAATTATTTAATATAATTATAGATTCTACGCATGAATAATACAATAACAGATATCTTTTTTGATCTGGACCATACACTTTGGGATTTTGATAAAAATTCGGGCTTAACTTTCGAGTTAATTTTTAAAAAAAATGGTATAAAAGTACAGTTAGAGACTTTTTTAGAATATTATGAACCTATTAATTTGAAATATTGGAAGCTTTATAGAGAAGAAAAAATAAATAAAGAAAATTTAAGGTTTCAACGATTGTTTGAAACGTTTAACGCAATAAATGTTTCTATAGAAGCAGAAATGATAAATAAATTATCAGAAGATTACATTACATATTTAACAACTCATAATCATATTTTTGATGGAACTATAGAGTTATTAGATTACTTAAAACCAAATTATAGACTGCATATTATAACTAATGGTTTTGAAGAAGTGCAAAAACATAAATTAGAAAAATCTAAAATAGCTCATTACTTTAGTACAGTAACAAACTCTGAGATGGTTGGTGTAAAAAAACCTAATCCAAAAATATTTCAATTTGCATTAAATTTAGCAGGTGTAGCTAAAGAAAATAGTATCATGATTGGAGATAATTATGAAGCAGATATATTAGGTGCATTAAACATTGGATTGGATGCTATTTGCTTTAATTACCATAACTCAATAATCCCTTCAGAAATAAAACAAGTGAGCAGTTTAATAGAAATAAAGCGCTTTCTTTAGTAATAATATATTTTTTTAGCCGTTTTAGTATAAAAAACGCTAAAAAATGTTAAAAAAAGCAATTATACTTACTGTTTGTTGTTTTGTGTCTTTTTCATGTGTTAAAAACATTGATTTTGATCAGGCAGAAGGAGTTGTACTTACTCCAACACTAGAATCTAGTTTATTATTCTTTGAAGAACCTGCAATTACTTTTGTAGATAATTCTGGTGCAGAAATTTCAACAATTACTGATAGCGTTATAATAGAAATCTTTAGCGATGAATTTGTAAAAGATAATTTACAAAAAGCTATACTTCAATTTGAAGGAACAAATAGTATAAATAGGTCTTTTGAAGCTAGAGTAGAGTTTTTAGATGTATTAGATGAATTACAGCATACATTAACATTTATTGTAGCTCCTTCTGTAAGCAATGATGAAGTAATAACAGAAAGCATAGAAACTTTTGAAGGAGTTAGTCTAGAGGCTTTAAAAGAGACAAATAAGCTATTTTTAACCTTAACGATGTTACCAAGTGCAGATGGATCTACGCTGGATAGTAATTCAATAGGTACGTTAAATTTTAGATCTAAAGGGACATTCTTTTTTAATATAAATACATCTGAATGAAAAAGAGTTGTTTTTTATTAATAGTGGTTGCTTTTGTCTGTTCTTCTCAAAACAAACAGGTGTTATATGGATTTAATGAGATTCCTCAGAACTTGTTAATTAACCCAGGGGCTGAGGTTAATAATGATTGGTATGTTGGAGTACCTTTATTATCTCATATTCATGCTAATGTTGGTTATTCAGGACTATCCCCATATGATTTATTTGCAAAAGACGGAAGAGATTTTAATTCTAAACTAAGAGATATCGTATATAGTATGGATAACAAAGATGTGTTTGCAATAAACCAACAATTAGAAATATTATCAGGAGGCTTTGCCTATGGAAATGGTTATGAAAAAGACAAATATCTCTCCTTTGGTTTATATGAAGAATTAGATGTCTTTGTTTATTTCCCTAAGGACTATGCCATTTTAGCTTATGAAGGAAATTATAATAATATTAATAGAAAATTTAATTTAGGAGATTTAAACGTAAGTGGAGAATTAATTTCTGTCTTCCATATTGGTTATAATAAAAAAGTAAACAAAAAGCTGACTATAGGAACTAGAGGTAAAATATACTCTAGCATTATAAATATAAACTCAACTAGAAATAGAGGAGAATTTATAACAATACCTGGAACAGAAAATTTTTATAGACATATTTTTAATTTAGGGTTAGAAGCAAGAACTTCAGGCTTGTCTAGTTTAATAAATGATGATAATTCTGAAGTTAGTAATGATATTTCAACAATAAAAAAGAGAATTTTATTTGGAGGTAATTTAGGGTTAGGTATTGATATAGGATTTACTTATAAATTTAAAAATAATCTAGTATTAGATGCGAGTATACAAGACATAGGTTTTATTAGACATAAAAAGGATGTTGAAAATTATAGCTTAAGAGGGCGTTACGAATTTGAAGGGATTAATCCCCTTTTTTCAGGAAGTAATGGAGAACAAACGGCCCAAGAATATTGGGATGAAATAGCAGATCAATATGATAATTTATTTGAATTAAAAGAAAGTAATGAAGCCTATACTACATGGCGACCATTAAAATTAAATGCGGCCATTAAATATACTTTTGGAGGAAATAATAAAGAAGAATGCGATTGTAAATCTAACAGCAATGATTATAATAATGCTCTAGGAGCTCAATTATTTCTAATAAATAGGTCTAAACAACCTCAAATGGCGTTAACAGCTTTTTATTATAAACGATTATTTAAACAATTGCGATTAAAAACAACATATACTATAGACTCTTACTCAAGGTATAATATTGGTTTAGGGCTATCAGCTCATTTAGGGAATGTAAATTTTTATGTTATGACAGATAATTTATTAAAATTTCAGAACTTAGCAGAAGCACAAAGCTTATCTTTACAGGTAGGATTCAACTATATTTTTACAAAAAATGAAAACAAATAAAACAACTTTTGCCTTACTGGCTATTTTTATAATCTCAATATTACCAGCTCAAGTAAACTTAAATGAATATAAGTATGTTATTGTACCTAATAAATTTGAATTTTTAAAAGAATCAGATCAATATAGATTAAACTCTTTAACCCAGTTTTTATTTCAAAAAAATGGGTTTAATACCATAATGGAAGAAGATAAATTACCAGAAGAAATTATAAAAAATGGTTGTTTAGTATTAAATGCTAATGTGCTAAGTAACTCAGGCATGTTCAAAACGAAATTAACAGTAGAGTTAAAAAATTGTAATGGAGATGTTGTGTATACTTCATTAGAAGGGGTGTCAAGAGAAAAAAAATATGCTGTAGCTTATAATAATGCTTTACGAGCCGCATTTAATTCGTTCAAGGATTTAAATTATAAGTATGAACCAAATGAGAAGGCTATAGCAATGGCAGAAGCTGAAACGAAAAAGGAAGAAGAAATTAAAAAATTAAAGGATGAAATAAAAGCCTTAAAAGCAACTGATGAAAAAGCAAAAGTTGTAAAACAGGCTAAACCAGAAGTAAAAGAGTCAATAGTTAAAGCAGTTAAAAAAGAGAAAAAAGAAGTAGTTAAAGTAGTAACCACTAATTTATTATACGCGCAACCTACAAATACTGGTTTTCAATTAGTGGATACAACACCTAAAGTAGTTTATACCTTATACTTATCTGGTCAAAAAAATCTATTTATTGTAAAAGGAAGAGATGCTGTAATATATAATACAGATAAAGGTTGGGTAATTGCAGAACAAATAGGAGATAGATTAGAGAAAAAGAATTTAAATATTAAGTTTTAATACCCATACTTTTCTTTCCAACGTGCTTTTAAAAATTGACGTTGCGCATTTTCACGGGCATTATTACCTGGTTCATATAACTTTGTGTTTTTTATTTCCTCAGGTAGAAACTCTTGATTTGCGAAATTATTTTCATAATTATGAGAGTATTTATAGTCTTCTCCATAACCAATTTCTTTCATTAATTTAGTTGGAGCATTTCTTATAGATAAAGGAATAGATAAGTCTCCTGTATTTTTAACTAATTGCTGCGCTGTCCCTATAGCTATATATGCTGCATTACTTTTTGCAGAACAAGCTAAATATGTAGCGCATTGACTTAAAATTATTCTAGATTCAGGGTAGCCTATAGTTGATACAGCTTGAAATGTTGTATTTGCCATAACTAAGGCTGTTGGATTAGCATTTCCAATATCTTCACTAGCTAAAATAAGTAAACGTCTTGCAATGAATTTTACATCTTCACCACCTTCTATCATTCTAGCTAAATAATACACGGCAGCATTAGGATCACTGCCACGAATAGATTTAATAAAAGCAGAAACAATATCATAATGTTGTTCTCCTGTTTTATCATAACGTACAGTATTGTTTTGTACTTTGGTTAAAACTAATTCGTTAGTAATGTTGACTTTCTCTGTACTTTCAGAGTTTATAACTAGCTCAAAAATATTTAACAATTTTCTGGCATCACCGCCAGAAAGACGTAATAAAGCTTCAGTTTCTTTTAATATTATTATTTTTTTAGAAAGCACTTCATCTTCTTCTATCGCACGTTTTAAAAGAGTTTCTAAATCTTTTTTATCAAAAGGCTTCAATATATATACCTGACATCGTGACAATAAAGCTGGAATAACCTCAAAACTAGGATTTTCTGTTGTAGCTCCAATTAATGTAACCCAACCTTTTTCTACGGCCTGTAATAGAGAATCTTGTTGAGATTTACTAAAACGATGTATTTCGTCAATAAATAGAATAGGGTTTTTGGTCGTAAATAATCCTACACTATTTTTAGCTTTTTCAATAACCTCTCTCACATCTTTAACACCAGAACTAATAGCGCTTAAAGTATAAAAAGGCCTTTTAGATTCTGTAGCTATAATATTTGCTAGAGTTGTTTTTCCAATTCCTGGAGGTCCCCAAAGAATTAATGAAGGAATTAGTCCTTGTTCAATTTGTTTAGTCAAGCTGCCTTGTTTACCAACTAAATGTGTTTGACTAATATAATCTTCTAAAGTTTTTGGTCTTAATCGTTCTGCTAAAGGTGCATTCATGTAACAAAATTAAAGCAATTATTATAATATTTATGAGCATAAGATCTAAAATTTACAATAAATCATGCTGTTTTATCTGACATTCTAGCACATAAATAATTATTGGTTAATAATTTGTTGTACTCATTAGCATATGAAAAAGCAACAGGATTCTTTCAAATTTTCTAAAGAAGTTATTATTTACCCATTACTTTTTGTTCTGTTATTATGGGCTGTATTTATTTTTGAAGTACGTTTTGGATATAGATTTAATAAATATGGCATTTATCCGCAAACAATAAAAGGGTTAAGAGGTATTATTTTCAGTCCATTTATTCATTCAGGATTAAAACACTTATATTCAAATACAATACCGCTATTTGTACTCTCATCTGCATTATTTTATTTTTATAGAAATATTGCCTGGAAAATTGTCATTTATGGTATTTTGCTTTCAGGGTTTTTTACATGGTTAATAGGAAGACCATCCTATCATATTGGTGCTAGTGGGCTAATATATGTACTATTTAGCTTCAATTTTTTTAAAGGTATATTTGCTAAGCATTACCGGTTAATAGCCTTATCCTTATTAGTTATATTTATATACGGTAGTATGTTTGTATACGCTCTTCCAATAGATGAAAAAATATCATGGGAAGGTCACACAGGAGGATTAATAGCAGGTTTATTATTTGCCCTGTTATTTAGAAAAGAAATAGCTAAACCAAAAAAATATGTATGGGAAAGAGAAGATTATAAAGAGGAAGATGATGAGTTTTTAAAACATTTTGATAAAAATGGAAATTTCGTTGAGAAGTTAGAAATAGAAGGAACGGAATTAAATGAGGATAGTATAGAAAACTCAAAGACAACTGCTATTAGTACTATAAAAGTAAATTATAATTTTAAAGAAAATAAAGAAGAATTATAAGCGTTGTCTAACAGCCTCATAAAGAAAAGCTCCACAAGCTACAGATACATTTAAAGATTCAATATCACCTAGTAAAGGAAGTTTTGCCTTGGCATCAGATAATTTTAATACTGATGGATTTATACCTCTACCTTCTGACCCCATTATAATAGCACAAGGTTCTTTAAAAGAAACATCATAAATAGTATTTTTCGTTTTTTCTGTAGCAGCAATAACTTTAATTCCTGAAGCTTGTAATAAAAACATAGCATCTTTAATATGGTCTACTTTACAAATAGGAACTTTAAAAACGGCGCCAGCACTTGTTTTAATTGCATCACCATTTACTGGAGCTCCACCTTTTTTTTGAACTATTATACCATGAACACCAGTGCATTCAGCGGTTCTAATAATTGCTCCAAAATTTCTAACATCACTTAATTGGTCTAATAAAAGGAATAGGGGAGTGCTATTAGTTTTTAAAGTATCATCGATTAAAGTTTCTAAATCATGAAATGGAATTGGAGCAATTTGAGCAACAGCTCCTTGATGATTATTTTTGGTTAACCTGTTCAACTTATCTACAGGAACATAGGAAAAATTAATTCCTTTTAGTTTTATTAAAGATTCTAATTCAGAAAACAAGTCGCCTTTAAGACCTTTTTGAAGAAATACCTTGTCTATAGACTGATTAGCATTAATAGCCTCTATAACTGCTCTTAAACCAAAAATTTGAGTGTTTTTTTCCATCGAGGCAAAGGTATAAAAAAAGAGGCTGATTTTTTCAGCCTCTTAAGAGTATAATTTTAAAAAAGATTTATTGTTTAATAATCTTTTTAGTAATCATATTATTATTTGAGTACAATCTAATTAAGTAGATACCAGATGTAATAGAGTTTAAATTTATACTTTTCTGATTTACAAAAGTATTTATTAATTGGCCTTGTATATTATATACCTCAATTTTTTCAACAGTATTTTTAGAACTTATGTTTAAAATATTTTCTACTGGGTTAGGGTATAGCTTAGTAGAAGTATTTAGTAGCTCATTTTCTGTAACACTTAAAAGATTACAATCGGATGGATTTGATTCAATAGGAGTGCTTGGAGTCAAATCTACACCAGTAAAACCAGGATAATCCATTGGGTATTTAAAAGCTCTAAATACAATATTTTGTGTAGCTGTATCTCCTTGAGAAAGAACACCAGATAATGTATCCGGGTTTATATATTCCCAAACGATGTTGTTGCTTGGAGTTATTTCAAAGAAATAACCAGAATCACCATCACAAATCAAGGTGTTACCATTTGGAAGTCTCTGACCACTAGATAATATTGCAGAGAAAAAATCTGTAGCAGGAGAAGCCATATATTGCCATTCTGCTGTTGTAGGACCAAAACCATTTGTACTATCAAAAACGTAAACTCCAGGTGCTGAAGTTGTAGGAGCAATTATGTCTACAGAAGAAGCAGATGTTGAATTTCCGTTATTATAAATCATAAGTTTACCTGCATCATTTAAACCATCTGGTATCCAGTGTGGATAGTGTTGGCTATCTAAAGTTTTATCTGCAGAAGTACCTTTGTCATGAGACTCTGGGTTACCCCATCTGTAAAGAAAATCTCCTCCTTTACCATATGTCCCTCCTGTATTTGATGCAGCTTCAGCAGTTGTTGTAGAGTGGTCTATTATAAATATTTCACTTAAATTACGAGAACTTAAAACGATTTGATCTAAAGTTTCGTTATATTGAATAGAATTTATATGTAACCAATTAGCATTAGATGTAGATAAGTTTAAAAAGTTAATGTCTAATAATTGTGGGTTATCTGCAATAACACCAAAATTACTTTTTGTTGCATCAAAATCTTGTACTAAATGGTCTTTTATGTTCCATTCCCATACAATATTTGCTTGGTTACTACCAACTGGCTCTAGTTCTAGAATTTGTTCATTAAATAATTTATTCTCAGTTAATTTTGAAGGATCTCTACCTGCTTCAATAGCTTCGTTCATATCCATAGTAGTAACAGCTAGCATTAATATGTTGCCGTTGGGAAGTGGAAATACATCATGATGTTGAGAAACAGTAGAACTAGAATAAGTATATTCCCATAATAAATTTCCATTCCAATCATATAGTTCAACTTTACCACCAACACCCCCAAAGGTAATATCGGTATTAGCAACTTTGCCTGCACGTAGTAAGTTCCCATTCTCTAATAAGTATACAGAGTTTCCAGCGGTTACTGTACTAGACCATTGATTTATTAGTTCTCCGCAATTATTTATTAAATAGGTCTCTGTAGATCTCACAGGAGTAAAAAGAGTGAGTCCATCGTATGCTTCAGTTTCATTAGTGATAACTCCAACAGTATTCTGAGCATTTAAATTAGTTATGAAAATAGTAAATAGTAAGTAAAGTATTTTTTTCATTGCTTATTTTTTTTGTAAAAATAAAAAAACCACCTCAATTGAGGTGGTTTTTACATTTATATTTTAGATCTATTTTTAGTTAGAACATCCAGAACTAGTTCCACTAGTAATCTCTCCTACAGCAGGAGAAGGTCCATCACTAAAAATGTTTCCATTTGGATCAACGATTTCATAAGTAATCTCACCATCCCAGTCTCCACTTGAAAAAGAGAAAGAATAAGTAGATCCAGTTGGGATTGCAATAAAGAATTCTTGTGTAGCCTCTTCAACAGCATAGCTAGTTGTAGTTCCATCTACAGTTACATCAATAGAAGCTCCATTCCAACCATCTCCGTAACTATCGTTACCAACAATTTTCCATGTCGGAACGTTAGGAATAGTTAAATCAATAACATAACCATCACTAGTTGGAGTTAAAGCTGTTCTTACTCCAGCTGCAGTTATTTTAAGTTGAATGTTTTCATCTCCTTCACAATTTGTATCAAGCAAAGCTGATACAGGAATGTCAAAAGATGAAACATAAGCAGGAACTGTAATTTCAAATCCTACACTATAGATACCTGTATCGGCATCAGTGTATTGGTCTCCACTGTCTATATCATCTTGAGTACCATCTCCTCCAACTAATTCAATTTTAAATTGAGAAGGTACAGATAATGCTCTACTAAGCGTGAAAGGAATTACATCAGACTGTCCTTCAAGAACAGTTAAAGCTGTCACACTAGTTGTAGCAGTAGCTTTAGGCTGAGTGTCTAAACCATCTAAATCGTCATCTACACAAGATGTTAACATAAAAGCTGAAGCTATAAATGTTAAAAGTGTTATTTTATTTAATTTCATGATTTTCATTTTTTAATTATAATCTAGTATATACTACGTTATCTAATTTTCTACAGTTTCCACCGAAGCATACATCGAAAGTTACATGGATATCACCAGTAATTTCATCGACATATCCAGCAGGGTTTGTAGAACCAGCTCTACCTTCTACAGTGTTAGAGTAAAAGTTACCTAAGTTCTGAGATACAATAAATACATCTCCACAAACTACATCCATAATATAACCATTTCTATCAGCAGGTGGTGCTAAAGGAGTAAATAATCCATTAGGTCCCCATGGCGGAGTACTATCAGATAAGAAGCTATTAGGAACACCAGTACCAGTAAATGTATGAACATCATTGGCATTGTATTGTAATAAATCTCCATCTAAATTAGTATAATCAAATTTTAATGAATAAGAGAATTGATCTATAGTTGCTAAACAACCTACAAATTTAATCTCAATAGTTTTGTTAATATCAGATACTTGAGTGCCAGCTTGATTAGAAGTTAAATCTATAAAAACTGAAGTAGGAGTCTCCGAATCAAAACTACCTGTGTTTATGTTTATAGGAAACTGAACAAAAGTATTTCCTTGTGGTAATACAAGAGTACCTGGTAACGGTAAATCAAATTCTACTCCTTCTGTTGCAGTAGATAATGCTGTATTAACAGCAAAGTTAACTGTAATATCTCCAGAAGGTAAAACACCACTCTGTCCACCTAAAAGGTTTACAGGGTATTCTTTAGTTACAACACCTTCATCTGCAAAATAACTGTTTGTAGCAGTCTTTTGAGCAAATCCAACAGTGTAAACACTAGATTGGAATCCATTGTCATTTTCGTCGTCTACAATACACGACACACTTACTAGCGCAGCTAGTAACAGTACTGATAATTTTTTAAAGTTTTTCATATTTTTCATTTTTTTTTATAGGTTCCAGAAAGTCTTGCTTGTGAATGCTTCTGAAGCAGGCTGATTAGGAACATTAGCTGAATTTGTTGAATACTCAGAAGCTGGGTATAGCATTCTATATGGTAAACGAGCTTGTTCTGCAATTAAAGATAAAGGAGTCGCTGGGAAACCAGTTCTGTTATAATCGATAAAAGATTCAATAGCGTTAATACCACATAAAGCAATCCATTTTTGAGTCATTATAGCTTCTAATTTATTAGAAGAACCAGTCCAACCAATTAAGTTAGTGTTTTCTGAAGAAGCAATGTAAGCTGCAGCTCCAGTTGCTCCAAGTAAATCAAACGAAGCCGTAATTCCACTGTGGAATAAAGTTTGTGCGTTACCAGTTATATAACCTTTATGAACAGCTTCAGCTTGTAAGAAAAAGCTTTCTGCAGCTGTAAAGAAGTAACTATCTTGCTCAGCAGAGAATCTTAATCCTGGACCTAATTCAGAAAGTTCATTTGGATTTGCAACCTCTCCTTGAACAACACCAAAAATATCAGCAGGAGCATAAGAACCTGGAGCAGGATCACCTACTGGCTCAAACATTCTTACTAATCTTGGATCTAATTGACCAGTAGCCACACCTCTTAAGAAGTTAACCATGTAATCTGATGGTACTATAAAGTCATTATCAAATGTTGGATCTCCTTGCGCAGTAGTACCATAGTTATTCCAGAATGGATTTTGTTGACCATCAGCTGCAGTATATCCTGGGTTTAATGTAGCATTTGTTGTTAAGAAATTAGTATCTAAAGCAGCAAATTGCTCTGTTAAATAAGTTGCAGTTTCTGCATCTGTACCAGCTAATTCAGACTGTCTTAATAAAATTCTTAATTTTAAAGTGTTAGCTACTTGAATCCAACCATTTGCATCTCCATTAAAAACAGTATCTTCACTACCTACAGGTAGGTAATCACTACTGTTTTCTAAAATTGCAATAGCTGCATCTAATTGTACAATTAAATCTCTGTATATAGACTGAGAATCATCGTATGCAGGAGAAATATTTAATCCAAACTGTAACGCTTGAGAGTAAGGGATATTTCCATATAAATCTGTCAATACTTGAAAGTAGTATGACTTATTAATCATAGAAATGGCCTTATAGTTATTAAAAGCAGAGTTTGGGTTGTTTATAATAGCTTGAAATGTTCCCATTCCTCTAAATAAATCTCTCCAAATAGCAGATCCTACTCCGTAGTTTTGAGTAAAGTTTAATCTATACTCATCTTGGAAACCTCCAGTTACGTTGTTAATATCTCCTCCCCATTGATTCATTAATATACTACCAAGTTCACTGGTAGTTACTTCGTATCTAGCTCTTGGGGCCTGTAAAGCACCAGCTAAAAGTAATTCTGGACTAACTAAGTCTGTTGTTGCCGTTACTTCAGATTCGTTTACATCCAATGTACTCTCACATGAAACAACAGAAAGACCTAAAGTAAATAGGAATAGTCCTGTTTTTAAATATTTTTTCATCTTTTTCAATTTTTATTAAAATGTTAAGTTAAGTCCTATACCAAATGTTCTTGTTGGAGGTAAGTTACCACCTTGAGTAGTAATACCTTGAGCGTTACCAGTAGAGAAACCAGATTCTGGATCACCATATCCTCTATTTTCAGAAGGTAAGATTACAATTGGGTTTCTTGCTGTAGCACTTATTTTAAGACCTGTAATAAACGTGTTTTTAAAGAAATCTTTATTCACGTCATAGCTTAAAGTTAATTCTCTCACTTTAAATGCAGTTGCATCTAATACGTGGTTTTCACCAACGTTTCTGTAAAGACCAAAGAAGTTAATGTAAGATCCAGCACCTGTACTAGCAGAAGGAACACTTGTATTAGCTTCATATACTCCTGGAGATGTTTCAATTGCCGAGTTAGGGAAAATGAATGCTCCACGACCACCTTGTGCAGTTTCAACAGCGTGACCTGACCAAGTTAAGTTAGATTTAGTATCTGAGTAAAATACGTGACCAGTTCTATAGTCCATAGTTGCAGATAATGTAAATCCTTTATATCTGAAAGATGTATTTAAGTTAACAATGTGCTTAGGAGTAGTTCTTCCCATTATTTTAAGTCCTGATGCTTCAATTGGGTTACCACTTGCTGGATCAATTAAAACACGACCTTGAGGATCTCTTTCGTATGCATTAGATTGGATTACAGGAAACTGTTCTCCTTTAATAGCAAACACTTCTGCATAGCCAGCGAAACCACCTAAAGAAACTTGATCAACTTGATCAGTAACAGCTAACACTTCATTTTTAGTAGTGCTATATCCAATATTTACATCAAAGTTAATATCTTCAGTCTTAATTACTTTAACACCTAAATCAAATTCTAAAGCAGAACCTTCTGTTTCAGCAATGTTAATTGTCGATCTGTTAATTCCAGATGCTGCAGATGCTGCAACTCCTGTAATTTGGTTATCACCTTGGAAAATAGAGTAACTAGCATCTAATGTAATTCTATCTTTAAGGAATCCTGCATTAATACCAAATTCTTGAGTTGTTAAGAATTCAGGCTCTAATAATGGATCAGTAATTGTTTGGTCAACAACAAAAGAGTTTTGACCTCCAATTGGGAAACCAGGTGCTTGGTTAAATGTTGGTTGGATAGCAAAAGCTCCAATTCCACCATCATTACCTACTTTTACATAAGCAGCAGTAACTTTTAAGTAATTTAATACATCTCCTCCAAAGTTTTCAAAAGCTTTTGTAGGTACAAAGGCTATACTTGCAGAAGGGTAGAAGAATGATTGATTAGACTTAGCTAAAACTGAAGTCCAGTCATTTCTACCTGTAATGTTTAAGAATAAGAAATCTTTATATCCAAAATCGATATTTGCAAAAGCTGCAATTCTTGATCTAGTAGTTCTAGAATCAGAAGGACTTGTATTATTTAAATCATTAATGTTAAAAGAAGAGTAGATTCCTGGGATAGTTAAACCAGACCCCCCAACTTGAGCAAAACTAGATTTGAAATATTGGTTGTTAACCCCTAAGTTAGCTGCGAAAGATATATCGTCAGTTAACATATAATCTAAATTGATAAATAAATCAGTATAGTACTGAGAACTTCTCGTATTGTTATAAGAGAAAGAATTACCTGTAGATCTATCAGCTCCTGTATTATCTATGATTTCTTGTGGCTCAGCATATGCATTTCTGTAGCTTAAAGAACTACCATCGTTAATTCTTGCATTACTTAATAACTTTAAAGAGATGTTATCATTAACTTGGTATCCTAATTCTCCACCTAAAGAGATGTTGTTGCTTTCTCCTCTAGATCTTTGGTTTTGTAAGTTCCAGTAAGGGTTTGTGAAATATGCATTCCAGTGACCTTCATTTCCAGAGTTAGCAAAACTTTCGATAGGAATATTAGTAGCAGATTGTAATAATTGAGTATATAAATCTCCGTTATGTCTTTCTACAGATGTGTTAGTGTAAATTATGTTAGCAGAAGCAGACCATTTTCCAACTGTTTTACCAGCGTTAAATGTAAAAGTATTTCTTTTACGGTCGTCACCTTGAACGATAAATCCTTGTCTTACGTTTCTTCCACCAAGAGTTAAATACCCGTCTGCGTTTCCTGAAGAAACAGAGAAAGAGTTTTGTCTAGTAATACCAGTTGTAAAGAATTCTTTAACATGGTCACTTCCTCTAGAAGAGTATGGTGCAGTAATAAAAGTACCATCAGCTTGAGGTAATCCAACAGGAACAATCTGCCCGTCAAATTCTGGTCCCCATCCTCCATTTTCATAGATTACGTTTTCAAAACCATTTCCTAAATCCCATCCTTGTCCGTATCTTGTTTGTTTTTCCGGAACATAAGCAACAGTCTCTATATCTAAAGAGCTACTTATACGAACAGTCATTTTTTCTCCTTTAGTTACTTTTTTAGTAGTAACAACGATAACACCGTTAGAACCTTGAGAACCATATAATGCAGAACCAGCTGCACCTTTAATTACGTTTACAGTTTCAATTTGGTTAGGGTCAATTGCGTTTAAGAAGGTAGTATTAGAAATAGCACCATCAATAACAACTAACGCTTGGTTATTACCAGATATAGAACGGTCTCCACGAAGAACGATTCTAGTTCCTCCACTTACACCATTAGAGTTTTGTGTAATTTGTAAACCAGAAACTTTACCAGCTAAACCATTAACAACACTAGGGTTGTTAGCTTTAACTAATTCTTCTGTTTTCACTTCTTGATAAGCAGAAGTTACTTGATCTTTCTTTCTTTTAATACCAAGTGCTGTAATTACAACTTCATCAATAGCTGTAACATCAACCTCCATACCAAAACTGATATTATTTGATGCTCCTACTGTTTTCTCTACAGTTTTGTAACCTATAGAAGAGTATTGTATAACATCTCCTGTACTTGCAGATAATGAGTAATTACCATCAAAATCTGTTTGTGTACCGTTACTTGTACCAACAACAAGAACACTTACTCCAGGCATCGGTAATCCGTTTTCATCGGATATCGTTCCTGAAATTGATTTTTCTTGTGCGAACGTTAGTTGCACAACAAACGCTAGAAATAGCGTTAAAATTCCACTAAACTTTGTTTTCATTTTATAATTTATTTGAATTAGTCTAGGCCAAAAATCCTAATTTAATGTTAATAAAACAATTTTTTTAGTACATTTTTTTGATATCGAGTGTTAATTTTAGCAATAAGCATCAATAATACGCCTAAAACTAATGCTATTTTGGGTTTGTTAAAGTTTTGAAAATATTTTAAAACCCAAGAGGATATTCTGAATAGCTATCATTATTAGTGGTTTTTACAGTAGAAAATGTTAAAAATGCATTTATGTTTCCTTTATGTGATTTATTCTTATTGTGTAAAGTGTTTAGTTTAATATGTTTTTATGTAAAGGTTATTATAGTGTTAAGTTTATTCCTTAAATTATGGTAAACGAGAAAGTCTCCTAAAGATTATATTTGTATATAATAATTAGGAGGCTGAGATATATTAATAAGGTATACTATTTAATTTATTATTTGTATTTAAGATCTTTTTTTTCTTCTAAAGGAATTGTTTGTATAGTTTTTCCAGATGTTATAAATACATCGTTGGGATCTCTAATAATAAATGTTGCTCCTATCTTTTCTATAAAGAAGGAGGTTATAGCATTTGAGTTTCCATCATTTAATCCTCCGTCGTTTATCGTGAAAAGAGCTGATATGTCTTGTTGATCATTAAAAACTCCAGTTTTATTAAATTCTAAACTTGCTGGGATGTTACCATTAGCTATATTTCCATTTGTTGCCCAAAGACTAGCATCAATTCTATATAGTGCGTCTGGTGCGTTTGATGGTATGGTTATAGATTCTGGGCAATCATTATAACTAAAAGCTACAAAATTGCCATCTAAATAAAGTTCTAAATCCATATCTATACCATTATTTATGTCGCATGGATCTGTAGTACCTAAATAATTGCCATCCCAACTAAGTGTCATGACTAAATCCTCGACAGGAGAGTCTTCAATATTAACCGTTATAATTTCGTCAATAGTAGCTTCTAAATTTGAGGTAGAAGAAATTCTAAACTTAACTGATCTAGCTCCATTTTCTATAAAGTCTCCTTTGGTTTTTATATTTAATTGTAAATTTTCTTGAAATGGTTCATAACAAGTATAATAACCAGAGCCTCCTAAGTAACCGAAAGAGAATTCTCCACCACCAAACCAACTTCTAAACATTGTTCCAGATAATTCGCTACAAGGAGCAACTTGAAAACTAGCTTCATTTGGGTGAATTGGGAGATCAATATTGTCAAGGTCAAATAAATTAAAACCATTACCGTTTAATGTTTCCCCAATGGGTATGGGGTTGTTGTTTTCATCTAACACGTCTATTCTAAGATCTATTTTTGTATCAACGGCATAATCAAGTACCATATTAAAAACAGCAGTTTCTCCTTCAGTTACAGTAGCTGTATTGTTTTGAAGTACTAATCTTGGTTTGCCTTTTTTTTCTAGCGTATCATCATCTTCACAAGAGTATAATGAGATGCCTATAACAGTAAATACTGTTAGTATCATAAATTTTGTTATAATGTTTTTCATAATTATTTTTTATTGAGGTGTATATGTTGAGCTCCCTAAATCGAACCAAATATCATCTGGGTCTACAGTAGCGCCATTATAAATGATTAAATTGTCTATTGTTATTTCTCCTGTAGTGTTATCAAGAGAAACGTTGCCAGATAAGGCTGTATTAAATTGCCAACTAGTGAGTGTGATATCTCCACAAATATCTACTAAAGTCATAGAAATAGGATTGACGCCACCTCCTGTTCCTAAAAAGGGCATCGTAAAAATGAAATTGTTAGGTGTTGTTTCCGTAAAATCAGTAGTACCTCCCGCTCCAGGTGGTAAATCAGGGTTTGTATATGTTCCAGCTATGTCAGATTGGCAGCCGATAAATATTAATTTTATTGATTGCTGATTGTCTGTGGTTTCTGCAATGTCTCCTGGTGTTAAGTTTAATATAAGTTCTGTAGGCGAATCTGGGTTGAAATTACCTGTGTTTACATTCAATATTAGTTCGCCAAAGTCTCTTCGAGCAGGAAGAATTATGCTTGATGTGTTTAAATTAAATTCTACACCTTGTTGAGCGGTACTTGCTGGGTCAATTGTAAAAGGAATATTTAAATCTGTTTCAGTAAAACCTTTTCCTCCACCTAAAAATAACATTCGAATTGTGTTCTCAATAGTACCTATATCTGAAAAATGACTTATAGTTACTGTCGATTCTGCAAAGCCAACAACAATAGGAGTGTTTGCTTGGTTAACTTCTTGCTGTGATTGTTCATCGTCTACTAGACACGAAGTAATCAATGAAGATGTTGTTAATATAATGAGTAATAATTTTATTTTTTTCATGATTTCATTTTTTTTGTTTACAGATCCCAAAATACTTTAGTGTTAAATGCAGACTCAATGGTTTGATTGAATGTGTTTACATTTTGAGAGTTTCCAGTATATTCCGAGGTAGGGTATAATAATCTATTAGGCCTATTAGGTCTGGTAGCAATATCTGGAAGTGGCATGTTGCTAGGAAATCCTGTTCTTGTAAATTCAATCCAGGTTTCGATGCCATTTGTTCCGCCTAAATCAATCCACTTTTGAGTGATAATTGCTTCTAGTTTATTAGGAGTACCATCCCATCCTATTTTATCTACATTGTCAGAATCTGCTAAGTAGCTTCCTAAAGAGGCTCCAAGTCTATTGAATGAAGCAGTGATAGCAGATTGAAATAACCCTTTAGCATCACCACTATTTAAAAGAGATTTATGTACTGCTTCGGATTGTAAGAACAATGATTCTGAAGCAGTCATAATATAGCCATCTTGATCGGGAGACGAAAGTAATCCAGGGCCTATACGTGAAGGTTGGCCGTTACCTCCCTGAGTGTTTCCTTGAATTACGGTTTGTGAGCCTCTAAGAGCATAAAGCCTATTCAGTCTACTGTCTATGACATTTGTAGTTGTTCCATCTAAGTATTCTACGAGAAAAGTTGTTGGGCCTGCTCTTCTATTAGAAAATGTAGCACTAGCATCATTACCAAACTCTCCAGGATCGTAGCCAAATGTAGCAGCAAAAGGATTCATTCTCCCTGCTTGATCTGCATAACCTGGATTTATGGTAACATCATCACCTAAACCTAGAAAATTAGTATTTGAGTCATTTAATTTTACAAATTCGTTATTTACAAATGCTAAAATATCATTTTCATTAGGGTTAGCGAGTGTATAGTCATTTATACGTAATAACATTCTTAATTTAAGGCTGTTACCAAATCTAATCCATTTATCTATGTTGCCATTCATTATAACATCATTCGATCCTAATGGGATTACTGTAGATGTATTGGTGTCATTTATTTGGTCTATAGCATTATTAATTTGAGTAATTAATGAAATGTATATTTCTTCTTGTTTATCATATTTAGGAAATAAATTCTCACCTCTTGCATGGATCTCAGAAAAAGGAATGTCTCCATACAAATCAACCAAATATTGAAAGAAAAATGCTCTGTATATTTTTGATATTCCTTTGTGATAATCATAATTTCCAGGACTCTCGGTATTAATTATTTGTGTTAAGTTACCTGTTCTTGCCATTAAACCATCCCAAATGTCACTATAAAAATCTGTTGACAATTGGTATTGAAATTCGCTAAAATAGGGAGCCTGAATTTGTTGGGTATTTCCAGACCATGTAGCAATCATGGTATTGCCTAATTCGTTCATTCTTGTCATTAAAACAGCAGCAGGTACTGTTTGGGCTCCTGGCAATATTACTTCTGGAGAGAGTTCGTTAATAACTGTGCCGTTAGGGTCTTCGTTTACTAAAACGTCTTCACATGCTGTTGTAATTGTAAATACAATTGCAATTAAGAAGATTTTATATATAGTATTTATCTGTTTCATTTTTTTTAGAAATTAAGTTTTACATTCATTGAGTAAAATTGAGTAGGAGGGGTTTGTCCAAATCCTCCAATTCCAGAGCCAATTTCAGGGTCGTTATAACCTCTGTTTTCTTTTGGGGTTATAATTAATAAGTTTCTTCCACTAACACCTAAAGAAAGCCCATTAATAAATGTGTTTTCTAGCCACTTGTTCGGTACAGTATAGCTTAGTGCAACTTCCCTAAGTTTAAAAGCTGTAGCATCTAAAATGAAGTTTTCATCTACGCCTAAAAAATTTGGACTTTGAATAAAAGATTGGTAGGCCCTGTATGGATTTGAAGCACTATAAGAAGGCCCTGTTAATACAGATGTATTAGTGACACCAGATCCAGCTACTGTTGAGTTGGGGAATATGAAATGGCCCCTGCCGTTTTCTGCAGTTATAAAAGAACGTCCTTGTCCAGTTAAGTTGTTATATATTCCTGAGTAAAATACATGCCCTGTTCTGTAATCTGCTGTTGCACTTAATCTAAAACCTTTGTAGGATATTTCGGTACCAAAATTTAAAATGTAATCTGGAGTAGTTTTGCCTAAAACTTTTAAGCCAGAAGCAATTGTTGGAACTCCATTGGCATCTATAATTACTCTTCCTAGGGAATCTCTTTCGTATGCGCTACCTTTAATTAAAGGAAATTCTTCTCCTTCAATTGCAAAAATGCCAGGGGAATTTCCATTACTCAAGTTAACCTCTGAAGCATCATCTGTTACTTTTTTTACAATTGTTTTTTGTGAAGCATAACTAACATTTAAATCCCATCTAAAGTTGTCTGTTTTAAAAGGGGTTAATCCTAAATCAAGTTCGTAAGCATTAGTTTCTGTTTTTCCTACGTTTATACCAGCACTAAATACGCTTGTAGCACTAGAAACAGAAGCGCTTAGTATTTGGTTGTTGTTTGTGTAAAACGAATAGCTTCCGTCTAAAGTAATTCTTGGAACACTTTTGCGTCTCAAGAATTCTAAATTAACATTGGCTTCGTAAGTATTAATAAATTCAGGTTCAATAGCATTGTCAAAAGTTGTTGTGGGAATTATAAAAGAGTTTATTCCACTTGGAAAAGGGAAGGCTCCTGGTCTAAACCCTGTGTCAAATAAATCATGTGGTCCTAATGCCGATATGTTTGCTACTTTTACATAACCTCCAGAAACTTTCATTTTGTTAAGAATGTCTCCTTTTAATTCAGGGAAAGCTTTAGTTGGTATAAAGGATATGCCTGCTGAACCATAAAGGAATCCTATGTCTTTAAGTAATCTTCCTGGAGATTGTAATCTCGAATCCCATTCTTGTCTAGCTGTTAGGTTTAAAAATAAATAGTCTTTATAATTAAAATCAGCGTTTACATATATAGATTGCTGTCTGGATTTAGAAGTAAAATCAGTTACATTAACACCATTAGAAATATTTTCAACTGTGTACAGCCCAGGAAGAGTTAATTGGTTTCCAGATGTGATTTGATTAAAACGATCGGCTTGAGTAGCATTAAAACCAATAAGTGATTTTATGCTAATGTTTTCTGTTAATTGATAATTGAAATTTGTTATGAAATCTGTATATAATGTTTTTGAATTTGTACTATTGACTGTTAGTCTAGATTGTATATCTCTTCCGTCTCCTGTTACTGTGTAAGCTTCTACATAATCATTAATATAATTAATTCCATTACCGCTATTCGTAACTATATTACTTCTTAAAACAGAACTAATATTATCATTAAATTTATAGCTTATTTCTGCTGATATATCTGATCTAATATTTTTGTTCTCAAGTCTTTGGTTGTTTCTAACCCAGTATGGGCTATTTCCAAATGCAGTCCAGTGATCAGCATTGCTTCCAGAGGAAAATAGAGAGAGGTCAATATCACTTGGTAGTTGTGATAGTTGGTTATAAACGCCAGATTGTCTTAGTGTACCATTGTCATTAAAAATAGCGCTACTTATATTTTGATTTTCATTAGTTATACGAGCATTTCCAGAAAGTGATAATTTTCCAAATGTTTTACCAGCGCTTAATGCAAAAAAGTCTTTTTTATAAGTGTCTCTTCCTATTATACCATCTGTTTTTCTTCTGTTGGCTGTTAATGAATAAAAACCTTCACTATCTCCACCAGATACAGTAATTGTGTTTTGTAGAGCTGTACCCGTTTCAAAAAAATCTTTTATGTTATCTTTTCTAAATTGATAGCTAGAATACCTAAAATCATTAACGGTTGGATAAGGTAAACCTACGGGTTGTATAGATCCATCGTACTCTGGGCCCCATGATCCTTGGTCAAAAGCATCTATTTCTCCCCAGTATCCTTTACCGTAACGGTCTTGTAATTGAGGTAAGAAAGCAATGTCTTCAAATGTGACTGTGCTGGATATACTAACATTTACTTTGCCTTTATTTTTATTTCCTTTTTTTGTTGTTACAACAATAACACCATTACCACCTCTAGATCCATAAAGTGCAGCCCCGTTAGGGCCTTTAATAACATTAATGGATTCTATAATTTCTGGGTCTAAGTCTGAAAGAATTCCTGCAGACGAAATAACATTGTCTATAACGACTAATGCTGAGTTTGATCCGGATAAAGATCGTGTTCCCCTTAATCTAATCGAGGTTGTAGGGTTTACTCCTGTATTGGTTGTGTTAATTTGTAGCCCTGAAACTTTACCAGCTAATGATTGTACTGCATCTGGGTTGTTAGCTGCAACAATTTCTTCAGCCTTAACATTTTCGTAAGCAGTTGTTATTTCATCTGGTTTTCTTTTTATACCTACTGCACCAGTAATTAAAATTTCCTCTAAAGCGGACGCTTCTTCTGTCATTGTTATGTTAATAACATTGGTTTCTCCTATAATTTGTTCTATTGTTTTGTAACCTAAAGAAGAAAAAATAATAGTTTTTCCTACTTCAATATCAAGGGTGTAGTTTCCGTCAAAATCACTTTGGGTACCATTAGTGGTATCTTTTTCTATGATGTTAACTCCGGGAAGGGGTATTCCGTCTTGATCGGAGACTACTCCCGAGATCTTTTTTTCTTGTGCTAAAGATAATTGCACAGCTAACGCTAGAAATAGCGTTAAAATTACACTAGTTTTTGTTTTCATATTAGTTTTTACTGTTTTACCTCGAGTCTGATTTACACAATAAAAGTTGTATAAATGTTAGTTTTGCAAGCTTAAAATTGGTGTATAAGTATATAAACAGACAAAATCTGTGTAGTTAAGATGTAATAAGATTTTGAAACAACGCTATAAATAAGTATGGTTAAGGGGAATAGTGTTGTAACTCGCTTTAAATTAATTGTTTAATTAATCAAACTCGGGTTTTATGTGAAATAGTCCAAGCATAAATTACATATAATAACTAAATAAAACAAAGTTTTAAGTGTTAAATTTAATATTTGGAGTTGTTTTTTGAGTGATTCTTAAAAAATAGCTACTAAACTTAAATGAATCTTGGAGTTGGAGAATTTGAATCTTTGATCTTGAGTTTTTCCGTTAGCGAAATTAAATTTAAGTAATCCTGCTTTAGTTATAATGCCGAACCCAAGACCAAAACCATATAGGTTTTCATTTTGAGATGTGATTTTGTTCTCCAATCTGGAGTAATCTATTATAGAATGTGTATAAATGCTATTGCTTAATTTATAACGATACTCTGTGTTTAATACCCCAAATAAAGTAGCCGCTAAACTATTTTCTTGAAACCCTCTTATTGAATTAATGCCACCAAAACGAATTAATTCGTTTTCTAAAAAAGAGTCAGAGGTAAGTAAGGCTCCATTAAATCTTAGAAAAATACTATTGTTTCTATTTAAGTTGAAAATATGGTGGGCATTTAAAGTAACTTTAGTTTGTTGTTCTGTTGTATTGTTTAAATCTCTGCTTCCAAAACCAGCTTCAATATTTACAAGAGAATTAACTTGAAAAAGTCTATTATAATTGCGTCTATTTTCAAAATCATATTTCAAAATATAAAATCTAGATTTATAATCGTCAACATTTAATGAGTTGTCACTGTCTAATTGATTGTTTGATTCTGTAGTATCAATGCCTAAAAAGACTTTGCTTTTTGCATCTAATTGGTAGTATAGTTTTGCCTTTTGGTTAACAGTGGTAAATGAGGAGTCTTTTTTAAAGATATTTAGCTCTAATTCGGTGCCAATGGGAGAACTAAATAAGTAAGGGAGATTTAGTCTAGCTTCAAAGTTTTTTTGTTCACTCTCGTCACTCTTATATAAAAGTCTAAAAGACTCTCCGTAATTAAAATTATTATTTAACTCCAGATTAAGGTATCCGTTAAATTCTATATTGTTTGTTTCTTCGTTTGTGCTAAAGCCTAGGAATCCGTCAAAAGTATTGCTAAGTGTTTTTTCTATATATAAGTATAATTGAGTGGAATCTTCTGTAAATAAAACTTCAGGTGCTTTAATTGTATTTGCAAAACGTAGATTGTCTAAAGCTTGTATTCGTTTTTTTATGTCTTCAATGTTGAAAACAGTTTCTGGTTTAATTTTTAAAAAACGCTTTAAGTACGATTTGGGAAACTTTTCATATCCTTTAACTATTATTTTGTCAAGTCCTCTTTGTTTATTGTCCTTAATAATTACAATATTAGCTTTAAGTGTCTTGTTGTCCTTTATTGTTATTTCTGAAAGCTTTAGTTTAGTGAAAGGATATCCTTTTTTTGTTATTTCTGAAGTTATAAAGTTTAAAACATTTTCAGTTGAAGTAAAAGGGATGGAGAAATAAGAATCTGAAGTATCGTTTGAAACTAAATCAATTGTACTCTTGTCTATCTCATCGCTATTATAATGAAGAATTATTGTTTCGTATTTTGAATTAAGTGTTATAGTAGAGGTGAATAAATTATCGCTGTGCTTTTTTAGAGATAATAATTTGTTTTCAATGTATCCAGCTTTAAAAAGAGTCTTTCTAAGAGAGTCAACTTCTAGAGAAATAGAATTGTAATCTGCAAAAATTTTATTGTAATTATAGCTGCTTAATATTTTTGTCTCAGTTGAATCGTTACCAATAACCTTTAAATATAGATTTTGGGAATTTACATTGTTGAAATTGAAAATAGCAACGATTAATAAAAATATAAACTTTTTTTGCACTACTGTATCTGTGAATTAGGGTTTGTAAAACTAACGCAAAAACAGTACATATAATATATAGATTGAGGTAATTTTGAAAAACTACTGAAAATTAATCTTTTAGGATTTGAATTTTTAATTTTAATTACTACCTTTGCAGCCCTCTTAGAAGAGGTCAATTAAATTTATATATAAATATATATGCCAACAATTTCACAATTAGTAAGAAAAGGAAGAGCCAAAATAACCAAGAAGAGTAAATCGGCTGCTTTAGATTCTTGTCCACAAAGACGTGGTGTGTGTACTCGTGTGTATACAACGACACCTAAAAAACCTAACTCAGCAATGCGTAAGGTGGCAAGGGTTCGTTTAACAAATGGAAACGAGGTGAATGCATACATTGGTGGAGAAGGACATAATCTACAAGAGCACTCGATAGTATTGGTTAGAGGTGGAAGGGTAAAAGATTTACCAGGAGTTAGATACCACATTGTACGTGGAGCATTAGATACCGCAGGTGTTGATGGTCGTACACAACGTAGATCTAAGTATGGTGCAAAACGCCCTAAGAAGTAATTTTTAAGAAAACTTTAAGAAGAAGACATGAGAAAAAGAGCAGCCAAAAAAAGACCGCTTTTACCAGATCCACGTTTTAACGATCAGTTAGTGACTCGTTTCGTTAATATGATGATGTGGGATGGTAAGAAGTCAGTGGCTTTTAAAGTGTTTTACGATGCTATAGATATCGTAGATACAAAAAAAACAGATGAAGAAAAAACAGCATTAGAGATATGGAAAGATGCATTGTCTAACGTTATGCCTCACGTAGAAGTGCGTAGTCGTAGAGTTGGTGGTGCTACATTTCAAATTCCTAACCCAATACGTGCAGATCGTAAAGTTTCTACAGCAATGAAATGGTTAATTAGCTATTCAAGAAAAAGGAACGAGAAATCTATGGCGCAACGTTTAGCTTCGGAAATTTTAGCAGCAGCTAAAGAAGAAGGAGCAGCGGTTAAGAAAAGAGTAGATACTCACAAAATGGCTGAAGCAAATAAAGCATTCTCTCACTTTAGATTTTAATTAGAAATGGCAAGAGATTTAAAATTTACAAGAAATATTGGAATCGCAGCTCATATTGATGCTGGTAAAACAACAACAACAGAGCGTGTTCTTTATTACACAGGTGTTTCTCACAAAATTGGTGAGGTGCATGATGGTGCCGCAACAATGGACTGGATGGAGCAAGAGCAAGAGCGTGGTATTACTATTACCTCTGCTGCTACAACATGTGAGTGGAAGTTCCCAATTGAAAATGGGGAGCCTACACCAGAAACAAAAGGATATCACTTTAATATTATTGATACTCCTGGTCACGTTGATTTTACTGTAGAGGTGAATAGATCATTGCGTGTGTTAGATGGTTTAGTATTCTTATTTAGTGCGGTTGATGGTGTTGAGCCACAATCTGAAACTAACTGGAGACTAGCAGACAACTATAAAGTGCCAAGAATTGGTTTTGTTAACAAAATGGACCGTCAAGGTTCTGACTTTTTAGGTGTTTGTCAACAAGTAAAAGATATGTTAAAATCTAACGCGGTGCCAATCGTTTTAAATATTGGTGACGAAGAAGATTTTAAAGGGATTATCGATTTAGTTAAAAACCGTGCTATTGTATGGCATGATAAAACTCAAGGGGCGACTTTTGATGTTATCGATATTCCAGAGGATATGAAAGAAGAAGCTCGTAAGTACCGTGCGCTTTTAATAGAAGAAGTTGCAACTTACGACGAGAATCTTTTAGAAAAATTTATGGAAGATGAAGATTCTATTACGGAAGAGGAAGTGCATGCTGCACTTAGAGCTGCTGTAATGGATATGGCTATCATTCCAATGATTTGTGGTTCTGCATTTAAAAACAAAGGAGTACAATTCTTATTAGATGCTGTGTGTCGTTACTTACCATCTCCAGTAGATAAGGAAGGTATTGTTGGAGTGAACCCACAAACTGATGAAGAAGAAATTCGTAAGCCAGATGTAAAGGAGCCTTTTGCTGCCTTAGCATTTAAAATTGCTACAGACCCTTTTGTAGGGCGTTTAGCATTCTTTAGAGCATACTCTGGTCGTTTAGATGCAGGTTCTTATGTGTTAAATAATCGTTCTGGTAAGAAAGAACGTATTTCACGTATCTACCAAATGCACGCTAACAAGCAAAATGCAATTGAATTTATAGAAGCTGGAGATATTGGAGCTGCTGTTGGATTTAAATCTATTAAAACAGGAGATACACTTTCAGCTGAAAAACATCCTATCGTTTTAGAATCTATGGACTTTCCGGACCCAGTAATTGGTATCGCGGTTGAGCCTAAAACTAAAGCAGATGTGGATAAGTTAGGTATAGGTTTAGCTAAATTAGCTGAAGAAGACCCAACGTTTACAGTACGTTCAGATGAAGCTTCAGGGCAAACAATTATATCAGGAATGGGTGAGCTTCACTTAGATGTAATTGTAGATCGATTAAAACGTGAGTTTAAAGTAGAAGTAAGTCAAGGTCAGCCTCAAGTTGAGTACAAAGAAGCTATTACTCAAAGTGCTGATCATAGAGAGGTGTACAAGAAGCAATCTGGTGGTCGTGGTAAATTCGCAGATATAGTATTTACAGTAGAGCCTGCAGATGAAGGTCAAGTAGGACTTCAGTTTGAATCTATAATTAAAGGTGGTAACGTTCCTAAAGAATTTATCCCTTCTATTGAAAAAGGATTTAAAATGGCAATGGTAAATGGGCCATTGGCAGGTTACGAAATCGATGCTATGAAGGTTACTTTAAAAGATGGTTCTTACCACGATGTGGATTCTGATCAATTATCTTTCGAATTAGCGGCTAAATTAGGATTTAAAGCTTGTGCTAAAGCTGCTAAGGCAGTAATCATGGAGCCAATCATGAAACTAGAAGTTATTACTCCAGAAGAAAACATGGGTGATATCGTTGGAGATTTAAATAGAAGAAGAGGTCAGGTAAGTGATATGGGAGATAGAGCAGGAGCAAAAACTGTAAAAGCTACTGTACCGTTATCTGAAATGTTTGGATATGTAACAACGTTAAGAACGTTATCTTCAGGTAGAGCAACATCTACTATGGAATTTTCACACTATGCAGAAACTCCTCAAAATATTTCAGAAGAAGTAATTAAGGCAGCTAAAGGCGTAGAAGCTTAAAACTAAAGAAAATGAGTCAAAAAATTAGAATAAAATTAAAGTCTTACGATCACAATTTAGTTGATAAGTCTGCTGATAAGATTGTAAAAACAGTAAAGAGTACTGGTGCTGTAGTAACTGGACCAATTCCATTACCAACGCACAAGAAGATTTTCACTGTATTACGTTCACCACACGTAAACAAGAAGTCTAGAGAACAATTTCAATTAAGCTCTTATAAGAGATTATTAGATATTTACTCTTCATCTTCTAAAACAATTGATGCTTTAATGAAACTTGAATTACCAAGTGGAGTAGAAGTAGAAATTAAAGTTTAAGTAGAACTAACATGTCCTAAGCTGCGAGCGAAGGAAAAACGGTAAAAATACAATTCAAGGCTGAAACGTATTCTCAGCCTTGAATGTTTTTAATAAATAGTAACAATAAATAAATAATAATTATGTCTGGGTTAATTGGAAAGAAAATCGGTATGACCAGCATCTTCGATGAGAATGGAAAAAACATTCCATGTACAGTAATCGAAGCTGGACCATGTATCGTTACCCAAGTCAGAACTGAAGAAGTTGATGGTTATGAAGCTATTCAACTTGGTTTCGATGACGCGACAGAAAAAAGTGCTACTAAAGCTGACTTAGGTCACGCTAAAAAAGCAGGGACTTCTGTAAAACGCAAAATCGTAGAATTTCAAGGTTTTGATGAGGAGTACAAGTTAGGTGATGCTATCACTGTAGAGCACTTTGTAGAAGGTGAATTTGTTGATGTATCAGGTACATCAAAAGGTAAAGGATTTCAAGGGGTTGTTAAACGTCATGGATTTGGTGGTGTAGGTCAAGCTACTCACGGTCAACACAACCGTTTAAGAGCGCCAGGTTCTATAGGAGCGGCATCTTATCCAGCTAGAGTATTCAAAGGAATGCGTATGGCAGGAAGAATGGGTGGAGAGACAATAAAAGTTCAAAATTTAAGAGTTTTAAAAGTAGTTGCTGATAAGAACTTACTTGTAGTGAAAGGTTGTGTGCCAGGTCACAAAAACGCTTATGTAACGATTAGAAAATAATGAAAGTAGCAGTTTTAGATATAAACGGAAAAGAAACAGGTAGAAAGGCAGACCTTTCTAATGATGTTTTTGCTATTGAGCCTAATAATCACGCTGTATATTTGGATGTTAAACAATATTTAGTAAACCAAAGACAGGGAACTCACAAATCGAAAGAAAGAGCTGAGATTACTGGAAGTACACGTAAGATTAAGAAGCAAAAAGGAACTGGTACTGCCAGAGCAGGTAGTATCAAATCTGGAGTGTTTAGAGGTGGAGGACGTATGTTTGGACCAAGACCAAGAAATTACTCTATAAAACTTAATAAGAACTTAAAGCGTTTAGCTCGTAGATCTGCGTTAAGTATAAAAGCAAATGAGAAGTCATTAGTTGTTTTAGAAGACTTTAATTTTGAGTCTCCAAAGACTAAAAATTTCACTAATATTTTGAAAGCTTTAGACTTACAAAACAAAAAATCTCTATTTGTGTTGGGTGCGTCAAATAATAATGTATATTTGTCGTCACGCAATTTAAAAGGCTCTGAAGTAATAACTGCTTCAGAATTAAGCACTTATAAGATTTTAAACGCAAATCAAGTAGTGCTTTTAGAAGGAGCTTTAGAAGGAATTGTAACGAATTTAAGTAAATAAAGAAACGATGAATATCTTAATTAAACCGATAATCACAGAAAAAGCGACTACAAATAGTGAGTTAAACAACTGTTTTAGTTTCTTTGTGAATACAAAGGCGAACAAGGTAGAAATTAAAAAAGCAGTTGAAGCTGCTTATGGAGTTTCTGTTGAAAAAGTTCGTACTATAAATGTCCGTCCAGATAGAAAAACTAAGTTTACAAAAACTGGTATTCAACATGGTAAAACAAATGCAATGAAAAAAGCAATTGTACAACTGGCGGAAGGTGAGATAATTGATTTATACACTAACATGTAATTAAAGACAAATGTCAGTAAGAAAATTAAAACCAATCACACCAGGACAGCGATTTAGAGTTGTTAATGGATTTGACGCCATTACAACTGATAAGCCGGAGAAGAGTTTATTAGCTCCGAAAAAACGTTCAGGTGGTAGAAACAGTCAAGGTCGTATGACTATGCGCTACAAAGGTGGTGGTCATAAGAAAAGGTATCGTATTATTGATTTCAAAAGAGCTAAAGCGGGGATTCCTGCTGAAGTTGCTTCAATTCAATACGATCCAAACAGAACAGCGTTTATCGCATTGTTGAATTACCAAGATGGTGAGAAGGCTTATATCATTGCTCAAAATGGTTTAAAAGTTGGACAAACTATTATTTCAGGTGAGAAAGTAGCTCCAGAAATTGGAAACGCAATGCCTTTAGCAAATATACCATTAGGTACAATTATTTCTTGTGTAGAGTTACGTCCAGGGCAAGGAGCTGTTATGGCTCGTAGTGCTGGTGCTTTTGCTCAATTAATGGCAAGAGATGGTAAATTCGCAACTATCAAATTGCCTTCAGGAGAAACTAGATTAATTTTAGTGACTTGTATGGCTACAATTGGAGTAGTATCTAATTCAGATCACCAATTATTAGTATCAGGTAAAGCAGGTAGAAGTAGATGGTTAGGTAGAAGACCAAGAACTAGACCAGTAGTAATGAATCCAGTTGATCACCCAATGGGTGGAGGTGAAGGTAAATCTTCAGGAGGACACCCTCGTTCTAGAAACGGTATACCAGCTAAAGGATTTAGAACACGTTCTAAGACTAAAGCAAGTAATAAATATATTGTAGAACGTAGAAAGAAATAAGACATGGCAAGATCATTAAAAAAAGGACCTTACGTTCATTATAAATTAGAAAGAAAAGTGGCTGCTAATGTAGAAGCTAACAAAAAGACAGTAATTAAAACTTGGTCTAGAGCAAGTATGATTACTCCAGATTTTGTTGGACAAACTATAGCTGTACACAATGGCCGACAATTTGTACCAGTATACGTTACTGAAAACATGGTAGGTCATAAATTAGGAGAATTTTCACCAACAAGATCTTTTAGAGGTCATGCAGGTGCTAAAAATAAAGGTAAAAAGTAGTAAGCTATGGGAAGTCGTAAAAAACAAATGGCAGACGCTATTAAGGAAGCAAAAAAACAAGTTGCTTTTGCTAAACTTAATAACTGTCCTACATCACCGAGAAAAATGCGTTTAGTAGCCGATTTAGTAAGAGGTGAAAAAGTAGAAAAAGCACTTAACATTTTAAAGTTTAGTCAAAAAGAAGCTTCAAATCGTTTAGAGAAATTGTTAGTGTCAGCAATTGCAAACTGGCAAGCTAAAAACGAAGATGCAAGTATCGAAGAAGCAGAACTTTTTGTTAAAGAAATTAGAGTTGACGGAGGGTCTATGTTAAAAAGATTACGTCCAGCACCTCAAGGTCGTGCACACAGAATAAGAAAACGTTCTAACCACGTAACTATCGTAGTTGGAGCTAACAATAATACACAAAGCTAAGATAGATATGGGACAAAAGACAAATCCAATCGGAAATCGCTTAGGAATTATCAGAGGATGGGAATCTAACTGGTACGGAGGAAACGATTATGGTGATAAACTTGCCGAAGACGATAAGATTAGAAAATACGTTCACGCGCGTTTATCTAAAGCTAGTGTAAGTAGAGTAATCATCGAAAGAACTTTAAAACTTGTAACCGTTACTATCACTACGGCTCGCCCTGGTATCATTATTGGTAAAGGAGGTCAAGAGGTAGACAAGTTAAAAGAAGAACTTAAGAAAATTACTGGAAAAGAAGTTCAGATTAACATCTTTGAAATTAAAAGACCTGAACTAGATTCGTTTTTAGTAGCATCTAGTATTGCTCGTCAAATTGAAAATAGAATTTCATACAGACGTGCTATTAAAATGGCTATTGCTGCTACAATGCGTATGAACGCTGAAGGAATTAAAATCCAAATTAGTGGGCGTTTAAATGGTGCTGAGATGGCCCGTTCTGAACACTACAAAGAAGGACGTATTCCTTTATCAACTTTTAGAGCCGATATTGATTACGCACTTGTTGAGTCACATACTACTTATGGTAGATTAGGTGTGAAAGTGTGGATTATGAAAGGTGAAGTATATGGTAAAAGAGAACTTTCTCCTCTTGTTGGATTATCTAAGAAGCAAGGAAAAGGTGGACGAGGACAAGGTGGAAATAATAAGAACCAATCTCGTCGTAGAAAGTAATTTTTTAAAGAAAAGAAAAAATGTTACAGCCTAAAAGAACAAAATTTCGTAAACAACAAAAAGGACGTATGAAAGGTAATGCCGGAAGAGGGCACCAACTTTCAAACGGGACTTTTGGAATAAAATCACTAGACTCGAACTTTTTAACTTCGCGTCAAATAGAAGCAGCACGTATTGCAGCTACACGTTACATGAAAAGAGAAGGGCAACTTTGGATTAAAATTTTTCCAGACAAGCCTATTACTAAGAAGCCTCTTGAAGTACGTATGGGTAAAGGTAAAGGTGCTGTAGAATATTGGGCTGCGGTTGTTAAACCAGGTAGAATGCTTTTTGAAGTAGGAGGTGTACCATTAGACGTGGCTAAAGAAGCTTTACGTTTAGCAGCTCAAAAATTACCTGTAAAAACTAAGTTTGTAATCGCTAGAGATTACGAAGCATAATTTATTGATATTATGAAACAATCAGAAATTAAAGAATTATCTGTAGCTGAGTTACAAGATAAACTTAGTGAAACAAAGAAGAGTTATTCAGACCTAAAAATGGCACATGCAATATCTCCTTTAGAGAACCCAATCCAATTACGTTCAGTAAGACGTGATGTAGCTAGATTGGCAACAGAAATAACTAAAAGAGAATTACAATAATTCTGCTTAATGATGGAAAAAAGAAACTTAAGAAAAGAACGTATAGGAATTGTTACAAGTAACAAAATGCAGAAATCTATTGTGGTTTCTGAGGTGAAAAAAGTAAAACACCCTATGTACGGAAAGTTCGTGTTGAAAACGAAAAAATACGTTGCACACGACGAGACAAACGATTGTAATATTGGAGATACTGTAAAGATCATGGAAACAAGACCTATGAGTAAATCTAAATGTTGGAGATTAGTTGAAATAATTGAAAGAGCGAAGTAATTATGGTACAACAAGAATCAAGACTAAAAGTAGCAGATAACACTGGAGCAAAAGAAGTATTAACAATACGTGTTCTAGGTGGTACTAAAAGAAGATACGCTTCTGTAGGTGACAAGATAGTTGTTACAGTAAAAGATGCGACTCCTAATGGAAACATAAAAAAAGGAGCTGTATCTACAGCAGTAGTTGTGCGTACTAAAAAAGAAGTAAGACGTCCAGATGGATCTTATATAAGATTTGACGATAATGCTTGTGTACTTTTAAACCCAACAGGGGAAATGAGAGGAACACGTGTTTTTGGACCTGTTGCTAGAGAACTTCGTGATAAACAATTCATGAAAATTGTATCATTAGCACCAGAGGTGCTTTAATTGATAAAGTAAGATGACAAAGCTTAAAATAAAATCGGGAGATACAGTAAGAGTAATTGCTGGAGATCATAAAGGGTCTGAAGGAGTTGTTCAAAAAGTATTTACAGATAAGAACAAAGTGATCGTTGAGGGCGTAAACATGGTTAAGAAACATACTAAACCAAGTGCACAAAATCCTCAAGGAGGAATCGTAGAAAAAGAAGCTCCAATTCAAGTATCTAACTTATCTTTGTTAACTTCTAAAGGTGAAGTTACAAGAGTAGGATACAGAATGGAAGGAGACAAGAAAGTAAGATTTTCTAAAAAATCTAATGAAGTAATATAGTTATGGCATATTCACCTAGACTTAAAGAAGAGTATAAAAGCAAAGTAATTGCAGCTCTTACAGAAGAATTTGGTTATAAAAACGTAATGCAAGTACCTAAACTTACTAAGATAGTATTATCTAAGGGAGTTGGTGCAGCTGTTTCAGACAAAAAGTTAGTTGACCACGCAGTGGAAGAATTAACAACTATAACCGGACAAAAAGCTATATCTACATTATCTAAAAAGGATGTTGCATCTTTCAAATTACGTAAAGGAATGCCAATTGGTGCTAAAGTTACGTTAAGAGGAGAAAGAATGTATGAGTTTTTAGATCGTTTAGTAACTTCAGCATTACCGCGTGTAAGAGATTTTGGAGGAATTAAAGCTACTGGATTTGATGGTAGAGGTAATTACAATTTAGGGATTACTGAACAAATTATTTTTCCAGAGATAGATATCGATAAGATAAACAAAATCTCAGGTATGGATATTACATTTGTAACTACAGCAGATACAGACAAAGAAGCAAAATCATTATTAACTGAATTAGGATTACCTTTTCAAAAAAACTAAGTTATGGCTAAAGAATCAATGAAAGCCCGCGAGGTGAAAAGAGCTAAAACAGTAGCTAAATATGCTGAAAAACGTAAAGCTTTAAAAGAAGCTGGAGATTATGAAGCATTACAAAAGTTACCTAAAAACGCTTCTCCAGTTCGTATGCATAATAGATGTAAATTAACAGGAAGACCAAAAGGTTACATGCGTACATTTGGAATATCTCGTGTTACATTTAGAGAAATGGCTAACCAAGGGTTAATCCCAGGAGTTAGAAAAGCAAGTTGGTAAAATTATAAATTGGTCTAAGGTTCATAAAAAATGAAAACCAAGGCCGCAATTAAATACATATGTATACAGATCCAATTGCAGATTACTTAACTAGAATTAGAAACGCTGTGCGTGCTAATCATAGAGTTGTAGAAATTCCTGCATCAAATTTAAAAAAGAACATAACTAAAATATTATTCGATCAAGGGTATATTTTAAGTTACAAGTTCGAAGACACTACAGTACAAGGTACTATTAAAATAGCCCTTAAGTACAACAAAGAAACTAAAGAACCTGTTATCAGAAAAATTGAAAGACTTAGTAAGCCTGGTTTACGTAAGTATTCTGGTTCTGGTGAATTGCCTAGAGTTCTTAATGGTCTTGGTATAGCTATCGTTTCTACTTCTCACGGAGTAATGACTGCTAAACAAGCTAAAAGAGAGAATGTAGGTGGCGAAGTTTTATGTTACGTTTACTAATCTATAAAGGGAGAAAGAAATGTCAAGAATAGGAAATAACCCAGTTGCGATTCCAGAAGGAGTTACAGTAGAAGTAAAAGATAACGTAATCACAGTAAAAGGAAAGTTAGGAGAATTAACTCAAGCTTATGATACTGTAGAGGTTAAAGTAGAAGATGGTAATGTGTTAGTAACGCGTTCATCTGAAAATAAAGAAAGTAAAGCTAAACATGGTTTATACAGATCACTTGTCAATAATATGATTGAAGGGGTGTCTAAAGGATGGACTAAAGAGTTAGAGCTTGTTGGAGTAGGGTATAGAGCAAGTAACCAAGGTAACAGATTAGAGTTAGCTTTAGGTTTTTCTCATAACATTGTAATGAGTATTGCACCGGAAATTAAGGTGGAAACGGTATCAGACAAAGGTAAAAACCCTCTTATTAAGTTAACATCACACGATAAACAACTTGTTGGGCAAGTAGCTGCGAAAATTCGCGGATTCAGACCACCAGAACCGTATAAAGGAAAAGGTGTGAAGTTTGTAGGTGAAGAACTAAGAAGAAAAGCAGGTAAATCAGCTTAATAATTAAGTCATGGCGTTAACAAAGAACGAAAGAAGAATAAGAATTAAAAACAGAATCCGTAAGGTTGTTTCTGGTACAGAAGCAAGACCTAGATTAGCTGTTTTTAGAAGTAATAAAGAAATTTATGCTCAACTAGTTGATGATGTTACAGGTAAAACTTTAGTATCAGCATCATCTAGAGATAAAGACATTAGTTCAGCAAAAGGTAATAAATCTGAAATTGCTACTTTAGTAGGAAAGTCTGTTGCCGAAAAAGCAATTAAAGCTGGTGTAAGTACTATCACTTTTGATAGAGGTGGATATTTATATCATGGTAGAATCAAATCGTTAGCTGAAGGAGCTAGAGAAGCAGGACTTAAATTCTAAGAAATTATGTATCAAAAATACAAAAGCGCAGAGTTAGTAAAACCAAGTGGATTAGATCTTAAAGATCGTTTAGTTGGTGTACAAAGAGTTACTAAAGTAACTAAAGGTGGTAGAGCATTCGGTTTTTCAGCAATAGTTGTTGTAGGAGATGAAGCAGGAGTAGTAGGACATGGTTTAGGGAAATCTAAAGATGTTGCTAGTGCTATTGCTAAAGCAATAGAAGATGCTAAGAAAAACTTAGTACGTATACCTATTATAAAAGGAACATTACCACACGAACAAAAAGGTAAGTATGGTGGAGCAAGAGTAAATATTATTCCTGCAGCTCCTGGTACAGGAGTTATTGCTGGTGGAGCTGTAAGAACAGTTCTTGAAGCAGTTGGAGTACATGATGTATTATCAAAATCTCAAGGTTCATCTAACCCACATAATGTTGTAAAAGCAACTTTTGATGCTTTATTACAATTAAGAAGTGCACATACTATTGCTCGTGAGAGAGGAATTTCATTAGAGAAAGTTTTTAACGGTTAATAATCACAGAAATGGGAAAGATAAAAGTAACAAAAGTTAAAAGCGCAATCAATCGTACAAAAAGACAAAAGCTAACATTATTAGCGTTAGGTCTTAAAAAGATTGGGCAAACTGTAGAGCACGAAGCTACTCCTAATATTTTAGGAATGGTTAATAAAGTAAATCACTTAGTTTCTGTAGAAGAAACTAAATAATATAATACTGAAAAATGGATTTAAGTAATTTAAAACCTGCAGAAGGTTCAGTTAAAAACCAAGGGAAAAGAGTAGGTAGAGGACAAGGTTCTGGCAAAGGTGGTACTGCTACACGTGGTCACAAAGGAGCTAAATCTCGTTCTGGATATTCTAAGAAACTAGGTTTTGAAGGAGGTCAAATGCCACTTCAAAGACGTGTTCCTAAGTTTGGTTTTACAAACATCAACCGTAAGGAGTACCAAGGGATTAACCTTGATACACTTCAACAGTTAGTTGATGATAAGAAAATAACAGACACTATAGATTTTGATACAATCATCACTTTAGGATTAGCTGGTAAAAATGAATCAGTTAAAATTTTAGGAAGAGGGGAATTAAAAGCTAAATTAAGTGTAACTGCTCATAAATTTACTGCTTCAGCAAAAGCTGCTATTGAAGCTGCAGGAGGAGAAGCCGTAACTTTATAAGACCGATATAAGAGTATGAAATTTATAGAGACTTTAAAAAATGTTTGGAAAATTGAGGAACTAAGAAACAGAATCATAGTTACACTAGGATTGTTATTAGTTTATCGTTTTGGAGCACAGGTAGTATTGCCTGGAGTAGATGCCGCTCAATTAGCTAGTCTTCAAGGACAAGCTCAGAATGGTATATTAGGTATAATTAATGCATTTACTGGAGGTGCTTTTGCTAATGCCTCTGTGTTTGCACTAGGTATTATGCCCTACATTTCTGCTTCTATTGTAGTACAGTTAATGGGAATCGCAATTCCTTATTTACAAAAATTACAAAAAGAAGGAGCAAGTGGTCAAAAGAAGATTACTCAAATAACACGTTGGTTAACTATTGGTATTTGTTTAGTACAAGCACCAGGTTATTTAGCTAGTTTACCAACAATGTTTGGTATTCCAGAATCAGCATTCTTATTACCTACAGGTCAATTTTATTTCTCGTCTATAGTTATTTTAGTAACGGGTTGTATTTTTGCAATGTGGTTAGGAGAAAAAATTACAGATAAAGGAATCGGTAATGGAATCTCTCTATTAATTATGGTAGGTATTATTGCTACATTACCAAAAGCATTTTTACAAAATTTTGCTTCTAGATGGGATGCTAGTCAAAACATGATGATTCTTTTCGAAGTTGTTATATGGTTTGTAATCATAGCAGCGTCAATATTATTAGTAATGGCAGTTAGAAAAATTGCTGTACAATATGCGAGACGTTCTGCAACTGGAGGATACGAAAAAAATGTTTTTGGATCAAGACAATACATTCCTTTAAAGCTTAATGCTTCTGGAGTTATGCCAATTATATTTGCACAAGCAATCATGTTTGTACCAGGTTTAATTGGAGGTGCAGAGTTTTTAAAGGATACCGATACAGGATTATGGTTACAAAATAATTTTGGTAACGGAGACAGTATCTTTGGATTCTGGTATAACTTGGTATTTGCCTTTTTAATTATAATATTTACATATTTTTATACTGCAATAACAGTACCTACAAATAAAATGGCAGATGATCTTAAACGTAGTGGAGGGTTTATCCCAGGAATTCGTCCAGGATCTGAAACTTCAGAATATTTAGATAAAATTATGTCTCAAATAACTTTACCTGGTTCTATTTTTTTAGCACTTATAGCTGTGTTCCCAGCTGTAGTATTTAAGCTAATGGGAGTACAGTCAGGTTGGGCTTTATTTTTTGGAGGTACATCTTTATTAATTATGGTTGGAGTTGCAATAGACACTATGCAACAAGTAAACTCTTACTTGTTAAATAGGCACTATGACGGCTTAATGAAAACTGGTAAAAATAGAAAAGCAGTAGCTTAATTATTATACTATGGCAAAACAAGCAGCAATAGAGCAAGACGGTACGATAATAGAAGCATTATCTAATGCTATGTTTCGTGTTGAATTAGAAAATGGTCACATTGTGACAGCACACATATCTGGTAAAATGCGTATGCATTACATTAAGTTGTTACCAGGTGATAAAGTAAAATTAGAAATGAGCCCTTACGATTTAACTAAGGCTCGAATAACTTATAGATACTAATTACGATGAAAGTAAGAGCATCAGTTAAAAAGAGAAGTGCAGATTGCAAAATCGTGCGCAGAAAAGGTAGACTTTACGTCATTAACAAAAAGAATCCTAGATTCAAACAAAGACAAGGGTAATTATGGCAAGAATTGCAGGTGTAGACATACCAAAAAACAAAAGAGGAGTTATCTCATTAACTTATATCTACGGAGTAGGTAGAAGTAGAGCACAAGAAATTTTAGCTACAGCTAAAGTAGAGGAAAGCATCAAAGTACAAGATTGGACAGATGAGCAAATTGGAGGAATCCGTGAAGCTGTTGGGACTTATACTATAGAAGGAGAATTACGTTCTGAAACACAATTAAACATTAAACGTTTAATGGATATTGGATGTTACAGAGGTATTCGTCACAGAGCGAGCCTTCCTTTAAGAGGACAACGTACTAAAAACAACTCTAGAACCAGAAAAGGTAGAAGAAAAACTGTTGCTAACAAGAAAAAAGCAACTAAATAATAATTAGAAATTTAGTCTTTAGTGTTTAGACGTTGGAAAGAATCTGTTTGAAATTATTTAGGTTTAGGATTCTAGCGACTATCAACTAATAACTAAGAACTAGAAAAGCATGGCAAAGACAAGTACTAAAAAACGTAAAGTTATAGTAGATTCTGTTGGAGAAGCACACATTACAGCTTCATTTAACAACATTATCATATCTCTTACCAACAAAAAAGGTGATGTAATTTCATGGTCATCAGCTGGTAAAATGGGATTTAGAGGTTCTAAAAAGAATACTCCTTACGCAGCGCAATTAGCAGCAGAAGATGCTTCTGAAGTAGCTAAAGAAGCTGGATTAAAAAAAGTAAAAGTATATGTAAAAGGACCAGGAAATGGTAGAGAATCTGCTATCCGATCTATCCATAATTCAGGTATAGAAGTAACAGAAATTATTGATGTTACACCATTACCTCACAATGGATGTCGTCCTCCAAAACGTAGAAGAGTATAATTTATACAACATATTAAAATTAATATCAGCTATGTTACATAGCTGATGTTATTTTTTTGTGTAAATTTGCAAACTGAAAAAAATAATTAACACAAGTATCAACTGAGAGGTTAACGATTATCGAAGGATAAGATTAAGACCTTAATTCATAATCACTCTCAAAACAAATTTAAAATGGCAAGATATACTGGTCCTAAAACTAAAATAGCTCGTAAATTTGGCGAAGCTATCTTCGGAGATGATAAAGCCTTCGAAAAAAGAAATTACCCTCCAGGTCAACACGGAAATAATAGAAGGCGTGGTAAAAAATCTGAATATGCTATCCAATTAATGGAAAAGCAAAAAGCTAAATATACTTACGGTGTATTAGAGAAGCAATTCAGGAACATGTTTAAAAGAGCAACTGCAGCACCTGGAATAACAGGTGAAGTTTTATTACAATTATGTGAGTCTAGATTAGACAACGTTGTATTTAGAATGGGTGTAGCTCCAACAAGAAGCGCAGCAAGACAATTAGTGTCTCACAGACATATTACTGTTAATGGAGAGTTGGTAAATGTACCTTCTTATCAATTAAAAGCAGGAGATGTTGTAGCTGTAAGAGAAAAATCTAAATCACTTGAAGCTATAGAGAGATCTTTATCTAATTCAAGTACTGTATTCGAATGGATTACTTGGAATAGTGATAAAAAAGAAGGAACTTATGTTTCTGTACCTGCAAGGATACAAATTCCTGAAAACATTAATGAGCAATTCATAGTCGAATTATACTCTAAATAATAAATTAACTACATTGGTATTTAGCCAAAGGGTTTATTTGTACTTCTTCAAACTTATAAACCGCGCAACTAAATAACAATTAAAACGAAGAAACAAAATATGGCAGTATTTAATTTTCAGAAGCCCGACAAAGTAATCATGATCGATTCAACCGATTTTGAAGGTAAATTTGAATTTAGACCTTTAGAACCTGGTTATGGATTAACAGTAGGAAACGCACTTAGAAGAGTTTTACTATCTTCTTTAGAAGGTTTTGCTATAACATCTGTTAGAATTGAAGGTGTTGATCACGAATTTTCAACAATTGCTGGTGTCGTAGAAGATGTAACAGAAATTATTCTGAATTTAAAACAAATGCGTTTTAAAAGACAAATAGAAGATGTGGATAATGAATCTGTATCTATTTCTATTTCAGGACAAGATCAAATTACAGCTGGAGATTTCCAAAAGTTTATTTCAGGATTTCAAGTATTAAATTCAGATTTAGTAATCTGTAATTTAGATCCTAAAGTGAACATTAATATGGAAATTACAATTGAAAAAGGGAGAGGTTATGTTCCTGCAGAAGAAAACAAAAAAGCTTCAGCACCAATAGGAACAATCTTTACAGATTCAATTTATACACCTATAAAGAATGTTAAGTATAGTATTGAGAACTATCGTGTAGAACAAAAAACAGATTACGAAAAATTAGTTTTCGAAATTATTTCTGACGGTTCAATTACACCTCAAGATGCTTTAACAGAGGCTGCAAAAACATTAATACACCACTTTATGTTATTCTCTGATGAGCGTATAACATTAGAAGCTGATGAAATTGCACAAACTGAAACTTATGATGAAGAATCACTTCATATGAGACAGTTACTTAAAACTAAGTTAGTAGATATGGATTTATCTGTACGTGCACTTAATTGTTTAAAAGCTGCTGAAGTAGATACTTTAGGAGACTTAGTATCATTTAACAAGAATGACTTAATGAAGTTCCGTAACTTTGGTAAAAAATCTTTAACTGAGCTAGAAGAACTAGTAAATGTAAAAGGGCTAAATTTCGGAATGGATTTATCAAAATATAAACTAGATAAAGACTAATACATCATATTTTGCTCCTCAATAAAGAGTAGAAGCAAGATGATGATTAAAACAAAATGTCATGAGACACGGAAAAAAAGTAAACCACTTAGGTAGACAAACTGCTCACAGAAAAGCAATGTTAGCGAATATGGCTTGTTCTTTAATTCAGCACAAGCGTATTAACACTACAGTAGCAAAAGCAAAAGCTTTAAAGCAATTTGTAGAGCCAATGATTACTAAATCTAAATCTGATACTACTCATAATAGACGTATCGTATTTAGTCGTTTAAGACAAAAAGAGGCTGTTACAGAACTATTTAGAGATGTAGCACCAAAAATTGGCGATAGACCAGGTGGATATACAAGAATTATTAAACTTGGAAATCGTTTAGGAGATAACGCTGATATGGCAATGATAGAATTAGTTGATTACAACGAAATCTATAATGCTGATAAAGCTGCTAAGAAAACAACAAGAAGAAGTAGAAGAGGTGGAAATAAGCCAGCTGCTGCTCCTGTTGATGCAAAAGCAACTAACGAAGAAGAATAAATGTTAATAAGCATTTAAAATATTAAGGATAAACTATTTTAGTTTATCCTTTTTTTTATGCAATTTTGCGAAACTTTTGTTACCGCAAAAACGGAAACTAGAATACACAACTACTACAATGAAATATCAAAAACTGAAAAAAGCACTCATTCTACTTGCAGACGGAACTATTTTCCATGGAAAAGCAGTAGGAAAAGAAGGAAGCGCATTTGGAGAAGTCTGTTTTAATACAGGAATGACGGGTTATCAAGAAATTTTTACAGATCCATCATATTATGGACAGTTAATGGTAACTACTAATGCGCATATAGGAAATTATGGAGTAAATGATAACGAAGTCGAATCCGATTCTGTAAAAATAGCTGGATTAATCTGTAAAAACTTTAGCTATGAATTTTCTCGTGATGACTCTAATGGATCTTTAGAAGATTTTTTAAACGAGAATAATCTTTTAGCTATTTCTGATGTTGATACTAGGGCATTAGTGAGTTATATTAGAGATAATGGAGCTATGAATGCTGTTATATCTACAGAAGTTGATAATGTAGAAAATCTAAAAAAACAGTTGGCTGAAATACCAGATATGAATGGTTTAGAGTTGGCTTCTAAGGTATCAACTAAAGAGCCTTATTTTGTTGGAGATGAAAATGCGCCTATTAAAATTGCAGCATTGGATATTGGTATTAAAAAGAACATCCTTAGAAATTTATCTAGCAGAGGAGCTTATATAAAAGTCTTTCCATACAATTCGACATTTGAAGAATTGAGTTCATGGAATCCTAATGGTTACTTTTTGTCTAATGGACCAGGAGATCCAGAACCTTTAGTTGAAGCACAAAACCTTGCCAAAGAAATCATAAAAAGAGATTTACCATTATTTGGAATATGTTTAGGACATCAAGTAATTGCTCTAGCAAATGGTATCTCTACATATAAAATGCATAATGGTCATAGAGGAATAAATCACCCAGTAAAAAATCTATTAACAGGCAAAGGAGAGATAACATCTCAAAATCATGGATTTGCTATTAACAGAGAGGAAACAGAAGCGCATTCTGATTTAGAAATTACGCATGTGCATTTAAATGATAATACAGTAGCTGGAATTAAAATGAAATCTAAAAATTGTTTTTCAGTACAATATCATCCAGAAGCTAGCCCAGGACCACATGATTCATCATATTTATTTGATGAGTTCATCAACAATATAAAATCAAATTAATATAAAAAAGGCAATAAAAAAGACTATTTATTGCCTTTTCAATTTTACTAAAACGTTTTAGCTATTATTTTGTATAATTCTGAAACAAATATTATTTACAACCCAGAATTTAACTGTAAATTTGAAGGTTATTAAAAAATTAAATTACTATTATGAGTATTATTATCAATGTTCACGCAAGACAAATTTTCGATTCAAGAGGAAATCCAACTGTAGAAGTAGACGTAGAAACTGAAAACGGATACTTAGGTAGAGCAGCAGTACCTTCTGGCGCTTCAACAGGAGAACATGAAGCTGTAGAGTTACGAGATGGAGGAGATAAATTTATGGGTAAAGGAGTTACTAAAGCTGTAGATAATGTAAATTCTATTTTAGCGGAAGAACTTTTAGGTGTTAATGTATTCGAACAAAACTATATAGACACTTTAATGTGTGAGATAGATGGTACACCTAATAAATCTAAATTAGGAGCTAATGCCATTTTAGGTGTTTCTTTAGCAGTAGCAAAAGCAGCAGCAGAAGAGTTAGGTATGCCATTATACCGTTATGTTGGTGGGGTAAGCGCTAATACACTTCCTGTACCAATGATGAATATTATTAATGGAGGATCTCACAGTGATGCCCCAATAGCTTTTCAAGAATTTATGGTTATGCCAGTTAAGGCAAATAATTTTTCTCATGCGCTACAAATGGGAACAGAAATCTTTCATAACCTTAAAAAGGTATTATATGATAGAAACTTAAGTACAGCAGTTGGAGATGAAGGAGGCTTTGCTCCAACTTTAGATGGTACTGAAGATGCTTTAGATACTATAGCTGTAGCTGTTAAAAATGCAGGATATACGTTAGGAGATGATGTGATGATAGCTTTAGATTGTGCTGCTGCAGAATTTTATGTAGATGGTAAATATGATTATTCAAAATTCGAAGGAGAAACTGGAAAAATAAGAACAAGTACTGAGCAAGCAGATTATTTAGCTGAGTTGTCAGAAAAGTATCCTATTATTTCTATTGAAGATGGGATGGATGAAAACGATTGGGAAGGATGGAAATATTTAACTGAGAGAATTGGAGATAAAGTTCAACTAGTAGGAGACGATTTATATGTCACTAATGTAGAGCGTTTATCCAAAGGTATTCAACAAAACATAGCTAATTCAATTTTAATAAAAGTTAATCAAATAGGAACATTAACAGAAACAATTGCTGCTGTAAACATGGCACATAATTCTGGGTATACATCTGTAATGTCTCACCGTTCTGGAGAAACAGAAGATAATACAATTGCAGATTTAGCAGTAGCACTTAACTGTGGGCAAATTAAAACTGGTTCTGCTTCTCGTAGTGATCGTATGGCAAAGTACAATCAACTATTAAGAATAGAAGAAGAATTGGGAAATATTGCGTATTATCCAAAAGGGAAAGCATTTAAAGTAAAAGCATAATTTTTATCTTTAATAAAGATTTATTAAAAACCTTCTATTTTAAATAGAAGGTTTTTTTCTTTTATAATATATTATAGATATGATAATAAAACTTAAAGTAATTAATAATACAGGAGTAAAATTATAATTACTTTTTATTGGTTTTACATCTCCCATTGAAATAAAACCCGCCCAAAAATAAGGAGCCTTTAAATTTTCTGATGCTATATATTCTAGCTTGGCGGCCCTTAATGCTTCATCTTTAGGCATTCCTTTTTTTATGTTAGTATAAAATAATTTCATAAGTACAGAGGTTTGAATATCATTAACACTCCATAGACTTGCTATTATACTTTTTACTCCAGCATAAGAAAAGCCATGGGCTAAACTTACTATGCCTTCTCCTTTTTTAACCTCTCCAATACCCGTTTCACAAGCACTTAATACTACCATATCCGTACTCAAGTTAAGATTATATAATTCCGAAGCAGAGAGACGATTATTATTATTATCAATTGAGTTTTGAAGCGAGTCTTGAAATATAATATAAGAATATTCGCCATTTAGTCTATTTGATTTTGCATGTGTAGACAAGTGGATAATACTATAATTATCTAACTCTTTTAAAAAATTACTTTTTGTTGCATTCACATTTTTAAGCAATTTGCTATTAAAGAGAGTAGAAACTGCTTTGGCTTCATCTACATTATGTTTAAGTGCTGTAACATTTCTGCTTAAGTTATTAGACGTGTTATTATTGAATAATGGGGCTATTGCTAATAATTCTTTTTTAAAGCTTTTACTTTTCTTTTTTAATATTTCAAGATAATTTGTAGCAGAATAATTATAGCTTATTTGATATTTATTTATTAAATAAGATTTAGGGTCATTTTTATCAGTTAATAATGCATCAAAAGGCACTAAATGTAATTCGCCATCAGGAATGATAATAATTTTTTTATGTATTAAGCTGGTTACAGGTTTAATTAACTTTGAATATAAAGTATATGCATATTCTGTATATTTTTTGTTTAATTCTTCTGCGCTAGATGTAGATGAAGAAGACCAATAACTATTTATACCATAAAGAAAATCTCTTATACTATTACTTAAAGAAAAGTCTTTTTTTATTTTTTTTACTGTGAATTCATTTTTTGAAATAATGAAAATAAAAATATTCTTATCACCGATAAAATATTCTAATATTGTTTGGTCTCTTTCTAGTTTGTTTTGTATTGAAGCTATTGATGCTACTTGATGTTTATATTTTAATTGATAATATTTGGGGTATTTTTCTTTATATAAATTTACTAGTTGTTCTTTTTCTCTTTTTAAACTAAATAATGTGTTCTCTATACTTGTTATACTATCTTTTAGAGAGTTGATTTTTAGTTGTATTAAGTTATAAAGTTGTTTTTGATAATAAGAAATATCTTTGTTTATCTGTTGCTCTTTAGTGAAAATTGAATCAGGTAGAATTTTTTTATTTTTAGCGTTTATTAGATTAAAGTGTTCTGTTAATCGACGTGATTTGGTTTTTTCAGAAAGTTTAAAAGCTAAGCTTAAATCCTTATTCTGCTCATATAATAAATTAATATAGTCTTCGTATATATCGAATGTATTTTTTAATTTAAATTCTTTGGAGGTGTTAGAAATATAACTTTTTTGAATATAATCTTGTAGTTTTAAAGCATTTTCATAGTTAATCATTAATGAATCAATATACTTATTACTTTTATTTTTTAAAGCAAGTAGGTAATTCTTACGTGTAGAATAATAATGCTCTAAGATGAGTTTATTTTCTAAATTACTATAGTCTGTTCCATTTAAGTTTTTTTGAGTAAAGAATTTATTTGCTAAATTTAAATATTTATTGGCTAGCCTATACTTTTTATACTTGATATAACAGTCTGCTAGATATAAATACGAGTTAGTCACTTTATCATTATTATTACCATAAATGTTGATATTAATATTTAAGCTTTTTTCTAAGTCTACAATAGCTAAATTGTAAAGTTCTTTTTTTTGATAAAATGTTCCTCTACTATAATATCCATTAGCAATAAATTCATGATTTTTTTCTAAAGCTTTTTCCCATAAATCAATAGAACTACTATAAAAGTTTAAAGCATTTTCATCATCGTCTTTCTTTTCATAATATTCTCCTAAAGCATTTAAGATAATACCAATATTTGGGTGTGTTTCTCCGTATATATCTTTTAATATCGATAATGCTTTTTCATAATATATAAATGCATTGTCTAGATCATTATTAGCATTATAGTATACACCTAAGTTTAAATATAAGCTTCCATAAATTGGGTGAGATTTAGGGACAAGTTTATTACACAGTTCTAAAGCCTTTTTTTGATAAACAATAGCTTTATCGTTCTCATCTATTGTATGGTAATTTAAAGCAATATTTCCATAAGAAATAATATTCTTTTTATTATCAGTACCATAAATTTCTTGCTCTAATTTTACTGCTTCATTAAGATATTGTATGGCTAATTCATAATCCCCATCACTATTACTACAGTTGGAAAGATTTATTAATAAGTTTATTGTTGTTTTTTTTGAAGTGGATTTAGTACTAACAATTTCTAGACTCTTTTTAAAGTATGTTTTAGCAGTTCTGTAATTACTTTGTCTAAGGTAAATAGTTCCTAATCTATTATAAACATTTGCTAACTCATTAGAATTTTTATTGAAAAGAAGTTCAGTTATAATTAATTCTTCTTTTATAAGTTGAGAGGCTTTATCATAATTACCTTTAGCTTCATTTAATTCTGCTAAAGATTTTAAAATTTTAAGTTTTAATGTGTCTTTAGCCTTATAATAATATGTCGATTTTAAATACTTAAAAGAAGTATCGTATTTAGATTGCTCAAAATAGATTTGGCCAATACTTAGGTTTATTATTGTTGTTAGTGAATCGTTTGCTAGTATTACTTTATTTTTAAGTAAACTATTACCTAAATCTATAACTTCGTTATATTTCCTCTCTTTTTTTAGTTTATTAAATTCATTTAAACTAGCGTTTTTTTTAATAGAAGATTGCGAATAGGATATTAAAAAAGCTAAAAATAAATAGATAAAGAGAATGTTTTTCTTCATTTTGTTTATTTAAAAAATTAATGAATAGTATGACTAACAAGTCTATGGTTATTTAATTTTTTTAAGTAATTCAGTAGTGTTATTTTTTCTTTTCGTTCCAGAAAGCTTCGATTTTAAAATAGACTCTAACGTCTTAATAGCTTCATCTTTTTTATTTCTTTTAATTAGATTTAGAGCTAAATACCATTTTGCTTCGGTATAGAAGGGGGATGCGATATCATTAATTGAACGTAATTCTTTTTCAGCTGATTCATGTTTGTTAAGTTCCATTAAAGTCATTGCATGATAAAAAGATTCATTTTCATTTAAAGCTCTTTTTGTAGAGATGTCTTCAAATACCTTTTTTGCAGCAATGTAGTCTTTAGAGTCGTAATACGACATTGCTTTTTCAAAAACAGATAATGAGCTATTTTCTACTCCCTTTTTAATATATATATTAGGATATGTGGTATAAAAAGTATCGTATAATGTATGGTTGTTAGGTGATTGATTAAAAATATTAAGCACTATAAATAAAGTAATAGAAGCTGCAATTCCTATAAATAAGTATTTAGATTTTTGTTTCTTTTTATTAACAGTATTTTGATTACTAATTGTTTTTAGACGCTCTTTTAATAAGCTCCTGTTTTTTATAGTAATAATTTCGTTTTCTAACTTTTTAATAAATTCAGAATCCTCTTTTCTTGAAGCAAATAGTAAAGCTTCTTCTTTTGTAAGAGACTGTTTAAGAAACTTAATTATTAAATATTTATCATTAACATTACTCATAATTTAAATGACTAATAATTGTTTTATAATAGTTAGAGCTTTCTATAATGTTTTTTAATTGCTTTAAGCATTTGTATTTTTTATTTCGCGCAATTTGCTCGCTTTTATACCCGTTTATTTCAGCAATTTCTGTCATTGCTTTCTTTTCATAAATACTTTGAGTTAAAACAGTTTGGCAAGAACTGCTAAGTTCTTTTAAAAGTTCATTTACAAAATGTATTTCATCGACATCAAAAAAATCGATTTCAAATGCTTCTAAACCTATTTTGCTTAATTCCTCATCGTTAGAATGAATTATCTTCTTGTCTTTTCTCAATCTATTATGCCACATATTTTTTCCTGTTATATATATGTAACCAATTACGTTAGAATGTAACTCAATTTTTTTTTGTTTTACTTTTTCGTAAAAAACAATTATAGCGTCTTGAATAATATCTTCTGCATCACTTATTCCTCCATTATTGTTTGTAATATATTGCTTTAAAGTAGGGCTAACTTCATTATATAAAAAGTGAAGCACTTTATTTTCCGACGAACCATTAGAGCAAAGAATATGGATTATTTCTTGATCTGAAAATAGAGGTTTTTTTTTATGTTTTTTTAGCAAGTCGGTTCCAATTTCGGATAAAAATACTAAAAAATCTTTTCAAGTAAAATTAATTAACCTCTTTCCTAAAAATCTCTAAAAAAACAATCATAATAAGGCGGTTTTTAATTGCTGAAATTAAGTTGTGTAATATGGTGTTGTAAAAAAATATAAAATATTATGGTTACGAAATAAAAGAAAAGATACTATGAAATAAGTACCCAGTTTAAATAACAAATTAATATAAAACTATAACTAAACACATTAAAGTATGAAAAGAATAACGTTTTTACTTACACTTTGTATTTCATTATATTCTTGCGAATCCGAAAAAGAGATAGCAATAGGCCAGGAATTTATAGTAGACAGTAACCCTATTACAATTACTCAATTATCCTCAATGGAAAATGTAATTAATCACGATTCTAAATCATTTAAGTCAGCGCCAAAAGATAAAAGGTATGTTTACTTTGAGGTGGAAAATAAAAATGATAAAATGATTTTTTTAAGTATGTTTTCTGAAACAGGAGAAATAGAAAACGTTAATGCAAATATGTATGGTTTTGGGCATAAAGTAGATTCTGGTTTCAACGATGCATATTATCTTATAAATAAAGATGCAAAAGTAACCAAAGTACAGGTTTCTACTGCGGGAGGAGAAAAATTTGTTGTAAATAACCCTCAAATTAATGAATTGAATGATGTAAAAATTTCTAATAACATGCAGAGTTTTATTAGTGTGTTTAACTCAAAAGGAGTACCGCTAATAGAAGGCGCTTTCTCAAAGTTTATAAATGGTAATGCATACGATTTAGTAAAAGAAGTCGATAATTTTAATCGAGAAGTTATATCTCCTACCAATATTCGTTGTACATCAGCAATTGTCACTTATGTATATCCAGATGGTAAAACATACGATTGTTCAATAAGAGATGCTTTAGGAGGAAACATTAAAGCAAATATAACTTGGACTAATGATAAAATTACTAAAGCAGTTATACAGTGGAAATAATTTGGATTAAACAAATTGAAAGCTAATTCATGTTTAATAAAAATTATTTTTGATGGTAAAACTATGTAAAGCAATAAGTAATAACAGATGGTTTCAGAACGCTATTGTTGTAGCTATTTTAATTGCAGGTGTTTTAGTAGGGATATCTACATATCAAGATTTTTCTATCAGGTACGAAGCAGTTTTAGAACTTTTAAATAAAATAATTCTTGGAATATTTGTCGTTGAAGTTGTTGTAAAGCTTATAGCAGAAGGAAAGAAACCGTGGCTTTATTTTACAGATAGTTGGAATGTCTTCGATTTTATAATAGTCGTAGCAGCATTTCTTCCTTTTGGAGGAAGCTCTATTGCTATATTACGATTACTTCGTTTACTTAGAGTTTTAAAACTTATTAAAGCATTGCCTAAACTTCAAATGCTTGTAGGAGCCCTAATTAAAAGTTTGCCTTCAATGGGATACGTTTCCATCTTACTACTATTGCTCTTTTATATATATGCAGTGGCTGGAGTGTTCTTTTTTGGTCCAAACGATCCAATTCATTTTGGAGATTTACAAACCTCTATGCTCTCTTTGTTTAGAGTCGTTACTCTAGAGGATTGGACAGATATTATGTATACAAATATGTATGGTTGTGAAAACTATGGATACGAAGGCAATATAAGTAATTTATGTACGCAATCTCAGGGTTCTTTAGCACTTTCAATAAGCTATTTTGTATCATTTGTTTTAATAGGAACAATGATATTTCTAAACCTATTTATAGGAGTTGTGATGAATGGGATGGAAGAAGCTAAAAATGAAATGCTAATTGAAAAGGAAATAGGAGAAGAAAATAAGAGTATAGTGATAGAAGATATAGAAAATAAAATAAATGAATTACAAGATTTTTTATCGTTGTACAAGGTTCAACAAAAAAGTTAAACAGTTAAAAGAATAACCAATAATAAAAATAAAATGGGCTTATTAAGCAAAATAAAAAACAAACTAGGAATAGGAGGGGTTAAAGTAGAATTACAAGTGCCAGCTCAAGTCTCTAAAGAAGTAAGAGATGTAAATGGTAAGATTATAATGACTACAAAAAGTGAACAAGAAATATTAGAAATCGAAGTAAAGTTCATGGAAGAATTTACAACAGGAAGAGGAGATAATAAGAAGTCAAAACTTTTTGAATTAGGAATCGTAAAATTATCTGAAAAGTACATAATCAAACCAGGAGACTCAATACAAGTAGATTTTAATCTACCTTTTACTTTAATGAAATCTAATGTAGATTCGTTAAAAGAAAAAGGCGGAGCATTGGGAGTTATAGGTTCTATGGGTAAATTTGCTAATAATGAAAAGTCTTCTTACTACATAGAAGCTGATGTAGATGTGAAATCTGCAGTGTTGGATCCATCAGATAAAAAGAATATTAAATTAATATAAGTCATCAATCAAAATACAAACAAATGATAAAAACGATATTATTATTTACTTGTTATTATCTCTACAATCCTTTGCAACAGATTTAATTGTTAGAGATGGTGGCGTTGGAGGAGCTTACGTTACTATTACAGATGCTATAAATCACATGGCAATTGAATATAAAGGAAAATCAATTGACAAAATGAATTTATCAATGTTCTACACAAAAGGAATGTGTTTAGACTTTTCTCATAAAGGACTATAAGAATTAATTGAGCCTAACGAAATTGAAATTGCATGTGAAAAGGCGAATCTTAAAATAGAACAAGGAGATACTGTATTATTTTATACAGACCACTATCGGAAAAATTTTAATGGAAAAGATAGGGGTAATGGTCCAGGAATTTCAGCACAAACTGCTCGTTGGCTCGGAGAAAAAAAATATCGGCATTTGGAGTTGAAACGATGTCGTCTGGAGTTATAGGAATCTCAAATAAAGAAGTTTATCATATTTGTGGAGAATTGAATTTTACACATTATGGGAATTTGATAAATCTTCAATTACTTATTGGCAGAGGGAGATTTCGGTTTCTTGGACTTCCATTAAAAATTAAAGGCGGTACAGGTTCACCGGTTAAAGCAGTTGCAATATTTGAAAATTAGAACAGTGGGCAACACCACCTAAACTGCATTAAAACGCAGCTTAGCCAAAACGTTACCATTCATTGAAAAGAAACATTAAATATTATATAAATAGAAATTATGAAAAATTTAAAATTTATTCTGTTATTTAATTTAACATTCATGAGCATATATAGCTATGCGCAATTAACATTCATGACAGATAATTACACTAGACCTCTGAACTCGGTTGTAAACATGTCAACTTGTAACACAAAAGATTTTGGCTTTACGTTAGTTAATAATAGTACGATATCCAAATATGATTTAATTACTTTCATTATATATGAAAGACCAAAAAATAACACTAAAGAGTTTAGAGATTTAAAATCGGTTTATTTTAGCCGAGTTTCTCGCTACCCGACAAAAAAAAGAAATCAAAATAAGAAAGAATTTAATATTTGTATTATCTGTGAAAATAGTCGAAAAATTGGGTTAATTGATTATAGTGATCTTTGTCAAAAAAAGGAGCTTTCGGAGGATATAGAAAAGCACGAATACAAAATTTATATAACGGGCCGCTACATTGATGGTCAAGAACAATATTGGGATAAAAATAGCAATTCATACAAAAAAAGATTTTTATATGATACACCTGAAATAATTTATAAATCAGAAACCTTTTCTTTTAAAACAGATGAAAATTCTAAAAAAGAAATGGAAATCAGAGAAAAAGAGCTAAAAAAGCAGGATGAACTTGAGAAGAAATTCCAAAAACAGCATAATGAAATAGAAAAAAAATACTTGAAGGTAATAGCTTTACCTTACTTAGGTGAATCACAGCCGAGAAAAGAAATATTTGAAGCTTATGAGTTATTATTAAATGATTTAATGAGAAAAAAAGATTATGAAACATTAGAAAAGGTTAATGATAAATTATTAAGCATCGAAAAGAAATATAAAAAACTAAAGAAATCTTTAAAAAATATAAAAGATACAGATAAAATTTTAGAAATTATTTTAAAATTCCCTTATTAACGGATAAAAAATATTCTATTGATGCTTTATTGAGAACAACGATATGGTACATAGTATAAACTTATTAAGGGTTTAAGGAGTAAAATAATGGTAGTTTTATACTTTAAAAGTAGTTTGTAAACCAAAACTAATAGCTTTAAATCTTTACTAAGTTTATACAATACCGTTGCAACACATTATGCCCCGTCCTGAATAAAGGCTACATAATTTTAAACATTATGTATAGAAAAGACAAAGTAATTAGACGGTATTCAGAACCTTTTAAATTAAATATTTTAGCCGAACTTACCACCAGTAAACACACAAAAAGCGAACTTTGTAAACTCTACTCTATTGCACCTACAACGGTAAAGTTAATAAAAGACGCAAATCCCTGCCTAGAGAAGGTGTGCGTAAGCTTATAAAAGTTTTAAATATAGATTTTAATAAGGCTAATATTAAAGTTGGTAGAGATTCTTTATTTAATATTCTTAGAAAATATCAAATGTTAACACTTAGAAAGAAATGGACTTGCAACAAAAATATAGACATTAAGTTGAATGATTAAGTCGCTAGTTTTTGATTAAACATATCTAATTCAAATTCTTTAATAGTTTTATTTTTTAAATAGGAGTGCCTTCTTTTAGTATTGTACCAAGTTTCTATCTACCCAAAGATAGATAATTCAGCCTCCGATTTTAGTTTATAATTGTGTCTATATACCATTCTACCTTTAATGATTTAAAAACAGATTTAAGTAGGAAGATTAATATTGAAGACTTACCAAATGCGACATATTTAATACTTATTAAATCTACAAGAGGTCAAATAGTAAAAAAAATAATTAAAAATTAATATATGAATTCGTTATTAATCTAAATTAGCATATTAAAAATAGGGTAGTAATTTAAAATTATTACTCTTTTTTTATAGAAAAGGAGAAAACAATTAACATTAACTAAAGTATAATAGCTTTAAAAAAAGGCCTTAGTAGATTAAACAGTATCTAAGATTTATAAAACTGAAAAACAAGATGTTATGCTAGTGATAGATTCATTATAAGAACTATTATTATTTAATAACAATATGTTAACTATATATGTTGTAATTAAAGTGTAAATTTGCGACCATTAAATGGTAAATAATTACGTTTTATTGCGATAAATTTTAATAATATTTAAATTGTTAAAACCTTTGCTAATGAGTTTCATAAATCGCTACATATTTTGTAAATTAGCAAACCGCAAAAAACAAGTAAAAATTCAATAGAACATATGTCAGAAACTGCTACGTTAGAAATTAATGGACAAAAGCATGAGTTCCCTTTAATTAAAGGAACAGAAAATGAAGTTGCAATAGATATAAAAACACTTAGAGGTGCAACAGGAGGAGTAACAACAATAGATCCAGGCTACAAAAATACAGGATCTTGCCAAAGTGCAATCACTTTTTTAAATGGAGAAGAAGGAATTTTAAGATATAGAGGTTATGCTATAGAAGATTTAGCTGAAAAAGCAGATTTTTTAGAAGTAGCTTATCTTTTAATTTTTGGAGAATTACCAACTCAAGCTCAGTTAGATAAATTTCACACAGATATCAAAGAAGAATCTGTAGTAGATGATGACGTAAAGAAAATATTAGATGCTTTTCCAAAAGCAGCGCACCCAATGGGAGTGTTATCGTCTTTAACAAGTGCTTTAACAGCTTTTAATCCATCATCGGTTAATGTAGATTCTGAAGAAGATATGTACAAAACCGTTGTTAAGATAATGGGGAAATTTCCTGTTTTAGTTGCATGGACAATGCGTAAAAAAATTGGATTACCATTAAACTATGGCGATAATTCATTAGGATATGTAGAAAACATTTTAAAAATGATGTTTAGTAAACCTAATGAGGATTATGTGCAGAATGATGTTTTAGTTAATGCATTAGATAAATTATTAATATTACATGCTGATCACGAACAAAACTGTTCTACATCAACAGTAAGAATAGTAGGATCATCACATGCAGGTTTGTTTGCTTCATTATCATCAGGTATTTCTGCATTATGGGGACCTCTTCATGGAGGGGCAAATCAAGCTGTTTTAGAAATGCTTGAAGCTATTAAAGAAGATGGAGGAGATACAAAAAAGTTTATGGCTAAAGCTAAGGATAAAGCTGACCCTTTCCGTTTAATGGGATTCGGCCATAGAGTATATAAAAACTTTGATCCAAGAGCTAAAATAATTAAGGTAGCAGCAGATGAAGTATTAGGCGATTTAGGAATTGAAGATCCTGTATTAGATATTGCTAAAGGATTAGCTTCAGAAGCATTAAGTGATGAATATTTTGTAAAGCGTAAATTGTATCCAAATGTAGATTTCTATTCTGGCATTATATACAGAGCTATGGGGATACCTGTAGAAATGTTTACTGTTATGTTTGCATTAGGTCGTTTACCAGGTTGGATTGCACAATGGAAAGAAATGAGAACTCGTAAAGAGCCTATTGGACGTCCAAGACAAGTTTATATTGGTGAAAACCACAGAGAATTTAAAACAATCGATAATAGATAATATTTCGAATACATAGAGACAAAGCTTCATAAAAAATTATGAAGCTTTTTTATATTTACCATATGTTAAAACTAAATGTAAAAAACGAAACAGCGAGATTAAGAGCTGTTGTTTTAGGGACTGCAATAAGTAATGGTCCAACACCTAAAGCAGAGGAATGTTACGATCCAAAAAGTAAGTTACATGTCTTGGCAGGAACATACCCTGTAGAGAAAGATATGGTTAAAGAAATGGAAGCTGTAGCCAATGTTTTTAAAAAATACAATGTAAAAGTGTTTAGACCTAAGGTTATAGAAGATTATAATCAAATATTCTCAAGAGATATAGCGTTTGTTATAGATGATAAGTTAGTAAAAGCAAATATACTACCTGATCGTGATCGTGAATATGAAGCAATACAAGATGTAATAAATGAGATAAATCCTGAAAATATTATTGAATTACCAGAAGAGTGTCATATAGAAGGAGGTGATGTTATGCCTTGGAATGACTATATCTTTGTTGGTGCCTATTCAGGAGATGATTATTCAGACTATATTACTGCACGAACTAATACAGATGCAGTGATAGCATTACAGGAACATTTTCCTAATAAAACAGTTAAAGCTTTTGAGCTTAGAAAACATAATATAGATCCAAAAGAAAATGCATTGCATTTAGACTGCTGTTTTCAACCTATAGGAACAAATAAAGCTATATTACATAAAAATGGTTTTCTTGTAGAAAGAGAGTATGAATGGTTAATAGAGTATTTTGGGAAAGATAATATTTTTGAAATAACAAAAGAAGAAATGTACAATATGAATAGTAATGTATTTTCAATTTCTGAAGATGTTATTATTTCAGAACAAAACTTTACGCGATTAAATACTTGGTTAAGAGAAAAAGGCTTTACTGTCGAAGAAGTACCTTATGCAGAAATAGCTAAGCAAGAAGGCTTATTAAGGTGTAGTACAATGCCTTTAATAAGAGATTAAATTAATAATAGTACCTTATTTATAAATATGACAAGATTGAGATTATAATCTCATTTTTTTGAAATTTCTTTGTAGTATCAAAAAGATAACTAAGTACTAATTTAAGAACTGTTTTTTTTATTTGTACTAACTTTTGCACTTCTTTAATTTTATTATTCCTTATAAATCTTAATGAAATTCCCTATCGATTTAAGTTTTAAAACTCATTTCTTTGTATTAAAGTAGGTTTGGAGGTTATCTATTTTTACAAAACACCTGAAATTTAGTAGGGTGTTTTTTTATTTAACTAGCGTTTAAACTTAATTATCTCTTCACTGGTCTTTATAAACACTTCACTCGTCATATTTTAATTAAATAAAATAATTTTATACTGTAACTTATTGTGGGTTTTTAGTTATTGTAGGAATACGATTTCTACATAGAAAAGGGTACAGCTACCAACATGTACCCTTTTTTAATTTTGTTTTATTAATGTAATTTTACTATTTACAACTACTGTTTTAGTATCTAAATTTTGATGCTTCATTTGCCAAAATCAAAAGAGTCTCTTTAATATTTGATATTTTATTTTCTGTACTTCTACTTGGGTGTCCTAAGTTTGGTTTTACTAATACCTCTTTTACTTCTTCATAAGTTGTTTTTAAAGCCATTTTACTACTGTTTTTTATCTGGACTAACTTTTGCACTTCTTTATTATTCCTTACAAATCCTAATGAAATTCCCTATCGATTTAATATTTAAAACTCTTTTCTTTGTATTAAAGTAGGTTTTGGGTTGATCTACTTGTACAAAAACATCTGAAATTCAGTAGGGTGTTTTTTTATTTTACTACTGTTTTACTGGTTTGTGACATTTTCTTTAGTTATAGTACTCATTAGTATGGATGAGTTTGTTTTTTTTATTCTAATGTCAATTTTGCTTTTTTCATATGTGTATGAAAAAACATTTATTAATTCAGAAACTGGAAAACAAAAAATATGGTTTTGAATGTTTCTTTTTATTAGTATTATCTATTTCTTAATTAACTACTGTTAATTTAACTCGTTACGATCTGAAATTTCAACTATCTGAACTGCTACAGCAGTTGTTTGTATAAGTTATTTTCTATAGTTGTGTAATTTTGTTTGTTGCAAGTTGAATGTTGGTTTATTATCACAACTAGATTTGTTTTTGAAATGATAATCTAGAGCTTCTCTTTATGTTTCTCCAACTCCTTCGGATAATATTGCAATCCATTCAATATGCTTATGGTTTTGTTCTCCCCATTTCTGGTTTTGGCGCTTTCTCTAATATTTCATCTATAATTATTGATTTTGTGTAGGCTTGAAAACCTACTCTCCTACAGAAGAACAAAGTAAAATTATATAGAATAGTATTTAAGCATTACTCTTGAAAAAGGTTTTAGTTATGGCATTAAACGAATTGAGTAATTTCTTAAATAAAACCTATCTCCCTTAGTGGTGTTATTTAGCAGTTCATGGTATAATTGACATATAACTTTCACACAACAAATAATTGAGCATCTTAACTATTTTAATTTTAATTAAAATAGGATGTGTTTAATTTTAAAAAAGGATTTTACAACATATAAAGAAAATAAACGCAACTTATTGAGTTTATACAGCTATATTTGGTATATAAACGCAATAAGTTGCATTTATACAATAGTTGTACAACATTAACACAAACATTGCGCTGAATTGAAAAAAATTAAATCTGAATTCTCAATAAACGAAATTGGAAAGTTTCGATTTTATAGTGGGATTTTAATAGGAATTGGATTTAGCATAATTCTGAATTCTTTATTTCGTCAAACTTTAAGACTTTGTAATTTAGGAACAGATATTGACCAATGGAATTTGAATTATGAAATTACAATTTATTATTATATTTTAATTGGATTTACATCTATTGGATTTGCTTTTTGCTTTACAACCTATTTATGGATGAGCAAACCATTTGCCACTAACAGAAGGAAAACTCTTAAATTAAGAATGGCTCAATTAAATCCGATATGGATTTTCTTTGGAACACTTATGTTTCTATTAAGAATGTTTTGGTTTCTTGCTGGAGTTGAATTGACAATTGAAAAAGATTTTTCGAGTTTAGGATTCATGATACCAGTTTTTACATATTTGTACTGTTGGAATTTAATTTCGGACATATATAGATCAAAAAAAGCATTTCTGATTTCTTCAATTATTTTTATAATTTGTGGATTTATATTAAGCGGAATTTAAAATGAAAATATAATAACGTTGTACAACAAAACCTAAACTGCATTAAAACGCAGTTTAGCCAAATCGTTGTACCCAATTTCGCAAAATGAGAGATATTGAAAAATTAATTAAGGAAATTATTCCACCGCCAACTCGAGAGGAAAGGGAGGGGTTTACAAATGATAAAATCATTACTGGACTGAACGAAC